>Ga0302315_10000004_pt1 | contig 402217 bp, 346 predicted proteins | sample III_Palsa_N3_1_FD_200532 | JGI IMG/M metagenome (GOLD analysis project Ga0302315, IMG submission 200532) | Peat permafrost microbial communities from Stordalen Mire near Abisko, Sweden - III_Palsa_N3_1 | ecosystem: Environmental > Terrestrial > Soil > Palsa > Peat permafrost | place: Sweden...
GCAGCAGTACTCACTACAGAGAAAAGAATAGCAAAAAGGTATTTATTCATTCGAATATTTAAGAGGCTAAAAATAATTTATACAGTTGTTAAAAAGTGTTAAAAGCAAAAATTTAATTAACCTGCTCACTGATCAGGCCAAAACGGCGTTCCCGTTTCTGATAATCAAGTATGGCTTCGAACAAATCCTCCTTGCGGAAGTCGGGCCATAATTTTGTTGTAAAATACAATTCGGCATAAGCTATTTGCCAAAGCAAGTAGTTACTTATGCGGTTTTCGCCACTGGTACGTATCAGTAGCTCAGGATCGGGCATGCCGCTTGTATATAAGTTATTGTCAAATACATCTTCGTCAATATCATCAATACTTAGTGTGCCTGCCTGCACTTTTCCTGCAATTTGTTTTACAGCGTTAATAATTTCGCGCCTCGAACTGTAGCTTAACGCTAACGTAAGTACAAGGCCCGTATTGCCTGCTGTTTTATCAATAGCGTTTTTTAGTTCCTTAAAACATCTTTCGGGCAGCATGGTTAAATCGCCAATGGCGTTAAGGCGTACATTTTTTTTCATAAAGTTATCAATCTCTTTATGAATTGTACTAACCATTAGCTCCATAATAGCCATAACTTCCAGTTTAGGGCGGTTCCAATTCTCAGATGAGAAGGTATACAATGTAAGATATTTTAAACCTACATCGCAGCTACCCTCTACCACATCCCTTACCGATAATACGCCGTTATGATGGCCGAATATTCTTAATTTGCCCTTTTCTTTAGCCCAACGCCCATTACCATCCATTATAATGGCGATGTGCTGCGGTAACCTTGACAAATCAATCTGATCCTTATATCCCATTTTATGTCAATTATTAAAAGCCGCAGATTGGTTTACAAAAACATGCTTTTAGTAAAAACTTGCTCAAAAGTATGATAATTAATAAATGCCGTTAGTTAATATATGTTAAAAATGATTGGCCCGGGCACATTTTTTTAATGACCATTGCCCATTTTTTCAGGGTACAAAGGTAAAACTTAATTGCGCTTTTTTTAGTATGAGGGGGAAAAGATTTTGTTACAGGCGATATTGAGTGATTGAATGAGTGGTGATTGTGTGAAGGTTACCGGCTTCATGGGGCATGATGAACTTGTTTCAGCATCTCACTGGGCAGGTTGCCATTCATGTTGTTTACCTAGCTTGTGGAATGCCGAAATAAATTCGACATGACATTTTAACTACTGCTCGAAATAGCACTTTTCGGTAACGAAAGTATAGGATATGGTGAATTGGGCAAACATATAGGTATCGCGCGAGCGCATGTCGCCACGCTGGGTGCCTGGTGTGCCTATATAAGAACCTGTTTTTTCGCCCGATGGATCGGATAATATACGTGCGATATCACTGTGCAGCTTGCTTGGATCGGGATAAGTTCCGCTTACATCATCCAGATAGTCGGTATTTGGCTGACGGTAGCCAATATCGGCAATCAGGTTCCAGCTGCCTGTTATATTGTATTTTATGCCTACCCCATACGGAATAGATATAGCATTATTTGAATAAGGCTTTGACTCCCCTTCGGTTTCCAGGGGGCGCAAATCATATTTTGTACCCCTGTAAATAGCTGTCGGATTGTAGTTCACTGCAGCAACGCCCAAATAAAGAAATGGCGTGTACCTGTTATGACTTACACCGGCAATGTAGTTCATAAAATTAAACTCGCCAATAAGGCTGATTTCATTCAAATGATCGGTAAAACTGAGGTTACGCTGGCGGGTTAACGCATCGCTTGATGTGCTATCGACTGCACTGATGGAACCATAAGTATAGGTTAACCGAGCTGACAGATAGGGGTTAAAATTGCGTTTCACAAAAACACTACCTGCGCCACCGCTAAACTTAAGGGGGTTAGTTGGGTTCAAATCGCCCATATAGGCAGCGCCACCACCGCCCACGCCTACTTCCCAGGTTTGGGCCTGTAAATTAAACGCGATGAAGGTTAAAAGTATAGCTGTGACAAATTTGAGCATTAAGCAAATTTAATAATTGCGGGCATCAAGTCCCCACAATAATTTGTTTCTTAACGTAGATAAGTAGCTTTCATTATTCAGCCTAACCAAATTTAACACAAATCCGGCTTTGTGAACTTTAAAACGAACCACTTTATCTACCGTTTCGGTGCGTGAATCGCAGGTAACCAGGTAATTATTGCTGCGCGATTCCACCTCAAATGATAGCACGCAGCTATCGGGCAATACAATTGGCCTTACATTAAGGTTATGTGGCGATACCGGAGTTAATACAATGCTATTTGACTGGGGAAAGATAATCGGCCCACCACAGCTAAGCGAATAGGCCGTAGAGCCTGTTGCTGTTGATATGATGATACCATCGCCCCAATAGGCGTTTAAAAATTCGCCATCGAGGTATACACGGGTGATAATCATCGCCGCGTCATCGCGCTTATGGATGGTAATATCGTTCAGAGCGAAGTTATCATCGCCAAAAATCTCCTGTTCGGAATCAATGCTAATGAGCTCACGGCTATCCAAAGTAAATTCGTTATTTACTACCGCATGGATGGCTGCAGCGATGTCGCTTTTGTTGATGCTGGCCAAAAAGCCAAGCCTGCCAAAGTTGATGCCGATAACGGGAACGCCTGTATCACGAATTACGTTCACCATATCCAGCAGGGTACCATCCCCGCCAAGGGTTAAAAAAATATCGATGAAACCTTTTATGGTATCGCCGTTTTTGAGGACGTGGTAAGGCGGCGTATCTATTTTGTCGGTTATATAATCGTTAAGCAGGTGATGTACGTAAATCTCAACTTTGTGCTGTGCAAGGTTATCAAAAACCTCCTGCACTAAAGGTAAAGCCTCGTTACTAAATTGCCTGCCGTATATTGCTATATTCATTTTTGGGTAGTAGTTGATAGTTCATGGTTCATAGTTTGCGTTGTAATAGTTTTTGTATTTCTATGAACAATGAACCATTACCTATGAACCAATAATCACACTATAAGTTTAAGTAATTCATCAAAGAATCATAACGATCCCTTGAGTTGTCGTTATCGCCGGTATGGTTAAAGGTGGCTTTAATATCATACTCATAGCGTAAAAAGGTTGCTATTATGGTTGAGATATCTTGTTTATTAACTTTCAGGGTGACTTCCATACGTGTTGAATCAGGATGCTGATAAACGTATGAACTTAGTATCTGGGCATTGTCGGATTCTACGATCTGAGCCATGTGGGCCAGCGAGTTATTTTTGTTATTGATTTCCAATACAATGATGCCTCCCGGCTGCGATACTGATGTAAGGCGGGCGAAGTACTCGTTCATGGTATTGATGGATATTACGCCCAGGTAATTCTTTTTTATGTCGAGTACAGGCACAATGGTTAACTGCTGCTCATGAAACAGGCGGATAACATCATAAATATGCTGGTCTTCTAATACATATGGATTTACCAGCGATAAAGCCAGTGCGCCAACTTCTGTTTGGTAATCGGATATTTCGATCAGATCATCCTCGCTTATCAAGCCTAAAAACTGCTCCTGGTTTACAATTGGCAAATGCCTTATACGAAACTCCACCATACGGTCAAACACCTTCTGCACAGTGTCAGAGGTGTGTATGGGGGGAAGCGCATCGGCAATTAACTCAACTGCAAGCATAATTTATATTCCTGTTCTTTCTAAAAAGCCTTTTAAGGCTTTATTAAATTCTTCGGGTTGCTCCATCATTGGGGCGTGCCCGCATTTATCGATCCAAATCAACTCGGATTTTGGCAGATACTGATGAAACTCCTCTGCCACCTCCGGTGGTGTAACCTTATCGTTCTTTCCCCATATTAAACCAACGGGGATATGAATTTTATGCAAATCCTTTTGCATGTTGTGGCGTATAGCCGAACGTGCCATTGCTAATATCCTAACTACGGAATGACGGTCATTAACGATTCGAAAAACATCATCAACCAGTTCCTTTGTAGCCGTTTCAGGGTCGTAGAATGTAAATTCTACCTTCTCCTTTATAAAATCATAACTCTCGCGGCGCGGAAATGTTCCGCCAAAAGCATTTTCATATAAGCCGGAGCTGCCGGTTAACACTAATGCTTTTGCAAAAGTAGGATGTGCCAATACATATATTAACCCGGCATGGCCGCCCAGCGAGTTACCAATTATGGTAAAATCTTTTAACTTTTTATATTTTACAAACTTATGTATGTACTTAGAGATGGTTTTTACCCCAGTGGTTAGTAAAGGCAGGTCATATATCGGCAGCATAGGGATGATTACGCGGTAGTGAGATTTAAACTCATGTACCACCTCTTCCCAATTGCTTAATGCACCCATTAAGCCATGCAACAATAATAATACCTCTCCTTCACCCTCATCAATAAAACTAAATCCGTTTTGCTCTTTAAGTACCAAACTCATATAAATGTATACGTTAAAATAAACTAAGCAACGGCTAAAAAAATAAAATTAAGTAGCAGCCTATTTATTATGCTATAAAAATAGCTTATTGAAGTTGAGTTGCAAGGATTTTTAGTTGATTAAGTTAAATTAAGTTATTTGCGTTGATTAAGTTACTTAAAATCAAACACTAATCACAAAACTCAATACCCACTATCCCAACAATTGCTTCACAAGCTCTGATATGGTACGGCCATCGGCCTTGCCTGCCAGCTCCTTGTTGGCAGCGCCCATTACTTTGCCCATATCTTTTACTGATGTTGCGCCTACGCGCGCTATCAGGTCTTTTAAATATGTTTCCACTTCTTCATGGCTCATTTGTTTGGGCAGATAGGCCTCGATTACTTCCAGCTCTTCTATCTCAACCTGGTAAAGGTCGGCGCGGTTTTGCGTTTTGTAGATCTCGGCCGACTCCTTGCGCTGTTTAACCAATTTTTGCAAAACTTTGGTTTCAGCTTCTGGCGTAACTTCTTCGGCAGCACCTTTTTCGGTACGGGCCAGCAGCAATGCTGATTTTATAGCACGCAAACCGCGTAAACGGTCGGCTTGTTTGGCTAACATGGCTTGTTTAATATCCTGGTCTATTTGTGTAGTGAGTGACATTTAGTGATTTTTGAATGAGTGATTGAGTGATTTTTTCATTTGCATATCTGCATGTTCGCACATCTGCACATCTACATTTAGTGATTTTTTCATTTGCACATCTGCATATTCGCACATCTGCACATTTATTTTACTTTCTGAAAATATTGCCGGCGCTTGCCTGCGCGGTTGGCATAACAATTAGCTCGTTGATGTTTACGTGAGCCGGGCGCGATACCGCGAACCAGATGGTTTCGGCAACATCATCGGCGGATAGGGCATCAAAACCTTCGTATACTTTTTTAGCGCGTTTTTCATCCCCTTTAAAGCGCACTATTGAAAATTCGGTTTCTACAGCGCCGGGGTGTACCGCGGTAACTTTTATCCCGTGAGGCAACAGATCAATACGCATGGCTTTATTCAGCGCGTCAACTGCATGCTTTGAGGCACAGTATACGTTTCCGTTGGCGTAAACTTCTTTACCGGCTATCGACCCTAAATTAACAATATGGCCATGGCCATTGGTAATCATCCAGTTGGATACGATTTTGGTTACGTATAGCAAGCCCTTAACGTTGGTATCAATCATGCGGTCCCAATCGTCCATATCGCCTTTGTCAATCGGATCAAGCCCCTGACTAAGGCCTGCGTTGTTTATCAGTACGTTAACCTTTTTCCATTTGGCAGGTAAGCCTTCCAGGTTTTCAACTACTTCATCGCGGTTACGCACATCAAATGATGATACAGCAACTTCTACATTATATTTTTTGTTGAGATGTGCTGCAAGTTTATCAAGCCTATCGATACGTCGGCCTGTTAATATCAAATTATATCCTTCGCGAGCGAACAGTTCGGCTGTTGCTTCGCCTATCCCGGCGGTCGCGCCGGTTATTAATGCAATTTTAGCCATAGGTAATAAAACTATTGGGCACGAAATTAGTTTTTTTTAACTAACTATTCGAAGTAAAGGTTGATCATCAGCGAATGAAGGAATAATTTACTGATGGGTGACGAATAAGGCTGCGCTTCAGGAAGGAGTACATTGCCAAAGGAGTTTGATATTTTTATTTCGGGCGATAGCTTGAAATATTCAAAATAAATATCGCAGCCTACTCCTGCTTCATATGACTCGTAGCTGCCTACATTTTTCACCGTTCGATCAACTAAAGCAGCGGTGTTATCGCTATTAGCTTTGGCCCCTATTGAATAAGAATATTTTAAACCTGCCACAAAATACCCCCGAAAATCGCCATGCCTATCGGATTTTATTTTGATGGCTAATGGAAAATCGACCGTGGTGGTTTGGACTATTTTTTTGACATTATCTGTGGTATCGGCGTAAGTATAGCTTAAGCTGCGATCCGCGAAAATGAGCGAGGGCGTTAGTCGTACTTCAAAATGCTCGGTAAAATCATAACGGGTAAGGAAACCAACTGCGAAACCGGGTGTATTTGGCGAACTGATGCTGGTACCCGCACTTGTTACCGGTTGATTGCCATTTTGAGGATCGGGAAACGGGGTTTGCCAGTTAGGTTTTTTTAAGATTTTGTAGTAGTTTTCGATGTATGAAAAGGAGAAACCAAAGCTAAGGTCGCGCTGATCGGCACCCCCACCCCAGGCGGGCGGGTTATCCTGTGCAAGTAATATATTACTGCAAAACAATAAGGCAACAATAGCTAAGTAGCATTTAATCATTTAACGCCGGTATAAATTGAACAGATACCAAACGTTAGTGGCCTGTGTTTGGTATTTTTAAAGCCTGCTTTCTGCATTAAACTTACAAATTTTTCGCCATCAGGAAAAGCGGCAACCGACTCCGGTAAATAACTATATGCCCTCGCATCCTTTGAAAACAGCTTACCAATACCCGGCGTTACATAGCTGAAATAAAAATTATATAACTGCTTTATAGGGAATGCTTTAGGTTTAGAGAATTCTAAGATTACAGCTTTACCACCTGATTTTAACACGCGGTGAATATCAGCCAAACCAACTTCCAGGTTCTCGAAATTACGTACGCCGTAAGCAACGGTTACGGCATCAAATTCATCGGCTTCGAAGGGTAATTTTTCAGAGTCTCCTAATTTTATGGAGAATTTATCGCCTAAGCCGCGTTTGGTTATTTTTTGATGCGCGATGTCGAGCATGCCTTGTGAAATATCAACCCCAACAATTTTTTTAGGGTTGAGTATTTTTAGGGCTTCGAACGCGAAATCGCCTGTGCCGGTGGCAACATCCAGTATTTGCTGTGGGTTATCTTTTTTTAATTCGTTAATGGCTTTTTTACGCCAGATAATATCGATGCCTAATGACAAAAAATGGTTCAGGAAATCGTAGGTTTTGGATATGTTATTGAACATATCAGCCACCTGGGCTTTTTTAGCAACTTCGTTATCCTGGTAGGGTGTTATTATTTCGCTCATGTTATTAGATGCAGCAAAGATAGAGAATTATTGTCTGAACCATGATTAAACGGATTAAAGGATTGTCATGATTTTTATCGCTTGGCGGAGAACTATACGAGCAGCATTAGCGCAAATGCCAGGCGCACAGTTGACTCACCCCGAATGCGCTACGCTGTTCGACCCTCTCTCCGGCAAGCCGGAAAGAGGGTGAAAATTATTCTCCTTAACTTAATGACATTGATCTAAAACTATAAAGAAGGTGAATTTTGAGTTATTTAGCTAAGGCTAGTAACCCTTTTGCATCTAGCGCCCGGGTATACATGGTTAGTTTACCTTCAGCGTCTAATGGCCAGTCTTCTTTTGGGCGATCCCAGTATAATTCTACGCCGTTTTTGTCGGGGTCATCTAAATAGATGGCTTCGGATACGCCATGGTCTGATGCGCCGGTGATTGGGTATTTGGCATCGATTAAGCGTTGCAATATAACGGCCAAATCTTTTCTTTCGGGGTAAAGGATGGCGGTGTGATATAAGCCGGGTGCGTATTCAGGGGCAGGTGAAGCGCCTTTGCTGTGCCAGGTATTTAAGCCGATATGGTGATGGTACCCTCCTGCTGATATAAAGGCAGCCTGATCGCCGTAGGTGGTCATAATTTCGAAACCTAATAATCCGCAGTAAAGATCAAGTGATTTTTGAAGGTCGCTTACTTTTAGATGTACGTGGCCGATGCGGGTTTGAGCTGGGATGGTGTAGTTTTCCATTGTTTTATATTTTGGGGTTTGGCTAAAGCCGGATCTTGTTAATTTATTTCGCCCTTTTAAAATGGGTGGCTATGAATTTAGCAATTATAATGTACCATAATAAATCCATAGACAAATATACGTGTTTAAACATGTATATTTGTAATCGTTTAGTAAGGATATAACAAGATGAATTAAATAAGCGAAGTTCAACTAATCTCCAATAACTAATCTCTAATCACTAAATTACTATCTTTGCCCAATGATCGTTAAAACCGCCGAGTTTATTTGCAGCAACACTCAAATTTCTAAATTGCCGCCGCCGGTTAAAGCTGAATATGCCTTTATCGGGAGGTCGAATGTTGGAAAATCCAGCCTTATTAATATGCTTGTGCAGAAAAAAGGTTTGGCTAAAACTTCGCAAACGCCGGGTAAAACCCAGCTGATCAACCACTTTTTGGTTAATGATAGCTGGTACATTGTGGATTTACCGGGCTACGGTTATGCCCGTGCCTCCAAAAGCAAAAAAGCAGATTGGGATAAGTTCATCCACTCCTATCTTGATAAACGCGAGAGCCTGCAATGTGTAATGGTTTTGATCGATAGCAGACTTGAGCCGCAAAAGATAGATTTAGAGTTTTGCAATTGGCTGGGCGAAAAAAGATTGTCGTTTGTTTTGGTTTTTACCAAGGCGGATAAACAATCGAGCATTAAAACTGACCAGACTGTGGCTAGGTTTAAAAAAGCTTTATTAGAAACTTTTGAGGAAGCACCAGGATATTATATTACATCGGCGGAAACTATGATGGGGAGGGATGAGATTTTGGGGTTTATTGGTGGGATTAATAATGGGTTTGTGGTACCGAAAGTAAGGGGTGAGGAATTTTAAAAGAATTAAAGAATTGTCATTTCGACCGGAGTGAGAAATCTTCTATAATTAGCATGGCGGACTTACAGGGCGAAGAAGATTTCTCCCTTTGGTCGAAATGACAGGGTCGAGAGATTGAAATGATAACAGGAATAAAATATTACAATGTGGAATTATAACTTTTTCGTTTACATCACATCCAATTACGAGAAAACGGTATTGTATGTAGGTGTTACAAACGATTTGGTTAGAAGGCTATATGAACACAAGGAAAACAAGGGCGATAAGAAAACTTTCGCAGGAAAATATTACTGCTACAATTTGGTTTACTACGAGCGTTTCAGTCATATTGAGCATGCAATTGAGCGGGAGAAAGAAATTAAAAATGGCGCCGGGAAAAGAAAGATGCTTTGATCGAATCTTTAAATCCTGAATGGAGTTTTTTGAATAAAGAGATCTCCGAATAAACATTGTCATTTCGACTGGAAGGAGAAATCTTCTGCGGTTTGCAAAGCGGGAATGCACGGCGGATTTACACGGTGAAGAAGATTTCTCCCTCCGGTCGAAATGACAGGCGGATAAATCGAAATGACAAGGTCGATTTTAGAATATTGAATAATTACACAAATGAAAAAATATCTATCATTAGTAACTTTTACGCATACCATTTTTGCTATGCCTTTTGCTTTTATTGGCTTTTTTTTGGCGGTGACTACTACTGAGTACCGGTTTGACTGGCTGAAATTGGTGATGATGGTTTTATGTATGGTTTTCGCGCGGAACTCGGCGATGGCGTTTAACCGTTATTTGGATAGGGATATTGATGCTAAAAACCCGCGGACTAAGTTGCGTGATATTCCTTCGGGCAGGATCAGCGCGAGATCAGCTTTGACATTTACTATTGCCAATTGCCTGCTGTTTATAGCTACTACCTGGTTTATTAATTCGCTTTGTTTTTTCTTGTCGCCGGTGGCTTTATTTGTGGTGCTGGGATATAGCGCTACCAAGCGGTTTACAGCACTTTGTCATTTGGTTTTAGGATTAGGATTGGCTTTAGCTCCTATTGGCGCTTATTTGGTGGTAACCGGGCATTTCGCTGCTACACCTGTATTCTTTTCGTTATCGGTATTATGCTGGGTTAGCGGCTTTGATATTATTTATGCTTTGCAGGATATTGACTTTGATGTGCATGAACAGTTACACTCTATCCCTGCTTATTTGGGTAAGGTGAATGCACTGAGATTATCTACTTTTTTGCATGTGTTATCAGCCATATTTGTGATTATGCCGGTATTTTATACGCCTGTTGGCATCCCCTACTTTATCGGAATTGCTTTCTTTTGTTCGATGCTGATCTACCAGCATCTACTGGTTAAACCTAATGACCTGAGTAGGGTTAACTTTGCTTTTATGACCACCAACGGGATTGCCAGCGTTGTTTTCGCTGTGTTTTTTATGTTGGATAGACTTTGGATCAGGTAGTCATTTGCTGCGCTGTCATTGGGTCATTTAGCCATTGACTTGCGTTGTTGTTTACGGTTGACAGTTACAAACTGTCATTATCTGGGGTTTCAGCTTTAAACTGAAACCAGTTGTGGGCTTTTAGCTCTCCAACTACATTAATTCCTGATCTTTTTTCTCGTGATATGTTTTGTAGCAGAGGTATAGGAACAGGATGATCGGGCCGATATCGAGCGCCCACCTGCCGGTTGTCATTTTTGCGGCGGTTATGGTTACGAGGTCAAAAATGAAGACGCCGATGGCAATCATGCCGCCGATAAAGTATAGATAAACGTATTGCTTGCTCATTTTAAATTGTCATTTGCTTTGCTGTCATTGGGTCATTATTACCTTTGTCATTTCGACCGTAGGGAGAAATCTTCTTCGATCTGCATATTCGCTTTGCAAATCGAAGAAGATTTCTCCTCGTTCCTCGTCGAAATGACAATTTGGATTACTACTTTAATTCATACTTTTTAGGAACATCTTTAATAGCTTTTACCCTTTTAAATATAGAAGCGCCCAATGGTGGTATGGTTATGTTGATCGAATTATCACGACCATGCCAGTTTATCACTTCGCTGCCTACCGGGTTTGAATTTAACACACCGCTACCCCATAGGTTTTCTGCATCGGAGTTAAATATTTCTTTCCACTCGCCTGCCTGGGTAACGCCTACACGGAAATCGTGACGGATAACCGGGGTCATGTTTAGCACCACGACCAGATCATCATCCTCGTTGTAGCCTTTGCGGGCGTATACCAGGATGGAATCATTAGCATTACCGCCATCAATCCATTCGAAACCGGTATAGTCGAATCCTTTTTCGTAAAGCGCAGGTTCTGATCTGTAAAGTTTATTCAGGGCCTTAACAGTTTCTTTTATGCCATTATGGTTAGGGTATTGCAGTACATACCATTCTAATGATTGCTGGAAATTCCATTCTGTACCCTGGCCAAACTCAGCACCCATGAACAATAATTTTGTGCCCGGGTGGGTGAACATAAAGCTGTACAACAAGCGGAGGTTGGCAAATTGCTGCCATTCATCACCCGGCATTTTGCGTAGCATGGAGCCTTTGCCATAAACCACTTCATCGTGCGAGAAAGGCAGCATAAAGTTCTCGGTAAAGGCATAGATCAAACTAAAAGTGATCACGTTGTGGTGATATTTTCTATTGATCGGGTCTTCCTCAAAATAATTGATAGAATCATGCATCCAGCCCATCATCCACTTCATACCAAAACCTAAACCGCCAGTATAAACCGGGCGACTAACACCTGTGAACGATGTTGATTCTTCAGCAATGGTTTGTGTGTCGGGGAAGTGGCTGTAAACCGCTTCGTTAAATTCTTTCAGGAATGATATGGCCTCTAAGTTCTCGTTTCCGCCATAAATGTTGGTTTCCCATTCGCCGTGTTTACGGGAGTAATCGAGATACAGCATAGATGCTACGGCATCCACACGCAAGCCATCCACATGGTAACGATCGAGCCAAAACAAGGCGTTACTGATTAAGAACGCGCGGACCTCGTTACGGCCGTAATTGAATATGTAGGATTTCCAATCCGGGTGGAAGCCTTTACGCATATCGGCATGCTCGTATAGATGCGTCCCATCAAAGTTGTACAGCGCATGCGCATCGCCGGGGAAGTGTGAAGGTACCCAGTCCAGTATTACACCGATGCCTGCTTTATGCAGTTCCTCAACCAAAAACATCAGATCCTGCGGAGAGCCATATCGACAAGACGCCGCATAGAAACCGCTGATCTGGTAACCCCAGCTTGGATAGTACGGGTGCTCCATTATCGGCATAAACTCTACGTGGGTAAAGCCCATTTCTGTAATATAGGGTACCAGCTTTTCGGCTAACTGGCGATAACTTAAAAATTCATCAGGACTCTCCGGGTTACGTGCCCATGAACCTATGTGCATTTCGTAAACAGAATATGGTTTATCTAAAGCATTGTGCTGGTAACGGGTAGCCATCCAGTCCTGATCTTTCCATTCGTAAAAGGTATCCACAACTATAGATGCGGTGCTCGGCGGTAGTTCCCAACGCAGGGCGAATGGATCGCTTTTTTCCAGCTCTTCGCCGGTTGAGGATTTAATAAAGTATTTGTAAACTTCGCCAACGCCAATATGAGGAATGAAGCCTTCCCAAATGCCCGAAGAATCCCAGCGTGGGTTTAGTTTGTGCGTGCCCCTGTCCCAATAATTAAAGTTGCCCGTAACCGCCACATATTGCGCATTGGGTGCCCAAACAGCGAAGTATGTCCCCACAACGCCTTTATGCTCAACCACGTGTGAGCCAAATTTTTCGTAAAGCTTGTAGTGCTTGCCCGATTGAAACAGGCTAACATCAAATTCAGTAAAACGGCTGTATGGCTCAACCCGCTCTAATGGTGTGGGTTCAACAGCTTCGGGGGTAGTTACTTTTTTTGCAGATGCCTTTTTTACAGGTTTTTCGGTTGTGGTTTTGGTTTTAGCGACAGCAGTTTTTTTAGTCGTTACTTTTTTTACTACTTCTTCGCTTGATGGTTCAACTTTCTTTTTGGCCATATTAGGTTTGCCTTGCGGCTTAGTTTAAGTAAAATTTTACCTTAAATATACCATGCTCAATTGCTATTAATGCTTTTGCAACACAATTTATTAATAATTGCCTTTACAAGCAATTATGCTGCAATGTATATACTTTGGTTTAATTGGTATTAACAATAAAATTAAAAGGGTGTGTTATTTATTTAAAAAACACACCCTTTCTGCACTGATATTTCTTTTTTGTTTCTTTTTGACGGAGAAACACACCCCTGCTATCGCTCTTTCCTGACGCGCCCTCTGTCGAGAGGGGAACTGGCTTTCTGTGCTATTATTTTTATTTGGGGGCGGATGGCATCGCTTTGTTTGGCGATGAAACCCACCCCTGCCTTTGCGCTCTTTTCCAACGCGCCCTCCTCCAGGGAGGGGAACTGGCATATTATCCTTTTAGTATTTCGATATGTTTAAAGTTTTTGCTGAAATTAAACTCGAGGTTTTTGTTTTTGTCGATGGAGTATTCGGTTATTTCTTTGCCATCGGCTACAATTTTGTAGGGCTTGAATGGCAGGCCTGCAATGTTGAAGTGATAGCCGTCGTAGCGTGGGGTATATAAGCCTTCCATACTTTGTTCAATCATCATTTTCTTTTCGTCGCCGCTTACAACAAACTTTTTCTCCAGATAAATATCCTGTTCGTAAGCGAAGGTTTCGCCGTAATCTTCAAACAGGAACGAGTTTACCTCATAATCGCTGTAATAGATATTCAGTTTTACTTCGGTTATTTCCTTTTCGCCTACGTATTGCATTACCGGGTATTCCGGGATAACTGAACCTGCCTTTACAAAAATAGGGATAGTTTCCAGCGGGGTTAGTACGTTTACCTCCTGTCCACCGTCCACACATTCATTTGTCCAGAAATTATACCACCTACCTTTTGGCAAGTATACATTACGGTCGGTTTGACCGGGCTCTAATACCGGGCAGATCAAAATCTTATCACCATAAGTAAACTCATCCTGGCGGAAATGGTTCAACAACACATCCTGCTCCTGCATTACTATCGGTCTTAATATAGGGAAGCCATAACGGTGATGCTCCCAGAAGGTAGAGTATAAATATGGGATCAGCCTGTAACGCAGTTCGATAAACTTGCGGTTTATCGCGGTATATGGCTCGCCGAAGCTCCATGGTTCACGCTCCTTGGTATCGCCGGCAGAGTGCGCGCGCATGAATGGAGAGAATGTTCCCATCTGGATCCAGCGGGTAAATAGTTCGCCATCGGGTTCGCCGCTAAAGCCGCCGATATCTGTTCCGCAGAAAGAGATACCGGAGATGGATAAGCGCTGGCATTGGATATTACCTAATTTTAAATGTTCCCAACTGGCTACGTTATCACCCGTCCACACGGATGAAAAGCGTTGCACGCCGGAGTAACCTGCCCTGGTAATGGTGAAAGGGCGTTTATTTTTCATGATGGTGCGTAAGCCCTCATAGGTGGCACGTACCATTTGCATACCGTAAATATTATGAGCCTTGCGGTGCGACCCGCGATGCCCATCGTATTGATGGCGCACATCATCCGGGAAAGTGCCTGCGCCGAAAACGGCAGGCTCATTCATATCATTCCAAACTCCGGCAACGCCCATTTTCACCAGTTCATCAAACAAACCGCCCCACCAGGTACGTACCTCGGGGTTGGTAAAATCAGGAAACTGGCAACGCCCCGGCCATACATGGCCCTCCATAAAATAGTCATCGCTGCGGCGACAGAAATAATGGTTCTTTTTACCCTCTTTAAATACCTCGTAATTATCATCCACACGGATTCCAGGGTCAATAATTACAACGGTTTTAAACCCATCAGCTGCTAATTCGGCTATCATTTTTTTAGGGTTAGGGAAGTATTTGTTGTTCCAGGTAAAACAGCGGTATCCATCCATGTAATCAATATCCAAGTAGATTCCATCACAGGGTATTTTATTTTCGCGGAAACCGTTCGTGATCTTTTTAACCTTAGCCTCGGGATAATAACTCCAGCGGCATTGGTGGTAACCTAATGCCCACATGGGCGGCATTGGGTGCGTGCCGGTTAACAGGTGGTAGCTTTTTACCACATCCATCATATGCGGACCGTGGATATAGTAGTATTGCAACTCTCCGCCATCAGCCCAAAAGCTGGTTTTGGTTTTATCCTCGGCACCAAAATCAAACTGTGCTTTGAATGTATTATCAAAGAAAATACCGTGTGCTATATCCTCATTCAAGCTAATATAGAACGGGATGCTGCGGTACAGCGGATCCTGATTCCAGGCGAATGAGTAGGCATCGGTGTTCCAGTTTTTTAAGCGTTTACCGCGCAGGTTAAACTCGGTTGGTTTATCGCCTAAGCCGAAAAAGCTTTCTTCTGTTTGGCAGGTTTTGGTGCAGAATACATAGTAACCACCAAATTTTACGTTTTCTTCCCAGTGCATTGGTACAGCATCGGTACTGGTTACGTGATTATTTTTATCAGAGAAAGAAATAAAGAAATCTTTTTTGCGGATGTGGCAGTTTACCACACGTGTTGAAACTAAAAATTCAAATTCAGTTTCTAACAGTTCAAATTCAGGTGCCTGACGCTCTAATTTGGGAACCGCGTAGGAGAATTCTTCTAAAAAAACGCCATGTGGCGCCAAGCGAATCCGAATGATTTCATCGGTAACAACGGTTACTTCAACTTTTGCATCGCCATCACTAAAGTAGATTTTATTCCCCGTTTTTTCGGCATTATTGGGTATGCCAAGGTATTTTTTTATAACAGGCTTTATATCGGCAGCAGGATTATTTACGTGATGAAATGGTTCATCCTCTTCAACTAACCTATTGATTAACAAATCTGTATTAAGTATTTTTTCTTCCATTTAAATCAATTAGCTACAATAAACACGTTTTAGCATATAAGTTATACGCAATATACAAATTATCTATTTTAATAATAAGTCTATAATTGTGCCAAATACACTTGAGTATTGATGAGTAGTAATTGTCGGGTGATGTGGTAAAACACTATAGGTGTTCGGAAGATGAGATTTGCTTCTTCCTTAATGAGTTTTTTATAAAAATGATTTGTCATGCTGAGGTTCGAAGTATCTGTACAGGTGCAAACTACTTTACAGATTCTTCGCTATGCTCAGAATGACAAAGCGCCTTTGCTAATTTGCTTTTCTACGCTTCGTTTACCCTCCCCGACTTTACTGCGCCCGTCTACCCTTTCTTAGCCTGCGGCGCAAGGAGGGTGGGGAAATATGGTTGCTCTTTCGTGCTTCGTTTACTCACCCGACTACGCTTCGCTGGTCGACCTCTCTACGCCGATGGCGTAAAGAGGTGAAACGCAAGGTTTTTAAATACATAAAGCCGCTTTTGGCGGCTTTATGGTTTGTGAAATTGTATAAAACTTAGGTTGTGGTTATTCGTGCAGTACCAATATGGCTTTCACCGTTTTGTTCATGATCTGATTTACGGTGCTGCGGTTAAACAGGCGGTAAACTATGTTGTGGTGATGTTTCACCAGGCATAAAATATCGGTATCATGTTCCTCAACAAATTGCATAATACCATTTAAGGGGCGGCTATCAGTTATATAATTAAAATCCAGTTCAGCATTTTTAATCAGGTCCTGCAGTTTGCTTTCGCCGGCCTCAATGTATTTAGAATCTTTTCTTTCGGCAACGTACAATACCTTCATGTTTTTCGACCCGAAGGCTTCAACCATCTCATTCAAAGCATTTACATCATCGGCGGATAGCCTGGTTTCGTAATCAGTAGCCAGTGTAATAACCGGCACACCCGAAAATTTACTTTCCAACGGGATGATAAGCGTTGGTATTTTTACTGCCGAAACAATAGTACTTACGTTACTGCCCACAATACCTGAAAGGTTGGTAGAACCGGTCATACCCATTACCAGCAACTCAACGTGGTGCTCCTCAATATATTTACCTATTACATTTTTCAGGAAGCCTACACCACATACGGTATTTACTTCAATATCCTTAAACTCATCCTGATCGGTAAATTTGGCTACCCAATCCTTTAGCGCCTGGCGTTTATTGTTGTAGTAATCATCAATAAAAATAGCGTTATAGGTATTATTGTTAATGCCTTCGGTGGGGCCAATGGCGTGTATAGCGCATACTTCCATGTTCAATATTTTAGCTAAGTGCATAGCATATTCCATGGCATTGGCCGCACTGTTTGAAAAATCTGTAGCAACAAGTATTTGTTTCATTTTTTCAATATTTTTAAGTGAATTGCTTTAAAGCATTAAATAAATAAGTGGAAGAACAGGAATAATAAAAATGCTAAAATTATAGCAACCGGCAAAGTTAATACCCATGCCAAAGCTATGTTTTTTAACGTTTTACTGTTCAGGTTACCTGCCCCGCCTGATGCCAGCATCGACCCGGCAATACCACTTGATAGTACGTGCGTGGTACTCACCGGTAAACCAAAGCTGCTGCTTAGGCCTATAGTTGCGGCAGCTACCAGCTCCGAACTTGCACCCTGCGCATAATTCAAATGCTGGTTGCCTATTTTTTCGCCTATTGTTACTACAATACGTTTCCAGCCTACCATAGTACCAATACCTAAAGATATTGATATAGTTGCAATTACCCATATCGGCGCAAAATCGGTAAGGTTGGTAAGATCTTTTGAGGTTTCTGTAAGCGTTGCCCTATCCTGGTTTACCAGTTTAATATCCTGTGCCGCTAATATTGCAGTTACATCTTTGCCAGCGCTTTTTATCTGCTTGCGGAATTTATAGGTTTTATCTGCCGGGTTGCTGCTTGCTAATGCCGCCTTAGTTTTATCTATTGCAGAATCAGCGCTTAATATTAAGGTTTTACCTGCTGCATCCGTTGCTGTAACATGGCTCAGCACCAGCTCAGTTCTGTTTAACGAGGCCAGTGTTTTATCGCTTGATGCTTCATGATTTACCGCGAATTTTGCCGGTAGAAAAGCGATCAGTATCAGCATTAATAAACCAACACCCTTTTGTCCGTCGTTACTGCCGTGGAAGAAGCTTACCAGTGTACAGGTAGTGATCAGCAATAAACGGATCAATATTGGCGGGGTATCATTTTCGTTTTCCGGGATGTGGAACAGGGCTTTCCATTTAATCACGTGGATCAATAGATACATCAACCCTGCCGCGGCACCAAAACCGATTAGCGGTGATAAGATCAGTGATAAACCAATTTCTTTTGCCTTATCCCAGTTTACACCTGCACCACCGTAGTACCAGGTAAAAGCTATACTAGCGCCAATCATGGCACCAATTAAGGTGTGTGAGCTGGAGCAAGGTATACCTAAGTACCATGTACCTAAGTTCCATACAATGGAGGCCAGCAATACGGCCAGCACCATACAGGCGCCAACGCTCACGGGCAGCTTCATTAGCTCATCCAGGGGTAACAGCTTTAAAATGCCCATGGCTACAGCCACACCGCCTAAAAATACACCAAGGAAATTGAAGGTGCCTGACCACGGAATAGCATAAACCGGTTTTAATGCTTTGGTGTAGATAACCGTAGCAACAGCATTAGCCGTATCGTGAAAACCGTTAACAAACTCAAAGCCGACAACCGCCAGTAAACAAATAGCAAAAACAATCAGCAGCGACGTGCTTAAATTAACCTCGCCAATTAATGGCAGGGTGATTGCACTTAATACATGGAGCATAATTTGATTTTTTGGGTGAGCAATAGTGATTAATTAGTTTATTAATCAAAGAAATCGATATCATGCTTATTCTACGAAAAAATCAGATTATCAAATTGTTACGTTATTCTGTAGTGTGTGTTAATGGAGAGTTTTATTTGCTTGATGTATACTTACCTGTGGTATCGCTGCGCTAAGCGTCACTTTTCTTTTTTCGCAAAAGAAAAGTAACCAAAAGAAAACTCCCGGCTGCGCCTGCTTCTTTGAATGTTAGTGCTTATTACTTCTGGTGTGGTTGCCGAACCAGACGATGCCGGTTTTAGGCGGTTAACGGTGGTGTTGTGCTTTTGTATTTTTTTATTTGTCATTGCTGTAAATTTTTAGAAGTCATTTCATTCGTCCGCTCCGGCACCTCACACCCCGCTCCCAACCCAAACTAACCGTTGAACAATCCCACCGAATCAATATTTGTAAATTATCTTAGACGGGTTATTAAAAAACCATACCTTAGTGTCAATTGTACATATTGATAATGACTACTATAAAAGCTTGCATATTTGATTTAGATGGTGTAATTGTTGACACCGCGGTTTACCATTACAAAGCCTGGAAACGCTTAGCCAACCAGCTTGGTTTTGATTTTACGGAAGAACAAAACGAGAAACTTAAGGGTGTTAGCCGCACACGCAGTTTGGAATTGATATTGCAATGGGGCGGCATCAGTAAATCGCCTGCCGAACAGGAGGAGTTGGCTACACTTAAAAATACGTGGTATGTGGAGATGATCAGTCACATGACACCCGCCGAAATACTACCCGGCGCAAAGGAGTTTTTATTGACTTGCCGCGCAGCGGGATTAAAGACCGCATTGGGCTCGGCCAGTAAAAACTCGACGATGATATTGGAGAAGGTGGATATTGTTGATTTGTTTGATGCCGTGATTGATGGCAACAAGGTTACCAAAGCCAAACCCGACCCGGAAGTATTTTTAAAAGGTGCCGAAGCCGTTGGCGTTTCGCCAGCTGAATGTGTGGTATTTGAAGATGCCATTGCAGGCGTTGAAGCAGCCATTGCAGGCGGTATGAAAGCCGTTGGCATAGGTTCACCGGATGTTTTGGGCGAGGCTAATTTGGTAGTCAGCGGGCTGGATAAGATGAGTTTGGAGAAGTTGAAAGAATTGTAAAAACGATTGTCATCTCGAACGGAGTGAGAGATCTTCTACAACAGGCAAAGCGGCCATGCATTACCGCAGAAGATTTCTCCTCGTACCTCGTCGAAATGACACAAAGAAAAAGGGGCTTATGAAAGATTACATTAAAATAGACGAGTGGAAGATTATTGAGGAGGGCTTTGATCCTCATCATAATAAGGTATCCGAAAGTATATTTAGCCTGGGTAATGGCCGGATGGGGCAGCGCGCTAACTTTGAGGAAGCATATAGCGGCGAAAGCTTGCAAGGCAACTACGTGGCGGGCGTTTATTATAATGATAAAACCCGTGTAGGCTGGTGGAAAAACGGTTATCCGGAATATTTCTCCAAAGTTATTAATGCCGCCAACTGGATAGGCATTGATGTGGTGATTGACGGCATTCAGCTCGATTTGGCGAAATGTGAGATCAGCAATTTCCGTCGTGAGTTGAACATGCAGGAAGGGTATTTGAAACGTAATTTCACTGCCAAAAATAGTGATGGAAAAGAGATTGAGGTAGAGTCCATTCGCTTTTGCAGCATGGTTGATGATGAGGCAGGGGTTATTAAATATACCATCACCCAAAAAAATTTCAACGGCAACATCACCCTAACTCCTTTTATTGATGGCGACGTAGTAAACCAGGACGCCAACTATGATGAAAAATTTTGGGATGAGATTGGCAAAGAATCCTTTACTAACGGCTGCTTGGTTCATCTTCGCACCAAAAAGACAGGTTTTGATGTGGTTACGGGTATGTTGTATAGCATCACCCAAAATAGTGCAGTAGTAACAGCATCCGCAGAATCTATAGAAAAAGAAAAATACATAGGTGCCAAGATTGAGCTGCAGGCACAACAAGGTCATGCGATAACGATATTTAAATATGCCGCAAACCTATCTTCACAAAACCACCCGGTTGAGCAATTGGAGGATAAGCTAAAGGAAACTTTAGATCGCGTAAGCAAAAAAGGTTTTGATACCATGTTAAGCGAACAAGCAAATGCCTGGGCCGAAAAGTGGAAACATAACGATATTATTATTGAGGGTGATGCATCAGCGCAGCAGGGTATCAGGTTTAATATTTTCCAACTGAACCAGACCTATACCGGTCAGGATGATCGTTTGAACATCGGCCCAAAAGGCTTTACCGGCGAAAAATACGGCGGTGTTACTTATTGGGATACTGAGGCTTATTGTGTCCCTTTCTACCTATCGACCGCAGAGCAACAGGTGACTAAGAACTTGTTATTGTATCGATACAAACAGCTTCCGCAAGCTTATGAAAATGCCGCCATGCTGGGTTTCGGGAACGGTGCTGCGCTATATCCAATGGTGAGTATCAACGGTTTGGAATGCCACAATGAGTGGGAAATAACATTTGAAGAGCTGCATCGCAACGGCGCTATGGCTTATGCGATATTCAATTATGTGCGCTATACCGCTGATGAAAGTTATTTGGTGGATTACGGACTGGAAGTATTAATCGGAATTGCCAGGTTTTGGTCGCAACGGGTTAGCTGGTCGGAGGCTAAGCAGCAGTATGTAATGCTGGGTATTACCGGGCCTAACGAATATGAGAATAATGTAAATAATAACTGGTACACCAATACATTAGCTTGCTGGTGCATGCAATATACCACAGAGGTTATTGAAAAAGTTAAAGGTTTAGATGAAGCCAAATACAAGGCATTAGTCACTAAACTTAACTTTAACGAGCAGGACGAAATAGGCAAGTTCATCCACATTATTGAGAATATGTATTTCCCGTATGATGAAAAGCACCGGGTATTTATGCAGCAGGATGGTTATTTGGATAAGGAACAGATTTTAGTTAAAGATCTGCCTGCATCTGATCGCCCGCTGAACCAAAAATGGAGCTGGGACAGGATATTACGTTCCTGCTTTATTAAACAGGCCGATGTTTTACAGGGAATTTATTTCTTCGAGGATCAATATGATATTGAAACCATTCGCAGGAACTATGATTTTTATGAGCCGAGGACGGTGCATGAATCGTCGTTATCACCATGCCTGCACGCTATTATAGCCGCTAAGCTGGGCGATGAGGCAAGGGCTTATGAATTTTACCTGCGTACGGCCCGTTTGGATCTGGATGATTATAACAACGACACGGAAGACGGCTGCCATATCACCTCCATGGCAGGCACCTGGATGACGGTTGTAGAAGGTTTTGCCGGTATGCGTGTGCGTGATGGCAAGTTATCGTTCAGGCCGTTTTTGCCTGGTAAATGGCAATCGTTCTCGTTCAATATTGGTTTCCGCGGTGCATTACTCAATATTAAAGTGAGTAAGGAAGGCGTATTGGTTAAAAATCTTTCGGATATTGAGGCCACTATTTTGGTTGACGATAAGCAATCGCCGGTGAAGGCGAATAGCGAGGTATATATATAAAAAGCATTAGACAGTTTTGGTTAGGGTATGTAAGCTGTAGAAACACACCCCCACAATTACACAAACTGACGCGCCCCCCTCTCAAGAAGGGAATTTAAAAACCGAATATCTATTAAAAAATAAAAAACATTGGCCCGTGCGGTTCCCCTCTAGAGAGGGGGCAGGGGTGTGTTAAACCGTACAGAACTAATTGCATGTCTCTCCCTGATAACAAACTCATCATCTACCAGCTATTGCCGCGTTTATTTGGCAATACCAATACTACCAATAAATACTACGGCTCCATAACAGAAAACGGCTGTGGTAAGTTTAATGATATTAACGAAAAAGCCTTAACCGCGATCAAATCCTTAGGCATCACCCATATTTTTTATACGGGGATAATCGAACATGCTACCATGACTGATCATTCCCAATTCGGGATCAAAACGGATGATCCGGATGTGGTGAAGGGCCGGGCGGGCTCACCTTACGCGGTGAAAGATTATTATGACGTAGATCCTGATCTGGCTGTTGATGTTGCTAACCGTATGGCGGAATTTGAAGCCATGGTTAAACGTACACATGATGCGGGCCTAAAGGTAATTATCGACTTTATACCTAACCATGTATCGCGCACTTATGCTTCGGATAGTAAACCGACAGGTGTTAAAGATATTGGCGAGGATGATGATACCACCAAATCCTTCGACCCCAAAAATGATTTTTACTACATCAGCGGGCAGGCATTTAACGTGCCGCAAGGCTATAATCCCGGTGGCAATGAATTTCAGAGTCCATTAAAGGATGGTAAATTTGATGAGAACCCAGCTAAGGCAACAGGTAATGATGTGTTTAACGCATCGCCATCTATAAATGATTGGTTCGAAACAGTAAAGCTTAATTATGGCATTGATTATCTGAATAACCAAAAAACCTATTTCGACCCGGTACCACCCCTATGGAATAAGTTGTTTGACATCCTGACTTACTGGTCGAATAAAGGTGTTGATGGTTTCCGTTGTGATATGATCGATATGGTGCCCGTTGAGTTTTGGGCTTGGCTGATACCTAAATTAAAAACTGCTTACCCCGATCTTATCTTTATGGGCGAGACCTATCAGGTTGAGCAATACCGACACCATATTTTTGATGGTAAGTTTGATTATTTGTACGATAAGGTTGGTTTGTACGATGGTTTAAAAAAACTCATCCGCAACGAGAATAATGCCACTACGTGGGATATTAACAGCGTATGGAACCATCAATGCGTTAATATGGATGCCAACATGCTTCGCTTTTTAGAGAATCATGATGAGGAGCGCATAGCAAATCCAGTTTTCGCTGGCAATCCGTGGTTGGCTGTACCGGGCATGATCGTTACGGCTACTTTAAACGTTGGGCCGGTGATGATCTATTCCGGTCAGGAAGTTGGGGAGCCTGCCGGGCATTCCATGGGGTTCAGTAGCGATACCCGCACCAGTATTTTTGATTATTGCGGTGTGCCGGAGCATCAGAAATGGTTGAATAATGGTAACTATGATGGTGGCCAATTATCCGAAGATCAAAAAAATCTTCACGCCTTTTATACCAAACTACTAAATGTAATCCGCAGCAGCGAAGCCTTGCGCATAGGCAAGTTTTACGAATTAATGTTAGCCAACCAAAACCAACCCGGCTTTAATACACGTTTATACATTTACCTGCGTTATACCAATAGTCAGCGGGTGTTGGTGGTTGCCAATTTTAACCGGTATGAGCAAAATATTACAGTGAAACTACCTGATGATCTGCTACAAATAATAAAAGTTAGTGGCGCGGTACAATTTAATGATCTGCTAAGTACAACAAATTATAAAGTAAATAATATATTAGACGGCGTAAACTTAACGTTTCCGGCGACAAGTGGATTGCTGCTGGAAATTGTCTGAATAAAAAATTGTCTGAACCTGAATTTATTGAATTTAGGAATGGCCAGAATATTTAATAGAGAAGAATTAAATATATCTAACATTCTACAAACTCATTAATTCCAGAAATTCGAGTTCAGATGACGACAACCAATTAATAAACTATTGAACCAATAAATAAATTATGTCAAAAATCGGAAACGTTCCCAAGCCTAGATTATCCTTCTGGCAGATATGGAACATGAGCTTCGGCTTTTTAGGTATACAATTTGGCTGGGCCCTGCAAATGGCCAACATGGGCGCCATTTATGAATACCTTGGCGCCAAGCCGGATAAAATACCTATGCTTTTCCTGGCCGCTCCCCTAACCGGTTTATTGGTACAGCCTATTGTAGGCTACATGAGCGACCATACATGGCACCCCATTTTAGGCCGCAGACGCCCCTACTTTTTAGTTGGAGCTATTTTAAGCACAATCGCCTTAATCTTAATGCCACAGTCTTCCACACTTTGGATGGCTGCCGGGTTGTTGTGGATAATGGATACTTCCATAAATGTGAGCATGGAGCCTTTTCGTGCCTTTGTTACCGATAAGCTACCCGATGAACAACGTACAAGGGGTTTTGCTACACAAAGTGTTTTTATAGCACTAGGTTCAATTGTGGCATCGGCATTGCCGTGGATGATGGCACATTGGTTTAATGTGCATAACCAATTGGTTGCCGGTACAATACCAGCAACGGTTAGGTATTCGTTTTACATCGGCGCGTTCGCGTTTATTTCAGCAGTACTTTACACTATAATTACGACCAACGAATACCCCCCGGCTGATTTAACCGAGCGACAAAAAACTAAAGAAGAAAGGAAAGGCTTTGGTGCAGGGGCTAAAGAGATATTTCATTCTATTATAACCATGCCCAAACGAATGCAGCAATTAGCATTGGTGCAATTTTTTACATGGCCAGGCTTGTTCCTGATGTGGTTTTATTATTCCCCGGCCGTTGCCCGTAATGTATTTGGTGCCCTGAGCGAAAAAGATGAATTATATACTAAAGGGATAGAATTTGCAGGGCTCACCTTATCCTTTTACAATGTAGTTGCTTTTATTTTTGCGTTGTGCTTCCTCCCGTACATAGCATCAAAACTGGGGCGAAAGTACACCCATATGCTGTGTTTAATTGCCGGGGCAATCGGCTTAATATCGGTAGGTTTTGTTCATCAACCCAATATGCTTTACCTGTCGATGACCGGGGTAGGTATTGCGTGGGCAAGTATATTATCAATGCCGTACGCGATGCTTGGTGGCTGTTTACCTGAAAACAAGATAGGCATTTACATGGGCATATTCAATTTCTTTATTGTGTTGCCCGAAATTTTAGCTTCGCTGTTTTTTGGCTGGATAATGTCGCATTTACTAAATAATGACCGCTTATTAGCTGTAGAAGTTGGGGGTGGGTTGATGGTGATTGCTGCTTTATTAACCTTGTTGGTTAATGATAATAATTGATAGTGTTCGAAGTATTGCATCGGGACTCCCCACCAACCGTCATTGCGAACGGAGTGTGGCAATCCCCTACTTACAGAGAACGTTTACGTCGTGGGGTGGCTGTCACACTGAGCGTAGTCGAAGTGTGTGCGGTGGGTTCTGGAAGTATTTCCGTTAGATGAAGTATTCTCGCCCGCTCATTGCCGCGGGTGCTACTACTTTTCTCTTGATAGAAAAGTAGCAAAAGATCAAGACGAAAAAAACCTTCTGCCCACAAAGCCAGCTCCCGACCCGGTTTTCCGTCGGGCCTTTGCGCGATTTTTTTTCATGTCATTGCTGTAAGGTACGACGAAGCAAACTCGTAGCTATACATAGCGAACTCATAAGCGGGACGCTTGCGGCAGCGGGGGCTGAACAATTTTGGAAACAGTTCAAGACTATGCAATAACGATCTCACACGTTCATTAGAGCGAAATATTATATATCTTTATCAAAACTAAACCTTATGTTATGCTTAAAGAAATTATTGATTTACTTACAGTATTGCTTGGTTCAATCGCAACTATGTCAAAAGATAGAAGGGAGCTCCAAGACTCTGCGCTGAGGGCAATATCTAATGCACTCGATGAAACATGTCTTTATTACAGGGATTTAGATCGTGGAAATCCAAGAAATTTGGACAGAGAAGCATTATTAGTTAAATATTGGTCTGCTGCTGCCATTCCTCTTATTCACATTGATCAAAACCTTGCTGCATTATGTGATTATAAATCCGAATACTGGATTAACCCTACTCATTATTCAGAACAAGAAATAACAAACTTAGGCATTGATTTAAATAATATTCGTCAAGCTTATAGAAAAATTTTAAAACCAACGTTTCAAGGATTTAATCGAAAAATGATAAAAAAATAATTAAAAAAGCACTAAAAAATGACCTTACCCAATATTCAAGTCTTTGGCAAACCATTAGAAAAACTAGTAGAAACGATTAGTCAAGGAATTGGTATACGTTATAAACCTAAAGCTACTAGAAATGAAGCAGATGCAGAAGCCTATAAAATAGAGGTACTAGCAAAAGCAGAAGCAAAAGCATTAATTATTAGATCTGAAGCAGAATCAGAAATTGCTTTACGTGCACAAGAAAGACTGTTCACTTTAGAAATTAATCGTCAAAATAATTTAGAAAATATAATTGATAAGAGTATTAAGCATCTTGATGAAACAGTTTCAGAGACACCTGTTGATGATGATTGGAGGACACGTTTTTTTAATAAAGCACAAGATATATCAACTGATGAATTACAGGAAGTTTGGGCCAAAATTTTAGCAAATGAAATTAAGTCACCTGGAAATATTAGTATGAGAACGTTAGACGTTTTATGTAACCTTTCAAAAGATGAGGCTGATTTATTCCTTAAATTAGTGTCATTAAAATTTTCTGATATATACGTCATGAAATTTGGAAATGGCACCAATGAATTGAACCAATTTGATATTACATATGGCGATATTTTAGTACTCAGAGAAGCCGGCCTTATATTTAATCAAGACGATATCCACGCAAAGCTAGATATTGAAAAAAATGAAGATAATATAAATGGTGCAATAATTGAATTTGGTAATAAAAAGTATTTTGTTACACGGAAAACAGCTACAAGCACGTATAATTTTCCTGTTTTGTCATTCACTTCATCTGGATCAGAAATTGCAAGTATTATCAATTGTAAACCAAATTATCTGTATTTAGAAGGCTTTATTAAATACTGGTCTAATAAGGGCTATATCTTTACAGAATGATTATTTTGTTCTCTCCTACTGATTTATGAGTAGCGTAGCGCTCTTAAATTAAAATAGAAAATGCAAGACTCCGTCCGGATAAAGTACAGGCCTCCCCTTATGCTTCGAGTACCTCAGCATGACAGCCGCACATTGTGACTTGCGAAGTGGCACTTGAAATCGAGCTGCGTTAGGGATAGAAACGGATACCGGCCACTTCGAGAGCCTGAGTGCAGGCCCGTGGCTAATGCCTCGTGTAGTATGAGTGCATAGCCCGACCGAAGGGAACGCCCAAAAACACAAAAGCCCCGCTTTGCAGCAGGGCTTTGTTGGATTTAAAACTTAAAACTAAACATGCCTATAAGTGGCTGATAGCTTCTTTAAGACCTACTACACCTTCGGTAGTGCTGGTGCCGATTTCAAATATATCGGCAGAGCTTAGGTCGTGACCATAAAACTTGTGGTCAGCTTTTTTGTCGATAGCCAGGTTTGAGCCATGCAGGGTGATGCCTGCAAACAGGCCACGGCTGCGTGAGTAGGAGTAAACTTCGGCTTCCAGTTTATAATCTGTACTGGCAGATGAGCTGCGACCAACGGGGCCAGCTGCAACAGATACGTCGCCACCCAGGGTGAAGTCCCCATTTTTAACCTTAGCCAAAGCACCTTTGTGACGGAAAACCAACACCAAATCGGTTGATTGTACGCCTATCTGCAAGCCAATACTGCCGCCTGTAAGGGTAACAAATACGGGGTCGCTCCATTTGCCGTTAGGCAGTTTCACCAGGGCTACGCCTTTACCACGTAATCCGCCAATGCCTAAACCAGCATTAATCAGGTGAGGGATGATGACGATACCGTTGTATTCGGCAATCAGGTCATGCGGGATGCTTTCCTTCATCTTACCAAAATCTCTAATCACGTTAGTGGCTGAGTGTATGCGCTCGGTCTCTTTACTCGCGTCGGTTGCGGATGCCATTACTATAAATATGCTTAGTAGCAGGGGCATGCATAATAATTTTAATGTTTTCATAGCGATGTGTTGTTCTGTTTATAGATGTACTTGGATAAACCGCTGAAATCTTCAGTTGTTTCAAAAATCGCACAAAACTATAATTACCGTAGTTATATTTGCAGCGGTATGACCATAAGCAAGCAGCAGATATTCGGGATTAGTAGCGGTGAGCAATTTGCTGATGCCGCATTGCAGGTATTCCGGCACCAGGCGCAACATTGTACAGTATACCGGGAGTTTATTAAGGGCTTGAAGGTTGATGTGGATAGCGTTAAGCAGGTGGAGCAGATCCCATTTTTACCTATCGAGTTTTTTAAGTCGCATAGGGTTGTGAGTAATACCGATGCGGTACAGGTTACCTTTACCAGCTCGGGCACTACGGGACTGATCACTAGCCGACACCCTGTTACAGATGTGAGCTGGTATGTAGAGAGTTTCCGCAAGGCCTTTGAGTTGTTTTATGGCGATATTAAGGATTATACAGTACTGGCACTCCTCCCCGCCTATTTGGAACGCGAGGGATCGTCGTTGATTTATATGGCGGAGGATTTGATCAAGCAATCCAACAATCCGGATAGTGGCTTTTATTTGTATAACCATGAGGATCTATATCATCAACTTAAAAAGCAGCAGGAGAATAAGAAGCCTACCCTACTGATAGGCGTAACCTTCGCGCTGTTGGATTTTGTGGAGCAGTATGCGATCAACTTCCCGGAATTGATCATGATGGAAACAGGCGGCATGAAAGGCAGGCGCAAAGAGATGATCCGCGAGGAACTGCACGATATACTAACTAAAGGTTTTGGGGTACATGCTATACATTCGGAATATGGGATGACAGAGCTGTTATCGCAGGCGTACTCCAAAGGCGATGGGATATTCAATTGCCCGCCCTGGATGCGCATCATCACCCGTGACACCAATGACCCAGTAACCCTAATGCAGGATGGTAGAGCTGGCGGTATTAACATTATCGACCTGGCTAATATTAACTCCTGCGCCTTTTTAGCTACGCAGGATCTTGGCAGGGTTTATGCTGATGGTAGCTTTGAAGTACTCGGCAGGTTTGACAACGCCGACATACGCGGCTGTAATTTGCTGATAGCATAAAACTTAACCTGTAAATAACATAATATTATTAAATTTGCCCCCATTAAACAACCATACATATGATTGAGAAATTTTTGAACGACGAGCAGGACCCGAAAACCGTAGAGAAAGTATACTCTCGCCTAAACGACCTGCTTTCATCCGGCGAAGAAATATTATACATCGCGGTTCAAAAAAAACCATTAGTAAATATTTTGCCTGATTGCATCGCTATAACCAACAAACGCATTTTGTTTTTCACCCCGGCAAACCTGGGCTTGTCTATCAAATTTGTTGATTTTGTTTGGAAAGATATTGTAGATGTATTCACCAAGGAAGAAATAATAGGTGCTATATTCAGCGTAAAAACCACCAACGGTGCCGAGATGGGTGTTGATTACCTCCCAAAAGTACAAGCCCGTAAACTATACCAATACGCACAGGAACGTAAGGAAGAAGAGCGTGAAGCTCGCCGCCTGCGTGATCTGGAAGAGAAACGTGCAGAGTCAGGCGCTATGCAGTTTGAATCGCCGTCAGCATTCGCGCCTTATCAGCAACCGGTAGCACAACCGGCACCTGTAGTTTCAGCCCCTCCGGTAGTTCACGAAGAGCCTGTTGCTGTAGCACCAAAACCTGATGAATTAACTGAAAAACTTAAAAAGCTAAGAACTTTATTTGATAATGGTTTGATATCGCAGGAAGAATACAACGCCAAGAAATTGGATTTGTTAAGCGATTTGTAAGCAAACCAATTAAACCAGCCGCTGGTCGAAATTAAAAGGAAGTTGCTTAATCAGCTTAACTTTTGAGATAGACGGGTGTAAAGGGTTCAACAAATAATTAAACTCCTCGGCTACAATAGCCGAGGGTACTTTCAACAACAAACTCTGTTGTTGTTTTAAAAAGTCATCTCCTATTTTTTTCAGTTCGATGGGTGGCAAAATATCCTGCCAGTTGGCTGGTAGTGATTTAATTGGTAATTCCTTAATACTATCATCAGGCACTTTAATCTCAGCTATACAAAAATCTCCCGGAAATGTAGTTGGCGATAGATGCACCAGTACCTCTAACACCGCCAGCGATCTGGTCGAAGCCAGGTAAACCATTGGTTTTCCTAAACTATTCCATCTACCGCCATATAGCCTTGCCCCTGCGCCGCTTAAATCATCCGCATACATACATTTGGCAATACGATAAAGGATCATGAGTTAAGCGAAAATACCATGTTCAATACGGCCTAACTCAGTAAACACCATATTAAAACCGGCAGAGGTATCTAAAAGAGATAAAGGAGCCTCATTGTTGAAAATCACACTTGGGGTTCTGATCCATAACTTAAATTTATCACTAGAACCAAATACTTCCTCGCCACGTGTGTAAAGGCGGGCAAGCTCAATACCTTTCTCAGCGTACTCAGAACTAACAATGGCATCATCATCGTAACGCTGTAATGTACGCTCTGATATATGCATTATATTGGCCAACTCCTGGATGGTTAATGATATCTTTTTAGCCAATGACAACAATACCCGCTTAGGCAAACCCTGGCGGGTAAGCTGTACGAGGTTAAAATCACTGGAAAGATTTACAGGCTTTATACCGCTTAACAAACCATAAAAAGGGTTAGTGGAACCCTGAGTAATGTACATGCTCATAGGTTCATTAACGGTAGATGGCTCAATATGTTTCTTTTTATACGACATTCATCCAAAAATAAATACAATTTGTCGTAATATCAAATTATTCTACAATAATTAAAAAATAATTCTTCTTTCCTTTTTGCGCTACCAGGAATTTACCATTGATCAGGCTATCACCTCGATATATATCCTCGGCAGTTCCTATTTTTTGTTTGTTAATAGCAACCCCACCACCCTGTATCATCTTTTTAGCTTCGCCTTTTGAGGCAAAGACAGCTGTTTTACCAGCCAATAGTTCAGTAGCATTTATGCCACCTTCAAACTCATTGGCAGCAACGGTAAAGTTAGGTACACCTTCAAAAATGCCGATTACCTCATCATTATTCAGCTCATTCAAAAACTCAATCCCGGTATTACCGAATAGGAAATCGGATGATTTGATGGCTTTTTCATATTCAGCTTCACCATGTACCCGTATCGTAATATCCTTAGCTAAAGCCTTCTGTAGTGTACGCAGATGCGGAGCAGCATCTTGCTCACCTTCTAAAGCGTTTATGGTTTCTTCATCAAACAAAGTAAATATCCTGATGTATGTCTTGGCATCAGCATCGCTGGTATTCAACCAAAATTGGTAGAACTTGTATGGCGATGTTTTAGCCGGATCAAGCCAGATATTACCACCCTCGGTTTTACCGAATTTAGTACCATCAGATTTTTTGATTAACTGGGTAGTCAAGGCATAGGCCTCCCCAGCATCCTTACGGCGGATCAACTCAGTACCGGTAACAATATTACCCCATTGATCGCTTCCACCCATTTGTAATACGCAGTTTTTATTCTTCCACAGGTAGTAAAAATCGTAGCCCTGTACTAACTGGTAAGTAAATTCTGTAAACGACATACCCGTATCGCCATTGATGCGGTTCTTAACCGAATCCTTAGCCATCATGTAGTTAACCGTAATATGCTTACCTACATCACGAATAAAATTCAGAAAAGAAAACTCCTTAAACCAGTCGTAGTTATTTACCATCTCGGCACTGTTGGCACCGCTGTTAAAATCCAGGAATTTCTCCAATTGTTTTTGTATACCAGCCAAATTTAGCTGTAATACATCTTCAGATAGTAAATTACGCTCTGCTGATTTTCCCGAAGGATCGCCCACCATACCGGTAGCACCGCCAACCAATGCAAATGGCTTATGCCCTGCACGTTGAAAGTGAATCATAGTCATAATCTGCGCCAGGCTACCCACGTGAAGTGAATCGGCAGTTGGGTCAAAACCAATATAACCGGCAACCATACCTTTATTTAACAGTTCTTCGGTTCCGGGCATAATATCGTGCAGCATGCCTCTCCAGCGTAATTCTTCAACAAAGTTCATCGTGTATTTTCTATCCTTTTAAACGGTTGCAAATATAACAGAATAGTGTAAAATCTATTTTTTTGGCGTGGTTAACTCTCAGCTAATATTATTTTCCGTATATTGAGCTATCAGCATTATGAATTTTTTATCTCATTTTTACTTTGACCGCGCCGATACCAACTGCTACCACATACTGGGAATAGTACTGCCCGACCTGCTCAAAAATGCCGATAAAACAATAGTACTACATCCCGAAAAGCTCCATCACCACAACGAAAAAGTAAACTCTATTATTAAAGGATGGAATAAACATCTGGAGGTAGATCGTTATTTTCATTCATCTGATTTTTTCCTTACACATTCTCATGAGCTTAAAAAGCTGTTAACACCCGTTATTGCTGGCTCGCCAGTTAAGCCTTTTTTCTTAGGTCATATTGCATTGGAGTTGATATTGGATAACCTGCTCATCACCACTAATAAAATAACAGCACACGACTTTTACGTGCATCTAAACGGATGTGATCATGAGGATATACAAGAATTTTTAACTTTTGCCGGATTGAAAGACAGTAGCAAATTCTTCCGTTTTTTTGATGGCTTTAAACGCGATGGTTATTTACATACCTACTCCGAAACACCTAAAATAGCCTATGCCCTAAAACGCATCTGCATGCGCGTATGGAAAGACCCATTTACCGATGAACATGAAGCTGCTATTAATGATGCTGTGGTAAAGTATCGTGAACATATATACGATAGTTTTATGCAGATTTTCGACACGATAAATAGCCAGTTAAGCCTCAACTGATCAACCATTTAGCTTATCTCCATCTAAATACCTGCTTAAAAAGCTCATTTATCAATAAAAACCCCTTAAAATCAGCAATTAACAGTTAATTTATTTTTTTGTAATTAAATTATATCCGTACCTTTGCAGTCCCAATTAGAAAATTGGGAAAAGGAGAAAAATTAATTAATGGCAAAAAAACAAGAAGCAGAAAAAGAATTAAAAGCAAAAGAGGCTGAACTGGGAACAGTTACCGCTACTGCAGAAAAAGAGACAATTGAATCAGAGGCTGATTCAATCTCTATCGAAGACATCAAGTCACAAATTGCAACTACACCCGATGCAGATTTCGATTGGGATGCAGATGACAAGAAATTTGGCAATTACAGCGACAGCGATCGTGAAAAAATGGAAAAACTTTATGATGGAACTTTCAGCTCTATCACTAAAGGTGAAATTATTACCGGTACAGTTGTAAATGTTAACAGTAAAGATGTGGTATTAAACGTAGGATTTAAATCTGACGGTTTAGTATCAGTTTCTGAATTCCGTGATACACCTGATCTTAAAGTAGGTGACACAGTTGAAGTTTTCGTTGAATCGCAGGAAGATGCTAACGGTCAGTTAGTCCTTTCACGCAAACGCGCAAAAACTCAAAAATCATGGGAGCGCATTAATTCAGCTTTAGATAACGATGAGATCATCACAGGTTTTGTTAAGAGCAGAACTAAAGGTGGTTTAATTGTAGATATTATGGGCGTTGAAGCCTTCTTACCAGGTTCACAAATCGATATCAAACCTATCAGGGATTACGATGTGTACGTTGGTAAAACAATGGAATTCAAAGTTGTTAAAATCAACCACGAGTTTAAAAACGTAGTGGTATCGCACAAAGTGCTGATTGAAGACGATTTGGAAAACCAAAAAACTGAAATTGTTGCCCGCCTTGAAAAAGGACAAGTATTGGAAGGTACTGTTAAAAATATTACAGATTTCGGTGTATTCATCGACTTAGGTGGTGTTGACGGTTTACTACACATTACTGATATATCTTGGGGCCGCATAGAGCATCCACGCGAAATCTTAGCATTAGATCAAAAAATCAACGTTGTTGTTCTTGATTTTGATGATGAGAAAAAACGTATCGCTTTAGGCTTAAAACAATTAACTCCTCACCCTTGGCAGTCATTAACTGAAGATATTCAGGTTGGCTCTAAAGTAAAAGGTAAAATTGTTACTGTTGCTGATTACGGTGCTTTCTTAGAAATCATCCCGGGTGTTGAAGGTTTGATCCACGTGTCAGAAATGTCATGGTCTCAAAACTTACGCAATCCACAGGAATTCCTTAAAGTTGGCGACGAGATCGAAGCACAAGTATTAACACTTGACCGCGACGAACGCAAAATGTCATTAGGTGTTAAACAATTAACTCCTGATCCTTGGCAAAATGCTGCTGATCGTTATGCTGTTGGTACACAACACATAGCTACAGTTAAAAACATGACCAACTTTGGTGTGTTTGTTGAGCTTGAAGATGGTATTGACGGATTGATCCACATCTCTGACCTTTCATGGTCTAAGAAAGTTAATCACCCTAACGAATTCACTAAAGTTGGTGAAAAATTAGACGTGGTTGTATTGGAACTTGATGTTGAAAACCGCAAGTTAAGCTTAGGCCACAAACAGCTTGAAGAAAACCCTTGGGATACTTTTGAAACCATCTTCACTATTGATTCAATACATGAAGGTACTGTGTTAAAGGTAACTGAAAAAGGCGCTATCGTAGCTTTACCTTACGGTGTTGAAGGCTTCTGCCCAACCAAACACCTGGTTAAAGAAGACGGAAAAAGCATCAAAGCTGATGAAGTTGCTGAATTCAAGATCATCGAATTTAACAAAGAAAACAAACGTATAGTTATTTCACACTCACGTATTTGGGAAGAAGCTCGCGCTGACGCTCGTGTACAGGAATTTGAAAACCGTAAAAAAGAAGCAAAATCTGCAACTAACGCGGTTAAGAAAGTGAAAGACTCAGTTGAAAAATCAACTTTAGGCGATCTTAGCGTATTAGCTCAATTAAAAGAGCAAATGGAAGGTGCAGAAAGCAAAGCCCGCAAGGCAGCTCCTGCTCCAGCAGCTAAAAAAGCAGAATCTGAAGAAGAAGAAGCTAAATAAGCTTTTCAGCTAAATAAATTTAAAGCCCTCATGAGAAATCATGGAGGCTTTTTTTATGAACTTAAGTCCATTAGTGCACATGGATTGTTATCTATATCATTCTTTATTAAAATCCTCTCAAAAGATATTATATATTTATAAAATATAAACCTAACAATTTCACAATGGCTAGCCCTTCAAATAAAATTGAAAAATTAAAAGTAAAAGAGAAATCATCTCTTCTTTATAAGATTCAAGAAAAACATAGTGAGCACAATAGAGTTTCTAAATGCGCATTATTAATAGGAGCTGGTTGCTCATTTCCGATATTACCATTAGGAGGAGGTCTTATTAAATTATGCCAACAACTTTCCTACGTAAGGGAAATTCATCCAATTGAAGCCGCTAAGTTAATATCTGACTTCTTTAAAAATGCAGATTTTTTAGTTCTTGAAAATTTCATTAATGCACAAAATACATCCAAAAAAACATTTGAGGAATATGTAATTGAAAAGGAATTAATATTAAAAGAGTTAATAAATAATGACAAGGATATTTACCTAAAAAGAATACCAGTTAATATAAGTAACCCTAGTTGGAAAGATTTTGAATCACTAGTCATTAATGATGCCAGATACAGTTTTTGGTTAGATTTATATAGCAATAGTCCAAAAGAAAGACAAAGATTCATTGAAGCTCTCATAGATAATAAAAGTCCAAATGGAGCTTATATTATACTTGCACTATTGATAGAAATGGGGTATTTCCATAACATTCTCACTACAAATTTTGATGATTTCATAAACGATGCGTTGTTATACTATACTTCTACTAGACCAAAGTTCTATGCTGACGACGAATTAAGCCAATATATCTCTGTTTATAGTGGTAAACCCAATATTATAAAATTACACGGAGATTATAGGTATGCAAATATTAAAAATACAGCCGACGAAACATTACGTTTGTCAATCAAAATGGAAGAAAAACTGAAGGAATTACTTCAGAATTTTGATTTAATCGTGATTGGTTATAATGGAGCTGATTACTCCATCATGAATGTCCTGCAGCAAGCAAAGTCACCAAATTGCGAATTGCTTTGGTGTGGAAAAGACGAAACCGATGTGCATTGGAGAGTAGCAAACCTGATCAATAGTACCGACAATAGTTGGTTTGTAAAAACGCACAGCTTTGATGATATTATTAAAGATTTTTACATAAATTTCATACAATCTCCACCAGATTTGGTTACAAAAGCAAAGCAAAGGCAAGACGAAATAAAAGATTTTGTTCTCGAATATAGTCAGGTATTACAAAATGATGAAAGTGTCTCAGACGAAGAAAAAATAGATTTAAAAAACAAAGATGTAATCTGGAATCTGTATACTAAAGCATTAAATGAACAAAACAATTTGGAGAAAATAAAAATCTGCAATGAAATTTTAACTAAAGATGAAAAGTATTCTAAGGCACATAATTTAATAGGCGTAGCAAATTTTGCTCTTAAAAAATATGAAGAGGCAGTAGTCAATTTCACTAACGCAATAGAATTAGAATACACAGATCCTGTATTTCATTCAAACAGGGGACATGCACATAAATTCTTAAATAATCACAAAAATGCAATTATAGATCTTACTGAAGCCATTAAATTAGATAGCAAGCATTTTAGGGCTTATGGGCTTAGGGGAGATGTGTATATAGCGTTAAAAGATTATGAAAATGCACTATCAGACTATAATGAAGCTATTCAATTAGATGGTAATGATGCTGTTGCACTTAATAATCGAGGATATATTCTACTACAAATTAAAAATTACGAGAATGCAATATTAGACTTTAGAAAAGCTATTGAGTTAAATAACACGATAGCTAATCCGCACAAGTCTTTGGGGGAAATATTTTTTCAAAAGGAACAGTTTAAAGAATCGTTAGAAGAATTAAATAAAGCGATAGAGTTAAAATCTGATTATTTAGACGCTTATGAACTTAGGTCACAAGTTCACCGTCAGTTAAAAAATAAAGACAAGGCTGAAGAAGATGAAAAGATAGTTGCTAATCTTAAATCAAAAGTCACAAATTAATAACTAGTATTTACTAAGATTTATATTACCTGAATTCTATGAGATAATAAACACCAATTTCACTTTACCTAATCACCGAAAAATTATTACCTTTGCCCAAATCCACCCAAACGATGCAAAATCTTACGCTGCTCGACGGTCAAAAATTTCAGATTACAATACAGCGTTTATGTCGTCAGTTAATTGAAAATCATGATGATTTTTCAAATTCAGTACTTATCGGCATACAACCTCGCGGCATTTATTTAGCCAAGCGTGTTGCCGAGGAATTACGCAAAATATTACCCGATAGCACTATACAGCAAGGCGATTTGGATATAACTTTCTACCGCGATGATTTCCGTCGCCGTGGCGAGCAATTGGTACCAAATCAAACCAAAATAGATTTTATTATAGAAGGCAAAAAAGTCATCATGATGGATGACGTACTGTGGACCGGCCGCACCATCCGTGCAGCAATGGACGCCATGCTTGCCTTCGGTCGCCCCGAGAAAATAGAATTGCTTACCCTGGTTGACCGCCGCTATTCGAGACATATACCGGTAGCAGCAGACTATGTAGGTATTGAGGTTGATTCCATCGCATCGCAAAAAGTAGTGGTGAGCTGGAAGGAAACAGACGGCGAAGACAGGATAGTTTTACTATCTGAAGCAAAATAAATTAAAAATTTAATATTGAACATCGAATTTTGAATATTGAACGCCGAAGGGTAAATGAGTAATAACAAATACGATTTAGAGGAACGATTAATTGATTTTGCTGTTAATATAACAGATATTATTGAAGCTTTGCCAAATTCTCGTATTGGAAATTACATTGCCGGACAACTGGTAAGATCAGGATGTTCACCAGCTTTAAATTATGGTGAAGCACAATCTGCCGAATCGAGAAATGACTTTATTCATAAAATGAAGACCATTCTTAAAGAACTAAGAGAATCAATGATCTCTTTAAAAATAATTGAAAGAAAGAATATACGATTTAGATAAAACGACAGCAGCAAAAGGAGAATGCAATCAGCTGATAGCGATTTTTGTAAAAAGTATAGAGACAGCTAAAAAGAATAATATATAACAATAGAGATATTGAAGCGAAAATCGGTAGTGAAGCTCACTTCATTATTCGACATTCAGAATTCAGTGTTCGATATTATCAAAAGCATATGGCAGGACTGAGCACAAGGCACTTATTAGGAATAAAAGATCTGAACCCGGCAGATATTCAATTAATATTTGAAACAGCCGATACTTTTAAATCGGTATTGAATCGCCCCATTAAAAAAGTTCCTTCCCTGCGCGATGTAACCATTGCCAATATCTTTTTCGAAAACTCTACCCGTACCCGTTTATCATTTGAATTAGCCGAGAAACGTTTATCAGCAGATGTGGTAAACTTCGCGGCATCTTCATCATCGGTAAGCAAAGGCGAAACACTGATAGATACTGTAAACAATATTTTAGCCATGAAAGTAGATATGGTGGTAATGCGCCATCCCTACGCCGGTGCCGGTATTTTTCTATCTAAACACGTAAAAGCCCAAATAGTAAACGCCGGCGATGGCGCACACGAACACCCTACTCAGGCTTTACTTGACGCTTTCTCTATCCGTGAACGATATGGTGATGTGGCAGGTAAAAAAGTGGTTATTGTGGGTGACATCTTGCACTCGCGTGTTGCCTTATCAAACATACTTTGCCTAAAACATTTAGGTGCCGAGGTAATGGTTTGCGGCCCTACTACACTTATCCCCAAATATATTGGATCTTTAGGTGTAAAGGTAGAGCATAACCTCTTAAAAGCCCTTAATTGGTGCGATGTAGCTAACATGCTGCGCATTCAACTGGAACGTCAGGATATTAAATATTTCCCTTCCCTGCGTGAGTATACCATGCTTTACGGCTTGAACAAACAGATACTGGACTCACTGGACAAAGAAATCACCGTAATGCACCCCGGTCCTATTAACCGTGGCGTGGAGATTACCAGCGATGTAGCCGACAGCAAGCAGTCCATCATTCTTGACCAGGTTGAGAACGGTGTGGCTATACGTATGGCAGTACTGTATTTGCTGGCCGGGCAAACACCATAGCCAATAAATTATTCGCATATTCGTTAATATTGCGATGTTTATGATAGCTAAGCCCATTTACCGTACAGTACTTGTTATTTTATTAAGCTTTATCTCGATAAATACCATAGCTCAAAGTATTGAACAACATAAAACCGACTCTGTATTCCAATTGGTTACGGTTCAGTTCAATGCCAAAAATGCCGATCAGCTTTATGAGCTTACTGGTTCTCGTCTAAAGCGCGACCTTATCATTGAAACCTTTCGTAACATATGCAATAACCAGCTTTTTACTTTGGGCGAGATCAAGCAATCATCACTGATCAGCTTTGAGAATAATAAGGTAGCTACATACAAATTAACTTTCAGTACAGGCCAGGTATTACAGTTATTGATGAGCCTCGACCGAAACGACAAACTGGAAGTTTTCTTATTCCAACCATACAAAAAAGCTGAAGGAATGAAAAAAACATTAGCCTTATCATCTAATCCGCTAAAAACTATTGAGGACAAGGAAATTGATTCTGTCGCGCGTACTTACATTCAAAAAGCCAATACCGTTGGTTTAAGCATAGGCATATTAAAGGATAATAAAATCAGCTACTACGAGTATGGCGAAACTGACCGCGACAATGGAAAGCTACCAACAGGAAGCACTTTGTTCGAGATTGGTTCAATCACTAAAACTTTTACCGCTACCCTGCTAGCTCTATATGTTAACGAAGGCAAAGTAAAATTGAGTGATCCAATAATTAAATATTTGCCGGACTCCGTGGCTGCAAATCCTGCGCTACACACCATTACATTGGAGGATCTGAGCAATCATACCTCCGGCTTACCAAGCCTCCCACCCGACTTCTTTGCGCACGTTACAGACACATTAAATCCATACCAAAATTATACGAAACGATTACTGTACGCTTATCTTAAAACGTGTTCATTAAACAGCAAGCCCGGCGAAAAATATGCATACTCTAACATGGCGGTTGGTTTATTGGGCGATATTTTGGAACGCATCAGTGGTAAAACATTTGAACAACTGGTAACTGAAAACATCACCCAGCCATTGCAAATGAGCAGCACCGTACAGCATATTACGCCATTGCTTAAACCACGTTTTGTAAGCGTTTATAACGATGGCGGTAAGCTCACCGAAGCTTGGGACTTTAGCGCCCTTGCACCTTGCGGATCGTTGAAATCAACTGTAAACAACCTGTTGATATATGCTAAAGCCAATATGGGTAAAAGCAATACCAGGCTCTCAAAAGCATTTGAATTAACCCACCAGGTAACTTTTGACAAAGACATTAAAATCGGCCTTGCCTGGCATATTATTAAGGTTGATGGCGTAGAATATTATTTCCACAATGGTGGCACATATGGTAGCAGTAGTTTTCTTGCCTTCAATCCTGAAAAAAATATCGCCATAGTAATATTATCAAATTGTGGGGAAAGTGTTGATTTGGTTGGGGTGGGCATTTTAAAGAAATTGCAGTAACTGCTACAAAAAAAGCCGATCTGAAATTAATCAAACCGGCCTCAAAAAAACAATAAAACTAACCTGTGGTATTATTTTTTAGTTTTTGATGTATCTGCTTTCTCAGGTTTAGCGCTTCCTGTTTGGTCGCCCGAACTTATTTTAATTGGCGATCCATCCCTGATCTCTTCTGTCGCGGCTTTAACTATCTGGTCACCTGGATTGATTTTACCATAGATCTCTATGTTATCTCCTGATTCAAGTCCCTTTTGCACATTAACCCATTCCGCTTTTCCATCTTTCACCTTAATAACAAAAACCTTTTCTGTTGAAGTTACCACTGCCGTTTTAGGTACAATAATTGCACTGTCACTTTGCGCTAATGGTACATTAACATCAGCGTACATGTTTGGCAATAATTTTTTGCTTGTGTTGTAAACATCCATTTCCAACCGTTCTGATCTTAAAGTATTATCCAAAGCACCCGCTAAGCGAACAACTTTAGCTGCAAATTTTTCGCCACGTAATTCACGTATAACAAAACTAACCTCATCGCCGTTATGCAAACCACCAGTAAAGTTTTCAGGTACCGATATTACCAAACGCAACCTGTTATGATCCTCTAACCTGAACAAGGCCTGGTTTGATGCTGCACCACCCGGGCCAACATAAGCACCAAGGTTCACATTACGTAAAGTTATAACACCATCAAAAGGTGCCCTTATTTGCAGATAAGCCAGGTTAGCCGCGAATGATTGGTAAGAAGATTTAGCAGCCTCTACGCTTGCAGAATCTGATGATTTTTTTGCCTGCGCCTGCTCCAAATCATTTTCAGAAACTGTACCCGGAGTTTTGCTGGTGCTATATAATCTGTCGAAAGTTGCTTTACTGGCAAAGTATACCGCTTTAGCCTGCTGAATTCTTGATTTTGCTTCTTGCAGTTGTGAATTCAACTCTGGCGCCTCAAGGGTAGCCAATAGTTGTCCTTGATGAACCTGTGAGCCAATATCAACCAAGAGCGTTTTTACATAACTATTAACTTTGGCGTACAGATCAGTTTGTTGATAGGCCTGCAATTCACCCGGTACAGTAATATTTGAACTTAATTTTCCTTTATTAACGGCAACCAGGCTTACAGTAGGTGTATCTAATGCATTCTCCTGCTGCACGGTTAAATCCTGCTCTTCCTTGTCTTTTTTACTTTCGCCGCATGAGCTAAAAAGTACTGTACCAATAACTAAAGCAGTTACTACAATTATTAATTTATTTTTTTGGATGTTCATGATTGTGGTGCAATGGGATATAAAATTTACTTTCTTTATCTTCAGGGTCTAATGAAACAGAATCTGTTGTAGCGTTACCTTGTACCCAGGCAAATACCAGTGGTAAAACAAATAACGCGGCAAATGTTGAGGCTAACAATCCGCCGATTACCGCGCGGCCTAACGGTGATGTTTGATCACCACCCTCGCCTAAGCCTGATGCCATCGGTATCATACCTACAATCATGGCCAAACTGGTCATTAATATAGGGCGTACACGTAATGCAACAGCTTCACGGGCTGATCGTAACGCATCGCCGTTATGCTTTCTTAACTCCTCCGCATTGGTTACGAGCAACACCGCGTTGGAGATAGATACACCAACTGACATGATCATACCCATATAGGATTGCAGGTTAAGCGTAGCGCCTGTTATCTTCACCAGGAACAACGAACCGAATAATACCGCAGGTACCGTTGATAATACCACCAGCGATACTTTAAACGATTGGAAGTTAGCCGCAAGCATTAAGTATATTACTAAAATAGCCACTAACAAGCCGGTTTGCAAACTGCTTAACGTATCGGTAAGTGTTTGGCTCATACCCCGCAGCTCAACAGTTAAGCCATGCGGTAATTTACCTAATGATTTTATAGCTTTTTGTACATCATCAGTAGCTGTACCCAAATCCACTTTATTGATATTGGCCGTAACCGATAGTGTTGGCACTGCGCCTATATCATCATTTTCGCCATAGGTGCTGTCTACCTTAATATCGGCGACGTCACTTAATACAGGCCTTGGTTGATTAGCCAAAACAGGTATCTCACGAATATCATTCAAACTGGCCATCTGGTACTCCGGAACTTCAACCTGTACCTGGTAGCTTAAGCCTGCTTTTTCATCAATCCAAACATTCTTTTCGGTAAGGCGGGATGATGAGGTTGACGCGGTTAATGTACGTGATATATCATTTACACTAACGCCTAATTCAGCTGCACGGGTCCGGTCAATATTAATATCGATAGATGGATACTGGTATGATTGCGCTATTTGAACATCGCGCAAATATTTAATACTATCCAATTTTTTCACCATAGTTAACGCAAAAGCAACATTCTGCTTTTTATTCTTGCCGGTAAAAGCCACCTCAATTGGTGTTGGCGATCCCTGACTTAAAATTTTATCAGTAAGCTCAATAGGCTCGAATGACATTTTTACATCCGGTAGCGCTATTTTCATTGAGTCCCTGAACCTATCTTTTAACTCATCCAAATTTACTTTATAGCTCTCTGCAAGTTGTACCTGCATAACAGCCTCCTGCGGGCCGGCCATAAATAAGTAAATAGGGTTTGTTGAGAACGATGACGGGTGCGTACCAACTATGGTTGAGGTAATCGCTATATTTTTTCTACCTACCAAACCTTCAAGCACGTGTAATGCTGTTAAGGTAGATGTTTCCGTACGTTCAAGCCTGGTACCATCCGCGCCACGCAAACGAACCTGGAAAGTACCTGAGTTAACTTTAGGTAATACGTCACGCCCGATTATCGCGAATAGCAAGAAAGCTAATCCAAAAGCCACCACTAAATAAATGCCCACAATTAACTTGCGGCGCGGCATCATTTTATCAATTACCTTAAGGAACCATACTCTGAACTTGTCGAACTTAGTTTCATCTTTGCCATGATGTTCGGTAGCATGCTTAATAGCTTCCTCTTTCTGAGCCCACTGATCACCCTCATCATCCATTGCATAACCATCTTTATGGCTTTTATCTTCATGCTCGTTTTTCATTATCCAGTTTGCCATAATTGGCACAAAGGTTTGAGCAAGCAGGTAAGATATGATCATGGCGAAACCAATTGCCAATGATAATGGTAAGAATAATGCTCCCGGTATACCTGTCATGGTAAAGGCCGGTGCAAACACCGCCAGAATACAAAACAAGATTAACAGCTTAGGAAAAGCGATTTCTTTACAGGCATCCCATATAGCTAATGCTTTGGGTTTACCCATATCAAAGTGCTGGTGAATATTCTCAATGGTTACCGTCGACTCATCCACCAGGATACCAATAGCAAGCGACAAACCGCTCAACGTCATGATATTTATTGTTTGATGGAATAAGTACAGGAAGAACACGCTGGAAATAACGCAGGTAGGAATAGTCATGATAACGATGAGCGCACCGCGTCTGTCGCCTAAAAACAACAATACCATTAAGCCGGTAAGTATCGCTCCTATAGCACCTTCTTCGGCTAAACTTTTTACCGCGTTTATTACATATATCGATTGGTCAAATACGAAAGACAGTTTAACATCCGGAGGTACCAAACCCTGGAAACGAGGTATCGCTTTCTTTAAATTCTGTACAACATCCCATGTTGATGCCGATGCCGATTTAGTAATTGGCAAATAAACCGAGCGTTTTCCATTTATCAAGGCATAACCCTGGGTAACATCGGCTGCATCTTCAACAGTGGCTACATCCTTCAGAAAAACAGTTTGGACACCATTTTTATACAACGGGATATCACCAAAGTCGCTAACGTTTTTAATAGTGGTATTAGCAGGCGTAAGATAATTGAGATCGCCTATACGTACGTTACCTGCAGGCGTATTCTGATTATTATCCCGCAAAGCAAGCACCAGTTGATCCGGTGTTAAGTTATGCTGGCGAAGTAGTTGCGGATCGGCTTTAATAACTATAGTACGCTGGTTACCACCAAACGGTGCCGGTGCAACCAAGCCTGGTACAGTTGTAAATGCCGAACGGATATAAACTAATGCAAAGTCAAGCAACTCGTTATTGCTACGTGTAGGGCTACTTAATACAAGCTGACCTACCGGTAGTGTCGAGGCATCAAAACGCAAAATAAATGGTGGCTGAGATCCCTGCGGGAAACCGGCCTGCGCCCTGTTAGTATACGCCGTGACCTCCGCCGCGGCCTGTGCCATATTAGTACCTTCGTAAAATGTTACTTTAATCAGGGTTAAGCCCTGTATGTTTTTTGTCTCGATGCTTTTTACACCAGACACAAATAGTAGTAAGTTAACGTATGATTTGGCAAAATACGCCTCCATTTGGTTAGGTGTAAAACCACCATAAGGGTGCGATACATAAATAACCGGCAAGTTAAGGTCGGGGAATATATCTATCTTAATGCTGCGTGTAGCATTAATACCAAAGAAAAACAATGCTGCTACTATAACCAGTATGGTGATTGGCCTTTGAAGGGCCCCTTTTATCATTCCCATTAGTGTATATTATGTATGTTAAAAGTTATTTATAAAAACCCCGAAATCGCCGGTTGCGGCCGCCTTATACAATAAAGCCTGCCAAACATTGTTCGATGTAATATCCTGGTCAACTTCGGCACGGTTCAGCGTGTAAAGCGCATCCGTAAAGTCAACTATATTAGCAAGCCCATTTTTATACAGTGCGAATTTTTGAATGTAGGCGCTGTTTGCCGCCCTTACTTCAACCGGTGCTTCTGAATAGTTTTTTAATGCGTTATTTATCTTGATGGTAGCTAACGCTTCCTGATCACGTATCTGCTCATCAGCAAGGTTATATTCATCCCTGTATTGTTCAGATGTATATCGTTGTGATTTTACCTGGTAGTGCACCCGGAATGGATTAGTTAGGTTCCAAACAAAACCTATACCTAATAAATAATTATACCGGGTTGGATCAGCGCCGGCACCGTAGCTGCTGCTGTAGTCATTTTCGTTGGATGCAATGTCAGATTTAAAGCCTGATCCCCTGCCCTGATATGTACCAAAAAGACTAAATGTTGGATAGGCAAATGTTGTTAAATATTTAGCCTGCTCATCACTCACGCCTATACGGTTGCGGTAGTATTTTAAAACAGGATGTTCTTCTGTACCACTGGCCGGTTCGGCATAAATATTTGTAGGTATTTTACTTATAAAGGTAGTATCAAGCACAAATTCCTGTGGTGGTATACCCAGATATTGAGCTAACTGATTAGCCTGATCAGCAACTGTTTGTTGTGCATTGGTTAATGATATTCTCGCATTTGATACCTGGGCATTTGCCAATGATGAATCTACACCTGGGTTTAAGCCATTTTTCACACGTGCGATAACCACCTTTTGCAGATCTAAACTGCGGTTAAGGTTATCTTGTTGTGCTTTACTTAGCTGCTGGGCAACTAATAAATTAAGGTAGCTGCTTGCCACCCTTACTTCATGTTCAAATTGCTCCTGCGCTAAATCGCTTTCATTAAGCGTTACTACGGAGTTTTGAACTTTAACTTTTTCCTTTGCTCTGCCAAAAGCAAAAAAGTTCCAGTTAACGTTGGCTACGTAAAGTGAGCCAAAAGCGGCGTTCCAGTTTTGATTAGGTAGTGCAGGGCCGGAAGATGCTACAGCTAAGCCACCATAAGAACTTATAGGGCCATTAATACCGTCGGCGGTGCCGTAAGCTTGCTGTGCTGATACATTAAGATCAGGTAAATATTCTGTTTTGGTTTCTGTTAACGAGGCTTTTGAAGCATTCAGCTGATTTACTTTAGCTTTAATTGTACCATAGTTTGAAAGCGCTAATTGTTCAGCATCTTTTATACTAAGTACTTTTTGCTGGGCCTGTACATTTACTAAAATTAAAATACCTGATAAACTTAAGAATAGACGTTTAGAAATTGTAACTAACATATTCGGTATTTTGATGCCGCAAAATTAAAACTATATTTTATATGAAAAAAATGAATTAATTTTGTGTTAATCATTAATAAAAGTAATAATGAATATCGCGATACATCATTTTAGATTGATAGATACCATATCAAAAGACGGAACCCTTACTAAAGCAGCCGCTACATTGCACTTAACACAGTCGGCACTAAGCCACCAGTTAAAGGAGTTGGAAAAGGAATTAGGCATAGATGTATTCAACCGAAATGGCAAAAAATTACATTTATCTGAACAAGGCTATCGTTTTTTGCGCAGCTCTGAGAAGATTCTAGCCGAATTAAAGTCGCTTGAAGAAGATATAAACAACTATAAAAACGGGCAAACCAGTAAGTTATCCATCAGTATGCAGTGCTATACTGCTTACCATTGGTTACCGGGCATTATAAAATACTATAAATCCCGCTGGCCCGATATCAACATTCAAATAATGTCGGAAGCCACCAGCCGTCCATTAGAATATTTAATGAACGGTGATTTAGACATAGGCATCATCCGTACCCAAATGGTGAATACCAAAATACGCTACGAGCCTATTTTTAACGACAGGCTTACCGCTATCATCAGCAAAGATCATCCGCTTGCGCAAAAAGATGTAATAGAGATTGCTGATTTTCAAGACCAGGAATTGATTTTGCCTTTGTATGATCCGTCATACCAGGATACGCCGATGATTGAATCATTAATACAGGCACAGCAGGTTAGGCCAAAAACACTGCATCGTATACATTATACCGATGCAACTATTGAAATGGTAAACGCTAATTTAGGCATAAGCGTAATGGCCGACTGGATTGTTGAGCCTTATTTAAAAAATAAAAACATTGTTTCCAAGCCAATGCATCACAGCGTTGCCAGCCGATCATGGTTTGCGGCTACCTGTAAACAAACGCCCGCCATACAGAATTTTTTAGAGTGTCTGAAGATGTATTTCTCAGGGGCAGATATGAGCATCAACACAACTGAAAAAGAACAACTTATTAAACAACATTCTGTTAAAATACAATATCCTGAAAAGTTAGCAGCAGCTACCGCAGTTTTTACTCGTCCGGCTGTAGCAGCCAGCTTGACACAGGAGTTTAAAAATTACCAATATTAATTTCATTAACCCCTCTTTACCCGGAGGGGTTAATAAACACCTGCAGATGAGGTTCTTTGGCTTGATATGTCTTTTATTTTTCTGTCTTTCAGTAGATGCGCAATTGGCTTATCGGCCCTTCCCGCAGCATTTACATTATACAAAGGGAGTTATCAACCCCGACAAATTTCCTCAATCAAAATTAGATCAAACTGTAGAATCTTTCTATAACCAATGGAAATCTCACTACATAAAATCAATCTCTCATAAGCAGGAGAGTTACATTTGGTTTGAAGACAAAGAGGAGAAACAAGACAAAGAGGATAAACAATGTGTTTCCGAAGGGCAGGGTTATGGCATGATCATAGTAGCCTTAATGGCCGGATTTGATCCATCGGCCAAAAACACATTTAATAATTTATACAGGTATTACCATGAACACCCCAGCAACCGCGGCCGCCATTTAATGGCATGGGCACAAAACACACACGATAAAGATATTGATGAAACATCCGCAAGTGATGGGGATATGGACATTGCTTACTCGTTATTATTAGCCAACGCGCAATGGGGAAGCACAGGCCCTATTAATTATTTACAGGAAGCGAAAAGCACGATTGCTGATATTATGCGATATGACATCAACCGTAAAACATGGTCGGTTTTATTGAGCAATGGGATTGAAGCCGATAGCAGAGACTATTTTGATACCCGGTCATCTGATTTTATGCCTGCTAATTTTAAAGCTTTTGAGCAGGTTACAGGTGATACCCGTTGGAAAAATGTTATAGATAATGAGTACAAGCTTTTTGCCTATATGCAGAAGCAATACAGCCCGGATGCAGGATTAGTACCTGACTTTATAATACGGCTAAACAAAAAAGCAAAACCCGCCCCGGCGCACTACCTGGAATCGGTTTATGACGGTGATTATAACTATAATGCCTGCCGCGTTCCCTGGCGCATAGCTACCGACTATTTATTATCCGGCGATCAGCGGTCGAAAGCATTCGTTCAAAAGATAAATCATTGGATCAGGGAGACAACCAGCAATAGCACTTATAATCTATCCGCAGGGTACACCTTAGCGGGTGATGATATTAAGGATAGCCATTTTGAAGCGTTAAGTTTTATAGCCCCATTCGCTGTATCGGCCATGGTTGATAAAAGTAACCAGCAATGGTTAAACAGTGTTTGGGATTATACAGTGCAGTTTAAACTGAAAGACTTTGATTACTACGACAACACTGTCAAAATGCTCGATATGCTTATCGTATCAGGCAATTACTGGAAGCCTTAGGAGGTGTAAAAAATCATAAAACTATCGTCATTGCTGTAAAGGTCAACTAATTCGGTAACAGAATTAGTTGACCTTTACAGCAATGACGCTTTATTTTTGTATTTACATTGGATCATTTTCAAACAGCCTCTTAAAATACCTGATTATTTAAAATCCTTTTCGCTACATTTTGACCGCTTGTTAAAGCGGCCTCCACCGTTCCCATTGCCGGGCCGTCGTATAAATATTCACCTGCAAAAAACAGGGTATTATCAACACCTGCATCTAATATTGTCCGGGCTTCGGGTGCCGCAACGGTATCATAGCTATAAGAACCGCGCGTGAATGGCTCCGCTGTCCAGTTCATAATACTTGAGGCTATTAACTTAGCCTTCAACTCATCAACACTTAGCTTAAATATATTGCTTAACGATTGAAGCGCCTGTTGTAAAAGCTCTTCGGTGGTATCTCCCTTTTTTTCTGCTGCCCTTGGCCCACCTAACCAGCCGGTAAGCAACGTGGAATGTTTAGGGTATTGAGTCCACCAGGTGGGTATATTTTCATCCGATATTAAGAAGGCCATATCTTTCAAGCTTTTCCCTGCCAGTAATTTGGCACCATTGTTCTCCCAAAAAGCATCTTTAAACTCCAGCAAAAATTTAATTATCGCCCCAAAGCCTAAATCATTTATAGCATTTATCTGCTCCTTTATAGCAGGGTGAAATACCACCGCCCCTTTTTCGCCTCTATTTGCCTGCAAAACACCAAGCGGCATAGCTATAATAATTTTTTCGGCGCTATAAATTTCCCCTGAATCTGTGATCACCTTTACATCACCGGGTTTCCAATCTATTTGCGTAACCACCGAATTTAAATAAACGTTACCCTCATGCTCCTTACATTTATCGGCCAGGTAGTTAATCATGCTGCAATAACCATTATCTAAACGGTGCTGGGCATCATCATCTTCGTTATTCCATTCATTTCGCAAAGCAAAGGAGCTCGCTTTCTTAGGGTCAGCAGTATCATAACCCGCTACAAATTTTGATACACCATCCCGTAAACCAATATAGTTCTCGCCCGGGAAATGCTTTTGCAAAAAACTAGCAATATCAGTATCCTCCTCAAGTTCATTCAGTTTTTGCAATAGCAGCTCCCAGTTTTCAATAAACCCTTCATGATTAATAAAACGCCCTTTATCATATCTCACCATTTCTCCACCGGCAGCACTGTATTTAATATTGGCCTCTTTTAATAAATTTAAGGTCACCGGTAGGTCACCGTGAATAAACTCAGCACCCAGTTCAGCATGCTTAAAAAAAGACTCATGACTTATAGTATGAATACGGCCACCTGTATGATTGCGCGCCTCAAGCACTATTACCTTCCTGCCCGATGCTGAAAGCCTGTAAGCCGCCATTAAACCCGCGGCGCCTGCGCCTATTATTAATATATCCGTCGTCTGCATTAATTATACCTGTATTAGCAAAAATCAATTTCCACAAATAATCAGCCATCTTTCATTAAAACGACCATTTTATTGAAATAACGTTGCATTTAACTGTTGAGCAAATCTATTTCCCAGCAACACGGTTAGCTGTGCTGTACCGAGGTGCAGGTGAAATAAGTGGTACATTTGGTACACTTTTAGCCCCAAAAATGCCCCAAGAGGCATTAAAAAGCTGGTTTTTAACTGCTTTTTGAGTGTATTTTCAGCGTAAAAACAGCTTTTTCCGCCTAAACTATAGCCAAAAATGAATGATTTTTGCTAGTTTTTACCTCATTTTTGATCAAAAAACGACAGTTTTATACTTGTTAGAATCAATTTCAGCACACCGGAAACTGGAATTCACAATGTACGCACAAGGCTGGGAGTTAACCCGGTGGACAGAAGTTTTTTCGGTCTTGATAGAGACACAATATTTACTTAAATTAATTCTAATATATTTGCATTAATCTAAACGATCCGTATGAGAAAAATCTATTATTTTCTTTGTCTTATTATTTTAACAGGCTGTTCGAAAAAATCTGATGTCAGCCTCACTATTCCTAAACCAACCACCAGTGTTGTAATAACTTATAGTTTTAAATCATCTATTGTCGGCACTGATAGTCTTTATTATAGAGATCCAATTACGTTGAAAATAGTGGTAGCTCGCGTTACGGATAGTACATGGTCAAAAACCGATACGGTGAGGGGTATAGATTCGTATGCAAAGGAACAATATACTTTGGAGTTAGGTATAGGAACTATTTCAACAGCTCCCGGTAGTAATTACACATTAAGTATAGCTATCAATAATCACTTAAGGTCGGCAGAGAATTTTGATAAGTACGTTGTCGGTTCTTATGTTGGCTATGATTATCAGACTTGGTTAGCACCATAATGAGTGGTGAAAATGCTCCATTAAAAAACAACCTTTGATTTCCCTATGTAAGTCGGGAATTGCCGCGCTCTGCTTGCGATGACTTTATAATGCGTTGATAAATCTTCAACCTACTCTTCGCTCAAAGCTTCAGCTATCTCCATAAAACCCTTTTCGCGGGCCAGGTCAGCAGGTAGTTTGCCGCCTTCCATACGGATATTGATGTCAGCATTATTCTCCAATAACAATATCAACAATTCAAGATTACCATTTTGCGCGGCAGAGTGGATTGGCGTAACGCCAGCCTGTTGCCTTACGTTAATATTAGCCCCGCTTTCAATTAACAATGCGGCAATATCGGTATGATTACCTGCCGCCGCAGAATGTATAGGATATACATTATAGCCATTATTTGATGCCATGTTAACATCAGCGCCCTTTAAAATCAGGAAACGTGCAATTTCATACTGCCCGAAGTAACAAGCCAAACCAAGCGGGGTAAAACCATCCTCAGCGTAATAATTTATAGCATCTGGGTAGGTATAAACCAGGTGCGCAACCACATCAAATTTACCTGCGGCAACGGCTTCAAACAAATTCACCTCGTCAATATACTTCATTAAAAAAGCAGTAACCTCCGGCTTTTTATAGTAGCACGAAAGCATTAATGGCGATACGTGGTGACTCGTCGCTGTTTTTGCAAGCGCAGGGTTTTGAGCCAATAAAGTATTCAGACCTACTAAATCGCCTGTAGTAATATATTCTTCAAGTTGATTCTGACTCATCCTTATTCTAATCGTTTTGTTATCAATGCAATTTAATATTTATTGCAAATAGAATCTATATCATCTATATCCGTTGTACGCAGAATACACATCTTAGTTCCAAGATAAGTAAAAATTAAAAATTTACCGCCAAATAAGTTTAATCTATTAACTTTATATTTGTAAGCTAAACGCTGTATACAGGGATGCCGGTAAAAGGAAATCAGTTCAAATCAAATAGTTTTAAAGAAGATAACGAGCCTCGCCAAAGCGCAAAAAGCGAGAAGGAAAAGTATGCAAGGGCTAAAGTGCCTAAAATGCCAACCTTTGACCTTAATAACGGGCGATTGGTAAAAATTGTCGGCTTGTTTTTTCTGATCCTGACTATCTTTTTCCTGGTTGCATTCACTTCTTATCTTTTCACATGGCAACAGGATCAAAGCTATGTTTCGCCTGCCAATGGCGGATGGCACAACCTGTTTAAAACCACACAGGAACTGCAGGACAATGGTATAAAAAGCCCTGTAGTAGAAAATTGGCTGGGCAAATTCGGCGCATTACTATCCGATCAGTTTATTTACGAGTGGTTTGGTATTGCCTCATTTATTTTTGTATTTGTATTTTTTGTGATAGGCTACCGTATGCTGTTTAAGGTAAGGCTTTTCTCTATCCCAAGAACACTGGGCTATTCATTTTTCTGCATTATATTTCTTTCCATTTTTATTGGGTTCATTCATGCTTTTATTGGCGATTATCCCCATATGCTTGAAGGTGGTTTCGGTTACTGGACAAACCTGTTGCTTGATGCACAAGTTGGACAAACAGGCACCGGGGGCATTTTGATATTTGCCGCGCTAACCGTATTGATCATCGCTTACAATATCGATTTTAAATTCCCTGAAAGGAAACCAAAAGAAGACACTTTAATGGGCGGCGATGTTGTCACCGATAAAGGCACTGAAATTCTTCCGGATGATCCTATTGAATTGTCGGAAGAAGAACCATCGCTTCCTGTTGAATGGCCCCGCAATACAAACCGCGCCACAAATACTAATATACCCAAAACGGTTGAGCCCCTGGTTCAAAACCCTGTATTTCATGAGCCGGTTGTGTTAACACCTGATCCGGCAAATGCACACGAACCTGAATTTGAGAGCGAGATACCATTAACTGTAGCAGTTGACAGACCAATGCCGATACTCAACATCGAAAAAAGTGATGATGATAAAGCAAAGGATTTAGTAGCCCAATTTGGTGCTTATGATCCAAAACTTGATCTGGCTAAATACAAATATCCAACACTCGATCTATTGGAGAATTACGGCTCCAACAAAATATCGGTAAACTCTGATGAACTGGAAGCCAACAAAAACAAAATTGTTGAAACGCTGAATCATTATAACATCGAGATTGATAAGATTAAAGCAACCATTGGCCCAACAGTTACTTTGTACGAGATCATCCCCGCCCCCGGCGTTCGTATCTCCAAGATCAAAAACTTGGAAGACGATATCGCTTTAAGCCTTGCCGCTTTGGGTATCCGTATCATCGCCCCTATGCCGGGTAAAGGAACTATCGGTATCGAAGTACCTAACCAAAACCCGGAAATGGTTTCCATGCGCTCCGTTTTATCAACTGAGAAATGGCAGAATAATACGATGGATCTGCCAATCGCTTTAGGTAAAACCATATCCAATGAAGTATTTATTGCCGATTTGGCCAAGATGCCTCACTTATTGGTTGCGGGTGCTACCGGTCAGGGTAAATCAGTTGGTATAAATGCTATCCTGGTTTCTCTGCTTTACAAAAAGCATCCCGCCGAACTTAAATTCGTGTTGGTCGATCCTAAAAAGGTGGAGTTAACCTTATTCCGCAAAATAGAAAGACACTTCCTGGCAAAATTGCCCGATGAAGCCGACGCGATCATTACTGATACCAAAAAAGTTGTAAATACGCTAAACTCTCTGTGTATCGAGATGGACCAGCGTTATGATTTGTTGAAGGATGCACAGGTACGTAACTTAAAAGAATACAATGCCAAATACGTTAGCCGCAAAATCAGCGACCCTGAAAAACACCGGTATCTGCCATTCATCGTACTAATCATTGATGAGTTTGCCGACTTAATGATGACTGCTGGCAAAGAGGTTGAAATGCCGATTGCCCGTATAGCGCAGTTAGCCCGTGCGGTGGGTATTCACTTGGTTATCGCTACACAACGCCCATCAGTAAACGTAATTACTGGTACTATCAAAGCTAACTTCCCGGCTCGTTTGGCATTCAGGGTATTATCTAAAATAGATTCACGTACGATATTAGATGCGGGTGGTGCAGATCAGTTGATCGGTCGAGGTGATATGCTGATGTCTACCGGCAGCGATTTGATACGCCTGCAATGCGCATTTGTGGACACACCGGAAGTAGAGCGGATATCGGATTTTATTGGCAGCCAGCAAGGCTACCCAAGTGCCATGCATTTACCTGAATATGTCGGCGAAGGCGAAGCCAGCAGCAGCTCTAAAGAATACGACCCGGATAACCGCGACCCAATGTTTGAAGATGCTGCCAGGTTGATTGTAATGCATCAGCAGGGTTCAACCTCGCTCATCCAACGCAAAATGAAACTGGGCTATAACCGTGCCGGCCGTATTATTGACCAATTAGAAGCCGCAGGCATTGTTGGTCCTTTTGAAGGCAGCAAGGCCCGTGAGGTATTATATCCTGATGAGTATAGTTTGGAAAGATATTTAGAAACTTTGGATAAACCGAAGGGATAAATTAGACTATTCTCTGTCCTGCCTTTTTTTGTCAGCCCTGTTTGTCATTCTGAGGCACGAAGAATCTAATAACTTTGCTCAACGCCATATATACCGGATAGATTCTTCACTCCGTTCAGAATGACAAATGTAAAAGCAATGACAAAGCAATTAAACCTTACAAACATCTAACCCTCTAAACTGTATATTTAGCAAATCCATCTACCAACGAAAATGAAAAGAATCACTCTATACTTATTATTAGTTTTAGGAATAAACGCTACTGCATTCGCCCAAAAAGATGCTGAAGCAAAAGTTATTTTAAACCAGGTAAGCGCCAAATACAAAGCCTATAACATTGTAAAAAGTGATTTTACTTTTGTGATAGATAACCCACAATCACAAACAACCATTACACAGGAAGGAACCATCATTGTTCAATCCAAAACAAATAAATACAAATTAAGTCTTTACAGTCAGGACCCGACCGCCAAAAATCAGGTTGAACAGGAAATAATAACCGATGGCAAAAACCAATGGACTTATACCAAAAAAGACAAAGAAGTACAATTGAACAAGGTTGATAATGCAGGTGAGAGCTTTAATCCGGCGCAGATCTTCACGATGTATGAGAAAGGCTACAAGTACATTTACACCGGCAGCGAAACCTTAAAAGGGCGTGTTTATCAAATTATCGACCTAACACCTGAAGATATCGACAAGTCTTTTTTCAAGATCAGACTGATGATCGATAAAACTAAGAAACAAATCTACAGCGCGCTTATATTTGATAAATCAGGTAATAAATACAGCTATACCATCAAAACATTTGTACCTAATGTACAAGTTCCTGAAAGTACCTTTACTTTTGATACCAAAGCACACCCGGGAGTTGAGGTTGTGGATTTGAGGCAGTAAATTTACCTTTAGATTGGTTTAGGCATCGTTAAATTCAATCCCGAATCGTAAATTTGAATAATGCTATCCCTCACTAACCACACACTTGAAAAACTGGAAATGCTGTTAAAAACAGCAGGTTACAAGGTGAGGTACGAGAAAGGTAATTTTAAAACAAATGCCTGCCTATTGCAAAACAGCAAGGTAATTGTGATCAATAAATTCTCGAACCTCGAGAGCAGGATTAACTCCATAACCGAACTGGCACGTGAGCTGGAAATAGATTATAAACTTTTGGATGATAAACAGGTTGCATTTTTGCAGCAACTAAAACAAACTAACCTGCAACTGTGACCATTACTTTTTTAGGCACCGGAACTTCACAGGGCGTACCTGTTATTGCATGCGATTGCGAGGTTTGCACCTCAACCGATCCGCGTGATAATCGCCTACGTTCATCTATCCTGATCGAAACCGCTGACAAAACGGTAGTTATTGATTCCGGCCCTGATTTCCGCTATCAGATGCTCCGCGAAAAGGTAAAAAAGCTTGATGCCATAGTCTTCACCCACGAGCACAAAGACCATGTAGCAGGAATGGATGATATACGTGCCTTTAATTATCACCAAAACGCACCAATAGATGTTTACGCTACCGAGCGCGTGCAAGAAGCCTTAAAACGTGAATTCTCGTATATTTTTGCCGAATTTAAATATCCGGGGATCCCACAGATCAATATGCACACTATTGATTTAACACCGTTTGATATTGGATCACTACACTTGATACCTGTTGAGGTGATGCATTACAAGCTCCCGGTACTAGGTTTCCGCATAAATGATTTCACTTACATAACCGATGCTAAAACAGTAGCTGAAAGTGAAATAGAAAAAATAAAGGGTACAAAAATCCTGGTAATAAACGCGCTGCAAACGCAAAACCATATCTCGCATTTTACGCTGGATGAAGCCGTCGCTTTTGCACAGTTAATAGGTGCTGAGAAAACGTATCTGACACATATCAGTCACCGGCTCGGCTTGTATGAAACAATGTCGGCCGATTTACCTTATGGTATTGAGTTTGCTTATGATGGCTTAAAGCTTGATCTTCACTAAGACTTAGCCCCCGGTTTAAAGGCTAACATAGCTAATATGCTCAATTGTACCTTTATAAGCATTAAGGTGGCCTTTATTACGACTGTTTATTTTCCCCCTTATGGTTATGGTTTTATTATTAACAGGTGTTAGCTGCCCGTTGTTGGCATCATAATCAAAGAAACCTGTTCTGGTTGCTTTTAAAAACAAAGGGCAATCCTGGCTAAAATCAACCAAAATCACTTTTTTATTTCCTTTACTTACCAGGCTATCATCAATTAGTACTGATAGGTCTTTTTCCTGTTCATACTTGCCTTCTACCTCTACATATTGATTATCGTAGTTTGCAAAACTGTCAACCAAATTCTTAAAGCTTATCTGTTTAAATGTGCGCTCATCATCGCAACTGCTTTCATAAATCTTTTTTGGATGGTTACAGGCCTGAAGTGTTAGCACCGTCGCCACAAAGGCGAAAGTTTTAGCATCAAATATGGATTTTAGGGGTATCATAGTATGAAGGTAAATATATTTATTATAAGTGCCGCCCATATGACTATCTGATTGGTGTAAAAGTTTAATCGCATAACCACTTAATATTCATTAAGCAATTTTATATTTATACTATAATCTGACTTTAAAGTTTTAACATTCACTATCATTTCAATAATATATTCATGAATAAGAAACTATTACTCCCACTATTTCTATTATTCGCTTTTGTAGCAAAAGCTCAACAAAAGGTAGTTCAATTATATAATGGTGCAGCCCCGGGTTCTGAAAGCTGGACGTGGAACCAATCTGAAAGCGCGGATAATGTATATCACAGCAATGTGGTTTACAATGTAAGCCACCCTACCCTTACTGTTTATTTGCCCGATAGTACAGTTGCCAACACAGGTACTGCTGTTATTATTTGTCCGGGCGGTGGTTTACAAACGCTATCTATAAATCATGAGGGTTATGAGGTTGGCAAATGGTTGCAGAAACACGGCATAACTGCATTTTTATTAGAATACAGGTTAATGCACACACTAGGCCCTGATCCATATAAAGAGATGCTGGCAAAAATGAAAGCTAACACAGTACTACAGGAACAAGCACCTGTTGCACCACTGGCTGTAGCTGATGGGCGTGCCGCAATAGCTTATGTACGCAGTCATGCTGTTGAATATGGAATTTCGCCGGACCGTATTGGTATAATAGGTTTTTCGGCAGGCGGTACTATTGCCGCGGCAACAGCGTATGGCTATACTCCGCAAAACCGACCTGATTTTGTGGCCCCGGTATATGCATATTTTCCACCCGAAATGCAGGTTAATGTACCAGCAGATGCACCACCAATGTTTTTGGCAGCCGCCAGCGATGATGGCTCATCTGTATACAGCGTTCAACTTTATAGCACGTGGATAGCGGCCAAACATCCTGCCGAGTTACATATATTTTTAAATGGGGGTCACGGTTTCGGCATGAAAAAACAAAACCTGGCAAGCGATAGCTGGCCGGGTTTATTTGAAACATGGTTGAAACTAAGTGGTTTTTAAAACCGTATTATTTATTCAATGCCCTTAATAATTTTCGCAGATAGATACCATCCGGGGTTAACTCATCTTCTGTCCAGCCACCATTGAGTGGTGCTCCCGGTTTTAACAACGCGGTAGTTTCATCTTTATCGGTGATGTTCCAGTTTACCCAGCTTAATTTATGGGTGCCCATCCACTTTATCCAGGTTTCGTTTTCAGCAATATCAAATACACCGTTGCCGCTTGCTTCGCCAACACCCCATTCCGTAATTAGTAAGGGTAAACCCATTTGTATCGCTTTGTCCCCCTTGGCTCTTAATTGGTCCTGATGATTTGGATCGCTTGCATAAAAATGGAAGGAATAAGCGATATTCTTAAATCCCGTAATAGGATTTGCCGCTGCAACATCTACATCCTGATCCCAATGCGGGCTGCCCACAACAATTAAATTATCCGGATCATATTTACGTATTTCAGCGATCACTTGTACTGCGTAATTTTTCACCGTATCCCAGCTTACGCGTTCAGGTTCGTTCCAAACCTCATAAATTACATTAGGCACGCCTTTATATTTTTGTGCCATCTCCGCGAAAAAAGCTTTTGATTGAGGTATATGCAGGTAACCGTTGTGGTCATGCCAATCTATCAATACATAAATTCCCTTTTTAATAGCTTCATTAACTACGCTTACAATAAGTTGCTTTTGCGAATCTGGCTCTTCCAAATAGCCATGTTCGGGTTGTACGGCCATGGCTGCTCTGATAAACGATACTTTAAAATCCTTAGTTATCCAATCAACAACATCGGTATTATAATATTTCCTGCCCTGCCAAATACTCCACGAAAAACTAAGCCCCCGCAACTCCGGAGGCATCCCATATTGATTAACTACCTGGCCATCTTTTACACTTAACGCGCCATTTCGCGCTACAGGAGTTTGTGCCGATAGCAAACTATTTGCACAAATAACTATCAGGAAAATAAATACTGCTTTTTTCATAATTGATAAAACAAGATAGGATATTTTTTGGGGTGAAGATTAATGTTGTAAAAAAACTATCACATAAGGTTAAAATCACACAAACTTCATACTACTTAACAGTTCCATAACCTTATTTATATAAATTTGGATTATTAACTGATCGTTCATGAAATATTACTTATCATTTTTGTTTTTCCTTTTTATTACCTCAACCAGTTTTGGCCAGGTAGATACCACACAAAAGATTATTCCGGGACGTACAAACAGCCCCGAGCAACAACAAAAACCCTATGTAATATTAATTTCTGCAGATGGCTTTCGCTGGGATTATGCGCAAAAATATCATGCTGAGCATCTGCTCGCTTTGGCAAAATCAGGCGTTCAGGCAGAATCAATGTTACCATCTTATCCATCGGTAACTTTTCCAAATCATTATTCTATTGTTACGGGCTTATATCCATCACACGAGGGCTTGGTAAATAATTCGTTTTACGATGCCGATACAAAATCATTCTTTTCTTATAAAGGCAAAACCGGTACCGATGCTATCTGGTACAAGGGTGGAACACCTATTTGGGTATTAGCAGAACAGCAAAAAATGTTATCAGCAAGCTTTTACTGGGTGGGCTCAGAAGCTGAGGTGCAGGGTGTACGCCCAACTTATTACTACAAATACAATGAGAAAATAGAAATGCATAATCGCATACAAACTGTAGTAAACTGGTTAGATATGCCTGCCGATAAACGCCCCCATATCATCACCTTCTACTTCCCGCAGGTCGACCATGAAGGGCATAAACACGGCCCTGACTCACGCGAAGTTGCCGATGCTGTACATTTGATCGATTCGTCGGTATATGAGCTAACCAAAGCCGTTAAAACAACCGGATTAAACGTGAATTATGTTTTTGTATCAGATCATGGTATGACTAAAGCCGATACCGAACACCCGATAGAGACACCCGCAGGTATTGACACTTCAAAGTTTATTGTTTCGGGCGATGGGTTATTGGTTGAGCTATATGCGAAAGACCCTAAATATATTCAAACTACTTACGACGAGCTTTTAAAGAATAAAACGGCTGATTATGCCGTCTATTTAAAAACAAACGTACCTGAAAAACTACATTACGGCGCAAAAGACGACTGGCATAACCGCATAGGCGATATTTTATTAATACCTAACTGGCCAAAAGTATTCGACCTGTATCACAGAAAAATGGATCCAGGCTGGCATGGTTATGATCCTACTGTAGTTAAAGATATGCATGCCACTTTTTATGCCTGGGGGCCGGCATTTAAAAGTGATCTAATTATCCCGGCTTTTAATAACGTGGATGTTTTCCCGATGATCAACCAGTTATTAGGCTTAACCTACACCAACAAAGTTGACGGCACAAAGAAATTAGCTAACGAGATTTTAAAATAGTAAGGTATTATTTTCACCTCTTTCCGCCAAAGGCGGAGAGAGGTCGACCAGCGAAGCATCGTCGGGTGAGTAAAAGACGGTGCAAAGACAACTTACAAATACTTGCCTATTTCCGTCAACACAGTCCGTATATCTGTCAATATCTGCCTATTCTCAAACCTTAAAATAGTTAGTCCCAACAAGCCTAGTACTTCGTCACGGTTTTTATCATATTCTTTTTTTAATTGATGAATCGAACCATCGGCCTCAATAACCAATTTAGCTTTAGCGCAATAAAAATCAGGGATATAATATAAATCTTTATCAAAGGTTGACTTTGCACAAATTGGATATTGCCGTAAAAATTTATGATCAAATAATTTGCGGTTCCTGAGATGATACCAAAGAACCCTTTCGGCAGGAGTTTCTCGCTGCCTTAATTCCCTGCATAATTCGGTTATAGATTGCACAGCTAAAAATAATAAAATATTTTTTCACCTCTTTGGGCGAAGGCATAGAAAAGGAAATTGGATTTAAAGTTTTTTACCTCTTTGTCGCGTAGCGATAGAGAGGTCAGCGAGCGAAGCGTTGCTGGGTGAGTTGACACCGCCGCTTATAGAGTACTCACCCGGTCTTGCTGCGCTCGACCACCCTCTCTGCCGCGAGCGGCAAAGAGGGAATTTGGATTTGCACTTTTACCGCTTTGTACTGAAGTTAAACAAGGGAAATTGAATTTATATTTTCCACCTCTTTGTCGCACAGCGATAGAGAGGTCGACCAGCGAAGCGTCGTCGGGTGAGTTAACTACTTATACTTTTTCAATAACTGGTTATCATATACCGCTTTTGCAATTTTTGCGATAACCTGATCGCGTGTAGCTTCATCAGCGGTTGAACTTGTTATAAATATAGCGATAGCCACATGTTTGCCATTAGGTAAAGTAATAATACCAACATCGTTTGTACCAAGGGCCAAACCAGCATCATTAGTTCCTGATGTGCCTGTTTTGTGTGCAACCACGGTACCTGCAGGTAATAAGCTCTTAATTCGGTTAGGGCCTGTTGTAGTTTCAACCATTAATTTGTTTAAATAGTCCCTGCTGGCAGGTTTTAAAACACTCCCGGTGTATAAAGTATCCAAAAGTTGTATAATGGCCTTCGGTTTAGCCCAATCAGTATATTGAGATTGCGGTGTTTTCGCCATATCTTCTTCAGTAGCTTCAATATTTATGCCTCTAACCTTAATCATGTGTAAGTAATACTCCACCTGATCGGTGCCGCCTAATTTCTTAATTAAAATATCACAAGCATCGTTATCGCTTTGCGATACCATATAGCTCATTAGATCATTTATCGAAACATCAACATCTCCATCAGGGTATTTATCACGTAGCGGGCTATATGTTTTAGGCAGATCTTTCTTTTTGATGCGGATTGTTTGATTCAGTGTTAACACACCCGAATCAACCAGGTGCAATACCGCCATAGCAACCGGCAATTTGATTACGCTTTCCATTACCAAACGGGCGTTACCATTATAATTTACTGTATCTCTATCTTCTAAACCCAAAACAGATACGCCAACAATGCCTTTTGCTGATTTGGCAATTTCTGCAATTTGAGGACGAAGAACACTTGATTGTGCGAATGAGGTATTAATTACTAACGCGAGTGCTGCAGTTAACACGGCTTTATACATTGTGGACATATTTTTGGGTAGATTTTATTAGTTATTACATTAACGCTTGGAAAATTAAGAAATTACTGGCAGATAAGCTTTCATTAATGAATACATTTTCACAAAAATTTTGTTTCTTGTAGTTCATTTCACCGACTTTATTATGCACAGAAGAAATTTCCTTAAGACAGGCTCTATAGCCGGGATTACTTTATCGGCCTTAAGTATCAATGCCTGTACTCCGGCAACTAAAAAATCAGTAACCGATACACCTGCAAATGACAACTTTGAGCTTAACGAAGTAACTGTAGCGCAATTACAGGAGTACATGAAAAGCGGTAAATATTCTTCGCACGCTATTACCCAATTATATCTTACCCGTATTAATGATCTTGATAAAAATGGCCCAAAGCTAAATGCCATTATTGAGTTAAATCCCGATGCATTATCTATAGCCGATGAAATGGATAATGAGCGTAAATCAGGCAAAATTCGCGGGCCATTACATGGCATTCCCGTGCTTTTAAAAGATAACATCAACACTAAAGATAAAATTGCCACAACTGCAGGTTCACTCGCTTTAGCTGATAACTATGTGGGTAAGGATGCCTTTATTATAAATCGTCTGCGTGAGGCTGGTGCTGTAATTTTAGGTAAAACAAATTTAAGCGAATGGGCAAATTTCCGATCCACCCGTGCATGCAGCGGCTGGAGTAGCAAAGGCGGACAAACTAAATGCCCTTATATTTTAGATCGTAACCCTAGCGGATCAAGCGCGGGTACAGGATCAGCAGTTTCGGCAAACTTATGTGCGATAGGGATCGGGACTGAAACGGATGGCTCGGTAGTTTCGCCATCATCGGTAAACGGTATTGTAGGTATTAAACCTACTGTAGGTTTATTAAGCCGTACGGGCATCATCCCTATATCAAAAACACAAGATACTGCCGGGCCGATGGCACGTACTGTTACTGATGCTGCGATTTTATTAGGAATATTAGCCGGTATAGATACTGCAGATGCTTACGCACCAAAAGATAAAAGTAAAATACAACCCGATTACACGAAATTTTTAGACATAAATGGTCTTCAAGGCAAACGTTTAGGCATCGAAAAGACCGCCTACACCGGCAACCCTGATATGGAAACATTATTGCAGGAAGCAATCGCAATTTTAAAAAGCAAAGGTGCAACCATTATTGATGTAGAACTGGTAAAGAAATTAAAACCAATAGGCACTGATGAATTTACCGTATTGCTCTATGAATTTAAAGACGGGCTAAACAAATACCTGGGCACTGCTAATTCAAAAGTAAAATCATTAGCGGATGTAATGGCTTTTAATAAAGCGAATGAAGCCAAAGCGATGCCATTTTTTAAACAGGAGATAATGGAGCAGGCACAGGCAAAAGGCGATTTAAACAGCAAAGAATATCTAGATGCCGTAGCAAAAACCACTGGCATCACCCGCAAAGCTATTGATACCATTATGAGCGATAATAAACTCGATGCCATTATCGCACCAACAAACGGTTTCGCCTGCACTATCGACCTGGTAAATGGCGATTATGATAATGGTTTCGGTTTCTCTACCCCTGCTGCAATGGCAGGTTACCCGCATATCACTGTACCTATGGGCGCGGCACATGGCTTGCCAATTGGCTTATCATTTGTAAGTACTGCCTATAAGGAAGCTGATATTATTAAACTGGCATATGCCTATGAGCAGGCATCTAAAAAAAGAATTAAGCCAGAGTTTAAAATTGACTTACTTTCGTAAAAAAACAGATCATGGAATTTGGCAGAGTAACACCGGGAGAGTTAGAGGAAACAGATTTTACCTTACCACCTGACCCAGCGCTAACGATAAAAACGCTTAGTGCCTCAAAAAATGACAAACCTTTCCAGGTTCATGTGGGCTGCGCTAAATGGGGCCGCAAGGAATGGGTTGGTAAAATATATCCACTAAAAACAAAAGACGCCAATTTTTTAGACGAATATGTAAAGCATTTTGATTGCATTGAGTTGAATGCTACATTCTATAACGTGTATCCACCTGCCACCATCAACAAATGGAAGGAAAAAGCTGATAGTAATCCTGCTTTTAAATTCTGTCCAAAATTTTCGCAAAGCATCAGTCATATCCGTCGTTTAAAAAACGCGGATGATATAACCACAATTTATTATGAAGGTATTATGGCCTTCGGCGATAAGTTAGGTCCGCTATTTTTGCAGTTAAGCGATAACTATACACCTAAAAGCCTTCCCGAGTTAAAAGCATACCTCGAAAGCCTGCCAAAAGATGTACCTGTATTTGTGGAATTACGACATAAAGAATGGTTTGCTGATGCAACGATACGTACGCAAGTATTTGAGCTGTTCCATCAATTAAATATAGGCGCGGTAATAACTGATGCCACCGGACGAAGAGATGTTGTACACATGGAATTACCTACCCCACATGCCTTCATCCGTTTTGTGGGTAACAGCCTCCACCGTTCCGATTATGCCCGTTGCGACGAATGGGTGGAACGTATAAAACAATGGCGAAACATGGGCCTGCAATCTGCCTGGTTCTTTATGCACCAGCACGACGAGCGATACTCGCCTGAATTGGCAGACTACGTGATTGAAAAACTAAATAAAGAGTTAGGTACTCAACTGCAACGACCAAAGTTTATTGACAGGGATAAACCAGCACCAGGATTGTTTGATTGAGGGGAACTTATATTAAACAGATTTATTTGATTTACAGGATATAAATTACTTGATTTTATTATTATGAAAATCAGTTCAAATCCAATAAATCCTGGTTCACTATTGCGTTATCAGCCCTGATATCACATTAATACTTAACGCTACTATAGCGGTATTAAAAGCAAAAGAGATAATCCCGTGCAACAAACATAAGCGTCGAATAGTCCTATCGGTAATTTGTACGTCGGATACCTGGAAAGTCATCCCAACAACAAATCCAAAGTAAATAAAGTCGAGAAAATCAGGTTCTTTTGTGTCCGGAAAATCAAGTCCCCCACCCTTTTTAATTCCGCCATCGTCGGTATCTGTATCATAAAACAAATGGGCATATCGTAATGAAAATACAGTATGAACAAGCCACCAAGATACCGCAACCGCCCCAATGGCCAATAAAATATGCTCGTTTTTACCCGTTTCCGAGATGCCTTTAGGCGATTTTAGCAGGAAGATAATAGCAGCCAAACTTATTACAGAGGCTGTTATTATAAAGGCAAATAAAAATGTGCGACTGGAATCCTGTAGTTTGGCTATTTTTTTTACCTCACGGGGATGAGACGTTAAAATGATAATCCAATTAAAAATAATTATGGTAGATGCACAAGCTATCCAGGTAACCAGGGCAAGCTCCGGGATGGTGAGTTTATCCAAAAAAATAAAGAAGACTATTACGCTAACCACCAATGCCATCATTAAGCGGTAGTGCGCATCAATTTTGTAGAAAAACCGTTTATCAGTCGCTATTGTATTTGCCATTATTTATTAATCTTCTTCGATGATTTCAATAACCCGACCAACCTGCCCATCCTCCAATCGCACTTTAATACCACGTGAATGATGCGCTGAGCTTGTCAGTAAATCCTTCACAAACCCACGAGTACGTTTCCCCGAGCGTTGATCTTTTTTTAGGATGATATCAACTTCCAAACCCGGATAAATATCTGCTCTATTTTGGCCGTTCATCTTATTTCACTAATTCTTCAACCGCTTGTTTCACTTTCGCAAAATCAAAACTATTTATCAGTTTATTAAATGCTTCTTCAATATGCTCATTTCCCAGGTTTCCAATGCTGCCTTCGTGGGTATGATTCACTTTTTTATCAGGATTAAATTCACCCTTTTCAATAGCTAAGCCCACTTGCTTGTAAGCATCCCGGAACGGTGTTCCGCTTAATGTAAGGCGGTTCACTTCTTCTACGCTAAACAAATAAGCGTATTTAGGGTCGTTTAATATATCCGTTTTTACGGTAATGTTTTGCAGCATGAAAGTTGCCATGTGCAGGCAGCTTTTCAAATCCGTAAACGCAGGGAACAACAATTCCTTAAGCAACTGTAATTCGCGGTGATAACCTGATGGCAAATTGGTAGTCATCATAGCCACATCATTCGGCAAGGCCTGTATGCGGTTGCATTTGCCACGCATTATCTCCCAAACATCCGGGTTTTTTTTGTGTGGCATAATGCTGCTACCTGTAGTTAAAGTATCAGGATAGCTTACAAAAGCAAAATTCTGACTTAAATATAAAGCCTGATCCATAGCCATTTTAGCCAATGTAGCCGCGATGGATGATAATGCTTGCGCGATGATACGCTCAGTTTTACCACGCCCCATTTGCGCGTAAACCACGTTATAATTTAAGCTATCAAAACCTAATAATTTGGTAGTTAAAGTACGGTTTAACGGAAATGAAGAGCCATAACCTGCCGCCGAACCTAATGGATTTTTATTAGTGATTTTATAAGCAGCCAAAACCAGTTCCAAATCATCCGACAAACTTTCGGCATAGGCACCAAACCATAAGCCGAAGGATGATGGCATGGCTACCTGTAAATGGGTATAACCCGGTAAAAGCACATCCTTATATTTTTCGCTCAACTCAATTAACTGGCGAAACAGAATTTGAGTTTCCTCAACTACTTGTTGCAGTTCATTCCTAAAGAATAATTTGAGGTCAACCAAAACCTGGTCGTTACGGGAACGGCCGCTATGTATTTTTTTACCGGCATCGCCAATACGCTGGGTAAGCAGCATCTCTACTTGCGAGTGCACATCTTCAACACCCGGCTCTATGGTAAAATTACCTTGCTCAATATCTTTATAAATAGCTTTTAATTCGCGCTGAACTAATTCCAGATCATCGCTATTCATTAATCCAATGCTTTCCAGCATTTGGGTATGTGCCAGCGATCCCAACACGTCAAAAGCTGCCATTTGATGGTCAAATTCAGTATCGCGACCAACGGTAAAACTCTCTACCAGTTCATTAACATTTGTAGTTTTTTGCCACAATTTACTCATGCTACAAATATGCTATAAATATTTTATTGATACTTAGGAAAGGTGCAATTGGATAAACATTGGGGCGAGTAATTGCGATTGCTTTTCACCTAACGAAATTTCCCACCTCTTTACCTTGTAATTGACCATGGGTTCGCTATAAGCAAAATTGTCATTCTGAGGTACGAAGAATCTGTACAGGTGTAAACTAATTTACAGATTCTTCGTTCCTCAGAATGACATGGAGTCAAATCCATTACATCAATTGCTCCAGCATTTTTACATACAATTCAATCCCTTCCTTAATCTCATCCACATAAACAAACTCATCGGCAGTATGTGAGCGTGCAGAATCACCAGGACCAACTTTGATGGATTGAATATCTAGTAATGATTGATCTGAAGTAGTAGGCGAACCATAAGTTGTTCTACCCAAAGCTATGCCCGCTTGTACTATTGGGTGTTCTTTATTTATTGATGATGGTTTTAACCTGATCGATCTTGGCTGAACATCGCATTTTACATGCTGACGGATGATTTCCAGCACTTCTTCGTTACGGTATGCATCAGTTACCCTCACATCAACGGTAAATACACAGCTTGCGGGCACCACATTATGTTGTGAGCCCGCATTTATAATAGTAACCGACATTTTTATCGGCCCAAAAACCTCTGATTCCTTAGGGAAGCGGAAGGTGCGGAACCATTCAATATCTGCCAAGGCATTGTAAATAGCATTTTCCCCTTCCTCACGGGCAGCATGGCCGGCTTTTCCGTGTGCAGTACAATCCAACACCATTAAACCGCGTTCGGCAATGGCTAATTGCATAAGGGTTGGCTCACCAACTATGCCAAAATCAAGCTGACCTAATTCAGGGATAATCAGTTCCAAACCATTAACGCCGGAGATTTCTTCTTCGGCAGTAGTGGCTAAACAAAAATTATATTTAAGATTTTCTTTGTTATAAAAATAAAGGAAGCTTACTATCAAGGATACCAAACAGCCACCGGCATCGTTGCTACCTAAGCCATAAAGTTTACCATCTTCAATCTTAGCGTCATAAGGATCGCGGGTATAACCTGAATTTGGCTTTACGGTATCGTGATGCGAATTCAATAAGATAGTAGGCTTCGCCGGATCGAAGTGCTTATTCCAGGCCCAAAGATTATTTAATTTACGATGCATGGTGATACCATGGCTTTTCATAAATTCCTTTATCGTGTCGGCCGTTTTATCCTCTTCTTTGCTAAATGATGGTATCGAGATCAGTTTTTGCAACAACGTTACTGCCTGATCAAAAAGTTTTTCTATCTCGGTCATAAATGTATGTGCGCAAAAATAATGTTTTTATGAAGATAGCGGAATGTATAGTCATTATAATATTACAAACGCAAGAAAGCTGTTTAAACTATAATTTTTAACTTGGCACCATGAAAACTGCCTCCATCATAGCTACGCTATTTTTGTGCTTTGCAATCAACGCGAACGCGCAAAAAACTAATGTTTACAACAATCACGGTTACAAACTTACTTTTATAAATTACGACCCCACGCTTGATAGCGCCGAACAGGCCCGCATGGTAAACACCTTTTATATTGTATACCCCGAACTTGCCAAAGCTTATAATAAAAATACACTAAAGGCTGTTACGATGGTGATTGACACCACTTATAAAGGCGTTGCCGAAACTGATAACGGAAAAGTTACCATAAGCAATGTATGGATGCACAAACACCCGGAAGATATTGATGTGATAACTCACGAGGTGATGCATATTGTACAGGATTATGGCAACAGTAACGGCCCAGGCTGGTTAACTGAAGGTATTGCCGATTATGCCCGCTATAAATTCGGCATTAACAACAAAGCGGCTAACTGGAAATTACCTGATTACAAACCAACTCAAAATTACACCGATGCATACCGCGTAACCGCCCGCTTTTTGGTTTGGATAGAGAAAAACTACAACCCCAAAACTGTGAAATCATTAGATGACCAGATGCGTAAGCATACTTATACCGATGCATCATGGCAACAACTAACAGGTAAATCGCTGGATGATTTATGGAAGGCTTATATCGCTAACCCGGTGATATAGTTTATTCACCTTCTATCTTTGAATGTTTTTGCGTATCAAGCATACTCACATACACTATTAAGGATACGGCTATACAAATTGCAACATACCAGTAAAACCACCCCTGGTGGCCTTCGTTCTTAAATAAAAGTGCAATATATTCAGCAGTACCGCCAAACAGTGATACAGCGATGGCATACGGAAAGCCCACACCCAACGCCCTTACATTTGCTGGGAAAAGTTCGGCTTTCACTACGGCATTTATACTGGTATAAGCGCTAACAATAAACAATGCCAGCATAATTAAAGCAAAAGCTACCCATACATTACGGGTATCTGCCAAAAAATAAAGAATTGGCACTGTAGTAATCCCTCCTAAAACGCCGAATGCTATTAATAAAGGTCTACGCCCAATTTTATCAGATAACAAGCCGATTACAGGTTGTATCAGCATAAAAATCACCAATGTAAGGGTTGATATTAAGGTAGCGCTGCTCTTGGAAAAACCGGAAGTGTTTACCAAAAACTTTTGCATGTAGGTGGTGAACGTGTAAAATGCCACCGTACCGCCAAGTGTTAACCCAATAACCGTTAGTACCGCTTTAGGGTGCTTTAATAACTCGCTAAAGGTGCCGCGTTTGGCTATAGATTGTTCATCTTTTGCTATTTCTACCGACTCCTGTAAACTGCGCCTTAAATACATGGTAATTATCGCCAAAAACGCACCGATACCAAAAGGTATTCGCCAACCCCAGAGATGTAATTGAGCTTCGGTTAAAAATACCCGTTGCAACAAAACCAATACACCCAATGCTATTAATTGCCCCATAATGAGCGTTACATATTGAAAGCTGGAATAAAAGCCCCGATGTTTTTTGGTGGCGATTTCGCTTAAATAGGTGGCGCTGGTACCATATTCACCGCCAACACTTATGCCCTGAATAACGCGGGCTAACACTAATATGATTGGCGCAGCTATACCAATTTGTTTATAACCGGGAATCACCGCTATTATTAATGAGCCTAAACTCATTAGCAATACCGAATAAGTTAAAGCTGTTTTACGCCCCCGCTTATCGGCAAAAGTGCCCATTAACCAGCCACCAATAGGTCGCATTAAAAAACCTATGGCAAATACCCCGGCAGTATCTAATAATTCAGCTGTTTGATTTCCGGACGGGAAAAAAGCATGGGCAAAATACAGCGAAAATGCAGAATAAACATACCAATCGTACCACTCAACCAGGTTACCTAATGACCCACCTATAATTGATTTTATTCGTGATGCTGTTGTTTGCTGCATAATTGGTGATGAAGAAAAGAGGTTTTCAATAGTTTAAAAATACATTTATAAATCATATATTTATTACAACAGAATCAAACTTAAACCTAATCATCAATTCACTGAAATAGAATGCTTTTCACCGAGGACTTTTTACATTATATATGGAAATTCAGGTTATTTGATAACACAGACCTGAAAACTGTTGATGGTGAAGCTATACATATTTACTCCGCCGGTATCCATAATACACATTCAGGCCCTGATTTTAGTAATGCCCGGATACATATTGGCGATACCACCTGGGCGGGTAATGTAGAAATACACGTACCCTCGTCCGATTGGCGAAAGCATAATCATATCAATGACGAAGCCTATAAAAATGTGATACTGCACGTAGTTTACCGGGACGATGAACCGGTTATTACAGCTGATGGCAATAAACTGCCAACTTTAGAACTGGAAAACCGCATATCGCCTGATTTATATAATCGTTTTCATTCTTTGGTGTATGGCAATCAAACTATTATTCCTTGCGAAGGCAGTATTGGGCATATTGATGATATGACCATAGGCACCTGGCTTACCCGAGTATTGGTAGAGCGTTTGGAAAAACGTGCCGAAATAGTAATCAAAGCCCTCGACCAAAATCGTGGCGACTGGGAGGAAACTTTCTATCAATTTTTGGCGGCTAACTTCGGTTTTAAAACCAATGCCCTGCCTTTTGAAATGCTGGCAAAATCATTACCTCAAAACATCCTCGCGAAGCATAAAAACAATACACTACAAATTGAAGCGTTGATATTTGGTCAGGCTGGTTTTTTGGAGGGAGATGTTGTGGATGAATATCCGAAGAAACTAAAAACAGAATATGATTTTCTGCGTAAAAAATACAGCATCACTCCCATCGAAAACCACTTATGGAAGTTTTTACGCATGCGGCCGCAGAATTTCCCAACCATTAGGCTGGCGCAATTCGCCGCGTTAATCATAAAATCTAATCACCTGTTCTCTAAGATTTTAGATATTCGTGAAGTAAAAGGGTTACGTGACCTATTTACTGAAATACAGGTAAATCCCTATTGGGAAGAACACTATCGATTTGATGCACCATCCAAGCCATCATCAAAAAACTTAGGTCAATCATCGGTTGATGTATTGTTGTTAAACACTTTAGCCGTTTTTCTGTTTAGTTATGGAAAGCACTTGCAACTGGAGTATTATATAAGCCGCAGCATGAAGCTTTTGGAGAGTTTACCCAAGGAAGAAAACAATATTATTAACGATTTTGACGTTTTAGGGGTGAAAGTAAAAAATGCCTTCGAGTCGCAGGCTTTATTGGAGTTAAAGAATAATTATTGTAACTTTAAAAAGTGCCTGCAATGCGGTATAGGTAACAAAATATTGAAACTGGCCTGATATGTTACAGCGAATACTTACATTTTTTGAACGATACTCTTTTGGGGTTTGCACCTATTTAGGCCAGCGCTTTAATATATCTATTAATAAAATCAGGCTTTTCTTTATCTACTCGTCGTTCCTGGCGGTAGGTTTCCCGCTCATCTTCTACATATTTGCCGGGATAGTGCTTGATATTCGCAACTACGTAAAACGCGTACATACACGCGTTACTGATCTTTAAATAGGGATACGCCGCGCACTATAAATTGCAGAACGTTGAAAGCTGCCCGCATATTTACAATCCGCTTTGTATCCCAATATCTATCTCCCACCACTTTCCCACCTGCAATCAATTAGCTAATTATTGATTGATATATGATAAGACTCATATTTTCACACTTAGTTGCATTCTATTTTTCACGGCAATAAGTGTTACCTTTATTTATCTGTTAATAAACATTTATTGTTAAAACTAAGCCGCCTTTTTTGCGGTTTATATATACCAACTACTACTTACATAGCTATATGGCTTTTATTGATTATTATAAAATTTTAGGTCTGGATAAGAAAGCATCAGACAAAGACATTAAGAGTGCTTACCGTAAATTGGCCCGTAAGTATCATCCTGATCTTAACCCCAACGATACCGAGGCGCACAAAAAATTCCAGCAACTGAATGAAGCTAATGAAGTATTAAGCGATCCTGAAAAGCGTAAAAAGTACGATCAATACGGCGAAAACTGGCAGCATGGCGAAGCTTACGAACAACAACGCCAGCAGCAACAAAGTCGCCAGCAAAGTTATGGCGGCGCACAAGGCTTTGGCGGATTTGGCGGCGGTAGCGGAGGCGAAGATTTTTCTGATTTCTTTAATTCGATGTTTGGTGGTGCAGCCGGTGGTGGCCGCAGCGGCAGGCAGGCTAAATACCGAGGGCAGGATTATAATGCTGAACTAAATTTGAGCTTGCGCGATGTAAGCGAAACTCAAAAACAAACCATTACCGTTAACGGCAAAAATCTGCGTATAACTATTCCGGCAGGTGTAGAAAATGGCCAAACCATAAAAATTACCGGCCATGGCGGACCGGGCGTTAACGGCGGCCCGGCAGGTGATTTATTTATAGCATTTTCAGTGAGCAACGATCCAAGATTTAAAAGAAGCGGAAACGACCTTTATAATACAATTAAACTTAATTTATATACAGCGGTACTGGGTGGAGAAATAACTGCCGAAACACTTACCGGTAAAGTAAAACTAAAAGTGCCTGCCGAAACGCAGAATGGAACCAAAGTAAAGCTAAAAGGCAAAGGAATGCCGGTATATAAAAAGGAAGGTCAGTTTGGCGATTTGTATTTAACTTACGAGATAGAAATACCAACTAATCTTACCGACAAACAAAAAGAATTATTTGAAGAGTTATCAAAACTGTGATATTAAATAAAACAAGATGGCAACAGGAAATTTAATAGCGATAACTGATTTTTGTGTGTATTATAATATTGAATACACCTTTATCAATTCGTTACAGGAAGCTGGTTTGGTGCAGATCAAAACGGTTAACGAAACTACCTATATACCAGAAACGGAACTACAAAAACTGGAACGTATGATACACCTGCACCATGACCTGGAAATAAACATTGCAGGTATTGAAGCCATCACCCACCTACTTGAGCGTGTAGAGCAAATGCAGGAGAATGTCCGTGGTTTAAGAAACCGCTTGCGTTTGTACGAGGACGAATAGATTACCGTTTACCGCTCAAAAAGCCATGTAAAGCCTGCTGTGTAAATTCAGATAGCACTAGTTCCCCGCTTATAGCTGCCCGTTGGGCTAATAGCTCATCCCAGTTTTCGGTACCCTCCCATAAAATTTGTTTTAAGCCGCTTAATGCTTCCGGGTGATAGGATGCCAGCTTTTCGGCAAGCGCGTTAACCGCTTCATCAAGGCTGGCTATATCAGCATAAACCTCATTAAACAAGCCTTTTTCTTTAGCCCATTGCGCTGTTTGAAAATCAACTGCACGAATGGTAAGCTGAGAAAATGCTGGTAAACCAATTTTACGGGTAACCGCTGGCGATATTACAAACGGACCGATGCCAATAGCCAATTCACTCAATTTGATAGAGGCAGCTTCAGTTGCCAGGCAATAATCGGCTCCGGCAGCAAGCCCTACCCCACCACCTACAGATTTACCCTGTACCCGGGCAATAACAATTTTGGGTGATTTACGGCATGCATTTATAACCCTCGCAAAGCCTGAAAAAAATTGGGCACCTGCCTCTTTATCCTTTATCTGCAACAACTCATCAAAACTTGCGCCTGCACAAAAGGTGCGGTCACCTTCACTTTTTAACAAGATAACACGGGTGTGCGGGTCATTACCTGCACTTTCAATTTTCGCGGTAAGCTCATCCAAAAGTGCTGATGGTAATGAGTTTTGTGCGGGATGATAAAAACTAATGGTTGCAATACCACTATCGCTGATGTTTAAAGATACATTTCCGTTATCGGCTGATGACATATTTAGATAATAAATGGATTTATAAAGATTTATAAAATTACTTATTTTACAGCTTATAAATCAGCAATGTCTCAGTTTGAAATTTAATTTTCACTTGTAGCTTCAACCCCATATCGTATTGCCGCTTCAAGTATATCAATGTTTATATCTTTTAGCGTTTTGAACTTAATGCAATACCCGGTCATGCTCGCCTTGCCTATTTCTTTCCCATAAGTTTGGGCTAAGTATGTCCTATTCTTGATACCAAGGATATAGACAGAGATCCCGGTTGTGTTTGCGCTCATACCAATTTGAAAAAACTCTTTCGTTTTTCCATCAGCATATTTTATGGTGTAAAATCCATAGCCTATAGTGGGGTTACTAACCGTTTTATTTTCGCTGTTTTTACCATTGTCGAACCATAATTTACATTCTGGTAATACATGAAGCATCAGCATATGCAAAGTTTGCATATCACTACGCTTTGGTTCAGATTGGCTGGTAATATACGCTTTGATTTGCTCTTGTACGTCCATATGAAATGTTGAATTACAGGTTACTTACTTTGCCTTTTCAAATTTCGCTTTATTTTTTAGTCATACAATCAAAGGTAAATCGAAATAAAAAGTTGCTCCTTTTCCGGGCTCACTTTCAACACCTATTTTACCATCATGAGCATTGATAATTTCGGTTGATATGTATAATCCCATACCTAAACCACTAGCCATAAATTTCTTATCCTCAACCCGGTAAAAACGTTCAAAAATACGCTCTATCTGTTCATTTGATAAGCCGATTCCAAAATCTGTTACAGACACTCTTACGCTATTTCCAAGTCGAACGGATTTAATAATAACCTTTTTGCTATTGGGAGAATATTTTACCGCATTATTAACAAGATTCATTAATACTTGCTCCAGGCGTTCTGGATTGCCGTTTACCTTATAAGTTTTACAAGCATCATTCTCGAATAATATTTCCGGATAAATATGAGCAGCATTTTCAACACAAGAATAAATAAGATCAGCTAGATCAATCTGGTCAAGCTTATATTCCAACCGACCTGCCTGTATTTTGCTCACATCTAACAAATCATTAACTAAATGCTGTAATTTATTAATGGCAATATTTGCTTTATTGATATAACTTTTAACAGCATCAGGCAATTCTTCTTTCTGGTAGGATGCAACTAATTGTAAATATCCTTTTAAGCTGGTTAATGGCGTTTTTAATTCGTGACTAGCAATGCCAATAAACTCGTCTTTACGCTCCATTTCCTTTTTCTGATCTTCAATATCAGTGGCAGTACCAACCCATAATACAATTTCGCCAGCATCATTTTTCAGGGGAATGGCCCGGTTTAAATGCCAACGATAAATACCATCGCCATTCCTATATCGGTTTTCCACTTCAAATATTTGCCCATTGGCCAATGCGTAATTATATTTTTCGATAGTTACAGGCAAGTCATCCGGGTGAAGTACTGATTTCCATCCCCAATCCTTAGTCTGTTCAAAATTAAGCCCGGTATACTCAAACCATTGTTGGTTATAAAAATTTATTTGGCCGTTTGGCAAACTTGTCCACGTCATCTGAGGGATATTATCCGCCAATAATCTAAAATGCTCCCGGCTTATTAGTAGTTCATTTGTACGTTCCTTTACAGTATCTTCTAACTCATCATTTAATTTCCTGGTTGCATTTTGAGCCACCTCTAACTGCTCATTTTTTTGTTTAAGTTGTTTCTCGTTATATTTTTGAATAGTAAGATCGGTTAATATTAAGCTTAACGCTACACCTTCATCCAATTCGAGTGTGTTACAGGATATAAGGCAAGGAATTTCACCGTTATTGGTCAGCAGGCATAATTCTTCTTTATAATCCTCTTCCCATCCGTTATTAATAACCTCGGTATATTTTTCTTCGTATTCCTTCGGAATAAACCTTTCAAAAGCCAGTCCAAGTACTTTCTCCAACGGCATGCCAATCATAGCTGCAAATCTCGAATTGCTATACAAGATAAGCCCGTCACGATTGAGGGTAACCGCACCCTCATTCATCTTTTCAATGAATACTCTATAAGTTTGATCGGCCGTTTTAAGTGTGTATAACTGATGTCCATTTTCGCCCTGAACAATAAATGCATCAACCTGCCCTGTACGGATTGCATGTATAGTATCATTAGCTTCATTCAACTGAATATGGAGCTCATTATTCTGATTTAAAAGTTCATCGTATGTGTATTTAGCCTGTTCCATTATCAATATTTCTTAAGGCCAAGCCCGATCAATACTTTCTCAGTATCCGATAGATCACCCATTAATCTACGTACAGGTGAAGGGAAAACTTTCAAAAGCATAGGTAGCGCTATAATCTGTTCTTTTTCAGCAATCATGGGTTGCTGGTAAACATCTATTATTTCCAGCTCATAATTATCTTTTAAATAAGTTTCGCATATCTGTTTTAAATTAGATATAGCGCGTGACGAATTTGGAGAAGCGCCCGTTACAAATAATCGTAAAATGTAACTTTGCTGCTCATCTAAACCGTTATAATCCGGATCTTGCTCTACCATCTTTTTATTTTATGCCGGTCTAATATCCAGGCCAACCAGTACTTTTTCTTCATTTGACAGATCGCCGATAATTTTCCGTATCGGCTCAGGTACTTTTCTTACCAATGTTGGTATAGCAAATATTTGATCGCCTTCGGCAAGCTGTGGCTGTACCAAAAGGTCAATCACTTCAATTTTATACTGCCCTTTCAAATGCTCTTCACAGTATTTTTTCAAGTTTTGTAACGCTGTAACAGATTTTGCCGTTTTACCCGCTATATACAACCTTAGCTCATATTTTTTTTCTTCCTCCATCTTATTCAGATCTGTTTATAATTAACCTTTTTCACCACGCCTTTGTGTAATTTCTGCGCGTGTTTTTTCAGCAACTTGTTTTACTAGTTCTTCTTCCTGCGATACTTTGTTCAATTCTTCCTCTATAGATTCAAATTCGGTTTGCAGGCTTGATATTTTTGCTTCAAGCACTTTACGCTTACGCGATATTTCGCGGTCTTTACGGTCATAAGCATAATCACGTAATACTTCTCCGGTTTGCTCATGTAGTATTTGCGCCTCCCTTGCCGATCCTGTTAAAACACCATCCGGGCCAAGGTATACCTCAACCAGGTCAAGACCTTTATCTGTAATTACAAATTCACGTACCTGATTAGAGTGTTTCATTCCGCGCGATTTCATGATATACATGCCCCGGTTGCGTTCGCCATTATACTCAATATCTCTTACCAACAGCCAGGCATCCACTAATGATGAAACCCCCTCATCGGTTTGATCGCTAATAATCGTGTTTAACGTTAAGGCGGTAAACATCACAGTAATCTGTTCTTCCTGTAAAAAATCGATCAAACGGATCAACATTGATTTAACCTCACTTACAGAACCTACTGTTATCAGGTTGGTTATGGGATCAAGTACTACTGCTTTTGGCTTAAACTTTTTGATTGTTTTATACATTGCCACCAAATGCATTTCCAATCCATATAGTGTTGGCCTTGATGCAAAAAACTTTAACAATCCTTTATCAACGTATTGCTGAAGGTTTACTCCGATGGAGTGCATGTTACGGATGATCTGGTTTGGCGACTCTTCAAAAGCGAAATAGATACATTTATTACCCTCGCTGCAGGTTTGGTTAGCAAAATATGCGGCTATACTGGTTTTACCAGTACCAGCGGTACCTGAAACTAAAATGCTACTGCCTTTAAAAAAGCCCTTCCCATCCAACATCTTGTCCAAAGCTGGGATTCCTGATCTTATTCTTTCGGAGGATACTGGCTTTTCTAACTTTAACGAGGTTACAGGTAATACTGAAATTCCTTCCTCATCAATTAAAAAAGGATATTCATTGGTACCATGTACAGAGCCGCGGTATTTTACAATCCTTAATCGCCGTGTTGATATTTGATTAATAACCCGGTGATCAAGCAGTATTACACAATCTGATACATATTCTTCCAATCCTTGTCTTGTTAATTTCCCCTCACCACGTTCACCGGTTATTATCGCGGTAACACCTTTACCTTTTAACCAATGGAATAACCTGCGCAACTCGGCACGTAATACAGCTTCATTAGTTAAGCTCGAAAATAAGTTCTCCAATGTATCCAACACTACTCTTTTGGCGCCTATATTATCAATAGCATAATTTAATCGTATAAATAAACCTTCCAGATCATATTCACCGGTTTCTTCGATCTCACTACGATCGATATGAACATGGTCAAGCTTTATCTTCTTTTCTTCCTGTAGTTTATCTAAATCAAAGCCCAATGATGCAACGTTCATGGCTAACTCTTCCGTTTTTTCTTCAAAAGCCATAAATACTCCTGGCTCATCAAAATCAATAGCCCCTTTGATTATAAATTCAAGCGACATTAAGGTTTTTCCACAACCAGCATCGCCACAAACTAATGTAGGCCTGCCTTTAGGTATCCCACCACCAGTAATTTCATCAAGCCCGGTTATACCTGTAGGTGTTTTAGGCAATGTTGGGTATTTTTCATTTATCTTTTGTTCTTTGGCTTTACTCATTTTGGAATAAACTTTAATAAAACACAATACCTGTTAATAATAAAAGATCCCAGGTTCTTAATACTAAGTGCTAATAATTGTTATAAGCATTAAATTGTTTTAATGAGTTTTTAATTAGCTATAAAATATTTGTAATTAGTTTACTACAGATACTTTTTTATAAGATTGAGGATTTGACCAAATACCGATAGCTTTTAACAATATCATTGTGCGTAAAAGCCATACAACTTTTGGTTAAACATTTAGAGATGTAAGCTGTATATTTATTCACCATATATTATACATTTTACACCCCAAAAATGCCTGCAAAATCCCCACAAAAAAATCCCCGCAAAAAAATTTGGAAATTTTTCACCTTATTAGGTCCGGGCTTAACCACCGGCGCTGCCGATGATGATCCATCCGGCATTGCCACCTACTCGCAAACAGGTGCCCAATTTGGTTACGGGCAACTATGGACAGCCTTATATATGCTGCCATTCATGACTGCCGTGCAAGAGGCCTGCGCACGTATTGGTTTAGTTACCGGCAAAGGAATAGCGGCAGTTGTTAAACAGCACTACAGCCGTAAAGTATTATATGCGGTAGTTGGCCTGGTAGTGGTTGCGAACACTATAAATATAGGTGCTGATATTGGCGCAATGGCATCTGCCGCGCAATTATTGATACCCTCCATCCCATTTGTTATACTCACCTTGTTTTTCACGGTTACAATATTAATTCTGGAAATTTTCACTAATTATAAAGTTTATTCTAAAATACTTAAATGGCTTGCACTGGCACTGTTAGCTTACCCTATAACTGTATTCATTGTGCATCAGCCTTGGTTAACTGTTTTAAAAGCAACGGTTACACCTCATTTCGAGTTCAGTTTTGCATTCCTGTTTATCATTACCGGTGTTTTAGGTACTACAATATCTCCGTATATGTTTTTTTGGGAAGCATCTCAAGAGGTTGAAGAAGTAGAAGAAGAAGACAGGCTAATAGCAGGGAAGCCTGTTATGAGCTGGCAACGCATAAAACGCATGCGGCTTGATAATAATGCCGGTATGATCATATCTGAGATTACAACCTGGTGTATTTTGGTGGTTGCAGGAACCGTTTTACATAATAGTGGCGTGCATGATATTAATACTGCTGCAGATGCCGCTAAAGCATTAGAACCTTTGGTGCATTCATTCCCAAATTCCGGTTTTTTATCAAAGCTGATTTTTTCTATTGGTATAATCGGGTTAGGCTTACTGGCAGTACCGGTGCTTTCAGGTTCGGCAGCTTATGCTGTTGCCGAGGCAGTTAACTGGAAAGCCAGCTTAAATTTTAAGTTAAAACAAGCCCATGGTTTTTATGGCATTATCACTATTGCTACACTTATAGGGTTAATGATAAATTTTGTGGGGATAGATCCTGTTAAAGCATTGGTATACGCTGCTGTATTAAACGGTGTTGCTGCCGTACCGCTATTATTTTTAATTGCTAAAATTGGCAGTAATGAAAAAATTATGGGTGAATACAAAAGTGGCTTACTATCAAATAGTTTAATATGGTTTACGTTTGTTGCTATGGGTGCAGCGGCCGTAGCCATGTTTTTTACACTGTAATTCTCATCTAGGGTTAATAATAACTGCTCTTTCAATAGCGCCAATTCCCAAAAACAATTAATTACAGTGTATTGTTATTAATATGACTAAACAATACGGCCATGGGAATTTTGCAACATGTTGAACATCAGATATCGGCACTAAATGATTTGATTAAAATAAATAATGATCGTGTAACAGGTTATCAAAAAGCGATTGAGGGCACTGAAGAACAAAAGCTAAAAAAACTATTCGCAGATTACATTGAGGACAGCAAAAAATATATAGGTGATTTAACCGGGCACTTACATTTTTTAGGTGGAGACCCGGCAAGCGGAACAACCCTGGCAGGTAAATTCTATCATACCTGGATTGATGTTAAAGCCAAATTCTCTAAAAAAGATAACGTTTCTATATTATCTGATTGCGAATATGGAGAAGATGTGGCTAATACAGCATATCGAAATGCGCTGGATGATAAAGAACTTATATGGAAGGATGAACATATAGTAAACATATTAAGCCGCCATTTAAAGGATCTTAAAGCCACCCATGACCATATTAAAGCGCTACGCGATAGTGCGATCGCATTGGCATTACAAAGCAAAAAGGTGGAAAAGCCGATTTCAGAACCTGCAGATACAGACATCAGCAACTAATTTTATTATAAACAACACCCTACGTAAATGCGCTTCAAATATTGGGCGCATTTTTTATAAATTGATTCATAATATTAATCTTACCAGACCAATAGCGTAATACTGCTTTTTGTAACTTACACACAGCAACACCTATACCAACATAAAATGAGCGCTGAATCACAGCATATTTTGCCTGCAGATATTTTTCAAACTATATTTGAAAAATCACCGGGCTCATTGCTAATTAAGGCTGATATGCCGCGTTTTACCATACTTGCTGCCAGTGATAGTTATTTAGAATTTACAGACACTACCCGCGATGCTATATTAGGCCGTGGCTTTAGCGAAGTGTTTCCGGATAATGGAAATATAGATGAGCAAACCAAAGCACACAATGTGTTTATCCGTGTAGTTAATACCGGGGAAAAGATAGATATTCCGCGTTACAGATATGACATTTTTAATCAGCAGAGCAAATGTTATGAAGAGCATCACTGGTCGTGCAGTAACGTACCTATAATTGGAGTTGACGGCGAGATAGTCTATATTTTAAATACTGTAGTAGATATTACCGGCGAGGTAAAAGCCAAGGAAACGGCCCTGGAGAATGAAAAACGCCTAAATCTTGCTCTTGAAGCAACCGGCTTGGCAACATGGGAAGTGAGTCTGATTGATAACACTTTTTCTTATTCTGCGGGCATGACCGAGATATTTGGGTTTAATCCCGGCACATCACTTACAATTGATATGTTGCGCAGCCAGATAGCGGAAGAAGATATGAAAAACATTATTCTGCCATCCTATCAACAAGCATTGATCTCAGGTGAATATTTGTTTGAAGTGAAAGTGGTATGGCCGGATAAATCACAACATTGGATAAGAACACAAGGGATTATTATTTTTAATGAGAATAATATACCTGAAACCATGCTGGGAACCACACTGGATATAACCGAAAGCAAACGCGATGAGATCAGAAAGAATGACTTTATTGCAATGGCAAGTCATGAACTAAAAACTCCGCTCACATCTCTTAAGGCATATATTCAACTGCTCGCAAAAAAACTGAATAACAACGATGATGAGTTTGTTGCCAATGCCCTTACCAAAGCAGGTAACCAGGTAAATAAAATGGCCAACCTGATATATGGCTTTCTTGATCTTTCACGCCTGGAATCCGGAAAATTGCAAATTAAAATGCTAGATTTTGATATTAACAAACTACTTGTAGAAAGCATTGCCGAAACTCAACTAACCAACAACGGCCACACAATTATTTTTAATGCAGATGGTATAATTATGGTTCATGCCGACAGAGAAAGAATTGGACAAGTAATTAATAATTTTTTAAGCAACGCCATAAAGTATTCGCCAAAGGATAGTACAATTACCATAACTACTAAAACCTGTGAAAACGAAATACAGGTTTCTGTTTCTGATATGGGTATTGGAATTAAATCCAAAGATCAGGAAAAGCTATTTCAACGCTTTTACAGGGTTGATAACGATGAGATTAAAAACATCTCGGGATTTGGCATTGGCTTATACCTGGCAAGTGAAATTACACAACGCCACAGGGGCAGAATATGGGTTAACAGTGAAGAAAATAAAGGATCAACATTTAGCTTTAGTTTACCAATAGGATAATTCATATTTAACAGATGTCTTTCAAACACAAAAAGGCCACTTCAAATTGAAGTGGCCTTTTTTTATAATAGCAGTTTAGTTTTATTGCTGCCTGCTTAAAACACTGGCAAACTTAGTCTGGTAATCTTTATACTGCGCATTTAATTTATTATACAAGGCGGTTTGGTGCGCCCCTTTTGTAAATTCAGTTAAAGCACCTATCAGTTGTACACCAATATTAATATCGCGCGGATTTAAATCATCACCATTGTTTTGCAGCTGGTAATAATTGAAATCCAGCTGATCTGTTAGGTAATCATCAATATCCTCGGTAAACTTATTGCCTACCACCACGTCATTCAATTTATAGGCAGCATCCGCTAAATACAATTTGCGAACATTCACATCAATGTATGGGTTAATATCAGGTAAAACCTGTTGGCATTTCTCTAAAACCTTCACAGCAAGATCAGGGCGTTTTTGCGTTATTAAATCATTAGTCAAATCCAGGAACGTCTCTAATAAAACAGGATAAAACATATTGGTTGACTCATGATCCAAGTATTTGGCAGTTTTAAAATTACCCCATTTAAACTTGTTCATTACGTTGTTATACATTACCATGGCATTGGTTTTACCCATCTGATCTCTATTAGCAGTATCAGGAGTGAATGGAATAAGATGGAATACAAAGCCTTCTCTATATAAATATGGTTGCAAACCTATAAGGTTTTCAGGGCCAACAGTTACGGTAAAGCATATAGGCCGTTTCCAATGGTTGTGAGCCAGAACATCAAGCATACCTAAATTGCCCTTCATTACGTAGTTAGATGTGTATTTAAACTTCAGCGTATCAGTCAACTTACTTCTGTCGCTATCAGGCACTACACCATTCTTTATAACTTCATCCTTATTAATGGTAATTTTGAAATTTTTAGTTGGCAAATAATTCGCGCTTTCGCCATTTTGATATTGTACCATAGCAGCCGGATTATCTGATGTTATAAAATCAAACACCTCACTCAACTCAGTAAAACCAGGTATCTTTCTATCATCAAAATAAATAACATCACGCACTCCATCTTCATACTTTTCAAAAGGCATGGTGATAGGCAAAGCGTCTGCATCATTCATTTTACGTGTCATTTGCTTAATATTCCAATCGGCGGAGAATAAGCTCAGATTCACAATACGCACATCCGGCCTTATGCCTTCAACTTCCTGGTCGTACCATAATGAATAAGTATCATTATCGCCATAAGTAAACAAAATAGCATTTGGTGGGCATGATATTAAATAATCATAAGCCATATCATGCGGTGTCAGTTTGGTTGAACGGTCATGATCTTTCCATTCTTGTTTAGCCAGTACAACAGGGCCCGCTAACAAGCATATGGCAGTAGCAGTAAAGGCTGCGGTTTTAGCATTTATCTTTCTTCGTAACAAGTCGGCAATACAAATTACACCAAGGCCTATCCAGATGGAAAAAGCATAGAATGAGCCTACATAACTATAATCACGCTCACGCGGTTGTATAGATGGCTGGTTAACATATAGTACAATTGCAATCCCGGTGAAGAACCACAGTAAGGTAACAACCAGCGCATCTTCTTTACGTCGGTTAAAATGGAATATTAAACCAAATAAGCCGATGATTAAAGGTAAAGCGAATAATGGCGTATATGTAACACCTGCTAACGGATTTCTGGCATCACCTCCTATAACAGATTTTGGCAAATGCCTGCCGCCATCAAATATTCCGGTAGTCCAGTTACCATCAATTCCTGCCATACTTGCTTGTCCGTCGGCATCATTATAGCGTCCTGCAAAGTTCCATAAAAAGTAGCGCCAGTACATCTGGTATATTTGCCAACTGAACATAAACTTAATGTTATCAGCAAAAGTAGGCGCCTGGCCATCAGGTATTCTTAACCATTCTTTATAGAATTGCGGGTCCTGACCGTCGCTGCTATACATACGTGGCAGAATAGTTGTATGATCATAAACGGTATTTGTTTTTTTACCGGCTACTTCATATTTTGTTTTTCCTTTACGGTAGATGTTTCCACCTTCAGTTTGATCAATAGGTTTAGCATCAAAATAAGGCCCGTAAAGTAAAGGTGTCTCACCGTATTGCTCACGATTTAAATAACTGTTTAACGTGAATGCATTATCCGGGTGCGCGTTATCCAAATTGGTATTAGCCGTTGCCCTGATTGGGATGTAAGCAAATGAACTGTAACCTAAATAAATAAAAGTACAGCATAAAAAGGCCAGGTTCAACATTGGCTTTTTATATTTAATGCTATAATATATACCGCCTACTAATACTGTTATTAATAATATAAGGAATACAGCAGCACCACTTCCAAAACCAAAGCCCAAAGTATTTACAAAGAACAAATCAAAGTAAGCTGCGCCAACAACGGTATAATTTCTGATGCCATATTGAATAAATACCAATATAACTATGCCCGCCAAAATGGCTAAAAGACTGCTTTTTAGGTTGATCTTTTGTGTCCTGCGCAGGTAATAAACCAATGCTAACGCAGGTATGGTTAATAAGTTAAGTAAGTGTATACCTATTGATAAACCTATTACATAGGCAATAAATATGATCCATTTGTCGGCACCCGGTTCGTCAGCATGGGCATCCCATTTTAAAATGGCCCAAAATACTAAGGCTGTACAGAATGATGACCATGCAAATACGATGGTTTCAACAGCCGAGAACCAAAAGGTATCGGTATAAGCGAATGCTAAAGCACCCACCAAACCGGCTCCCATAATCATGTAGAACTTCGATTGATCGGCATCTTCGCTTTCCTTATAAGCAAGTAGTTTTTTCGCTAATGCCGTTATCGTCCAAAACAACAGCATAATGGTTGCGCCACTTGCTAATGCCGAACCCATATTGGTAAAAAATGGAACTTTCTCATTATTTCCCATTGATAGTAATGAGAATGCTTTACCAAGCATCGCAAACACCGGGTAACCCGGTTGGTGCGCTACCTGTAAGCGATATGCACAAGAAATAAACTCGCCGCAATCCCAAAAGCTTACTGAGGGTTCCAGCGTCATGATATAACTAATTGAGGCGATAGCAAAACACAACCAGCCTAATAAATTATTAATTTTTTTGTATTGCATGTATAAGGATTTTAAAAGCAGGGGTAAATATCAGAATTTTTATAGGTTATTTTAAAAAAACGGTATTACAATAACACAATTTAACAGAAATTAACTTTTCAATTTGAATAAAGTGCGAATATCATAATTTTTTTCAGGCTTCATTAATTTATCTCTCACTATATTGATATTATTAAAACTTACTAGATAATACATCGTTAAGAATTTAATACCCACTTTTATATTTTATTATCTTTGACTTTTAGATTGTAAAAACAACCCTTATTTATTGAGCATGATAAAAGCTTACCACTTACCTATTAAAAAAATATTATTGCTCCTAGGTGTTATAATTACCTTAACGCAGATAAGCCGTTCACAATCGGTATACGCGCCTTATTCCTACGAGTTTTATCAAAAATTTAATGCCGACGTTTATAGCGTTAACAGTTCTTTTCATACCTCTTTAAAGCCGTACCTTATTGATAGTATTATCGCTCCAAAATATAACGCTATAACCAGTATAGGTGTTGACAGCAGCCGTAAGAACTATTTTTTACGTAAAATATTTAATGAACACGTTTTTGATGAGCGAACCAGTGAATATACTTTTTATGCAGATTACATAGCTGATTTACAGGTAGGGCGAGATTTCGCGAACAAAACTACCACCTATCTTAATACACGTGGTTACCAACTTGGCGGAACAATTGGCGACAAGTTTTCCTTTTACACCAGCGGCTATGAAGATCAGGCGCGGTTTGCAAACTATTATCAGGCAGTGGTGCTAAAAACCGGGTTTATACCAGGCGAATCTTATAACAGAGATTATACCACTACAACCGAAGATGATTGGTCTTACGTTACAGCTATTCTATCTTATGCACCTATAAAACAAATAAATATTACCCTGGGTGAGGATAAAACCTTTATTGGTGATGGTTATAGGTCGTTATTATTATCAGATTATGCTGCTAATTATCCCTTACTACGATTCACCGCTACTTTGGGCCGGGTTCAGTATATGATGATGTGGGCTAACCTTGAGGATCTGAACGTCCCTAAATATGATACTTATGGTAATAACCGTCGCAAATGGGCAGCATTTCATTATGTAGACTGGAATGTAACTAACCGGTTTTCGTTAGGATATTTTAATGCAATGATCGCGGCCGAAGCTGATGACAATGGTAACTCGCACGGGTTTGATGCTAATTATGTTAATCCTTTAGTATTTGCAGCCGCTTTAGGCCCTAAAACGCCATATCCTGATAATATATTAACCGGATTTACCGGTAAGTATAAAATCTTCAATAAAACAGCTATCTACGCGCAGTTATTACTAGATAGAGTAAACCAAAATGTTGCTCCTAAAAACACAGGCGGCTACCAAATAGGTATCCGCGGAGCTGACCTTTTTAATGTGACTAACTTTAACTATTTGTTTGAGTTTAATACAGTAAAGCCATACACCTATTCATCGCCGCAGGTAATTACTAATTATACTGATTACAGCGAACCACTTGGCGACCCGCTGGGCTCTAACTTTAAAGAAGCGATAGCAATATTGGATTATTCAATAGGCCGTTTCAGTTTCCAGGGGCAGATAAATTATGCATCGTTCGGGCTTGATCCGAATACTTCGGTTAATTATGGGCAGAATGTAATGCTTGCTTTTGACCCGGCCACGGTTGAGGGCAGCACCACCGGGCAAGGTTTAGCTACTCACCTTTATTATGGTGAAGGTACTATTGCTTATTTGATCAACCCTAAATATAATCTTCGGTTTGAATTAGGTGGTTTATACCGCAAACAAGAAAATAGCCAGGGAACTCAAAACACAAAGTTGGTAACCTTTGGAGTAAGAGCATCATTCAGACAGTTGTACCATGACTTTTAATCACGGTATAACTGTAATTAATATTGAGCAGGATTAAAATTTTAGAGACAGGCCAGTTTCAAAGTAAACTATATCATTATTATTAGATAAACCCACCGCTTTTGCCACTGCTGCGGATTTAAATCCGTTTTGCACAACGGCATAGGTAGGTATAAACTCAAACATCAGGTGGCCAATCTTATATTCTAAAGGAACTGAAAACTCATAATCCAATGTTTCAAATTTGCCTAGATTAGATTCAAATGCTGCTACCGCGGCACCTACCTTTTTACTTTTGAATACTTTCTTCTTGATATAAGCATCATAAAAGTTTTGTGTGCCTAAATTGATGGCTACAGTTGGCGAAATGATTAAATCATCATTATTTGCAAATGGCTTAACTGCAATAAAATCATGCGAGATACCCCCATTTATAAAAATATCAGCATTGGCGCCGCTATTTAAACTATAATTAGCACTTATACTCGGTGTAATTATATCACCTATTTCATAATCAAAATCAGCACTAAATGTGTTGGTTATTGATGACCCTATTAAGGTACTGTTTGGGTTATAAAACATTTTGCTGTATGATATTCCACCCGAAAAATCATCAGTAATATCAAAATCATAACCAGCGGTCAAGTTTCCGCCGTCTACTTTATTTTTTTTATTATCAGGCAGAATATCCATACCGCCGGATATATATATTCCCGGTTTAAAAGTATATTTAATATCCGGGCTTATAATTGGTGTGGTAGTAAGGCCGGTCCGGCCCATAAAAACATTGTTGTTTAAATAATCCGCGCCTATTTTAAATGAGGACTTTTTGGTTGATTTGGCTTTAACTGTGTCTGTAGCAGCGGAATCCGTAACTTTCTGGCAATAGCTATTGAAGCTGATTCCTAAAAATAATAAAACAAGCAAATTTTTGTAAAGGAAGTTGTGCATTAGGGGTATTTTAAGTTGATATGAGCCTAAGACATATATTTTATGCTATGGTTTAACATCAAAAAATATTTATATATATATTAAACCATGTATTAAATATTTAGTCTGTAAGGGCAATGAGTTATCAATCATTATAAAAACCCCAAAAATGAAGAAACTAGGATTATTAGTTGTTGCCGCAATGTTTTCGGCTGCATCTTTTGCACAAACAACCACACCAGCCACTACTACATCGGCTACCACTACCCCAACAGAAAAAACACAGATGAAAGATCTGCGTAAAGACGTACGTGCTTACGACAACAAAAAGGCGGAAGCAAAGGCTCAAATTAAAAAGGGCAACTTAACTGCCGCCCAAACTGACCTGGCAGCTGCAAAAACCGACAAGGCCGACATTAAAACCGATGCAAAAACCTTAAAAAGCGAAGGAGTAGCTCATCCTGTAAAATTAGCTAACAAAGAAGTTAAGAAAGCCGACGTAAAGAAGGTTGAAGCAACTAAAGCTGATTTAAAAACAGCTAAGGCTACAGAACAGACAGATGTTAAAGCCGGTAATATTACAGGCGCACAAGCTGCTCAAGCTGCAGCCGCAGCCGACAAAAAGGATCTGAAGAAAGATATACGCGAAGCTAAACGCGACGGTGTTAAACGTCACCTGCATAAGGCATAAATTATAAATAGCTAAAGAGGATGTTGAAAATCGACATCCTCTTTTTACGTTACACCTGTTTACCATTTTATTGTAAAGTGTTTGTTGTAAACTATTAAACGATGCAATCACGCTTACAATAATTCGTTATAAAAATACCCCTTACCTAATTATTTATGCAAAAGCGAATCTTATTACTTGATGATAACCAGGATATTTTGGATATAATGCAGGAGGCCTTATCCTACCAGGAATACGAAGTTAAAGTAGCCCTGGATAGTAATAATATGATCAATTTAATACTTGATTATCAGCCAGACCTGGTAATACTAGACTACCACTTAACTGGCCGAAACGGATACGAAATTTGCCGGCAGTTAAAAACACACCCCGAACTTGGGCATATACCTGTTATTATATGTTCAGCTTATGTTAATAAAGACGAGAATTTATCTGCCTGGGGCTGCGATGCTGTGATAGCAAAACCTTTCGGTTTAGATGAACTTACAAAGAAGGTGAATAATTTAATATTGGGTTAAGCTTAGTATTTTATATTAAAACGTTTCACCACCAAATGCACCAAAAACAAAGGTGCTACCAGTATATTTTTGTACCGATACTCAAAAGAAAGCTTTTTACCTTCTTTTTTATAGCCTCCATATAACGCGACACATGATATTACAAATATCAGCCCGCACAAAGCCCCCAGCTGCGGCCCTCCGGCTTTTTGCCACTGCACCAGCAGGGTGATGATATAGTAATAGGCCAGCATAATAAACAGCATAAAATAGCTTAAAACAGGTGAAAGCTTTAAATAGTAATAAATACTGAACGCCAATAAAAATGACGACCAGTTAAAATCAGCATTATACTGCCCAAGAAATTTGATGTAAGGGAAAGGTATCGCCCACAATAAGCCAAACAAGCTAAACAGCAATAGCGGAATAAATACAATGTGGATAACAATGTTTGCCGGATCCTGATGCGCTGCAGCGAATTTGTCAAAATAAAATTCCACGCTACCGGGCTTTACTTCGGGCTCTGTTTGTTTTTTTTCAACTTTCTTTTTACTCACAACTACGGAATAGATTAATTATTGAATAATGAACGCCGAAGCTTTTACACTTCGGCGTTCGGTATTTTAAAATCAAATATGATGCTTTGTTATTTAGCGAAAGCTACTGACCTGGTTTCCCTGATCACCGTAACTTTAATTTGACCAGGATAAGTCATTTCAGTTTGAATACGGTTAGAGATATCAGCCGCTAACACTTCTGATTCCGCATCGCTTATCTTCTCGCTTTCAACTACTACACGTAACTCACGGCCTGCCTGTATAGCGAATGTTTTTTCAACACCCGGATACGACATAGCAAGCTCCTCAAGCTCTTTTAAGCGTTTAATATAACCTTCAACAACTTCGCGCCTTGCACCCGGTCTTGCGCCCGAAATAGCGTCACAAACCTGTATTATTGGCGATATCATCGACGTCATTTCTATTTCGTCGTGGTGAGCGCCAATAGCATTACAAACTTCAGGATGTTCCTTATATTTTTCGGCTAATTGCATACCTAAAATAGCGTGTGGCAATTCCGGGTTATCATCAGGTACTTTACCAATATCATGCAGTAAGCCTGCACGTTTAGCTAATTTCACGTTAAGGCCTAATTCTGCAGCCATAGTAGCGCAGAAGTTAGCCACCTCGCGCGAGTGCTGTAACAGGTTCTGTCCGTAAGATGACCGGTAACGCATACGGCCAACCATACGGATTAATTCCGGATGTAAGCCTGTGATACCTAAGTCGATCACAGTACGCTCACCTATCTCTACAATTTCTTCTTCGATTTGCTTTTTAGTTTTGGCAACAACCTCTTCAATACGTGCCGGGTGTATACGACCATCGGTTACCAAACGGTGCATCGCCAAACGGGCAATCTCGCGCCTAACCGGGTCGAAACCTGACAAGATAATCGCTTCCGGGGTATCATCAACAATGATCTCAATACCGGTAGCTGCTTCCAGCGCACGGATGTTACGACCTTCGCGACCAATGATACGGCCTTTGATCTCGTCATTCTCAATATTAAAAATTGAAACAGTGTTCTCAATAGCGGCTTCGGTGGCGGTACGTTGTATAGTTTGGATAACTATCTTTTTAGCTTCTTTGGTAGCAGTAAGCTTCGCTTCGTCAACAATATCCTTTATCTGCGCCATAGCTTTGCTGCGGGCTTCTTCGCGCAAATTGTCAACCAATTGGTTACGCGCTTCTTCGGCAGATACGCCTGCAATTGTTTCCAATTGCTGTACGTGTTGATTTTTCAGAATCTCAACTTCTTCCTGTTTTTTAACAGCGATATCGGTTTGTTTTTCCAGGTTTTTACGCACGTTATCCATTTCATTTTCCTTACGGGTAAGGTTTTCTAAACGAGAATTTAACGACTGCTCTTTTTGTTTAAAGCTGTTTTCGCGTTGGTTATAAGCGTTGTTTTTAGCATTCAATTCCTGCTCGTGCTCAGCTTTTAATTGTAAAAAGCGCTCTTTTGCTTCAAGCAGTTTGTTCTTTTTAAGAATTTCCGCGTTGTTTTCAGCGTCTTTTAAAATAAGTTTCGCTTTGTTTTGGGCCTGATTTTCCTGAGATTTAAATAGCTTACGCAACAGGAAACGGCCAACGATGATGCCCACACCCACCCCAATCAGGAGCCCGATGATAACATATAATGATGAATTCATTCTTCTTTTAGGTTATATAAATAAAAAAACCGCAACTAACTTTTAAGTATCATGTATTGAAAAACTTCGTCACAGATATTGGGACCATGGGTTACCGTTAATGTTCGACGAATAACGCATGCCTCTTGATCCGCTGAATATTGAAGCGTTAAGTTTTTAATAGTGAAACCTAAAATTTAACTGCGGTTAAATCTTAAATGCTCTGTTTTTATGTAAAGAACGTTTATTACTTCGAGAAAAACTCGGTCAGTAAATGATCCAACTGGTAAACTTTTTCGGCTACATCTGTATCTTCAACAGTAACCTTTTTCTCTGCTTTTAATGATGATGTTGCAAAATGCAGCACGCTCATCGCAAGCAAATCTTGTTTATCCCTTACCGCGTAATTTTCCTGATATTCCTTTATGCGGTCGTTGATCAGCTTAGCTGCCCTACGTATTATTTCTTCCTCCTCCATGTTCACCTTTAAGGGGTAAACTCTGTCAGCAATATTTATTTTTATAGAGATTTCTCCCATTGAGCTTTTTCACTATTTATATTACTTTTTCAGCAATACAATGCACTTATCTATTTCCTGCACAAATTCGTTAATTTTTTGCTTAATATCAACACTTTTTTCATTTGTTTCTGAAAAAGATTTTGCCAACTTCAATACACGAAGCTTTTCTTCCAATTCTTTCGTCTTATTTTTACTGGCGTTTAGTGCTGCCGTAAAGCTATCATTCTCCAATTTTAGCAGGTCATTCTCTTCCTGCAGGGCAGCACAAAGCTCAATCAACCTCTCGGTTTTATCAATAACTTTATTTAATTGTTCTGCTACCTGGCTCATGGTTCAATTGGTGATGGACTGATTGAGTGATGGACTGAATGTGAAAAGTAATCACTCAATCGCTCATTCACACATTACTTGCGGATCTCCGCTCCTGCTTCTTTCTCTAAATTATAAATTAATTTCTGCATTATCGCATCAATTGCTTTATCGGTAAGGGTTTTCTCTATATCCTCGATGATAAAACTCAATGCGTATGATTTTTTGCCTGCGGGTAATTTATCACCCTGGTAAACATCAAACACATTCACCTCTTTCAACAGCTTGCGCTCTGTTTTTTGGGCAATTTGTTTTAACGCACCGAACGAAACATTTTGATCGATCAGCATGGAAAGATCTCGCCTAACCGCAGGGAATTTTGAGATCTCCTGATACACTATCTTGTTCTTGCGGGCAAGGTTAATAATCAGGTCGAAATTAAAGTCGGCATAAAAAACTTCCTTACTTACATCAGCTTTTTTAAGTGCCGATGGTGCTACTGAGCCGAATTTAACCAATTGCTTATTGCCGCGCATGTATTGCAAGCCATAAGCAAGCTTTTTACAGGTTGAATCTTCAACAGTAATATCTTTAACGTTTAACTTTTCGATAATGCCATCAACAGTTGCCTTCAGGTTATAAAAAGAAACCGCTTTGGCTTTTTGATTCCAGGCTTCAGCTGTATCGGCGCCGGTAATAAAAATACTGAAACGTTGTGTTTCGGTATACTTATCTTCCTGTACACTGTAAACTTTACCAAACTCATAAAGCTTTAAATCGGCAGCGCGCCTGTTTTGGTTGTAGGCAACAGCCTCCAAGCCAGAATACAGCATAGTTTGGCGCATTACGTCCAAATCGCTGCTTAGTGGATTTAATATTTTAACCGCAGTATCTAAATTATCAGAATAAGCTGATTTGGTTAACGAGTTCGACATGATCTCATTAAAACCATTAGCCGTTAACAGATCTGATAGCTGATTTTGTACAGCATCCTTATCCGGCCTGATAGAGGTATTTAACGATGCCCTGATCTGCGTTGGGATATGAATATTATTATAACCATATATGCGTAATATCTCTTCAACAATATCTACATCACGGGTTACATCAACACGGTAAGGGGGCACTTTTAATGAGAGGCCTTCGGCAGTTTCATTTACGATTTCGATATCCAGCCCAACTAAAATAGCTTTGATTTCTTCGTGAGTGATTTTCTGACCGATCAACCTATCGATATTGTGGTAAGTTATTTCAACCTCAAACGCTGCAACGGGAGCAGGGTAATTATCAAAAATATCAGATGAGATAGTTCCTCCTGCAATTTCTTGTATCAACAATGCTGCACGCTTTAATGCGAATACCGGCATGTTTGGATCGGTACCACGCTCAAACCTAAACGAAGCATCGGTTTTTAAACCGTGGCGCTTCGCCGTTTTACGCACTGATACTGAATTGAAGTAAGCACTCTCTAAAAATATATTTTTGGTTGATGCGCTGACGCCAGAATCCGCACCGCCGAATACACCGGCAATACACATTGGTTTTTCAGCATCGCATATCATTAAGTCATCAGCAGATAATTTGCGTTCTACATCATCCAATGTTTTAAACAAGGTTCCTTCAGCACAATTTTTAACGATTACTTTGCCGGCTGCAATTTTATCGGCATCAAAAGCATGTAATGGCTGACCCAGATCATGTAGCACATAATTGGTAGCATCCACAATATTGTTGATGGCCCGCACGCCAATTACAGCCAAACGCTCTCTCAACCATTTTGGTGATTCTTTTACTTCGACACCTGAAATGGTTATGCCTGCATACCTTGGAGCTGCTTGCTCGTTCTCAACTATTACTTCTACCTTAAGATTTGTATTATCTACCTTAAAAGCAGAAACATCAGGCTTTTTAATATTGATTTTCAGGAATGCTGCAATATCACGTGCAGTACCTAAGTGTGAAACGGCATCAGCACGGTTAGGAGTTAAACCTATTTCGTACAAATAATCATCCTTAACCTTAAAAAAGTGTTTAGCCAAAGTACCGGGGACAGCATCATCAGCCAAAACCATAATACCATCGTGCGATTTGCCTAAGCTTATTTCATCCTCAGCGCAGATCATCCCTTCGGAAACCTCGCCACGTATTTTTGATTTGTTGATCTTGAATTTCTCACCTTCCAGCGGATGCACATAAGCACCAACAATGGCTACAACCACTTTTTGTCCGGCTGCTACGTTAGCTGCACCGCAAACAATTTGCAGGTCATCACCAGTACCAACATCAACTTTGGTAATATGCAGGTGATCGGAATTAGGGTGATCGGCGCATTCTTTTACATGCCCGATAACTAAACCCTCCAGGCCACCGGGGATGGCCTGTACTTTTTCCAAACTCTCCACTTCTAACCCTGTTCCGGTTAAAATGGTTGAAATTTCTTCGGGAGTTTTATCCGTATCAATAAATTCTTTGAGCCAATTATAAGATATCTTCATTATATCGAAATGATAATCGGCAAAGATAGGATTTAAGGTGAAAGGTTGAAAGGATAAAGGCGAAAGGTTGTTGTAGAATTTAGTTTGTCATTCTGGGGAACGAAGAATCTTCTACACCGAGCAAGTTCGTTGTGCTTATCGAAGAAGATTCTTCGTTCCTCAGAATGACAAAGCGGATTGAGTGACATTAGTCATCCAAATCATCGTCATCATCAAAATCAAGCGTATAGGATGGTTCTGAGGCATCATAAGCTTGTTTTAATTCAGCGGGATCCGCATCATCATCTAAATTGTTGTAATCTGGTTCATCTTCTTCATCAAAACCATTGGAATGGATATCTTCCTGACTTTGCTGATCTTCCGAATCATTTTCATATGAATCGTCTAACGGTATTTCGTCTCCTGGAGTTATCATGATCGTTTTGTTTTAGTTTTATAAATGTAACGATATAGTTTGAGGGTTGTTTATGAAATTTTAATTTGATTTTCCCTCTTGTAATTCTGAGCAGGGCAAAGAATCTTCTTCGATAAGCATGGCGGACTTGCTTGGTTTAGAAGATTCTTCGCTCCGCTCAGAATGACAAGAAAAAGGGCTATATCACTCCCTCATCAGCAAAACTATAATAACTGCTATCGGTAATAATCAGGTGATCCAACACTTTAATATCCAGCAACCTGCCTGCGGCGGATATTTTCTTGGTTAATTCAATATCCTGGTGACTTGGTTTTAAACTGCCTGAGGGATGGTTATGCGCCATCATAATACTGGCTGCGGAATGCCGTAATGCTGATGAGAAGATCACTTTAGGATCGGCCACGGTAGCATTTAACCCGCCCTTGCTGATCAACTCTTTGCCTAATACTTTACAATTTTGGGTGAGCAGCAATATCCAGAATTCTTCGTGCGGTAAATCAACCAAAAAGCGTTTCAAAAAATTATAGGCATCCTTGCTACAAGTGACTAGCTCTGGAGCTTTTTCTTCGGTATCGTTACGGCGGCGGCCTATCTCGAGCGCGGCGATGATAGAGATTGCTTTGGCTTCGCCGATGCCTTTAAATTTGGAAAGTTCTTCTATGGAAGCACGACCTAATACGTTCAAATCGTTTTCATAATGGCGCAGGATGCGTTTACTTAATTCAACTGCTGATTCATCACGGTTACCAGAACCTATGAGTATGGCAATCAGTTCCGCGTCGGTTAAAGCACGGCGGCCTTGTCCGCTTAGTTTTTCGCGGGGGCGGTCTTCTTCAGCCCAGGATTTTATGCTAATCTTATTTTCGTAGGGAGTCTGAACCATGATTCGTCGGATTTAAAAGATTTGCATGACAAGGTTTAATAACATATGCAAAATAGCAATCTTTTTTAAATCCTTAAATCTTGTAGAGAAAATCCTATAAGTTGGGGCTAAAGCCCCCCTCTCATTTAATCTTAACCGGCAATGAACTAAACCATATATCTGATTCATTGCCAATCTATTTATTGGGCGTAAGAAATAACGATATGAACTAAAAATCATATATCTGATTCATTGCCGTCCCATTTATGAGGCGGAGAACAGGAAACCAATCAAATGGCTTTAGCCAAATAAAATAATGCAGTGCCAATAATTAAAAACGCAAAAAGGCGATGAGTGTTAAACTCATCGCCTTTTTTTATAAAAGTATAACCTAATTATTTTAAGGTATTTACAAACTTAGTAAGCTTTGATTTATTGTTTGAAGCCTTATTCTTGTGAATAACGTTCTTTTTGGCTAAACGATCAAGCATTGAGATCACTTTTGATAAAAGTTCACTTGCTTCAACTTTTGTAGTTGTGCCTCTTAATTTTTTGATGGCATTCCTAGTGGTTTTTGCCTGATACCTGTTACGTAAGCGCTTCGCAGCGTTAGAGCGGATCCTTTTTAATGATGATTTATGATTTGCCATTGTATAGCCTTATTATTCTACTTTTATTTAAGGACTGCAAATATAGGATGATAAATTTAATTATGCAAACGTTTTTTCAACAAAAAACTTTGAGGTTATTAACAAGCTTTAATGTTAATTCAACTTAATATTCATCATTTAAAGCAAACTTACTTACCCGGTCTTTCCATTTACCCTTCGTAAAATCAGGGAATTGCTGAGGCATATTGCCCTCGGCGATTGATTTTTCGGAAAGTGGTGTAATCACGCTCATCGTTACTGAGTCGTAAACATCAATTGGTGTTTGCACTTTACGTTTAACCGATTCTACAAATGAATTGAATACAAACCAATCCATACCGCCGTGGCCTGCCCCTTCGGCAAATTTGTTATATTTTTTCCAAAGGGGATGATCGTACTTGTCCAGCCATTCATCAGCCTTATCCCATTCATCGTCTTGTTTAGATTTACCTTCGATATAAATAGAGTTGTTTACATCCATCCATAAACCTTTTGTACCCTGCACCCTAAAGCCTAGTGAATAAGGTCTTGGCAGATGTGTATCGTGCGATAGCATTACGGTTTCGCCATTGGCACAGTTGATCATGGTAGTGATTACATCACCATTCTTGTAATTTATTTTAGCATTTGGATTACCGGGCGATATTTCTTCTACATAAGCCGCCAAGCCCCGTGCTTTTGAGGAAAATGATACGAGGTTAGTAAACCTATTCCCATAATTGATATTGGTATAGTGCATTAACGGCCCTACCCCATGTGTTGGATAAATATCCGCATTGCGATCAATATTAAACTGCGTGCGCCATTGCGCTTCGCTGATAGCCTTCGGACCAAATTCGGCACCGTGTCCGTAGTAATGCTGCCCGTCATTAAATAATACAGCCCGAAGGTTATGCTGATAACCGCCTTCCAGATGGATCATCTCGCCAAACAGGTTTTGCCGCTGCATATTTAAAATAGCCATCACATCTCGGCGATAACAAACATTTTCTAAGGTCATGTAGGGCATACCGGTTTCTTCATGCACTTTAACAATATCCCAGTGATCTTCTAAAGTTATACCTGCAATCACCTCACAGCCTACATATTTGCCTGATCGCATAGCATCAATGGCCATTGGTTTGTGAAACTGCCATGGTGTGGCAATAATAACGGCATCAATATCTTTACGGTCGAGTAATCGTTTATAAGCATCAACGCTACCGGTATATTCCTGCGGCATTTTTTTGCCTGATTTGGTAAACTGGGCGCGGCATTCTTTAAGAGATTGCTCTTGCGTATCGCAAATAGCTACGATGTCCACATCATCACGAAGTAAGCCTTCATCTATGTGGTTTCGCCCGCGAAGGCCGACACCAATATAGCCTAATCTAACTTTTTGCATGCTTCTACCAAACACAACGCTGGAGGGTAAAATACTGATGCCCGCGGCAAGCACAGTGCCCGAGCTGATAAATTTTCTTCTATCCATATTTTAATGAGGTTATAAAGGCTAATTTGAGTAAATTATCTAAGTATTTTATCATAATTTTACAATGCAGATCATTAACAGCTACCAAAACTTATGAAACAGCAATTCCACTACGCCACCGTTACCGAAGCTATTGAGCTATTAAGAGACCAAGGCTTCACGTTTGATTTCAATTTGAAAGAAAACCAGTTTATAGTAGGCGACAAAGCTTACACGGCCAATGAGTTTGAGATAGTGGATGTATACCGCTACGAAGGCCCATCGGACCCGGGAGATGAGGCTACCGTTTATGCCCTTGCTAATAAAGAAGGTGTAAAAGGCATCCTGGTAGCAGGTTACGGCGCATCATCTGACGAAGCATCTGAAGAAGCGCTTAAACAACTGCATTATAAATATCAGCAATCGCAAAAATAACAAACCTGTAATGAAACAAGCCGGCAGGTTACTAAGCGGGTTGCTGCTGGTTGTGTTATGCTCTTCGTGGGGCTTCTTCGCGCATTACCGAATTAACCGGCTGGCCGTTTTTACGTTACCTAAAGGCATGTCGGGCTTTTACAAGGCCAATATTGAATACATTACAGAACATGCCGTAAGCGCCGACAAACGCCGCTATGTTGACTCTACCGAAGCTCCCAGGCATTTTTTGGATGCCGACCATTACGGCAAAAACCCATTTAGTCGTATCCCGCAAAACTGGGGCGATGCTGTTCATAAATACACAGCTGATACATTAGATAAATATGGCACCGTTCCGTGGGCTATTCAATACAATTATTATAAGCTGGTAAAAGCCTTTAAAGCACATGACACCACCGAGATACTAAATGCTTCGGCCAACTTGGGCCACTATGTTGCAGATGCACATGTGCCCTTACATCTCACTTTAAATTATAACGGACAACTGACCAATCAAACCGGGATACATGCTTTATGGGAAAGTCGGCTACCTGAGTTATTTGGCGCCCATTATAACTACTTTGCGGGCAAGACCAGGTATATTGATGATCCGCTGAAAGAAGCTTTCAGAATATGCCGCAGCTCGTTTATTGAGGTTGATTCTGTTTTACGATTTGAGCGGATGCTGAGCAAAACCTTCCCTCCTGATAAAAAGTATATAACTACAAAACGTGGCCGCAAGCAGGTGCAGGATTATTCGCCGGAATATAGCCTCGCTTATCAGAAAATGCTGAATGGAATGGTTCAGCGACGATTCCGATCATCTATACAGTCGGTTGGCAGCTATTGGTATTCAGCTTGGGTAGATGCCGGGCAACCTAATTTAGACCGGCTAATAGCTGTACGACTTAGTATAGACCAAAAGAAAGAAATTGAACAGGAAGAAGCTATGTATAGAAGCGGGAAAGTGTTAGATTTAAGGAAGAATTGATCTATCCAAATAAAGCTAATTTAATTTCATGACAACCCGAACAAAAGCAGCAACCTTAACTGATAGCGCACAAGGCATTCGCTGGCGCAGCCACGACTCATCACGCTTGGAGGCATTCAGTGATTCGGTATTTGCATTAGCCATTACACTGGTAATTGTATCTACCGATGTGCCAAAGTCCTTTGATCAATTGTATGAAACCATGAAAGGCATGTTAAGCTTTGCTATCTGCTTCCTGGTTCTTTTTCTAATCTGGGACCAGCAGAATATCTTTTTCAGGCGATACGGTTTAAAGGGGTCGTATGTGACTTTTTTAAACGCGGTGTTATTGTTTATGGTGCTGATGTATGCTTACCCGCTTAGGTTTTTGTTCTTTCTGTTTTTATCGTCCAAAACATATATGCTCAACGGGCATCCCCATCCAATGATATATAGCTGGCAGCAACCCATGCTAATGATGATATATGGCGCCGGCTTCACTGTTATTTATACGCTATTTTACCTGATGTACCTGCACGTTGAAAAAAATGCGGACGCTCTTGAATTAACGCCCCGTGAAAGGTTTATTACACGCACTACAACATGGTCTAATTTTCAGTTGATTGTAATTGGTGTTATGGCTTTTGCCGCTGCTTATTTAGTTCCTGTAGCATACGCAGGCTATACCAGTTATATTTATTTGATTGTACCGATTAAACGTTTTTTATGGCGCAGTTATCGCAGCAAAAAAGAAAAAAAATTATATGGCGCTGGTTAACTAAGCTTTCTTTTTTTGTAAGGCTGCAAATATTGGCGGAACAATAGAAAGTAAAATAACAATTATCCCAATTGCTGAAATATGATCTTTTAAAAAAGGCATATTTCCCAATTCATAACCTGCGAATAGGAATAATATGATCCACGAAGCACCGCCAATAATATTGTAAAGACTGTAACGTAAAAATGGCATACCACTAACTCCTGCAACAAATGGTGCTATGGTACGAATAATTGGCATAAACCGGCTGAATATAACCGCTTTTCCGCCATGTTTATCAAAAAAAGCTTTAGTACGCGTGTAGTAATCTAATTTAAGCACTTTATTTTCGGGCTTAAATACTTTGGGGCCGAAGTAGCCACCGAGTAAATAATTTAATGTATTACCTGCAAAAGCGGCAATAATTAAAATTATACCCATATAGATAATATCTAACCCTGATTTGCCGCTGGCAATTAGAGCCCCTGCAGCAAATAAAAGAGAATCGCCGGGCAAGAATGGGGTAACCACAAAACCGGTTTCAGCAAATATTATAGCGAAAATAAACAGGTAGGTCCACCCATTGTACAGGCTGCTGATGTGTTCAAGATGCTTATCAATATGTAATATGAAATCGATAGCGCTTTTTATGAGTTCCAATATTTTTAATTTTCAGCAAAAATATAAATATATATTACAATAGCGCTTACCTGTTTGTAATCAAACCGGTATTGAATGCAGATGAATCGGTACGAAGCGGGATACCGTAAGCATATAAGGTATACAAATGCCCATCCTGTATAGTGGTTGAGCCTAAAGTTGTGCTAAGTATGGTACCTGGTATACCGGTTTGCGTTACCTGAAAAATATAATTACCCGCCGCTAATTCGACATATGGCGAAATTTGAGCAAATTTAGTAGCAGAAAAAGCAAGGGTTCCATTTGCTGTAACATCCAGGCCTGTACTTTGTATAGCGGCATTAACAAACCTTACTTTACCAAAACCAACCGGAGGGATGCTTGCTGTATCGTCTGTGGTTAATACTGTGGTTAAAGTACTTTGGGATGTGTCAGATGAATTATAAAGACCGGTAATAAACAAGGAATATTTATGATTCGCCTGGAAACCAAGGTGATTGATAGTGAAAAAATTACTACTTGCAAGAGTGGTTGACGCTGATCTGATCTGCAAAGGTGTATCAATAGAGTTAAGGTAGAAATATCCGGAAGAGACTGGATAATAATAGGAATTAGTATTCTGTTTTATATAACCAAGATATAAATTAACCGGCTGAATATTAGGGCTAAGGTTTAATACCTCAAACTGCACGTTTAAACCCACGCTGCTCGCGTTGCCAGATTTGCCGCAAGACGATAGGTATGGAGTTAAAAATACTGCTGTTATAATCAACAATAATAACCCGTTTAAAGTATTTTTTTTGCTACCGATCATTGATTTAAAGGAATATATTGATTAATGGTTAAGCCTATGTCGAACGCGGCGTTACCTGTACCTTTCGGCGAGCCTTTTGTATATAACGTGTAGATTAACCCTGTTTGAAAAGCTATAGTTGTATCAAGCTGGGTTGTGGTACTGTTGGACAGGTAAATTTTCACGTCCTGGCTGGTAGATGCATTAAATTTCATAAATGGTGTAGCTGTACCAAAAGCCAAACTTTTAACAGTATCCGCTGTACCCACAGTTACAGTAAGTGGGCCCGAATCATAGGAAGCATTCACGATTCTTATTACAGAGCGGGTAAAGGTAGCATCATTCGCGACAGTATCATATGCAGCCGCAATTGGGTCAATTGTTGTAAAAAACTTATCGGCGGTAGTACCTGCTACAAAAAAAGTATAACTAATGGCAGAATCAATTGTGACAGCCTTGGTAAATAATACATCTGTAGTGCCTGTGCGCCTAATCTGAAAATTTTGGGTACCGCGTAAAAAGGCCAAATAGCCTGTTGCCCCACCGGGATAGATACTTGAAGTATTGTTTTGCCTTATATTATTCTGGTAGATATTTATGGTATCGGTGGTGGTATTAACTGTAATTACTTCAGGCGGATTTTTATCCAATGGAGCGACGGTGTCCTTCCCCTTACATGCAGAAAAGCCTGTAATAACAACAATAAATAATATTGGTATCCTGAAATTCATATAAGTAAATGCTATATAACTGCTATTACTGTGTATTTGTTATCTTAACGAACAAAAAAGTCCGGTTTTTACACCGGACTCATTTGGGATTTATAATTTAAGTTTACAACTTAAGCGTAACTATTAAGCATTACCGGCATTACCAACATCAATACATCCTCGTTCTCATCTCCACCTTGTGGTAATAATAAGCCGGCACGGTTAGGTGTCGACATTTCCAGCGATACTTCTTCACAGGCAAGATTTTTTAACATTTCTATTAAAAATCTCGCATTAAAACCAATTTCCATATCCTCACCCTCGTACTGACAGCTTAAACGCTCATGAGCTTCGTTTGCAAAGTCAATATCTTCTGATGATATGTTTAACTCGCTGCCATTGATTTTTAAACGTACCTGGTGCGTGGTTTTATTGGCGTAAATAGCAACACGGCTCAGTGACCCTAAAAAGGACTGGCGGTCGATACTTAGTTTATTCGGGTTATTTAAAGGTATTACAGCTTCATAATCAGGGTAGCGCTCATCAATTAAACGGCACACCATGTTGATGTTGCCAAATTTAAAAAATGCGCTGGTAGTATTATATTCAACCGATACATTTACATCATCAGTTGGTAAAGCCGATTTTAAAAGTGTTAAAGCCTTTTTAGGCAATATGAATGATGTTGTGCTGGCTGCCTTAGCATCTTTACGACGGTAACGCACTAACTTATGCGCATCGGTAGCTACAAAAGTTAATGAGTCTGTTGTTAACTGGCAGAAAACACCTGTCATAGCCGGGCGCAACTCATCGTTACTTACCGCGAAGATGGTTTTATTGATAGCCTCGGCTAATACTGATGCCGGAAGATTTACTGATGAAGCATTTTCAACAGTAGGTATTTTAGGGAAATCCTCACCATTCTCGCCACTTAGTTTGTATTTACCATCGCCTGCGCTTATTTCAATAGCAAAGGTGCTGTCATCAACCGAAAAAGTAACCGGTTGCTCAGGCAGCGATTTTAATGTCTCTAATAATATGCGCGATGGTATAGCAATGCGGCCATTCTCTTTAGCTTCAACGCTTAAAGAAGTGGTCATGCTGGTTTGCAGGTCGGTAGCCGAAATGGTTAAGTTTCCATCTTTTATCTCAAACAAAAAGTTCTCTAATATAGGCAATACGGTACTGTTGCTTAACGCGCCACTAACCGACTGTAGTTGCTTGAGTAATGTTGATGTAGAAACAATGAATCTCATATATAACGTTATAATTAATCACTCAAAAGTATAAAATTTAACGGGCATACTTCCGCTTACGAATATAATGTTGAAAAATAGCAAATATTAACACTAAACACAAAGGTAAAATGGTATTAATTAGTTGCCATTTCAGTTTTTCGGCACGTATGCGGGCGCGATCAAGCAGGCGGATCTGTATTTCTTTTGTACGCAGGGCGATAAGACCAGAATCATCGGTCATGTAATCGGCGATATTCAGTAATAAATTTTTGTTACCAAAGGTTTGCTGGGTGTAATGATCATATCCCAATGGATATGGTGAACCATCCGCCCCTACCTGGTTTTTAAACACATCGCCATCACTGATGACAATCATTTTAGTGGCTTTGCTTATTGGGAGCTGAGGGATATTTTCGTTTAATCCTTCAGGGATTGGTCTATTCAGGAAATCGGATGGGAAAGAGCCTTCGAGCAATACCGCTACTGTTTTTGGCGTGCTTTGGAATTCCTTAGGATCGGGCTCCTGCTCTATTGCCTGTAAAGACAATAGCTTCGGTGTGCTTAGTTTTTTATTGTATGGAGATGATGATAACAGTATTGTTTTCTTTACTCCTTTAACCGCAAGCGTATCAATGGTGCTGGCGAATTCGCTGCGGATACCGTCGAGGTTTTTTACGATTGGATGTTTAGATGTAGGCATAAACACCGGGTAAAACAACCAGGGTACCATTTGTATTTGTGCTTGTCCGCCAACGTTACCTGTACTCAACGGAATTTGGGCACATTCTAAATCAGCAATCAAATCATAATTCAGGCGGATGCCATAAGTAAATAACTGATCATCCAGATTTAATTGCTTAGGGAAGGCCATTTCTTCGCCGCCATGACCACGAAGACTATCCAATTCGGCACTTACAGGATCTATCGTCCATAAAACACGACCACCACGCATAATGTATTGGTCGAGCTTATATTTTTCCTGCTCGGTGAATGGTTTATCCGGTTTTGGGATAACTAATAATTTGAGACCCATCAAACCTGCAAAAGGAATAGTTTTCAGATCTACCCTACCTACATCAAAGCCATCGGATAGGGTTTTCATGCCATCTTCCAATTGGATATCGCTTAGCTCGTTATGACCTTCGGTAAAACCAATCTCGGGTTTGCCGCCACTGCTGATTTTTTTTATGGCTGATGAAAAAGCATATTCCAGATTTTGGATAGAGTTATTGATCACTTCATCATCAGATAAACCAATGCGCGATTGCATTAAATTTACCACAATCTGTCTTCCCCTATATTGGATCAGTGCTTCAGGAAACAATAGCAATTGTGATACACCATTATCCGTTTTAACGCTGTAGCCCTGCCCTACTATGCCTTTTTCCTCTAAAGAATCATAAACGGCTTTTTGCGCGGTATCTGGTAGTGCCTTAATATCGGCTATCGGATCAACAATATCATAAGTTAGGTTGCCATGGGAGTAAGCTTGCAGGTCGTTCAGCATATCACGGGTTGAGTGCTGTAAACGTTTGGCCCATGACGGGAAATTATCGCCTTTTAAATAAACGGTAACTTTAATAGGTTGCGTTAAGCCGCCCATAATTTGCCTGCTGATTGGCGATATGGTATAGCGTTTCTCTTTAGTAAAATCGAAACGGGTAAATGTTACTGCGGATACTATTCCTAATACAATCAGCACCCCTATCCAACCAAAAGTAAATTTATTGAATACCGTTTTTTGGCGTTGTTTAAGCAGTACAAATAGGGTTAGCCAAAGAAATATCCCTGCAAGGATAATGAAGTAAGCCAAATCGCGGGTATCTAATACGCCACGACTTACCGATTGATAATGCTCCGTAATACCAAAATTCTCCAATGTTAGGTTTTGCAGAGATAGTATCTGACTTAATGAATCGAATCCACTGTAGAAAAAGAAACAAAGGAATACGGCGATGGTAAAGGCGATGATCTGATTTTTGCTGATGGATGAAGCAAATATGCCGATAGCTGCAAACGAAGCTCCTAACAAAAATAAACCGATATAAGAACCGATAACCGCGCCTGTATCAATATTGCCAACCGGGTTACCTAAGGTATAAACTGAATAATAATAAACCAGCGTAGGTACTAAAGCGAATAAGATAATTAATAGCGATGCTAAATATTTACCGATAACAATTTGCCAGTCGGTTAGCGGGCGGGTAAGCAGTAATTCAAATGTACCTTCTCTGCGTTCCTCTGCGAGTGAGCGCATGGTTATGGCGGGTACCAGGAACATGAACAGATATGGCGCGGTGCTGAATAAGCTATCCAAACCGGCATAACCATAATCCAGTATGCTTGAATCGGGGAATACCCATAAAAAAAGACCCAGTACAATTAAAAATACGCCAATGGTTACATAGGCCACCAACGAACTGAGATACGAGGTTATTTCTTTTTTTAGGATACTGTACACGTTGCTTATTTATTCGTTAGTTCAATAAAAATATTTTCAAGGGATTTACCCGCATTCTTGTCGCGCAGGCCTTGCAGACTATCATTAGCCACGATTTTACCTTTGTTGATAATGATCACATTATTGCATACGGCTTCCACCTCCTGCATAATGTGGGTGCTTAATACAATGGTTTTTGTTTTACCCAGATCGGTTATTAATTGGCGGATGCCAATTAATTGGTTTGGATCGAGTCCGGAAGTTGGTTCATCCAAAATCAACACTTCCGGATCGTGCAGAATAGCTTGTGCCAGTCCTACCCTTTGGCGGTAACCTTTGGAAAGCTGACCAACCTTTTTATGCTGCTCAGGGCCTAAGCCGGTTTGCTCAATAACCTGTGCTATGCGTTTTTCGGGTGATGCTATCTTGTGGATGCCCGCGATAAATCCCAATGATTCCTTTACATACATATCCAGGTAAAGCGAATTGCTCTCGGGCAGGTAGCCGATGTGCTTACGGACATCAAGCGATTGCTTTTCTACATCAAAACCGCAAACCGAGGCTGTACCTGATGTTTGTGGGATGAAGCAGGTGAGTATTTTCATGGTGGTTGATTTGCCTGCACCATTGGGGCCCAAAAAACCGAGCACTCCCGGCTCTGCCGAAAAAGAAATGCCATCAACAGCCTTTTGTTTACCGTAAATTTTGGTTAGGGATTCAACACGGATACTCATGGGGTAAAAATAGATTTTAGATTTGAGATATGAGATACGAGATTGAAGATTTTATCATCGTATCTCATTTTCATCAAATCGATACCTCCAAATTTACGCACAAGAATTTAATTAAGTGCTGACAGTGTTTTGTCAGTAGCGCATGGGTATTCGGAAGGTTGCATTTTCAATTCCCTCCCCACGGGAGGGAGATAATTTTTCGACCCTCTTTCCGGCTTGCCGGAGAGAGGGTCGAACAGCGTAGCGTATTCGGGGTGAGTCGACTATGCGCCATGCATTTACGCCAATGTGGCTCGTATAGTTTACTCACCCGGTCTTTGCTTCGCTCGACCACCCTCTCTTTCGCTACGCGACAAAGAGGGTAAAAAGCATCACCAATCACTTCTCAAAAACAACTGAATCAGCTTTTGCACCCAATTTCTCTAGTGTTTCGGAGATTTCCGCGACCATGGGATCGGGGCCGCAAACGTAGAAGTGTGTTTTAAAATCGTCAACCTCGGCTTTTAAAAACGTAGCATTGATACGGCGGTGATCGCCAAGAATTTCCTTGTGTCCTGTCGTGGTAAAAATGGCATTCTCGCCCAACATCTGCTTAAGCTCATCGGCCAAAATAATATCGGCGATAGTTTTGTTGCTGAAAAATAGTTTGTTATAGCCGATCTTGCCGTCTTTATACAACTGCCTTAGTATGGCAATAAAGGGCGTTATACCCGCCCCGCCAGCAATAAAATAACCGGGGCCTTTGTATTCTATCGCTCCCCAGGCATCGCTAATGATGAATTCATCTCCAGGCTTTAACTTCCTTAGATGCTCGGTAACACCTTCCTTGCTGTCGCGATAACTCTTTATGGTAAATTCAAGATAAGGGTCGCTGTTAAGACTGGTGAAGGTAAATGGGTTCTTTTTGTCTTTCCACTTAGGTTGATTAATGCTCAGGTCTGTTGCCTGGCCTGGTGTAAAACTGAAGCCTTTTGGTTTTTCAACTCTGTACCGGTTAACATTATGGGTAACAGGATCTATCGAGATAATTTTGACCGTGTATGACATGATGATTGCTTTTATAGATAATTTATTTAATGGGGATTTGTTTTAGAGATTGGCGGTTTTAAACTAACGGGTTTGCATTGGCGGGGGGACTCACCCGGTTTTCGCTCAGCCGCTCAACCTGCCCTCTCTTTCGCTACGCGACAAAGAGGGCGTGGGAGAATTCGTTTTTTTCACCCTCTTTGCGCCGCAGGCGAAGAGAGGGTCGACCAGCGAAGCGTAGTCGGGGTGAGTAGTTGCAAACGTTTATTAATTGATACTTTCTCACTTGCCTACTAAAAACTATATTTGCCCCTATTATGAGCAATGCACCCGACGAACTTTTTAAAAATGTAATAGCACATGCTAAAGAATATGGTTTTGTTTTCCCATCGAGCGAAATATATGATGGGTTAAGCGCCGTTTACGACTACGGGCAAATGGGCGCCGAGTTGAAAAACAATATTAAAACCTATTGGTGGAAAGCCATGGTCCAAATGAATGATAACATTGTCGGGATTGACAGTGCCATATTTATGCACCCGAAAATTTGGAAAGCAAGCGGCCACGTTGATGGTTTCAGCGATCCGATGATCGATAACAAAGACTCGAACAAACGCTACCGCGCCGACCAGTTACTGGAAGACAAAATAGCTAAATATGATACTGACGGCCAAACTGATAAAGCTGAAACTTTACAGAACGACATGGACGAGGCGCTTAAAAATGAGGATCTGCCTCGCTTAAAAGAGCTAATCATCGAACATAAAATTGCCTGCCCGGTAAGTGGCACTATTAACTGGACCGACGTGCGCCAGTTTAACCTGATGTTCAGTACTCAGATGGGCGCTGTGGCTGATGATGCCGATGTGGTTTATCTTCGCCCGGAAACAGCGCAGGGTATATTTGTAAATTACCTAAATGTGCAGAAATCAGGCAGGATGAAAATTCCGTTTGGTATAGCGCAGATTGGTAAGGCTTTTCGTAATGAGGTTATTGCAAGGCAATTCATTATCCGTATGCGCGAGTTTGAGCAAATGGAGATGCAATTCTTTGTTCGCCCTGGCACACAAGCTGCCTGGTTTGATAAATGGAAACAAGCCCGCCTTGACTGGCATTTGGCTTTAGGTACCGATATTAACAAATACCGTTTTCATGAGCACGTAAAATTGGCGCATTATGCCGATGCTGCTTTTGATATTGAGTTTGAGTTTCCGTTCGGCTTTAAAGAAGTTGAGGGTATACATAGCCGTACTGATTTTGATTTGAGTCAGCATCAGAAATTCTCGGGCAAAAAAATGCAGTATTTTGATCCTGAACTGGATGAGAACGGCAAGCCTTATGGTAATTATGTGCCTTATGTTATTGAGACTTCGATAGGTTTGGATCGTATGTTTTTGCTTACGATGATCAACGCTTTTGAGGAAGAAGACCTAAGCACCGAAGAAAGACAGGATAGTCGTACGGTATTAAGGTTACACCCTTGCCTTGCACCAGTGAAAGCCGCTATATTCCCATTAACTAAAAAAGACGGTCTGCCTGAAAAAGCCCGCGAGATAATGGACAGCCTTAAAACTGATTTCAATCTGCAATACGAAGAGAAAGATGCTATCGGTAAACGTTATCGCCGCCAGGATGCTATCGGTACACCTTTCTGTATCACGGTAGATCATCAAACTTTAGAAGATAATACAGTTACTATCCGCTACCGCGATAAAATGGACCAGGAACGCGTTGCTGCTGATGACTTGAGAAAAATCATCGGCGATATGGTGAGCTGGAGAAACCTTTTGGGATAGCTTATTGGTATCTGTTAATATCATTTATAAAATACTATGCCTGCTTATTAAAATAAGCAGGCTTTTTTATTACCTTTCAGCCTAATTATAATTTAACCTTATGCACAAAACCCTTACCACACTTATTGTTGTTTTATTACTCCCTATTTTAGTATTTGCACAGGATGACAATGTTGTTAAAGATTTCGCAAAACGCGCTATCGACCTTCAATCGGTACAAATAAATGAACACCTGAATGTTTTACAGATAACCTACGACGATAACGCGTTCGAACTTGTAGGCATGAATGATCAGATGCAAACTGTTTGGAGAAGTACATTTAAAGGCCACCCATATCAAACAGCCAAATTTAAAGGCAATGTAATAACTATTGCTTCTACCGAATATAATTTAAAAGGCCCAAATAACACATACAATGCCTTTTTGGTTGATGTTGCAACCGGTAAATTGATTGCCCAAAACCAAATATTTACTAACCCTGACACCTATCAACAATTCCCTGAAATAGCTACCGGCGATGGAAATTTTTGTAAGATTTTGATAAGGCAGAGTGCATTAGAACGCAGGGGGCTTTATTCTTATGCATTCGGATACAACAAAAAGATGAAAGAGGTGAACACAATTACCGACCTGCAAACATTTGAATTAAATGATAAACTTGAGGTTGTTAATAGTTTTAAACCGGAAATTGATGCAGGAATGTATCTGAGTTCAACATTTAACAATAACGGCGATCTTTTTATTTCCTGGCTTAATGGCCCCACCATTAATGTTTATAAATATGCAAAAGAAAAAGCTGTTCCATCAAAAAAGCTAATTTTCGACATACCTGCTGAAAGTATAGAAGCAGGTGAAAATGATGATCACCATATTATGGCTCTTATTCCGGATGAAAAAGATCCAAATAAGGTTTATTACGCTATAATTTATAAAAACATGAATAAAAATCCAGAATTGAACGTTGGCAAGTTTGATTTTGCAAATGGAAAAGAAAATTCGACCACAGAAGAATTTACCAAGAAAGAAGTGAAAAAACTGGAAAAAAGTTTTGTAAAGGTAAATAAGAAGATAGACGACCCTGATTTCAGCTCATTTCAATTAGAGTTGAAATATGCAAATGAAATTAATGGGAAATTAATAATAGCATTAGCGTCGTATAGCATGTATTCATCTAATAAAGGCACCGTAGCAATAGATTATGCGACTTTAATAAATGGCTACGATTTGGATCTAAATCAAAAATTCCAACAATTAATGCCAATTAAATCATCCAATCCATTTATTAAGCTTTATAGCGGATACCACATTGCCAATGATAAACTAAATGTGATATTTAATTATTCATCAAGCATGCTCAATGGACACTACCAGGCACTTGGAATTTTGGACTTGAATACAGGCGAATGGGATAAAATGGATATCCTTTCAAAAAAGCATGTTAACAACAGTGATTTTACTGATGGCAGGGGTCTAATGTGGTTTGGTAACAGCTATATAGCACCATATTGTAATCCAAAATCTATGGTTAGTTATTATAGGTCTGAGATAACACTACAGCAAAATCAATATTAAAATACAAGTCGACTATTATAAAAAAAGCCCCGAAGTAACTTCGGGGCTTTTTGCAATTAACCAATTAGGAATTAATTATTCACCGGGTTATCGCCAGTATGCAGTGTTCCGTTTTTATATAATGTCGGATCAACTTTTTTGGTATCGCCCTGATAAACCCAAATTATATTGCCAATGTATTTTACAAAAGCATTATTGATGTCAGCGAGGGTAACTTTTTTAACATTATCAATTAACGTTAATGATTTTCTCCAATCGTTATGCAATACCTCGTTGGATACAATTGATGATGCCTGCGCAGCGTTGGTTTCGTTTTTATAGTAGAAACCGGTAAGGTAGGTTACCTTCATATCAGCCAGTTCGGCTGGTGTAAAGCCATTGTGTTTGGTGCTGTCAACAAGTTTATCAAATACAGCTATGTATTTATTAGGCTGTGTGGTTGATACCGAGAACTTAGCCACTGATATGGAACCTGAGCTAAACCATGCCTGTGGTGCGTATGATAATCCGTTATTGGTACGAACATCAAGGAAATGCCTGTCGGCAAAAATGCGCATCGCTATTTGGAAAGCGTAATAATCAGGCGCGCTTACCTGCGGGCCGCTGGTTACTCCCTCAACATAATTCGTTGCCAATTCTTTCGATTCCTCATTAAATGAGTTATTGTAAGCCCTGAAGAAAGATTCCTTCATCGCGTAAGGCGCACCTTTTTTAATGGTAGACAATAAACCTTTAACCTTACTTTCAATATCAGCCTGACTTATATCGCCCACAATAACAATAAACATGCGCGACTTGGTTAAAACAGAATTGTAATAGGTTTTAGTTTCAGCGGCAGTTAAGCTATTAATGATTTCGGGAGTTCCTTGTGGTTCTTTGGCGTAATCTCTACCTGCAAAAGCTATCTGATTGGCCATTTTATCAATAGATGCATCCGGTTGCGATTCATTTGCCCGCAGGGCGTTTATCGCATCCTGTTTAATACGTGTGAATTCCGTTGTATCAAACTTGGGTTCAGTTATAGCCTCAGTATAAAGTGGCCAAACGGTATCAAAGTCAGGTTTTACACAGCTCATCGCAATAACTGCGTAATCTTTACCTGCATAACCATTTACAGATGCGCTAACTTTATCTAATGCATCTTTAAAACTGTTTTTATCATGTTTGGCGGTACCGCATTCTGTTAAAGCACGCATTGCCATGGCCTCAATACCCATTTTACTAGCCGGGTAAGTATCAACGCCGCCCTTTATTACAGTTTGTATCTCAATAATATCGTTACCGCTTGGCTGCACAATAACCTTAACGCCATCAACTATGGTTTCATAGGCTTTAGTTTGCGCCATTGCCGGTTTTATGTTTCCTATTGCTGATGCGATCAGCAGGGTGTATATGTATTTCTTCATGTGTGATAAAGTTTAAATTATTGTGCCGCAAAAAATGAAGCAGCGTTAACTGTTTTATTTAATTCGGGATTTATAATGATACCGCCAATAAATGGTTTAGCTACAACATAGGTGTCCAAATATCTTTTGATGTCTTCGCGCGTTACTTTCTGGTAATCGTCGGTATTATCAGTATAATAATTTAACGATGTACTTGCCCATGAATAGCTTAACTGACTTGGTAATGAGGATGGTTTTTCCTTAGCGTACTCATCATTACGCAATAATATCGCCTTGGCATCTTTTAACTGTTCATCAGTATAATAATCTGCCTGGCTCCACATGTTTATTTGCTTGTTTAGCTCGTAATAGCATTCCTTAACCTTGTTTGGATTTGGTACAACGCTTACTGTAATAGGGCCAACGTATCTACTGGTTGAATAATCAAGGCTTACGCTGCTTGCCAAACCTTTATCAACTAAAGCTTGCTGTAATTTTGATGAATTTAAACCTACAATAGTTGAGAATACATCTGCAGCAATGGTGGATGCTGAATCAGTTTCGTAAGACGGGCCTTGCCATACGTACATAACAAATGGCACTTGGGCTAAGCTTGATTCTTTTACAAACAAGTCTGTTTTTACGATTGGTTTAAATTTCGGTATCGGGAATTTTGTTATTGGGTCGAAGCCACTGCTTTCCCAATCGCCAAATATTTTATCTGCCATTGCAAAAGCTTGTTCGTGCTTAACATCGCCACAAATAGTAAGTAAGCTATTGTTAGGGAAATAGTATTTATTTTTTATCACCATCATCTTTTCTGGTGTAGCAGTATTGATAATCTCGTGGATACCAATTGGGTTTTTACGGGTATATAAATCGCCCCAAACCTTTTTATTAACCGCTATATATAACTGTGCAAACGGATTGCTTTCCATACGCTGAAACTCGCCATCAACCACTACTCTTTCTTTCTTCATGTCCTCAACACGATATATTGGAAAACGGATGGCAGCATTCAGGAATTTTAAGCCTTGATAAAGGCTGTCGGTATCAAACGTGAAAAAATAATTAACACGTTCATTTCCGGTAGTACCGTTCCATATAGCGCCTAACTCCTGCGTACGTTTTAAAAACTGCGCCTGGGTAGGGTAATCCTTATTCGCTTTAAAAAACATATGCTCAAATAGGTGCGAAAGTCCGTTATATACCGAATCTTCGGTAAACGATCCGTTCTTAACCGCTATCTCTACAGTTGCCAGGGGCACTTTGCTGTTTTCTATCACAACTACCTGTAAGCCGTTTGGCAGCTTCTTGTAGTAATAACCGGCAGGCAGCCGCAGCTGGGCAAATGAACCGGCCGCAATAAACAGCAAAGCCATACTTAAAGTAATGCTTTTAATAAGTTTTGAGGTCATAAAAATTAAGATTTAGTTTAGTTTGATAAATATATCAGTAATTATTAAAATGAAGATGGAATTAACATTTTTTAAGACTCCAGATAAGCCAATTTGTTACAATTACTGTAAAATAAAAAGGGCAACCGTAATTAAACGATCGCCCTTTCTGTAAAATTTGATATTGTTATTTATATTGAATATCCAAAGTAATTGGCACATTTAGAGCTTTTGATATAATGCAATTAGCTTTAGCGCCTTCGGCAATTTCTTTAAACTTATCTTCAGATACACCGTCGATAGCAGAGCCTACTAATGACAAATGGATACCGGTGATACTTAATGCCTGCATGTCCAAATCTAAAACCGCTTCGGTATTTAAATCGCCTGGAGTAAAACCAGCCTGGGTTAAAGCCGCACCAACTGCCATGGTAAAGCAACCTGCATGCGCTGCGGCAATTAGTTCTTCAGGATTGGTACCTATACCATCTGCGAAACGGGTTTTAAATGAATACTGGGTATTATTAAGAATGGTGCTTTGGGTGGTTATTTCGCCTTTACCATCCATTAAGTTTCCATTCCAATGTGCTTTTGCTGTGCGTTTCATAGTAATGTTTTTTTAGTTTTTGTTGATGTAAAATTACGGTTTTGTTTGATAGTTGTATATCGATAATATCTATGTGATATAGCTTATTTATGCCATTTGGCACGCTCATATTGTACCGGCCATTTCACTTCGTGGTTAAGCTCATGTGCCGCGCGTAACGGAAAATATGGATCTCGCAGGAACTCTCTGGCAATAATTATCATATCGGCGTGACCATTCCTGATGATACTATCGGCCTGTAGTGGTTCGGTTATCATACCTACCGCACCCGTTAATATATCGGCTTCTTTACGTACCTGTTCTGAAAACGGCACCTGGTAACCCGGCCCAACCGGAATTTTAGCGGTTGCCACGTTCCCGCCTGTTGAGCAATCGATCAAATCAACACCTTTGTTTTTTAAAATTTTAGCCAATGCCACAGAATCATCACCGATCCAACCGCCTTCTGTCCAGTCGGTTGCGGAGATCCTTACAAACAATGGCAAGTCCTCGGGCCAAACCTCCTGAACTGACGCAACAACCTCCAACAACAGTCGGATACGGTTTTCAAATGAGCCACCATACTCATCCGTACGTTGGTTGCTTAACGGCGAAAGAAATTCATGTAATAAATAGCCATGCGCGCCATGCAATTCTATCACTTTAAAACCCGCTTTAATTGCCCTTGCAGCTGCGGCTTTAAAATCGGCTTTTACTTTTTCAATGCCTGCTTTGTCCAGTTGTAACGGAGCGTCCTCGTTATCTGTAAATGCAATAGCACTTGGGCCTACTGATTCCCATCCGCCGGGCTGGTCGGTTTTTATCTGCTTGCCGCCAACCCAAGGAGCCTGGTGACTGGCTTTACGGCCAGCGTGCGCTAATTGCGTTCCGGCTATAGCACCATGGGCATGTATAAAATCTGTGATTTGCTTCAGCTTTTCAATATGCTCGTCTTTGTAAATTCCTAAATCCGAAGCTGTAATACGACCCTCCGGGGATACAGCGGTAGCTTCGGTAATGATTAATCCGGCACCACCAACCGCCCTGCTGCCCAGGTGAACCAAGTGCCAATCGTTAGCAAAACCATCTTCGCTGGAGTATTCACACATCGGCGATACGACAATACGATTTTTAAATTCGATGCTTTTTATTTTTAAAGGGGAAAACAAATGTGCCATATATTCTTTTTGTACAAATATGAAGAGTAACATCTACTGCAATCTCATCGCTTTGTAAATTGTATTTTACAAAACCCCGCCCGATGATAAATGCATAAACCCATATATTTGTTTCATACAGACACTACAATATGACAAACGAAAAGAACTATGTTGACCTGGCTATAAGTGATGGCTCGGAAATGGCAGCCTACATTGCACTACCCGAGAACTTGCAAGCCGGTACACCAGCTATTATTTTAATACAGGAAGCTTTTGGTGTAAACCATCATATACGTAACGTGGCCAATCATTTTGCTAAAGATGGTTACGTGGTGATAGCCCCGGAGATATTCCATCGCAGCGCCCCAAAATATTTTGAAGGCCCATATGATAACTTTCAGGCGGTTATGCCCCACTACGCTGCAATAACTAACGAAGGCCTGGAGGCTGATCTTAAAGCCTGCTACGAATGGCTAACTAAACAAGGTAATGTTGATACCAGCAGGGTATTTAGCATTGGTTATTGTTTAGGTGGCAGGGTATCATTTTTAGCTAATGCAGTATTGCCATTAAAAGCAGCTGTATCTTATTACGGCGGCGGCATCGAGCAGATTGCCGACAAAGCAAAAGATTTGCACGGCAGGCATTTATTCTTTTGGGGTGGAAAGGATACCCACATTCCGGATGAAACCGTAAACAAAACTTTAAAAGCTTTGGATGAAGCCGGTAAGGATTACATCAACGTAAAAATATCATTTGTAGGCCATGCATTCAGTTGCGACGAAAGACCTTCATACAATGAAATGGCATCTAAAGATGCCTTGGCACTTACTTTAGCTTTTATGAAAAACAGCTAAGGGATGGAATCAAGATGTAAGAGTCATGGATCAAGATAGGTGCATTAATCCTCATATCTTGGTTCTTGATTCTAAACTTCTATATTTACTAATAACAATAAGCTGAATATGACATCGTACACCACCTTAATCATATTAAGCGGACTGGTAATATTTTCTTATCTGTTTGATCTGATTAGCGGGAAAACAAAAATCCCCTCAGTTATTTTATTAATGTGCCTGGGCATTGGCATTAAACAGATACTGGATTATTTCAGCTTTACTGCACTAAATTTCACCAATATTTTACCCACACTGGGTACGCTCGGGCTTGTGCTTATCGTTTTTGAAGGGGCGCTTGAGTTGAGGTATAGTAAGGATAAAAATAGCATTATTAAGAAGTCGTTTTTTTCGGCATTAATTATTTTACTGGTTACCTCGCTGGTTGTCACCTTAATTATTCAATATATCAGCGGCCAGGATTTTTATCGTTGCTTTATAAACTCAATCCCATTTTGTGTAATCAGCTCGGCGGTAGCCATACCGGCGGCGGCCAACATGAGTAAGGAGAAAAAAGAGTTTATTGTTTATGAATCGTCTTTTTCCGACATCCTCACCGTTGTGTTATTCAACTTTATGGTGAATAACCGGCAAATTAGCTTTTCATCATTCACTAAACTGGGCGCTGAATTAGGTGTAATTTCCGTGGTAGTGATTTGCTCTTGTTTGCTACTGCTTTACCTCATCGGCAGGTTAACACACCATGTAAAATCGTTTCTTGTAATATCCATATTGATATTGGTTTATTCAATCGGGCAGATGTTCCACTTGTCATCACTTATCATAGTTTTGGCGTTGGGCTTATTCCTGAATAACGCCAGCCAAATCAAACTTCCAATCTTCAGAAAATACTTTATCTACCCCAAATTAAGATATGATATTAAGCAGCTATTTCAATTATCAGCAGAAAGCGCGTTTTTAATGCGGACGTTCTTCTTCATCATGTTTGGCTATACGATGGATATTTATCAGCTGCAAAACTGGTCGGTTTTACTTTCCGGCACAGCGATGTTAGTTGGGATATATTTGGTGAGGTTTCTTTACATCAAACTGGTATCAAAAACCGACTTGATGCCCGAGCTGGTATTGATACCACGTGGGTTAATAAGTGTGTTGTTGTTTTATAGCCTCCCGGCTGAACTAAAAATTAAAGGAATTGAAACAGGTTTACTTTTTGTGGTGATATTAGGCACCAGCTTAATACTGAGTCTAGGTTTACTGATTACCAAACGACAAGGGTTAAGCACCCAGCAGGCCGACACTGATTTTGAAAGCTAGTTTGACTTTCAAAATCAAGTTAAGATAATGTTATTCACTCTTATCTTCCCGCTTAACCAATAGCAGATCATCGCCGTCCAACGGTAAGTAAGCATATTCATAGCAAAAATGGTATCGTTTATCATTTTTAGTTTGGTAGATGCTGGTGAAATAATCAAAATCGAATCCTTTAACCAGCATTTTCTCGCGCGTAGTTCTTGTTTTGCCGGATGGATTAAGCTCTTCCATAATCCGGCGGTTACGGCGTAATATGTTGTTAATATTGCGGATTAAATTATAACTGCTGCTATTGAGCTGGTTATTATAATTATTGCGGCACATATCGTTACAAAACTTCTTATCTGCCCGGCCGTGTATTACTTCGCCGCAATCCAAACAGTGTTTTTCGGTATTCATAATGCTAATATAGGCAAATCATTATCCGTTTGCAAACGCTTGCAAATGGGAATTGTCGACTATAAGCACTTAGTAACCGATTAATTTTCATCGCCACCCTCACCTTTGTATCAAGCAATAACAAACGATAAAATAAAAATTAGCAATATGAATACATTAAGAAACAGTGTGCGCCTTGTAGGTAACCTGGGTATGGACCCAGATGTGAAAAACCTTGAAAACAACAAAAAACTAACCCGCCTATCAATTGCTACAAATGAAAGCTACAAAAATGACAAAGGCGAAAAGATTGTTGATACACAATGGCACTCGCTGATATTTTGGGGTGCACAGGCCAAACTTGCTGAAGACTACTTAAAGAAAGGTGATGAAGTAGCTATTGAAGGTAAATTAGCCACCCGCAGTTATACCGATAAAGACGGCAACAAACGCTATGTAACAGAAGTTGTGGTGAACGAGTTTTTAAAGATGAATAAGCAAGCCTAAATACTTATACCTATCCTTATCACAAACAGGGGAGCGCGTAAGCGTTCTTCTGTTTTTTTGCGTTGGGTGCACAAAAAACTTAACCGCTCTTTTTGAAGAGCTATAAAAACATTATTCCTCTGAGTTTTAGTCAAGTAACTTCTTACCGCGTAAAACTAATGTTCTGATGATCATAAACACCGGAGCCGCTACCAGTAGCGCTTCGATAATAAATGTGCTGTTCATTGCTTAAAAATTAATATAAGTTGAAATTGTGATGTATTATGTATACCAAATATTATTCCTATTTTATAATATACGATAACGCAATAGCTTATAGACTTATTTACTTTGGCAATGAATATAATGAACGAAATATGTATATATTATTCCCCAAAAAGAGAATTACTATACACGTTATGAGAAATAAATTCTACACAAATAATGGACTTTATGAGTTATTAGCTCTAAAAAGCTAAAAGTTTAGCAACTTAAGGTGTAGATAATGCTACCGGCAATACTTTGCCATTAAAAAACTGATGCCCGGTTAATGCAAAATCAGCAATATATTTACCCATCTCAAAGGCCATAACCGGCGATTGGTAACCGGGGAAAGCTTTCTCAAGCATTTCCGTTTGCGCCGAACCGAGCGCAAGACAATTCACTTTAACACCTTGCTCTATAAACTCTTGCGCCAAACACTCTGTAAGCGTATGTAACGCAGCTTTACTTGCCGAGTAGGCAGACAGGCCCGGAAACTTAGCACTCCCCTGATAGCCGCCCATACTGCCAATATTTACAATATGAGACCCGGAAGGCATTAATGGCAAAACGCCCTGTATCATGCGCACGTGACCTATAAAATTACCTTGCAGCATTTCCACAAAATCCGTTTCTAGCATTTGCGCAAATGGCTTATTGATTAGCACGCCTGCATTATTAATTAGGGCATCTATCCGATTATCAAAATTAGTGGCAATAAACTGCTGCAGGCTATCGTAATCGTCATGCACAATATCAAAAGCGATGGCATACAGGTTACATTCCGGATTTAGATTATTGGCAATTTCCAATAATCGCTCTAATTTGTCCTGCGAACGTGCAAGGGCAATCACCTTATGCTTGCCTGATAATATTAGCTCGATAACCGCTTCAAAACCAACACCACTGCTGGCACCTGTTATTATAATATTCATAAGTCCGCTCCCAGCTAAAGGAAGAATAATTTTTAATAATGCTAAAATATCAAATTTTGCTCAACCGGATGCTTTATTAAATATAATCCATCATTAATAAGTTTAGTAAATTCAGGTTCATGGGCAGCTTTTTGTTCAAGAAAGCTCCTGATCTCAATAGCTAACTGAGGTTCAGCATTTTCATGATCCAATAGTTCCAATATTTCAAGCGGGCAAAGCCAGTCGTCATGATGATTAGCTTGCAGTTTGCGCCAAACATTACCTAAGAATCCATAATCACCACCGGTATGCCTGCGATTGCGCACCTGTTGATACAATTGATGCAACTCGAGTGTACGATTATCATACTGAACATGGTGTGTACCCGTTGTGGATTTATGCGGAACCTCAATAAATTCTTCCTTATCGGCAGCGCCACAAAAAACAGAAACTATTTTCTCCCCTACAGCCATATCATAAACACCCCAGGTTGGATCGAATAATATGTCACGTTCCTGGTCTTTAACAGTACAATCAGTAAAGGTGATCAACTGTACCTTTTCGTTGTTTATTAAAATTAATTTTACAAGCCCACTTACTGTTATACCACTCTCAAAATTGAGTACCGCTGTTTCATTTTCTTTTATGCCGATGGCGGATAGCTCCTCTTCCGAAAAATCCTCCAAGGGCTTATCATTTCCTTTCAACTTTCCAACCGGCGAACTGAAACCATCTTTATGATAATCTTTACCATGACCATGCAGTTGCTTGTTGTTTACTGATAAAGCGCTTGGGCCACTTGTTTTTATAAAATAGGGCTCGTTGCTTTTATCTGTTTTAAACTCGGCAATGGTGCCTGTAACTTGCAAACCTGAGCTATAAACCGCTGTACAGGTATTTTTACTATCGAGTGCTTTTTTCAGCCCACTTGCACCACCTACCCTAAATGCCATAGTATCGGCATATTGTTCCAATACATCTATCAAGTTTTGAAACGTTGGGGTTACAAATAGATGCGGTTGGGGCTTGGTGATGTCATAAGAGTATTTTATAGCGTCAATTGTATACCAAAGCTTTTCAACATCTGGGTTCATACAGCTCGCACTTTCGCCAATAGATGAAAGTAAGCCCGCTCCATATATTTTTGGATTTTCTAGAGTTCCTATCAGGCCATATTCAACCGTCCACCAATGCAGGCGACTTAATAATGCCATTTCTGATGGCTCACCCATATTTTCCTGTTGCCAGGCAACCAGATCTTCTGCTTTTTTAAGTTCATTCTCATCGGCATTTGGCATTTCTTTTAATATCGATAATGCGCGAATAGCTTCGTACAGATCAAAATCTTGCGCCGAGAACATAGCCTTAGCCCCTATCGACCCAAAATAACTGAGGTATTGATGATAATCATGATCTGCAATTATGGGTGCATGGCCTGCAGACTCATGGATAATATCAGGCGCAGGTGTGTATTCAATATGGTTTAACTGACGAATATCCGCCGCAATAACCAAAACCCGGTAAGCTTGATACTCCATAAAAGCAGCGGGCGGGATAAATCCATCAACCGTAACAGCCCCCCAACCTATTTTAGCAAGGGCATCATTCATTTCCTGTAAGTTGGGTATTTTCTCTATGGAAAGTCCAGCTTTAGTTAATCCGGGTATGTAGGGGTAGTAAGCTATATCTTTTAAATAGCTATAATTTTGGCGCATTACATACCGCCAAACAGCATGATCTACAGTGGTGTAATGATCATAGTTTTGCTCAACAATAAATTGTTTTAAATGCGCAGGCAATGCGGCAACCTGCGGGTTGCCAAAATCATTAAAAGAAGCCATTGGTCAGTCAGTTTATAAAAAGTGCAAATTAAGAAAATAGCTTTACTATTCCTTAATTTCTTCTGCTTTTGGCAAGCCTTCTTGTAAACGACTCGGGCGTATTAAGTAATAGATACCACTTAAGGCAACTAATAATGAGATTAAAAAGAATGAGATGCTAAGATAAATACCCAAACTGGCATCGATATGGAAGAAACCAGCTGATTTTTGGAAAACAAGTTCACGTGCACCAGCACCGCCTATATTTATAGGCACTACCGCTGCAAGTGCAGAAACTAAGAATGCTAACAGGTACGGTGCAAATTTACCGGTAAAATCCTGCCCCAAAAGTACCATAATGATGGTTAACACCTGGAAAGCCTGCACTACAATAGCTTTTGCATGTCCTTTAAAAAAATGCTTGCCAAATTCTTTAAAAAAGATTCTTACAACTACATAATAGATGATGCTGCCCACAACAAAAATGCTTGCAGGAATGGCAAAATTAATTGGTATTTGAGGAATAAAAATTTTAAGGCAAACGATGATTAATCCTATTGCCCATAAACCGCTAAGTCTATCAAAAAGAATTGCCCAGAATACCTTTTTTGCCGGTAATTTATACGTTTTATTCAACAGATATATTTTATAGCCATCGCCACCGATACCGCCAGGAAGTAAGAAATTATAGAAGATGCCTAAGAGATACAACCTGAAATTGAATCTTGAATCAAGCCGTAAATTTATCGACTTAAAAAAGCTCAACAAACGCCATGAAGATGCCACCATTGAAGCGAAATAGAATACGACACCTGCAAACATCCACCAGTAATTTGCATGTACAAACCTCGCCGCTACTGAATCAAACGGTACCTTTTTAAATACATAGTATAAAAGTGCAGCGGTGATAACAATTTTTAATACTGTTTTGGTGATATTCCAAAGTGTCTGTTTCCAGGTTTTGGGCTTAATATCCTCCTCAACACCTTCAACTATGGAGTCTTCGATATGTGTCATGCTGTTGCAAAACTAAGTATTTTTTAATTGAGCATTTCACCAAAATTTCATATTGAAGCCAATGACGCTTATTTATAAAAAAAGCCCCCAGAAATTAACTGAGGGCTTTCATCATTGAATATTTCAACCTTATGACATCACCAACTCGCCTAAAGCGGCAGGAGAGAAACCTTTTAATTCACCTGTACGGCCTTCGTGTATTTTTTTAGGCCAGAAAGGATCGGCTAATATTGGCCTACCAACACCTACCAAATCAAAATCACCGCGATCAAAACGTTTAATTAATTCATCCAGTGAACTTGTCTCTGAACTTTCGCCTCTGAATGAGCCAAAGAAATCACCTGATAAACCTACCGAGCCAACAGTGATCGTAGCTTTGCCACTCACTTTTTTAGCCCAGCCCGCAAAGTTCAGATCAGCACCTTCAAACTCAGGTTCCCAGAAACGGCGTTGTGAGCAATGGAAAATATCGACACCAGCATCAGCCAATGGGTTGATCCAAGCTTCCAGTTCCTGCGGTGATTTGGCTAACTGATTGGTATAAGCAGATGGTTTAAATTGTGACAAACGGATAATCACCGCGAAATCTTCGCCTACACGTTTACGCACCTCTTTAATAACTTCTATCGCAAAGCGGCTGCGTTCAGGCAATGTTTTACCACCAAAAATATCAGTACGTTCGTTAGTGCCTTCCCAAAAGAACTGGTCGATTAAATACCCATGCGCCCCATGTATTTCCACGCAATCAAAACCTAATGCTTTGGCATCGGCAGCTGCCTGGCCAAAAGCTTTTATGGTCTCGGCAATATCGCTATCAGTCATGGTATTACCATTGTTGAAACCCGGCCTGTTTAAGCCCGACGGCCCTTCGAATGGCTGAGATGGAACCCAACCCGAAGCGTGGTTATCCATAATACCCATATGCCATATTTGCGGACCCATTGCGCCGCCTGCTGCATGCACGCCATCAATAACATTTTTCCATCCGGCTAACGCCTCAGCACCATAAAAATGCGGAATATTAGCATCATTTGATGATGATACACGATTGATCACTGTTCCTTCTGAAAGAATCAATCCGGCTTCACCTTCTGCGCGTTTACGGTAGTAAGCCGCAACATCAGCAGTCGGTACACCATTGGGTGAAAATGAACGCGTCATTGGCGCCATTACTATACGATTTTTTATGTTTAATGATTTTAGGCTAAATGGCCTGAATAAGCTATCGGTACTCATATAATTTTTAATTTAAATTTCTGATTGAATGATCTGGTTCAGCAGAGCAAAACCTTCTTCGTTGCGCTGGTAGTAGGTCCACTGCCCTACCCGGTTTGATTTAACCAGACCTGCACGTTGCAGCGTTGACAAATATTCGGACACGGTTGATTGCGTTAACCCGGCTTTCATTTGTATCTGCCCCACACAAACGCCATTAGCATAACCGTGCACGGCCTGATCCGGGAAGTTAGTTTCCGGTTCTTTAAGCCAGTTAAGTATTTGCAAACGCGACTTATTTGAAAGTGCTTTGAATATTTCTACCTGATCCATCCCACAAAGATATATCGACTTTTCCCGATATGCCAATTATATGTTTGGATATGACAGTTGGTTGATAAACGAAAAAGCCTGCGGATATGATCTGCAGGCTTTTTGTTTATTGTCATTTCGACCAGAGGGAGAAATCTTCTTCGCCTTGCATGGTCCGCTATGCTTCTTGTAGAAGATTTCTCCCTCCGGTCGAAATGACAAGGAGGAGAATTTTGGGTTTACTTGCCTTTGTACTCGTCAATAGCTACTTCAGGTTTTAAAACGTTGTGATCTTTTTCAACCACGATAGTTTTCAAAACTTTGAAGTCTGCTGTTTGCCTAATGTCGCGTGATGAAGCGCCTGCTTTAAGTACATAGCTACCTGCATCAGTAATCCACGATGATGCATCGGTGTGGAATGAGGCAAGATCAGCCGCATTTATTTTGAAGGTTAATATTTGCGATTCGCCCGGCTGCAACAAGCGGGTTTTGCCGAATGCTTTTAACTCCTGCGCAGGCTTGTCGATGGTTTTGGTTGGCGCGCTGATATAAACCTGCACCACCTCTTTACCCGCAACCTTACCTGTATTCTTTACGGTTACGGTAGCAGTTAACAATCCATTGAATATGGGTGAGCTTATTTTTAAGTTATTTATGGAGAAATTGGTGTATGATAACCCATAACCAAACTCATACATCGGTTTTACTTTGTAAGTATCATAGTAACGGTAACCCACATAAATTCCTTCCTGATAAATTACATGATCGGGGTTGCCTGCCGGTAGACCCGGGAAGTTTTTAGCTGAAGGCACATCCTCATATTTAACAGGGAAAGTGGTTGCTAATTTACCTGATGGATCAACTTTACCGGTCAATATATCAGCAATAGCATTACCGGCTTCTTCGCCCGGTTGCCATGCTAATAGGATGCCATCGGCATTATCTTTCCAGCCATTCATATCAATTACACCACCTATATTTAATACAATTACAACTTTCTTGCCTTTAGCGTGGAAACTGTCTGCAATCTTTTTGATCTGTTGTTGTTCGCTCGGTGTTAGGGTATAATTAGTTTCCAGGTTACGGTCTGATCCTTCACCGGCATTTCTGCCTATAGTAATTAACGCCATATCACTGTTATCAGCTTTTTGGTTGATAGTTTCATCGGTTGCTATCATTTCAGGCACCGGGCCCGGCCAATGATGTGCTGCCCTTGCTATTGCCCGTAATTTTTGGGTGGTATCATTAATGAAAGTGGTATAGCTTGTTTCTAAGTTAGCATCCAAAGTATAACCAGCATTTGCCAGACCTTTAGTTACTGAAATTACATAGGCTTTGTTTACATCTCCACTACCTGTACCGCCTGCAATGGTAAAATATGATGCATTACCAAAAGCAGCAATTGATTTTATGTTTTTGCTGATAGGCAATGCATGGTCTTCATTTTTCAATAAGATCATACCTTCTGTAGCCGCTTTGCGGGATACAATGGCATGCGCTTTCAGATCAGGTTTATCGGAGTAGGCGTATTTTTTGAATGATGGCGATTTTAGGATGATGTTTAAAATATGCGCCACATTTTCATCCAGAACTTTCATACTCAGCGAATCGTGTTGAACCGCGCTCATCAAGTCTTCAATCTGATCTGGGCGACCGGGCATGATCAGGTCGTTTCCGGCACGTTCTTCAGCTACTGCGCTGTAACCACCGCCCCAGTCTGTCATTACAAAACCTTTGAATTTCCACTCATCACGCAAAACAGTAGTGATTAAATCGTGCCTTTCAGCGGTGTATGTACCATTTAGTTTATTGTATGATGACATTACCGTCCAAGGTTGTGATTCAGTAATGGCAATACGGAAATTCCTGAGGTATAATTCTCTTAAAGCCCTTTGGCTTATGATCGCGTTAACAGAATTACGATTTGTCTCCTGATTATTCGCGTCAAAGTGTTTGATAGATGTACCTACACCGTTTGATTGCACACCATTGATTAAGGCTGCTGCCATTTTACCTGCAATCAGCGGATCTTCAGAGTAGTATTCAAAATTACGTCCGTTTAAAGGGTTACGATGAATATTTACACCAGGTGCTAATAAAATATCAATACCATATTCTTTAACCTCATTACCGAAAGCGCGTCCTACTTGTTCCACTACAGATGGGTCCCAGGTTGATGCCAATAGCGTTCCTACCGGGAAAGCGGTAGCAAAATAAGTATGAGTACTATCGCCTTTGCGATGCGGGTCAATTCTAACTCCGGCAGGGCCATCGCTTAATACTAATGACGGGATACCTAACCGCGGAATGGCGGTAGTATTACCTGCTGCACCCGGAACTTTACGTTCTGTTTTACCGATCATCGGCGGTGGAGCTACATAGCCGCTGCTTACACCGGCTTTCATAGCAGGTCTGGGTGCTTTACCCGAACCTACTACAAGGGAGCATTTCTCTTGCAGTGTCATGGCGGCAATAACTTCTTGTATGGTATTTTTACCCAACTGGGGTACAGGTTTTGTTTGCGCTTTTACTGTGATGGAACTCGCAGTAAGCATTGCCAGCATTATACCGGCTGCATAATTTTTACAAAGGCTCATAACGTAGGATTTGTTGAGGTTGTAAATATATAATTTTAACCAATATCATTGCTTCATAATTAAACAATGTGTTGAAAATATTACTTATTCACTATCTCAGCAAAATTAAAGCCAGCGATCACTTTCATTTATAGCCAGATCATTAATACTGGCAAAACGCTTTTTCATTAAGCCATTTTCGTCAAACTCCCAATTTTCGTTACCATAGGCACGAAACCATTGCCCGGTATGATCGTGGTATTCGTACTCAAACCTTACAGCTATTTTATTTTCGGTAAATGCCCACAACTCCTTTTTTAATTTATAGCTGAGTTCTTTTTTCCACTTTTCGGTTAAGAATTTGATCACTTCATCCCTACCGTTTATAAAAGCCGAACGATTACGCCATTCCGTATCAATAGTATAAGCAAGCGCGATGCGCTGTGGGTCCTGACTGTTCCAGGCATCTTCGGCTAGTTGAACTTTTTGTGTGGCAGTTTCAAAAGTAAAAGGCGGCAAAGGTAGTTTTTGTTCCATTATGCAAGCTAGGGTAATTTCACCGACGTATTATGGTAATATTTATGGCTTGTATGGTATTAATCTTACAAATTGCAGGCATCAACCCTAAATTAAAACCTGTAATTTAGGGCGATAATATATTTTAATGCAGGCATACTTATTAGGTATTGATATTGGCACCGGCAGTACAAAAGCGGTGGCTGTTGATCTGGATGGAAAATCAGTTGGGAGTTCACAACACCATTACCCCGTGGATAGTCGGCAAGCTGGTTATAGTGAACAAGACCCTGAAATTATTTTCAAAGCCTTTGTTAATTGTATTACCGATGTGGTGAAAGCAATCGGCAATTCTCCTATAGCCATAAGCTTAAGCAGCGCCATGCATAGCGTTATCCCGGTTGATAAAAATGGCAATGCTTTGGCCCCCATGATTACCTGGGCAGATTCCAGAAGTGAGAACGTAGCAGAGCGAATAAGAAATTCAGACCAAGGCCCTAATATTTATAAAACATCCGGCACACCGATACATGCCATGACGCCGCTTTGCAAAATCATCTGGCTAAAGGAAAATAAGCCCGAATTATTTGCAGCCAGCTATAAGTTTATTTCCATAAAGGAATATATATGGCACCGGTTATTTAATGTTTTTGAGGTTGATTATGCCATTGCCTCCGCAACGGGATTGTTTGATATTATAAAACTTGATTGGAATACTGTTGCCTGTGATTTGGCGGGGATAATAAAAGATCAGCTTTCGGCACCGGTAAATACCACTTATAAAAGAGCAGATTTTAGTACTTCGATAGCCGGAATGCTATCTATTGATGCCAGCACACAATTTGTTATTGGCGCCAGCGATGGTTGCTGTGCCAACCTGGGTAGTTATGTTACAGAACCGGGCGTAGCATCGCTAACCATTGGCACAAGTGGCGCAGTGCGTATAACCAGCAAACAGCCTGTATATAATTATCAGAGCATGATATTTAACTATCTGCTGAATGAAAATACTTTTGTTTGCGGCGGGGCAATTAACAATGGCGGCATTGTGTTGGATTGGTTATTCAAAACATTCTCAGGCAAAAGCCCGTTAACCCACGTAGATTATGAATTGCTATTTGAAGATATTGCCAATATCCCTGCAGGCAGTGAAGAATTGATATTCCTGCCTTATTTATATGGTGAGCGGGCTCCTATTTGGGATACCAAAAGCTGCGGTGTATTCTTCAACATCAAACCGCAACATACACAATCACATTTTTTACGTGCAGGATTGGAAGGCATTTGCTTTGCCCTGAATAATGTAATAGAATCGGTTGAGAAATCATCACCTGTCGAACGAATTCACATTAGTGGTGGATTTATAAGTTCACCTGTTTGGGTGCAAATTCTGGCCGATATTACCCAAAAACAATTAATTACCATTCAGCAGGACGATGCATCCGCTTTAGGGGCCATATTCCTGGCTGATGAGGCATTGGGTCTAAATAAACTTGGTAAGCGGCCCAAAATGGATAACGATGTAATGGCATCGCCCAATAAAAGCAACAAGCAAGTTTATAAAGACCGCTTTTCGATATTTAAAAAATTGTACCAGGATTTGAAAGAGACAATGCATTGGATGCATGAAAACAATCAATAACCTCTCGCCCTGCTACAATTTTGATAATACCCCCCAACCTGAACAAGCATCCCAGCCCGGCCCGGCGGTATATCCTGTATCGGCAGATGTAGTTTTATTATTACCGCTTGTTATATCCCGACATAAACCGGGGGTACTATAAAGTTGCGGATGAATATACCCTGATGGTTTTCCGTTTTGCTGATTAAGCAATGCTATTAAACCTGCCATTAGCGGGGCTACCGCACTGGTGCCTCCTATAACCAACTCCTGTCCATCAACCAAAACCTTGTACCCTGTATCCGGGTCAGCATTCGCGGCTACATCGGGTACCCCACGACCTTTGAATTGAGTATCTATTTCTAAAGGTACGTTAGCACTGGCCTGATAATCGGGTAAAGGGAAATAACTGCTTACGCCGCCACCAGAGGCTGAGGTATTGGAATCATGCCAAACTACTTCCGAAGTAATAACATTGTTGTTAACCGTCAAACTGGTGCCACCACAAGCCAAGGCATAAGGGCTTGACGCCGGGAAATCCACGTGCACTTTGCCATCGGTTTCACCATCGCTTGAGCCACTATCGCCAGCGGCAATACAAATACTAACCCCTAATGATGCAGCGGTTTGAAATGCTTCGTTAAAGTTATCCATAGCCTGCTGTGTCCAATTAACCTCTGCCGACCCCCAACTGATTGAAATAACGGATGGATTATTAGTAGTGTCGTGTATCGCGGTGGTTATGGCATCCAAAAAGCCCTGATCGGTATTTGTAGTAAAGTAGACTACAATGTTTGCGCCGGGTGCAACGGCACCAGCTACTTCAATATCCAGCATCACTTCTCCATCCGCACCATTGGCTGTGGTTGGATCGTTTTTTCCACCATCAACAGCTATTGCTTTAACCTGGGGCGCAGTAATATTTAAGCTCTTAAAATAATTAGTAATATCGGCAGGCCGGAATCCGCCACCAAGTTCAATTATAGCTATACATTCCCCACTGCCATTAACATTTTGTGGGAAGCCATAAATTTTGGATAATTGATCAGGCGTAAATGCCTGGGGTGCCTCGGCGTGCGAAATGATTTTACCGTTTTTTTTAGCTACCTGAAACATTGGGCGCGCTATAGGTTTATTTTGCAATCCAAATACACCAACAACAATATTTTTTAGCTCATCCGGGATTTGTACCTCCGGACTAAAATCACGATAGTTGTTATGCTTTTTAAATTTGATATTGAACGCTGTTTCAAAATCACTAAGCTTACCGGTAAGCATTACACTTCGGCGGGCCAGATCAATTCCAGCAGTACTCAACAGGTGTTCATGAGCAAAAGCCTCAACCTTTGCCGCATCTTCCTGTGCTGAAGAATAATCGTTTAGATATTGCTCGCGTGTAAGTAGTTTACCTATTGGTGGCAGATCTTTTTTTCTACGCAGGCGTATTGTTACTGTGATATTTTCATCCTGTAAATCCATATAATTACAATACAGTTAAACAAGAAAAGTTTGAATATTTTTTAAATAAATCAAGAAAGATATATCCAGTATTTAACTAGATAATTTGCTTAAGCGTTCGTTTATCGTATCCTGTATAACAGTAATCATATTGCTTACAGCTTTATCCAACATAAAATGCTTTTTGAATGACTCTGTGGCTCTTTCACCCATTTTTAATTTTTCATCGGTAGTTAAACTCAGCCACTGCTTTAACATGTTTTCCGTACCAATTAAATTATCATCTTCAACTATTCCTGCCCCTCCATTACTTATTTCATGCCAGATATTTACCTGGTTTGATATCAGAACGGGTTTTCCACACGCCATTGCCTCAACTACTGCTATTCCAAAATTCTCCTGATGACTAGGCAATACGAATGCCTCACAACCATAAAATGCCCCCCATTTGCTTCCACCACTTAACATACCGGGGAAGTAAATTTCATTTTTCAGTTCAGGATATTTTTTTACTTCAAGCCATATTTTCTCAGCAAAATTAGTGTCCAAACCCGGGCCGGCTACTACTAGTTTGGGTAATTGAGTATTGGTTACTTTTGCAGCTTCCAGCAGCTTCAAATATGTCTTTATTAATAAATCAACACCTTTTTTTAAGTCAATACGGCCGAGGAATAAAAGATAAGGCTGATTTCCTAATCCTTCGCAAGATTGATTGAAAGCAAGTTTCATATCCTGGTTATATTCTGGCGGGTTATTAATACCATAACCTACATTGTATTCCTTTTTAGGCTTGTATGATTTGAATGTTTCACGAGCTAACAGCAATTCTGTTTCAGTGGTAAATAACAGCCCATCAGCATCGTTTATTACATCTCTTTCAACTATTGCCCAATACAATATGTTCCTTAAAGCTTTAAAGCGCCGTTCTTTAGCCCGTTGAAAATAGGGATCAAGCATGCCGTGAGGCATAACAAAAATGCTCGGAAGTTTATTTGCAGAACCTCTTTTTTTAAGCTTGTGCACTGCTTTCCATACAGCATAACTATGAAAACCCCATAAGCCATTAATAATAACCGCATCAAAGCGTGTAATATTTTCGGTTAACCAAGGTATTAGCTGTTTGGTATGATTTAAAAACCCATAGCTCGGCCCAAGGGAATGAAAAGGTGTAATATTGGATTTTAAATAATCAACCCCTGGAGGATCTAACGTAACAACTTCATTAGAAACCGATTTTTGCTCAGATATTGAGATAAAAGATTTTACAGCTTCAGCAACACCACCCATGGCGGGATTAAGAGAAGGGGTAATATGTAGAATTTTCACTATTTAAATAGGGGTATATTTCTACAAAAGTATTTAATTATTAGTAATTTAATATAAATTAAATGTTATTAAAATAATATTAATAAATAGCCCATAAATATTATTACGTTTTCTTGAGCAAAAATGCGCTTAATAAGTATTATTGAGCTGGAATTGATAGAAAGGCGAGGTATTATTGAATTATTGAAGATTTATATTAAATGAGAGCCCCTGGTTTTAAGCAATGAATTATTAATAAGCGATGGGTTATTAAAAGAAATTATAATTTAATAAGCTCGCTTTTGAGTGCTGAAATCACCAGACCTGTTCTTGATTTTGTTTCAAATTTTTCAAAAAGTGCTTCCCTGTAATTATTAATGGTGAATGGACTTAAATTCATCATATCAGCTATTTCTTTATAAGTAAGATCAGAGCAGCATAGTTCCAAAAACTTCAATTCATTTGCACTTACCTGTATCTTAGATGTTTTTACAGGCACATTATTTTGAATATTATTCAGCAACTTACCCGAGACAAGATCATTAATAAAGAAGGTTTGTTTTTCAATAGTTTTAATAGCGTTAATTAGATCCGCTGCTTTTGCTTGTTTAAGCATGTACCCACCTGCGCCACTTTTTAACATATTTATTATGGGCGTATCTTCTTCAAACATACTTAAGGCCAGCACCTTAATTTGTGGGTAATTTTGTTTTATCCATCGGGTACTTTCATATCCGTCCATTACTGGCATGGTAATATCCATAAGTATAACGTCGGGCAAGGGCTGCATGGGCAGTTTCCGTATCATTTCTGCACCATCACCTGCATCAAAAACCACCTCGATCTCGTTTGACTCGGTGAGCAAATGAGCTAAACCCTGCCTAAATAAAGTATGATCATCGACTATTCCTATTGCTATTTTTTGTGTTTGCATTATTAGTTAGAGGGTGCTGTAATTACAATAACAGACCCGTTACCAGGTATTGAAGTGATTGTGGCTGTACCATTTATCATAGCTGCACGTCTTTTTATATTGTAAAGACCCATTCCCATCTTAAGATTTAATTTTTCATCAACATTAAATCCAATACCATTATCACTAATAGTTAGTTTAAAGGAGCTGTTATCCTGCTCTAAAATAATAACTATTTTTGATGCTTTAGCATGCTGTATTATATTATTTATAACCTCCTGAAATAAGCGAAAAACCATCGTTTCTTTAGCACTATCTGCAATTGATTCAAAATTATTTTTCTCGAAACTTATTTGATATCGTTCAGATCTTTTTAGCCATTCCAGTTCAAACTCAATGGCTGCGGCAAGCCCCTTGCTAATCAATTCTTCGCCATGTAATAAGCGGGATAGCGCTTTCAGTTCATTTATAGAACGCCTTGTGAGGTCATCAGTAAGTGTTATTTTGCTGGCTATTTTGCTATTTTCTTCTAAATCAATAGTACTTAATGTAATAGTGATCAGGCTTAACAGCTGGCCAATATTATCGTGAAGATCATTGGCAACAGTTTTCAGTGTTTGCTCCTGAACCTCCATTTGAGTTTTCAGCAACTCATTTTCAAATGTTGTTTTTAGCCAAACTTTTTCTTCCAGATGCTTCTTTTTCCTGCGATTGTAGGATAGCACGTACAAGATCAAAAAGCATGGAGCTATTAAAAATATGATAGAGGTTAGGCCTATCAGGAATATGATTTCCTCTGAAGATATCTGCATATAAAAGCGTAAGACCAAAAGGAGTACAGAATTACATCTAATATACAAAAAATGATATACCTAATAGAGAATTCGTAGCTAATGGAAGGATATTTAATAAGGTAATCAAAAAACAAGTTACATGCTGTGCTTCCGAAATAGAAGAACAGCGTACCGCTAACCCACCAAAAAGGAGCATAAAACAATAACCTTTCAAAATGCTCGTCTTTTAGTTTTAGGTAATAATAGTAAAGGCTTGCCAATACAAATACAACCGACATAACGGAGGCAGTTATAGACACAAAGTTGTTAAAGTGATTTAGGACAAGCTCAGTAAAATACATAATCAGGAAAATACTGAGCCAGATTATTAACCACTTAATTTTAGGATGATAGGCTTTGTATAGACTATAAAAAAAGTAGCTGGTAGCAAAACACTCCGGTATAACAGATAGGTTATAAAGCGGAATATTTGATACATGTAATGATGTACGGATATATATACCGGCAACTTCAACAATACAGGTTAATAATAAATACCATATCAGCAGCCTCCAGGCCGGATCTTTATCTTTAAATAAAAATATTAATCCGGCCAGAAAGCATGCAAGTTCTGATATTGTATTAAATGTTATAAATATCATTGAGTAATTAAAGTAGCTCCGATAGTAGCACAGTTGCTTGGCGGCGGGCACATCTCTCCGCGATTTTCAGGTGATGTACCTACACTAAGTATAAATCCTTTTGAATCGGATTTTGAGTTAGATGTTGGATCAATATTATTACCATAATAATCACGGTGAAATTTAAGACTATCTTTGGTAGATACCATTACCAGCGTGGTATGCCCCCAGTATTTACGCGCAGGTATATGGCCGAACTTATCATTTGGAGTATAAACACTGTCGTACGTAGCCAGATAAAAACGTACACCATCGCCACCCTCAGCTTTTATCTTGTTTACCATTGCCTGCAACCTGTCGATACCAAACCATATGGTACGGCTATTAGGTAACTTTTTTACTTTGTTCAACTGCTCACCAGTGTAAACAGAATCAACATAGCCTGCATGTTTCGCGTAATTGTCTACGTATTTTTTTGCCACAGTTACGCTCACCGTGTCAGAATCTAATGAACTGACTTTAGCAGCTACGTCGGCATGTTGGTTTTGCTGGCATGAACTAAAGCCAAATACAGCTAAACCCAGATAAATTAATGTGTTTTTAATTGTCATGATAGTTATAAATTAAGGTTTACCGAAAATGATTATTTATATGTGGATAAACAATGCATTTCAAACTTTTTTTATCCCTAAAAACAACTTGATAAAAAGGCAATTCTACCCTGTTAGCTGCCGGACTTCGTTCCTAAATTTACATAACAAATCCGAAGGGATAACCTAAACCTTTTCAAATAAACAATGCGTACCGGCTTATGCCGGTGCGCTTGTTTATCTTATAAATTATCGCTCATTATTCTACCTTATTTCTCTACCGACGCTACTATAGCCGGCATTTGTGTGGAAACAGTGGTAATTTCCAATTTATTTTCTTTGAGTCCTGGTGATGTTGATGTTAAAACAATTCGTCCGGGTTCGCCGGTTGATTGTACAATTACCTGCGCCAGGCCGTTGAATAGTTTTCGTTTCCATTGCGCTGGTGGTATGATGATTTGCACGGTACCGGGGTTTGTATTATTATAATCCCAGCTATTTTTATTGATGAAAGGCGTAGTAACAATGGCTATACTATTCTTTCCGGGATGAAAGATATTTTTTGTGAGCTTAAGCTCCTTACGCGCAGCTGAACTATCGTTGCTTTGTACAAACTGCCCATTAATATAAATAGATTGTGTTTTGCCGATATTGTTATAAAACAAGGTAAGCGCAGCATCATCAATATTATCCGGCATTTGGATGGCACCACGATAAACCACCGCTTTGGCCGTTTCGGGAAATCTGATGCTTTTAAACGCAGGCGGCCAGTTTGCATCATCAAAATCGGTGGCGACTTCGGGGCGGTTTTCGATGTTTTCAACCACTTTCTCTTTCAGGTTTTCAATATTAACCGGGATCACCTGCTCTATATATTGGTCAGGTTCCAGTGATGTTTCACTGCCATTGCCTACCCCGATTATTTTTCCAGGGCCTTGTATACTAAATGCGATTTGATTATCGGCGGTAGGTACCCACAAGCCGTTTTTATCATTTACCTGAATTTTTATGACAGATATATCTGCCCTATTCGCTTTTATCACTGAGCGATCAGCTGTGGCTAATAATGCTGCCGGGGCATCGGTTGTTTGTACTATATCATCAGCTACTTTTTTACCTGCCTTATAGCCAATAGCTTCTAACATGCCAGGTTGGTAAGCTACCGACCATTCCAGATGCCCGTTGCGTGGCATAGTTTTTTTGCCAAGGCTTTTTTTGTTTAGGAACAGCTCCACTTCATCGCTATTACTGTAAACCCAAACGGGTATATCCTGTCCTTCTTTTCCTTTCCAGTTCCAATGCGGTAAAATGTGTACGACATCTTTATCCATCCACCACGACTTTAAATACCAAACATCATCCTTCGGAAATCCACAGGCATCCAACATACCATGGTATGAATAAATTGACGGCCAACCGAATGGAGTAGGTTCGCCACGATAATCAAAACCTGTCCAGATAAACATACCGGCTAAATACGAGCGTGTCGCGTAATGTTTCCAGCCTTGTTCAATACTGAAAGATTCACTATTTCGAGGCCGATCATAGGCTGCTAATTGATGTTTAGCTAGGTCATCAACGTAAATCCCCCGGGATGCTGTTGTAGCCCCTTCTTCAGTGCCCCAGCTAAGCTGGTTAGGGAATTTTTGATGTTGCTCATCGGTATTTTTGTTGACCACATAATTATAGCCCATTAAATCCATAACAGTTGAAATACCATTACTACCAATTCCACCGCTGTACGCAGCCGTAATGTACCTAGTCGAATCAATTGTTTTTGCATAAGCCTGCATAGTGGTTGCTACCCGTGCTCCAGTAACCGTTCCTTCCATATTCCACTCCTCATTACCTATCGACCAGGCTATTATGCATGGATGATTCCTATCGCGGAGCATCATTTGTTTTAATTCATTCAAATGATAATCGGTTACGCCCATTAAACGATTTTCGTCTAACACCAACATTCCCAATCTGTCGCAAGCATCCAAAAACTCAGGTGTAGGCGGATTGTGCGAGCAACGGATGGCATTACAGCCGAAAGCTTTCTGGGCTTTGATCCTAAAATCCTGCAAAGCATCGGGCATGGCTACGCCTACGCCGGCATGATCCTGATGATTGTCAGCTCCGGTAATTTCAAGGTGCTTTCCGTTTAAAAAGAAACCATGGTTGGCATCAAACCGAATGGTACGTATGCCGAAAGTAGTTTCGTATTGATCCACAATAGCGCCGTCCTTACTTACCGTAGTTATCAGCTTGTGCAAATAAGGTGTATCTATCGACCAGAGTTTAGGATTTGTTATGTTGAGATTGCTTGAAAAATCTTTTTCCCCTAATAAATTAAGGTTCAAATCCTTTTGCTCATCAGATGCGATGACTTTGCCATCAGCATTAAGAATTGTTTGTTTTACACTAAAATTAGATACGCTGCTATCAGCATCATTATCCACCGTTACATGGGTTGATATTATAGCCTGACCATCCTTTAATTTAGTGGTTACAAAAGTACCATTACGTGCTATATGCAATCGATTGGATTTATTTAGCCAAACATGGCGATAAATACCTGCCCCCTCATAAAACCAGCCTTCTTCCATAGTTGCATCAACCCTTACTGCTATAACGTTAGTGCCTCCGTAATTGAGATATTCAGAAATATTATACTCAAAACTACTATACCCGCTTTCTTCTGTGCCTAAATAATGTCCGTTTACCCATACAAGGGAGTTACGAAAAACACCATCAAATGCGACGCTGATATGTTTGCCTAAATCTGAAGCCGGAATAAAGAAAGTTTTACGATACCAGCCTACGCTTGCGTCAGGGAAGTTACGGCCGATGGCCTTGAACCCATGACTAAAACTTCCTTTGGGAGAGAATGGCTGCTCCACGGCCCAGTCATGGGGTAGGTTAACTTTTCGCCATGCACGATCATCAAAACGAGGATCGGCAGCTCCATCGCCATAACCAGCCTTTGCGAAATAGGAAAAATAGCTTGTGCCGTTGTTAAAATCCTTATTTGTATCGTATGGATGCCCAAATGCAAAATGCCAGTTGTAATCCATCAACAAATGCTCACGCGGCGAAGGTTGTGTTTGGCCGAATGTATACTTAGTGGTTATTATCGCAAGAAACAAGAATAATATTTTCTTAAACTGAATCATATTTTTATGTAAAGGATTATCAATAGCGCAGGTACAATTTAATTTCTAAATCATCGGTTGCAATAAATACAAAACCGAACATATAACGTATAACAAGAAAATGCGACTCATGGCAATAAAGCCATTGCATGTATCTTTAAGATCATAAATGTTCGATTGACAATTAAGTTTATGGAGCTAAAAGTACTTAACATTTTCTTTTCATCCAAGAAAACGATTAGGTATTAATCTGATAAGATTTGGCTAGTCAAATTGTTATTTATTATTCAATAAAAAAGCAGGGGACTTCCCCTGCTTTTTTATTGAATAATAAGAGATGAGATACTTATTTATTTAAGTATCCACATAATGCCATTGATGTCATCATTACCACCATATTGGCTGGCTAATGCTTTCTGATAATTTACTGTATTTCCTGTTCTATCACTTAAAGGATATAAGAACCGGGTTGCTATACGCTGACCATTATCAGTGCCAGGTCCGGTACTGAAATTAGGCACCCCTGTTCTGCGATAGTTAAAATAAGCTTCTAAACCTGAATGGCGGAATAAGGCTATATATTTTTGTTGCAAAATTTGTTTTAACCCTACTGCGCCACTTGCATATTGTACATTAATCTGTGAATAATAAGTACTCCAGTTAACACTTATATTATAGGTATCATAATTTGTTAAATCGGCAACGCCAGTTGTTGAACTTGCCGCTGGATGATAAAAATACGCAGTATATGTTCCGGTAAGCGGGATGCTGTAAGATGCCATTGAGGCTTGTATACCTGCTATGTAATAAGTTTCGGCATTACCACTTGCCCAACCGCGGTTAATACCTTCGGCAATATTAAACATTAATTCAGGGTAACCAATTTGTATGCTTGGTTCACCTGTATAGGTTGAGTAATACCGTTTCCTATTGATAAATGAGTAGCGTTGCAGCCCCGCATTACTATACATTGTACCCAAATCTAATCCCGGATCAGCACCTGCAAATGATGAAAATGCTGTAGGACTTTGATGCAATGTATCAACCTGGTAGCGTGAAGGTTCTGCAACAGCAAAAACCCTCGGATCCTGCAACAAATCAAGCAGGCCAACATAAGTTTGAGACATGTTTTGCCTTGAACCGCTCTGACCAAAAATATCCGGATACTGCGGATAGTAATTGGTATTAATTGTTGAGATAAATGTATATTGAAGATTATCTGTAGCGCTTTGCATCAACGGATATTTAGTGGGGTTGCCAATAATCGAAGCAAATTGAGCCGGAACATTTAAATCAGGATCGGCGGATTGCTTGCTTAATTCAATCAGCAATCTAATTCTGAAGGTATTTACTACTTTTTGCCATTGAGTTAAACTATTTCCATAAAATATATCTCCGCCTAACGTTGACCCTAAACCTGTTCCACCCACACTTGGGTTAGCAATTAGCTGAGTAAGATCAGCATTAGCGCTTTCTAACCATGCTAATGATTGCAGCATTACTGCTTTCTGAGTATCATATGCAGGGGTAAGATTAGCAAGGCCTTGTAAAGCCTGGGTCATTGGAATATCACCTCTTTCCAAACTCATTTTACTGAAAAAGTATGCTCTGAAGAATTTCCCCATTGCTTCATATGGGTTAACAGCAGCCCCGCCCGAAGCAGCTGCCTTACTTTCCATTGCCAAAACATTTGTTAACGTAGAATAGTAATCAGCTCCCGGATCAAAATCATAGGTATTATTACCATAATAATCGTAGTTATAAATGTAATACTGCCCCCATATTTCATCTTTATTTGATGCATTGGGATATACCATACTACTTTGTGTACTGCTGCTGTAAGCACCATCAGGTAAATCAACCATATTAGTTAATACTCCTGTTAAAAGCAAAGATGCAGATACGCTATTGGGTAAGTTGTTATTGGTAGTATCGTCAATAAAACTTTTTTTGCAGCTGCTTACTGTCAGCAAGATCATTACCGGCAGAAAATAAATTATTAATATCTTTTTCATGATCATTTATCCTCTTTTGATTAAAATGTTAATTTAAAGTTGATGCCATAGCTACGTATGGTAGGTGATTGCAATACAGATTGACCTGTAGTACCATTATATTGGTTTAGATCGACGTCTTCAAACTCCTTATCAGCATAGAAGTACAATAAATTACGACCGTATATAGAGGCTGTGGCTGTGGAGATAAAAGATTTCTCTAACCATTTTTTAGGGAATGAATATCCAAATGTTACCTCACGAAGCTCTGCATAAGTTTTACTCATCAGGTTAGCTTCATCAACATTGTAGTAGGAGCTAACATATCCCTGGATAAAGGCTGTTTGGGTATTTGGCGCGAACTGCAAACTACTATAATTAAGTATTTGCCCTGTTTTGGAATCGTAATTGGGAGCAACTCCGTTAGATATTACTACTCCCGGGCCAACATATGTGCCCTTGTAACCAGGTTTCCCGTAATTCAACCAGTCTTGGTAGCGAGCAGCACCAATTGCACCTTCAGCAGTTATTGCATTTGAACCACCAACAGTAGTTTTCAGGTGCATGTAATCTATCATGTGCCCACCAACTGAGCCATCAAACTGAAAACCGAAATTGAATTGTTTGTAAGTAAAGTTATTGGCAATTGTCCAACTGTAGTCAGCATTAGCATTTCCTAAAAACTGATTTACAGGGTTAACCATTGGCGTGCCGTTGGCATTATTAATAATTTGGCCTGATTTTGTGCGAACAAATGCGGTACCAAAGAATTCATCTGTACGGTCGCCAACACTTACATAGCCACCGTTGTAAGCATATGAGGTTTGCCCGGCGGGTAATTTTTCAAAATACTGTTGGAAACGAGACCAGTTAACCAACACGCTCCAGCTAAAATCTGAAGATTTAACAGGTAAGCCGCTTAAAGAAACTTCCTGACCGGTTTTTCTGGTTTTTAAAGCATTCAGATATTCAGTGGTGTAACCTGTTGAAGTTGCTACGGGGTTTGCCAAAATTTGAGGTCCGTCAATATATTGAAATGCTGTTGCACTTAAACCTAAACGGTTCTGCAAAAATTTAGCATCAAATCCTTCTTCGTAATTAACGCGGGTTGATGTTTGAATATTTGATTGGTATAATGAAGTAGTAGAATAACCCGCTGTTTGGTTATTGTACGGTTTACTTGTAGAATAAGATGGATTTAGCGCATAGTTTGGTCCATTATATGGTGACAGATATGTAGCACCATAATCAAGTGGATTATCATAAAGTGACGGGCCAGTGCTGCCTCCAAAAGCCGTTATTGAGCTAAATGGAGCAGGGCCTATAGTTGGGCTAGTTTCGTCGGCACGAACATTTGAATAGGATGCTCTTACTTTTAAGAAAGTAATAAACTTCGGCATCTCAATATAATCAGAAACTACTGACGCTAAAGATAAACTTGGGTAGTAATATGTAGTTGGCACCTGGAACGCGGATGTTTTATCAACGCGACCTGTGCTCGAAAGGGTGGCGTATTTGCCAAAGCTTGCATCTAAGGAATAAAAAGCGCTCGCCACCATCATGTACGAGCTAAAGCTTGTAGCCTGTAGTGCGTTTTCGGAGTTACTGAATGCATAAACACCGGGTACATTTAAATAATTGGTTGATACCCAGCTTGAGTTGTAAGAAAAATCGCGAAAGTTACCACCTACTAAACCAGATAGGTTGAGGAACTTTTTAACAGTATAATCGTAATTTAATAAAGCCTCAGTATTGTTATCAAACAAATCACGGCGATCTTCACGATAATCACCCATATTGCCTTCACGGCCATAAGGGTGGGCAGAATAAGGCAGATCTTCCGTATGTAACAAGTTGTACGTATCAATCGCGCTTCTTAAAGTAACATTCAAATGATCGTCGATCTTAAAGTTACCTGATAAGTATCCATCAAAATCATTTTTATAATGCCCACGTGTCCAATCCTGAACCATGAAGTATGGGTTTTGATACCTGGTGTATTCCTCAAACTCTGATTGCACACCTACTTTGCCCGGCTGCCATACAGCTTTAATTATCGGCTGATTAACACTCCAGTCAGCACCTGTCCAAATAGCTAAATTGTATATTAAGCTGTTAGGGCCATAAGTAACATCGGGATAGTTATCAGTACTTTGCCTGTTATAATCAACATTTGCTTCGATCTTAAAACGTTTGCTCGGATTGAATGAAGCATATAGATTAACATTAGCAATATCCAGGTATTCATCAGGAATATAACTTTGCTGATGTTGCTGTGAGAATGAAAACCGGGTTGTGTAATTATCGCCATTGGCTGATAAGGCAACCTGATTATTGGTTTGAAAACCTGTTTGCAGGAAATCAGAAAGGTTGTTAGCTCCGCGAGCTGTCCAAGGTGTCCCTTGACGAACGCCATTAACAACAGGACTATCAAATTGTGGAATTAACTGACCTGCAAAATATGGGCCCCAGATATCATAATCACTATCTACACCACCTGGTGCGCCACCTTTACCATCAACAAACTCGTAAAACTCGTTTTCGCCCGGGCCGTATGAGTGTTGTGTTTTAGGAAAAGTAAGAAAACCTTTGTTGATTTCCGTACTGCTGTTCAATTCAACAGTAAAGCCTTTCTTGTTTTTATCACCTTTTTTGGTTGTGATTAATATGGCGCCATTTTGCGCACGGCTACCATATAAAGCCGCCGCTGCGGGGCCTTTTAATACGGTGATTGTTTCAATATCATCAGGGCTAAGGTTAAATGTATCCGTGTTGATCGGGAAACCGTCAACTACGTATAGTGTAACAGCATCTCCCCGCATTAAAACACTAGGTACGCCCAGTAATTCTGCCGATGCGCCTACAGATAAACCTGCAACTTTACCTGTTAAACCGGTAATAGGATTAGGGTCACGCGCGGTTGTAAGGTCGCTGCCTTGTACGGTCTGAGTGGCATAACCTATCCGGCGTACTTCTTTTTTAACACCCAGAGCGGTTACTACCACCTCATTTAATGTTTTGCTACTCTCTTTAAGGTCAACATCTATAACCGGCTCATCGCCAACTACAACTTCTTGCTTTTCAAAGCCTACAAAAGTGAAGGATAGTTTTTGTCCTTTGCTGGCTGATAACAAATAATGCCCGTTAACGTCGGTAGTGCTTGCTTTAGCAGTACCTGCTACTTTCACAGTCACACCGGGTAAGGGTTGTTTGGTATCGTCGGTTACTGTACCCGAAATTTTTGTTTGCGCCCATAGGAGTGATGGGGTAATACAGAATAACACCACCGTAAAAACGGCTCGCAATAGTTTGTAACTTTGTTTCATCTGCTAAATTTTAATGGTGAAGAAGGATAATTCATGCAGCAATACTAAACTTTGTTTATTATTAGTAAACTAATTTTATATTATCCTATCTTCAAGATTATGTGTAGAAGATGTTAAGCCGATAGAATTATGGTAACAGGAGCGTTACAAATGGCTTACAATAAGTTAATTTGATTGCAGAAAAGTTAGTTACTGCCATCTAAATGGCTGATAGCTAATGATTTTAAATGTGGAATATTATTTACTGGTATATTCATCTCTTTAGCGGCGTCGTCCCACAATCTTAATTTAACAGTTAATTCCGCATCAGGATTTGCCTCAAAAGCAATAGCTTCATCTGCACTCATCACCCCACCTTGAAATTCAAGTGTTGTTTTACTTGCCTCGGACAATTTATTATAGTATTCAGGATATTTGTAAGTGAGGTAGCGTTTAGCCACAACATGGCTTTTTACAAGCGATGCCAACCTTTCAGAAAAACCAAAACTTAGTAAATAATCAGCGCCCAGTTTTTCATGGTCAACATTACCCATACCATCCATACTTTCTGCTTCTCCATCTGTTGCACATAAGTGCCCTATGTCATGAAAAAATGCAGCCAATATTACTTCATCATCATACCCCTCTGCTTGTGCCAATGCGGCGGCCTGCGACATATGTTCTAATTGAGAAACAGGCTCGCCGATATAATCTTCATCGCCATATTTTTCATATAAGGAAAAGATTTTGTTTACTCTGGCTAAACTAGATAATGGTTGCATAAAATAAATTTCAGTAAAAAAAGCTCATTCAAATTAGCTAATTGTTAAATTTTCATCATTAATTAAAATAAGACATGGTTTAACATTTATTAACAAAAAAAGATATTTACACAAAAAACTAATATTTACTTTGCAACATATAATACAACAATGGAAGAAGATATTATTATACAGATAAGCAACCACATTAAAGAAAAACGCCGCGAAAAAAACATAACCGTGCAGGAACTTGCAGCGCGTGCCAATGTAAGTAAGGGGCTTATATCACAAATAGAAAACAGCCGTACCGTACCATCGCTTATTGTACTGATTGACATTATAAAAGCGCTTGAGATAGATTTGAACATCTTTTTCAAGGATATACACAACAAAAGCAAACAGCCGGTTATATTGGTAAAAAGGAAAAATGAATATGAGCATTTTGAGAAGGAACATGCAACAGGCTTTCATTATCAGCGTGTATTTACACAGTTTATTACTCAATCAACCGTTGATATTGTGATACTTGAACTTGAACCAGATGCCAGTAGGCCTATGGTTGAAACCGAAGCATTTGAGTACAAATATTTATTATCAGGGCAGGTAGATTATGTGTTTGAAGAGCAAACAATAAGCCTTTCACAAGGGGACTCTTTACTTTTTGACGGGCGTATTTCGCATACACCTAAAAATACCGGCAAAAATACTGCTACGATGTTGGTGGTTTACTTTTTTGAAGAACATAAATAACGTATCTAGGCTACTCAGCAGAATATATTTTAATTATTAGATGATAGTTGCAATTACAAATCAATTATAATAAATTTATACTCAGGTAATTACTTCAAAATCTAAACCATGCCAAGTATTCTCGCTGAAAAGAACTCATATACCGCCTCAAAATCCATTGCTAGTCAAAATACCGGCAATAATGGTAGTAGTATGGCGGCAGTACCCGCATTACAAAAAAAAGAAGTATCACAAGAAGAATTGCAAATGAAAGCTGTTCAGTTAAAAAGTGATACATTTCAAAGAAAAGAGCTTGGCGATGAGGAAGAATTACCTGTACAAGGCAAATTTACTATCCAGAAACAGAGCGAGACGGAAGAAGAGCCGTTGCAAATGATGCCATTTCAGCTAAAAAGTGATACGGTACAAAAAGCAGGATTACCCGAAGAAGATCCACTGCAAAAAAAACCTTTTCAGTTAAAAAGTGATCCTGTTCAAAAGGCAGGCATACCCGAAGAAGAATTACCTGTACAAGGTAAATTCCAAGCTGTTCAAAAAAAGGGAAACAAAACCGGGTTACCTGATAATTTAAAGTCAGGTGTTGAAAACCTATCGGGTTTTAGCATGGACGATGTAAAGGTGCATTATAACTCATCACAACCTGCTCAATTGAATGCACTAGCCTATGCGCAAGGCACTGATATACACGTTGCACCCGGGCAAGAGAAACATTTACCGCACGAAGCCTGGCACGTGGCACAACAAAAACAAGGTCGCGTACAGCCAACTATTCAAATGAAAACCGGAGTTGCGGTTAATGATGATCCGGGGCTGGAAAACGAGGCTGATGTAATGGGAGCAAAGGCTATGCAAATGAAATTCATGGCGGACAAAAAAGGCACTGACTTGACAGAGAATAAAGTCGAGTCATCGTCAATAAGCCCGCTGCGCCTATTGCGTAACAATACAACAATACAAAAAACAAAAAAAACGGCTAAAAACTATGTCAAAAAAGAAAAATTAAATATTGAAGTTAGCTTTATAACAATAACCGAGTATGTAAATAACACAAAAAACCCTCAGGAACATAGGACAAACCTACTGAGAGCGTGGAATATTAAATCGGGAAAGAGTAAGCAAAATCCACGATACATAATTCCAACTCCCAAAGATTTGATCCCTACCGGAGTGGAGCTATCTGGCCTGGAAGATTTTTCAAACTGGGACTCGGATGATGAGAACGATCTGGACCTACCTGAAGTAATTAATAAAAGTAAAATAGGTGAAATAACATTGGAGCGCGGCAAAGGACAATTAGTGCGTAACGTACCTATTTTAAGTTTGAAAGATTGTATAAGATTATGCAGGCAAATTGTGAAACGGGATGACTATAAACTGCTTCCGTTTATAGTACAAATAGGCCCGGGATATTTTGAATATAAGGACCCAGGTACGAAAGATATTTATGCTACGCCATTAGTAGAAAGCAATGATAAAAAATCCTATAAACGCAAAGGAACAAGTTCAGAATTCAATTACAAAAATTTAACTTCTGAATTAGAAAAAGAGTTCACTTCATCAACAAAGGATGATGAGTCTGAAAATGAAACGAGTGTCCCTGAGCGTAAAAAGCAAAAACTTGAAACCATCTTTAACACCTTTTTTGGTGAAACCGGTACAATTACTGAAGATATGGCTGAAACTATAGGTGCAATATCATGTGATTTTATAAAAGGCAGTTCTGCCATAGATTATGTTAATGAGGCAAAAGAATTGATTGGGAAATCTGTTGAAAAATTTTCAGACGTGTTTATAGGAGAAAACCCCTTTTATCATCCGGCCCGCAAAAAAGGCCGCAGTTTGGTGACAGAAAAAACAAGGAAAAAAAAGACAAGAGAACGATATGAACAAGAGGTAAGTTATTTGATAGAAATTAACAATTGCCTGATCAATGCTATTGCACAAAATAGGTTAAACAGAAATGCAAATTTAGGTGAACTTATAAGAATTAGAAGTAGAGTGGGCCAAATTGGCGAAATGCTTGTTGCGAGCCCTGAAACTATTGCAATTATCAATGAAGAATTAGGCATCGATCAGGATATCATTATTCATTATAATATTAATAGCCAGATACCAAATGAAACCATTGGAGAACAAGGCGGAACCGCAATTCATATTTTCCATACCGGTGGGAATCATTTTGAAGCGGATTGCCCTGATAAGAAATCGTACTATTATGATTAGTTACTTATACATCCAAACCGTAAAATCATCATTAAAATATTCCTGGTGTAATACCACGTTATCAGTTAAGGTACGGCAATACTTTACAATCACTTCCGGAGCATAAGCCATTAAAATACCACCGGGCTCATCTACCCTGCTTAATAAGTTAAACCCTAATGCAATTCGGCAGGTGTTAAATAATTTGCTGATCATCTGCTCTATAAAATCTTCATCGCTATTACGATAACTCAAACTGCCGCAGGCCAGCACATAATCCATACCTGGCAACTCCGCCGAATAACAATCGCCATGATAAAAAGCGGTATCGGGCAAGTGCGCGTAACGGTCTATCGCAATGTCCAGAAAGCTTTCCATCTGATCGATACCTGCGTATCGCAATCTGGGATATTTATCGTCGAGATAAGCACGCAGATCACCATGGCCGCATCCAATATCCAATACTGAGCAATCATTCATATCGCCAATATCTTCCAGCATGGCAAAACGAGCCTGTTGGCTGTGAAAATTTTTCCAGCCTAAGGACTGTGTGGTACCTTCACCATGTTGGTCGGTACGTATTTCGTGAAAACGACGAACTGTAAGTCTATCAACTATTGTCATACTGTTTTACCATCTTTACGGTATTCTTTACGGATGCCTTCCAATACATCGTCATACCTGATTACATTATTACCGCGCTTTAATGCCATTAATGATGCATACCGCACTACATTAATAATCGCGCCACCGGCCATTTCATACTTACTGGCTATTTCGTCAAACTTTTGTATAAGCTTTGACTCAAATTGTGTTTTATCTGAGAAAGCCGTTTGCCACAGCTGCTTACGCTGGTTGGGGCCGGGCATGGCAAAATAGATCATGGATTGAAAACGACGACTAAAAGCCTCATCAAGGTTAGCCCTTATATTGGTGGCCAATATAACCACTCCCGGAAAGTCTTCAACCCTTTGCAACAGGTATGCCACTTCCTGGTTGGCATGTTTGTCATTAGAGCTGCTGGTTTGTGTCCGTTTGCCAAACAAAGCATCAGCCTCATCAAAAAATAAGATCCAATTTTTGCTTTCGGCCTGATCAAAAATATTGGCCATATTCTTTTCTGTTTCGCCAATAAACTTTGATACCACCATTGATAGATCAATGCAATAAACATCAAGCCCAGTTGCTTTACCCAGCAAACTTGCCGTTAAGGTTTTACCTGTGCCCGGTGGCCCATAAAACAAAGTACGGAAACCCGGTTTTATTTTACCCCCCATCCCCCAATCATCAATAAGTGTTTTACCATGCACTATCCAGTCCTGTATCTCTCCTACTTCGTTTAACACCGCGTCATCCAATACCAAGTCATCCCATCCAAGCAGTGTGGTAATACGCTTTGCCGGAAAATTGGCACTATAATCGGGCCTGCGATTTTCGCCTGTAGTAAAAAGGCTTAAATATTCAGTTGAGATACGGAGCACACCGCTTAAAAGGGGTTCGCCGGGATGATGATTTTCGAGTTTTAGTATGTTGAATTTACTGAAGAAGTGGTCGGCACTAAAAATATTAAATAACGCAAACCGCAGGTTCAGATCATTCGGATCGAGTATAAAGGCGATAGTTTCGCCGGTGGGAATAAAGCCATTGTGATTTTGCCCCTTAACACCACCAAACTCGGTAAAAACCCGGTCGTAATCAGCATTTTTTTTAAAAAAAACATCCAGCAAATGGGGTTGAACATGTGGAGCAAGCGCCATTAGTAAAATCAGACGTTCTGCGAAATCCATTTGGTAATGCTCTACAATACGCCCAAAAATTGAGTTGTCATCAACTGTAATAACCGCCGGAATATCGAATATAGAATTATATTCACAAGGCAATTGCCAATATAAAAGCATACGGGTATCAATTACCTGTGCCAACCACTGCATCTGGGTACTAAGCGCAGAAGCGTTATCGCCTATTGGGTTTATGTCCATTCAACATATAAAAAATTGTCCATCCATGGTGTTTTTATCATCCCGATTGTCCAGGGGAGTGTTTGCAGCAGTACATCATAGCCACGCTGCTCAACTTTCAGGTGCCAGGCATCATCTTTAAAAACAAGCGCGCCATCGCGTTGCAAAAACGACTCCTGTAAACCTTCGATACTTGTATTTTTTAACTTATCCCAATTACCTATTACTGCTCTTAATAATTGTTCAGATGTTTCTTTCTCTCTATCTGTAAGGGTTATTTCTGCGGGAACAGGCTCTTCAACCGGCACATTGCAAAATACTTTATTTAAAACTAAAAAATGCTCGGGATTGTTGCTTTTGCCGTTAACAAGGTATTGAAGTAAATGCACTGCACGTAATTGCGCATCAGCGTTAATGAACTTACCACCTACCATCATATCCAGGCGTACAAAATACGTGGCTAAAAAAGGGTTTAATAAAACCAGGCCTGCATTATTAATGTAAATGGTATCCTTAGAATTAACCAGCAACTGCTTATTTTCATCTTTCATTATATCTTCTGTTATCTGTATATTTTGTTTGATTTCTTCTTTAAGTTGTTTGGCCTCAATATTTTTTTTATCTGCATTTATACCTATGGCGTTTTGTATGGCGATGTCATCGGCTTTAACTAATTGCTGTTTTATACGCTGCTCTGTTTTATAACTATCATTATAAATCCGCATCTCAGTTAAAACTACCGATAGTTTTGATGTAAACACGGGCGATAAACCGGGAGTTGATACAGCCTTAAGCATTACATTAGATAAAGCAGTAAAAAGCGAATAATTGGCAGATGAAATAAAGTTAAGAAGCTGTTTTAAATAAACTGAAAAAGAATTTATAGTGATATGCCTGCCCAATATAAGCAGGTTAAACTCGCGCAATAAAGTAACCAATCGTTCACGTTGCAAGGTATCGGTAATGTTATTGGCGATAAGCAATTGCAAATCGTTTATCCAGGTTAAGTTTTCGGAACCGCCAATTAAAGTGATGTTATTATTTAGCAAACTGCTCACTTGTGCATCATTATAGTGCCGTGCTATGTACCGGGCTGTAGCCTGATTTTTTAATAGCGGCATAATTAAATTATGCTGACCCTGAGATTGTTTAATATATCGATCAAGTATAACAGCAATCGTTTCGTCACCATTAAAAACAAAACCGGGCTGCTGGTCTATATATTTGATGATATCCCTTTCGAGATATTCTTTCAGGCTACGGCTAACATTACTTTCGGCAGTATTTGCAGTTGTGGCGAATAGATTATGCAATAGCATAAGAGCATCAATAAGATATCCATCGCGCTGTAAAATATTGTTAAGCGTTGCTGGTCGCCCATAGTTAAGTAGCAGCAATAATTGTTTTAATATCTGCGGTATATTGGCGCCTGCAAATGGCTCGGGCAGCTTGCCTGTAGTTAAAAAATATTCCAGTATACTTAATGCCTCGTTTAATATATCTTCTTTTTGGGGTTGATAATCGAGGAGTAAATAATCGCTTATTAATTGTTCAATACTGCCGTTAATCAGTATTGCAGTATCAGCATTATCCTTTACATATATTTTAAACTCTTTATTGTTTAATAGCAGCTGTTTATATGCTTTGATATCCGATTTCTTTAATAATTGCAGTAACTGTTCAATAACCGCTTTAACATATGCCGGATTAGTACCTTTAAATTGTTGCGGGAGCTGTTTATTATTGTGTAAGAAGTATTTCAGGATAAGCAACACTTCGTCAATAATAGCTTGTTGACTTGGCGCCTTGACTGAGAGGTAACGTATCAGAGATTGCCGAACATCTACAGTTGTGTTAAATGATTCTTCTAATATTAAATTGACATCTGCATGCTCAGTTATTGCAATTGCATCCAGATTTTTCAAATAAGTTGTTTCGTTAGCCGCGCTAAATACATTTTTGAGTGCTCCAATAATAGTTTGATAATGAATATCACCCTGATCAATTTCTTTCTGATCAACATCTTTTTGATCAATATTTTGTTGTTTTATTAAACCGTAAATACCTTTTTTAATAAAGGAAACAGTATCAAACTTTTTGTATTCTCCGGCAATATACACCTCCCAAAAGATGAGTAATAATATGTTGGATGAACCGGACAAATCATGATTGCCATTGACTTTGTTAAAAGCCTGCAATAAATAGTGATACAGCTTAACCGCAATCTCGCCGCCGGGCTGCTTGCTCAGCAAGGTAATAATCAGTTGTTCCGGGATTTGATAAATTACACGTTTACGAATATTGGATATGGTACCGGCGTACTTCAATAACAAAAATGCTTCAGCAGGGGCAGTTGTAAACAAAGCTTGAAACATTGCTACCGGCCCTTGTTCAAAATATTTGCTACCCCACCAGGGTATGCTGCCGTATGTAAGCCAGTGCAGCAATACATCTTTTAATACAACGGTGCGGGATGTATCGGTATAGGTACTTAATCCAATGTTATTTTTTGACTCTACAAAATTAGTTGTGTGCTGATTAAGATCATTAAGTAAACTCGCAAGCAATTGAAACAATGGAGCTTGCTCAATGCTGGCCTGATGTACCTGTCCGATGCTTTGCACAAGGTATAGCAGCATCTCGGCATATTGCACGTTGTAGCTATTAGCCAGTTTACGGATGTTACTCTCTAAAAACATCCGCTCATTAAATACCGAGCCCCTTTCTATCAATAAAAAATCAAATATGAATTTCCAGACAGCCTTCTTAAAATATTTGCCATCGGTATAAACAACAGGTTTTTTTGTGTGGATAACCTGCACTTCGGCAACGTAATTAATAATAAAAGTAGCGTCGGCAGGTTCGAGTAGTCTTACTATTACAGTGATCACCTCGTCATCAAATACGGTCGTTATTCTTTTGCGTACCTCCTCATTTTGGCCAACAGCTTTAATCAGTTTTGAAAAGGCTTTGGGAACTACCTTAATCAAATCCAGTAGTATATTAACCAAATTACTTTCGGAATAAGGTTCGGACCACCAGGGCAGGCTGCCAAAAACAAGGTAGTATCTGATCAGTTCGATATTTTGCAGAACAATCTTTTCCGCGGCCGTGCCTGTCTTTGTAATGTTTAATGCAGGACCTCTCCTATCATCAAACTCATCAACCGACAGATCGCTAATAATTAGGGCAAGATTACTGTTTTGTACATCAGTTAAATTGTGTAACGCCAGCGCTTTTGACAATAAAGCCAATATTTGGGGATAACTAAGGTTATAATGGTGGGCCATTTGCCCAAGTGTCGATTTTACAAATATCTTTTGATTAAAAATCGAGCCGCGATCGACCAAAATGTAGGTTAAAATGAATAGCCACAATGCCTTATCAAACTCGGTATTGGTGATACCTTCAATTAATTTTTCCTGCCGATGGGTATAAACTACCGATGTATGGTAATCGAATATAAATGCAGCTTGTCCAGGTTCTAGAATAGTGATAATATTACGGATCACTTGTTCAGAAAATTGGTAAACCAGTCGTTGCCGCACATAATTGTGTTGGCCTACTTTTATAATCAATTGTTTTAGTATGGTGGCATCTTTAGCTATAAGATGTTCCATAATAGTTATCGGATCGTTCAATAGCTCACCGGTTGCCCACCAGGGAATTGCGCCGGTAAGCAAAAAATATTCAAGTAAATCTGTGTAACCCGATTCAATCTTTTTTAATTGTTGCCCGCTATTTTCATCTCCGTTTTTTGAAGGTATTAAAGCCAGCCTGTAGTTAATTTCATGTTCAAGTTCATCCAATATGCGGTCAACAAGATCATACTCTATCCAATTGTAGGGTATGTTCCCTATATCAATGTTTACATCGCCTAAAGTAAGTAAGGTATCAGCGGCAACAAGGCGACTAAAAAGTTGCTCCATGCCATCCATTAACTGATTATTAAAAATATCGGATATTTTATTTTGAAGCTCATATGATCTGCCGGCATTTGTAAAAGCCACATCAAACACCTGGTACTGAACTATATGATGCTGCATATCAAATTAAATAATTAATGAAGATGGCTGCTATCAGACCGATCGTTTAAAAGCGATATTATTTCGAAAGCGTCATTACTGTTTCTATTGGTAGCAAGGCTTTGTTTCCATTCTAAAAAAACCGGTTCAAATTTTATCATTTTATTTACATTGAACCATTGGATATGAAGTTTAAGATGTGCTGGCGCATGATATTTAAACAAGCCTTCAAGGCACGACCGGAAGCTTAAATTTTGAAAACGAGCGGGCCAATCCGGTAAAACCACACTCATGTTAAAACTAAAAAAGTCTTCATTGATAAGTTTATTTTCCTTTACATTAACCAGCATTTTTAACCTCGGGTACGATTGATCGCCGTAGGCCTTAATATTATTAAATAAAGCATCCAAATCATTATAAGTATTACCCGAAGAAATGAGTTTACCGGCACCTGCTAATTGGCTCAATATAATATTGTTTACATCCTCTGCCTGGCTTTTTGCAGCCTGTTCCTGTAGCGTGGCTTGTTTAAGCAGCTTTTCAACATCAGCATAATATTTAGCAATTAGCTTTTGTACCTCTTTTTCAAGATTGGATTTATCTGTATGCGATAAGATAACTCCTGGTACATTTTTACTTTTATTGGTGACTGTCAAAAACTGATCGGCAATATCTTTATTGGTTGTAGCAATTATTTTGTTTTGCTCGGCAATAGATTTGTTTTGGTTTGCCGTTGCTAGCTTTTGAGCTGTTGCCTTATCGGCCAGCGTTATTGACATGTTAAAAATATTCGTAGCCTGCTTTAACTGTTGATCTGCCCGATGCACAAACTGGTCGACACGATCAGTCCATTTTTTGTTGTGAATTTGCGCATTGGCTATGGCCATGTCAATATTTTGCTGGGCGAGGTAAAACTCTTCACCTGGTTTAAAATTCAACAGTTTGGTAATAGCATCCTCACGTTCATAAAAGGTAAGCAATTGGGCATGCTCGAAAATAATATGATGTTCATCCTTGTATAACTTAAACCCATAGGCTTTAGAATTTAAATCCGGCCTAAGCAGAATGTGTTCTACCAAATAAAATCCTTCTGAGCTGGTACTCATTTTGATTAAATTGTTAACCAGTTTTTTGAGGGTGATTACGGCTGGTTCCTTTTTATTTGAATATCTGCTGATGATGCTCCAATACACGTCTGCCGGGGATTTATAAAGCACCAGGTTATCGCCATCCTGGTAAGGGTCGGGGCCTACGCGATAATTATTGATGTTAATGGCGTATTTAAGTACAGATATATCCTGACTTCTGAAAACGAAGGCTTTCTTATGCCTGCTCTCAGCACCAGCCAATAGGTTATTTTCTATCAAATCGTTCACATCCTTTTTACTCAGGATAATATTCTGAAACTCGGGGCTCCAATCTGTTTCGTCGTTAACATCGTTAACACCATACGCGCTGTCACCGCTCGTCTGCTTCTTTTTACCGGCGTTTTCTAATGTTACTTTAGCCGGATCAAAAACAGCGGTTAGCTGCCTGTCTTTATTATTGACGATATATAGCAGTTTACGCATTTTCGCTTCAAAATTATAATCACTGTCGTCGGCCTTTAAATAATTAAAGGCGCGTGCCCTGTTATAATTTAGCTTGCTAAAGTCTTTTAAAATAGAGGACTTCCACTTAATCTCTGGCGAAACACGATGTTTCTTTTGATTACTCCGATACAATAGGTTGTATAGTTTAATCGGGTAAGTAATGCTTACTTCGTTAAACCGGGCCAGCAAATGATCAAGCATTTGGTTTTTGCGGGTATCAAAAGAAACATCAGACTCTATCGAACTGTTTAATGCAGCTATATAGCCATTTGATATATCGTTTTTAAATTTCTCCCATCCCGCATCGCCATCAGCATAATTACCTGCTGTATATGCGCCGATAATATCTTGGCCGCCCGGTACATTATACAAAGGGTTAGCGAAATAGGTTTTGTTATCAAGCATGGATACATCGTTTGAAAAAAATGCATCCAAATGATTTAGTTGAGCAAGGTAATTAGCCAATACCTGTTCAAATAGCATCAGGTAGGCTTTTAATTGTTTGGCCTGCGCCTTACGCTCATCAGTTGCAGATTTTAGTAACCCTTCTTCGCCAATACCATAAACTAAAGGGAAATAATTTTGGATTGAATAGTATGCGGAGTTATCATGATAAGTACCAGTAAGCTGACTGCCCGATCTGTAAAATGATTTTACATAATCGCGGTATGAATTCTCAATAACGTTTTGCAACAAGTCGGCAAACATTGTTTTCCGGATGGGCGGAACACGGTATTTATCGATAAATAAATTAATATTTAATGCAGATACGGCTTCAATATCCAAAAAGGCGTATTCCGAATCATCAAGCACCAGCATCTTTGATGGTTCGCCGTCAGCGTTTCGGGCTATTGATAATTTTTTAACCAAAACCACACCTGGGACGTTGGTAATGCTTTGAATAATATTAACAGCCTCAATATTTTGCTGTTTGTCTTTTAACTCTGAATCTGGGATGAGGCCATTTTTAAGTAGCGGACCGCAATACATCTGATCGATTGTATAGCCTTTTTTCAGCATCTCCATTTCGGTAAGATATTTTACCGGCCGGTTTACCGCATCCCTCAAACCCAGATATATTTGGGTAAGTACATTTTCTGGCACCTGGCCCGGCTCAATCTGTATATCTGCCTGTATAGCTACCTCTACCGGTTTAAGTATAATAATTTCATCAAAAATATCTTCGCATAAATTACGCTTGGAGTTGTAAGCGCTACGAATTTTATCTTTGATAAATTCTTCGTTCTGTATGCCTGCAAGCCATTCTTTTGCAAATGCGATTTTTACCTGTACCATTATTTTGTACAGGCCCTGCATGGTGTTGGCACCGGTAGCCGATGTTACTGGTGTAAACCATATATTATCTATCTCACTAACTTCATCAATAATAGCCTTGCGGTAATCTGTTATAGTTACCGGGTTACTGGTGAGTATATGTTGTTTAGGAAAAAAAGAATTGGATTTGTAATTAATGTTGCCGTCTTTATCTGATAAAAGATCGGTTATATCAAAATCGGTTTGGTAAGCCAGATCGGTTATCGCATAGCATAATTGCTCTAAGATGGTTACACCCGGATCATGAAGGTTAAAATCTGTCCATATATTGCCGGCCATTTTTTGGATAAGTTCAATCCCATGGCTTCTGAGTGATTCGAAGTTAAGAGGAATGTTCTGATCCTTATTATCATTAAAAATGGCATCAATCATCTGTTAAACCTTATCGCTATAATAATAATCGGTATTCAAAAAAAGCTGGTCGTCCCAAAGCCGTGTAATGGTATAATAAATATCAACACCATCTCCATAATTTGAATTTGACTTAATTTCGAGGGTATAACTTTTCGAATTACCTGTCCAGCGCAAATTAAGTTTGTTCCAATAAAAGCCATAATGGGCATTAGTTCGTCGTATTTTGCCCCCCTTTGGGCCAAACACACTTAATGCTGTGGCATGCATAATGGCAAACTTACCTGTCCCTTTTTTGCCTGCACGGGCAACAACTTCAAATGCTTGTCCATTTTTCAAATTAGGTATTATGGGTTGCCAGGTTCCATCAGCAGCTACGCTGCCGCTTTTAAATGTACCTATACGGCCCTGCATACCTACAAAACCATCAATATCAATTTTATATTGATCCTCGCAGGTTTTACCGATACCTACTTTACCATCAGTATGAAAAAAGACCGCTGTTGAATCATCCTCCCTGGCATCTCCTGAGTCATCAAAAGCCTGTAATTTTAAACAATCGGGATCGGTTTTATCCTTAGATATTACGTAAAATGGGTCGATAGAGTTAATATCCTTATAAAACGAAACCAGACTGTTGGATGAATCGTCTGAATAGATCTTAAGACCATTCTCTTTATCCTTAGAAAACCCATCGTCATCCTTATGTACCATGGAGTTGATCAGATCAGAATAATGCTCTTCGGTTGGTATTTTACCATTCCTGAAATATGCCAGCAATCTTTGCCTGCCCGAAATTTTAATTGTTTTATTTCCCATTTCGCTTAATCTAAGTTATGAGGTATTATCAGGTCAAAAAGGTTTCGCGTGGCGTTAGCTTGATTACGTTCATCCTCTTTTTCACGTATTAGCTCACTTTTATCGTATTTGCTTACCAAAAGCTCATCCATTATAGCCAATTCACTAATACCCGATTTTTTTGCTTTTACATGTTTAACATCATCTTCAACGGTAATTAAATGTGTGGTGCTGGGTATCAATACAGTTTCGGGTAGTGTGCCTTTTATATATGCGTCATTATTATTTGCATAGTCAACAATCCTGGCTTTTCTATCATCATCTTCCAGCGCATTGTTATAATAAAAATGGACTAATGAGAAACCCGTAATATATTTTATATAAGGCAGTTTTTTTAAATAATTAAGCATCTCGCCTATGTATATACTGGTACCTATTTTAAATACCGATGCCCCATCATACAGCCAGGGGCATAAATAACGCTTGATGTCATCATTCAATTTACGGATGTACATCCCGGTATCAGTTAGGCCATCGCTCTTAAATTTTATTGTGCATACTACTTTAATGCGTTCGTAAACCGTGTTTTCCACATCTATTTTCACAAAGGATGAAACCGATTTTTCTAAAAACTTTTTCACCTGGTAACGGATGGAAAGATTAACCTTAGGCTCATCGCTTAAAAACAAACCATTAACCTGTTCGCGCGGTATTAATACAACCCTTGGGTTAGGTCTGTGTTTTTCTATATATGCTTTTGTATATTCCTGTGGGCTGATACATTTAACCAGCAATATTTCAGGGAAACGATCTAATATAGCCTGTTCAATATCGCGGCTGGTGAGTAATTTTTGATTGTGGCGTAGCCGTTCGCTCACGCGGATATAAAACTGCTCATCCGTTTCAGCTTTCTTCCCTCCGAATGATTGAAATGGTTGGGTTATACTCTGGATACCGGTAATTTTATTCTTTAATGATTTTATTGCCCCTGGCGGAATATGCGATGCATTGGGGTTATTAGTAACCACCCTTGTTGCCACAACCACCTGGGGGTAAATAGCAATAATTTTAGATTTAACATTAGCATTACCTTTAGCCGATGCCCTGATCCAATACAACTGTGATGACAGTACGGTATTGCCTGTTTTCAGATCGGTGGGCAGCTTAATTTTAATAATTCCTGTATTTATAAAATTATTGGTATTATCAACTAAAACATCCTTCTCGGTTAAGTAAACCCAGGTATTATCATCAAGGTAACTCCATACTATAGGTTCGGTTTCCTTGGCCAGGTTAGTAAAGTTGTTCTCTTCTAATTGAAATAACAAGGATAGCACCTGCCCTGGTTTTATGCCGGTAAGGCCTATATACAAGTTGTTCCCCTGATCAAAATCGGGGATCAAGCTATATGGCGAATTTCGCTTACCAGGATAAACCTCTTTAGCACCGAAAGGGTAGATATGAAAAACTTTCAAATCAATATCATCAACATTTTTAGCGCTCCCGGCGCCAAGCGTTTCAGAATGCTCAAGTAAGTAATCAACCGTTAAAGACCGGATCAGTGCGATATAGGGCGGATTAGGTAACGGAAGTTTCTTAGATTTTTTAGCATTATGAAGCACCACTTCAGGGAATATTATTGGATAAAGCCTCTGCCCAAAGCCATCTTTTGGCGAAATCAATTCAAGCCGTACCGCGCCTTCGGCAAAGTTTTTATCCTTTACAGTATCTTCTTTATCCAATAGCGGCTTTTTAACAAAATCAAGCCTTTTAACATCAATATCTTTTATTTGGGTTGAATTACTTAACACCCCCATACCGCTGTCATCCGTTTCAAATAGACTAAATTCTTGTTGTTGATCCTCTTTCGGAACAAACTTTCCGTCGGTTAGCACGCTTATATTTATGCGGAATGACCCATTGGTTATATTGTTATTGTAGGCCTTGTAATAAGTTTCCCATCCGCCGGGCTCTTTTGGCAAATCAGACCAATCAAGGCGGATACAAAATCCCCTTGTATAGCGATTAAAAATATTAGAGTTTTTAATGTCGATATATGACCCTACCGCAGGCAGCGGACCAAATATTTGACTGGGGCTTGAGGCATTTAAAGCGCCAACATTATTTTGAAGTTTAACAGCCCGGCTACCTTTCACATCCGCGGCAATGCTTATGCGGTCTATTTTAATCGTCCGCAAAAATGTAAATGCATTATTTGCAGCATAGTTTTTTAATAAAAACTTAAAAAGTGGCCAGGTAGTATCAAAATTACCACCGTGAATTTCGGGCTTATAAACATCAATAACTTGCTCGGCTTTATTAATTTGCACCTCAATTTCCAACCTCTTTTCATCTTCGTTTAAATTAGCGGTGTATTTTGGAATCTCAACCCAACCCAGTGTATCGGTATAATCAATCACAAAAGCATCAGATAATAACTGATGGCTAACGGCTGTTGGTTCTTTACGGGTAACCTTAGCATAATTTACAAAATAAGCTATGAGTTTGTTAAAAGAAACATCCTCAATATAAATATGAAAAGTGATGGTACGACGACCCTCTATTTGATACAGCACCGGCGAGGACATCATCAAACCAATGTTGGAAATATCCATTGATTTGCTGGCATCTGCCAAACCATCCTGATCTTCGCCAAGCACCGGCCATGTTTGTACAGGTAATTTATTTTTCAGAAAGTTAGCAGCCGTGCTGCAAGGATAGTTACCATTATAAACTTGAATTTCCTTTACTACACCATTATCCGTTTTTTCCTGAATATGCTCTGCAAGGTACACTGTTTTCAATTCTGCAATTTGGGCACCAGTTACCAGCAATGATTCATTCAACGTAAAAAAAGCGGGGGTTTGCTGGCCTGCTATTTGTGCCACCACTTCTTCACCCGCCATTAACGATACCTGCGTTGCAACAACATCCTTTTCAAAAACAACATGTACACTATCGGGTAAAGCATTATTAGGGTTCAGTCCCAATATCCGTTTATAATATAAATCAAGGTGGTCTTTAGTACTTAAATTCAGTTTTTTCTGCAGATGCTCGTACAAATGCAAAAATGCAATATACAGGGCTAAATGAGGTGCATATTCCTGGTTAAGCAGGTCGTGATTTTTGAGGTAGAATTTGGTAAAGCCAAGGAGATGATTACATTTCTTGGCCATTTCATTAAAAATATCCTTAATAGGAGGCAAAGCGTTAATGATACGCTCTTTGATTGATGAACCTGTAAATATGGATTCATCTGTTAATTGACTAGTATTGATTTTGATAAAATACGCCGGTAAGTTAAGGTGTAGCTTTTCGCCAAACACATTACTGGCTTCTTGTGTGTATTTATTCAGTTTTAGTAATTCATCATCAAAACTATCTACTATATTCAGCAGCTCTTCAGACATTTTACTGCTGTTAGAAATAGTGAGCAGTCTGTCGCGCAGGGCTTTCAATAAATCAAATACGTGTAAAACAAAATTAAACAGGTTTTTCAGGCTATTTAAAAGTTCTTGCTCAGTTTCCGCTATGTATAATTCATCACGATATTTTGAGAACAGATTTGTGTAGGTCGACATATCAAATTTTGATATGTTGATTAATAAAATATTGGGATCCGATCTGAAAAAATCTTCCCAATTGCCCTCTATTTTATTATTGATATTGTAATAATTAAACTGGGCCGACAATTCCGTGGCGAAACGGAGCATTTCCGGAATATCGCGTTCATCAATTTTGATAAAATCGGGCATAAGCGCCTCCATGCGCCTTTCATCTTGTGTTATGCCGTCGTTTAAAATTGATTGGTCGATATACATTTTACGCTAATTACTAAATAGAAACATTGGTACCCTCGCCCTGCAGATAAAATGGAAATACAATATTGTGCCTGGTATTGGTTGTGATGATCTCAAAATTTACCTGTACCTGCAATACACCATCCAACTCATCGCGGTTGATGATTAGTGCTTCAATAAAATTAACCCGTGGTTCAAAATTGAGTAAAGCATGATATATAATGTGATTAAAATTAGCAATAAGGGTAGAGTCGTTTATCTCGAACACCAAGCGCTTTAAATCGCAACCAAATTCGGGGCGCATAATGCGCTCACCGGGTATGGTACTTAAAATAAGTAGCAGGCTTTGCTCAATATCCTGCACATTAGAAACCATTTGCACCTTATCTGTAGATTTGGTAAATGTTGGCGGGAAGCCCCAGCCTGTACCTAAAAATGATTGCAGTTCATCAGCCATAAATTTTATCCTCCTATTAATACTGTAGGGCAGCCTAATACGATAGAACCGCCATGACCTGTACTGTCACCCATACGCACAGCAGGTTTATTACAAATCAATACCGTTGCCGAACCCTTAATAATAGGATCAGGCGGGCCAACACAAACCGCATTATCGCCCATTACAGCGGCAGGTAAACCGCCTATTAAAACAGTCGGCGCGCCGGGGCCAACTATAGGCCCGCCAACGTGCGGTATTGGTGGTACGCCCGGTGTTACCATTGGGCATACATGCATATCTGTTAATCTAGCAGCTGGTGCTCCCATATTTATAATATTATTAATTAATCATTACTATGCCGCCTTTTACGGTTGTTTGTCCTGACGCTGAAAGCTCGGCAGTAGCCGTTCCTTTGGCGGTGAAACCCATTTGTGCTGTATTAGTGACGTTCATACCGGTTATTGCGGCGTCCTGCGTTGCTGTTATCTCTATCTTGCCTGTTGCCTTAAGTGTGATATTGCCTGTTGCATCGAGGGTTATATCTTTACCACTTTTTAGGGTGATGCCGGCTGATGTCATTTTGATGGAATTGCTGTTTTGATCAACAATTTCAATCGACTTGGCATCATCGCTCAGAGTAATTGAATTAGCCCCGGGTGTTTCAATTTTGGTAATCTTTTTCTCATCATCAAAGCTGATCTTAAGGTTACTTTTTGTTGTTATTGTTTTAATGTAATTATTATCGTCTTTAGCCGGATTTGATGTTTTACGGGTATTACTGTATAGGGAACCGAGTATTACCGGATACCGCGGGTTGCTTTCTAAAAAGCCTATTACTACTTCATCGCCAACCTCGGGCATAAAGCCGGCCCCGAAGCCTGCTGTTGCGTAAAAGTTTGCCATACGGGCCCATATACCATCCTTGCTTGTGGCATTTGATACGAGAGTGACTAATACCCTGAACTGGCCATCCGGGTCATCAAATAATTTCTTAACCGTAGCTACCTGTAAGCCGTTTATTGCGGGTAACTGGCCTGCCGCTGCCGGGTACGAGAAATCCGCTAATTCTGAAGCGGCAATATTATCGAGGCCAAATTTGGCGAAGGTTGTCCATTCGCCATCTTCAACAACATGGTTAACAGAGGTTACAAATGCATTGCCATTAAATAGCTTGCCCAGATTGGCCAATTCAATAATACTTCCCGGCACGGCTAACGCGCTACCGATAAAACTCACATCGCCTTTTATCGCGCTTAAACGCATTCGGCTTAAGGCACCATCAGCCCAGGCTTTTAGTTCATCTTCGGCCATTGGGGTGCAGGAATTAAGGGTAAGATTTTTTTGGCCGAGTTTTTCTGAAAGTGATTTTGGGGTTAAACTGCCCTGTTTATTTACTGAAGGCTCGGCAGCGGTGGCGGTAAGCAATGCCTGCCCTTTAATATCCCATGCGCTTGCGCTGATACCCGGGGCCTGTTTTTCCGCGTTAACATCTGCATTAAAGGTTCGCACAGCATCACCGGCGGCAATAAGCAATACCGCTGTAGCACTTGTTTTAGGAGCGCCGATGATCATTGCATCGCCATTAAATGTAATAATATAACCGTAAAGCTGTGCCCGGGATAGGATAAAGTCCCAGTCGGTAGCCAGTTTTTGGAATACGGTTTCCTGCGTTACTGAGGTACTGTCAACAGTAACAGTTACACCATAATCACCTATGATAGATGTTATAATATCGCTATCAGTTTTATTAGAAAACTCTGCTTCAGTTTTATTGTAGGTAAGCGCTACGGCTTTATGCTTGCAGGTAAGCACTACATTATTGGCTGATGTTGCGTTTATACGGATGCCTTGTTTAACAATATTGCCTTTAAATATGGTAGTAGTAACACCACCATAACCTGCTTTAATCTCTATTGGGTTACCGGGGGCAAAGCCGGCGCTGTCACTTAGTGGGAAAGTATTGGTCTGCGGATCACCATCTACAAACACTAATTCAGCATAAGGTATGCGGTTAACTTCGTTAATAACATTTAATGATACCAGCGCATAAGCATCGTCAACAGCCGTTCCGTTTATTAAAACAGAGATTGACAGTACAACCGGGCCACTAAAATCAACTGGTGATGGTGCAGGCATAGTTTATTTATTAGTTAAGGGATGGAAATATAATACATCCCCAGGTTTTATAGCATTAAAACTGCTTAAATTATTCCGTTTGGCAACCTCTACATAGTATGAGCTGTCGCCATAAATATTATAAGTCATTAGTGGCAAGGTATCGCCTGCCTTAACAACCCGCATATGGGTTAAATCGGGCGATGATTTGGCGGCTTCTTTAGCTTTGGTTTTATAATCGACGCTCTCGGTTAAAATAACATCAATAGTTGCCCTTAGGGCTTTACCATCAGGTGTAAATAAATTGTATGTAACATCAAAGCTGCTACATATACCGGTAAACTTAAGGCTGCCCCAGGTAACTAAAAGATAGTATGGACGATGTATATTGCCTTTAAAACTATACACCAGATCAGTAAATGCAGTAATGTACGCGTCAACATCGGCATACATTTTCCCCAATGGTACTATTCCTGTGCCGTCAACAAAAAAGCTCAGTTTAAGATCGCTTTCACCAATACGCTTAAATATTTGCGTTGACTTATTAGCATCAACTTCCTTACTACTTTCGTAAATAGTTTTAAAGTTGCGCTTATAGGTTGATGGGTTTATAAAAGCTATTATCTCGCCTCTTTTTTTGGCTACGCAGGCAGGATCTTCAAAGCCTTCTATCTTTAATTTAACCAGGCTCGGCATATCATCTTTCCGTTAAATTATTCAATTTCATCATTACCTTATCCACGCACTCTTTAACTATTTTATTTTTTAACGCGTCGAGATCTTTAATTTCGGTAACATTTCTTTTCTGCGCGTTTTCGTCAACCGTTACCTTTATCTTTAATTCCCTTATCTCTATCGGCATAATTACTTCACTTTATCAAAATAATCAAAACTTAACTCCAGCGTTTCAACCGCTATGGCGTTTTCCTGTGCCTTAAAGGCAGATACATTTAAGCCCACAGGGATGGCATTTATCAGCTTCCAGGTGGCAATGGGTGCAGATGTTTCATCCATTAAGTTAATAACTACAGTTACCGGTTTAAAGGAGAATTGCCCTACACTGGTTTGCGCCCAGGTAATAAGGGGGGAGCCAATCAGCATCCCCCGCTTTAATATCAGGTTTTCGTACTTAGCAGGCACGGGAAATTTGTGTATAAAGCGGTTTTCGCCGCCTTCGGGTACTTCCTTTACACCAAATTTGAAGTTGAGCCCGCTAACCTCCTGAAAATTACCTTCGCCATTAGCTGTCAATGTGCCAATATTCACCTTAAAATAAAAACCAACGGGCGGATATGGAGATGGCACAGGCATAGCTAAAAGTTAATTACTTTTTAATAGTTAAGCCTTCATGAGCCACTTCCATACTTTCAACAGCAACCTCATTTCCGTCTGACTTCATATCGGTTACTGTAATTTTGCAAGGGAAAGCGTTTAAAAGGCTCCAACTCATGGCCACCGCATTGCTTTCATCTAACAAGCTTATTAAAATTGTCGACCGTTTTATGGTATTCATTTTAATCAAGTTGTAGTTATCCCATAATGCTGTATCGCCTTTAAAGATTCCTTTTTTGAAGGTTATGTTTCCAAATTTTTGGATACCCGGCATTTTTACTGTCGAGTAAACCTTGCTGCTGCCGCCACGGTATTCTATAACCTGCGTTTCAGAAGATAAGCCTGTTACTTCCTGAAAAATTAATTCCTTATCGTCCCATTTAACCTGGAATGAGAACTTTACTAAAGGCCACGTTGCCGCTGACTGGGTTGATCCATCATCTGCCATAATTGTATGTTTTAAAGATTTAGTTGAAAATTATGTTAATTGTGATTTTTTATGATTGTTGCATTTGTTGCTGGAAAGTAATAACGATAAACTCTGCCGGGCGAACGATAGCCACTTTTACAGTGATCAGCATTTTACCGTCAAGTATATCATTACCCGTCATGGTTGAACCAAGGCCTATCTGTACATCAAAAGCCTGCTCAGGTGCAGCACCGGCAAGCGCGCCCTGTTTCCATAGATTAACCAGGAAGTTATCGAACATACTTTTTACAGTGATCCAGGTATTGGCATCATTGGGTTCGAAAACATAAGCACGTGCGGCTAATTTAAGCGACTGCTCAATCATGATCAATGTACGGCGAACGTTGATGTAGCGCCAATCCTGGCTGTTGCCATCAAGTGTGCGACCACCCCATACTAAAGTACCTACGCCCGGGAACGACCTGATAACGTTGATGGATTTACCAGCCATAACATCCACATTAAGGTTTTGCTGGCCCTCATTTGATATGTTTACTGATGGCGCGTTAACCATGTTTACTGAAACGTTGGCCGGAGCTTTCCAAACACCACGGTTGTTATCAACTGCAGTATATAAACCTGCCATTGCTCCGCTTGGTGGTAATTCGTTTAATTGGGTACGTACTTTTTCGAGCACGGCGTTATAAGTTGGGCTAACCGCTTTTAATGACTGCAGGTAGCTTTGTTTTATATTAGCAAGCTGTGTTTGCAGGTCAATAATTTGTACAGTAGCAGTAGCAATATCAGCGGCATTATTAGCAGTTTGCGCAGTAACTAACGCGGCCTGAGCTGTAGCTAAATCGGCATTAGGGCCTGTAGTATCGGTAGTATATTTAGTAATAACTTTTTGCGCTATTGGCTCTGGTAAAAATTCCGCTAATGTTACTGTGCCCAGATCAAGGTTATCCAGGTCAACTTCACCAGGTTGTACAAGAGCCGATTTTAACCATGGATAATAAGCGGCCCCATAATTTAAGTTATTTACACCAATATCGTCTCTAAATTCGCTAACAACAGCATCCGTTGTATCTGTTGATATTTGTTTTTTAAGATCAAGTATAGCAAAACGGCTCTGCATATCATTGCAATGCTGTAAAACTGCTGTGTATACTGTATTATATGCCGCAGCCCCTAAAGCAATGGCATCGGGTACAAGAACTAATGTAGGCTCATTTTCTTTTTTAAGCAGATCAAATGGGCTGATGGGATTAGCATCAGATCCTAAAAAATCAGCCCCGGATACTGTTAAACTGGTTTTACCGGCGTAAGTACCTACAGATAAAATGTAGCAGTTTGCACCGCCGTTTGCATAAAACATACGTACACTATTATATAGGTATAATGTATTATCGGTAGCCACCTCAATATACCATTTAGCGTTGTTAGCCACAACGGTATTTTCAACAAGGCTTACCGCTTTGGTTTGGATGGCTTTGGCGGCCTCTTGTTGTGTTGCATCGGTAATGGCTGTAACATCAGCATCCGACGGTACTTTTGTAACAGTGTACTTTGATTTAAAACCAGCACCAAATCTTTCCATGTACTCGGCAAACGAGGTAATGCGAACAGGTTGGTTTAATAATGAATTGCTGTTGAACTCTGCTGTTTCGGTATAACCGATAAATACGGGTACTGCGGTTTCTACCGCTACGGCCGAATTAGGGAAGGCGTTTTTCTCTTCAATGTAAACGCCCGGAGTCATGTAAGTTGATGCCATGGTTTTAAGGTTTAGTTAATAAATAAAAATATCTGAAAAATTTGATGAACTATTAGGTAGCCTGGATATCGCGCTGATATCAGGATAAGGTAACGACCGGATCACCACCTTGTATTTTGATGAACCGGTTTCATAATTTTCGGCCAGTTGAAATGCTTTTGCCGGGCGCTGGCTTAATTGCAACGCATTGCCCGATGTAAAGGCATTAACCTGAAGGTTGCCGGGTAGATTAACTTTTGCAGGTACACCAAAAGCATTCGTGCTATCGGTATCAATTATTGCGGGGTTATTTAGTTCCTGCAAATAATTGCTCATTAATATATACCGCCAGTAGGTTGACTTCGCGTTAAACTTTATAGTATATTCATTTTGCAACCCGCTGTTTAAAGCCAGTATAAGTTTAGCAAAAGGTTTTACAAAAAACTGCTCGGTAAAATATGATAGGGGCTGTACATCATTTTCAGAAACAAAGTCATCTGCATGAAGTGAACCTGACAGATTTAAACTATTATTAAAAAAATAGATGGACTGATCAATTTGTGCCGGAGCATCCGCAGTATAATTGTAGAATAAGGGATCAGTTAATATCAGGGTAAAATCGAGGGTAAGTTTTTCGCTCAACACATCTTCCCTTGTGCGGGTTGTGCCTGCAAAATTTTGATCGTATAGAATATAAAATCCCCCATTAAATGGCTTCATGATTAAATCATGATTGTTAAGCACCTTATTTGTACTATCGCTTACCTTAATAGTAAATCCATTAAATATCCCATCATAAAAATAGCTATGGCTACAATTTACTTTTACGAGGATATCAAATGCAGATAACATAAAGTTTATTTTATTGAATTATCACTATTAATACCAGATACAACAGGCCTGAACTCTTTAATTATAGATTCATCAAACGTGAGCATACGCATTTTATAAATTACCGATGGCATATACTTAGCTCCTATCGATCCCCAGATATTATTTAATTGTTCGGGGGTTATAGATGCTATTTCAAAAACCAATTTATCTATACCACTATCAAGCCTTGGCGTATTTGCCGGCGTGAAAACATTTTTATATTGAAAATAAGCCATAATGAACGAAAGGAACCTAAGCGCCTCGGGATAGTTATTGCTGCTGAAATAAGCCGAAAAAAGTATGTATAAATTAATATTCATGGTTGATGACTTGTTTGCCATTGAACCGCCGGTTATACTACCCGCGTTACTCTTACCTGTGATTTCTTTCTCAATATTTACCAGTGTTATTACTATCTTATTTTCACCCTGTATGGCAATTGTCCCGTCCTGATTAACGATTCCGGATAAAACAGCTTTATCTTCATTAATTCGAAGCTTGTTTCTGAAGTATTCATTAATCTCATCTGTTAAGCATGACAATGCCTCATAAATCATAAAATGTTTTATCTAAAAAAATTAAAATATGTCTATACGATCAGGTTAATAGAAAAGAATCTAAAAACTTGTGTATAAGGTTTAGTTAATGCCCCCTTGTGGGATCATTTTAAATTAAAAAACGGCTTTTTTATACTGTGAATTTTTGTATTGCTGATAAGGCTAAATTCAGCAGTAACATTACGAAAAAAAAGATTTAAAAAAAAACAACTATCTAAATATATTTTTTTTAATCTTTAGATAGTTTTATACGCAACCCTAAACCATGCTAAAGTTTTATCACCTAATTGTTTTATTTTGTGTATTTATTGGTGCTCAAAAATCGTATGCCGGTAGTTTCACCGTTAATAATTATAGCAGCAGCTATCATAATTTACAGCAAATAAGCATTAGTCTTCAGCAAGACTCTTTAGCTAAACGAAAGATAGATTCATTAACAAAAGCCCTCGCCACACAAAAAGCGAAAGAGAAAACAATTTTACAAAAACTGGTTCAGCCGTTTAAATTCAAAAGTAACAGGAAGGCATATACCAGTACCGCTATACACAATTACATCATTACAGATTCCATACATGCGGTAAAGCAACTTGCAAATCTAACTACCGCAGTATCCAGAATACAAACAAACTTTGTTCATCTGGATACTGCAACGCAACATCAACTTGTTAAACTACAGCAAAAAATCAAAGAGGTTAAGCAGCAGCTACGCCAGATAGATAGTATAGCGAAAATTACTAAACCTGGGAATCCAATTAACCCGGCCCCAATTGATACACCGGTAAAAGAAAAAAATCAGGCCCCGGTTATAGCAACCGAAAACACAAGTCAAATACCTAAACCAGAAGATACTAAAGCACTGCAAAAGAAATTAAATACGCTAAGGCTTTTATATAACGGCCCGATAACCATTACCGATACATTAAAAAACAAGGATACCATACTGATTAAAAGCCTCAGCCTATCTCACAAGGTAAAAATTCTGGGCTTTTATGCGGATACGTCGCATGCCAGCCTTAAAAGATTCAATTTTAAATTGATAACCACCTTTGTTTATTCTCTTAACCTACTAGATGGCAGCGGTGAAGATGCGCCCTTAATAACTAATAAATACATAATTGACAGTGCGCTGCGGGCGAAATGCGATATAACATTATCGATATACAATAACAGGCCCGAAAGCATTGCTTCACTTTTGAGTAGCAATGAGGCGATGAATAACCTGATAAAAAAAACATTAAGGTTATTAACTGAAGCCAGGGCCACGGGTCTTAATATCAATTTTAATGGAATGGACTCGCATTTAAATGGATACTTTGTGCGTTTTATTGCCACCTTATACAATGCTTGCCAGGCCACGCCACAAAAGTATAAAATAAGCATTACTGTGCCGGCAGATGATAAAGGAGTGGCCTACGACCTGAATGCACTTAACCATTATACCACAAATTTTATGATTGATTTTAGTAAAAGATCAAGGAAACCCGGACCACTATCCCCTTTAAATAATGGTGCTAATAATAGTATTGAAACTTGCTTATCATTATATCTTGACGAAGGCATAGATCCTTCGAAATTTATTTTAGGGGTATCATATAGTGGTGTTGTATGGCAAAATACCCCTCAAAGTTTTTTACATTATATAGCTTACAATAGTGTACGTGCTAATTATTCAGATGCCACTATAATTTATAATAAGGGAGAATCGGCGGCGCAGATTAAAACACCGTATAACCGCACATACTTGGATATATGGTATGATGATGAAATAACACTGGGCGAAAAATATGATTACGCATTAAAGAATGCCCTTGGCGGTATAGCCATTAAATCGCTCGGCGATGATAACGGATATGCCGAATTACAAAAAGAACTAGCATACAAGCTATTAAACATTGATACTTGTGTTGTAGGTAACATCGTACTTAAACATGGTTTCAGTACTACACTCACTACTATTATTGATCTGCTGACTAAAAATCCATGCGGACAAGATATTCCTCCTGTTTACAGTCGCTATTTATTTATAATTAACCTTTGCTTCATATTATTGATATCAGTGAGCGCAGGTATATTGTATTATAATGTTAAAAAATATAGTGAATCGTGGAAATGGCGGAAGCAATTAATTTATCTGTTATTGGGTTTATTTATTGTTTGGAGTTTCTTTTTATTAATGTGGCTATTCTTCTCATCAAATTTCCCATATTTTGGGCCTAATCCCAAAAATAAGATCGATTGTGTAACCGTGCCATTTATAATATTATACCTTGTTTTGGCAACAGGGATAGCACTTGGTATACTTGCGTGGTGGCTATATAAATTAAATAACGAGGAGGATGTGCCGTAAGGCTATTCTATAAATATTTTGCCATTATTTTAACCAGGCTTTCAATTTCCTTTTTCTATCCTCTTACTTTACTGCTATAATTTAATTGTTTATTAATATTAATTTAGTTTAATTTTAATAAACAAAGTTTAGTATTGCTGAACAATATTAAATCTAATATGTCAGTAAAATTAGTTGTTTTTGATATGGCCGGCACAACGGTCAAAGATGATCAGGATGTTAGCAAAGCATTTCAATCTGCGCTTCTTAAGTATAATTATCATGTACCGTTAACGGTTATTGATCATTTTATGGGATACGAAAAACCATATGCTATAAGCCAGATGCTTCATAAATACGAAGCCGAAAAAGAAAAAATCACAACAGACCTTATTAATGATATCCATGTTGAGTTTGTTGATCAGATGATCGAACATTATCGCTCAACTCCTGATATAGCAGCGTTGCCAAATGTTGAAGATACATTTAAACACCTGCACAATGAGGGGATAAAAATTGGTATTAATACCGGATTCTCTAAAGATATTGCTCAAACGATTATTGATCGCCTTCAATGGCAGCAAAAAGGGCTTATTGATTATATAATGGGATCGGACGAAGTTGAAAAAGGACGCCCTTATCCATTTATGATTCAAAACATGATGCAAAGGGCCGGTATTACAGATCCACAGGAAGTAGTAAAGGTAGGTGATACTGAAGTTGATATTCGTGAAGGGCAAAATGCTAAATGCAAGTTCGTAATTGGCATAACAACCGGATCATTCACCCGCAACGAGTTGGAAGAGTTTGAACCAACCCATATTATAGACAACATAACACAAGTTATTGAAATAATAAGCCAATAACACCATGATTATTGTAGATAACTTGCGTGTTAAGGTTGCGAAATGGCCCTACGGCCTGGTATCTGTTTTTGCAGCAATATCATCATTTGGTGCTTATACCTGTATGTATGCTTTCCGTAAGGCCTATGCAGCCGGCACATTTACCGGACAACAATATTTTCATATCGACTATAAAGTTTGGCTGGTAATTGCGCAAATTATTGGCTACACGCTAAGTAAATTTTATGGAATAAAGTTTATATCGGAACTAAAGCCGGGGCAACGGGCAAAAAGCATACTCTTATTAATAGGTATTGCCTGGCTGGCATTATTATGCTTTGCCATAGTGCCTGCACCTTATAATATCATCTTCCTTTTTATAAATGGATTTCCGTTAGGGTTAATTTGGGGGCTTGTTTTTGGTTATTTGGAGGGGCGTAAATCAACTGAATTTATGGCGGCGGTATTATCCATCAGCCTTATTTTTGCTTCGGGCTTTGTAAAAACAATAGCGCGTAAGCTGATGGGCTCATTTCATATCAGCGAATTTCAAATGCCATTTTTAACAGGGGCTTTATTTGTACTGCCACTAGTATTGTTCGTTTTTTGTCTCGAACTGATCCCCCCTCCTACTACTGAGGATATAAAACTTAGGACCAAAAGACTGCCGATGGATGCAGCCGAACGCAAAGACTTTTTGATCCGGTTTTTACCCGGTATAATTTTAACATTAATTATATATGTGCTACTAACCATTATGCGTGATGTGAGGGATAATTTTGAGGTAGAGATATGGGCGAGTTTAGGGGTTAAAAACAACAGCATATTTACTCAAATCGATTCTATAATTTCAATAGTTGTATTAGTAGCAATGAGTTTACTGATACTTGTAAAACAAAACCTAAAGGCATTCAGCATTATACATTTTATGATAATTGGCGGGTGCATATTGATTGGAGTAGGTACAATTTTATTCACATTGAAACTAATTGACCCAATGATGTGGATGACACTCGCGGGCCTGGGGTTGTATTTTGGTTATGTACCCTATAATGCCGTATTTTTTGAGCGATTGCTTGCCTCTTATCATTATAAAGGCAATGTTGGATTTTTGATCTACGTAGCTGATTCTATGGGGTACTTAGGTAGTGTGAGCGTTTTATTGATAAAAGAAATCGGCAGGCCAAGTATTAGCTGGGGAACGTTTTTCCAGCAAAGCGTAATGACGGTAGCTATTGTAGGTGGTATTTGTGCAGCACTATCTCTATTTTACTTCCTGCATATTGCCCGTAACCAAAAAAACAAGTATACTAAAGTTGATATATCAGTCATATGAAACAAAATTCGGCAATTGTAATAGGTGCGGGCATTGTAGGGTTAGCTACAGCCAGAGCCTTGGCTATACGAGGATATAAAGTAACCGTATTTGAACGCAATGAGCAGGCCGTAGGTGCATCTATCCGCAACTTTGGGATGATATGGCCTATCGGGCAGGCAACAGGGCCATTATTTGAAAGGGCCATGCTATCGCGCAGCATATGGAAAGAAATATGCACAGAAGCTAATATATGGCACAATGAGGTAGGCTCCTTACACCTGGCGTATCACGATGATGAATTGCAGGTAATACAGGAATATGTAGAGGCTAATCATTCATACCGCGAGTGTAGTTTGCTTGATCCCCGGGAGGCGATACTTAAATCCCCCGCTATTAATACCGTTGGACTAAAAGGGGCATTATGGAGCGCTGAGGAAATGATAGTAGAATCAAGGGTTGCTGTTGGGCAGGTTGCCAAATACCTTGCTGAAAAATATGATGTGGAATTTCACTGGAATACTGCTATCAGCAACATTAGCCACCCCAAAGTATTATCAGGGGACAGAGTTTGGGAAGCAGATGAAATATTTGTTTGCAGCGGTGCTGATTTCGAAACTCTTTATCCTGAATTATTTTTAAGTCTGGATATAACTAAATGTAAGCTTCAAATGATGCGTTTGGTAACCCAGCCTGATGAATGGAGAATAGGCCCGTCATTATGTGGTGGTTTATCAATGATACATTACCCCGGTTTCCAGGCTGCTGCGTCCTTGGCAGCATTACGTAAACGTTATGAGGAGCAGTATGCTATTTATTTAAAGTGGGGCATACATGTAATGGTTTCGCAAAATGGCAGTGGTGAGCTTACCATCGGCGACTCGCATGAATATGGTTTGGTACATGACCCTTTCGATAAGGAATTTATTAATAAACTGATAATAGACTACTTACATACCTTCGCTAATTTTAAGGACTGGAAGCTATTACAATCATGGCATGGTATATACCCAAAAATGATGAATGGCGAAACAGAATTAATTAAAGAGGTTGAACCGGGTGTAACGGTGATAAATGGTATAGGCGGCAATGGGATGACCTTGTCGTTTGGTTTATGTGAGCAGTTTATCGCATCCAGATAGATAAAACAAAATTCTTATTAATTGACTACCTATCTTAAAAAGATCAACAATGGATAACAGAAGAGATTTTTTAAAAAAAGCAGCTTTACTTACAGGCGCGGCAAGCGTTAGCGGCATGCTACCGGCATCTATACAAAAAGCAATGGCTATTAATGCCCCGGAGGGCAGTACTTACCTTGATGCTGAACATATCGTTATCCTGATGCAGGAGAATCGTTCTTTTGACCATTGTTATGGCACTTTAAAAGGTGTTAGAGGGTTTAATGATCCCCGCGCAATCGATCTGCCAAATGGCAATAAGGTTTGGTTACAATCCAACGAAAAAGGCGAAACCTATGCTCCTTTTCACCTGGATATAAACAACACTAAAGCTACCTGGATGAGTTCTTTACCACATTCATGGGCCAACCAGGTAAATTCGCGTAATGATGGCAAGTTTGATCAGTGGCTCATCCAAAAAAAGAATAGTATTAAAGAATATAGCGGGATGCCTTTAACGTTAGGCTATCATAACCGTGATGATATTCCTTTTTATTATTCGCTTGCTGATGCATTTACCGTATGCGATCAGAATTTTTGCTCGGCTTTAACAGGCACCAACCCCAACAGGCTTTTTTATTGGACCGGTACAATAAGAGAAGAGCAAAATGAAAATTCGAGAGCGAATGTGTGGAATGATGATATGGATTATGGTACTTTAAAATGGACCACTTTTCCCGAACGTTTAGAGGACCACGGCATATCATGGAAATGCTACCAAAATGAAATGAGCATTGATGTGGGTTTTGAGGGAGAGCAAGACCCATGGCTATCCAATTTTCAGGATAACCCATTAGAGTTTTTTGAACAGTACAATATCCGCCTGCATCAAAAGCATATTGAGGCTTTAGATAAAAGATTAGCGCAGTTGCCTGGAATGATTGATGATCTGCAAAAGAAGATCAATGCATTGCCGCCAAATGATGCGCATATCGATCATTATAAAATTCAATTAAAAGAAATGAAGCATTACCTGGATGCTTTTAAAAAAGAAAAAGAAAGCGTTAAACCGGGTGAATTTGCAAATCTATCTGAAAGAGAGAAGAGCATACATTTAAAAGCTTTCGATACGAATAAAAACGACCCAGATTATCATACATTAATTACGTTGAAATATGATGATAACGGAACAGAACGTGAAGTACAAGTACCTAAGGGCGATGTATTATATCAATTTAGGGATGATGTAAATAATGGCAAGCTGCCAACTGTATCATGGATAACCGCACCCGAGAATTTTAGCGATCACCCGGCTTCGGCTTGGTATGGCGCCTGGTATGTATCAGAGGTTATGGATATACTTACCAAGAACCCAGAAGTTTGGAAGAAGACCATATTCATTCTAACCTATGATGAAAACGATGGTTATTTTGACCATGTACCTCCGTTTGTGGCGCCACACTCGCACAAAAAAGGCACCGGTTTAGTATCCAATGGAATTGATACACGCGTAGAGTTTGTAACAGTTGAACAGGAAAACGAAAGAAAAGATTTCCCCGAAAAATATGACCGTGAAAGCTCGATTGGGTTAGGGTTTCGTGTACCGATGGTTATTGCTTCGCCATGGAGTAAAGGCGGTTGGGTAAATTCCGAGGTTTTCGATCATACCTCTACCCTACAATTTTTGGAAGATTTTCTGAGCAAAAAAACAGGTAAAAAGGTAATCGAGCCTAATATCAGTGATTGGAGAAGAACTGTTTGTGGAAATCTCACATCAGCATTCAGGCCTTACAATGGCAGCGAAATTGCAAAACCAGAATTTGTAAAAAAAGACGCGTTTGTTGAAAATATAACCAATGCTAAGTTCAAAAAACTTCCATCAAATTATAAGCTGCTTACCCAGGATGAAATAGTACAGATTAATCATAACCCCGCTACTTCAGCCTATATGCCACAGCAGGAGAAAGGTATCAAGCCATCGTGCGCATTACCGTATGAACTTTATGCTGATGGCGAGTTAAGTGCTGATAAGAAGTCGTTTGAGGTAAAATTCACAGCCGGTAATAAGGTTTTTGGTGATAAAGCTGTGGGCGCTCCCTTTAATGTATATGCCCCGGGGAAATATCTGCAGGCAAATACAAATCAGCCAGAATTTGAAAATGTTCGTACCTGGGCATATGGATTAACAGCCGGTGACACAATTGCTGATTTGTGGCCACTAAATGAGTTTGCCGATGATCATTATCACTTAAGGGTTTACGGCCCTAATGGTTTTTATCGTGAGTTTAAAGGCAATACAAATGACCCTGGTATAAAAGTACATGTTGAATATCAACGTGAACTTACCAGTAATAAACTGACCGGCAATGTGCTTTTAAGGTTAGTTAATACAACCAATAAACAACAGCATATTGAAATTAATGACAATGCTTACAAAAGCGGTACTATACTGAAATCAATCCTCCCTTCGGGCGAAACAAAGGTAGTTCTGGATCTGGTGAAAAATTTTAACTGGTATGATTTCAGTATAAAAGTAAAAGGACATGATTCGTTTGAGAAAAGATATGCGGGCAGGGTTGAAAGTGGTAAACCAAGTTACAGTGATCCGCATATGGGGAAGGTTGTAGCTTAGAAGCTGTTGAAAAATGAAAAAACTATCGTCATTGCGAGCGAAGCGTGGCAATCTCCTACTTACAGAGCGGTTCTGCATAGCTTGGGATTACCACGCTTCGCTCGCAATGACGGTTGGTTTTAATATAAAATAATTTATATAAGGTAATTTTATCCGAATGTGATATTTAGAAATCAGGATTAAAACTCAATTTAATTCCATATTGAGATACACCGGGATGATCTAAATAATTAAATCTTTTGATCAGGTCGACTCGTATAATTTTATAAATATTGCCTATGCCAACTCCACCTTCAATATAAGGTACATTACCTAATGCGTAAGTACCGTTGGTACCATTCCCCCCTACCGGAAACTTGTATAAACCCGATGAATAGGCCGGATTATTCTCATTACGCAGACCGCCGTATAAAACCTTAAACGAAAAATATTCACGCCATTTAAGGTGATCTATTAAGGGTATTTTATTCAGAAAGAAGCCGTTAAAGCTTTGTGTAAAATTTAACCCTACGTAGTGGTCGCTTACAAACTCCAGGTAGCCCATCTGGTTATAAGCATTAGGATCATAAGCAATAGACCTGTTTGCCGGGCTTATATCCAGCAATGGAAATGGAACTTTGCCAGTAATATAACCACCCAATAAGGCAACATCCGAATAGCCTAACTGTGAAAAATAAAACCGCTTGGCAATATTAGCCGTAATGTTATTATAGTTATATGAACCACCCAAAAATCCGGCAATACCATGATTGATTTGTAAGCTAATGATTGGGTATTTACTATAAATACTAAATCGCACCATACTTCCCTGTATAATTTGTTCATGCGGAGCATAACGCAATCCTAAATCAACTTCGCTGGTTGTTAAGTTACGCACAATGGTATTATCAGCATCATTAAGCTGATACAATAATGTACCCGCGGCTTGCTGGTTCCAATTTTCGAAACCTAAATTGTATGAGAAATGGCTTTCAAAATCCTTTACATAAACCAAGTTGAAAATTTTGTTATACAGCCAATAATCATTTTTACCGGTAGCAAATGATGTAAGCGCGGCTTGCGTATTCACTGCTGCAAGGTCCTGTCCGGGTAAACTAATATCATACATGTACCCTATCTTAAAATAATCATTCGGGAAACGGTAAGGGGCAGTTTTATTTAATGAGAAATAGGTATTTAAATCATATTTGGCAGTTGCATCTTTGGTGCCATAGGCGGCATAACCATCTAAATACACCGTTTTGTTAAATTCAGGTGTTGTTCTGGCCCCTCCTTGAAGGCGAAAACCTTCCTGGTTGTTAAATGCGAATGTCGAACCTATTTGACCAATCTGCACCGGACCGAGATCAGCAAACCCATTAGTAAGTGTAGATGCTATCCAAGTCGTCCTTTTGAACGAACGCATATTTTCCAGCTTATTTATGTGCTCATAAATAAGTTCTTGCTGTTTACTAAGTGTGTCTGTTCTGTGATGCAGCCAGAAGGTGGTATCCGGTTGATTTATGTTACCGGCAGTTTGTAAATCCTTTCCCTTATAAAATGCATCTGATAGTTGTGAATTTAATTTATAATTGGATCGAAAAACCGTTCTCTCACCTATAACACCGAGTCCTTTGTCTTTAAAAATGCCAAAGTCGGCCTTCACATCGCTCTTGTTCAGATAATAGCGGCCATCATCATGTTTCTGAAAATCCAGCACAATCTTCAGGCTGCGCATAAAGTTGATATTGATCTGGCTATTAACATCTAACTCGCATGATTTAACCGCATATCTTCCGTCCATGGTAACCAATAGTTTACCTTCAAATAAAAGGTCGCCTTTGTTACGGGGGGTAAAATTCACTTCAATAAATTTCTCGTTTCCTATTTTGATCGTATCAGCTATAAAAAACTTATAAAAATCAGGTGCGTGATCAGCTATCGGGCTTAGAAACTGGTTGGTGATGATGAAAATATTATTCTCATAGATATCAATATTGTCGCCATATATCCGGTTGATATAAATATTAACCCCTACTGTATCTACAAATTTTATGATGTTGAGTTCTTTTTGCGCCTGTAAAATCTTAATTGATTTTGAAGGCTTTTTGCGGAAATAATTTTGAGATAGCTTTTCACTAAAAAACACAGGTAACGACGTTTGAGTTTCGCCATTGATAACCTGTGTAGTATCTAACATAAATTTGTATTTACTGAAGAAGCTACCGTTTATAAATTTAGGAGATAAGTGAAAAAACGAAAGCCCTATGCGCTCATATTGATCGTATTGCAAATAATCGGCGCTCTGCATCCGGTTAATGTTTTTATGATCAATAATTTCCTGTATAAGCTCAACAGCAGGGTTACCCTTGTTACGATATTTTTTCCGTTTACCGGCCGAAATTCTAACCTCCTGAAGTTGCCGCTGTGAGGACTTTAACCGTATTTGTAATTCATTAACCTGATTGGGCTTTATTTCCTTATTTAATGGTTGCGAACCCATAAGCGAAAAGGAAACCCTTTTATATGCCCCCTGCGCACTTAAAAGAAACTTACCCTGGCTATCCGAACTTGTAGCATAGGTACTTTGGGCAAAAGTAACAGTAACATTTGGTATTGGCTTACCGGTTAACGCATCTGTTATTCGTCCACTCACTGTAGTGGTTCCTAAAACAAGGCTATTATTTTGCTTGGTTGTATCGGGTGCTTTTAAACTATCTTTTGTTTGCTTCAGGCTGTCGATATGCTGGGCTGATGCATTAAAAGAAAAAATCAGCAAATAAAAAAAGAAACACCTTGCTATAAGGTTACCATTTTTAAAGCTTAGGGGTAGAAGAATTTTTCGCCACCAAGTAGTGCCGCTATTTTTAATGTAATCCCAATAAGTAAGTACCAAACTGATTTAATAATTTAAATTTAAACCGGACCAGGGGCAAAGTGTTTTTATAAAATAGGTTTAAACTGAAAAGTATTTTTCTAATATAGCGATCAATTCTGTATTGTTTTTGATTTTTTGTACTATTTATAATAAAATCAGATATAAATCAATTGGTTTATTGGGTAAAGCGGTGGCTTATTTCCCCTATTATTTGGATAGCTACGGTATGAAGTTTGATTATTAAAACTATGCTATTAAACAAAAAAAAGCCCCCTTCCCTGAAGGGGGCTCTAGGTAACAACACCTGTCACTAAACTAATTCAATGATATATGTTATAATCTCTCAATGAGAAAAACTGCCTACATCTTTAATAAATTAGTTTTTATAAGTGCAGAAACGTAACCTCAATTAGTTAGTATATACCGTAGTTTTACCGTACAATTTATTTGATACGCTAGACAAATAGGTGTGTGAATCGGCATCAGGTAAATTATAGTACAGATATACACCATAGCCATTATTTACCGTTTGGGTAGCTAAAGAAGCTGCTGTTGAAGAAGATGTGTTTTGTACATCAATAGCGGCAGGTGCCAGGGCGCTTTTAGCCAGGCCCGGAACATTTGGCACCGAATAAGTACCATAAATTGCATTCCAGCTATAATTTATTTTCGACCCTACAGTTACACCGTTATACGATAAATACGATGCGGCTGGCCCATAATCATAAAAGGAAATGATCTTATTTGGCATCAATTGACGAAGAGCTGTAACCAAATAAACAAATGACGAAGAGTTTACCTGACCGCTGCCACTCGTTGGATAATCAGCATATTCGTCATCAAAATCAATACCATCCAGCCCATAAGTGGTAACGGCATTGCTTAACTGCTGCGCGAAAGCTTGCGCATCGGCCTGGCTTTGAAAATTACATATACCCACTCCTTCATGATTACCCAAAATGGATAACAATACTTTGATCCCTTTTGCCTGCACCGGCTGTATGTAGGTTGATGCATTACTTAATACATTAGTAACTTGTGTGTTGTAATACAATACAGCTTTACCGGTTGAAGGATTGAGATTGATATTAGCCGCAAAGATAATCCCGATATCGAATAATTGTTGTCCGGTAGATAGGGTGTACTTACCTACATCCCTGAAATCATAGTTATTTACCTCCATGTAACAAACACTTTTTGGGCCGCTCACGCCGATAGCAAAGGCATTTGAAGAAGCAGTTGAAGAAGTTTTTAAATTTTCAGGTACAGGGTTTGAACTTGATTTTTTATCGCATGATGACAGAAAAGCAACGGCTGCTATAAGCATTCCATTAGCAGCATTTTTTAAATTAGTTTTATTAAATGTTTTCATAATTTTTGGTTTAAATAATTGGTGATTTTTAAAACATAATTGGGCTGGTTCTTTTCATCTTTTTTTTCTCCATAGGCATTGTGATTGGTTAGGTATTCGGTTAATTATCTTCAGTGATTATATTTTAGGTTTAGGCCCCATTATAAATTCCAGCACGCCTCCGTTCAGCAAATCTTCGTGGGTCACGTACTCTTTGCTGTATGGCTTGCCATTTAAGGTTACAGCCTGGATATATACATTTTTAGCGCTATTATTTCTCGCTTTTACAGTAAACTTTCCATTAGCCGTTTTTATGGTTATCTCATCAGCAGCCGGGCTTCCAAACATATAACGCCCACTGGCCGGATTTACCGGATACAGGCCGGCAATGCTCCATATTGCCCAGGCGCTCATTTGTCCGCAATCTTCATTACCGGCATAACCATCCGGCTGATCGTGGTACAAAGAATCGATGATCATTCTTACCCTTGATTGGGTTTTCCATGGCATCCCCGCATAATCATACAAATAAGCCACATGATGGCTTGGTTCATTACCGTGTGCATACTGACCTATCATTCCGCTGATATCCGGCGATTGATCCTCGCCATGCATAACGGATGTAACCGAGAAAAGCGAATCCAGCCTCCTTACAAAGCGTTGTTTGCCACCATAATGCGCAATAAGTCCGTCAACATCCTGCGGAACAAAAAAGGAATACTGCCAGGCGTCGCCTTCCATAAACATGGCCTTATCCGGATCATGTTCTGAATAAAAAGGATCAAATGGAGTTACCCAAGTACCGTTACTGTTTTTAGCGCGCATAAACCCACTAACTGGGTCGAATACTTGTTTCCAGCTAGCCGACCGTTGCATAAAATATTTATAATCATCAGTGTTGCCCATCTTTTTAGCTACCTGAGCTATACACCAGTCATCATAAGCATATTCAAGCGTGTTGGTTACGCTTGCCCCATATTTATCCTGCGGTACAAAGCCGTACTGCCGGTAATAATTACAGCCTCTGATATTTTCCATCGCGCTTGCCTTCATAGCCTGATAAGCAAGATTAATATCAACCCCTTTTATACCTTTTAGTACAGCATCAGCTAATACCGGTACCGCATGGTACCCTGTCATGCAATTGGTTTCATTGGTGCTCAGATCCCATACCGGCAGCAAACCGTTCTCTTTGTAAAATGCGAGCATGGAATTGACGATACCTGTATATCGCTCTGTTTGAATAACGGTATAAAGCGGATCCAATGCGCGAAAGGTATCCCACAAAGAATAAGCGGTATAGCGCTGCTGCCCTGCAGGCATTTGATGAATTTCTCCTTTGGCATTTTGGTAAGTTCCATCAGCATCTGAATATAGCGAGGGTGCAATGCAAGTATGATAGAGCCCGGTATAAAAAACACGTTTTAAATGGATGTCATTAGTTTTGATCTGCATTTTAGAAAGCTCATGTTCCCATTTCTTTTCTGCATTATCCTTAACGGTATTAAAATCCCAACCCTTAATCTCATTTAATGCAATAAGAGCTTTGTCGGCATTTACTGTTGAAAGTGCTACCTTAAGTTTTATATGATTATATTTTTCTGTATCGAACACTAACTGTCCAACAACATCCTCGGCCTTTGCCTCACCAACCGATATTGGGGAGCCATTTGCAGTAAGGTATAGTTTGTTAAAAGGTTTAGAGCTGCGTAGCGCAAAATATACGCGTTGTACCTGCGCCCACCCCGTAGAGTAACGGTAACCAATAAGCGTTGAATCATTAAGTCGTTTAATATAGGTACCTGTGGGCTTATCCCAGTTTTGATGGTAACCAAGATCTAGCTTGATGACAGGCGAAACACCTGTAGGATAGGCATAATCATGGAAGCCGCAATGTTCGGTAGCCGACAATTTCGCTTCGATGCCGTTATCCATCTTTACACGATAATATCCCGGACTTGCCTGTTCATTTGCATGACTAAAAGTAGTTCGCCCATGGTCTGCTGTATCTGTAATTAGTTTATTTTCAGGCATGACTGATATATCACACCAATCGCCTATCCCGGTACCGCTTAAGTGCATATGGCTGAACCCGGCGATCACAGAGTCGCCATAATAATAGCCACCGCACCAATCCCAGCCTCCATGCCCGTTGTCGGGGCTCAATTGAATCATCCCAAATGGCACAGTAGCGCCCGGAAAAGTATGCCCATGTCCGCCGGTGCCAATAAACGGATCGACATAGGATGTTAATTTTTGCTGAGCTTGAGTATTTATTTTAAATAGCGCTATAAAAATGAGGAGTAGTACGGTCTTTTGTTTCACTGAGGTATTTGTTGTTAATTGATGAGCAAGATTGGTTGAAATAAGCGCTCCGGGTTTTACACCAGAGCGCTCTCATTTAACAATAATCAAAACTCAATTGTGGTAGTATGTAGGATCAAAAATTGTGTTAAAAGTTTGGCGCATTAACGTCCCACCATAAGCGGGTAGTAATATTATCAGGGCCATTTAATAAATTAGCTACCGCGTTACTAAAGGCAGCTGGATCTTTTAGAATGAGCGAGCTCGGATATTGTAAGCGGCGTATCTGAAGTGCTACAGCTCCCGGGATGCCGCTATCATTGTTGATTATTGGAAATAATTTTGGATAGCCTGTACGTCTGTAGTCAGCCCAGGCTTCTTGTCCATCCGGAAATAAAGCCAGCCACTTTTGGGTAATAATCTGTTCCAGCATTTGCTCCTTGGTACCATTCGGGTTCCAGGCTACGCTAATGGTTGATAGCGCGGTCGCATTATTGGCAGGAACAAGAGGATCTACATAATTGGCTTCTGTGGTTGTACCCGCTATATATGCATCAACACCGGATGTAACACCATACTTGGTCATAGAGTTTCTTATGCCGGTTTCATAATCGGTTTGAACATTTTCACTTGTCCACCCGCGTAAAGCAGCCTCAGCCCTCAGGAACCATACTTCAGCAGAAGTAAGAATTGGCTGCGGGAAACTAGGCGTAAAATATGTATTGGGATTTGTGGAAGTTGGTATGTTTCCGGTTGAAAAGTACGCGTAGGTCGCATTATCACTAACATAAGTACCGGTGCGTACTCCGTGATACTGCCCGGCGTATGGAGATGAGCCCGTTGGTGCCGCCGTAGTAGGGGCAAAATAAACTGTAAACCTCGGGTCATTATAACCCTGCATATAACTTTGTATGGCCGCGTCCATAACCATTTGCCCCCCACCGTAAGTAGCAATCGCATAAAAGCCAGTGAAACCGTTTATTGATGATGGTATGTTGGCATCATCAGTAGTCGTCTCTAACAAGCCGCCTGAATTCTGGATCGCTGTTAATGCTTGTGCTTTTGCAGTTACCGCGTCAACCTTTACTATGCGCATAGCCAAACGCAGGCGAAGCGAATTGGCATATTTGAGCCATTGTTTATAGTTCCATCCATAAACATAGTCAGTACTTGCGGTATATGGCGCTGATGTGACACCCGCGCTTATCGCCGCTTGAAGATTTGTTACAGCAGTATCTATTTGTTTAAAGAACTGCTGGTAAATTGCTTGCTGGCTATCAAAAGGAGTTGTTGTTAAAGAGGAACCAGCCTTTGAATATGGAACCGGACCAAACCTATCGGTTACCTTATCCATAGCTGTAACTTGTATAAGCAATCCTATTCCCCATACCGGGGGTTGCGAAGTTTTAATGTTGGTGGTGAGCCCCAACGAGCGCATACTTGGCAAAATATCACCATAAATGTCTCCTAATGCCGGTGCGTTCCAACTTTCATGCATACCATAGTCCAAATTGCTACCTTGATTAAAAGCGCATGCGTCCAGGTATCCGGCATAACCATCCGCGCTAAGATTTTGGGCGCGCTGGTAGTCGTCGAAAATATTTACTTCAAGAGGGCCAAAGAGTGTAGAAGCTATGGCAACGGATTGGGTAGAAGATAATTTAGTAGGATCGGTATTGTATTTTTCAAAATTCTTGGTACACCCTGTCAGCGCTAAGGCTATGAGCATAACACCAATAAACGTGTATTTACCTTTTGGGTTATATGGTATATATTTAAAGTTCCTTTTCATTGTCTTATAAATTAAAATAATCAATATTATTAAAAGCTAACATTAGCCGAAAAACCCAGGTTACGTGTTGCAGGCGGGTTAAATGCGTCCACACCTCCAAGGCCGTTACCTGTAGAGGTACTTACCTCAGGATCGAACGGCGCTTTTTTGTAGAAATAGAACAGGTTGCGGCCTATTAATGAAAATTTCACACTCTTGATGGCACTATTGGTAATTGGCCAAGTGTAGCCAAGTGATGCTTCGCGCAGGCGAACAACCGTAGCGCTATAAATATATTGATCTGTTATACCAGAGAGGCCACCTGCTGCCTGGTACCAGTTTTTCGCGGCAACAGAAGTTACCGACTGGCCTGAGGAGTTAACCCCATTAACTGTAACTGTGCGGTTGGGACCATTGCCGAGGGAAGCCTGTGAAACGCCGAAATAGTCCATCTCTGCCTGGGTATAGGAAAGCACCTGGCCGCCAAATTTTCCGTCAACAAGAAAATTCAGGTTAAAGTGGCCGAAATCAAAACTATTGCTCCACCCCAATTGAAATTTCGGATTAGGATTACCTAAATAACTATATGTGCCAACTTTTTGCGGCGCATAGTTGCTTGCGTTAGTACCCGATAGTACTACCTGGCCATTCGCGTTTTTTAAAGTAGTGTATCCGTATATATCACCCACGGAACCACCATCTGCCATTACCGATTCGTACCCATACTGGCCATTACCACTACCGGTTAAAATAGCTAAAGGTAAACCATCTTTGTCATCAACCTGTATTACTTTATTTTTATTCATGGAAGCATTAAAGGAGGTATTCCATGTTAATGCTTTATCCCGTATCACATCAGCGCCCAAAGTGATTTCAAAACCCTTGTTCTGGATATCGCCCGCATTAACATAAGCGTTTGAAATGAGGGTGAAAGGAGACGGCTGTATGGAGAAATATTGGTTATAAGTATGTGTATCATAATAGGTGGCACTGAAGCTGATACGATTATCTATAAATTTCCAATCCGTACCCAATTCAAAAGAATGGGTCATTTCAGGCTTCAGGGTCTTTAATGGCGCATTGTTATTAAGTACTTCGGCACCGCTGCTATTTTGTGTATTTTGTCCTAAAGTTACATTAAAGGGTACGCCGTTACCAACATTGGCATAACTTCCACGCACTTTAGCGTAGGAAATAGCCTGGGGCATAGTAAACATTTGCGACAAAATAAACGTAAGACCTTCCGAAGCATAATCGTAATGGTCATTAGGCGTAAATGCCAGGGTTGAATTCCATTCAGTACGGTTAGTTAAGGCTAAATACACCCAATTTTTGTAGGAAAGGTTGGCGCTTTCGAAAATTGATTGGGTTTGCGTATGGGAAAAATAGGTGTTTGGAGCAATTGGATTACCTGCAGCATTAAATATATTAGAAAGAGAAAAAAAGTTGGGTGTTAAAAGCTGACCATTATTTCCGTTAGCACCGTCGCCAACAGCTAAACTATTAGTCCTCAAATCACTTATGGAAGCGCCTACTAAACCATCCAGTTTGAATTGGCCCCAGCTTTTTGGGTTAAAATTGGCAATAATATCGCCATACTTTTGCTCAGTTACCCCGTTATTGTAAGCGAACGCCCCATTAGGAGCAGTAACACCATTAAATACGGTTCCGGCGCTTTGATCATAGTTATAAACGTCATTGGTACGGTCAACATTTCCCCTTACCTGTAAATTAAACCACGTGGTAAAATCATATTTCACATTGGCGCTGGCTATTATGCGGTTACGCTGCAAAGTATTCGGATCATTGTTGATAAGCCACCACGGGTTTTGCTGCGGTGGATTAGTTCCCCCCAGGTTCGGCCAGTTCTGTGTAGCCACGCCGGTTGACGAATTAAGATTTTGATAATTGGTTTTGTAGGGTAATATATTAGCCCCTCGCGGAAACAAGTATAGGCCTGTCAATGGGTTAGCACTTACTCCCAATTCCGGGCTATTGGCGATATTTTGATCAATATACGCCATATTGCCATCAACCGTTAATTTATTGTTCAACAATTTTAATGTTTCGTGTAAATTAAAGTTGTTTCTCTTCAGATCGTTTTTGGGTTCAACACCGCTCGCAGTGGTATTGGCGTACGAAAAATAAGTTTGAGCTGTTTCAGAACCGCCGGAAAGGTCAATAGCGTTGGTGAAGTTGGTACCTGTTTGGAAAAATTCTTTTAAATTATTATGGGGTTGGTCAGAAATTGCAGGCCCGTAACTATCGGAGGCACTTGGAGTTTGCCCGTATTGGTTTTGAAACTTAGGCAATGAAACCGCATTTGAAGCCTGAAAACTTGACGAAAAATTTATCTGAGTTTTTCCTGCCTTGCCTTTTTTAGTGGTAATCAAAATTACGCCGTTTGAAGCCTGGCTGCCATATAACGCGGAAGCAGAAGCGCCTTCCAATACAGTAATACTTTCTATATCCTCGGGATTTAAATTTGATATACCATCCCCGCCATCAGGAGAGCCCCCTTGTATACTGGTAGGTTGGCTCCCATTTGATGGACTACCCAGCGGTACACCATCTATCACATACAATGGCTGGTTACTACCTGCGAATGAACGTATACCCCTGAGTTCAACTTTTGTTGAACCGCCAACACCAGAAGCACTGGGTGAAATGGTTACGCCAGCTACTTTGCCGCTTAATGAGTTCATCAGGTTATCCGTTTTTACCGTGTTTATCGCATCGCTGCTAATCGTTTGGGTAGCATAAGTAAGCGATCTTGAAGACCTTTTTATACCCAAAGCTGTTACCACAACCTCGTTAAGCTGGCCTGAATTAGCTCCAAGCGTTACAACTATATTCGTTTCGGTTCCAACAACAACTTGCCTGGTATTATAGCCCACATAGCTAAAAACAAGTATATCACCCGGATTGGCTGATAAAGAAAATTTGCCATTCACATCGGTTTGCGTGCCTGTGGTGGTGCCTTTGATAATGACGGAAACACCCGCAAGCGTTGTTCCTGTACTGTCGCGTACGGTTCCGGTAATTGTTCCCTGAGCATACAAACGCCCGGTGAATTTGGCGGGGTTCGGTAAATGATGATTGATTGCGCTTCCTGATGTAATTACACTGCCGGCAGCAAATGCTCCCGCGGAACTACAAACAATCAAGCATGTAAGTAAGCTTTTTTTCATACTCATGTCTAGATTAATTAAACTGTTAATAATAAATTGGTTTTAGAGCTCGTAGCCGTATAAATGGCGGCCATTAATTGGTTTTGGCGCACCCTTAGTATCCGTTACTAAGGTTATATCCCTTTTTGTTAAAGAATTGCCTACAAGAATTTTTATATTTTTAATTAACGCTGCATTTGTTACATTAAAACGGGCAGCGCGCACCTAAAGGCTATGGAAAATGCCATCATTTATTTTATCATAAAGATGTCAACAAGGCGTCCGGTTAGTACTTAAATTATTCTATTATAATCAGAATTAGTACATTGCGTCTACTTTCATCTGATTATTAAGCCCTAGAAGAGATTGAAACCTGATTTACTGGAACTCTGGAAAAAAATCTGTTTAACGGATGATGTTAAAGCGTTTGAGCAGCTTTATTATACGCTGTTCGGCAAACTGATTAAATTCAGCATCTATTATGTTCATCAGCGTGAGGCTGCTGAAGAAATTGTATCAGAGGTTTTTGTAAAATGCTGGAGTAACAGGAATAACCTGAGCCATATTGAATATCCGGAAAGCTATTTGTTTATCGCTGTTAAAAATCAATCGTTAAAATACCATAAAAAATATTCCAATATACACCTGGTTGAATTAGACGATCATCAGTTTCAGTTGGTTGATCTGGCTGACCCATCCAAAAAATTGGAAATAAAAGAGTTACATCACCGCCTCGATAAAGCCATTGAAACCCTGCCTATGCAGGCGCGTATGGTCTTCAGGCTAATTAAAGAAAACGGCTTAAAGTATAAAGAGGTTGCCCAGATACTGGAGATTTCGCCAAGAACAGTGCAAACGCAGCTTTTCAGAGCAATAGATAAACTGAGACAGGCATTGAAGTCGTTGCCGGAAAACGAGCATAACTCCGGGATAAAAGGTAAAATTGTGAGCATTTTGATCCTGATTTTTTATTCAATAAATTATTTAACCAACTTGTAGGCATCTTTTATAAAAAAAGGATTATCATATTGTACAAAATACACTAATGGAAGAAAAGAGATTTACCGAATTACTTGCAAAAAAATTATCCGGAGAGATTGCTCCTGATGAATTTGCTGAGTTTAACCGGCTTATTGCAGGCAATACCTCTTTTCAAAAAGAATATGAATCAGTAAGGTCTTACTGGATGCAGGATGACGAACCTTATGATAACATGGTGGGCATTCTTGAGAAAATCAAACAACGTGCAGGAATTACGGACACCGACGAAAATACAGCCCGCGTAATTGCAATACAGCGTCCCAAAAAGAGCCGGTTATGGTTGCGCAGTATAGCAGCTGCTGCTATCGCGCTTATTGTGTTATCTGCCTCTTTTTATTTTTTCAGAATATATACCCCGGGAAATGCCGTTTCTGTACGATTAAGCGAGCTGAAAACAAAGAATGGCTCAATTGCTAAAATCAGGCTAGCTGATGGTACTTTGGTTACGTTAAACGCTCTATCAACCCTAACCTATCCGAAAAACTTCACTGGTAAAACAAGAGAAGTTTTTTTAAGCGGGGAGGCTTTTTTTGATGTGGCTAAAGATCATAGTCACCCGTTTATAGTGCATACAAACCAATCAGATATCCAGGTGCTGGGGACTGCATTTGATATTAAGAGCTATAAAAATGACCCTCAATTTGAAGCAACACTTTTTAGAGGAAGCATTCAAGCTACATTAAAAGATAATCCTGCTATAAAAATCATCCTAAAACCAACAGACAAGCTACTCATTCAGCATACAGCTTATTCTTTAACCAAGGAAACTTATTTTGATAATTCGAACAGGTTAAATATCGAAACAGCCTGGATGAATAATAAGCTCGTGTTTAAAAACGAACCCTTTGTGCAACTTGCCAATAGCCTGGAAAGAAAATATGGAAATAACATATTTTTTAAGAATGAAGCGTTAAAATCAGTTAAATTTACCGGTGAGTTTGAAAAAGAAGATATAAATCAGATTTTACTATCGTTACAGATAGTTACCCGATTCAATTACAAATTTTCGGGTAATAACATTTATATTTTTTAACCAATTATTTATTCTTTTTCAAACAATGTCCTGTATAGACCAATCAGGGCTATGGCCGATATGCAAAATGTTTTACAGGTTAATTCATGAAATTAATCAGGTTATTATTATTGTTTCTCATTTTTTGGAGCTCAAAACAGGGGTACTGCCAAACAAAAGTTACACTTAATTTGCGGCATGCAACATTTGAAGATGTAATAAATGATATTAAAAATCAAACAATCTACCATTTTATATATCGCCCTGATCAACTGCCCGGATGGCCCATTACACTGCATATAAAAAATCAGGAAGCGCTAACCCTTCTACATAATCTTTTAACAGGAACAGGCTATTCCTTCCATGTAGTCTCAGATAATTTAATAGCGATCGGCGCCCCAAGAGATACGATCCAAAGGTTACCGATAACCGGTTTTGTAACAGATGAAGACGGTAATCCGCTCAGCAAGCTATCCGTCAGGATAACAAACAATCCTTATGGAACAGAAACAGATGAGAATGGGAAGTTTACTATTAACGCCATTAAGGACAGCACCATTAAAATATCCGGCATTGGATTTATTACCCAGGAAGTAAAGGCGCGCATCACCGGGGAAGCCTTAAGGATAGTTATGCTACCTGCTGCTAATAACCTTGATGAGGTAGTGGTGACTGCCCTAAATATAAAGAAAGCGGACAGGAAAGTAGGCTACTCCGTTTCGACCATACAGGGAATAGACCTGACCGAGGCTCGAGAGTCAAACGTAGCCATGTCGCTTGAAGGGCAGGTGGCAGGATTAAATGTTAGCGGCGTTAATGGCGGGCCGGCATCATCCTCAAGGTTACTGCTTAGGGGCGCTGCCAGCATGAGTGCCGGTTCCCCTCTACTCGTATTGGATGGTATACCAATAGACAATACCCAGCGCGGCGCGGCAAATGAATATGGAGGAGCGGATTACGGTGACGGATTCAGCAATATAAATCCGGATGATATTGAAAGTATTACCGTTTTAAAAGGATCTGCTGCGTCGGCATTGTACGGGGCAAGGGCGGCAAATGGTGTAATACTGATTACGACAAAAACCGGAAAAAAGAATTCAAAAGCATTAATTGAATATAACCTCAATCTTGCCTATAGCCAGGCTGTAAATAATACCGATTTTCAATATGTGTATGGCCAAGGTTCGCAAAACCAAAGGCCTACGGATGTAGCAAGTGCAATAGCATCCGGATTACTGAGCTGGGGGCAAAAGCTGGATGGAAAACCAACAATTCAATTTGATGGTAATTTATACCCCTATTCAGCTGTTAAAAATAACATTGACCAGTTTTACCGGATAGCCCCATCACTTACTAATACCATTGAAGTAAGCGGCGGTAGTTCCAAAGCTACCTTCCGGGCATCCGCTTCAGATCTTCAGGATGAGTCTATTGTTCCCAATAGCGGGCTGAACAGAAAAACCTTCAACCTAAACACCTCCTACGACATTACCGACCGGCTGGAATTCACATTTAATGGCAATTATATTTATGAACTTGATAAAAACAGGTCGTACTTAAGTGACGGCCCAATGAATCCTAATTATGGTATTGAATTATTGGCGACAAGTGCCAGCCAGGCTAGCCTTAAGCCCGGTTACAATCCATCAAACGGCAACGAATCACAGTGGAACAGCGATGTATACATTACCAATCCATATTTTGCTGTAAATAAACAGGTAGATAATTCCACCCGGAACCGCTTTATAACCGCCGGTGTTTTAAAGTACAAATTCTCTGATCATATGTACCTCCAGGGCAGGCTCGGATACGATATTAGTAATGATGGATTGTTAAATGTTCTGCCTACCGGAACAGCGTTCACTGTGAACGAACAGGGTGGACTGAATGGCTTGAGTAAATCACAAACAGCCGAACTGAACACTGACTTGCTCTTTGTCGCTGAAAAAAAATTGGCATCAAACCTTGATTTTGATTTTTCGGCCGGCGGTAATTTCCGCAAACGACAATATAACCTGACAGAGATTACCGGTTCTCAATTTATAACCCCTTATTTATATACTCCTGCAAATCTGGTAAGTATCGCTACAAATTATGACGTATCGGAAATTGTAACGGAGTCTGCTTATTATTCGGCAGATGTTGATTTTCTGCATCTGTTGGACATAACTGCTACCGGCAGGTATGACGTTTTTTCAACATTACCAGCCAATAGCAGAGGAATTTTTGTTCCGGGTATTTCGGGCAGCTTTTTATTTTCAGATCTTTTGCACTTGCCGCAACTGAGTTCAGGGAAATTTAGGATTAGTTATGCTAAAACAAGTGGGGAGCCGTCACAACCTTATACTACGCAATTGTATTTCACCTCCAATAACACAGTAAATGGTATTCCTTTAGGCAGCTTTTCTCCGGAACTACCCAATTACAACCTAAAACCGTTCACGCTTAATGAGTTTGAGACTGGCGTTAATCTAAACTTCTTCCAGAACCGTTTGGGCGTAGACGCCACTTATTTCAACCGGATCACCCATAACGAAATAGCGAATGCCCAACAGTCGGTCGCAACCGGGTTTACATCTGCCTACGTTAATGTGGGTAAAACTAAGAATACAGGCATTGAGTTATTGCTAACCGGGACACTCATAAAAACAGCTTCATTTTACTGGAAGACAAGCATTAACTTTAGCCAGGTTCATAATGTATTGTTATCTATCGATGGTTCAAGCCAGTATCTGCTAACCGGTACTTACCGCCCGTTAAATGCAAATACAGCCCTGGTTGTAGGCAAATCCATCACGCAAATAATGGCTTACGACTACAAAAGAAATGCGGCAGGGCAAATAATCATAGGAAGCGACGGCATACCCGAACGAGGAAATCTAGAAGCAATGGGCGGCACGTTACCGACGTCGTACGGCGGTCTTACCAATTCATTCCAATATAAAAGGTTTAACCTGTCTTTTTTAATCGATTATAAGTTCGGTAATAAGGTACTTTCGGCTACAGAAGATTACTCCTACGTTTATGGATTAAACAAAGCAACTTTACCCGGACGCGAAACAGGTATTGTTGCTAACGGGGTAAATGATAATGGTCAGCGCAATACGATCAATGTACCGGCTTACACCTATTATCCCGACTTAGCTACGAATATTTCAGCGTTATCTGTTTTAAACGGTAGTTTTATCAAATTCAGACAGCTTATTTTGGGATATGAATTTCCGGCACAATCTTTACACAGCTTATTCCAGGCAGTATCTGTTAGCCTTGTTGGCCGAAATTTGTTTACCATTCTGAAATATACTAAGAATATCGATCCAGAATCAGAATTTGCTCCAACTTTGGGCTATGCGGGAATAGAAGGTGAATCGTTACCGGCAGCAAGAACGATCGGGTTAAATTTAAACTTTAAATTCAGGTAAGGCCATGCGAATAATTCCTTTTATATCACTTATCGGACTTGTTTTTTTAACGGGCTGCACCAAAGCACAGTTAAACAATATCAATACAGACCCCACAAAGTCAACCTCTACAAACTTTGATCCCAACAATTTGCTTTCAACTGCTCAGTTAAATTATGCTAATACAGGTTATTACCAACTGGTTTATGAAAGTACGATGATGCAGGTACTTGCGTCTACCTATTTTTATTATAACAATGGTGATAAATATATAAATGAAGGCAATTTTACCGATTATCAGGGTGCTATTTTTAGCCAGGGTTATACCGAAGCAGGAGACATCAGGCAAATGCAGCAGCTTTGTATTCAGAAGGATTCAGCAAGCTATTCCAATCTCATCAATATTGGCAACATTATGTTCGTGATGATCTTACAAAGAGTTACCGATATGTATGGCGATTGCCCCTACTCACAGGCTGACATGGCGGAACAAGGAATAAAATATCCGGTTTATGACCATCAGCAGGACATTTATAACGCCATGCTATCTGATTTGAATAACGCGATTTCCAAACTTGATGTAAATAAGCCCAAACCAACCGCGGACCTTTTCTATAATGGTGATATTAGTAAATGGAAAAAATTTGGTTACTCATTAATGCTAAGAATAGCAATGCGCCTTACAAAAGTTGATCCGGCCACAGCTCAGAAATGGGCACAAACGGCATCCACAGGTGGCACATTTGCCGATATAAGCGACAATGCGATCGTACAAACTGATGGATCTAATGCAAGTAGCCAGAACGGCACCTCAATAGCACTACGAACGCTTACCGACTATGAACAAGTGAGATGGAGTAAAACATTGATTGATTATTTACGGCTAAATAATGATCCGCGATTAAGTGTTATTGGCGAGATTCCTCCGGCCGGCCTTTCAAATAATGGCAACGAAAATCTTGCAGGCAATCCTGACTCATCTCTGCAAAAAGGATTGCCAAATGGCTATGATCTGCTTGGCGGCTCAACAGATATTAAGAATTCGCCCGGTTATCCAGGCGGTACAGGCTCGGGTGCAGATTTTGCGCCGCTTGGGAATTATTCCCGCCCCAGAACAAGCGTTTACCTTAACCTTGGAGGCCCAATATTTGTGCTGACTTATGCAGAAACGGAGCTTTTACTGGCCGAGGCAAGCGCAAGGGGATGGAATATAAACGGGGCCGCCCAACTGCATTACGCTAACGGAGTTACCGGCGCTTTTCAATCGCTTAATCAGTTAAATGCGCAAACGGAGGTAAGTCAAGCGTCGATCACTAATTATTTAAATTCACATCCTTTAGATGTGTCTTCAGAAACCAACTCGCTTCAAATGATCAATATGCAGTATTGGGTAGCAACCGGAACGGATTTTAATTTTATTGAAAACTGGTTTAATTGGAGAAGATCCGGATATCCTAACCTTATCCCTATAAATTATCCCGGAAATATAACCATGGGAACAATCCCCAGAAGAATGATCTACCTGTCTACTGAAATATTGACAAACCCGGTGAATTACAAAGCAGCTGTTGCCCGATTACAGGGTGGCGATGTTTTGACAGCAAGAGTTTGGTGGGATACGGGTAATTAAAAACCGTACTTATGCTCTGAAGGGATACTTTAAAAGAAAAAGCTCCTTAGAATTAACTAAGAAGTTTTTTTGTGATACCACAATTGATTAGAACCAGGGGCACAAGGATTTAGTTTTTTTGTTTTAGAAAAAATATTAAAAAAATTAAAGTCGTATATTACCAAAACATAGCAATATCATTCTTTGCTGAGCCTTAAAACCAGCATTCGTCTTGTTATTGTTTCGTAACCTAAAAACCTTATCATGGAATCTTACACTAACTCAACTACGCCAATCAAAGCTCATGACCTCGCGATGGTCGCTTTCAATTCCAACCCACTAGTGCGGGCCCGAAATGCGGTCTATAATATAGACAGTACAATGCAAACTAATTATGATAGTTTAAAAGCGCAGCTAATTTTGCAGCTTAGCCCTGTCATTGTTGTTCAAAGTGATGGTTCGGGTGGCATTTTCACGCTCGTTTACCAGGGAAAAACTGAAACGGTAAGCCCCGTTTCGCCAATTTTCCAGCTAATGAAATCGGTTAGTCATACGCCGCTTGGCATTTACGTGATCATTGCACCTTATCTTGCTCAACCAGAGGCTGCGGAATAGGTAAAACCGCTTATGGAATTTCATACTGTGTTGGCAGTAGCATTAGCTAATTTGCCAGGAGCCGGATTACCGGAAAAGGCACTGGTATCCTGTAGTGAAGTTATTAAAGGGGGGATGAATTTTATTGACCAGGCGGTGACAGCAAAAACATTTACCATTGATCAGTTCGAAAATTTCACCAGTCAGGTAGCATCGGCTATCGCCACTAATATGAACTTTGCTGCGGAAGCACAGATCGCCGGCGTTGAAGCTTTACTTAAAAGATGGCGTGAAGAGTTGGGGCCCAAACAATGGAAGAATTTATATTCCATTATCCTGGCGATATGGACGACTGAGGTGAAGAATCAAAACTGGCTGATCGTTAAACAAATGATGGATCAGGATAAAGTGGATTCGCAACTTATCACGATCTCTATAGCTTCGTTTGCAGAGAATACCGTCGCCGCCGCTCTTGATAACCTGGCACGGATAGTTCAGGACAATGTTGCAGCAGCTATGATTTTCCCAACTAATGCTGTGATAGCAGATGCCTTAAAAGGCCCCGAGGACCTTTTGGCAGGTTCTATTGAAAAGATATTGAGCTGCCCGCATGCCAGGAAATCAATGTAATACGAATAATTGGCTCAAAACATGCCTAAAACGCCAAAAGCCCAGTTTCTAACGAAAATGGGCTTTTGTATTTTGTGGTACCACCTGGATTCGAACCAGGGACACAAGGATTTTCAGTCCTTTGCTCTACCGACTGAGCTATGGTACCTCCCTTTGAGGAGTGCAAATGTAGCTTGTTTTTTTATTTATCGAAACTTTTTTGTAAAAAAGGTTTTAAATGACTGATTTTCATTGGTAATAATTTAAATTCACGTAGCTATTTGCTAAATCAACCAATTAACTATATTTGAAATATACTATGCACGCATAATGATTGGCCAATTAATCTTTATTATCATACTGGTAGCCGCTATTTACTTATTCAGTAAAAATGTGGGCAAAATACGACGTAATATTTTATTGGGGAAAGATACTGACCGGTCAGATCAGCCTGCAAAGCGCTGGAAGATAATGGCCAGGGTGGCTTTGGGCCAAAGCAAAATGGTTAAGCGCCCGGTTGCCGCGGTAATGCACTTTTTCATTTATGTGGGTTTCATTATCATCAATTTGGAGGTAATGGAAATTATGATTGACGGCATATTTGGTTCACACCGGGTATTTTCAAAACCACTTGGGAGTTTATACGGCTTGCTGATAGGCGGTTTTGAGGTACTGGCAGTTTTGGTGCTTACAGCCTGCGTGGTTTTCCTGATCCGCAGAAACATTATTCACTTAAAGCGCTTTAGCGGCGTAGAGATGACCGAATGGCCAAAATCAGATGCAAACTATATTCTTTGTATCGAGATATTGCTAATGTCGGCATTCCTTACCATGAATGCTGCTGATTATAAATTACAGGCGCTACATTTCGGTGAATATATTAAAGCAGGAAGTTTCCCGATTAGCAGTTTAATTGCTCCGCTATTACCAAGCAGTGCATATGCACTGGTAATTACGGAGCGGGTTTGCTGGTGGTTCCATATTTGCGGGATACTGGCATTTTTAAATTACCTGCCCTACTCCAAGCATTTTCATATCCTGCTGGCTTTTCCGAATGTTTATTATTCTAACTTAAACCTTAAGGGTAAGTTTACCAATATGCCATCGGTTACCAATGAGGTAAAGGCGATGCTTGATCCGTCGTTCATTCCCCCTGCCCCGGCAGACGGTGAGGTAAGCCGTTTTGGAGCAAAAGATGTAACTGATCTTACCTGGAAAAACCTAATGGAAGCTTATACCTGCACCGAATGTGGGCGTTGTACATCGGTTTGTCCGGCAAATATTACCGGCAAGCTATTATCGCCACGAAAGATCATGATGGATACGCGCGACCGGATTACTGAGGTTGGTAAAAACATCGACCTGAATGGTAAAGATCATGATGACGGCAAAACGCTTTTGGATACTTACATAACCCGTGAAGAGATTTGGGCCTGTACCACCTGCAATGCTTGCGTTGAGGCTTGCCCCGTAAATATAAACCCATTGGAGATTATTACAGAGCTACGCCGATATTCTGTGATGGAAGATGCACAGGCGCCTGCCAGCTTAAACAATATGTTTGGCAATATGGAAAATAATGGAGCTCCGTGGAAATATTCGCAGGCGGATAGGTTTAATTGGGCAGAGAACAAATAATGTGCAGATATGCTGATGTGCGTATGTGCAGATGATAGAGAAATTATAAAATGGAAGATATAAATCCTGAAGTGAACAGTAAATCCGAAATTGAAAATTCGAAATCCGAAATCTTTAAAGTGCCTACCATGGCCGAAATGCTTGCCGAAGGCAAAGAGCCAGAAATATTATTTTGGGTTGGATGCGCCGGAAGCTTTGATGAGCGTGCACAAAAAATAACACGCGACATCTGCAAAATATTGCAGCATGTAGGCATGAGCTATGCCGTTTTAGGTACGGAAGAAAGCTGCACCGGTGATCCTGCCAAACGCGCGGGTAATGAGTTCTTATTCCAGATGCAGGCTATGACCAACATTGAAGTGCTGAATAGTTATAATATTAAAAAGATAGTAACCGGTTGTCCGCATTGCTTCAATACTATAAAAAATGAATATCCGGGTTTGGGTGGTACTTACGAGGTGATACACCACACCCAACTAATACAGCAACTGATTGACGAGGGCAAACTAAAAGCCGAAGGCGGCGAAAGCTTTAAAGGCAAGCGTATCACTTACCATGATCCTTGCTATTTAGGTCGTGGTAACAATGTTTATGAAGCTCCGCGCAGGGCTTTGGAAATTTTAGATACCGAACTGGTTGAAATGAAACGCTGCAAATCAAACGGATTGTGCTGCGGTGCAGGTGGTGCGCAAATGTTTAAGGAAGCGGAAAAAGGCAACAAAGAAATAAACGACGAGCGTATTGATGAAGTGATCTCCATCAACGCGACAGTAGTGGCAGCGGCTTGTCCGTTTTGTATGACCATGTTGACCGATGGCGTAAAACATCGCGATAAAGAGGAAGAAATTAAGGTATTGGATATTGCCGAGATAACGGTAAGGGCTAATGGGTTGTAGGTTATAAGCCCGGCTTAAAAAACCATTGTCATTTCGACCAGAGGGAGAAATCTTCTATGACTATCATAGAGGCAATGCAAGACGAAATAACAGGGTGAAGAAGATTTCTCCTCGTACCTCGTTCGAAATGACACTGAAGAACTACAAACTTTTATTCTTAAAATAATTCAATACCATCTGTAAGCTATCCAAGCGCTCCGGTTCCATGTTTTTAACGGGGATATTTAGTTGGGTTGCCATGGTATCGATGTCCTCGCGTGGATCATTATAAGTTTGCACGATGATGTCATCAGCAACGGCTTTTAATTGTAAGGTGCCGTTAACGGTGCTGCCCATGTAATCCATATCTGTAAAACGATGCAGTTGGAAAGAAAAATATTCCTGTTTGCCGTTGGTATAAGTTTTACGCAAGCGGATGAAAGCATCATCGGTTAATACCAGTTCCCATTTTTTTAGTTTGATCTGACCCGATGGATCATAGGATTCCGTTAGGCACTTATTGCTCCAGCTAAGCATCTCCTGCTCAGTCATGGCTGGTTTAAAGCCAAAATGCACTATAGCCAGTACGACTATCGCACCCAGGAAATAAAGTTTTTTCGTTTTTTGCAGAACTGATTTTATCATGACACCACCACTCTTTCCAAAGTTAATAAAATACTAAATTTGCGCATGCAATTTTCACAAAACTCACGGGTTTGGGTATACCAATCGGATAAACAGCTAAACGATGCAGATGTAATTAAGTTGCAAATTATGCTGGATAATTTCACCACCGGCTGGACAGCACACAATAATCAGCTTAAAGCTAAAGCAGAAATTAGATACAACCGCTTTATTATTTTAATTGTGGATGAAAGCCAGGCAGGTGCCAGCGGTTGCTCAATTGATAAATCGGTGCGTTTTATGAAAGATATTGAACAAGAGTTTGGCATCAATTTATTCGACCGGTTTAATTTGGCTTATCGTAGCGGTGAACAGATATTATCTGTGCCACGCCATACTTTTGAGGGGTTAATTTCAAACAAGACGATTGGTACAGATACCATCGTATTTAATAACATGGTGCAAAATTTAACTGAGCTGGAAACTAAATGGGAAGTACCTTTTAAAGATAGCTGGCACATTCAATTATTCAGCTCATTACTTGCCCAATAATCCTATCTGTAATGGATTACGCCGAAACTTTACAATACCTGTATACGCAGCTCCCCATGTTTACCCGCGTGGGATCATCAGCATATAAAGAAGATTTGACCAATACCATCGAGTTATGCAAAAGGCTTGATAACCCACAGGATAAATTTAAAAGTATCCATATAGGCGGTACAAATGGTAAAGGTTCAACCTCGCATATGCTGGCGGCAGTTCTGCAAACAGCGGGCTATAAAACAGGCTTATATACCTCGCCGCACCTGCGCGATTTCAGGGAACGGGTTCGTATCAACGGCGAAATGATCAGCGAACAGCAGGTAATTGATTTTGTGGTCAAGCATCAAAAAGATTTTGAAACTATCAGTCCCTCCTTTTTTGAAATGACGGTTGGATTAGCCTTTGATATTTTCGCGAAGGAAAAAGTTGATATAGCTGTTATTGAAGTTGGATTGGGTGGAAGGCTGGATTCTACCAATATCATTACCCCGCTCCTATCGGTTATTACCAATATTGGTTGGGATCACATGAATATTTTGGGTGATACTTTGCAACTTATTGCGGGTGAGAAAGCCGGAATTATTAAACATGGCGTACCGGTTATTATAGGCGAATATCAGCCGGATATCGCTAACATATTCTTACAAAAAGCAGCTAAAGAAGAAGCGGATATTTCTTTTGCTTCGGACGATTTTGAGGTGGAGTTAAAAGTTGAAAGTGAAAAGTTTAAAGTAAAAAGCCGGGATTTAATAGATCTGCAAATTCAAAGTAACAACTCACAACTTACAACCTACAATCTGCAACTCGACCTAACCGGGAGTTATCAACTTAAAAATATAAAAACGGTTCTTTCCGCTGTTGAGCAATTGCGCGAACAGGGATTTGTGATTACTGATGAGCATTTACAAATAGCCTTACGCCAGGTTAAAACCCTTACAGGTTTACACGGCCGCTGGGAAGTTTTAAGTACCGATCCACTCACTATTTGCGATACCGGGCACAATCCTGAGGGAATACAGGAAGTTTTAAAGAACATTGCCGCTACGCCTTACCAACACCTGCATTTTGTGATTGGCATGGTGAATGATAAAGACATCAGCAAAGTATTAAGCATGCTGCCTACAGATGCTACCTACTATTTTTGCAAACCTGATATCCCGAGAGGTTTAGAGGCTGAAAGTTTGAAACATCAGGCCGAAAGTTTTGGGCTACTTGGCGAGATCTATCCCAACGTAAAAGCAGCCTATCAATCGGCACAAAAAAATGCGCAAAAGGGTGATTTAGTATTTGTTGGCGGCAGTACATTTGTGGTGGCCGAGGTAGTCTGAACCTGGATTTAAGGGATTTAACAGATTTTCAGGATGTATAATTTCTTAGCAGGGTGCGCCGGTCTTTCTTAATCTATTTATCTTGATTAAGCCGCTTATTTCTAAACCAGAGCCGATCCCAGCCAATAAACCTCGAACAAAATGAGGTAAGGGGAACCAATCATTGATTAATGCAGGGATGGTAACCATTAACAATCCAATGCATATTAATAGTCTTATTTGTAATGGATATTTTTTAAATTTCATCGTTATTTATTTGTTTTGATATAGATTCCAATTTCTCTATTTGTGCATTTATTTTTTTTTCTTCCTTTTTAAATACCCGCGGCCGTACTACAAACCATAATATTAAAAGATATAGAACTGTTCCCGTATACGCGCCGATAAATAGCATGGTGTTTTCATAAACACCTTCATACAAATACGCCAGTAAACCTGTGGCGCAAAAACCCATGGCCACAGCCTGCGTACGCTGGTAATAAAACTGTTGCCTCAAACGTGTTTGCTCCAAAAATTGCAGAAACTCCTTGTTGCTACACTCCCTGAGTTTGTAAAACCTCAGTAACGAATTTAGATTAGTAGACACCAGTATGATTCCGGCGATGATCATAAATGCTTCGCCAATACGCGTGCTTAGCATCGTTGATTTATAGATGAACACCACCCAGATCATTCCAATTACCAGTACTATGGCGGTAATAACAAGCGCTGTTATCTTCAGTAATTTTTTGTTACGGAATTTCCGGATGATATGCACCATTTCGTGCGAATCGGGCAGGCTATCGGTTTTCGCGGTTAGCCATATCGCTTTTAAATCATTCAAATTGTCCATGATCCTTAAATTTAGTGGCCAGTTTATCTTTTATGCGGTGAACCTTTGTCCTGATGTTACCATGGCTCAAACCCACAATAGAGGCAATTTCCGCTTGTGGTAAATCTTCCAACACTAAAGAAATGATGATTCTATCAATCTCTTCTAACTCGGCAATACAGTTGTACAAAAAGGTTAGTTTATCTTCATGCGTTTCTTCCGGTACATCGGGCAAATGAAAAGGTAACTCCACTTTGGTTATGCGGCTATTCTTTTCTAAAGCCCTTAGGCAATTATTGGTAGCTATGCGAAATATCCAGGTACTAATTTTGGATTCATTTCTGAACGTTGATAAATTACGCCATACCGAGATAAATGTTTCCTGCGTTAGGTCCTTTGCCTGCTCATGATCATTTACATAGCCCATACACACCCGGAATATTTGGGGCGAGTATTGGTTATATAGTTGTTCAAAATCCATCATGAATATTTATTGCAGCAGGTATTTATTTATTTTTATGCCGGGTTAGATACGGTGACTTTTGAAATGTTACAACTTGTATGAACCGGAATTCTCCGAATTTTTGAATTTACAGAAATAGCTCATTATTCTGTGAATTCTAATTTTGTAATCTCGATTCCGACAGAAAAAATTCTAATTTTACCGCAACTAATACCTATTTTAAAAAATGACATACGCACCTTCTGCTGATAGATATAAAAATATGCAATACCGCCGTTGCGGTAAAAGCGGCATCCTGTTACCGGCGGTTTCGCTGGGCCTGTGGCATAACTTTGGCCATGTGGATGTGATGGAAAATTACCGCAAAATTTTGCACTTAGCATTCGACAGCGGCATCACCCACTTTGATTTAGCTAATAATTACGGCCCGCCTCCGGGATCTGCTGAGACTAATTTTGGCAAGTTATTAAAAGAAGATTTCAGCGCTTACCGCGATGAGTTGATCATTTCAACAAAAGCCGGCTACCATATGTGGGAAGGCCCTTATGGCGACTGGGGATCAAAAAAATATTTGGTATCCAGTTTAGATCAGAGCCTTAAACGCATGGGTTTGGAATATGTAGATATTTTCTATCATCACAGGCCTGACCCGAATACTCCACTTGAGGAGACCATGGGCACTTTAGATTTGATCGTTCGCCAGGGTAAGGCTTTGTATGTTGGTATATCCAACTACCAGGCAGAAGAAGCTGCTAAGGCTATAAAAATATTAAAGCAATTAGGCACACCATGCCTGATCCATCAGCCCAAATACTCCATGTTTGAGCGCTGGGTTGAAGGTGGTTTATTGGATGTATTGGAAGCTGAAGGTGTTGGATGTATACCATTTTCGCCATTGGCACAGGGCATGCTGACTAATAAATATCTGCATGGTATTCCCGAAGATTCGCGCGCTGCAAAAGCAAGCGGCTTTTTGCAAACCAGTCAGATTACACCTGAGCGTTTAGAAGAAATTAAGCAACTGAACGAATTAGCTAAACAACGCGGGCAATCACTGGCGCAAATGGCATTATCGTGGATATTGAAAGACCCTCGTGTTACATCAGTATTGATCGGCGCCAGTAAGCCTGAGCAATTGGCGGATTCGCTGAAATGTTTGGATAATATTGTTTTCTCGAAAGAGGAGTTAGCGAAGATTGAAACTATTTTAAAATAAAAACCTATTGTCATTTCGACCGGAGGGAGAAATCTTCTGTTAAATGCAAAGCGAACTTGCTTGGCGAAGAAGATTTCTCCCTCCGGTCGAAATGACATCGTAATAGAGCATTAAAAAATCATGAGCAATATTAACTGGGGAATAATCGGCTGCGGCGATGTAACCGAAAAAAAAAGCGGACCTGCATTTAACAAAGTACCGGGCAGCAAACTTGTTGCCGTTATGCGCCGTGATGCTGAAAAAGCGGAGGATTATGCCCAAAGACATCAAATAAGCAAATGGTATAGCGATGCGGATAAAATGATGGCAGAAGCGGGTATAAACGCCGTGTATATCGCTACTCCCCCATCATCACATTTAGACTACGCGGTATCAGCATTAAATAAAGGTTTTAATGTTTATGTAGAAAAGCCGGTCACCCGTAATGCTGCCGAGGCAGAACAAATGGCTGATGCTGTTAAGAAAAGCGGCTTAAAACTTACTGTAGCACATTACCGCAGGGCAGTACCTATGTTTTTGCATGTAAAGGCTTTGCTTGATAGTGATGCTATAGGTGATGTACGCACCGTACAGATACGTATGTGGCAGGCGCGTAAACCAAAACTGGTGGCCAATGTAGCAACTAACTGGCGGGTACAACCTGATGTTTCAGGCGGTGGCTATTTTCATGATCTGGCTCCTCACCAGCTAGATTTGATGTTGTATTATTTTGGCGAGACTGAGCTTTATAATGGATTCTCAGTCAATCAATCGGAAGCAACTCCGGCAGATGACCATGTATGCGGACAAATATTGTTTAAAAACAAAGTAGTGGTTAATGGCTCCTGGTGTTTTAATGTGGCGGAAAGCGAAACGATAGATAGTTGCGAGATCATCGGCACAAAAGGAAAAATAACGTTTCCTTTCTTTGGGAATTTTGTCACCTTGAAAACTGATAGCGAAGAAAAAACTGTTGAGTTTGTTCATCCGGAGCATATACAGCAGCCAATGATCACCAAAATTGTGGCTTACTTTAAAGGCGAAGGGCCTAACCCATGCGCTATAGAGGAGGCTGTTACTTTGATGAAAATTATGGATAGCTTTACTACTAAATAACAAAAATTACCAAAGAGGAATTCATTTGCCGTGTAATTGTAGTATCTTCAAAACATATACCATCCAACCATGTTACCCTAACTGATAAATTACAAATATGGCAGTAAAAAAAGCTACTCATCCTTTTTACGAAAAACTTTCATTAGTACTTGTAGGCCTAATCGCGTTAGGGTACCTGGTAATCCAGGCTAAGGATGTACTTGACCCGCTGATGTTTGGCTTTTTGTTTGCTATACTTTTATTGCCTGTATCTAATTTCTTTGAAAGAAAATGCCGTTTGCCCCGTAGTGCATCCTCATTGTTATCTATCCTGTTACTTATCGGTTTTGTTTTTGGCATTGGCTACCTGGTAGGTTCGCAAATATCAAATTTAGCGGATGACTGGCCACAGTTAAAAAGCCAGGTTTCTGATTCGGTTATCAATTTGCAGAGCTGGGTATCGAGCGCGTTCCATATAAACGCCGCCAAACAAATGACTTATGTAAACAATACAACCAAAAAGATCATAGAATCGGGCACTACTGTTTTGGGTACTACTTTTGGGGCAATATCATCGCTTATGTTGTTTTACGTATTCATGATGATATTCACGTTCTTTATCCTGTTTTATCGCAGGTTACTTTTCCGATTTATTGTATGGGTATTTGATGAAACCAACAAATCAATTGTGATGGATATTGCCGAAAATATACAAAGCATTTTAAGGCAATATATATTGGGCTTATTCCTGGAAATGGGTATTGTCGCCACCGTTGCCTGTACTATTTTCTGGATCATCGGCATAAAATACGCGGTACTGCTGGGGCTGCTTGTGGGCTTGTTTAACATTATACCTTACCTGGGTATTTTTTCGGCCTTATTATTAAGTTCTATCATCACATTTGCAACAGGATCTGTTAAAGACGCGATAGAAGTGGCTGTAAGCGTTGTGGCTATACACGCCATCGATTCAAACCTGTTACTACCGACTATAGTAGGTTCAAAAGTGCGCCTTAACGCGTTAATTACCTTTTTAGGGATTGTTTTTGGTGAGATGATATGGGGGTTATCGGGCATGTTTTTATCAATCCCGACCATTGCTATTTTCAAAATCATATTCGACCGCGTTGAGACTCTTAAACCTTGGGGCTTTTTGATGGGTGGCAGCTACGAGTATAAGGCGTCGGCAGAAAAAGACATGAAAACTGAGTAGTTCTTAACTTATCTGCCGGTATACTGCCAAAGCTATTGTTAAAAAATAAGCCAGTAATACCAGCGTATTTACTATCAGTAGCCAGTTAAGATCAACCTGTTTATATTTTTTTATGGTGCACAAAACCAGTAGCGTAACAAAGCCTACTATTAATATAGATGGGAATACCAGTGTCCATTTTTGATGGATAACAAACTGGAAGTTTTGTAACTTTGGATTATTCCCCTCTAAAAAAGGAATGGTAGAAATAAGTAGCAGCAAAAGAAATACACGTACAACAGCTTTTGCCGCAATTTGACTGATTTTCATGATCGGCCTAAATTAAATAAAAAATATTTATCCAGATATGTTTCGCAACCGCGCCCTTATTGTCACCCTGCTTTCAATTGTATTTGCAATTACCGCTCACGCACAAATCAAATTCACAACATCATTCAAAATTGTTCCGCTAGGTGTAAAAGGTGGTATTGATGAAAGTAATTTATCAGCCTATATGGTAGCCGCGGCGGGTACTAATAATTACATTTGCCTGGATGCGGGTACATTACACTATGGCATCGAAAAAGCCATAAGCAACGGCGTATTTAATATTTCTGCCGAACAGGTACTGAGACAATATATTAAGGGTTATTTTATTTCTCATGCCCATTTAGATCATATAGCGGGGCTAATCATCAATTCGCCTGATGATACCGCTAAAAATATTTACGCGTTGGCCAGTTGTATAAAAACCATACAAACCGACTACTTTACCTGGGAGAGCTGGGCAAATTTTGCCGATGCTGGTGAAACACCACAAATAAAGAAATATCATTACGAGGTATTAACACCGGATAGCATCATCGCCATAAAAAATACAGCGATGACGGTGCAGGCATTCCCATTAAGCCACTCCAACTTAACAAGCACTGCTTTTTTGGTTAGAAGTAACGATGCCTATATTTTGTATCTGGGTGATACCGGCCCCGATGAGATTGAGAAAAGCCACAACCTGCATAATTTGTGGGTGGCCATTGCTCCGCTGATTAAAGCCAATAAATTAAAGGCTATAATGATTGAGACATCGTTCCCCGACGAACAACCGGATAAGACCTTGTTTGGTCACTTAACCCCTCATTGGTTAATGAATGAAATGAATAAATTAGCCGAATTAACCGGAAAAGACCAATTAAAAGGTTTTAACATCGTTATTACACACGTTAAACCGCCACAATTAAGTATAAATAAACTCAAAGTACAGCTTCATTCCGAAAACAACCTTAAGTTAAACCTCATCTTCCCCGAGCAGGGTAAGGCAATTACCTTGTAAACAATTCTCATTTCTGAGTATTATACCTTTAATCGCTTGATAATTAACAGCTTTTTACATTTCTTAATAGTTAATTAATTATTTAACGACAACTTATTCAATTCTACATTCGTAATAGGTGTTATGAAGGGCTATGTCAATATTCCAAAAAATATTTATGTAAAGCGTTGCAAGGAGTGTGGTGCGCGCCCGATTATTGCCTTAATAAACGAGGGTGCTTACGTAGTAAAATGCCCAATTAGCGATAAACATTACCATACTCAGCCAGGATTAATAGACCTGGAAGACTGGAATCAGCATAATCCGTCTTCAAACGATTACAACATGAATAGCATGTCGACTATTTAAATAACTGACCATTATATTGAATAAACTATTGTAATTGAGGCATTTTGCTTATAATTACATTGCTAAACCTGATACTGATAGAACCTAGTTAGTTAATTAATGAATAAGTTAAAGCTTTTAATAGGGTATGATGACCCGGACCTTACGCTAGAAAATAAACTTTTTAATGCCGTTGCTTTAATTATCAGCGCTTATATGCTGTTATTCTTTATCATCAATATTATATTAGGATACAGCATTTATTTAGACATAACCATTGTATTAGTAGGGCTATTATCCTGCCTGGCCTACTACCGTAGCCGCTATGTTGGGTACCAGGAAAACATTGTTTTAGCTTACGTTACTGTAGGCATAATATTATTTATACCCGGCTGGTTTTTTAATGGCGGCGTAGAAGGATCGACCCCACAGGAGGGTATTTTTCTGATTGCATTAATCATTATTTTGCTTCAGCGCAAATATCATCTTTTTTTTATTGGTGTGGTAATCGCGCTGTTTCTGGGTTGTTTTTTTACCGAAAAATTTAACCCGCATTTAGTTTCGTTACCCTCTACGCTTACTAAAAAAGAAACTGATATTATTACATCCGCGGTAATAGATATTTTGATAATTGGCCTGTTGCTAAGTGTGTTGAAGAAGAGTCATGAGAATGATAAATTTTTATTGGTAAGGCAGCGCGAAGAATTACGATCATCACAGGTAGAATTATCAACCGCTAAAGATCAGGCAGAAGCTGCCACTTTTGCCAAATCCAACTTCCTGGCAAACATGAGTCATGAGATCCGCACACCCTTAAATGGTATAATTGGCACAGCGCAATTACTATCCACTTCGGAGTTGCTGCCGGGGCAACTGGAGTTATTGCAAACGTTAAATACAAGCAGCAGCCTGTTACTCAATATTATCAGCGACATACTCGATCTATCAAAAATTGAGGCTGACAGACTGGTAATTATACCCACAACTGTTGATATACGTGAATGTGTAAAAACAGTAATTGGTATTTGCAGGCCAGGGATAGCCAATAAAAACTTAATACTGGAGTACGCCATTGATAACCGATTGGCTGATTATGTGAATATAGATGAAAGCCGCTTACAGCAAATTTTAGTAAACCTGATAGGCAATGCTATAAAATTTACAGACAAAGGATTTGTAGAGCTAAAAGTTATAGTCACCCGCAATCGGCTTGATTTTCAAGAAGTTAAATTTCAGATAAGTGATAGCGGCATAGGTATTAGTGAGGAGGCTATTACTCAATTATTTAAACCATTTACACAGGTTAACAGTACGGCTTTACGCAAATACGGCGGCACTGGGTTGGGGTTATCGATCTGTAAAAAAATAGTGGAAATGATGGGTGGTAGACTTTGGGTGGAGAGCAAGGAATCGGAAGGATCGGTATTTAGTTTTAGTTTACCGCTTCCCATTGCCGAGAGTGTTACGAAAGATGTACCTGCCTATTATGAAAAAGCAGATTTTGTTAAAAAACCTTTAACCATTTTACTGGTAGAAGACAACAAAATGAACCAATTGGTAGCAGGTAGAATATTTGAAAAAATAGGCTATAAGATTGATTTTGCTGACAACGGGCAAATAGCCTTAGATAGGGTGGCAGAAAAAAATTATGACCTGATATTTATGGATATACAAATGCCAGTAATGGATGGCTTACAAGCGACTAAATTTATTATTGAAAAATACGGCGACAATACCCCTCCAATTATTGCCATGACGGCCAATGTATTAAGTGAAAATGAAGCTGAATGCCGTGAAGCAGGTATGAAAGACTTTTTAAGTAAACCTTTTACAATTGACAGGCTAAAGTCGATTATTCATAGATGGGGCGTGATGCAGAATGAACTACAGAATAATTAAAACGTATTGCTGCTACCGTTGTTATTGTTACTGAGGAACGATGAAATGGCAAATTTTAAAGAGTTAATAACATCAGACAAACCAGTTTTGGTAGATTTTTCGGCAGAGTGGTGCGGGCCTTGTAAAATGATGCCACCCATACTTAAACAGCTGAAAGATAATATGGGTGATAAAATAACGATCTTAAAAATAGACGTCGACAAAAACCCATCCGCGGCAAGCGAATATAACGTTCAAGGAGTGCCTACGCTTATCGTATTTAAAAATGGGCAAACCAAATGGAGGCAGAGTGGTGTAGTACAAGCCTATCAGTTACAGAAAATTATTGAGCAGTTTGTTTAATAATTACTAACGGTACCCCATTGCTTGCAGATCAAATAACTCTGCATAACGGCCGCCTTTAATAAGTAATTCTTCGTGGCTGCCGATTTCTATTAATTCGCCTTTATCTAAAACTAAAATCCTATCTGCCATACGCACTGTACTGAAACGATGTGAGATAAGCACGGCTGATTTTCCTTTGGTTAACTCGGCAAAGCGTTCAAAAACATTGTACTCGGCACGGGCATCCAGAGCCGATGTTGGTTCATCTAATATTAGCAGCTGCGCATCGCGCATGTAGGCACGGGCTAGGGCTACTTTCTGCCATTCGCCGCCGGATAGTTCAACACCATCTGCAAAGCGTTTGCCTAATTGCTGATCGTAAGCGGCGGGTAATTTTGCAGCTAATACATCGGCCAGACTTTGGCGGGCGGATGATTCTATCAGTGGTCTATTTTCTTTTTCGTTGATATTCCCGACAGCGATATTTTGGGCGAAGCTCATTTGGTAGCGTAGATAATCCTGGAAAATAATGCCGACGTTTAAACGCAGGTCGGCTAGGTCATATTCTTTCAGGTCGATGCCATCTAGTAATATTCGTCCTTCGGATGGATCATATAGGCGGGCCAATAGTTTTACCAGTGTGGTTTTACCTGCACCGTTCTCTCCTACCAAAGCCAGTTTTTCGCCGGGATGCAGGGTGAAGGTTAAATGCCTGTTTGCCCAACGTTCAGAATTTACATACCTAAAACCAACATCCTCAAAAGTAAAGCCTTGTTTAATTGTTTTTGGGAAAGGTATTGGGTTATCGGGCAGTTTTATTTTGGGCTGGATATCGAAAAACTCAAAGAAATCACTCAAGTAAATCGCGCCTTGTGATACCGCGGTGAAGCGGGTTAAAATACCCTCCAATAAGCTTCGTAGCTGGCGAAAAGATCCCGCGAGGAAAACCAAATTACCTATGGTTACTGTACCGTCGATGGTTTTTATAATGATAATCACATAGGCGGCATAGTAACCAATACTACCTAGCATCGCGAAGAATGTGCCCCACAATGAACGTTTGATAGACAAAAGTTTGTTATCAAGATAAAATTTATCCGAAAGCAGTTTAAACCGCTCTATAATAAATCCTGAAAGGTCGAATATCTTAACCTCTTTGGCAGTTTCATCACTAGCACCGAGGTAACGGATATAATCCAGTTCACGGCGTTCAGGCGTTTGTCCGCGGGTTAACGCATAACTTTTATCGTTAAAATGAGATTCGCCTAAAAAAGCAGGGATAATCGCGATCAGCAATAACACAATCAACCACGGATTGAAGGCCATTAAGCCTACCGCCAAAAAGCCCATCGTGATCAGATCCTGCACCTGGCTCATTACTTGCGATAGTAGTATAGTACGGCCAACGGTTTGTTGCCTTGCGCGTTCCAGCTTATCATAAAAAACAGCATCCTCAAACTGATCCAGATCAAGCGTAGCAGCATGCGCCATTAGCTTTACCGAGGTGTGGTTATTAAATAGATCGCCTAGCAAGCTATCCATCAAAGTAATAGCCCGGGATAGCGCATCAGATAAAATAGCCAATGCAAACTCAGCCGCTACTAACTGCCATAAATGATGTGTGTCCGCACCATGTTTATGGGCGATGGAGATTACCTGATCGATGATTAGTTTTCCAACGTATAACAAGCCTAAAGGCATAGCAGATTTCAAAATACGCAGTACGGAGTTAACAACAGTCATCCACGGACTGGTTTGCCATACTAATTTGAAAAACGCAGGCAGGTTGCGTAATGCTTCAAGGCGTTCCTTAAAACTTAATGGTGTGGGTTTTATATTTTTGGGGGGACGGGCGGTGTTCAATGGTGTTTCTTTCTTTTAGATGTCATTTCGAACGAGGTACGAGGAGAAATCTTCTTCGATCTGTAAAGCGGCCTATGCATATCGAAGAAGATTTCTCACTAGCGTTCGAAATGACAAGTTGAATAGAATAAAATTACTCAAAATCAACGTACCAATCCAGTCGCTCCTATTATTGTGAGAACCCAATGACATGCAACAAAAAAAGAGGGATGCTTTTCAACGTCCCTCTTCGATTCTGTTTAGGTTATTGTAATGTTAAATTTTGTTTTTAACAGCCGGTTTCGCAGGCATAACCATTGACTGGATATGTATTTCCCTTTGTAAACGAGGGCTGTGATTTAAATCTTTATGTAAATGCGGCGCGATAACCAATGATACGATCGACATTAGTTTGATCAGGATATTCATTGACGGGCCTGAAGTATCTTTAAACGGATCACCAACGGTATCACCTGTTACAGATGCTTTATGCGGTTCAGATTTTTTGTAATACATCTCGCCGTTGATCTCTACGCCCTTTTCAAATGATTTTTTAGCGTTATCCCATGCACCACCTGCGTTGCTCTGGAATATACCCATCAACACACCTGATACAGTAACACCCGCTAACATCCCACCCAAAACCTCAGGACCAAAAATGAATCCTACAATGATCGGAGAGATCAAAGCGATCAATCCCGGAGCAACCATTTCACGGATAGATGCTTTGGTTGATATAGCTACACATTTTTCGTACTCAGGCTTGGCTTTGTATTCCATAATACCCGGAATCTCGCGGAACTGGCGGCGAACTTCCTCAACCATCGCCATAGCTGCACGGCCTACTGCCGAAATACATAATGCCGAGAATATAAAAGGGATCATCCCACCAACAAATAAACCGGCCAGTACATCGGCTTTATAAATATCAATATGCTCAATACCTGCAACACCCACAAAGGCTGCAAATAAAGCCAGTGAGGTTAACGCGGCCGAAGCAATGGCAAAACCCTTGCCTGTAGCCGCGGTAGTGTTTCCTACGGCATCTAAATTATCTGTACGGTGACGTACTTCTTCGGGTAGGCGGCTCATTTCAGCAATGCCACCCGCGTTATCTGCAATCGGTCCAAACGCATCAATAGCTAATTGCATAGCTGTTGTAGACATCATGCCTGCTGCAGCAATAGCAACACCGTACAAACCTGCAAAATGGTATGAACCATAAATACCTGCTGCCAATACCAAAATTGGCAACACAGTTGATTCCATACCTACGGCCAAACCAGCGATTATGTTGGTAGCGTGCCCTGTTGACGACTGACGAATAATTCCTAATACCGGGCGTTTACCCATCGCAGTATAATATTCGGTTATCATCGACATTAAAGTACCAACTACCAGCCCAACCATTATCGAGTAGATAACACCGGTTTTGGTAAATTCTAATGATCCTTCTTTTAAACCACCCCCCGGAAGTTCGTCTCTTAGCATGTGAAAAGTATCGTTTGGCAACATCCAGTTTACCAGAAATATGGTTGCGATAGCTGTTAATATGATTGATGTCCAGTTACCTATGTTAAGTGCTTTTTGTACACTTGATGTTTCAGTTTTTATTCTTACGAACGATGCTCCAACTATTGAGAAGACCAAACCTAAACCTGCAATCACCATCGGCAATAAAACCGGGGCTATGCCACCAAAATTATCATGTGATACAATTTCGCGACCCAAAACCATCGTAGCCAGCATGGTTGCTACGTATGATCCGAATAAATCGGCACCCATACCTGCTACGTCGCCTACGTTATCACCAACATTATCGGCAATAGTCGCAGGGTTGCGCACATCATCCTCGGGGATACCTGCCTCAACCTTACCCACTAAATCCGCACCTACGTCGGCAGCCTTAGTATATATACCGCCACCTACACGGGCAAATAACGCGATTGACTCGGCACCTAACGAGAATCCTGCCAAAACATCTAATGCTTTAGCCATCGCCTCGCCATTTACATTGCCACCAGTGTTTTTAACATAGATGATAAAAAAAACAATGAACAATGAACCCAAACCTATGATTGCCAAACCGGCAACACCTAAACCCATAACGGTACCACCGGTAAACGATACTTTTAAAGCTTGCGATAAACTTGTACGCGCCGCTTGCGTAGTACGTACGTTAGCTTTAGTAGCTATACGCATCCCCAAAAAGCCGGCGAATGCCGAAAGGAATGCCCCAACTATAAATGATATAGCGATAATCGGGCTTGATGTATGCACCGTTGTGCCCGAATACGCAAGTAGTATACCTGCAACAACAACAAAATAGCTTAATACCTTCCACTCGGCGCGTAAAAAAGCCATGGCACCGTCGGCAATATAACCTGCCAATTGCGCCATATCTCCGTCTCCTGCATCCTGCTTAGTAACCCACGCGGCTTTAACAGCCATCACTGCAATCCCAATGAGCCCAAAAACGGGTATCAGGTAAATTAAATTAGTGTACAAAAAGTCCATGTTAGAAATTTAGTTTATTAAATGTATTTGGTTAGTACTGGTTATATATTGGACTGCAAATTAGCAAATTAATTTATTTACAAAAGGAAACGGCAATAGTTTTTGCATTGATTTTAAGCGTAATACAGACAGTTATTGAATTATTCTTAGAGGTTTGGCTAAAGCCATTTTTTGTACTTATTTATCCGTTGACTAAAGTCAACGGCAATGAATGGAAATTTATATTGAATTGCATTCTTATTTATTGATAATCAGAATTGGAAAATTTACCTGCTGGCTAAAGTCAATGGCAATGAGTACAATTGAACTGGCATTCATTGCCGTCCCATTTATGGGGCGGTGAAAGTGAAAAAGTTAAAATGGCTTTAGCCTAACTTCTGGAACTTAAAAATGATAACTCTTATGTAAGCAAGTAATATTTTAATTTGCGACTTTATTGCTATCTTAACCCACAAAACGAACCTCATTTTATGACTGAAAAAACTACCGAACCCAAACTAAAACATTCTTTAGGCCTGCTTGACGGCACCATGATTGTAGCAGGATCAATGATCGGTTCGGGTATATTCATTGTAAGTGCTGATATTATTCGCAATGTGGGTTCGGCCGGATGGCTGATTGTGGTTTGGGCGCTTACCGGTTTCATGACCCTGACCGCAGCCTTAAGCTATGGCGAACTAAGCGCCATGTACCCCAAAGCAGGCGGCCAATATGTTTATTTAAAAGAGGCATATAATAAATTGATTGCCTTTTTATACGGCTGGAGCTTTTTCGCGGTGATACAAACGGGTACTATTGCGGCGGTTGGTGTGGCGTTTTCGAAATTTACAGCTTATTTGATCCCGGCTTTCAGCGAAGACAATATATTATGGAGGTTACAAACCGGGGTTGATAATGCCGGTGCAGCTAAGTTTTTCACGATAAGCGCGGCGCAAGTTGTCTCTATCCTGCTTATTATCCTGTTAACTTTTATCAATACCCGGGGTGTTAAAAGCGGAAAAATCATTCAAAACACATTCACGTTAACCAAGCTTTTCAGTCTGTTTGGGTTGATCATCTTCGGCTTTATTATGTTGAAGGGCGATGTATGGCATGCCAACTGGACCAATGCATGGCATCTGCAAAAACTAAACACCGACGGCACATTTTCACAATATACTTTAGGTGCAGCATTAGGTGCTGTTGCTGCCGCGATGGTGGGTTCTATATTCAGTAGCGATGCCTGGAATAACGTAACCTTTATAGCCGGTGAAATGCGTAACCCCAAAAGAAATATTGCGTTAAGTCTTTTTTTAGGTACGATGATCGTAACAATTATCTATGTATCGGCCAACTTTGTTTATACAGCAGTACTACCATTGCACGATATTGCTACCGCTGCTAAAGATCGTGTTGCGGTATCTGCTTCGCATGCCATATTTGGTAATGTTGGCACTATTATAATCGCGCTGATGATTATGATCTCAACTTTCGGGTGTAATAACGGGCTGATATTATCAGGTGCGAGGGTATATTACACAATGGCAAAGGATGGCCTGTTTTTTAAACGTACAGGTGAATTAAACAAATTTGCCGTACCGGAATTTGGCTTATGGTTACAATGTATAGTTGCAGGGATACTATGCTTAAGCGGCAGGTATGGCGATCTGTTAGATATGATCTCCTTTGTAGTAGTATTATTTTATGTATTAACGATTATCGGCATATACATTTTAAGAATAAAACACCCCAATGCGGAGCGCCCATACAAAGCCTTTGGTTACCCGGTACTACCCGCTATTTATATTATAATGGGATTAAGCTTTTGCGCGTTATTAATAAAATATAAGCCACAATTTACATGGCCTGGTTTAATTATCGTATTGATAGGCATTCCTATCTATTATATATCACAACGCAACGTGAAGCATGAGGATACAACGGTTACTAACGCTTAGTTTTTTATTTATAGCGGGATATGCCCCCGCGCAGTCACTTCAGCAGAAATTACAGGCAGCCGTAAACAGGTTGCAGGCGGATAGTCAATGTCAATATGCCTCCATATCCTTAACGGTATTGGACGTGAACAGTGGCAAGGAAATATTCTCCGCCAATCCAAGCATGGGACTGGCACCTGCCTCCACCATGAAAACCATTACCACCATAACCGCTTTTAATGTTTTGGGGGCGGATTTCAAATATCAAACGGCTTTCGGTTACAACGGATCAATTACTGATGGCACTTTGAATGGTGACATCATTATCAAAGGTTCCGGCGACCCAACCCTCGGCAGCTGGCGCTACGAAAGCAGCAAGGAAGGGCATATTTTAACTTTAATGGTTGATGCCATCCGCAAAGCGGGAATAAAAAGAATCAACGGAAGAATTATCGGTGATGATTCAATATTTGGGTCGCAATCTATTCCTGATGGGTGGATCTACCAGGATATAGGCAACTACTACGGCGCAGGAACCTCCGGCCTTTGCTGGCGTGAGAACCAATATGATGTTAAGCTGCATGCCGGCGACATTGGTACACCGATAACTGTATCGCGCACCGTACCTGCAATCCCTTACCTTAAGTTTAAAAGCGAGTTACTGAATGCTCCCGCACATACCGGAGATCAATCGTATGCTTACCTGCCGTTGAATGGCAACTTAGTTTACCTGCGCGGCACTTATGCGGAAGATCAAATCAAAAAGAGCATCGCCCTGGCACTACCTGATCCGGCTTATGACGCGGCTTTTCGCTTGGTGGATACATTGAAGCGATTAGGCATCTCTATATCAGGCACAGCCGAATCAATCTCTACCCTAACTGCCAAAGGCGAAACCACGCCAACAGCAAATCAAAATATATTAACCATATCCTCGCCCGAACTCAGCAAGATCATCTATTGGACTAACCAAAAGAGCATCAACCTGTATGCCGAGCAATTGCTCAAAACCATTACCTGGAAAGCCGGTAAACAACCATCCACAGCAAATGGCGTTGTGGCATTGCAGGATTTCTGGAAGCAGCGCGGTATCGACCCAAACTCATTAAACGTATTTGATGGCTCGGGCCTATCCCCTGCCGACCGTGTAACTACCAGAACTTTAGCTACCATACTGCAATCGGCTGCTAAAGCGCCCTGGTATCATGATTTTTATGAGAGCTTGCCCATTTACAACGATATGCACATGAAAAGCGGCAGTATCATCAACGTGCTTAACTATGCAGGCTACCAAACGCATGACGGTAAGCAATTATGCTTCTCTATCATGGTGAACAATTATAACGGATCAGGGAAAGATATCAAAGCCAAGATATTCAGGGTGTTGGATGAATTGAAATAGTAATCCAAAACCTTTTCACGTTTCCAGGCTTAAACAATTAATAGAAAGCACCCATTTATGAACACAGATACCAAAGGCGACAAATCAAAAAAAATAGGATTAGCACTCTCTGGTGGTGGCGTGAGGGGTGTTGCGCATTTGGGGGTGATACAGGCACTTACTGATCACGGTATACAGTTTTCGCATATCTCGGGCACCAGTGCCGGGGCGGTTGCCGCTGCTTTTTTTGCGGCGGGCATGCCACCCAGAGAAATACTGCAGGTTATTAAAGATGCTAAACTGCTTAAGCTGCTTCGCCCTGCGTTGGGTAGCACGGGTTTGGTTTCTATCCTGAATGTGAGCTCATTGATCAAAAAGTATATACCGCATAATACTTTCAACGAGCTTAGCATAAAGGTTACCATCTCCTCTGTTGATCTTGGTGAAAGCAGGCTCGTATACTTTACCGAAGGCGAACTGGATATAGCCATTTTAGCATCCTGTTGCCTGCCCGGTATATTTAAGCCTATCATGATCAGTGGCCATATGTACGTAGATGGCGGCATCCTCAACAACTTCCCGGTTGACCCACTGGTGGGCAACTGCGATTTCATCATCGGCTCATCCTGCAACCATTTGCCGATTGTTACCGAGATCAAATCCTTCGCCAATATGATCGACCGCGCGGCGATGATCAGCATTAACTCCAACCTTAATGCGCATAAGCTCTTGTGCGATGTAGTGATCGAGCCCCAGGACCTTGGCGGCTACGGCATATTCGATACCGATGCTGCCGACGATATTTTCATGATTGGTTATGAAGAAGGCCTGAAAGCGGTTCGTGGAAATACGAAAATTAAAGAGTTATTAGCGGCCAATAAAAACTAAAATATACCACAGAACAAATGGAACAGGCGGTGCATTTGATACACATTTACTGTCATTTATGCCCAAAACCAGGTCAAAAACAGGCTTTTGGGATCGATTTTGAGTCAAAAAAACGTTCTTTTTAGGCTAAAAGAGCAACAAAATCACCCAAAATAGACTAAAAAACGATCTAAAAACATCAGAAAAACAGCAAATTTAAACTGTTTTCACCATCTTTCCGCCGTAGGCGAAGAGAGGGTCGACAAGCAAAGCGATGTCGGGGTGAGTGAACATTTTTAGAGTCTTTATAAGGTGCTAAATTGTCATTGCTGAGGAACGAAGCAATCGCAAACTCTACATATGGGCGATTGCTTCGTTCCTCGCAATGGCAAAAACTAAAGACACCAATATTTTAACACTCCCACCCAAAACCATATCCACATCATTAATGTACTATTAATGAGCAATATTCGGTTATCAAATGGAACTAAACAGCAATCAACCAAGCTACTGGCTTACCCGCTTTGTCATACTTAGGCTGCTGGGTATCATCTATGCTGTAGCTTTTTTAGTTGCCATTAACCAAATTATCACTCTTATCGGCAGCAACGGGCTACTTCCGCTTGGGATCTACCTTAAACAGATCACGGCCACGCTCGGCTCAACCGGTGCAGGTTTTGTTCGCTTACCTTCCGTTTTTTGGTTTTGGCATTCTGATGCCGCGCTTTTAACGGTAGCGTGGGTGGGGCTCCTGCTTTCCTGTATGGTAGTAATTGGCTATGCTAACGTACCGCTGCTCACCATCATTTGGCTGCTCTATATGTCTATCGTACATGCGGGGCAAGACTGGTATGGCTACGGTTGGGAAATTCAACTGAACGAAACCGGTTTCCTGGCGATATTTCTTTGTCCGCTGATCGACATGCGACCATTCCCAAAATATGCGCCGCCATTGCCTATCATTATTTTATTTCGCTGGCTCGCCTTCCGTATTATGCTGGGCGCCGGGTTGATCAAGTTCCGTGGCGATGCAACATGGCGTAACGCTACCGCGCTTTATTACTATTTTGAAACACAGCCCATCCCCGGTCCGCTAACACGATGGTTTCATTTTCTGCCACATACGCTATTGAAAATCGGGGTATGGTTTAACTGGCTTGCCGAACTGGTAGCGCCATGGTTTATATGGTGGCCTCGGCTCTCGCGCCACATTGCCGGGTCGGTTATTGTTGCTTTTCAATTCTTTATCATCCTTAGCGGCAATCTTTCGTTTTTAAACTGGCTAACCATCCTCCCCGCCTTAGCCTGTTTTGATGATAGTTTTTGGTCAAAATTGCTTCCTGCCGTGCTTGTCCGTAAAGCGGAAACTGCTGCCAGCGTTGCCGAAGAATCAAAACCTATGGTAATTACAGCATGGGTAGCTACAGGCTTGGTGGTACTACTCAGCATCCAGCCGGTATTGAACATGCTATCACCCAATCAGGCAATGAATTCCTCCTATGATCCCCTCGATTTGGTAAACACCTATGGCGCCTTCGGCAGCGTTGGTCAGGAACGTATGAACGTTATTTTTGAAGGAACTTCGGATGATACCACTGGTAATAAAGCAGTATGGAAACCCTATATCTACAAAGGCCTGCCTGTATTGTTAGATAAACGTCCACCGCAAATTGCACCCTACCAGCTTCGGCTCGATTGGCAAATGTGGTTTGCCTCCATGTCCACCGCCGACCAATACCCATGGACCTACAATCTGGTATGGAAGCTGCTACACAATGACCCGGATGCTGTTGGACTATTTGCCGAGAACCCATTCCCCAGAAAACCTCCCCGCTACATCCGGGCAGTGTTATACGATTACAAATTTGCCCGTCCCGGCAATCCTAAAGGCCTTTACTGGACAAGGACAGAAGTAAACGAATGGTTGCCTGTTCTTTCTGATAGCGATCCTCGTTTGATAAATTTCCTGGAAAGTCAGGGTTGGATACGTTAGATAATGGGCAACATATTTTCATGCGATTTTTTACCCTCTTTCCGCCGTAGGCGAAGAGAGGGTGGTCGAGCGAAGCAAAGACCGGATGAGTAAACTATGCGAGCGACATTAGCATAAATACCAGGCGCATAGTTTACTCATCCCGAATGTGCTACGCTGTTCGACCCTCTCTCCGGCAAGCCGGAAAGAGGGTGAAAATATTGCTTTGTTTGTCAGCACAATCAGTTAAACGAAGCTCTAAACTCCAGAGGCGAAAGCTCTGTCTTCGTTTTAAACAACTTACTGAACGACTGCGGGTGTTCAAATCCCAACTCATAAGCAATTTCACTTATGGATAAACTGGTGGTAGATAACTTTTCTTTCGCTTTCTCAATCAATTTATCATGTATATGCTGCTGCGTGCTTTGTCCCGTCAACATTTTTAGCGATCCACTCAAATAACTCGGGGATATATTTAATGTATCGGCAATATATTGCACAGTAGGCAATCCTCTTTTTAATAAAGTATCGCTGTTAAAATACTCCGTCAAAATTTCCTCGAGGCGGTTTAGAATTTGATGATTAGCTATTTTCCGGGTGATGAATTGCCGCTGATAAAACCGTTCCGCATAAGAGAGTAGTAACTCTAGTTGAGCGATAATAATAGTCTGACTGAATTTATCAATGTTGGAACGGTACTCCTGCTCCATGCTTTGCATCATACCGATAATAGTTGTTTCTTCCTTTTCAGATAAAAACAAGGCCTCATGCACTGAATAATTAAAATATTCATACTGTTTCATGGTTTTAGCCAAAGAGGTATGCCATAAAAAATCGGGATGGATGAGTAACAACCATCCCGAATGCGTTAAGGGAGAACCTTTATCAATCTCCATTCCGAACACTTGTCCGGGCGAAATAAAAAACATGATCCCTTCGTCAAAATCATATTCTTGCTGCCCGTATTTCATCTTGCCATTAAAATTTCTTTTTAGCGAGATGGAATAGAAATCAAACACCACATTTATCGATTCATCATATGGCAAACGTTTAATCAAATCAAAATTAATCACACTAATCAGCGGGTGCTCCGGTTTTGGAAGCCCCATCACCTGGTGATATTCACTGATGGTTTTGATCCGGTGAGGTTGCGTATTTGCCATGATACAATATAGTTATTTTTGATTGTAGATAGCTGCAAATTCTTTGGCGTAATCGGCCATTTTTACTTTACCCATCACTTTAGGCCAGTGGCGGTAAAAATCCTCAGCCAATGCACCTGTATGCTGACTTGAAAACATCTCAACCAAACCATGCGCCATAGCAGGGCTTAAACCCACAGTTTCCAATTGGCGCTGTCTTTCTTCGCCGGATATTAATATCCATTTCAAATCAGGTTTGCCAATCGCCTCACCCAAAATACGGGCCGTTTCGTTACCGGTCAGCTCATCGCTTGCTACATAACGTACTTTGTGGCCTGTAACAGGCACTTCCAGCTCATCAGCTACAGCCGATGCGATATCGGCAGGTGCAACCCAAATCAGCATATCATCCGCGCCGTAATTAGCCACTATTACACCGGCGGCTTTTATCCCCGGTATAAAACCCAGCAGGTTATAATAAAAACCCGAAGGCCGCATAAATGTAATCGCCACATCCGTAGGCAATTTCTCAAAAATAGTTTCCACTTGTCTGTGCGCCAGGATCAACCCCGAATCCTTCTCCATGTGCGCACCGATACTGCTCAAATGCACTACCCGCTTAACCTCCGACTTTTCGATAGCTTCGGCAAAGTTTTCACCTGTTTCTCTGCAGTAAGCCATCATATCCGCAGCTGCGTAATTAGGCGGCACCATGGTATACACCGCATCTGCACCTGTAAAAGTAGTTGTCAAAAAATCAACATCTGCCAATGTACCTATGGCGGCAATAGCACCTAAAGCTTCAATTTCTTTTTGCTTACCAGGATTGCTGCTAACAACAATAACCTCATGCCCTTTTGCCACTAGTTCTTGTGTTAATGGCTTACTGATGTGTCCTAATGAACCTGTTACTATAATTTTCATTGTTTTAATTTGTTTTTAATGGTAATGAAGCTTCCTCCGGAGGTTTCATTGTTTCAATTTGTTTTGATGATACAAAGTTGTGCATCAACAAAAGAGGAAAAGTAGCCGAATCAACTATTGTTGTAGCCAAAAAAACTGTCATTCTTCATAAAAAAATGAAGAATGACAAGTCAAGTCAAAAGGCCAGCTCCCGGCCCGATGGAAAACCGGGCCGGGAGCTGGCCTTGTGGGCAGAAGGTTTTTTCCGTCTTGAATTTTTGCTTCTTTTGTTTCAAGACAAAAGAAGTAGCCCCCGCGGCAATGAGCGGACAGAATATTTTATTAAAACGGGAATATTTTTTCTAAGCGATAGTGAGGAGCCTCACACTTGTATAATCATAATACAGATTCTTCGTTTCTCAGAATGACAAATTAAAATCTACTCTTTGTCGCGTAGCGAAGGAGGGGGTCGACCAGCGCAGTGTAGTCGGGGATGAGTAGTCTGCGCCATCCATTCGCTTCCTGACTCACCTGGTTTTCGCTCAGCCGCTCAGCCTGCCCGCTCTTCCGCAAGCGGGAAAGAGGGCAAAAACTTTTCCCCACCTCTTTCCGCCGCAGGCGAAGAGAGGTCGACCAGCGCAGCGTAGTCGGGTGAGTCAACATCGCCAGGCAGTCTTCACTAATGTTAATAATTGAAAAATATCTCTTACTGTTAAATATTTATATATCAAATTTTTATTTCCTAATTTTAGGTCTCATCCCATAAACGCTTCATAAAAACTGATACTCATTTATTAATCACCAAAAACAAACACCTATGAGCACAATTAAAGTAAAAGACGGCACCGAAATTTATTACAAAGACTGGGGAACAGGGCAACCGCTTGTTTTTCATCATGGCTGGCCATTATCCGGCGATGACTGGGATGCCCAGCTGATGTTTTTCCTTCAGCATGGATACAGGGTTATCGCCCATGACCGCCGGGGACATGGAAGATCGACCCAATCATCGGGCGGACATGATATGGATACTTACGCGGCAGATGTAGCCGAACTTACCCAAGCGCTTGATCTAAAAGATGCCATCCACATCGGGCACTCTACGGGTGGCGGAGAAGCTATCCACTATGCTGCAAAACATGGAAAAGGCCGGGTAGCCAAAGTAGTACTGATCAGTGCGGTTACGCCGATAATGGTACAATCTGCAACTAACCCGGATGGCGTTCCCATATCAGTATTTGATGAGATCCGTGAAGGTACTGCCTTCAACCGGGCGCAGTATTTTGAGGATTTTACCATCCCTTTTTATGGCTATAACCGTGATGGCGCGAAAATATCAGTAGGTATAAGAAAAAACTGGTGGCGACAGGGAATGATGGGCGGCGTAAAAGCGCACGTTGAGGGCATCAAAGCTTTTTCGGAAACAGATTTTACTGAAGACCTGAAAAGCGTGGACATTCCCGTACTCGTTTTACATGGCGAAGATGACCAGATCGTTCCCTTCCCTATTGCGGGAGCAAAGTCAGTAAAGCTATTAAAAAACGGCAAACTGATCTCCTATCCGGGTTTTCCTCACGGAATGCCGGCTACCGAGGCGGCAACCATTAATAAGGATTTGCTGGAGTTTATTAAATCATAAATTCCTTTGTCATCCTGAGCATAGCAAAGAGCCTGTAAAGTGGTTTACTATAGCCTATTCAAGTGTCTACACTTGAATGCTGCCTTAGTAAGCGTCCACGCTTACTAAATGTTACATGAGCGTGGACGCTCAAAACTAAAAACGTTCAAGTGTGGACACTTGAACGGGCTGAGATACTACTTTACAGACTCTTCGCTACGCTCAAAATGATAATGTGATATAAAGAGTTACTGTGCCCCTAATATTTCCACAATAGCACTCTTTATCTCAGGATTGAAAAAGTTTGGCGCCTGATGGCCTTTTTCATCATTTAACACAATCAGTTTAGCGGGCAATAACTTTGAAAATTCGATAGCAGGGGTGGGATTCACCATGTGATCCTGCAAGGATGAAATGATGAGCATTTTAGCTTTAATATGTTTTGCAGCCTCCTCAAGGGAATTATTAAAATCTTTAGAAATATCGTGATTAATAATAGCATTCAGTTGATAATCGGTATTGTTCCAGTCCTGATCCTTGCGCGTTTTATTGGATACAACCCATTTAGGTACATCTTCTCTTTTAACTGTTTTCACACGGTCGGCAGGAGTTGTTAAAAATACCTCCAGCATCATCGTAGCATTGGGAATGGTTGGGTTGATTTTATACCTCCCATGATCATATCCCGTATTTTCTTCAATCGTTTCGCGAAAAGTATTATAAACCATCAGGTCGAAACTCGACGGTTGCGGGCTACCTACAATAGGTATCAGCACATCCATAAAATCGGGGTAGCTCACCGCCCATTGAAAAGTTTGTATACCACCCATTGATATACCCATTACAGCCTTTACATGGTTAATTTGAAGCTTGGTTGTTAAAAGCACATGTTGGCTGTTCACCATGTCGCGTATAGTAAATCTCGGAAAATCCGCACCGGGTTGTTGCTTGCTGTTAGATGGCGAAGAAGAGACGCCGTCGCCTAAAGCATCAATTATAATCAAACAATATTTGGCAGTATCCACAGCCTCCCACGGGTGGGTCGACTCCACTCCTGCAGCGTCACCTCCGTACCATGTACAAAACACTACCACGTTTGACCGCGCCTCGTTTAAACGTCCATGTACGCGGTAACCTATCTCACAATTATTGATCATAGCGCCCGATTCCAATGCCAGGTTCCCGATAGATGCCACATGAGCGCCACCCGATACGCCAGGCAATGTTTGACTAAATCCAATTGTGGTAAAAAACAACAAGAGTACGGTGAGTGATCGTTTCATCAGGTGTGAATTTAAGTTTTAACAAATATGATAAGTTAATTGTGTTTTTGAATGGGTTGATGATGACATTTTATATCAATAAAATTAGCGTAAGTATGAGATACTTAATGAGCTTTGTCATGCGCAGCGAAGCATCTGCAAACGGTATAGCAAACGTACCTATTCTTTTTTGTCATTGCGAGGAACGAAGCAATCACACGTAGAAAGGCTGCCTTGCAAATTCGCGATTGCTTCGTTCCTCACAATGACAAGAAGATTTAGAATGCGGGCAAAGGCCTGACGGAAAACCGGGCCGGGGGGGGCGGCCTCGCGGGCTGAAGGTTTTTTCCGTCTTGACTTTTTGCTTCTTTTGTGTCAAGACAAAAGAAGTAGCCCAGCGGCAATGAGCGGACAGAATAACTTATATAAACGAGAATTTGTCATTCTTAGGAACGAAGAATATGAATAATGTTAAAAAAAATGTCATTGTGAAGAATCTGTACAGTAGTAGCACACCTTACAGATTCTTCACTCCGTTCAGAATGACAAGTATGTTTATAAAATATTCTCGCCCCCTCATGACAAAGAGAAAATCACCTACGAATTCAGCACCGGCTGCACATTCGTAATACTAAAAATATCAGCCATTAAATCATCACTCGGGTTAACCTTCAAGCTCTTGGAAATCGCTTCCAGTACAATCGTATCCTCTCTATCTTTTACCAAAAACCGTAGCGAACAATTCTTAACCGGGTACTTCTCTATATTCACATCAAGCGCCTGCTGAATGTTGCTTAACAGCGTATCATTTAACGATTGCAGATCAACACATACCGTCAAAGATTTCGTCAGTTTATCGCGCATTTCAGATAGTGGGCTCATGCTTAATATCTTCATGTCCCAGTTATCCTTTTGCCTGAATTTCTCTTCGATGATGCCTTTAATATGCAGGAAATAACCATCAACCAGCAAATACCTGAACTTCATATAATCCTCGCCAAACAGCGCGAATTCGTATGATTCCTTATAATCTTCCAACACAAAAGTCCCGAAAGGCTTACCGTTTTTAGTCATTTTATGTTGAACGTTGGATACCAAGCCGCCCACACGAACATCACCACGTTTCCGCAGCTCGTTAAACGCATTCATAATCTCTTCGCCACCCTCACCGCTGCGGGCTTTCTGCATATTTTTCAGGTCGCTGATGTTGGTGTTGCAATAGCGCTCCATCTCCAGCTTAAAGTTATCCAGCGGGTGCCCGGTAAGGTAAATACCGATAACATCCTTCTCATACTTCAACTTCTCGATCAGCGGCCACTCATCCGCCTCCGGCATTGCAGGCTCCGGAACATAAGAGGCAATCGAACCACCAAATAAAGAAGATTGGTTGCTACTTTGCGTATTCTGGTAGTCGTTGGCATATTTAATTAAACGCTCAACACCAGTTAAAATACCATTCTCTGTTTTGGCGAAGAACTGCGCACGGTTTAATCCCATGCCGTCAAAAGCACCACCATAAATCAGGTTTTCGTACGATTTACGGTTTACGCTCCGCGTATTTGAGCGCTGCGCGAAATCATAAACAGATGTGTAAGGGCCACGCTCTACACGCTCCTCAATAATAGCTTCAACTGCTTTATCACCTACACCCTTCACCCCTGTCAAACCAAAACGGATCTCACCTTTTTTGTTCACCGCGAACGCCAAATCAGATTCATTTACATCAGGACCCAAAACATGCACACCCATGCGGCGGCACTCATCCATAAAAAAGGTAATCTTTTCCATGTTGTTTTGGTTGTTCAATACCGCGGCCATGTATTCGCTTGGATAATGCGCTTTCAGGTAAGCCGTTTGGTACGCCACGAAAGCATAACAGGTAGAGTGCGACTTATTGAACGCATATTGAGCAAATGCTTTCCAGTCGTTCCAAACTTTAGTCAGTTTATCTTTGGGATGACCTTTAGCGGTAGCACCGGTCATAAACTGGGCCTCCATTTTATTCAGTACCTCAATTTGCTTTTTACCCATCGCCTTACGCAAAACGTCGGCATCACCTTTACTAAAGCCAGCCAATTTTTGCGATAAAAGCATCACCTGTTCCTGGTAAACGGTAATACCGTAAGTTTCGCCCAGGTATTCCTCCATATCAGGTAAATCGAACGCGATTGGCTCATAACCATGCTTACGCTTAATAAACAGCGGGATATACTCAATCGGGCCCGGGCGGTAAAGCGCGTTCATCGCGATCAAATCCTCAAACTTATCGGGTTTCAAATCGCGCAGGTACATTTGCATACCATCACTTTCAAACTGGAATGTACCGTTGGTATCGCCTTTTTGATAAAGTTCGAAGGTTTTTTCGTCATCCAGCGGGATATAATCTATATCAATAACAACACCGTAATTTTGTTTGATCAGCCTTAGCGCATCCTTAATAATGGTCAGGGTTTTCAAACCCAAAAAGTCCATCTTGATAACGCCCGCATCCTCAATCACACGACCGTCGTATTGGGTAACCAACAGGTCGGAGTCTTTGGCTACTGCCACCGGCACAATATCCGTTAAATCATAAGGGGCGATGATGATACCCGCCGCATGCACACCCGTATTACGGATGGAACCTTCCAGTTTCCCGGCCTCGCGCAAAACGGTTGCACGCAGGTCGTTACCTTTAAGTATTGCCTGCAATTCGGGTACTTGCTCTATAGCGCCTTGTAAGGTAATACCCAAGGTATCGGGTACTAATTTCTTCAATAAGGTTACTTCGGATAATGGCAGATCCAACACACGGCCTACGTCCTGTATACTGGTACGCGCCGCCATCGAACCATAGGTGATGATCTGCGCAACCTGGTTCTTACCGTATTTTTCAACTACATAGTCAATAACCTTCTGTCTGCCTGCATCGTCAAAATCCGTATCAATATCGGGCATCGACTTACGATCCGGGTTCAGGAATCTTTCGAATAGTAAATTATATTTAAGCGGATCGATATTGGTAATACCGATACAATATGCCACCACCGAACCAGCCGCCGAACCACGGCCCGGGCCAATAAATACGCCCATATCACGGCCTGCCTTGATGAAATCGGCTACAATTAAAAAGTAACCCGCGAAACCCATGGTACGTATGGTGAACAACTCAAAGTTGATGCGTTCTTCTGCCTCCGGCGATATATCAACATAGCGTGCTTTAGCGCCTAAAAAGGTAAGATGCTTCAGGTATTCCCACTGGTTCAGCGTATCCGAATCAGGGGTCATGTCGCTGTGGATCTTAAATTCAGGTGGGATAACGAAGTTGGGCAGTAAAATATCCCGCTTCAGCTTCAATACATCAACCTTATCTACAATCTCGTTGGTGTTATCTAACGATTCCGGCAGATCATGAAACAACTTGCCCATTTCCGACTGCGTTTTAAAGTAAAACTGGTCGTTAGGGAAACCGAAACGATAACCCTTACCGCCTTCTTCATCGGTAGCAATCGGCGTACTCTGCATATCGCCCGTATTCACACACAATAAAATATCATGCGCATTCGAGTCCTGCTGATCCACATAGTGCGAATCATTAGAGCAGATCACCTTTACATTATATTTCTTGGCGTATTTAAGCAATACATTGTTTACCGTATGCTGCTCAGGTATATCGTGGCGTTGCAGCTCGATGTAATAATCTTCGCCAAACAGATCCAGCCACCATTTAAATTCTGCTTCGGCTTCATCTTCGGTCTTGCGCAAAATAGCTTGCGGTACCGACGCGCCAATGCAACAGGTAGTAGCAATTAAGCCTTTATGGTATTTTAATATCAGTTCCTTATCAACACGGGGCCATTTGCTGTAAAGGCCTTCCATGTAACCTAGTGAACATAGTTTCACCAGGTTTTTATAGCCCTCGGCATTTTTAGCCAATAACAACTGGTGATGCCTGATGTCTCTTTTCTCTTTGGTAAATTGTTTTTTGTGCCGATCTTCAACCACATAAAGCTCGCAGCCTACTATGGGTTTTACGTTGTGTTTACCTGCTTCGGCCACAAACTTAAACGCACCGAACATATTGCCGTGGTCGGTAATGGCCAGGGCTTTCATACCATCGGCGGCGGCTTTTTTATATAGCTTACCTATATCGGCGGCACCGTCGAGTAACGAAAATTGGGTATGTACGTGTAAGTGCGAAAAATCGGGCATAGTGGTAAACTAATAAACTTTATGGCGAAATACAAAGTTATTAAAAAACAAATGCTCATGCCGTGGTGTTGAAAACTGTAGAATAGTTTTACAAACAAGTGAAACGACAACAGAATTAAAAGCACAAGCAGCGCGGTTCCCCTCTTGAGAGGGGGCAGGGGTGTGTTATACGCGCAGAAACACACCCCTGCCATTTACACTAGGCCCGCACGCCCCCTCTCAAGAGGGGAATTAAAGCGGGCTTTTAATATATTTTGTTTCAGAATAATTAATAAACAGGTTTAACACATTATTTATATTATTTTAAGCAACAACAATCTTCACCTTTGAAAAACGTAGAAATTTGAAACGATTTGGGCTTATAGCGTTAAAAACTATTCTTTGGATAATTGCAAGCGTACTCTTCCTGGTGCTGCTAGTAGTTGTTTTAATACAGGTACCTGCCGTACAAAACTTCGCTAAAAATAAAGCGGTAAATTTCTTACAGGGGAAAATTCACACCAAAGTACGCATAGACCATATCAGCATCGGGCTGCCAAAAAGCATAGTGCTTGAAGGTGTTTATTTTGAAGACCAAAAACGCGACACATTAATTGCAGGCGATAAACTGGAAGTAGACATCAGCATGCTGAAACTGCTGCACCATACCGTAGAAATAAACGAGATCAACCTGGATGGTGTCACCGCCAAAGTAACCCGCGGACCGGATAGTCTTTTTAATTTCGATTACATTATGCGGGCATTTGCCAGTCAGCAAAAGATCGAACCCAAACCTACGGATACCGCTTCGGCAATGAAGTTTTCGGTGGATAAGATCATCCTCAACAAAATAAACATTGCTTATAAGGATGCCATCACCGGCTATAATGTTAAATTTTTATTAGGTCATTTCGATACCCGGGTAACCACCTTCGATCTGGATAAAATGAAATTCACCATCCCGAAGGTAACCCTATCAGGCTTTAATGCGAGGATCATCCAAACCAATGTTCTGCCGCCTAAGCAAGGTCCGCCGGTAGTGCCAATCACCACTACACATCCGCAGGGGATGACACTTGATATAGGTACTGTTGATATATCAAAAATAAATGTGGATTACGGCGCGCCAACCATGACGGCCAATGTGAATTTAGGACGATTATTGGTGGAGATGAAGAAGATCGACCTGAACAACCAGGTTATTGGCATCAAATCCATCGATCTGGATGATACCAAAGCGGCGCTAACCTTTGCCCAGCCGCAAAAGGTTAAAACAGAAGTGGGAAAAGCCATTAGAAAACTGGATACCCTTGCAAAACCAGCCGCCAGCACCAAAGGTTGGTCGGCTACGCTGGATAGGATCACGTTCAACAACGATAATATTAAATATGATGACAATGCCACCAAAGCCATCCCCAAGGGCCTCGACTTTGCGCACATGAATGTCCATAATCTGAACGCCGACATTGAAAACTTGTCGTATAGCCCGGATACCATGTCTGGCAAAATAAATTCATTTACCTTCTCTGAGAAAAGCGGGCTCGAACTTAAAAAATTTCATACGACGTTTTTCTACGGGCCGAAGAATGCTTATTTGAATGATTTGTATTTGGAAACCCCGCAAACGGTAATTCAAAAACAATTGCAGGTGAGCTACCCATCCATCGCATCATTAAGCACCAATCTGGGTGCGTTAAGTGTGAACGCTAATTTAGATGGAAGCCGGTTAGCGCTAAAAGATGTTTTAATATTGATGCCGACCATGAGCTCTTCCATCGGCAAAGTATCGCCTAACGAAATCTTCAGGATAAACGGCCGTGTATATGGCAAGGTAAACGACCTCCACATCCCGAGCCTGGAAATTACAGGTTTACGTAATACCCACATCAAAGCATCAGCAAACATGCGTGGCTTGCCTAATGTAAACAAAGCTACTTTTGATGTTAACATAGCCGACTTCACCACCAGTCGCGCTGATATTAACACCCTCGCCGCAAAAGGCATGATCCCGGCTAACGTTAGCGTTCCGGAAAACATCAACCTGAAAGGAACTTTCAAAGGCGGTATCAGTAATTTCAACACCAAATTGAACCTGCGCACCAGCTATGGGGCTGTTGATTTGACGGCGGCCATGAAAAACGGCAGCAATAAAAATAACGCGAGTTATACAGCTAATATCCGTGCGAGTAATTTAAATATTGGCGCGTTAACCAAGCAGCCGCAAACAGTGGGCAGCATTACGCTTTCGGCTAATATTTCAGGCACGGGACTTAACCCCAAAACCGCGAACCTTAAATTTAATGGCGATGTTGCCAAGGCTTATGTAAAGGGCTATACCTACCAAAACCTTAAACTAAGCGGTACGGCGCATGATGGTGCATATGCTGCCAAAGTAAATATGGCCGATCCAAACATTCATTTCAGTCTGGATGCCAAGGCGAATATGAATAAGAAATACCCATCTATTTTCGCTACGCTGGATGTGGATAGCATCGATATGCAGAAACTCAATTTCTCCAAAACGCCGATGCGTTTCCACGGTAAAATTGTAGCTAAAGTACCAACTGCTGATCCTAATTATTTAAATGGTGATATTGAAGCGACTGACTTATTAGTAGTTAACGGTACGCAACGCATCAAACTAGATACGGTAAGTTTAATCTCAACCGCCGATGCAGATAGCAGCACCCTAAAATTAAAACTACCAATGCTTACCGCCCACATGGCCGGTAAATACAAACTGCCGGAGATCGGCATCGCCATGCAGGATCTCATCAACAAATACTATAACACCAGTTTAGCAAGCGGCAAGCATGTAGTGAAATATTCACCGGAAAGTTTTGAGTTTGATGTGCACATAGTAAAAACCCCGCTGGTGGCCCAGTTCGCCCCGGATTTAAAACAATTGGATCCCATACTCATCAAAGGTAATTTTGATAGCCAGGCCGGTACATTGGTAGTAAATGGCTCGATGCCGAAAGTAGTTTATGGCACCAATACCATCAACAACTTAAAACTCAATATCAATACCGCCAACAACGCGCTTAATTATGCCATTACCGTGGATGATGTTAAAGCGGGTTCATCACTTGATTTGTTATACACCAGTATATCGGGCAACGCCCAAAACAACAAGCTAAACCTGAATCTGCAGGTGCGTGATGCTGCCAAGAAAGAGCGTTACCGCATAGCGGGTGTATTCAGCGCTTTACCAAATGAGTACCAGTTCAGCTTCCTGCAAAATGGTTTGCTGCTTGATTATACCGAATGGGCGGTAGCCAGTGATAATGCATTACAATTCGGGACTAAAGGGATCATGGCTAAGGATTTCGTGATCAGTAACTCTGGGCAATCACTAGGCGTTACCAGTAATCCGCAGGAGTTTAACGCGCCAATTAAGGTCGACTTTAAAAACTTTCACATCGAAACACTTACCCGCTTAGCTCAGCAGGATTCGTTACAAGTAGGTGGCGTACTTAACGGCGATGCGCATATCAGCAATTTCCAAAAATCTCCGGTATTTACAGCCGCATTAAATGTGGGCGATTTTAACTTTAAAGGTGATACCGTAGGTAACATCGCCCTTAAAGTAAATAATCAAACTGCTGATGCCTACAGTGCCGATATGGATATTACCGGCAAAGGCAACCAGGTAACCCTCAAAGGAATTTACTATACCCAACCGGATAGCCGCTTTGATATGGACCTGAACATTGTGACGCTGAATATGAAGACCATTGAAGGCTTTAGCTTTGGCAACATCCGCAGGGCTACCGGCAATATCACGGGCGATATGAAGATAACGGGCACTCCTGCCGCGCCTGCTATTCGGGGTGATATTAACTTTAATAAGGTTGGCTTTAATGTATCCATGCTCAACTCCTATTTCAGCTTACCGAATGAAAGCATTACTTTCAATAACGATGGTATCCGCTTTAATGATTTTACGCTGATCGATTCTACCGGGAATAAAGCGGTGGTAACAGGCTCTATCTATACCAAAACTTACACCGACTTTAAATTCGGGATGAAGATCCATATGGATAATTTCAGGGTGATCAACTCCACCCAGGCTGATAATAAAATGTATTACGGTAAGCTGTATTTGAACAGCGATGTAAGCATAACCGGCAATACGGATAAACCTATTGTTGATGCTACCTTAACCGTGAATGACAAAACTGATCTGACCATTGTTTTGCCAGAGGATGATCCGGGGGTTGAGGACCGCAAGGGCGTAGTGGAAGTAATCAACGAGAATGCCCCGAAGCTGGATTCTATTTTAATGGCGAGGCAGCTCGATTCGCTGAAACAATCAAACCTGAAAGGCCTTGATGTAAGCGCGACCGTAAACATTAGCAAAGCCGCCCGTTTCACCATTGTTATCGATCCATCTAACGGCGATGTGGTACACATACAAGGTGAAGCACACCTGAATGGCGGTATCGACCCAAGCGGAAAAACAAACCTGACAGGTATTTATACAGTTGAAAGCGGATCATATAACCTTTCTTACGCCACGGTAAAACGTACCTTCCTGTTCAAAAAAGGAAGTAACATAACCTGGACCGGCGACCCAACCAGCGCCAATATTAATTTAACTGCCGTTTACGTAGCCAACGTGCCACCGATTGATTTAGTGCAGCAACAATTGGGTGGTGATAATACCTCCGTAAACGCTACCCAATACAAGCAAAAGCTGCCATTTAATGTTAATTTGAATTTAAAAAACCAACTGTTAAAACCGGATATCAGTTTTGATATTATACTGCCGGATAGTAGTTATGAGGTATCGCCTACAGTAGTACAAACCATTAACGACCGACTGGCCCAAGTACGCCAGGATCCTAACGAAATGAACAAACAGGTATTGGGCGTATTGGTACTGGGCCACTTTATTGGCGATAACCCGCTGCAAAGCAACGGAGGCAGCACAGGTATTAATGGCGTTCTTCGCAACAGCGTGAGCAGCTTGTTATCCGATCAATTGAACAAACTTGCTGGCAACCTGATTGGTGGCGTACAGCTAAGCTTTAACCTTACTTCGGGTGCTGATTACTCCACTGGGGTTGAGCAAAACCGGACTGACTTAAATGTCGGCTTGTCCAAACAGTTTTTAAACGATCGTGTTACGGTAACCGTAGGTAACAACTTTAACCTGGAGGGCCAAAACCAACCGGGGCAAAAAACTACCGACATAGCAGGGAACATATCTGTAAATTATAAACTAACCGAGGATGGCCGCTACATGATCAGGGCTTACCGTAAGGATGAGTTTATAGTAATTGAAGGTCAGGTGGTTGAAACCGGCGTTGGTTTCTCGATAACCTACGAGTACAATAAATTTAAGGAGCTATTCGTCAAAAAATCAAAAGCGGATAAAGAGCGTGAAAGGAAATATAAACAAGATCAAAAAGAGAAAAAGAAAGCACAAAAACAAGCGGAAGAAAAGCATGACGAGGCGGTAACTAACACACAACCAGCCGATCAGCCTGCGCAAAACAAACAACCATCAAACTAACCTATGACAAAACTTAGCTACATATCTATCCTTTTTATTGCTGTTTTTGTTAGCGCGTGCAGTACTACCAAGTTTTTGTCCCCGGGCCAAAAGCTGTATACCGGCGGCGAGGTAAAGATAGTTGATGCTGATATGAAGAAGGGTGATAAAAAAGCTATAACAACTGAGTTAGAAGGTTTGTTAAGGCCAAAAACCAATGCAACCATCCTGGGTTTACGGTACAAACTATACATCTACGAAAAAACAAAAACCAACAAGGAACGCGGGCTTAGGCACTACATAAATACCCATTTAGGCGAACCACCTGTTTTGGCCAGCAGTGTTGATCTGGTTAAAAACAGTACCATTTTACAAAGTCAGCTGCAAAACGAAGGCTATTTTATTGCACAGGTAAGCGGCGATACTGTAAGCAAAAACCGTACTGCTAAAGCGGTATATACCGTGCAGGCAGGCCCGGCTTATCATTACCGTAAAATTGTTTTCCCGCAGGAAAAGGATGATTTGGATACCGCTGTTACTGGAACATCAAAACAAACGTTTCTTAAAGTTGGCGAGCAGTACAACCTTAGTAAAATTGTTAATGAACGCATACGCATTGATGCCAGATTAAAAGAAGAGGGCTACTACTACTTCGCGCCAGAAGACCTGATCATGAAGTACGATAGCACCATTGCCGGCCATCAGATTGATATGTTTGTAAAAGTAAAGGCAACCACGCCAGATGAAGCGAGATGGGTGTATAAGATCAGGAATATATACGTTTACCCGCATTACAGTTTACAGGATACCGCTTTAAAACTGGATTCAGCTGTTAAATACCGCTGGTATAATGTGATAGGCGGCAGAAAAACCGTAAGACCTTTTATGTTTAAAAATACGGTATTGCTGCACCCCGGCGATGTATACAATCGTACCGAACACAATAACTCCTTAAGCCGTTTTATTGAACTGGGCCCCTTCACCTATGTAAAAAACAGGTTCGAAGATGTTACTCCCGATTCGGCATTCCTGGATGTTTATTATTTCCTGACACAGGCAAAACGAAAGTCATTAACCGCCGAAATCCTGGCCCGGCAAACATCTGCCAATTACGATGGTACCCAGCTCGACTTAACCTTCAAAAACAAAAACACCTTTAAAGGTGCCGAGTTGCTTAGCGTTACATTTTTCACCAGTACCGATAAACAATTTGGTAGTTACCAGCATGGCTTTAATGTTTACCAGTTTGGTGTAACCCCATCCCTATCATGGCCGAGATTTATTAGTCCGTTTGACTTTACTACCGATAACGCATTTATCCCGCGCACTATTCTAACAACCGGTTATACGCTAATTGACCGCTCACAACTATACAATTTAAACTCGTTTAGTGCATCATGGGGTTACCAATGGAAACCCAGCCTATACAAACAACACAATCTTGATCTGTTAGATTTTAGTTATGTAAATGCCACTAACGTTACAGCACTTTACCTGGATAGCATCCGCGATACAGGCAACCCTTCGCTTAAACACGTTATCAATAACCAGTTAACTTTTGGCCCAAGCTATGCCTATACCTACGATAATACCAGCGACGATTTTAGGACCAATAGCTTTTACTATATGGGCAAAATAAGCACATCTGCTACGCTATTAGGGCTGGTACTCGGAGCTGACACTCTGGACGGAAAAGCGAAAACAATATTCGGCACACCTTTCGATCAATATGTAAAACTCGAAAACGAAATCCGGTTCTTCCATAAATTAAGTCCGGGTACCAAACTGGCTATGCGTTTATTGGTTGATGTTGGCTTGCCTTATGGCAACTCCACCATTCTGCCTTATACGCAGCAATTCTTTATTGGCGGGCCAAATAGTTTAAGGGGATTCCAGGCACGTACATTGGGGCCCGGTTCGTATGATTATCGTACAGCGGTAGGCTACGGCGGCACCCAGTTTTTACCTGATGAATCGGGCGATATAAAATTAGAAGGTAACGTTGAATACCGGGCCAAACTGTTTAGTATTGTTGAAGGCGCGCTATTTGCTGATGCCGGAAATATATGGCTGCTACATCCGGAAGACGGCCTACCAGGCGCCGCCTTTGGCAAAAATTTTTTAAATCAGGTGGCTGCCGATGCAGGTTTCGGGTTACGCTTTAACCTTTCAGTGTTAATACTACGTACCGATTTGGGCTTCCCATTAATCGATCCATCCAGGCCCGTAGGGCAGCGCGACCGTTTTAATAGCATCAGCATTAATAACTCGGTATTTAACCTGGCAATAGGCTATCCATTTTAACTATTTAGTGAATGAGTGATTGGGTGAATGAGTGATTTTTAAAAACACAAAAATAAGGCGTCGTTGCGAGCGAAGCGTGGCAATCCCAAACTCTACATGTCGAATATCAAAGTCGGGGATTGCCACGCTCCGCTTACAGCAATGACGATAGTTTTATCGTTTTCAACCCCTACTCCCATCCAACACAAAAATTCTTTTTTCACGTATTTAATTTTAACTTTATTAGCATAAGCAATATAAACCCAAGTGTTTAGTGCCTAACCTAAACTTTTGTTGGTTTTAACCGTATTATAGTTAAATGCCCACACCACAAAAAAACAACATTATCGTACTCATAAGCATGGTCACCATGGCTGTGGGACTTATGATTATGATTGGCTGGATTTTTCCGGGTAGCGGGATTTTAGCTATACTTCCCGGCGTAGCTATGCGGTTCAATGCCGCGCTTTGTTTTACATTGTTCGGGGGCGCTCTGGTGGTATCGCAATGGCATTTTAAAAGATGCCACTCCCCATTGTTTTTCATTTTATCATCCTTGGGTATACTAATTGCCCTTCTTACCATAAGTCAGGATTTATTTCACAACGATACAGGTATTGATCAATTGTTTGTCAGGGATAATACACCTGTTTCAGCTGCATTCCCGCATCCTGGCCGCATGGCATTTAATGCTTCGTTAAGTTTTTGCTTTTTAGGGTTAGGCTATCTTTTTTTCTGTACAAAAAATCGCAGGCTGCACACTGTTTCGCAATACCTTTTTCACGCGGTTACCTTAATTGCCGGTACTGCGCTAATAGGTTACATGTACAATGTTTCTTTGTACAACTCCTTATTCTATGTTACCTCTATGGCCTTTACTACGGGCATATTGTTTTTACTGTTATCAATGGCGGCATCACTTCTAAATCCCAACCTCGGGCTTGCCGCTATTTTTACCGGAGATCGCGTAGGCAACCGGGTTGCCCGCCGGCTTTGTTCGATCATTTTTTTAATGATCCTCATTTTTGGAATATTAAAGCTGGAAACAAAAAATTCAAAATTATTTTCGTCTGCGGATATTGGCATGGCGTTATTGGTCATTTGCTTTTTACTGGCTGCTATCGCGCTGATATGGAATACAACCAACTGGTTAAACAGCATTGATGATAAACGAAAACTTGCCGAAGAAGAGGTGATTAACATGAATGCGGAGCTGGAAGAACGGGTAGAACAACGAACCATCGAATATCAAAAAAGCGAAGACCGTTATCACACCCTCATTCAACAAGCCACCGATGCTATTTATGTGGTAGATAACGATAGGAATTTTACCGAGGTAAACGATAGCATGTGCGAGATGACTGGATACACGCGGGAAGAATTACTGCGCATGAACGTAAAAACGTTGCTTGATCCCGAAGAGTTAAAAAGCAGGCCCCTGCCTTTGTTAAGTAGTTATATTGGCCAGGGGCCGATTGAGAGAACATTTATCAGGAAGTCGGGTGAAAAATTTACCGCGGAAGTGAATGTTAAAGTATTCCCTGATAACCGTATTATGGTGGTTGCCCGTGATGTTACCTACCGTAATAAAATGGCCGCGGAGGTTAGCGATGCCGAACTCAAATTCAGGACTATTGCCGATAAATCAATGGTGGGTATATACATGGTTCAGCATGGCAAGTTTACTTATGTAAACCCGCGCTTTGCCGAGATTTTCGGTTATCAACAGGAAGAATTAACAAACACTTTTCCTGTGGATACCATTATTTATGACACACACCGCGAATACACCAACCAGCAGGTAAAACTTCGCATGGAGGGCAAAATTGACAGTGTGCGCTATGAAACAATGGGCAAAAAGAAAGATGGCTCAAGCAATTGGGTCGAATTTTATGGCAGCCGGGCCATGATGGGCGGTGTTCCAACGATCATCGGCTCCATGATGGATGTTACCGAGCGCAGAAAGGCCGAAGGCGAGCTTAAATCATCAGAGCAAAAATATAAGGTGCTATTTGAAAGCAACCCAATGCCAATGTGGATGATAGCTAAAGACAGCCTGAAGATACTTGCGGTAAACGCTGCCGCCGCAAACCACTACGGCTATACCAAAGAAGAGCTAACCAGTATGGATGTAACCGCATTACGATTGCCTGAAGATCGTGAAATACAGTTACGGGGATATGAAGATGATAATGAGAAAACGAGAATTGCCCGCCATCTTAAAAAAGATGGAACTATCATGTATGTACAGTTAACCACACATGATATTACGATTGAAGGCCGCCCGGTAAGGCTATCTCAAACAAATGATATAACCGAACAATTTAAGGCTGAAGAACTATTACAAAAATCAGAAGCAAACTTAAAGGCTATATTAAATACCACTGATACCGCTTACGGCTTATTCGACAAGCATCTTAAGGCGTTGATGTTTAACCCTAAGGCTACCCAGTTTATTAAAAAACAGTACGGCCATAACCCCGAGAACAACAGCCCTCTTTCCGATTATTTTCCACCAGATAAATTCCCGCAATTACATAAGTTTACCAATAAGGTTTTAAATGGCGAGAACATAAATTTTGAAGTTAACTTTCCGCAAGCGGATGGATCAACGTTATGGTACTATGTACGACTGTTCCCCATCACTGGCGATCATACAAACATATTAGGCATATTGATGGCATTATATGATATTACTGAACGCAAGAATGCCGAACAAAACCTTAAAACAGCCTACAAACATATCCAAAGCCACATTAATAGCATAAAGGATATGGCATGGAAGCAATCACACCTTATACGCAGCCCGCTTGCTAACTTAAAAGGATTGATAACAATGCTTAAAACCGATCCCGACCCCGAGATCCTCCACCATATAAAAACTGAATTTGATCGTATGGATTCCATCATCCTGGAAATGGCCGAAGATGCTAATAGTAAAAATTAAGCGCATACCTTTGCATCGTTTATTTTAACCGTCTAATTCCAAATGCGCGTATCAGCTCCACTCCAAATTATTGATCTTAATGGCGATGGCTTTCACCCCTTATTAAACATCAAGGTATATGGCAAAACATTTACAGTGGTTTTAGATACAGGTGCATCAAAAACTGCATTCGATAAAGGACTGTTGCTTAAAGCCAACAAAAAAGCGCTGATAAACGATAGCGACATACTATCAACAGGCCTCGGAACCAACAGTATGCAATCCTTCACCGCGACAATACATGACATGCGCATAGGCCGCTTGAAGATCCCCGAATTCCAGGTAGCCGTACTCGATCTATCAACCATTAACATCGCCTACACACAAATGGGGCATCCGCAGGTTTTAGGTGTATTAGGGGGCGATATTTTGATGAAGTATCAAGCTGTAATTGATTATGGGAAACGGGTAATTAAGTTTACGGTTTAGCTATTCTTCGGCAAGTGCAAATTGCTCAAGCTCCTGTTTACACAAACGCACATAGCTAAAATTATAAATTAACATTAACGCGAGTACAAAAGCTAATATAACCGGGGGTATGTTATATAATTTAAAGGGTGGCTCTTCACCCAATATTTGATAGGGTAATTGGGGGAAACCTATTGCGCAATAAATTATCAAGGTTGGTAAATTAGCCCTTCTTATTGTCTCGATGTATACCAATGATTTTTTTTCGCCCGGGCGCTTGATCCGTTTTAGTTTAAAGTAAACATAAGCGGATGGGGCAAATGCCGCTACAATCAGCAAACCTCCTATTACGCCAAAGGTTAACTTGCCTGTCGGAAGCATTAAACTCATCAGCATAATTAAAACTGTAAACGCCAATGATTTAAAGTTTACATAGTACATAAAATTTGCCCATATCCTTTTCCGTACCTTACGCCTGTAATCTCTTTCCTGTGTTACGGCGAGTTTCCCAATACCCAAATAACCACCAAAATGTGTGGCAATCACCTCATCAAAAATAACCGACAAATTTCTGCTATCGCCTGCGTTTTGCTTTTCTTCAATGGCAGAGCTTATATGGTCAAATAGCTCATCGTAAATCTCCCGGTACTTAATATCGTACTCCTTCATACGCTCATGTATTAAATCCAGGTCCCAATAATTCAGGCTCATTTTATAACAGGTTTAAGGTTTAGTAAAAGTTGTAACTGCTCAATAAAAGCCTGTGCCTCGTTTAGTTTACTGGTAACTTCCTTACCGCCTTGTTCTGTAAGCTTATAATATTTACGCGCACGGTTATCAACTACTTCGGTAAATGTTTCCAGCAAACCATCAGCTTCCAGTTTATGTAGAGCTGGGTATAGGGCACCCTCGGTAAGCGAAATTTCGCCGGCAGTAATCTGTTTTACTTTTTGAGTGATTTCATAACCATACATTTTGTTATTATTTTCTAATAACTTCAAAATAATGGTTTGCAAGGTGCCTTTAAGCATTGGATTTGAACTCATAATATCAAATATAGATTATTTTATATACATAACAAAATTAGGTATATAAAATAAAAAGCTTTTCTCCCGTTTTCTCCCATGTTGGTGTCCTCACCACAGGTGTTCGGAGAATCAAAAAGGGCGTCATACTGAGCGTAGTCGAAGTATGTGGGCAAATGCCTTTACGCTCATGCTTCGACTACGCTCAGCATGACGCCCCCTCTTTTTTATAAAGAATTCATTAGAAAAGAAGCAAATGCAATCTTCCGAACACCTGTGGTGAGGACACCAACAAAAGTGCAGGGAAACTCAACATGCAACGCCTCTACTTTCAAACCCGGTCAAATCACAACAGAGCTTATCATCCCATTTACCGGTCTTCGCTGCTGCTTTATAGGTCGACCTTAAAAATTTCAGCAAAGTACCCTCCGGGTCAGCAGACCGCTGCACCACCTCGTACAGCAAAAAATACTCGCCCATTTCATTACTATAAAAAGCTTCGTTAGGTTCAACCACCTGGTTGCCAAAATCAGCCGGAGTTGGATAGCAATAGCTATAAAATGCAGGATGCGGGAAAGCCTCACCCCCGCCCCAAAAACCTGCGCTGCTCACCTCGTGCGAATAAGCCTCCTGCATCACTCTGATCGGCATATTTGGCGCACCGCCTGGATGCAAGGGCGCTTCCCTGCCAGAAAATCTTGTAACCGCCAGATCAAAAGCCCCCCAAAACAAATGCACAGGACTGCACTTCCCAGTATACTCCGCCCTGAAACGCAGGAACACGGCATTTATCCTCACCAAAGCCTGCCAGTACAAATTCATCTGCACAGCATCATAAGTTTTATGCTGCTTATCCTCAGCAAATGGTATAGCCGGGTCAAGCTCATTTGGTTTTGGGTAGATCCTAGCTTCAATACCCATCACTCCAAGTTTTTCAAACAAGTCCTTATAAAAATCAGCCACCGAACGTGGCTTTAACGCGATACTTTGGGATTTGCCATCGCTTGCAGTTATCAATAACTGATGATCAACAAAATCCATATCTATCTGAAAACTGCCGCCTTCATAAGGGATATTACCTGTAGTTAACCCTCGCGGATACACATACAAGGTAACATGCCAGCTGTGATTAATCCATGGCGTTTTAACCAGTCGTATCTTCCCTACAATTTGCGCCCAAAGTTGTACTGTTTCTAAAGTATCTTTTAAATATTCAAAAGCCAGCTCGGGCCATTGAGACGGGGTTGAGATTTGCGATGCCATTTTTGAGATAGTGTTTTTACTAAATTACAATTAAAGAATATATTATATTTAACAAATGGAATATGACAAAGCTTGTTTTGAGATTATTGATAATGGGAATTTAATAAGAATAATACCTATTAAATTAGCGCATGATAATTCCTCCGATAATTGGGATAAGGATTGGATAAAAACAGAAATAGAAGTTAGTGCCGGTAGTTTCAAAGGGAAATTCCATGGCGATTTAAGGCTGCCTGATCTAAATTACTTTAGATCAGGTCTTGAACATCTTTATACAAATTTAAGTGGTGAATTACTATTCGAAGACATTGAAGGTTATTTAAAAATCAATATCAAAGGTGATGGCGTTGGTCATTTTGAAGCTAGATGCATAGTTTGTGACAATCCAGGTCATATGCCAGAAAAACTTTCATTTTATCTAAATTTTGATCAAACACACATAATGCCAATTATAAGAGAATTGAATAATACATCAATCCAATTTTCAACTAAATAATTAAGGCTTTAAGCGAAGAATAACTGACACGCGCATTTTCTTATCTTTACCACAATTTATGAAGTACCTGCGCTTACTCCTATATCCCTTTTCACTTATTTACGGTTTGGTGGTTATCATCCGTAACTGGTGCTTTGACGCAGGCATATTTAAAAGCCGCAAGTTTTATATCCCGGTAATATCAGTAGGCAACCTTGATGTTGGCGGCGCAGGCAAAAGCCCTATGACGGAGTACCTGGTACGCCTGCTTAAAAATAATTATAAACTGGCAACGCTTAGTCGCGGATACGGCCGTAAAACCAAAGGTTATTTTGTAGCATCGCGCAACTCCCCACGCAGCCTTGCATCACTTATTGGCGATGAGCCTGGACAGTTTCACCAAAAATTTCCGGATATTACCGTAGCTGTTTGTGAAAACCGGGTAGCGGGCATTAAAACCCTCCAAGTTGATCATAACCTTATTATATTGGATGATGCCTATCAGCACCGTGCCGTAAAGCCCGGTTTAAGTTTGTTATTGTTTGATTATAATCGCGTAAAAGAGCCACACCTGCTTTTACCCGCCGGCAACCTGCGCGAGCCATTTAGCGGTCGCAAACGTGCCGATACCATCATTATTACAAAATGCCCGGGGCAACTTACAGCACATGAGCAAACCGTAATTTTGGATCGTATAAAACCATTCACGCATCAGCAAGTATTTTTTACATCGATCAATTATCAGTTGCTGCAAACACTAAAAGGCGAAATAGCCGATATTAAGCTAACCGCCGATACTACTATTTTCTTACTCACCGGGATTGCTAATGCGCATCCGCTGGTGCAACATTTAAAAATCTATACACAGCAAATTATCCACCATAAATATCCCGATCATCATCGCTTTAGCTTAAAAAATATCAGTAAACTTGCTGATGATTTTGCGGCATGCACACAACCTCATAAAGTGATTATCACTACAGAGAAGGACGCGCAACGCCTGGCGACAAATGAATTGCTGCCTTTAGTAAAAGATTTGCCCGTTTTGGTACTACCAATAGGCATCAGTTTTTTAAATAACGGGCAGCAACAGTTCGATCAATTTGTATTAAATTATGTTACAGAATATACAAAACACCACCAGTTACATTAAAAACCGCATTGGCGATTTTGAACCCGAGGTGGGTATAATTTTAGGTACCGGCCTTGGCGCCCTGGTAAAGGAAATTGAAGTTGAGAAGCAACTAATGTATGGCAACATACCCGATTTCCCGATTTCAACATTAGAGTTTCACTCGGGTAAATTAATATTTGGCACACTTGCCGGGGTAAAGGTTGTGGCCATGCAGGGCCGTTTGCATTATTACGAAGGTTATAACATGCAGCAAATCACCTTCCCGGTTAGGGTGATGAAAATGCTGGGTATTAAAAAACTGCTGGTATCAAACGCCAGCGGATCGCTAAATCCGGATTTTAAAAAAGGTGATCTGATGATTATTGATGATCACATTAACCTGCAACCGCAAAACCCTTTAGTTGGCCGTAACGAGGATCAGCTTGGCCCGCGATTTCCGGATATGAGCATGCCTTATAACCCCGACTTTATAAATAAAGCGCTTGATATTGCTAAGGCTAACAATATTACCTGCCATAAAGGAGTTTATGTTGCTGTAACCGGCCCGAATCTTGAAACAAAGGCCGAATATAAATACTTACGAATAATTGGAGGCGACGCCGTAGGAATGAGTACCGTACCCGAAGTAATAGTGGCAAACCACATGGGCCTGCCGGTATTTGCCATATCCGTACTTACGGACGAAGGTTTCCCAGAGGTGCTTAATCCTGTTTCTATAGAAGAAATATTGGCTATAGCGCAGGAAGCCGAACCCAAAATGACTTTAATACTTAAAGAATTAATAGCTGGTTTTTAATGCCTCATAAATTAAAATACTTATTAATATTGCTGATAGCATTAATTGCGCAGGGAGCCTTTGCCCAAATACCAGGGCAAACGGGTTATGGACAAACTGGCCAGCAGGCATCGCCTTTTGCCGATACTACCCACAGGCAAGTTAAACAACTAACCGCCGACCAGGAGATTGATACCCTGCGCAAGCAAGAAGAAGCCAAACGCGACAGCGTAATTTTCACAAATAAATTTGTTAAGGTAACTAACGAGCGCTTGTTGCGGGATAGTACCCAGGTTTTTCCGCTGGATACTACTATCAATAACTTTGAAAATTATAGCCCCCTTTACCAGCCCGGCGACCCTAAAATAAGCCTCGGCCACTTAGGTTTGGATGCCCGCGACCTGCTGTACGAGCCATCAAAAACTATTGGGTTTGACGTTGGGCTGCACACGCTCGACCTGTATGTGCTCCATCCCGAAGATCTGAATTACTATAACACACGGGTACCCTATACTTTGCTTAGCTATGTTAGCGCAGATCAGATATTTAGAGTAATACATACCCAAAACATTAAGCCCAACTGGAATATGGGCTTCAACCTTAACTTTTTGGGTTCGCGTGGTTTTTATTCAACTAATGGTGTGCTCGGGCAAAACGTAAGCAATATAAACGCAGCCTTATTTAGCTGGTATCAATCCAAAAGCAGGCGCTATAACATGCTGGCCAATGTCATATTAAACAACGTTAAAGCGCCCGAAACAGGCAGCCTGTCAAAAGGCTATAATAATTTATTTACAGAATCCGTCTTAGATAAAACTACCATACCTGTAAACCTGCCCAACACCTACGAAAACTGGCGCGACAATGGTCTTTATGTTAAACAATTTTACTATATAGGGCATATTGATACCGCTTTAAAAGGTGGCGATACCGCTAAAGTTATACCTACACAGCGTATATCCTACACTTTTCATTACAGTGTGCAAACGTATGAGTTTTTGCAAAACGACCAGGATACGGCCCATGTGTTTCCCGACTATTATTTCAGCTCAAACCGCTCGCGCGATTCGCTAAGCGTACATCATTTTCAAAACGATTTTGCTTATAGTTTTGCGTTAAGAAGTAAGGCAGCAAAAAATGTAATAAAATTAGACGTAGGGCTTACACAGGATTTTTACCAATATACACAATATGTGAGCGATTCCACCATAAATAAATATGGCGTACAGGTGGTTCAGGCTGATAAACAGCAATCTAATTCGTTTGAAGATTTAACCCTTAAAGGGCGACTCGGATATAGCTTTAGTAACCGTGCAGCATTTGAGGCCAATATTAGCCAAATAGTTCAAGGCCGCGATTTTGGCGACTTTTTATATGATTTTAAGCTGATGCTGGCGGGCAACAACAAAGCCGGTAAAATTATATTGGATGCCTATACTCAAAGCAGCGCGCCACCATTGGTGTATACCGATTGGGTATCCAACCATTACATATTCCACAACTCGTTTGCCAATCAAAAAACCAACAGCGCATCGTTCAACTACATCAATAACGCCCTGCAACTTGATCTGAAAGCTGAATACTTCCTGTTAACCGATTACTTATATTTCACCGCGGATGCTAACAGTAATGATGCCCACCCCGCGCAGTTAAGCAGCCCTATAAACCTGTTAAAAGTAACATTAACAAAAAACCTGGAATGGAGAAGATGGCATTTTAACAATACCATCGTTTATCAAAAAACTGATAATGAGGGCACGCTTCGTACACCTGATTTGTATACTTACACCAGCCTGTACTATTCAAAGTTATTGTTTAACGTACTCAATACCAGCATAGGCACCGATATACGTTATAATACCACCTATCTTGCCCCATCATACGCGGTAGGCTTGGGTCAATTTTATAACGGACCGGATGTTACCTTTTCATCGTACCCAAAAGCAACAGTATTTATAAAAGCCACCTTGATGCGTACCAACCTGTTTGTTATGTATGATTACGCCAACCAGGGCTTGTTTAGCAAAGGTTCTTACAGCGTAAACCGCTACCCTAACGAAGACGCCCAGCTTAAATTTGGCGTATCGTGGACATTCTTTAATTAAAGGAATTATTATTGGTGCAGATACTAACCACTTTGTCATTCTGAAGAACGAAGAATCTTCTTCGATTGGCAAAGCGGTCTTGCATGTTCGCTTGTAACTTTTAGAAGATTCTTCACTGCATTCAGAATGACAAGGGAATAAATCATTATGTCTTCTGTTTCTTCTTATGCGCCGCAGGGAACAACATATTATTCAATATCAATCGATACCCCGGCGAGTTAGGATGCAGGTGCAGATCAGTAGGCGGGTCGCCAACCATATGCTGATAATCTTCCGGGTCGTGACCGCTGTAAAAGGTCCATTGTCCTTTACCATAATCGCCGTGGATATAACGCGCTTCATTACCAGTTTTCATTTCACCCATAATAATCACACCGGGCTTAATCTTACTTTCATCAAAGGCGGTGGTAAGTCCCATAAACCCTTTAATCACTTTCTCATGATCCTGCGTAAGCATACTGGGCACTACATCCCATTTAGCCGAAAAATCAAACAGCGTAAAAAAATCATGCGCTTGGTCAACCTGGCGTGTTGGGGTAACATCAATATTGCTAAAGCTATGCGATAGCGGGTTCATATCGATCGTAAAATTCTGAAAAGCAAAGGTTTCACTAAAATCCAGTTTGGATTGCGCGTTGGGGTCAGCAGCATCACCATCGAACATGCTTTCGCATATATCTGTATTATGGGCAGCAAGGGCAATATCAAACGTATCCGTCCCTGAGCACATCGCGAAAAGAAAACCACCCCCGGCGCAAAAATTCTTAATATTTTCGGCAACAGCCAGCTTCATTTGCGATACCTTTTTAAAGCCCAGCTTATGCGCCATAGCCTCCTGGTTACGTACATCATCATTATACCATTGCGCATATCGGAAGCCCCCGTAAAACTTACTGTACTGCCCCGTAAAATCCTCATGGTGCAAATGCAGCCAATCGTATTTAGGCAGATCGCCGCGGATTACCTCTTCGTCATAAACCACATCATAAGGTATCTCGGCATATTTTAAAACCAGGGTAACGGCATCATCCCAGGGTAGTTTATCTTTGGGTGAATACACCGCCATTTTAGGCGCTTTCTCCAGCTTCACAATATCCATATTCACGGATGGGTCGCTTACCTCTGTGATGATTTCGTTCACCTTGGCATCCGGCAAAACCTCATAGCTTACGCCACGAATGTTGCATTCATCTTCAATCTTTTTATCATACTTCATCATAAAGCTGCCACCACGGTAATTCAGCAGCCAATCCACTTCCTGACTATTCTTCAACACCCAAAAAGCAATACCGTATGATTTTAAACAATCCTTCTGCTCATCATCCATCGGGATAAGGATAGAAGACGCCCTTGTAAAGAGAGTTAAAAGTAAAAAGGTGAAAGTTAAAAGTATTTTGGGGCGAAGCATGTTCAAATTTAACGAATATTTGTGGTTGGTATTATTGAAAAACCGTGTAATTATTCGTTACCGTCATTGCGAACGGAGCATGGCAATCCCAAACTATGCAGAGCCGCTCTGTAAATCGGGGATTGCCACGCTCCGCTCGCAATGACGCACTAAATAAATTTATTTAGCCCCTAGTTGGTGTTTTCACCACCAGTATTTATCCTTTCGGCTTTCACCTCAATTTATTACCTTTGCCAACTATATAAAAATTACAAATGAGTAAAGCGATTATTAAAACCGAAAAAGGCGACATGACTGTCGAGTTTTATGATAATGATGCCCCTATTGCAGTGGCTAATTTTAAAAAACTGGCTAAATCAGGATTTTATGACAACGTAACTTTCCACAGGGTTATCCCTAACTTTATGATACAGGGTGGCGACCCAACCGGCACTGGCGCTGGTGGCCCGGGTTACAAAATTGATTGCGAATTAACAGGCGATAACCAATACCATGATCGTGGTGTATTATCAATGGCTCATGCTGGCCGTAACACTAGTGGTTCACAATTTTTCATTTGCCATAGCCGTGAAAATACCGCGCATTTAGATCGTAACCATACTTGCTTTGGTAAAGTGATTGAAAATGTTGACGTTGTTGACGCTATCCGCCAAAACGATAAGATTTTAACCATTGAAGTAATAGAAGATTAATTTTTGAGTTGAAAGTTAAAAGTCGAAAGTTAACTCTTGGCGTCTTTTAACTTTTAACTTTCAACTTTCAACCAAGTAACATGAACTTACAGGGAATAGTAGCAGTATCCGGCAAACCGGGATTGTGGAAAGCGCTTTCACAAAACAAAACAGGCTTTATATTGGAGAGCCTTGATGCGCAAAAAACTAAATTAGTAGCTAACCTTTCAACAGCTAAACTGGCTGCTTTAGACGAGATTACCATTTTTGGTTTTAACGAAGATATTAAGCTTACCGATGTTTTAGCTAAAATGAAAACCGCGGCAAATGTTCCTGATTCTAAAACTGATGGCAAGAAACTAAGGGAATTTTTCCTGGAAGTTGCCCCGGATCATGATGAGGAAAAGGTTTACGCATCTGATATGAAAAAGATCGTTAACTGGTTCCATATTCTTAAAGATATGCCTCTTTTTAACGAAGTACCCGCTACCGAAGCGCCCGCTGCTGAAGAAGCTGATTCTGATGCTGCAAAACCTGCTGTGGCTGTTAAAAAGCCGGTTGCAACTACTGCACCTAAGGCGGTTACAAAACAAGCTGCCCCAAAGGCTACTGCTAAGCCAAAAGCTACCGCAAAACCCAGAAGAGCAGAGTAATTTACGCTCTCCCTTATTCTATACCCATAGCTGTATACCTCAATACACAGCTATGGGTTATATAACATACCTAAAGCTTATCCCGTATACCTATGCTAAAAGCTATTATAAATTAGAATGTGGATAATTTTTTATGCCCATTAAACTGTACAAATAAATTATTAGGAAATTTTTTATAACGATCGTATTTCCCGATAGTTAATAACAGATTTCTAATTGGTTATACAAAATCGTCCATTCTAAACGTATAAAGGCATCATATTTATTAAAAGAAAAATTCTTTAAAAATTTGCTTTAAAGTATGCCTTATTTAATTAACCATTGGTTACAAACAATTAAGTAATTTGACCAAAATAAGACTTGTAAATAGCTTGTTTATAGCTATTTATACTATATCATTAGTATATTTACCGTCTGTATTTTAATCTATATTATAAAATTAACAACCTGAAGTTTTAAATAAGCGAAATTGATATTAGTGGCACATATTTTACATGTGCATATGCGTTATGAATGGACTAATTAATATATGAGTTTTACTGACGATCACAATCCAACAGATAGTGCATCCCAATTTACTCATGTAGTAAATAATACAAATGCGGGTATCTGGGAGTTTAACATCAATACTAATGAGGTTAAATGGTATGACGGGTTTTACCGGGTGTTAGGTTATGAACCCGGTGAGATTGAATCGTCATACAATTATTTTTTTGAGCATCTGCTCTACCATGGCGATAAGGCCACCTACACTAAATCTATTACTGAGCGCAATCAAAGCAATATATCAACCGTACAAATAAGGCTGTTAACCAAACATGGCTATCAATGGTTTGAAAGTTCGAGCCAGCGAAGCGCTGACCCCTCAATCCCTAAAGTTTATGGCTTTATTGTTAATATAAATGCCTATAAAATAGCCGAATACCAGGCCGCGCAAAAAGACTTATGGCTTAATGAGGCCGGTAAGCTGGCAAAAGTAGCTTTATGGGAGATCGAGGCTCACTCCATGAATTTAATCCTTTCAAAAGAAGGATATGATATATTTGAGATTAGCAATACGGTTAGCCTTACTGTTGATGAAGCTATTAGCTTTTTTGAGCCGAAATATCGGACTCAGGTAAGGAGTGCCATTGAGAACACGCTAAGGTCATGCCATGCATTTGACTTGGAATTACCTTTCCGTACAGCCAAAAACAGGGTAATATGGGTTAGGTTTAAGGCGTTGCCTATTATTGATAACCTGGGTAGGTGCATTAGCATCCGGGGAATACTGCAGGACATTAACGAAAGCAAAAAAAGAGAGTTAACCACACAAAGTTCCTTAACGCTCTCTCACGATCAAAACAAGCGCCTCCAAAATTTCGCCTACATGGTTTCGCATAACCTGCGGTCGCATACCGGCAACCTTGATTTTATGGTTAACCTGTATACCGAAACCGATTCCGCTGAAGAAAGGCTGGAGGTATTTGAACACATAAAAGCAATAAGCTCAAGTCTTAATACCACCGTTAAACACCTGGAAGAGATAGTGCAGATACAGGCCGAGATAAATGATGACAAAACGGTAATCCAGTTCGAAACAACATTTAAACAGGTAATGAGCGCCCTGCAAAGTAATATTACCGATGTTGATGCACGGGTTGAGTTTGATTTTAGCGAAAGCCCCGAAATAAATTACATCCCGGCATATTTGGAAAGCATATTTCAAAATCTGTTAACCAATTCGATAAAATACAGGCAGCAAAATCATGCGCCTTTAATAAAATGCTACACCTTTCAAATGAATGGGCATATCTACATGATATTTGAGGACAATGGAGTTGGCATTGACCTGGAACGGCATGGCGACAAAGTTTTCGGAATGTATAAAACCTTTCACAAAAACGCCGATGCCAAAGGTATAGGCCTGTTTATTACCCGTAGCCAGGTAGAATCATTAGGCGGTACTATTAAGATTGAAAGCACGGTGAATGTAGGCACCAAATTCACATTAAAGCTTACTTAATTTTTAGCGGGAGCCGAACTTAGTTCGATGGTTTGTCTTTCACAATCACAAAAACATCCTCATTATCCTTCTTCATCAGGTACTTTTCACGTGCAAATTTCTCCAATTGTGCCGGGTTTGATGTTAACTCATTCAAATCTTTGGTAACCTGCGCAGTTTGCTTGGTATAAAAATCGCGCTCGGTTTTTAGCTTGCTAACTTCCTGGTGGTATTGGAATTGCGATATCAGATCGTTCTTATCAAAAAACAACATCCACACCAAAAAAGCCGCGGTAACCCAAAAAAACTTATTTCTAAAAAGAAGAAAAAGGCGTTGCATACAACAAGCAATTAATTTATTTAAAATTAAAGCAAAACTTTGATTGCCACAATAGGGATTATTAACTTATTAACAAGTGATGGTTATCAAGTAAATTCCTCTCTTGAGAGGGTGCGCGATGGGTGGTGTAGTAGCAGGGGTGTGTTATGCATCTCACATAACACACCCCTAACCCCTCTCAACAGGGGAACAATTTATCCTTAATCTCTTCTGCCGCCTCTGCTACCCCAGCTGCTGCCTTTACTGGCACCGCTCATGCCGCTGCCACCGCTTCCGGCACGACCACGATCCTTGTTACCATAACCACGGCCACGCTTAGGCGCACCACCACGGCCACCGCCGCCACCGCTTTTTGCAGCTTCGGCTTTAGCAACCATGCTTTGCGGGCTCATCGGGTAAGGATGCTCCTCGTTAACAGGTATTTGTTTGGCAATTAGTTTATGAATATCTTTCAGGAAAGGTAATTCTTCTGCATCGCAAAAAGAAAGCGCTATACCGCTTGCTCCTGCCCTGCCTGTACGGCCAATACGGTGTACATAGGTTTCAGGCACGTTAGGTAATTCGTAGTTTATAACGTGCGTAAGCTCGTCAATATCAATACCGCGAGCGGCAATATCGGTAGCAATTAACACACGTGTAGTACGGTTTTTAAAGTTAGTTAAAGCCCGCTGACGCGCATTTTGCGATTTATTACCGTGGATAGCCTCGGCAGTGATACCAACCTTAACAAGGTCTTTAACCACCTTATCAGCACCATGTTTGGTACGGGTAAATACAAGTGCGGTTTTAATCTCTTTATCTTTTAAAATATGGTTAAGCAACGCACGTTTGTCGTTCTTCTCCACATAAAAAAGTTGTTGTTGTATAGTATCAGCAGTTGATGATACCGGGGTAACCTCAACCTTTTCAGGACGGGTTAATATGGTATCGGCAAGTGTTTGAATTTCTTTAGGCATAGTAGCCGAAAAGAATAATGTTTGCCTTTTTGATGGCACTTTAGCTATGATTTTTTTAACATCATTCACAAAGCCCATATCCAGCATGCGGTCGGCTTCATCCAAAACCAACATTTTAATGTGGTCAAGGTGAACTATGCGTTGCTGCATTAAGTCTAATAAACGACCTGGCGTAGCTACCAAAATATCAACGCCACGGCGGATAGCATCAGCCTGTGGATTTTGTGATACACCACCAAAAACCACTATTTGCTTTAAGCCGGTATGTTTACCATAAGCGGTAAAGCTTTCGCCAATTTGTATAGCTAACTCGCGGGTTGGGGTAAGTATTAGTGCCTTTATTGTTTTTTGTTCTTTGTGCTGCAACCTATCATTATACAATAACTGTAAAATAGGTATAGCAAAAGCCGCGGTTTTACCGGTACCGGTTTGCGCGCAGCCTAGTAAATCTTTTTGTTGTAATATAATAGGGATGGATTGCTCCTGTATTGGCGTGGGTGTAGTATATCCCTCAGTTTTTAAAGCCCTGAGTATAGGCTCAATTAAATTTAATTTTTCGAATGACATGTAATGTTTTTAATATATGTGCTAACGCGATTGCATAAGCGGATCTGAAGAGTTTCAATGATCAAAACCGTAAGCGAACGGGTATTATTCGGCAAAGATACGCTTTTTTATTGGCATGTAGATTTTTGCAAGATTTGTTGCAAATTGAAAGATATAAATAGATAGATTGTCATGCTGAGGCACGAAGCATCTGTACTGATGTAAACTACTTTACAGATTCTTCACTACGTTCAGAATAACAATTTATATTTGAGATTCTACTATTCCTCAACAACCAAATGCTTCTTCTCCTCTTTCCGCTTTAAATAGGAATCAACCAAAATAATTCCCATCCCCGCCATAATCGACATATCGGCAACATTAAACACGCCCGTTTGGAAAATTATAAAATCAATATGCATAAAATCGGTTACCGAACCATGCAATACACGATCATAAAGGTTACCCACGCCACCACCTATAACCATAATAATACCCAATAAAGTGTATTTAGTAATATTGGTTTTAATGATGATATAAACCAAAGCGGCTAATAATGCTAATAAAGGCAATGCCATCAGCAGCACGTATTTAACCGGGCCACCAAGACTATCGCCCATGCTTAAAAATGCGCCTGTATTTTCCGTCTTTTCAAGCGTTACATGGTTAGACAGAAAACCGATAACCTTATTATCCGGTAAATCCCTACGCGCGATGGATTTGGTTACCTGGTCGCAACCGATATTAAAGGCCAGTATAATGATGATGATGGAAGCTCTTACAAACTTGTTTGATTTCATGGGGGCAAAGATAATAGATTGTCTGAACCGGAATTTCTGGAATTAAAGAATTTACAGAATTCTATTAATTCCTTAATTCTAAAAATTCGAGTTCAGACAAAAGCCCCGATAAACGGGGCTTTCAATTGTGTTATTAACTAAATCAGCTGCTCACACAGCTAACTCAATTAGCGTTTTTTGTAGTATTTAAAATCCTTACCAATGAATCTGGCGTTTTCGCCTAATTCTTCTTCTATACGAAGTAATTGGTTGTATTTAGCGATCCTGTCTGAACGTGAAGCTGAACCGGTTTTAATCTGACCGCAATTTAATGCAACTGCCAAATCAGCAATGGTGCTGTCTTCAGTCTCACCTGAACGGTGACTCATTACCGAAGTGTAGCCATTAGTTTGTGCTAAAGTTACCGCGTTAATAGTTTCCGTTAATGAACCAATCTGGTTTACTTTAACTAAAATTGAGTTAGCAGTATCTTCATCGATACCTCTTTGTAAACGTTTGGTGTTGGTTACAAATAAATCGTCACCTACTAACTGCACTTTATCGCCCAGTTTCTCAGTTAACAATTTCCAGCCAGCCCAATCATCCTCAGCCATACCATCTTCGATAGAGATAACCGGGTATTTAGCTACTAATTCAGCCAGATATTGTGCTTGCTCTTCGCTGCTGCGGATAGCACCTTTATCGCCTTCAAATTTAGTGTAGTCGTATTTACCGTCTTTGTAAAACTCAGAAGCAGCACAATCAAATGCGATGAAAATATCAACACCTGGTTTGTAACCTGCTTTTTCAATTGCTTTTAAAATGGTTTCAACGCCATCCTCAGTACCATCAAAAGCTGGTGCGAAACCACCTTCGTCACCTACTGCAGTTGAAAGACCACGATCGTGTAATATCTTTTTCAGGTTGTGGAATACTTCAGTTCCCCAACGCAACGCTTCAGAGAATGATGGCGCGCCAACCGGCATGATCATAAATTCCTGGAACGCGATAGGCGCGTCAGAGTGTGAACCACCGTTAACGATGTTCATCATCGGGATAGGTAAAGTATTAGCGTTTACACCACCAATGTAGCGGTATAAAGGCTGGCGGCTTTCCTGCGCGGCAGCTTTAGCAGCAGCAAGTGATACACCTAAAATAGCGTTAGCACCCAGTTTACCTTTATTTTCAGTACCGTCTAATTCAATCATTATTTTGTCGATAGTACCCTGATCGAATACATCAACACCTTGTAATTCTTTAGCTATAATATCGTTTACGTTAGCAACGGCTTTTAAAACGCCTTTACCCATGTAAACAGCTTTGTCGTTATCACGAAGTTCAACAGCCTCGTGGATACCCGTTGATGCACCTGATGGTACAGCAGCACGGCCAAAGGCGCCATTTTCAGTTAATACATCTACCTCGATGGTAGGATTGCCGCGCGAATCTAAAATCTGGCGGGCATGGACATCAATTATTAAGCTCATTTTCAATAAATTAATTTGATAAATACATAGTGTAAGTAATACACCAGGTTTATATACTTTTCAAATATACACTTTCAAACAAAACTCAGGCAAAATAAATAAAGATTAACGTTAAATTAACATGGGCGGAATGTCTGAACGGGATTGTCTGAACCGGAATTTTTAGAATTAATGAATTTGCAGAATGTGAATTCAAAACCTATTCTGACAATTCCAAAAATTTACTTAAATTCAGGTTCAGACAATTATGCTTCAAAAAGAAGCAATAATATTTTGTTGTTTATCAATATTATACTATTATTACTCCACCAATTAAAACTTACAATTGCATGCAGCCAAAACTTAACTCACGTTTAGTTTCATTAGATGTGTTCAGGGGGATTATTATAGGATTCATGATCCTGGTTACCGACCCCGGCACTTATAGCTATGTGTACCCGCAACTAAGGCATGCCGAATGGGCCGGCGCTACTGCGACTGATATGATATTTCCGGCTTTGCTGTTTATGGTTGGCTTTTCAATTGTGTTGTCTATCAAATCACGTTTGGCGCATCATACGCCTAATAATAATAAAATAGTGTTAAAGATGTTTCACCGCACTATTATCCTTATTATACTGGGGTTGGCAGTTAACGGCTTCCCTTTTTATGATTGGCATAACCTACGCCTGAATGGGATTTTGCAAAGGATAGCTATATGCTACTTGCTATGTGGTTTGTTCTATTTATATGCGGTCAAACCAGCATCCAAAAACACCATAACTAAATTGCTTATCCCGATAGTGGCATTACTTGTAGGTTATTGGCTGATGCTGTTTTTGATCCCTGTGCCGGGCGTGGGTACTTATCATCTGGATTCCTTCGGCAATTTACCTGCTTATATTGACCGCAGCATATTCGGCATTAACCATTTATGGTTTTACGGAACCACACCAGGCATGGGTGTTACTTATGACCCCGAGGGATTATTATCGACCATACCTGCCATAGCATCAACACTCATTGGTGTTTTAAACGCCCAATACTGGCTCCATACTGCCGACAATCAAAGCAAAAAGATTATCAAAGCAAGTGTGATTGGTGTAGTGTTGATTATTACTGCGTTAGTACTAGATAAATACTTCCCGATCAACAAACGTATCTGGACCAGCACCTTCACTATGTTAAGCAGCGGTGTGGCCTTGCTGGTGTTTACGTTTGTTTATATTATTGTCGATATTAAAAAATGGCGCAAATGGAGCTATATTTTTATGGTGCTGGGCAGTAACGCGTTGCTGGCTTTCATCCTGTCGAATGTGATTATTGACTTACTAAATATCATAACCATCCACTCATCATTCAGCCCAACAAAACTTGATCTGCATGCCTGGGGAAACCAGTTAGCCTTGTGTACGGGATTATCGCCGGTTAATGCTTCGCTGCTTTACGCGATAGTGCTGGTGTTACTAAATACGCTCATCATTCTGCCGCTTTATAGAAAAAATATATTGGTTAGGGCTTAATTTTCAGAATAGCTTTAGCGTAGGAAAAAAACAACTTTATTATTCATCAATTCGAAATACAAACATCCATATGTCAGCATCAAAAAACGATCAAAAAAATTCAGACAGGAGGAATTTTTTAAAATCAGCCGGTTTAACAGCAGCGGGATTAGCCGCAGCACCCGCACTTGTTTCATTTAAAAGCACTGCGGAACAAATAGCAGCAAATATCAGCGAACGTACTTTTCCTGAAGGCTTCTTATGGGGGACTGCAACCGCGGCCTACCAGGTTGAGGGAGCGGCAAACGAGGATGGTCGCGGTACAACCATATGGGATACTTTTTCACACATCCCCGGCAAGGTTAAGAATAATGATACCGGCGATGTTGCCTGCGATATGTACCACCGTTACCTATCCGACATTAAGTTGATGAAGGATATGAATGTAAAAATATTCCGTTTCTCGGTTGCGTGGTCGCGTATTTTTCCGGATGGTACCGGTACACCAAATCAAAAAGGGATAGATTTTTATAAACGATTGACTGACGATTTGCTGGCAAACGATATACAGCCTTTTGCAACTTTATACCATTGGGACTTGCCACAAGCCCTGCACGATAAATACAAAGGCTGGGAATCGCGCGAGACAGCAAAGGCCTTTGGTGACTATGCGGGCTTTATTTCCAAACAACTGGGAGACAGGGTTAAGCATTATTTTACTCTTAATGAAATGAGCACCTTTGTTGAGCTGGGTTATGGCAATGGTATATTTGCACCCGGCTTACAATTACCGCAAGCCGGCCTTAACCAGGTGCGCCACCATGCGGTGTTGGCTCACGGCCTTGCTGTACAGGCTATACGTGCAAATGCGCCTTCGGGGACTAAGATAGGGCTTGCGGAAAACCTTAGTGTACCGGTGCCAATAATTGATACACCGGAAAACATCAAAGCTGCAGAAATTGCTATGCGAGAGGAGAACGCAGGTTACCTTACCGTGGTAATGGAAGGAAAGTACACCGATAAATTCCTGAAAAAGACCGGTGCTGATGCGCCGAAATTTACAGATGAAGATTTGAAGATCATCAGCTCGCCATTAGATTTTGTGGGGATAAATGTATACAACCCGGCGGGTTATGTACAGGCGGCAGATAATGAAGATGGTTATAAAACGCTCCCATTTGCCAAGTCGCAGCCGCGGAGCACTTCGCAATGGCAGGTATTGGGGCCGGAATCACTTTATTGGGCGCCGAAGAATGTGCATAAGTTATGGGGAGCGAAAGAATTATACATTACCGAAAACGGCACCAGCGGAACAGATGAATTAACTGACGACAAACATATTTACGATACCGACAGGGTATCATTTATGCGCAACTACCTTACCCAGCTACAAAAAGCCACCGCCGAAGGCGTACCGGTAAAAGGTTATTTTTATTGGAGCCTGATGGATAATTTTGAATGGACCAGCGGCTATGGTACCCGCTTCGGTTTGTATTATGTAGATTATAAAACACTGGAACGCATCCCAAAGGAAAGCGCCGCATATTTTAAAGTATTGGCAAGGGATAATAAGGTGGTTTAAGGATGATATGTCTCCGCAGGGTCCTCTACGAGAGACCCTGCGGAGACTTTAAGGAATTAATCTTGCCCCTCAAACTTAAATGTGCCCGTCTTCTTATCGAGATAACCGAATTGGCTGTTATTATATGTAATTCCTATTACTTCAAGTCCGGTCATTCGCGCTTTTATAAAATGGAAATACGCAATAAGTGGTCTTTTTACCCTATATTCCTCTAATTTATTATCTACTGCAGGATCAGTCTTCCATAATTGCTTTCCACTTTTATCTATTGCTTTAACATAGATTCTGTCCTTATCAAGAATGAATTTCACACCTGTTACTGAATCGATTAAAGTATCGTTTTTAATGTGACTTGATACAGTATAATGAGCAATATAAGATTGCCCGCGAGATATTGTCGGAAATGAGAATGCAAGTAGGAAAATTACGACTAGGATCGGTTTCATCTTAAGTTATTTATCCTAAGATATTAAAATCATCCTGCAAATCCCAAAAATCAGTTAAATCCTGGTTCAGACTACTCCCACTTAAACGCCTTAACCGCCACCGCGTAAATACCCACGCCCCAAAGCAACAGGTAAAACAACTGGTGACTAACATCCCACAGGTTCGCGCCTTCGAAGGCTACCTGGCGCATGGCATCGTTTAGGAAAGTTAGCGGCAATACCTTACAAATAGGTTGCAACCAGGTTGGAAAAACGGTGATAGAGAAAAATGTACCCGATAATAAAAATTGCGGCAAAGTAACCAGGTTGGCAATTGGCGGCACAGTGCTTTCATTTTTGGCGATGCCGGATACTGTAAACCCGAATCCCATAAATACCACTACTCCAATAAAGGATAGGATAAGCATGTTAATAAAGGTTACAAACCCATGTATGAGCGTAAAGCCGAAAGCAAACCGCCCGATCAGCAATATAAAGGATGCGCCGATCAGCGCGAAGGTGATCCTCGCCAAAGCTTCGCCAACCACAATACTGTACCGCTTAACCGGGGTAGCAAAAAAACGTTTAATAACCAACGTTTGGCGCAGACTCAAAAACACGAATGCCGTACCAAATACACCTGTACTCAGCAGCGAAAAGCCCAACTGTCCCGGTAAAATAAAGTCGATGGTTTTATAGGCACGAACGGTTACGGTAGTTTCCTTTAACTCAGCCAATGCAGGTGGCGTATTTTTCGCCATCGCGGAGTTCATCTTAAATAGAATACCGCTTACTAAGGAATTCAATATTTTTCCTTTTTCCTGCGAAGCGCTGGTATACTGCACATTCACCGTAAAAGGCGGCAATTGCGACTTGCCCTGTACCGGGGCGTAAACAGGCCAGCTGGTAATGTTTTTAGTAATATTCAGGATAGCATCCAAATGCCCTTTAGCCAGATCCTTATTCATCTGCTCGGCTGATTCATTGGTTACCAAATGAATTACACCCGAACTTTGCAGCGCTTTATATATCGGGTTATTTAAGTCGCTGCCTTTAGCCACACCAACGTCAACAGTTATACCGCCCCCGCCAATAAAGCCGAACACCAAAATAAATATCAGCGGAAATAAAAGCGTAAATATCACCGCCGAAGGGCTACGCAATATCGATCGAAAACTGGCCTTGGCAATAGCCAAAGTCGCATTAAAATTACTATATGGTTTACTCATTGGTCATTGGGTCATTAGTCATTGGGTGATTGCCAATTGGCAAATTTACTCCCCCTTCAGGGGGCTGGGGGGCCTACCCTTCTCTCCACTCTTTACCTGTCAAATTAATAAATACATCTTCCAGGTTGGCCAGCTTCACTTCTTTCTTACGTTCAAAGCCGGTGGCAACCAGTTTATCAATAAAATTATCAGGTGTATCAATATCTATAATTCGGCCACCATCAACAAAAGCAACACGGTCGCATAGTATTTCGGCTTCATCCATGTAATGTGTGGTGATCACAACCGTAGTTCCACTATCGCGGATTTCTTTGATCAAATCCCACAAATTACGGCGCGCCTGCGGATCAAGCCCGGTAGTCGGCTCATCCAAAAATATGATACGGGGATCATTTATTAAGGTAGTAGCGATAGAAAACCGTTGTTTTTGTCCGCCCGAAAGTTCTTTGTATTTAGCTTTGGCTTTATCGGTTAAGGCCACTTTTTCTAACATTTCCATAGGCGTTTTGTTAATGCCATATAGACCGGAGAACAGCTCTATTAATTCAGAAAGATTTAAGTTTGGATAATATCCCGCTGCCTGTAATTGCACGCCGATACGTTTTTTGATACTTGCTGCATCCTTCTCAATATCAAAGCCATCAACGATAATAGTACCCGATGTTTTGTCGCGCAGGGTTTCAATAATTTCTAAAGTAGTTGTCTTCCCGGCGCCGTTCGGACCAAGCAGCCCGAAGATCTCGCCCTCGTAAACTTCAAAACTAATATCCTTCACGGCATTAAAATCGCCGTAGTTTTTTACCAGATTATTTACGGTAATAATGGGTTGTTTAGCCATGGCGCAAAAATGCGATAGATTAATGATATAACAATATGTTTTTTAAAGCAATGACAAAAGTTTTACGCTTACCCCCTCCCGGCCTCCCCCTGATATCAGGGGGAGGTGTCGACAAAGGAGACGGAGGGGGTATTATACGCTTGTAGAAACACACCCCTGTCGTCACATTATCCCAACGCGCCCCCTCTCAAGAGGGGAATTAAAAAAATCTCCCCTCCCGGGGGAGATTTAGAGGGGTTTTAATACCAGTTAAGCAAAACCGCTGCCGCAAAACGAAACAGGTTTATTTGCAGATAATTGTAAAAGGTAGTAATCCGTTCCATTGCCTTATTATTTTACCAGGTGCCCCATTGTAACCAGCATCGAGTGCAAAGCTTCCGCAGCATGCAACGCGAAATTTATTAAATGAATAGTGAGTAGCTTTTCCATAGTGTTTATTGTTTATGACTCAAAAATGCACATACAACGCACTCACCGTTAGCGCTAATTGGGGAGGCTTGAAAAACTGTCGGTGAATGGCGGAAATTTGGCGATGAATGTTTTGTTAGTATCAAGTAGCTAGTATCAAGTATCAAGATGTTCGATACCTAACGTATGGGATGCTGAAACAAGTTCAGCATGACCGGCTTTTTTAAATTTGTTCATACCTTTATAAAAACGAACTACCACCAACCATGAAAAAGCTCCTCATATACATCACCTGCATCATAACCCTAAGTGCCTGCCATACCAAAAGCACCCAACCTGTTACCGATTCCGCAGCCGTTTATACCGTACCCGACGACCAAGCCATCACCAAAGCCGTACACGACACCTACGCATCCCTAACCTTTAAAAAAGGCGACACACCGAATTATGATAGTATCAAAACCCACTTTATACCGCAGGCACAGTTAATCAGTTGCAGGTCGGATACTGCACGGGTGACTACTATTAACCAGTTTGTTTATCTCTTCCGCTCATTTGTGGAGGCCGATACGGTTTATGCTTACAGTGAAAAGGAGATTTTCGGTAAAACCGAGCAATTCGGTAAAATAGCTGAACGTATCAGCACCTATAAAGCAGTCGCCAACAGCAAAAAGAAAGATATTGCCGAAACGGGTGTAAACAGCTTCCAACTCATCAAAACACCAACCGGTTGGAAGGTATCGAGCATTATCTGGGATGTAGAAAAGAAAGGATTGAAAGTGCCGGGGTATTATTTAGGGAAGTAAAAACAGTATGGTTTACCTTTCTCTGGTATCGCTGCGCTAAGCGTCACTTTTTTCGGTTGTTTGTTTTCAAATGCTCTCAAGAGGGCTCCGCCGTTCTTTTTGGCCGTCAAAAAGAAAGTAACCAAAGAAAAACTCCCGGCTACGCCTGCCTCTGTTAATGTTAGTGCTTGTAGTTGGGTCTGTGCTATCCGAGCCAGACGATGCCGGCTTTGTCAGTGACGTTTGGGCAGCGCTTTTACTGCCTTGCTGAAAGCTTACTTACTTGATAGAAGCATTTTTCTTACTTGGGGATTTACAGCATTCGGGTCAAGCTTATCTGTAATGGCCATGTACTTTCTAGCACTATCCTTTTGCATAAAATAAGAATATGCAGACGTTAGTTGACCATAATATTGGGGATTATTAGGATCAAGCCTGATTGCATTTTTAAGTGCATCAATTGCAGCGTCTAAATATTTCTTATCATTTGTTTGCCCAAAAACGTTTCCATAGCTGGTTGAAGCATCTTGCCATACTCGCGCATTGTTTGGGTTTAATTTTAATGATCTTTCAAAAAATGGTAATGATTCTTTAAATTTCCCCTGCATGCCTAAGTTATCGCCAAATCCCCAATAAATTTCTGAGTTTAAACTATCCAAAAGCCACGCCTGGTTAAACCGCATCATCGATGTATCTAAATGATTCGAACGTAAATACTGCCAACCACGCATTACCATATGTTCTGCTGCGGCTTTACGAGTAGATGATTTTTCACACAAAGCAATAAATTCATTATCATCTTCAATCTGCCCCTTACATTTTTTCGCATGGCCGTACATAGGCAGCTTATTTATGCCTTCAGGACAATCTTGCGATTGCGCGCAGCTACAGGCTAATAGAGAAATTAAGCAACAAAGGATTAAAGAGAATTTCATTATGATTTGGTTTTTATAAAGAAACAAAAAAATGTCATAACAAAAAAAGTCAGGATTAAATCCGAATCGTCATCCCGAACTTGTTTCGGGATCTCTCAGAACGAGTCAACTCCATGATGGCTACTTAGCAAGTGGGATGCTGAAACAAGTTCAGCATGACGATACCAAGCGCGCAAAGGCTCGACGGAAAACCGGGCCGGGTGTTAGCCTTGTGTGCAGAAGTTTTTTTCCGTCTTGAATTTTTGCTTCTTTTGTTTCAAGACAAAAGAAGTAGCCCCCGCGGCAATGAGCGGGCGAGAATAATTTATTTAAACGAATATATCTCTGCTGAGGAACGAAGCACCTGTAAATCGGGGATTGCCACGCTCCGTTACAGCAATGACGCTTGGATAGAAACAAAAAAAGGTCAGGATTAAATCCTGACCTTTCCTATTATAGGAATGAATTCCTTAATTCATCAACTTAATAAAATCATCAAACAAATACCTGCTATCGTGCGGACCTGGAGATGATTCCGGGTGGTATTGTACCGAGAATGCTTTTTTATCTTTTACCCTGATACCTTCAATCGACTGGTCGTTTAAGTTCAAGTGGGTGATCTCTACTTTGTCTGATGCCCTTACCGCTTCAGGTACTACCCCAAAACCGTGGTTTTGTGAGGTAACCTCGCAATGGTTGATTATGATATTTTTTACCGGGTGATTTAATCCGCGGTGACCGTTAAACATTTTTTGGGTTGGGATGTCATTAGCCAAAGCCAATAACTGGTGACCTAAACATATTCCGAACATTGGTTTACCTGCCGCCAATATTTCTTTCACGGTATCAATCGCGTAAGGCATAGCCGATGGATCGCCAGGGCCGTTAGAGATGAAGTAACCTGACGGTGCAAAATCTTTTTCCATTTCTTCGAATGTTGTTTTTGCCGGATAAACTTTGGCAAACACATCGCGGTCGTCAAAATTACGCAGGATATTTTTTTTAACACCTAGGTCAAGCACCGCAACACGGTATTTAGCGTTCTCGTCGCCAAAAGTATAGCTTTCGGTAGTTGAAACTTGTGAAGATAGCTCCAAACCATCCATTGATGGCACAAGGTCTAACTTAGCTTTTAACTCCTCAATATCAGTGATTTCCGAAGATATGATCGCGTTCATCGCTCCCTTATCACGTATGTGGCGAACCAGCTGGCGGGTATCAATATCGCTGATACCAACGATGTTCTGCTGTTGGAAATAATCCTGTATGCTCTCGTTAGCTTGTTTACGGCTGTAGTTAATGTTGTAGTTCTTACAAACCAAACCGGCAATCTGTATCTGTCCCGATTCAACTTCAGCATCAGCAATACCGTAATTACCGATATGCGCGTTAGTAGCCACCATAATCTGACCAAAATACGATGGGTCAGTAAAAATTTCCTGGTAGCCGGTCATGCCGGTATTAAAGCATATTTCGCCGGTAGTAGTACCAATTTTTCCGGCAGCTTTGCCATAAAACACAGTTCCGTCAGCCAGTAATAATACCGCCGGTAGTTGGGTGAAGTAAGTCATTTGTTAAAAAAATAGAATGATTAATGGGTTGGTTAGCCCTTCGACTAAGCTCAGGATGACAAGCCCCTTTTAAGGATGCAGAAATGAAGTAAGAAACTTCTTTTTTCACGCTGCAAAAGTATGATTTTATTTTGGGGTTTAAAAGAGTGATTTTGAATTTTATTGTAATTCAATTCTCAAAGTTTGGAGGATTTGGGCATTGCCTGCGGCCCGGGCTTTCCACTCATACTGCGCGAGGCCTTAGGCGCAAGAGGCCGGTATCCGTTTCAATCCCTAATGCACTTAACCCTCTTTGCGTCGCAGACGAAGAGAGGGTGGTCAAGCGAAGCAAAGACCGGGTGAGTAGAATATGCGAGCGACATTAGCGCGAATGCCTGGCGAATAACCGACTCACCTCGAATGCGCTGCACTGTTCGGCCCTCTCTTCGGCAAGCCGGAAAGAGGGCTAAAAAATTTGACAATAGCTCAAGTGTAATTATATGTGTTCCCAAAACTCTAAAAAACATGCAATTTCCCATCAAAAAACAGTAAAAAATCATCAAAAAGAAGTGTTTTTCAATCGTTTTTTGGGCTAAAATGAGTGTTTTTTGTCCGGAAATCGCTTCAAAAACAATCTAAAAACCGGTTTTTTACTACTATTTTGGGCGTTTTTGGGGCGAAAAGTATACCAAATGTACCAGGTGTTTCACTAGTTTCATGAAACAGAAACGCCGAAAATAAATTCCAAATTGAAAATCCGAAATAATTCCCACCTTTGCTTCTCATAAACAAACACCATGTCTGTACACAAAGAAGTTAAGCGCATCACCACGCATATATTACAGGAGATGAGAAACAGCGGCGAAAAAATTGCCATGCTTACCGCTTATGATTATTCGATGGCTACTATTGTTGATGATGCCGGTATGGATATCATCCTCGTTGGTGATTCAGCCTCCAATGTAATGGCCGGACACGAAACCACCCTACCCATCACGCTCGATCAAATGATCTATCATGCTTCATCAGTTGTCCGTGCGGTAAAACGCGCTTTGGTAATAGTCGATTTACCTTTCGGCACTTACCAGGGAAATTCAAAAGAAGCATTAAACTCCGCCATCCGCATCATGAAAGAATCCGGCGCGCATGGTGTAAAAATAGAAGGCGGTGTTGAAATAGCCGAATCAGTTAGTCGCATTTTAACTGCGGGTATACCTGTAATGGGCCATTTAGGCTTAACACCCCAATCTATCTATAAATTCGGCACCTATACTGTGCGTGCCAAGCACGAAGAAGAAGCCAAAAAACTTAAAGAAGATGCTTTAAAACTACAGGAACTTGGCTGTTTCGGAATAGTATTAGAAAAAATCCCCGCTAAACTTGCTGCCGAAGTAACCGATATGATCAGCATCCCGACCATCGGCATAGGCGCAGGCCAGGCCTGTAGCGGTCAGGTTTTAGTAATTCATGATATGCTGGGTATCAACAAAGGTTTCAAACCCCGTTTCCTTCGCCAGTATGCTGATTTATATGAGATAATGAACGGCGCTATCAAAAATTACGTAAGCGACGTGAAAGCCAAAAGCTTTCCAAACGAAAAAGAGCAATATTAATTAATTTAGTTGATAGGTTATAGTTCATGCATAGTAGCTGCATCACAAAGCGTTTAACTATGAGCCATAAACTATGAACCATGAACCACCACGAATGGCCAGACCCGAATTTAAATATACCAATTACGATATTACCGACGATGATGTGCTGTATGAGGACAATCACCTCATTGCCATCAACAAGCGCGCGGGCGATATTGTACAGGTTGATGATACCGGCGATGAGTCATTAGATGATAAGGTAAAAAAGTACATCGCCAAAAAATACAACAAACCCAATGGCGCGTTTTTGGGTGTAGTACATAGATTGGACAGGCCGGTAAGCGGCGTAATACTTTTCGCCAAAACCAGCAAGGCACTGGAGCGCATCAACCAGATGTTCAAGAGCCGCGAAATGCATAAAACTTATTATGCAGTGGTACGCAACAGGCCAAACCCCATTGCAGGTAACCTGGTACATTATCTCATCAAAAACCCACAAAAAAACGTAACCAAAGCACACGATCGCGAAGTAACCGGCAGCCAGCGCTCCGAACTAAATTATAAACTAGTTGGCGAGCTAAACGGCTACTATTTAATAGAGGTTGACCCAATCACTGGCCGTCCGCACCAAATACGGGTACAGTTATCTACCCTCGGCTGCCCTATAGTTGGCGATAATAAATATGGCTACCCGCGCGGCAGTTTACGCAAAAGCATTTGCCTGCATGCTCGTCGCCTGCAGTTCATCCACCCCATAAAAAAAGAACCAATTCTGATTACTGCGCCAGTACCACGGGATGGTTTTTGGGAGAAGTTTGAAGGAATGATGGGGTAATATATTTCTCATAAATACCATTGCGAACTTTACCGTCATTGCGAGGAGTGAAACGACGTGGCAATCTCCAATATACAGAGGAAATTGCAAATTGCATAAGCAAAGTCGGGGATTGCCGCGCTATCGCTCGCAATGACGCTTATAGATTTTTAACTTTTTCCCAAATCCGTTCATCTACCAAAACACCATCAGCTAAACTTTTCTCGCGTGTCTTCATCGTATTTTCTCCTGGAAATGAAATAGATTTCCCCTCATGCTCCGATCTGCTGCTTTTAGTGTAACTGATTATTTCCTCGATAATATTAGCTGTATAATTATTATTCTGCGGTTTTATGCATATAAACACTTGCGACACACCACTCTCCGTTTCATTTTGGGTGATGTTAGCGGTAGAGTTCCCCTGGCTCAGTATACTCGCAAGCAAATCAAGAACCAGCGATAACCCGGACCCTTTCCAAAACCCAACCGGTAATAATCTTTTTGATTCCAAAATAGCGGCAGCATCCGTACTTAAATTCCCAGCGGTGTCGTAACCTCCCGGCAATGGTAAAACCTCCCCATTCATTTTGTATTGCTGCAACTTGCCTACCGAGTATTGTGAAACAGCCATATCCAACACCACATTTCCCTCAGCACGTGGTATCGCTATAACCAACGGATTATTCCCTAAACGTGGGTCTATCCCACCCCAAGGTGGTAAATTAGCAATGGTGTTGGTAAAGCAAATACCAATAAACCCTGCATCCGCGGCTTGCCAGCCGTATGTTCCGGCACGCATCCAATGGTTGGTGTTTTTTATCGCTACACATCCAATTCCGTTTGTTTTTGCCAACTCAATAGCGCGGTTCATGCAAAAGCGGGCATTTAATATACCCGGACCTAAATTACCATCCCATTGTTCTATCGCGCCAAAACCACCTGCTTTTGTTGCTTCGGCATCAGGTTTAACTAATCCCTGTTTTACAAAATCAACAAACACGGGGAAACGGTTTAAGCCGTGCGTATATACGCCATCCCTGCTATTCTCGGCAAAAACTGTCGCGCATTGTTCGGCTTTATCTTCGGTAAAATTAAGGTTGAGTAATATCCTTTTAAATTCGGATTGGAGTTCTGCAAAAGGTATGCGCATATTGTTGTAGACTTTTAATATAAACGCAAAGCTACCTATCCTGTTTATCTCATAATCATCAATCGTGTAATAATTGCGGCATAAAACAGTTATAATTACCCATATGCAATTACAATAGCTGCATTTTTTTACTTTTGCTGATAGATTCAATGAAAAACAAAAAAATACTCTTCTCCTTAACAATAGCAGTTCTGGTAATAGCTGCCCTTGTAATTAACTCCTGCAAAAAGGACAACCAAAATTCGGTTGAAATACTGCTGACCAGAGGAAAATGGCAGTTAGCCTCGGTAATGGTTTATAATTTTGTAGGCAGCAGCCAGGTTGGCACTACTGATACCTTGAATACCAACTGCGATAGCACTCAAATATTTACATTTAATAGCAACAACACCTGCGGCTATACTAACTTTGAATGCATACCGCAAAAAACTTCGGGTTCGTGGACATTATCAAGTGACCAGCTTACTTTAATATCGAACATGTTTTGTGCAGATACGCTAGTAGGTGGCCTGCCTGATCCTAAAACGGTACAACCTTTCATCAATACCAAAATCATTAATCTTGGCCAGTACTCTCTGATATTGCAAACAGGCGATGTTAACACATTTTATACATCAACAACCAAACGCAGGATAGTGCAATATGGCTTTGTGCATCAAGTCGCAAATTCTCAGTAACTATATTAACTTTCAATTCAATTAAAAAACAACCTATTTAACATAGCTTATTAATCCGAAAATTTTATATTTGGATGGATATAAAAATTGATCTGCCATTTTGAAAAAAAGAATAGCCATTTTTGCTTCAGGTTCCGGATCAAATGCTCAAAAGATCATGGAACACTTTAAGCGTAACTCCGAAGCGGAAGTTGTGCTTATCCTCACTAATAATCCACAGGCCTACGTATTACAGCGTGCTGATAACTTCGAGGTACCCTCACACATCTTTACCCGCGATGAATTTTATAAATCCGACGATGTAATTAAGCTGCTTAAAAATCTGCAGGTAGATTTGATCGTGTTGGCGGGTTTTCTTTGGCTGGTTCCGGTATCTTTATTAAAAGCATTCCCTAATAAAATAATCAACCTGCACCCCGCCTTGTTACCCAAATATGGCGGCGCAGGCATGTACGGCGATCACGTGCATAAAGCCGTTTTAGCCAATCACGAAGAAGAATCAGGCATCACCATCCATTTTGTTGATGAAAATTTTGATGAAGGTGAGATCATTCACCAATCCCGTTTCAAAATTGAACCCGGCGATAACCTGGAGATGATCAAATTTAAAGGCCAGCAGCTAGAGCACCAGCATTTCCCAAAAGTAGTTGAGAATTTGTTGAAGAAGATGAAGAGTTGAGGTTAGTGATAACTACTTAAAAAAGTAGAGATCCATGAATAATCTCAAATACAATTAATTCGTCGTTATTGATTTTAAATACGATTACCCAATCGTTAAAATGGCTGCAAGAGTAACCAAACATCGCAAGTATGTGGTGAGCGCATAAAGCATATTGTACATTGGGCATTGCTAATCTTTCGACTGCAGATTTAAATTTAAGAGCAAATCTGTTACCACTTCCTTTGGTGTTTTTTGACTCTACAAAGTCAGCAATTGAATCAATAACATTCAAAGCTTTAGGCGTAATGCTAATTTTCAAGAAATTACTTTTGATTTAAATATTTAGCGAATGCCTTTTCAAGGCTTATTGGAGTGGCATCTGTTTCTTTTGACAGATAATCCATTAATTCTTCATCAGTTGCTTTTCTACCTATCCCTTTCACCATCGAATCAATGTTTAATTCTTGAAAATTTTGCGCAGTGGCACTTAAGCCCAACTCTTCAGCAAACTGTAAAAGCAAATGCGTTTTTTCTTCAGAATTTGATTTTATGATCAACGTTGTCATAATATAAAGTTAGTACATTTTTTTATAACTAAAAAGTGTTGTTACTATTACAGTTACCATACAAAAACATTACCTTTGCGGCTCAAAAATTTATTGCAAATGAGCCAATCTGTTCAAATAAAAAACGCCTTAATTTCTGTTTATTACAAAGACAATCTTGAGCCGCTTATTTATGAGTTAAACCGCCTGGGTGTGAAGATATATTCTACCGGCGGAACTGAAACTTTTATACGTAGCCTTGGGGTTGATGTAATTGCTGTTGAGGACCTTACCTCGTACCCTTCAATACTTGGCGGTCGTGTAAAAACGCTGCATCCTAAAGTATTTGGTGGTATTTTGGCACGCAGAAATTTTGAAAGCGATGAGCAGCAATTAGCACAATACGAGATCCCCGAAATAGATTTGGTTATTGTTGATCTTTACCCGTTTGAAGAAACCGTAAAATCTGGCGCAGGCCAGGATGATGTAATCGAAAAGATCGACATCGGCGGCATCTCGCTTATCCGCGCAGCAGCAAAGAATTTTAAAGACGTTGTTATACTGGCTTCTAAAGATGATTATACCGAACTGGAAGGCATGTTAAAAAGCCAGGAAGGTACTACCACTTTTGATCAGCGCCGTACATTTGCACAAAAAGCATTTAACATATCATCAAATTACGATACCGCCATCTTCCAGTACTTTAACCAGGAAGAACCAATGCCGGTTTTCAAACAAAGTATCCAAACCAGTCAAACTTTACGTTACGGCGAAAACCCGCATCAAAAGGGTGTTTTCTATGGTAACCTGGACGCGATGTTTACCAAACTGCATGGCAAGGAATTATCATACAACAACCTGGTTGATGTTGATGCAGCAGTAGCTTTAATCGACGAGTTTACCGAGCCAACCATCGCCATTTTAAAACATACCAACGCTTGCGGTATTGCGTCACGCAACTTTATTAAAGAGGCTTGGATCGATGCTTTAGCATGTGACCCGGTTTCTGCCTTTGGTGGGGTGATCATCGCTAATGACGAGATCAATGCGGAAACAGCTACCGAGATTAGCAAAATATTTTACGAGGTATTAATCGCCCCTGCTTATACTGATGAAGCAGTTCAAATCCTACAATCAAAAAAGAACCGCATTATTCTTGTTCGCCAAACAGTTGAATTGCCAACCAAGCAATTTAAAACCTTATTAAACGGCGTTATCGAGCAGGATAAGGATTCAGTTGTTGAAGGTCCGGCTCAAATGACATCGGTTACCAATAAAAAAGCAACCGAGCATGAATTGAAAGATTTATACTTCGCTAATAAAGTGGTTAAACATACCAAATCAAACACTATCGTATTCGCTAAAAACAATCAGTTGATGTCGAGCGGTGTGGGTCAAACTTCAAGGGTTGATTCATTAAAACAAGCCATCATCAAAGCTGAAAGTTTTGGATTTGATTTAAAAGGCGCGGTAATGGCATCTGATGCATTTTTCCCGTTCCCTGATTGTGCCGAAATTGCTGCCGAGGCAGGAATTACAGCTATATTACAACCAGGCGGATCAATCAAGGATCAGGACTCTATTGATATGTGCAACCAAAAAGGCATCGCTATGGTTACTACCGGCGTACGCCATTTTAAACATTAATAAAACAATACTTAATTACACGATTTAATACGAATTATTAAAAATCGGAGTTATATTTAACAATTCACTTTTAACTGAATCGTGCTTTAATTCAAAAAATACAAATGGGTTTATTTAATTTTTTCACGCAAGAAATTGCCATTGACTTAGGTACCGCAAATACCCTCATTATACATAATGATAAAGTTGTTGTTGACGAGCCTTCTATCGTGGCTTTCGACCGCACAACCAACAAAGTGATCGCAATCGGTCGCCAGGCTATGCAAATGGAAGGCAAAACGCACGATAATATTCGTACCGTTCGCCCGCTTAAAGACGGTGTAATTGCCGACTTTAACGCTGCTGAGCACATGATACGCGGGATGATAAAAATGATTAACCCTGGCAAAGGATGGTTCTTCCCTTCATTGCGTATGGTGATCTGTATCCCCTCAGGCATTACCGAGGTAGAGAAACGTGCCGTACGTGACAGTGCTGAAATTGCAGGCGCTAAAGAAGTTTACTTAATACACGAACCAATGGCTGCTGCCGTAGGTATCGGTATTGACGTAGAAGAGCCGATGGGTAACATGATCATCGATATTGGTGGTGGTACTACCGAGATCGCTGTTATCGCATTATCAGGTATCGTTTGTGATCAGTCTATCCGTGTTGCGGGCGATAACTTCGACTCGGATATCGTTCAATACATCCGTCGCCAGCACAACATCATGATTGGTGACCGTACTGCTGAGAAAATCAAAATTGAAGTTGGTGCCGCTTTGCCTGAGCTGGCAGATCCACCGGCTGATTTTGCCGTACAAGGTCGTGACTTAATGACCGGCGTACCAAAACAAATCATGGTGTCTTATACCGAGATCGCGCATTGTTTAGATAAATCTATCTCTAAAATTGAGGAAGCTATCCTGAAAGCGTTAGAGATCACTCCACCGGAATTATCTGCTGATATTTACCAAACAGGTATCTATTTAACAGGCGGTGGCGCATTATTACGTGGTTTAGATAAACGTGTGGCATCAAAAACAAAACTACCTGTACACGTTGCCGAAGATCCGCTTCGTGCTGTGGTACGTGGTACCGGTACAGCGCTAAAAAATATTGGTAATTTTAAATTCTTAATGCAATAGGTTAGAGATTGGAGACTTGAAATTAGAGATTAGTTCTTTTTCAAAGATTATTTAATCACTGATATTTAGATATGAATTCTTTTACTGATTTGGAAGTTTGGAAAAAATCAAGAATTCTACGCAATAACATATTTAATTTAGTTAAAGCATTTCCAACTGAAGAAAAATATCGTTTGACCGACCAGATAATTCGTTCCTCCAGATCAGTAGGTAATAATATTGCTGAAGGGCATGGCAGATTTCATTATGCCGATGCTGCGAAATTTTTATTAAACGCGCGAGGATCAGCTACAGAAACGATAGATCATCTTATTATTGCTTTAGATAATAATTGGATTAACAACGATGTATTTGAATCATTTAAATATGATTGCGAAGAGTGTATGAAAATGATTAACGGATATATTAATTTTTTAAGAAAGCAAGCTGGTATTGATAATCCCGCTAAATAACTGAAGTTAACTAATCTCTAATAACCAATTAACTAATCTCTAACAAGTGCGTAATCTATTGATATTCATTACTAAGTACAACGCATTCTTCTTATTCCTTATTTTCGAGATCAGTTCGATAATTATTTACGTTAAATACAATTCTTTCCAAAAAGCATCGGTAATAAATAGCTCTAACGAGGTTACAGGCAGATTATACACGCAGATAAATGGCCTTTACGATTACCTTTCGCTGAAAGAGGTAAACGATAGTCTTGCACGCGAAAACGCACGTTTACGTAATCAACAAAAATCTTCTTTTTATATAGATACCATTGCCCGGCATAAAATAAACGATACCGTTTTTAAAACTCAATACGAATACATCGATGCCAAGGTGATCAACAATTCAACCAACCACAGCTACAACTACATTACCATTAACCGTGGCAGTAAGGATGGTATAGCGGTAGGTATGGGTGTTATATCTGGTGCGGGCATTGTGGGTAAAGTGGTTAATGTTACCGAGCATTTGGCTAACGTACAATCCATGCTGAATAAGGACACCCGTTTCAGCGTAATGCTGGCAAAAAACAGAGAGATTGGGTATATTAGGTGGGGCGACGACCTTAACCCTACCAAGGGCATGTTAATGGACGTAACAAATAACGCGCAACCCAAACTTGGCGAAATGGTAGTAACATCCGGTTACTCATTGTTTCCACAAGGCATACCCGTTGGCCGGATCACTAATTTACACCCTAAGGGTGGTGGCATATCATTAAACATGGAAGTAACCTTTTCTGTTGATTTTACTAAACTGCAATATGTTGATGTAGTGGATTATAAATTCGCGAAAGAACAAGAGGGATTGGAGGCTCTGCAGAAAAAGGATGATTAGGACAATTATAATTAACGTACTACGCTTTATAGTACTGGTGTTTATACAAGTGTTTTTATTGAAAAATATTACGTTGTATAACCTATCAACACCGTACCTATACATTTTATTTATTTTACTGTTACCTTTTGAAACGCCTAACATTTTACTGTTTCCGCTGGCATTTTTAATGGGTTTAACAATTGATGCTTTTTATGATACCCCCGGCCTGCATGCCGCGGCCTGTGTAATACTAGCATTAGTGCGGGTAATGTTTATAAACATCACCGTACAAAAAGAAGGCTTTGACAACGAACCTGAACCTACACTTAGCATCATGGGTTTCAGGTGGTTTTTTACTTACATATTGGTGCTAACCTTATTCCATCATTTCTTCCTTTTCAACCTGGAGGTTTTTAACTTATCTGATATTCAATTTACCCTTAGTCGCATAGTGCTGAGTACATTATTTACCGTATTTTTGATATTGATTTCGGGGTTGTTATTTTACAGGAGAAAAGAGCGTAAATGAATAGTTTCTTTGTGCGGCGATACATCATCGCAGGTATTTTTACCACCATTATTTTACTGCTTGTCGCCAAATTATTTTACATCCAAATAATTGACGATCACTATCGCCTTTACGCTACCAAAAACGTACTACGCCCCGTAAAACAATACCCCGCCCGCGGCCCGATCCTCGACCGTAACGGAAAAATACTGGTACAAAACGAAGCTTTTTACGATATCATGGTCACCCCAAAAGAGGTTAAACCCTTTGATACTTTAGAGTTTTGCAAATTGTTAGGGATAAGCAAAGACGAATTTGAGGATCGTTTTAAAAAAGCTATCAAGTATTCGCCAAGCTTGCCGTCTATTTTTGAGAAACAACTCTCTGCCGAAACTTACGCCTCGCTGCAGGAAAGATTATCTGAGTTCACGGGATTTTTCTCAACCACACGTTACCTGCGCACCTATCCCGATTCAACCGCTGCACAATTCTTAGGTTATATCGGTGAAGTAACCGACCGTGACATCAAACGTTCTAACGGTCGTTACCAACCGGGCGATTATATTGGAGTTAGTGGTGTTGAAAAAGCCTACGAAGATGTTTTACGCGGGCAAGTGGGTGTAAAATATACCGTGGTAAATTCGCATGGTAAAATGATGGGCAGTTATGAAAATGGCGCCTTTGATACCGTTGCCCGCCCCGGCGAACGGTTAAAATCATCGCTTGATCTTCGCATACAAAAACTAGGCGAGGAGTTAATGAAAGGCAAAGTAGGCAGCATCGTAGCCATCGAACCATCAACCGGCGAAATACTGGCATTTGTAAGCAGTCCAACCTATGATCCCAATTTATTAGTAGGCCGCGATCGTGGTAACAATGCCGCCAAAATGTATAAAGATCCTTACGACCCTTTGTTGATCAGGCCTATACAAGCTTACTATCCTCCGGGTTCATCATTTAAACCGTTAAGTGCATTAATTGCTTTACAGCAAGGCATCATCACCCCGCAAATGACTTACAATTGCCCGGGTGTATATTGGGCAGGTAACCACCCCGTAAAGTGCCTGGAGGTACATGGAACAGTTAACCTGAGCGGTGCCGTTGCTGGCTCGTGTAACGGCTACTTCTCCTTAGTATTTCAAAAGATCATTGATTTAAACGGCTATAAAAAAGTTGATACCACTTTCTCTCAATGGAGAACTAACGTTGCTAAATTTGGTTTAGGGTCGCGCCTTGGGCTTGATATGCCGAATGAAGGAAAAGGATTCTTGCCTACCGCGCAGCATTACGATAAAATATATCATTATGGCGCATGGCGTTCAAGTACCGTGGTATCGCTTGCTATTGGCCAGGGTGAATTACTGGCAACGCCACTACAGCTCGCCAATATCGAATGTATCATTGCAAATCATGGGTATTATTATACCCCGCATTTAATAAAGTCCATTGGCGATAAAGAAGTTAATACTGCGGAATTCCAGGCAAAACATTATGCTGGTATCGATTCCTTGTATTTTGAACCGTTGATAGATGGCATGCAGGCCGTGGTTGACCATGGTACAGCAGCGGCATCAAAAATACCGGGTATAGTGATGTGCGGCAAAACAGGTACAGCACAAAATCATGGGGAAGATCACTCTATCTTCGTTGCTTTCGCTCCACGCATACATCCTAAAATAGCCATCGCGGTAATTGTTGAAAACGGTGGTCAGGGTGCGCATTGGGCTGCTCCTATAGCAAGCTACATGGTTGAAAAGTATTTAACCGATACCATCAGGAGGCCGATGGATGAGTTTAACCGCATTAAAAATGCTAACCTCATGCCTGATCTGGCCAACTATTACTCATCAAGCAGAAGATCAATGTTAAGGGATAGTATTAAAAAAGCTAAGGCTGATAGTTTGCGTAAACTTCCCGCTAAAAAAAGCGTATCAACCAAAAGCAAAAAAATTAATACAATCGCTTATTTAGCACCCCAAACCGGCAAAAGGAGTAATAATGAATAATCCGCAACGCAGCCTTTTTTTTAATGTCGACTGGATAGCGGTAATTATATACTTATGCCTGTGTACCATAGGCTGGTTCAACATACATTCAGCAGCTTTTGACCCCAGATACCCCAGCGCATTCGATATGCATACGGATTATGGCAAACAGTTGGTGTTTATCATCGTAGCCATTTCATTGGCCATTATAATCTTGCTACTTGAGAGCCGTTTTCTCGTCGCCCTGGCACCCGCCATTTATGGAATAACTACCTTATTACTCATACTGGTATTGGTCGTAGGGCGAAATGTTGGCGGCAACCAGGCCTGGATTTCGCTTGGTGGTGGCTTCAGGCTACAACCATCAGAAATGGCTAAGTTTAGTACCTGTTTGTTGCTGGCGCGATATTTAAGCGGCACAAACGTTAAAATAACTGAGCTTAAATCATTCCTCATCGCCGCGGGGATCATTCTTTTCCCAATGGCTCTGATTATGCTTCAGCCTGATGCTGGTTCAACATTGGTATTTAGCGCATTGATATTGGTTTTATACCGCGAGGGCCTCTCCCCTTACTTTTTAATATTAGAAGGGCTGTTTATCACACTATTTGTTTTAACAATAAAGGTTGACAATCACTTGTACGTTATTGGACCATTGGTTGCTATTGCTCTTATTATAATGCTAATGTTTAAGCGAAATAAGAAAGTTGTTTCAGCGGTCTTTCTGGGTTTATGCATGTGTATTGCCTTTATATTTAGCGTAAACTTTCTTTACAACCATGTTTTAAAGCCGCATCAAAAAGTACGTATTGATATTGTTTTAGGTATAACTTCCGACTTAAAAGGTAAGGGGTACAACGTAAATCAATCCAAAATTGCGATTGGCTCGGGCAAGTTATGGGGACAGGGTTATATGCACGGCACCCAAACCACATACCACTTTGTGCCGGAGCAAAGTACCGACTTTATTTTTTGTACTGTAGGCGAAGAGTGGGGATTTGCAGGCGCGGTTACTGTATTGGCTTTATACCTCTTTTTAGTGCTCCGGATCATCCGTATTGCCGAGCGGCAACGATCAACCTTTACACGCGTTTATGCTTATGGGGTGGCGTCGGTCATTTTCTTCCACGTGGTAATTAACGTGGGCATGACGATAGGGATAGTGCCATCAATCGGCATCCCGCTACCATTCATCAGCTACGGTGGTTCATCACTAGTAAGTTTTACATTGCTGCTGTTCGTACTAATCAAACTCGATTCAAACCGGATGGGTATTATTTACGCGTAACGGCGTTTTAATAAAGCATAAAACTTCTCGCTGGTTTCCTGCTTAGTATCCCAATGGTTTTTGGCTACATAGTTATTCTTCAAAAACTGCTCTGCCTCGGCAAAACTGGTAAAGCGATTTAATATCTCAATAGCTTCACTATAAGCCAGGCTATAGCCATTAAATAAATCCTTAACAAAAAGCAGCTTATCATTTAAGTTAATAGCCTGCTTTAAATCGCTGATGCTTTGCGTATGTAATTGCTCTGCCACGCCCTGTTTAGCAACCATTTGTGCCGAGATACGTTCATTAATAGTCAGCACTTCGGGTTTTGCCTGCTCTTTTTGCGGTTCAACAGTAGGCTTAACCGCAACCGGTTCGGGTTGTTCAATCTTAGGTTGTTCCGGTTCTAATTTCGCTTTTGGTTCCGCTGCGGGTTCGGGATTTGGTACAAACTCAGGTTCTGATTTAATTACCGGACTAGGTGATACGGGTGATACCTCTTTTTCTTCAACCGCATCGTTTATAGCTTCAGTAGTATATGGCTCATCTTCATCCTCTAAATCTGTTTCATCCAAAACAAGCTCATGTCTTATGGTTTCAGGCTCGCTTTGCCCGATGAATGAGTAAGAATCCTCATCAGTTCCAGTTGTCAAATCTATTGATGGCACCGAATTTTCATCCTTACCTGCATTAAACGGATTTTCTTCCGGTTTACTTTTAACTTCTGGGCTCGCTGTACTTACCAAAGGCTCAAAATAGTTTTGTGGAGGTGCAGGTATATCGTTTTTGGGTTCTGTTATTACAGGAACAGGCGTTACCGGGCTAGGCGTGGCAACATTCTGTGCATTCAATTTACTCAGTATCAGCACATGATCAGTCAGGAAATTGGAATTAGCTAAAAACAACTCAAGCTCCAACTCATTTAGCGGGCCTTCTATTGTTTTCAAATATTCGTATTGTTCGTTAAGCTCTGTTATAATCCCGCCTATCTTTTTAAAAACTTCCTGTTGTTTCATGGCTTTTTATATTCAAAATGCTACCCAAAAATAAGATTAAATTCTGATATTAGGCTCTTCTAAAAGTTCAGGATGCAAGTACACGAAGAGATTTTTAAACGTAAAAGTGAAGGCGGTGGTAGTATTGAGGTTATATGCGGATCAATGTTCTCCGGCAAAACGGAAGAACTAATGCGCCGTTTAAAACGCGCCCGCATAGCCCGTTTAAGTGTGGAGATATTTAGCCCCAAAGCTGATACCCGTTATAGCGAAAATGCATTGGTATCGCATAATGCGAATTCAATACCATCAATGCCGGTATCAAAAACATCGGCAATATTGGCACCCGGTAGCCAAGTACAGGTTGTAGGTATTGATGAAGCCCAATTTTTTGATGATGAACTGCCTGCTATATGCAATGCCCTTGCCAACAATGGTGTTCGTGTAATTGTTGCCGGGCTCGATATGGATTTCCAGGGCAAACCCTTTGGCCCAATGCCCGCGTTAATGGCCATAGCCGAGTCGGTTACCAAGCTGCATGCGGTATGTGTAATTTGTGGCAACCCGGCACTATACTCCTATCGCCTGGTACATAACGACGGACAAATATTATTAGGCGAAAAAGAAAGCTACGAACCCCGTTGCCGTTTATGTTACGCTATATAGTATCGCTTATTTGTCATTATTAGTACATAAAAGCTTTCCTGTTAAAACAAAAGGTGTGGTTTAGGTTGTTAATACTGGTAAAGCATTATTTTATGCTATATTTATAGCTATAGGATAATTTTTCAACAAAAATTAAACTTAAAAACGATATCACAAGCTTTTTATGGAAGGTATAACTAAAAAAATATTGGTGATTGAGGATGACAAGGATATTAGAGATACCATTGTTTATATTTTGCAGGAAGAAAACTATGAAGTAATAGCTTCGGAAGATTCAAAGATCCTGAAATCAATAAATGACTATAAACCTAACCTTATATTGCTTGATAACTGGTTAACCGACTGGAAAAGTGACGCAAACGGCCAGCAATTAAGTAAAGGACTAAAATTAGATCCTGCCACCAGCCATATCCCTGTTATCATCATTTCTGCGGTAAGCAATATTAAAGAAATTGCCGAAGCCGGCCTTGCCGATGGTTACCTGCGCAAACCCTTCGATCTGAATGAGCTTATAGGGATAGTTAAGCATCACCTCAAATAGAATCTTCACAAAACACTGCTTTTGTTTTTATAACGCTATAGTTTATAATTGTTTATATAAGTTTAAATTAATATTTTTACTGCATAAACTTAAAAACACCTGTTTTATCGTTAATAATATGAATCACTTTTTGGGGTTGATTTATATTATTTCTTTAAGATAAACGTTTCATTTAAAACCAATTAACAAACTGTAAATACGATTCATTATGAATAAGAACATGTACTTAGTACTGTTGGGGATACTGCTTATCAGTTTTACCTCATGTAAAAAATCGCCCAATTCCGGGAACGATACCGGAAACACCACTACCGTTACATCAACCTCCATTCCCTCAGGCGCAGGCGATGGGGTAACATTTATTAATTCAGGCAAATCGGTAATATTCAACTTGTATGCGCCTAATAATACTTCGGTAGCTGTAATAGGTGATTTTAATAACTGGACGCCTACAGCCATGACCAAAACCACTGATGGCACACGTTGGTGGGTACAAATTGATAACCTGAACCCTAATACTGAATACAGTTATCAATACTTAATTAATGGAACATTAAAGGTAGCCGATCCTTATAGCCATAAAATACTTGACCCGGTTAACGACCCCGGTATTCCAACCACTGTATACCCTAATTTAAAAGCCTATCCTACCGGTAAAACAACCGGCGAGGTTACTGATTTTTATGCAAACGACCCTGCTTATAACTGGCAAGTAACATCCTTTACCCCTCCTGCACAAAAAAACCTGGTGATTTATGAATTACTTGTACGCGATTTTGTGGCCACACACAGTTATCAAACTTTAACGGATACTCTTAATTATATAGCAAGGCTTGGAGTGAATGCTATTGAATTAATGCCGGTAAACGAATTTGAAGGCAATGATTCATGGGGATATAATTCAAACTTCATGTTCGCGCTTGATAAATATTATGGTACCCCAAATGCTTACAAAGCTTTTGTTGATGCCTGCCATGCTAAAGGAATTGCTGTTATACAGGATATTGTTTTGGAGGATCAGTTTGGGTCGTCGCCAATGGTACAAATGTATGCTACATCAACCGGTAGCCCTGCTGCAAACAACCCCTGGTTTGATCAAACCATTTTGCATCCTGATGCTGTAGGATACCAATTAAATCATTCCTTGCCGGCAACTCAATATTTTACTGAAAACGTGATGAAATATTGGATGCAGGAATACCATATTGATGGATTTAGATTTGATCAGGCTAAGGGCTATACACAGGTAAACTCAGGCTCAACATCAACCCCTGCTACTGAAGCTGCATGGGCCGCCTACGATGCAACACGTGTTGCATTGTGGACTAAGTATAACGCTTACATGAAAAGCTTAAACCCTAATTTTTATGTGATATTAGAAATGTTTGCTGCCAACCAGGAGGAAGCGCAATATGCTAGCCAGGGTATGATGTGCTGGACCGATTTAAGCTCTTCCGGCGAGCAGGCTACCATGGGTTATCCAACCAACCCCAGTTGGGATATTTCGGGATTATTTTACGATGGATATGGCTTTTCGGCCACAGGTACATCACCTTACGGCTTAGTTTCCTATTTTGAAAGCCATGATGAGGAGCGCCTGCAATTTAAAAATGGCGCGTATGGCAATAGTTCCGGCAGCTATAATGTGCAAACCTTAACAACCGGTTTACAACGTGATGCAATGGGTGCTGCTTTTATGTTCTCATCTCCCGGCCCTAAAATGGTATGGCAATTTGGCGAATTGGGTTACGATATATCAATAAATCAAAACGGAAGAACCGGCGATAAACCTATTTTATGGAACTATAATACAGATCCTAACCGCCTGGCACTTTACGGCATTTATAAAAAAATGATAAACATGAAAATCAAGAACCCTGTTTTTGCAACCACCAACTTCACTTACAGTTTATCAGGCGCGGTAAAGGTGATACAACTACTTGACCCAACCGCCGATGTTGAAGTAGTCGGTAATTTCGATGTCGTGTCAAACACGGCTGTAGTTACCTTCCCTGCAACCGGTACCTGGATTGACAATCTTACCGGTGCAACCTACAATGTTACATCAACAAGCATGAGCATGACACTTGCCCCCGGCGAATACCATGTTTACAGTAATGTAGCGCTAAAACAGTAATTAAATAATAATTAAAAAGGCCTCTTTATTAAGTGTAAAGAAGCCTTTTTAATTATTAAATTATTGTTTGTAAAATAATACATTACCTCACAAGTAAATTTAATATAATACTATATTTATTTTATCTTAGCGATGGCCTAGTAATTAAACAGTAATGAGGATCTATTTTTTTAGCAAAACCGATAAAAGTGGCAGGTTTGCTTTCCGGTCTTATTACACGCTTCAAAATTTACGAAACGTAAAAACCATAGGCTTAATATATTTCATATTTACGCTGGTCATCAGATTCTTATTTTCTTTTTACCATCTCTCTGATCAAACCTTACATCATATAAACGAATATGATATAGCCAATCGAATATCGTTGGTTGTAACGCCATGCATTTATTTAATAAGCCTATGGCTGATTAAACGATTTTCAACCAAAGAGAGCTACTTAAAGTTGGTGCAATTCTTTGTATTTGTATTTGCCCTATTTATAATTATTAATTCAATGCGGGTAACATTCTTCAGTATGTACAACCCTCGCAATACCATGTTACCTTATATGGTTGGATTGGTAATTGTAGCCATATTCTACACGTTTGAATACATTGGAACCATAATAATTGTATTAGTAACCGGGCTGGTTTTTAGCTTTTTATTGCCATTTTATCAATCTGTTATTAACGAGCTGGTTTTAAACAATCTGGCCTCAGTCCTTCTTCTTACTGTTTTCTTTTGCATATCAAGGTATATATTCTCGTACCGGGCCGATAATTTTTTCAAAATTAAAGCCATCGAGGAAAAAAATATCGAAATAGAGAACGCCAGCAATGCTAAAAATGAAATACTGGGTGTAGTAGCTCACGACCTAAGAAATCCCTTAGCAATTATTAAGTCGGTTACCATGTTAATGGAAATGGAAGATAGCATCACTGATGATTATCATGAAAATATTGAGATGATAAAAAATGCCTGCGACAAGGCAACATCTATTATTCACGATTTACTTGAAACCGCGCAAAACGAGATACACAATCATTTTGATCTGGAAAAAACCGAACTCGGTGATTTTCTATCGATGATTATTGACGAATGGTTAAAAAACAAAAAAGGGCAGATAAATATAATCTACCAAAATGCCGACAAACCGCTGTATGCTAAAATTCATAAGGAAAAAATGCAGCGTGTAATGGATAACCTAATTATAAATGCCATCAAATTCTCTAAACCCGAAGGCAATATTGACGTATCGTTATCGCAGATAAATAGTGATATTTTCATCAAGGTACGCGACTATGGCATAGGCATACCCGATGAAATGTTACCCTATATTTTTGATCGTTTCTCAAAAGCCCGTCGCAATGGCATTCGTGGTGAAGCCTCTGTTGGCCTCGGCCTAAGCATTGTACATCAAATTGTTAAAAAACACGATGGCAATATTGAAGTAAGCAGTACGCCTGAGTCCGGTACTACGTTTACCATTAAACTACCACAATTACAAGCTGGATAGTTATTGTGTTATCAGTTTGTAGTTAACTCCTTTAGTCGTTTTTAAACTATCTATTTTTACTGTTTTCGCGGTTTTAATACTCTGTAATCCGGCATACGCTTTTTTCCACTTATCAGGATCTTCCTGAGCAACTTTCAAAGTATCATGCGGATTGTAAAAAGTGAGAATATTCTCTTTAAGCGGATAAGTAAGATCGCTAAACTTATTGGTTTGAAGATTGATCAGTAACTGATCGTAAGTTTCATCGGCAAGCGTATATTCGCCTATAGCCGTGGGATACCCTGTATCATAGTCAACATTAGGCAATTTAATATGCTCATAATGCAGTTTTTCTAACTCGGCAGAATAATAAAGCAAAACAGTATCAAAGCTTTTAATAAATAATTTTTCAGCTTCAGGCCCTGGGTCTTTAAATCTCAATGCTTTAAATGGGCCTACTTTAGGTACAACCCTAATAAATAGTGCTAACATATTTGCTTTGAACCCTGGTTTTTGACGAGTTTTACCATATTCCAGATAATAATCTTTGCGTTTCATTTTATAATGAAACGAACGGCTGGAGGCTGTTGGATTAAGTTTTTTAATGTCTGATTTTTTAATTACCCAAGCTGCACGGGTTAAAGTGGGCAGCAAACTTTTTACCGACCACCTGAATGTAGAAATAGCCAGATCAAGATCGCCAAATACAGAATTTATATCCTCTCCATAAGTTTTAATAAATGCTCGTTCAAGCACAGGCTTAGCAACATTAAAACCAATAAAATTATGATACTCCGCAGTAGCGTAATTACCTCTTGCTATCTGAAGTACATCAAAAGATATCTCGGTGCGGCTATGTGATATGTGATCCTCGCCATATGTAACTACATGTCCATATTTTTTTTCAATCTTAGGGTAAATTAACGGAACGGCATGATTAGTAGCGATTGAATGGCCATATTTATCTGCCATATAATGGCAAAGCGCACCCAACGCAAATGCATATTCATTTAAATTCTGCGATTCTGACAACAATGCCTCAACAAAATCTCCGGTACGTACATAGTGAGCTAAATCGGTAAAATATTTGCTACCAAATGGGAAATAACCCATATCTGGTATTAAACACCCTCCATAGGCATAAGAATGTGCCACAATTAAATCGCTATCAGTAGCTGAAGGATATTTTTCTTTCAATAAAGGTTTTAAATATTTTTCCCAACTTGCATCAATCACCGCCTCATGCGTTAAAACAGAATATGCTTGTGATTTTAATGGATAAAATAGAAAAACAAACGCCATTACTAAAAGGCACTTATTTAAACTTAGCTGCTGCATGTAATTGGGTTTATAACAAGGATATAATCATTTAAAACTCAAAATGTTTTCAGATTTACAATATCAGCTTTTTCACAAACAATTAATGTCAATAGGTGGTGATTTAATGACTGTTTTACAAGCACTGCCAGTGGAAACTACACAACTTACACTGGTCTGTTAAAAAGCATTAATGTCACTTAAAAATCATTATTATATACCAAATGGTATTATTTATAAAAACCATTACCTTTAGCTATTGTTATAGTATGTATATATAAACAAAAGGCAGGCATTATTATTTAGCCAATCACATTAATTATAATATTTTTGCGAAATTAAATTCAACTTATTGCCGATATCGCTACATGACAAAAAAGAAGATACTGATAACCGGGGCCAGCAGGGGTTTAGGACTGGCTATAGCAAAAAAGTTATCGGCCGATTACTCTTTAATTCTGCACGCCTCTAATAAAGATAGCTTTACCGAAATTATACCCGGCAGTGAGTTGTTATGTGCCGATTTTAGCAATAGCGACCAGGTAACCGAGTTTTGCAAGCAATTAAAAAAGCAGCACGGCGATTCATTATATGGGGTGATTAATAATGCGGGAGTAACATTTGATAAACCGTTGAACTATCAACCCGACAAAGAAATAGATGCCATGTTAAATGTAAATTTGCGCGCACCTATTATGATTTGTAAAACCGCCATGAAAATTTTTGGTTTAAACCAAAGCGGCGTAATCATTAACATCAGCTCGGTAGTTGGCGAAACAGGTAATGCGTTCCAGTCGGTTTATGCGGCAACAAAAGCTGGGTTGGCAGCGCTTTCGCGATCATTAGCGCAGGAGGCTGCAGCTTTGAATCAGGAACATACAATAAGGGTATTGAGTGTATCGCCGGGTTTTATCCAAACCGATATGACCGATACCATACCTGATACTATAAAAGATAAATACCTGGATATGATACCTGCCAAAAGGTTTGGCAAGGTTGATGATGTGGCTGATGCCGTTGCTTTTTTAATTTCAGACAAGGCATCATATATAAATGGTACAAATATTCACATTAACGGTGGATTAATTTAAATGGGGATAACTGATACTTCACAAATTAAGGATAACCTGGTAGGCCAACTACCCGAGGACTGGTTGATACACGGCCCTAAAAAGCGCTTAGTGAGTGCCTTTCATTGGCACAAGGCTAAAGTTGGCGTTGTAGCCAGTTACACGCCTAACGCGCACGATGTGGAAGATCATTTTGATGTGTTTCGCGGGGTGGATATGATCGAATCATTCGCGCAGGCTACCGTCGTTGCGGCAGCTACATTTTTAGAGTCGAAGAAACAGGATATGGTGCCGGAGGAATTGTCAAAATTACTCATCCCTACATTCATCAGTTTGGGCAATGTGTTTTTCCACTCCTATTTGGAAAAGGGTCAAACATTTGTTAACATTGGATTTATCAAGTTTTACAAATGGCGCCAAATGGTTTGTGAAGGAAGAATTTACCGTGCGCCAAAAGGCCTTGACCTTGATGCATACTTTAAGGATTTTGACGAAGAGCGCTTAAAAAATTACGATATAGGAGAAGGATTTGTGCTGATTGCCGAACTATTTGACATCACCGGCAGGGGAATAAAAAAAGAGATGTTTGAAAAACTACAATAACACTATAATGGAAAGACAGGAAATAATTGATGGATTGGTTGAAGTATTAAGAACAGTCAGAACAGTTGACCCGGCTAAATTGGAGAACGTAACCGAAGAAACTGATTTTTTAACAGATATGAACACTCCATCAACTGAGTTAATAAACATCGCCGCTAAAGTTGAGCAAAAATTTAATGTCGAGTTTGAAGACGAAGACATTGATGAGTTAGGCTCAAAAGTAAAAGACATCGTAGATCTGATCATCAAAGCGAAAGAACGCGAAAATTCTTAAACCTTAAACTATGTCAGTAGCCGGCAGAAAAGTAGCAGTTGTAGGTATGGGTGGCGCTTTCCCAGATTGTGCCGACATCAATGTCTTTAACCAAAAAATATTTTCCGGTCAAAGCTTGATAAGAGAGTGGCCAAAAGCCGCTGAGCGCGACAAACAAATACGGTCAAAAGTATCAGGCTTTATCAATGATAACGATCTTGGAATCCAGCCCATATACCTTGTTGATGGCTATGAATGGCCCGAAACATTTGTAGATACAAGCGGTCGTATTCCCGATGTTAACATGTCCACTGCCGATCTGGGTTGCGTTTGGGCAATGATGGGCACCCTGGATTCTATTGAAATGGCTGGTTGGACGACGGAAGAAACCCAATCAGAAAAAACCGGTGTCGTAATTGCTTCAGGCGGGGGTGGCAACGTTATTATGCGTAACGCCTGGCATGCTTTTTTTGAATTAGGTAAAAAATCCCGTCACGCAGGCTCGCACATGGTTGATAGGGCTATGTCGTATCGCGAAGCTGCAAACGTTTCTTGCTTGATTAAAAACCGTGGCGTATGCGAGTCTATTGTTTCGGCTTGTGCTACAGGTTTGGGCAATATTGGTTATGCGTACCGCTTAATAAAATTCGGCTTGCAGGATCGTGCTGTTGCCGGTGGCGTTGAAGGCACATCGCTGGAAACTTTTATCGGCTTTGATGCCATGCAGGTTTTAAGTAAAGGCTTTAGCCCTGCCGAAAGTTCGCGACCTTTTGATGTGAAACGAAACGGTTTTGTATGTTCATTCGGGGCTGGCATAGTAGCTTTGGAAGAGTATGAAATGGCAAAAGCACGAGGCGCTAATATTTTAGCCGTGATCGATGAGTATTTCAACAATTCTGATGGGGATGGCGATATGTTCTACCCATCATATGGCGGACAGAGAAGATTGTGGAAAGGCCTATCAGCGGAAGCAATTATTAAACCCGACGTGGTTAAGGTGCACGGCACCGCGACACCGGTAGGTGATATATTAGAGCTGATAAGTGTTGTGGATACGCTTGGTGAAAGCGGTTATCATATTTCGGCACCTAAATCACAATTTGGGCACATGCTGGGCGCGGCAGGCTCTGTGGAATTTATTACAGCATTGCTAATGCTCAAAAATCAACAAGTTCCGGGCTGTATAAATTCTGAAAACTTAAATCCGGAGCTGGAAAACTTCCAGAAGAAAGAAGGGTGGCAAGGCTCAATGAAACCTGCAGCAGCATACAGAGATTTGATCCCCCAGGAAACTATAAGCAAAGAGATAAACCAGATAGTTTGTTTAAACTATGGCTTCGGCGGCACTAACAGCGCCATGGCTATTTCAAAAGATAATTAATAATTCTGCCCCATGTCATTGCGAGGGACGAAGCAATGACAAAAGGGAACTCATACAATGATCGATAACAAAAATAAAGTTGCAGTAATATTCGGCGTCAGGAATGATAGCTCCATTGCTTATGATGTGGCATTAAAGCTTAGTCAGTCGGGTTGTAAAGTAGCTTTAAGCTATGTTGCAGACACCAAAGACGATGTTTTATACCTGATGGAAAAAATGGGTATGGACGCCCGATACGCCGCTGAAGTTGATGTACGCAACGAGGATCAGATCAAAACTTTCCTGCAAACTGTTTATGATGGCTTAGGCCCTATCGATTATCTGTTGCATGGCGTAGCCTTCGGCAACCAGGCGGTAATGTGCTACAGCATCCCCGGCAGTAAGGAAATTGCTTCTTCTTATATCGATATTCCTTTTGAAGATTTCATGGACTCCTTTAATATCAGCGCTTATTCACTTCTTCGCGTAGCGAGAGTTGCAGAAAAATTATTGGCGCCTAATGCATCTATACTAACACTTACTTACAATGCATCGCAAAGAGTATTCCCGCAGTATGCAGGAATGGCTATTAACAAAGCCGCTTTGGAAAACATCATGATGTACCTTGCCAGCTATTTCCGCGATAAAAAAGTACGTGTTAACGCTATCTCAGCAGGCTTAGTGATGACGACCTCTTCGGGCGTAATATTTGGCGTTCGTAAGCTGCGCAAGATGGGTAAATTTACCGCGCCGCTGGGCAATATCGAGGCTGGTGATGTGGGTGATACAGCGTTGTATTATTTCTCTGATCTTTCCAAAAAAGTTACCGGTAATATCCATTACGTTGATGGCGGTTTTAATATTATGGGACTTGCAGTAGATGGAGAATAAGCTATCACAATCGATCAAAGATTTAGCTCTCGACCAAAAGTTCGCCGTAGGCAACGACCTTGTCTTCCTACTTGATTTTACCGCATCATTCAACGACCTCTTTAAAAAGAAGATCTATACCCAAGAAGAAGTCGCGTATTGTGATCAGTTTGATGATGCGATGCTTAGGTACGCATCAACCTGGGCAGCAAAGGAAGCTGTTTATAAAGCAATTAAGCAAATAGATGCATCTTCTATCCCATTTAAAAAAATAGAGATACTGCGTGAAAAACCGCAAGGTCGTCCGCATGTTATCCTACACAAAAACCCAAACAGGTTTAATATCAGTTTAACCATTTCGCATGATGGTGACTATATTTGGGCTTTAGCATTAATCGAAATCAACCACTAACACACATTGACCGACCATTACTTTGAAAACGACCTGGTTAAACTCCATTACTACAAATTTGGTAAAGGGCAACAGATCATGTTATGTTTTCACGGTTATGGCATGCATGGTAAACAGTTTCTAAAGCTGGAACCCGCTTTAGGTGAAAAATATACTTTTATCGGTTTCGATCTCTTTTTCCATAAAGAGACTAAGCTTCACCAACAAAGCCTTGCTGATATAAAACAGCCCATCACTAAACAGGATTTCGCAAAGCTTATAACTGAATTTTGTGCACATGAGCAGATAGACCGTTTCTCCCTATTGGGCTACTCCATGGGTTCGCATTATGCTACAGCTGTAGTAGAAGAATTAGGAGATCGGGTTGATGAGTACATCATCTCTGCCCCATCCAGTATTGAGCCAGGCAAACTGGTTCGTTTTTTTGTGAAGAATAAAGTGGGTAACAGAATATTGGAAAAACTCACCCAAAGCCAAAAAGCATTAATCAACATGCTAAACGTAAGCAAGTGGCTGGGTTTGGTTGATGATGTAGGGCGTAATATTCTGTACAAAGAGATCGATACCCCTGAACTACGCTTTAATTTTTATGCCTGCTTCACTTATCTGCGTTTGTTGGAAACCGATGAGGATAAATTAATACAAACTTTAACTGAGCAAAACATCCGCAGCATATTTATATTTGGCAAACGCGATATTATGTATCCGCCCAAAATTGGCAATACATTCTTCGCGAAGCTAAAAAAAGCTGAAGTTGTAATTCTGGATCAGGATCATGAGATGATCGGCGAAGAATTCATTGCAGCATTATCCGGTTTACTATTATGATCATTAAATCGAAACCATTACCACATTTTTTTTTCAGGATACTGGGACTGATTGCCGCTGCCGTATTTCGCACACGAACTAAGCGTTTGGAAATTAATGCCGTAAAGCTAAAACCCGGTCACTCCTACATACTCATGTGCAACCACTTTAGCTTTTGGGATGGATTTTGGGCATTTTATGTATGCAACAGGGTTTTCTTAAAAAAGGGCATGAACAAGCTTTATATCATGTCGGTTAAAAAGCAAATGGAAAAGAATAAATGGCTGCGCTACATGGGCAGTTTCTCTATCGAGCCGGGTAAACGTTCTATTAAAGAAAGCTTTGATTATGCAGCCGAAGTTTTATCAGAGCCGGGAAACCTGCTGTTATTTTATCCGCAAGGCAACCTCGAAACCTGTTATATCCGCTATATTAAATTTGATGAGGGTTTGTATGAGATTGTCCCACAAATAAAAGGCGACTGCCAGCTGATCTGGTCTACTACCATGGTTGAATATTTCGAGAGCTTAAACCCAACCATCACCACTACCATGCTAGATTGCGGCACCAACCACGATTTTGATTTTGAAGCGTTGAAATTAAAAGTGAATCAATTTCACATCAAAACTATCGAAGACAATATCCGCTTTACCGATGAACCGATCAAATATGATCTTTAACGGTGCATCCTATCCAAACCTTCTTTAGCCTGCGTATCAATACTGTTTTGGTATTCATGATGTTTCATAGATAGGGCCTGGTTGTAATAATTAGCTGCCATATCGTAATCTTTGATATACTCATAAATATTACCGATGCACAACGCCGCATTCGCCGCAAAATAGTAATTTGATGACCGCCCAATGTTGATCGCTTTGTTATAGCTCGCAATTGCCTCATTATATTTATTTAGCATTTGGTATACACGGCCCAGGCGGTAGTTCAATTCTATTTTATCACGTTGCAGCTTTAAATCCGCATCCTTTTTGTCCTGTAATTGCGCAAGCGCCTTATTGTAATAACCGCCATCAAAATAAAACCGGGCTCTTAGCAAATCATTATCAGGTCTTGCATCATTTGCCTCCTTTAACGCCTGCTGGTCTTTCTCATCAACTGTATATCCCCTGCTCCGTACCAGTTTTAGGTAATAGTTATACTTTGCCTCATCATTCCTTAATAGGTAATAATAAGCTATTTTAAGGTAGGAGTCCTTTATATAGTTTACGCCTTTATACTCGCTGATATATTTTAAAAAGTAAGTGTACGAATCGGTATCCATACGGCACAACTTTGCGCAACCCAGTAAATAATCAGCTATAGGCAACTCAACATATTGGCTCGATCTGGGTAAAGCTTGCAGGTTAGCAATAGCATCATCATTATGCCCGGTTTTAGCGGCTACATAGCCCTGCAAATAGATTCGAAGCATGCTTTTGCTATCCAAATCACTCAGGTAAGCGCTAAGCTTGGCATAATTATCCTTTTTATGCAATACGTCGGTATTCATGTAGCATAAAAAGAAAACGATTTCCTCTTTATAAAAACCATACCGGGTGCCTGTAATTTGGGTGCGGAGCTTCTCAAGCTCTCCAACACCAGTCTCAATATTACCGCCCATTCCTAAAAAACGGGCTACACTTTTTAAGTTCGATGGTAATGCTCCGAATACCACGTTTATCAACGCCAGGCATTTTTGATTAGGCAAAAAGTCGGGATATTTAGCAGCATTATCCTCCAGAAGACTCCTGGCCTTTTTCAAATCGCTGGCCGACGACATATAATCGCCAAACTTGCCTTTGATCAAGCCCCATTGTAAGTAAACTTCCGCTTGCGAATACAGGTAATAAGGTGAGTTTTCCTCATTAGCTTCCAATGCATCCAGCCTGCTCCCCTTAAGGTCGACTAATCGTTTATAATCTGCCTTGCTATCAGAAACCAAAAGGCTCATGTAGTCCACATAATTATCCAGTAAGATAGAAATTCCGTTTTGCGGACTCTGTTGTTTTTCCTGTTGGATAAGTGCCCGGGCATCATTCAATCTCAATTCAAAAACGGCCTTATAAGCCTGCATACAGCGTGCATCAAAAACATAATTGGCACTGGCTGTTAACCGGCAGGTTAAAAGAGTTATAATTAATAGAATATGCTTGTAATTCATCAAGTTTCAGTACAGACAGTGCCTGGCTTTTAGTGAAGATAATTAATTTATTTTGCCCTATTATATTTTACCAAAGCGATAGGCGAGACTTATAGCCGCCCATTGATCGCCAAGCGCGGTACTTTTAACCTCCCTGGTTTTAATAAAAGCGACATAACTAGCCGACCATCTTGCAGAGGCATACTCCAACCCTATTTGCTGAATGTAAACAATATGATATATGCCGAAAGTTGGCCCTGTTTCATGCGTAAATAATCCGCCTTCTATAGTCGCATTATAAGCGACGTAACTAAACTGCGGCTCGGTAAAAAGATAGAATTCATGTTTCTGCGGCCCCTTATCAACACTCGATACCCGGCTATTGGTTATTTCCGAATCAAAAAACTTGCCTAAATTTCCTAACCTCAATTGCATACCAGCATCTACATAAGTAAAGGTATTGCCCAATTGCGCATCAGGATCCATAGATACATCAAACCAACCGCCATCGTTACGGTATAAAAGCTTTTTGTAATCTAAGTTCAGGTTAAGCCCCAACTCACTTTTTTGTATGCCGTATTTATACCACGGCCCAACCGGGTATAATTTAAAAAATTTGTGGAACCAGGTTTGTATAGGCTCTCCTAACGAGTTTGGCCCGATGGTTCCTAATTGCGCTGTAAACTTCAAAGCGCTTTCATCTTTATACAACAAATTAAACGCGACGCTACCAAACAAGTAACCGGTAAATGGCCTATCGAACAAGCTGGGTTTGTAAATGTGTGCTGTGCTGGGGTTATATAATTGTTGGCCCAACTGATACTCCACTATCTTTTTTACCAGGTTGCCGGTATCTGCGTGGCGAGTAGCGTGAGTGAAAGTTAATATAGTGCCATCAGTATAATACCTGTCGTGGTTAGGGTTAATGTATTGGTCGTTATCGGCCTCAATAGTAAATTGATTTCTATATTCCTGTGCATGCAGGGTTTCAAAACTTAAAAAACTAAATAATAAAATTAAAAGAACACGTAGGGGTTTCATCATCTGTAAATATTGTGCAATTATAATCAAACTATAATATTCAATAGTGGCAATTTGTTTTAGCCTACCTGCATATTTACAAAATGATGAAATACCTCGTACTTATTTTACCCCAACTACATGGTTTTAACAGATAGTACTAAAGGCTTTCCGTTCCATTCAAAATCAATCGCCTTATCGCCATTAGCATTAACCGTTATAGCATAGCTGGTTTTGTTTGAGAATGATACAGACTCAAACTGCTTATCCGCGATAATTAATTTAAAGTTTTTTGTTCTGCCGATAAGATGCTTTGGAGTAATACTGATAGTATGCGTTTTACCATTTCCGCTGGTTGTGAAATTAACCAGGTCGTACTTGCCATTTTTTAATGAGTTGGGATCTTTGCCATCGTCATAAAACCATTGCGATGTTGTAGTGGCCGATGATTTACCTATGTAATATTTCAGTATAATTGATTTACCATCATACTGCTCGGTATAGGTATACGGGCCTGCCATTGGGATGATGCTTCCTGCTTTAACAAACAAAGGCAGACTATCAATAGGTGCATAAACATCGGCAGAGTCTTTATACGATTTATGATCATTAAAACCTATCCACTCACCTTTCGGGAATAACACCTTTTTGGTGGTTTGCCCTTTTATAATAACCGGCGCAACCAGCATTTCATCGCCCCATAAATATTCATCATTGATATTAGATAGGCGTTGATTATCCGGTTCAAAATAATTTACCCCCAGCACCAATGGCCTGCCTGTAGTAGTATTTTTATAAGCCAGTGTATAATTATAAGGTAACATCGCATACCTGAGTTTAATAAACTTTGTCACGCGTAAGCGTGTGGTATCATCCCAATAAATAGGCTCAGGCGAATAATTTACAGCACCTGCATGGGTACGCATTACCGGGGTAAATGCGGCAAACTCCAGCCAGCGCGAATATAATTCCGGATCTTTATTTGGCTTGTCGCTTCCGCTTGTAAATCCGCCTGCATCTGAGTGCATATAGCCAACACCATTTAAGCCCATGCTAATGATGATAGGAATTTGTACCTTTAAACCCCCGAATGAACGGTCAATATCGCCCGACCATGGGAAGGTGGAATACCGCTGCATCCCGGCAAAACCCGAACGTGGCAATAACAAAATCCTGCTTTCCGGGAAATCTTTCCGATATCCATCAAAGGCAAATTTGGCCCAGGTTAAAGCATAGGCATTATGTACCTGTTTATTGGTGCCCGCGGCATAAACCAAACTGTCGTTATTCGCCTCCGGCTCGCCCAGATCAAACCACCAGCCTGCTGTCCCTTCTTTTATGCGTGCTTTGTAGAAATTCCAGTAAAATTGTTGTGTCGATGGTTTAAAAACATCCAGCAAACTTGAAGGTCCTGCCCAAAAATTCTCGAAAAAATAAGGAGAACCCTTTTTAGTAATATCAGTAGCGAATAAATGCTGATCTACTGCCGCTTTATAATTTTCTGATTTCTTGGTGATATAGGTTTCGCTAATGGTAACCACTTTAATATGATTCTTCAACAAATTAGCCAGCATACGTTTAGGATCAGGGAAGCTATCTGGCGCCCAGTTATAGTTACCCATAAACTCAGCTGCTTTGTACCAATACAAATCGAAAACCACCGCGTCAATCGGTATTCCTGCTGCACGGGTTTTGTTTACGACATCCGTAATCTCGCGCTCCGATTTATAACCATATCTTGATGAGATATACCCCATCGACCAGCGAGGCGGCAAAGGCTGACGGCCGGTTAAAAAAGTATAATTCTTTAATACGGCATCCATACTTTTACCACCTACAAAATAAAAACTAACCAAACCCGAGGTAGTTTTGTAGCCTAACACCTTAGCATCTGTTTTACAAACATCAAAACTACCTTCGGCTGCGTTATCCAGGTACAAACCATAGCCACGGTTCGATACCATAAAAGGAATAGAAATATTGATATCTGTTTGCCCGAATGAATAGTCGTAATGTGCCTGGTTGTTATTTTGCAATACCGTTCCTCGTCTGTTTAAATAAATAGCTTTTGACCCGCCACCATAAAAGGCCTCTTTACCATCAGATTTAAAACCGACAACAGAACTATCACCTGTTTTGGCATAATTGAATGCTTTGGACAATAAATGATTTTGATTGTCGATAAAACTAACCGACAGATCTCGTTTATCAACCAGTACTTTTAATGCTGAAGTTTTTATACCTGAAAAGTTCTTATCATTTATATAAACAGCTTTAACGCCGGTTGGCTCCCCAATGGTTGAATAGCTTTTTACAACATCACCCAGTTTATGTTTATAGGTAACATTAATTACATCGGCAGTATAAGGCGTTATTTCGATATAGCCATTTTTTGTGTTGATTATCAGATTCTTGCCATTGTAAGTACCATTTACGGAATCGTTCCCGGTTTGAGCAAAAGAAAAAGCCGGCATAAGCACTGATAAAGTAAGCAACACCAACATGCCGCCGGTAATTGTTTTAATAGATAGATGAGCTGATATCATAAATAGATGGTGATATTAAATGTGCAAACTGTTGGTTTATATTTTAACAACGAAGAAACAAATGTATTATAAGATTTTTGAAGAACAATACTTCCGTGTCGCTAATTTTAATTTCATGTCATCAATCTGTGAAATCAAAAACTAAAATCGGCTAATCCATTCAATAATATTAATTTTGCGGCATGAGTAATGTAAAAGTAGGTTTAGTGCAAATGAGCTGCACTGCCAACAAAGAGCAGAATTTACAAAAAGCGGTAAGCAAAGTACGCGAAGCCGCCCAACAAGGCGCGCAAATAGTTTGCTTACAGGAGCTATTTACCTCGCTATATTTTTGCGACGAGGAAAATTACGACAACTTTGCCTTAGCCGAAGCTATCCCCGGCCCATCAACTGATACACTTTCATCTTTAGCTGCGGAATTAAATGTGGTGATCATCGCCTCATTATTTGAAAAACGCGCTATGGGTGTTTACCATAACACAACCGCTGTTTTAGATGCTGATGGCGCTTACTTAGGTAAATACCGCAAAATGCACATACCGGATGATCCCGGTTTTTACGAGAAATTTTACTTTACCCCTGGTGATTTAGGCTACAAGGTTTTCAAAACCAAATATGCCACTATAGGCGTACTAATCTGCTGGGACCAATGGTATCCGGAAGCTGCCCGCATTACTGCTTTAATGGGTGCTGAAATATTATTTTACCCAACCGCTATCGGCTGGGCAACCACACAGGATGAAGCCACCAACAAGGAACAATACGATGCATGGCAAACCATACAACGCTCGCACGCGGTAGCCAATGGCGTACACGTGGTAAGTGTAAATCGTGTAGGTCATGAAGCTGGTGTTGATTTTTGGGGCGGATCGTTCGTAGCCAATCCGTTTGGTAAATTATTGTACCAGGCATCGCACAACGAAGAAGAAATTATCATACAGGATCTCGATTTGAATAAATCTGATTACTACCGCAGTCACTGGCCGTTTTTACGGGACAGAAGGATTGATTCATATCAACCTATAACGAAACGTTTAATAGACGAAGATTAGTCTGAACCTTGATTCGCTTGATTTTTTGATTTCCTGATTTCTTTAAAATGAAGTATAAAGAACTTACTGAAAAAATTATTGGCTGCGCTATGAAAGTTCACGGCATATTAGGCAATGGTTTTCAGGAGGTTATTTATCAGCGTGCGCTGGAAATAGAATTCAGGAAAGCTGGCTTAGGTTACAAAAGAGAAATGGAAATGACCATATTCTATGATGGCGAAGAAATTGGAACAAGACGGGTGGACTTTTTTGTTGAAGATGTGGTAATGGTTGAATTAAAAGCTTTAATAGCATTAGAAGAAGTTCACTTAGCACAAGCCATCAACTATGTTGAAGCTTACAAAATGGAAATTGGATTGCTGATTAATTTCGGTTCAAAAAGTCTTCAATTCAAACGAGTTCACAACAACAAACTGTTTAATCTATAATCAAAAAATCACCGAATCAAACAAATCAAGATTCAATCTATAATCAAGTAATCCCTGAATCAAGTAAATCATGGTTCAGACAATATACAAAATCAAAGAATCCTCAAATTAAGCAAATCATGGTTCAGACTCCACCTAAAGGCTTTTCTTTCCCCGCCGAATGGGCACCACACACCGCTACCTGGTTAAGCTGGCCGCATAAGGAAGAATCATGGCCGGGAAAAATCGACAAGATCTATAGCCGCTATGCGGAATTCATCAAAGTAGTAGCTGAAGGTGAACTAGTGCGCATCAATGTTAAGGATGAGCAAATGGCAGCTTTTGCCAAGGAGCAATTGATAGCCGTTGGTGCTGATTTAAGCAAAATTGAATTTTATGAATTCCCAACCAATGATGCCTGGTGCCGCGATCACGGGCCTGCATTTTTGATAAACGCTGAAACTAAAGAAAAAGCGATTATCGACTGGGGCTATAATGCCTGGGGTGGTAAATATCCACCCTATGATCTGGATGATGTGATACCAACCAAAATAGGTAAACATTTTGGAATCCCAATATTCAACCCGGGTATTGTAATGGAGGGTGGTTCGGTTGACTTCAACGGCAAGGGAACTATCTTAACTACTACGGCGTGTTTACTGAATGAAAACAGAAACCCACATCTCACCAAAGAACAAATAGAAGATTATCTGAAAAACTATTACGGTGCCGAGCAGATCCTTTGGTTAGGCGATGGCATAATAGGCGATGACACCGATGGCCACATTGATGATATTACCCGTTTCATAAACGAAGATACCGTGGTTACCGTGGTTGAGGAAAACCCTGAAGACGAGAACTACCACATCCTGCAAGAAAACCTCGAAGCCCTAAAAACCATGCGTCTGCTTAACGGCAAGCCATTGAATATAGTCGAGCTGCCAATGCCCACACCTGTTATCTATGAAGACCAGCGCTTACCTGCATCTTACGCTAATTTTTACATTGCCAACGCTGCCGTTGTTGTACCAACTTTCCGTTGCGATAACGATGCAAGGGCTCTTGAGATCCTGCAAAAATGTTTTCCTGATAGAAAAGTAGTAGGCATTGATTCCACCGATATTATTTGGGGATTAGGCAGCTTTCATTGTTTAAGTCAGCAGGAGCCGGCGGTGTAATTTTTTTTTACCGACACTTTTCTTTCATTCACCGACTTCTTTAATCACGCCACCTATATACCATAGGGTTGCGTACGCTATCGCTGTACATTTGATCTATCATTTAAAACATAAAGATCATGGACAATCAAATTAACAACACTCAACATAAATACAATAAAAATACAATAGCTGGTTTCGCTTTATTATTTATCGGCCTGGCAATTTTAACTAAGCATATTGGCTTCTTTTTATTCCCGCATTTTCTGTTCGGCTGGCCGGTAGTTATGATAATCGCGGGCTTATACGTAGGTTCCCGCAATAATTTCAAAAAATCAAACTGGATTTTAATAACTGGTATTGGTGTTCTGTTTTTATTGCCTAATATTATACCTTCGTTAGGTATAGCTGCGCTGTGGCCATTAGTACTGGTTGCAGTTGGTGTAAACATGCTTGCCAGGCACGACCAAAAATGGAACGGCCAGAAATGGGAAAAACGCAGCAACACTGAATTTCACAGGTTTGACAACAATATTTAATAAGATATAGATCATGAGTATCGATTTAGAAGATCAAAATCAAAAGAAACCAGGCAATGGAAAAATGCTGGTAGGTTTGCTGTTGCTGATTTTGGGTATAGGGTTTCTGTTTCAACAATTAGATTTCTTTTTTATTCCTAACTGGTTATTCTCCTGGCCGTCATGGCTCATCATTTGGGGATTATACGTTGGCGCAAGACACAACTTCCGTAATTCCGGTTGGTTTATAATGGTGCTAATTGGGATGGTATTTCTATCGGATAATATATTTCCCGGGCACAATATGCATCATTTAATATGGCCACTGGCAATAATCGCATTTGGTATATGGCTAATCACCAAACGCAACCAAAATCTCAGTAACAATAACTGGGGCCGTAAATGGGATGAAAAATGGGCAAAGAAACAAGGATACGGATATAATCAACCTTTTGAACCAATCATTACACCAGTAACCCCTGTTGAACCGGTAACTGCCGAGAATGCAGGCACTCAAAGTTCAAGTACAACAATACCACCGGTTGGCGGCAGTTCAAACTCAACCAATCAGGGCGCTTATAGGGGCGATGATTACCTGGATGCTGTGTCTATTTTTGGTGGGGTTAAAAAAACTATCCTCTCCAAAAATTTCAAAGGCGGCGAAATTGTAAACGTGTTCGGTGGTGCCGAACTGGATTTTACCCAAGCTGATATACAGGGCCGTGTAGTGATTGATATTACACAAATATTTGGCGGCACTAAAATAATCGTGCCATCAAACTGGCAGGTAGTGTCGGATCTGGCTGCTGTTTTTGCCAGTGTAGACGACAAACGTATCAACAGAGGCGTACTCGATAACGACAAGATATTAGTATTGAAAGGCGTATCTATTTTCGCCGGGGTTGATGTTCGCAGTTATTAATTACTAATAAAAGAAACAAAGTTTTGGTTACACCACAATTATCACCATCTAAACTCTACAGTTTGTTTGTAGCCTGCGGCCTGATATGGGCCGGGCTACTAACTTACATTGTACATAGTTTTGGTTTTATCTGGTACATAGCCTTAACTGATGGTATTGTAAACTCCATACTGCTTGCCGCTGCCTGTTGGCTCATCAACAACAACCTTCGCTATTATCAGCCGGGTAAAGGCAGCTACATGAATTTGCTAATGTGGTGCCTGATTCTTGCAGGCATTTGTACCGCAGGTTTCCGTGGGATCATCCCATATTTAAGCTCCAGTCAGGCTTACATGAATTTTATTGCAAACTCCTTAACCATACGTTTTTGCACTAATTTTTTAGCCATAGGCTGGATGGCCATGATCAGCATGTTATGGTATTCTCAACTGGATCACAAGGAAACCGAGAAACGCCGCTCCGAAGCCGAAAAGCTGGCCCGCGATGCGGAGTTATACAATCTACGTCAGCAATTACAACCGCACTTTCTATTTAACAGCTTAAACTCCATTAACGCGCTGATCGGTTTTAAACCTGATGAAGCCCGAAGGATGATCCACCAACTATCCGACTTTCTGCGTGGGACGCTAAAAAAGGACGACCAGCTTTTAGTGCCTTTGAGTGATGAATTGCAGCATCTGAATTTATATTTAGATATTGAAAAGGTAAGATTTGGCCACCGTTTGGATACCGAGATAAGCTGCGACAAACATTGCGGCGAAGCCCTGCTCCCATCTATGTTACTACAGCCTTTGGTGGAGAACGCCATAAAATTCGGTTTGTATGATACCACCGAAAAAGTAACGGTAAGCATCCGTGGCGAAATTGACGGCAATAACCTGGTGGTGATGGTGCAAAACCCTTACGATCCGCAAACATCCCGCCCAAAAGGAACCGGCTTTGGCCTGCGTGGTGTGCAGCGAAGATTATATTTATTATTTGCGAGAAACGATTTGATGGAAACACACCAAAATGATAATATATTTACAACCATTATTAAAATTCCGCAGGTAATATGAAACGCGCCTTAGTTATTGACGACGAACCATTAGCACGCATGGTAGTGCTGGAATATTTGCAGCAATTCAGCGATCAGATTGAGGTGTTGCAGGAATGCAATGATGGTTTCGAGGGACTAAAGGCAATCCAACAGCACCAACCCGACCTGATATTTCTGGACGTGCAAATGCCCAAAATAAACGGCTTCGAGATGTTGGAACTGGTAGAACAACCACCATCGGTAATTTTCACTACCGCATTTGATGAATATGCCATCAAAGCATTCGAGGCTCATGCGGTTGATTACCTATTAAAGCCATTCAGCAAGGACAGGTTCAACAAAGCCATCGAAAAATACCTGGCGCAATCACCAGCCCCTGCGCAGCAAACCAAAAAAACAGAAGAGCTACTGGATGCCGTTGCCTCATCCCCTGCCCAACATGAGCGTATCGTAGTAAAAACCGGCACTAAGGTAAAAATCATCCCGGTACAGGATGTACAATATTTGCAGGCTGACGACGACTACGTAAGCGTTTTCACCCAGGAAGGCTCCTACCTCAAAAACAAAACCATGAACTTCTTCGAGCAAATGCTCGATCCCCGCTATTTTGTACGCGTACACCGCTCCTACATCATCGCCATACAACAAATCACCCGCATCGACCCATACGAAAAAGACAGCCACCTCGCCATTCTAAAATCCGGCGCTAAAATCCCGGTAAGCAAATCCGGCTATGTGAAGTTGAAGGGAGTTTTGGGGATATAAACATTCCCCACCATGTCATTTCGAGCGATAGCGCGGCAAACTCCTAGCATGATTATCATTTATAAAGTAAATTATCTATACCTAAGCTATAATGCAAATCGAATACCAAAACAGCAAACAGGATTTTGTTGATTATTTTAAAACGGTATTAAAAGAGAGATTTAAAAAGTCAATTCTTTTCATGTTATTAATGTTAGCGTTTTTGCTATACTTCCTTTATGATGGCAAATACAATTGGTATGCATCTTTGATCATAATCGCTGGTATTTTGATTTTCATATTGGCATTTTCATATTTCGTACCATTGTGGAGATTCACTAATAAAATAAGTCTATCTATAAAAACAAAACCAAACTATGCTGAACCAAGAATATTAACTCTTGTGGATGATGGCATAAAAACTGAAGGGAAAATATCAGGAAATTCTATATCAAGAACTTGGGAGGATATAATAACCATAAAAATAGTTGGCAATTTTATTTTCATTTCTACCAGAAGTAAAGAAAATCTCCTTCTTTCCAAAAGATGGTTTTCGTCAAAAGATGAAATTTCAGAATTTATCAATTCAGTGCAATCAAGAATCAATATTGGAGTTCCTAATTTTTTCATCAATAAATCACATCGTTCAAACAAGTCAATTAAGCCTCGATATCTAATTGGGATTCTATGTCTAATTCCATTAGTTGGAGCATTAATAGGCTTTGGTATGATTATGTTTGGGATTTTTCAATACAGGGATAAATGGGTAGTATTTATTGGAGCAATTGGAATTTTAGTTACTGTATATTTTATTAAAAGCAATGATCTTCATAGTAAGAGCTCCATAAAAAACTTTGCAGTTGGTGACAAGTATGAATTGAATGATCTTGTGAAACAAATAGAGTTTTACAAGCTGCAAAATGGAGTATACCCTGATAGTTTAAAACAAATAGATGTAAAGGGAGAAATGGTAATTATAAATGATCCAATATTATCTTTAAGTGAATGCAAAAACACTCTTTTCAACTACCACAGAATAGGAAAGAAATACACATTATTTTCATCTGGAATTGATACAATCCCCAACACCGCCGATGACATTTATCCTTCACTGCAAATCGATACCGCTAAAATCGGCTTAATAATTAACAGGAGATAACTCTACTCACAATCCTTCACCACTTCCCAATAAACCGTCCCTATAAAAATATTATTCTTGATGGCTACTTTAGCCTTAACATTTTCGAGTTCTTCTTTTACTTTATCTTCAGCCCGGTCGCAATTTAGGGTGTGGTAGTGTATCACGTACCCGGTTTCGCTGTTGATAAATTTGTATTGTTTTTCAGCAGGTTTCATTTCATGAATGCTTATAAATAAACAACAGTTATAGCTGTAAATGGTTTGCTATTCAAAAAATAACCATGCGTGAAAATTCCCCTCTTGATAGGGGGCGCAAAAGGCTTGCGGTGTGGCAGGGGTGTGTTAACCAATCGATCTCGCCACCATTGTCGTTGCAATGACGATTGGATATATAGTTGATCTATTTCCCCGGGATTTTGTAATAGTATATGGGGGAGTAAACACCTTCGCTGGTGGTGTAATAACCTTTGCCATCGGGGGTGAAGCCAATGGCCTCGCCCTGTTTTTCCATGGTATAGGGCAATTCTTGTGGCTTTTGGGTGAGCATTACCTTCCAAACAGGTTCGTTTAATGGGCGTTGCCAGTAGTATACTTTATCGTAGCTGCGTAATAGTATTTGCGTACCATCTTTGGATATATCGCCGGCTGTTATCCATTTAAATGGTTTTATGCCTTGAAAAAACAGCTTACCATGGAGGGTAAGTGTTACTGTATCATTTGGTTTATACAGAAGGGGTGTTGTATAAATACCTACAGAATCGCGGCGTTTGGAAACGATATAAATCAATTTTTCAGTAGGATCAATCATTAATGTTTCAGCGTCTTTTGGCCCATCAGGATATTTTAGATGTAGGGGTATTGCGATAGCATGTTTAATCCCAGTATCGGCCCATGCCTTTTGTTCCTCCAACCTGTAAATTGTCAGGGATTGCCTGTCGGAATAATTATCACCTATATCACCATCATATAAATAACTTTTGCCCTGGATGGGGCCCGGGCCTACGGCAATGTCTTCACAATCCATAACTCCAAACTCCAATTTGAGATTCCCTTTAAAATAAATAGTAGCATGGACTTTTCCGGTAGGATCAATACTAAAAAAGCGACTGGTATCGCCGCTGTCATTTTCTATATAGTAAAGATTATCATTAATACTGGATGCCGCGATTCCCGATATTTCGTCCAGTTCCCTGCCTTGTAGTGTGCCCGTTATATCATTCTGCCGTTGTTCATGTTTGTGCCATGCATGTGCGCAAAAAAAAGCGACGATAAGTATAGGAATTAATATTTTAAGCTTTGTGGGGTTACTCATTGCTGTTAATATCTGCAAAAATAGCAAAAGCTATAGGGTTATGAAATTGCATAATACTATAGCCTTTAAAGTAATTATCCGGCAAGATGTTGTTGATGACACCTGCCGGATAATAAATATGTTTTTCTCCTAATGGAGTCCTGTAAAAAGATGAAGCTTTAAAGCGTAGCAGGCTCCATTTCAACGTCTGGTTTTGAAACGTCGGTTAGGGCTACTTTGCCACGTTCTTTACGCAGTATTCTGTTGAATAATGATATTTCACGATCAAACAGAAAACGGAAAAATAGTTTAGTCCATGAAGTATGGAAATATAATGTTTCGTAATACTCGGGTGCTGTTTTCTTTATCTGCGGAAGTCTGTTCCATGGGATAGAAGGAAAATCATGGTGCTCATTATGGAACCCAACGTTAAAAGCGACTGCATTAAATGCGCCATAGTAGCTGTACGTTTCTTGTTCAACACTGTGGGTAAGGTAATGTTCCTGTACCCAGCGTGCGCCCAGCGGATGTAATCCAACTGAAAAAGAAAAGCTAAGCAGCAAAAACGCTAACGCATGCCAGCCCATAAAATAGTATATGGCAGTGGTAAATACTACCTGTACTAAAAGGTTTGCCACTACCCACCAATCAAATGTTTGTAGTTCGCGTAGTCTTGATAGGCGAAATACCTGGAAAACCGGATAGAATAATAACCAGATGGCTTTCCCAAAAAATGAATTATCGATCAATTTTGCTTCCCAGCGGTTTGGTAAATCGGCATCAAGCTCATGCACACCCTGAAAAGAGTGGTGTTTAATATGATAACGTTCGAATGATATAGAACTTGGGAAAATTTGCGGCAAGTTTGCAAATATACCAGCCCAGCGGTTAGCTGAACGGCCTTTAAATAAAAGTTGATGCGCGCATTCGTGTATCATTACAAATAAGGCATGATCAGCAAAAGCACCAATAACGTATGCTGCTCCAAAAACCCACCACCATGATTGGTCGCGTAGGACCCAGGCTAAAACAACCTGTAAAGCTACCAGGCCTGTAATGGCAAAGATAGTTGCAGGGTTTTTGCCTATCAAGTTTCTCATTTGTGGAAACTGTTTTAAAATTTTTTTGGTACGAATACGGTGCGGTTCTGAAGCCTCTGAGTAAACGAAATCGGTCTTATTAATCATATAATTTTAAATGGTTTTTTATATAGAAAACCGTGACAGGGGAGGGTGATTTTTGGTTGCTACTTTGTTATTAACGTTTAATTTCAATAATAAATATAAAAGTTGGAATAAATTAACGAAACCGGAATATTATTTCATATCATATACCAACACTTTGAAAGTGCCAGGTAATGCCTTGCGGCTATTCGGCGCAGTTTCGGCAACGCTTAAATAAATTTTATGTGTTTTTGTATCTAAGGCCATGGTACGGGCGCGATTTTGTGTTTTAATAGTTTGCACAACAGTATAGCCATCGGCATTTTCTTCTTTAATCACCGTAACTGTACCATCGCCGCATGAGCAAAATATCAGTTTAGTTTCGGGGTCGAAAGCAACGGCATCAACACCTGCACCAATAGGCAACGTAGCTATAACTTTACCGGTTTTGGTATCTATTACACTCATTCCTTTATTCGCGCGGCAACCGCTGAATGTGCGACCATTTTTAAGATCAATAGCCAGACCTGTGGGGCCACCACCTGGGGCCAATGGATAATTGGCGGTTACTTTTAGGCTTTTTACATCGATAACATTTAAGCTGTTTTTGTCTTCGAGGTTATTGTAGATTTTTCCTTTACCATCTGATACCGCGAATTCCGGGCCACCGCCCAGGTCAACAGTACCTACTTGTTTTAAAGTGTTAGGGTCAACAACTGATGAGCTGTTGCTGTCGCCATTAAAACTAAAAACACGGTCGCTGTATGGCTCGTAAATAATACAATCCGGGTCTTTGCCGTCAATAGGTACCGTTGCAATAGTTGCCAATGTTTTCAGGTCGAACACTACGATGGCATTCGCTTTTCCATCGCTGATGAACCCGCGATTCGCTTTGTTATCTATGGCGATACCGTGGATGCCAGTCAAGTTGCTGATCATGCCAACAGGTTGTTCTGTTTTTAGATCGACAACGTTTACAGCATTACCATGCGATACATACAAACGATCATTCACCTTATCAATCGACATATAATCCCAGCCGCCATCTCCAGGCAGGGCAATGGATTTTTCAAAAGTATAAGTTTGGGCGCGGGATGCCAATGGCATTAAGCCGATTACAAAAAGGGGTACTAAAAATATTTTTTTCATAATATTAGGTGCAGTTATATAAATTATAAATGTCAGGTTTAATTCTGAAGAGAGTTTGTAGTTTATGGGTTTTGCACAATTGTACTATCGGGATTAGCAAATCCATTACGATACAGAATGCGCATCATACTTGGTAAAACAATAAGTAGTAATGGTAATGCTGCCAAAAAGCCGCCAATAACCGCGATAGCTAAAGGTTGATGCAATTGCGCGCCTGCACCTATGCCTAAAGCAAGTGGCATTAAAGCTATAATTGCGCCCAAAGCAGTCATTAGTTTTGGCCTTAAACGGGTTGATATGGAGTAGATGATGGCTTCATCAACCGTACTTTCCAAAGCGCTTTGTTTAAATTGCAGGAATGTGAAAATGGAGTTTTCGCCTATGATACCCACAATCATGATGAGGCCGGTATAACTGCCTACATTTAATGGTGTATTGGTTATAAATAGGGCTAATAATCCACCCGCAGCGCCCAATATGGATATAATCAATATGAGTAATGCTATACGGAATTGCTTGAACAGGAATATTATCACCGCGAAAACCAATAGACAAGCGGCTATTAATATGTTTAAAAGCTCTTTAAAGGTTTGTTGCTGCTGGGCATAATCGCCACCATATTCAATGTGATAGCCTTCGGGGAGCACAACTTTTTGGGCGATGCTGCTTTTTATACCTTTTATTACTGTACCCAAATCGGTGTTCTCCATGCGGGCGGTTATTATTCCCATGGATTGCAAGTTTTCGCGGTTGATCTCGGCGCTGCCTGAATCGATTGAAACGGTGGCTACCTGGCTAATGGGTATCAGCTGGCCTTTTGCTAAAAAGATGTTCATCTTCTTCACATCATTTATAGTCAATGATCGGCTGCCCGGGTAAACCATGCGGATAGGCGATAATTGTTGTTTTTCAATCATACTGCCAACTACATTACCCTCCAGTGCCACTTGTGTTTGTGATTGTAGCTCAAGCGGACTGATATTATATTGTGCCAGTTGGTTAAAGTTCGGAATTATAGAAATAGATGGCCCGGCTATAACTATCCCGTCAAAAACATCCGCGGTTCCTTTTACGGTGCTTACGGCGGCGGCTATTTGTTTGGATAGCTGTTGCAGTTTCTGGTTATCATCGCCATAAACCTTTATTTCAATAGGCTGTGCCGATTCCATCAGATCACCGAGCATGTCGGTGATAACCTGGCCAAAATCGATGGTTAACTCGGGTTGAGTGGAGACGATCCTGGCGCGGAGATCGCTGATTACTTCTTCGGTAGTTTGCTTGTGATTCTTTTTAAGTTGGATGAGGTAATCACCGGTATTGGGTTCTGTAATAAAGAATCCCATTTGTGTACCGGTACGACGCGAGTAGGCTTCTACGTCAGGTTCTTTTATGATGATTTTTTCTACCTCACGTAAAATGCGGTCTGTTTCTTCGAGGGAAGTTCCCGGAGGAGAAGTATAATCTAGAACAATACTGCCCTCGTCCATATCAGGTAAAAAACCTGTTTTTAATAACGATGGTACAACTACCAAAATCAAAACTAAACCGGCTACAATAAGTAATGCCAGCCACGGACGAAGTATAAAGTACGATACCCATTTCTGACTTTTTACATGTTCGGCTTTGTGCTTTTTGTGTTTAAACGCATCTGAGGGTTTATGTCGCGTTAGCAATAAATAAATAACAGGCAGGCCTATCCAGGTAACAAAAAAGGAGCATACCAGTGTGATGATCATGGTGTTGGTAAGCACGCTGAAATAAGCGCCGGCAACACCCGTCATGAACAGGAATGGTATAAATATTACAATAGTGCTTATTGACGAGCCAACCATCGCCGGGAAAAGATAATCGATGGCTTTTTTTAGTAGGTTGCGGGTAAGTTCATTCGGGTATTCCTCGTGCATGCGGTGGATTTGCTCAACCACTACAATAGCATCATCAATAATTAAACCGATGGATGCGGCGAGCGCACCCAAAGTCATGATGTTGAAGGTGTAGCCGAAAGCACATAATACTATCAGCGTAAGCCCAAGTGTAACCGGTATGGTTATTAAAATAGTAAAGCTTGCTTTTGCCGAGCGAAGAAAGATGATCGCGACAATAATGGCTAAGAGTAAACCAATCCATAAACTATCGCTTACGCTTTTAACGGCATCGTTTACAAAATCGGCTTGTACGTAGTAGGGTTTAATGGTAACATCAGGCGGTAATATCTTCTTGAGATCCTCAACCTTTTGGTCCATATCTGCCGAAACCGATATCAGGTTAGCATTGGGTTGTTTTATTACTGCAACCAGTACCCCGGCATGGCCATTAGCGTTTATCTTGGTATAGTCTACCCCTTCACTTATCTGCACATTGGCTACATCTTTTAGCTGGATAATGCGTTTACGATCATTACTGATCACCATGTTTTCCAGTTCTTCTTTTGTACCGATGGTAGCATCGGTTATGGTGAGATACATCCGTTTGTAATCAGATAGATAGCCACCCGATTTTACGAAGTTTGTTTGGGCAAGCGCGGCACTAATAATGTCGGGAGTTATACCCAATGAGCTCATTTTTTGCGCGTTGAGGGTTAGCCAATATTCTTTAACCTTTCCTCCAATAACCCTTATCTCAGATACCCCGTCAACTTGTGACAGAAATGGTTTAACGGTGTAAGTAGCCAATTCCTGTAGTTCAATAGGTGAGCGGTTGTGACTCTCTAAAGTATAGCCACTTACCGGTAGGATAGATGGGTTCATCTTTTCCACTGTGATGTTTACATCAGCCGGTAAATTATTTTTTATTTGGTCGATGCTGGATTGAATACGTTGCTGGCTCAGATCAATATCTGCGCCCCAGTTCATATACGCGGATATTTCGCAACTGCCGCGACTGGTTGTGCTGCGTACGGTTTGCAAATCGGGGACCTGCTTAATTACATTCTCTAGCGGTTTGGTTACCGTAAGCATCATTTTGTTTACGGGTTGCAGGCCCTCATCAGCAATGATCTTTATTTTAGGAAAGGTTACATCAGGAAATAAGGAAGTTTGCAATTTTGAATAAGCATACATCCCGCCCAAAAGCGTAAGGAACAAAACCAGCGCTATTGGTTTTTTGTGCGATATGAAGTAATCTCTGACAGGTACCATTATTGCGCAATTTTAACTTTAGCGGTATCTGTTAAGCCATAATTCCCTGTTACTACTATGCGGTCGTCCTTTGAGAATTTAGGGGAGATGATTTGAATGCGATCGCCAACTTCTAAGCCGGTTTTTACGGGAACTTTAACAGCAGTAGTTGAGTTAATCAATTTCATTACCCAGAATTCGGTTTGGGTATCATTACTCAGAATGGCAGATTTTGGCAGCGATGCAGCGTTTTGTATCTGCATACGTACAACCCTTGCTTTGGCTACTAAGTTTTCGGGGATTTGCTTATCGCTATTTATTTTGATCACTACACCTTGTGTTTGCGATGCTGTATCTACCGCAGGCATAAATGAAGTTACTTTACCATCTATCTTTTCGCCATCGGGCAGGGTAAGTTGCACGGCCTGGTTTAGTTTTACTGTAGCCCGCATTTCGTAAGGCAACTGCATGATGAATGCGAAACTGCTGCGATCGCTTATCACCGCTAATTGCTCACCATCCTGCACATAATCGCCAACCTGGTGATTTAGTTGGGTAACGTAACCATGCATAGGTGCTTTAATTTTGTTTACGCCGGAAAATTTGAAGGTGGTATCCAACACATTTACACTGTTACCAATGCTCATGGCCTCCTTGGTTTTTACCGTAAAAACAGTCTCGCCCTTGTCAACAAAATGCCCTATCTGTGTATTTACCTTGGTTATGTAGCCGTTGGTGTTTGATTTTACATAGTTTTTTTGCTGAAAAGCAGATGAAGCATTCAGCATAGTATAATCAACCAAATCGCTGTCGCTAACGCCGGTAACAGTAACGGATACCTGCGCGTTTACGGCTTTATCGTCACCGCTATCATCGCTGCTTTTGCTTCCGCAGGAGGATAGTAGTGCCACAGCCACCATCAGCATAAAAGCAGGCTGTTTTAAAATATATTTTATGTGGGATGTCTTCATGTTATTTATTCCAATAATTCAACTGGTTTATCAATTGCAGTCTGCTGATAACGGTTTGGGTCATCAGGTTTTTTATGGTCAGATAGTTATTTATGGCCAACACCAGGTCGGAAATATGTAGATCGCCAGTTTGCATCAGCTGCATATCTACCTTAATTAAGCTTTCGGTGTATTTGGTTTGATCTTTTATCTGGGCGATGAGCGTTTCGTTCTCGGTTATCTGCTGGTTCAGCTGCGCTATCTGCTGGCGATACTGCACATCAAAAAAAGCTTTATAGTTTTGACGGGTTTCTTCCTGTAGCGATAGCTTGCGGTATTGCAACTTGCGCTGGCCGCCATCATAAATCGGTATCACCAAACCAAAGCCCGCACTAAGGCCGAAGTTTTTCCATGCCTGCCCCATAAAATCGCTGTTGTAACCGCCATCGGCAAGTACATTTAATTTTGGTTTATAGGCATAATCTATCAGCTGTTTGCTGTTGATGAGTTTTAAACTATCCAGTTTATATTGCTGAAAATAGATGCTGCTGGTCACATCGGGTTTGACATTGCGTTGTAATACTGGTTCATCCAAATCGCGGACGCTGGTATCGGCAACGCCTGCTAAATAGTTAAGCGTTGCAAAGTCATTTTTATAAAGTAAGCGTGCCTGGGTTAAAGCTAATTCCTGTTGTTTTAGCGTTACCAAAAAGGTCAGGTAATCGCTTTGGCGGTATACGTTTGAGCGGGTTAGCTTTTTTAACAGGTCTTCTTCGGTGCTTAATAATTTCACTACATCCTGGGTAAATTTGTATTGCTGTAAATCGCCGTAGGCTGTGATGTATTGGGTAGTGATGGCTTTTTTAAGATCTTGCTCAGATATTTTGGATTGGTTGTTTAATGATAGCGTTTGCAGGGTGATGGTTTGTACTTGTGTATTGATATTTTCCCTGCCTACAATGGTTTTGCTCACCTGCATCAGGCCGTTAAGCGTGTGCTCGTTGGTGATAGCTTCGGCGTAACCGTAACCATTTACAATAGGGGCATATAAACCGCCACTATTTATATTTACCTGTGGTTTTAAACCTGCGCGTAAGCGTAAACTATCGATTTGATTGGATGCGATTTGATTTTGCAGATCTTTTAACAGCGGGCTGTTAGTATGTGCCAATTGCAGGTAATGCTCAAGCGAATAGGTTTGCGCCTGGGCTATTGAATAAGAGAATAGACATATTAAAATGCTGAAAAACCATTTCATTAACAATAAATATATGGGATTTGATCGGTTAAAAATATAATTTAAATATGTATTTATTCTGAAGTTGAAATGTATAGCTTTAAACTTAATATAAAATTTATGTGGTGGATATATGCATTACTGTCGGCCCTGTTTGCGGCGCTGACCGCTATTTTTGCTAAAATAGGCATTAAAGGGGTTGATACTGACCTTGCTACGGGCATTCGTACGGTGATTATTTTAGTGTTGGCCTGGTTGTTGGTTTTCTATAAAGGGTCGCAAAATGGTATTGGTAGTTTAACAAAAGTTAACTGGATATTTCTGATCCTGTCGGGTTGTGCTACTGGTTTCTCGTGGATATGCTATTTTAAGGCCCTGCAATTGGGCGAGGTATCGCAAGTGGCACCGGTTGATAAATTGAGTGTAGCGATTGCCATTGTTTTGGCTGCTATATTTTTGGGTGAGCCCTTAACGCCGAAGACTATAGTTGCCGCCACATTGATTATGGCGGGTACGTTTGTGATGATATTTTTTAAATAATAGGATTGAGTACTAAGTTACGGAATTAATGGGTCGGTAGAGCTGACAGTGTTTTGTCAGTAGGTTGACTCACCCCGACATCGTTGCGCTTGTCGACCCTCTCTCCGCCTTTGGCGGAAAGAGAAGAAAATACTAATGTCATTGCTGGCGAAGCGTGGCAATCCCCTACTTACAGAGCCGCCCGAATTATCCATTATTAAATTGTCATTCTGAGGGACGAAGAATCTGTTCGGTATTATACAGATGTACAGATTCTCCGTGCTTGCAATGACAGAAAAATGACAAACTTAACAACCAGTTAATTTTTAGATTTTATTAGACTGCTAACTTTATCTCGATAAAAAAAACACCATGAAAAAACTGTTTTTATTATCGATTTTGTTGTGCTTTGTGGCGGCAGGCCTCGCAGCAACAACAGCCCTGAACGGCCAATGGATCGGCACTTTAAAAACCGACGATGGCAATGAGTATCCGCTTCAATACACTTTTAAGGTGGATGGCGATAAATTAACCGGCACTGTCCGCGGCCCGCACGGAGACTTGCCTTTAGATGATGGCGAAATACACGGTTCCAATTTTACATTTGATGTATCGCTTAATAAAATGCTGCTGATACATTCCGGCAAAATCTATCCTGATTCTATTAGTTTGGATATAGCCTGCGATGAAACCAAAGCACATACGGTATTGAAACGAAATTAAAGGCGTTTATAAAATCCCGGATTTAAATAAACTATATATCCGTCTTGTCAATGACATGCACATAAACAGACTTGCGAAGTTTAAAAACTTCGTAAGTCTTAAATATTTTTGTCACTCTGAGGGACGAAGAATCTTCTTCGATATGCGTAGCAAACTATGTATCCCGCAGAAGATTCTTCACTACGTTCAGAATGACAAGGCTCTTTTGTCATTACTAACTAACAATTTAATTTAAAACCACGCATATCAAACTTTTGCGTAAAATATTCCGTTATTTTATAACAGAAAGGTACAATATGCGTGGTTTTGGATTTTCCAAGTTTCAACCCAATGAGATCCCTAAAGGGGGATTTGAAGAATTACTGAAGTTATTTCTTGAATTGCTTAATTATACGTCGGGCGATGCAGGCGAAGCTTTGGCGTGGCTCAACGAACTCGATAAGCAATACAACATCACCAATGACGATTATGGCATGGGTGATTTTATTGATGAGCTAAAGCAAAAAGGCTATTTAGACGAAGATAAACAGAACGGCGAATTTCGCATTACCGGCAAAACGGAGCAAAGCATCCGCCAGGCATCGCTGGAAGAAATTTTCGGCAAGCTAAAAAAATCAGGGAAAGGCAATCACCGTTCGCCGCAATCAGGTCAGGGTGATGAAAGAAATTCTGAGCGCCGCGAATTTGAGTTTGGCGATAGTCTGGATCAGATTGATATGACCCAATCCATCCACAATGCACAGGTTAATCACGGCATCGGCGATTTTATGATGACCGAGCGCGATCTGGAAGTTGAGGAAATGGATTATAAAACTCTAACCTCAACCGTGCTAATGATCGATATATCGCACTCCATGATACTTTATGGCGAGGACAGGATCACCCCGGCAAAAAAGGTCGCGATGGCTTTGGCTGAACTGATCCGCACCAAATACCCTAAAGACACTTTAGATATTGTTGTTTTTGGTAACGATGCCTGGCCCATCACCTTAAAAGACTTGCCTTATTTACAAGTCGGCCCTTACCATACCAATACCTATGCAGGTTTGGAGTTAGCTACCGATATACTTCGCCGCCGTAAAACGCAAAACAAGCAGATATTTATGATTACCGATGGTAAGCCAACCTGCTTAAAAGAAGGCACAAAATATTATAAAAACAGTGTAGGTCTAGACCGTAAGGTGGTAAATAAAACCCTGAATATGGCGGCGCAATGTAAAAGGTTAAAAATACCTATCACCACTTTTATGATAGCTAAAGACCCTTACCTGCAACAGTTTGTACGCAAGTTTACCGAAACCAATGGAGGCAAAGCATTCTACAGCTCGTTAACTGGTTTGGGCGAATACATTTTTGAGGATTATATTAAGAACAGGAGAAGAACAGTTAGATGATTTGATGTGCAAATGTGCAGATAAAATGGGCTTACCCTCTTTCCGCCACAGGCGAAGAGAGGGTCGACCAGCGAAGCGCAGTCGGGGTGAGTAACTATAAAAGCGACTAATAATAATAATGAACATCGACCACATAGATCACCTTGTACTAACCGTTGCGGATATTGACATTACGTGCAAATTTTACGAGGATGTAATGGGAATGCAAAAAATAACATCGCCGCAAGGGAGGGTTGCTTTAAAATTCGGTAAGCAAAAACTAAACCTGCACCAAAAAGGCAGAGAGTTTGAGCCAAAGGCTGAATACCCTACACCCGGCGCTATTGATATTTGCTTTATAACCAACGACCCGGTTGAGCAGGTAAAAACAGAATTAGAAAATAAAAACATACAAACGCAAGGATTATTTGAGCGCACAGGAGCTACCGGCAAAATACGCTCGGTTTACTTCCGCGACCCTGACATGAACCTTATAGAGGTAAGTAATTACATATAAACAATGTGCAGATGTGTAAGTATACAGATGTGCAAATGACAAAAAGACTAAATTAAGAATGAGCAAATTATTAGAGATAACAACCCTTGGTCAGCTAAAAAAAACTGAATACAAAAGCCGATCGGTTAAAGATGAATTAAGAGCAAACCTGATAACGCAATTGCAAAAAAGTGAAGGCGGTTTTGAAGGCATTATCGGTTTTGAGGATACGGTTATCCCGGATCTGCAAACTGCTATACTTTCGCGCCATAATATTTTACTGCTTGGCTTACGCGGACAGGCAAAAACACGTATTGCCCGTTTACTGGTAAATTTGCTGGATGAGTATGTGCCTTATATTGAAGGATCGGAATTATTTGATGATCCATTTGCACCAATCTCATGGTTTGGCCATAACGAGATTTTAGCCAAAGGCGATGCCACCCCTATCGCGTGGCTGCACCGCTCAGACCGTTACACCGAAAAACTAGCTACACCCGATGTTACCGTTGCCGATTTAATTGGTGATGTTGACCCGATAAAAGCTGCCACGATGAAACTGACTTACAGCGACGAGCGTGTAATTCACTTCGGTTTGATACCACGTGCGCACAGAGGCATATTTGTAATCAATGAATTACCCGATCTGCAGGCACGTATACAAGTTTCGTTGTTTAATATTTTGCAGGAAAGAGATATACAAATCCGTGGTTTTAAACTGCGTTTACCATTGGATATACAGTTTGTATTTACTGCTAATCCTGAGGACTATACCAACCGTGGTTCTATCGTAACACCGTTGAAGGATAGAATTGAGAGCCAGATATTAACGCATTACCCACGCTCAGTTGAGATCTCACGAAAAATAACCCAACAGGAAGCCCTGTTATCACCTGAACAAAAAGTTGCCGTTGAAGCCGATAGTTTGGTGAAAAATATGGTGGAACAAATCGCTTTTGAAGCGAGGAACTCTGAATATATCGATAAAAAATCAGGCGTATCTGCAAGGTTAACCATATCAGCTTATGAAAACCTGATCAGCAATGCGGAAAGGCGCATGATCATCAATCGTGAGGCAAGCACATTTGTGCGTATCAGCGACTTTTTAGGCGTTATCCCGGCTATTACCGGCAAAATAGAGTTAGTATACGAAGGTGAACTGGAAGGCCCTGCAAAGGTTGCTAATATGCTTATTGGCAAGGCCATCAAAACTATGTTGGTACAGTTCTTCCCTGATCCTGAAAAAGCTAAGAAAGCAAAAGCGCCAAACCCTTATGCCGAAATTATTGCCTGGTTTAGCAACGGTAATAACTTGTCGTTAGTTGATGACCTGTCGTTAGTTGATTATAAAAAGAGCTTGAATTCTGTGACCGGATTAAAAGATCTTGTTAAAAAGATGCACCCTCGTCTTAGCGAAAACCAACAATTATTATTGATGGAGTTTGTGCTGCATGGTCTGGCTGAATTTTCACAATTAAACAAAGGTTTTTTAGATAATGGTTTCGCGTTTTCAGATATGTTCACCAGCCTGTTCAACCTTGAACCGGACGATGATGATTTGGATATGGATGATGACCGTTATTAATAATTAGTACCCTTTTTGTCATTCTGAGCGGAGCGAAGAATCTGTAAATAGTTTACGCCGTACAGATTCTTCGCTCCGCTCAGAATGACATTTTTGTTTCATATATATTCTTTCCATCCCCTTTATTATTCTCAAAGATTGTTGCGATATTTGGGCCACCCCTTGTTAATTCGGGCGCACCACTCAGGTAATCCATGAAAAAAATATTGCAATCTATTGTTGATTTTTTACTCTTCAGCAATGTTTTTATGGCGTTGTGCGCCGTGGCCCAGGGCTTGGTTACTTTTTATCTGATAGGCTCAAAACCAATACCCACTGTACTTTTCCTGTTGTTTACATCCACATTAGGCATATATAACTTCAGCATATTTATGGGCAAGCCAAAGCTGCTCGATAAAACAGCTACCGCCCGCGAAATATGGTATTTTACGCACCCGCGCTTAATGATAACGCTGGCCATTGTGTCAATCCTATCATTAGCGCCATTGTTTTTTTTGATAACTATGGAGTCGAAAATACTGCTCATCTTTTTGGCAGTTATCTCCTTTTGTTATAGCCTGCCATTATTCACGCTGGGCGACAAAAAATTCGGGTTACGCAACATCCCCGGATTAAAGCAATTTTTAATAACCCTGGTATGGACCATGAGCAGCGTATTATTACCGGTAATGGAATCGCTGAATGCACACTTATCTAATATTTCCTTACGCGATGTCACCATCCTTTTGGCTAAACGGTTCCTGTTCATCGGTGCTTTAACCATGCCATTTGACATTCGCGATATATTCCATGATTATAACCTCGGGCTAAAAACCATACCCGTAATTTATGGCGAAAAAAAGGCGTATTTATTTTGCCAGATAATACTTATAGGATATGTAGTATTACTATTCCTGTTCAGAAACAACGGTTTTAATAACGACTTCTTCGCGCTAACCATAACCGCGGTCTTAGCCGGTTGGCTAATTTTCCATTCAACTATTGAGAAGGACGACTACTATTATTTTTTTTACGTTGATGGTGTTTTAATACTGCAATACTTACTCCTGCTGCTCTTCCATTCTTTCAGCTTTAAATTATAATGGCTGCCAATTACAATAATTCGGCCTGGTTTTATGATAGCCTTGCGCGGTTGGTATACGGCAAAGCATTGGTAAACGCCCAGGTTTATTTATTGAAGCATATTCCCGAAAATGCAAAAGTACTTATCGTTGGCGGTGGTACAGGTTGGATATTGGATGATCTGGCTCGCATACATCCATCAGGCTTACAAATCACTTACGTAGAGATCGCGCCAAATATGATGGTTCTGTCCAGAAAAAGAAACATCGGCAATAACCAGGTAACATTTATTAACGATGCTATTGAAAATGTTGATCTAACCGCGAATTTTGATATAGCGCTCACCCCCTTTTTACTGGATAATTTTACAGATGAGAACTTAACTAAAGTATTCAATAGCATTGCCGTTTTACTTAAACCAAATACACTTTGGCTCAACACCAGTTTTCAATTAACTGGTAAATGGTGGCAGCGGATTATGTTAAAAGCGATGTTTATTTTCTTTAAACTAACCTGTGGAATTGAAGCCTCGAAACTGCCAGAGATAGATAAATGCTTTGAGGAAAAACATTTTAAGCTTGTAGAACAACAATGCTTTTTCGGAGATTTTATTGGGGCAACGGTGTATCAAAAGTAGTAACCGCCCTTTCAAGTGTCAACACTTGAAAGCAAATAATTTAAGCGTGGACGCTTGAACTGGCAGGTGTAGACGCTTGAACTGACAGGAGATTTATAGCACGTCATTGCGAGCGATAGCGTGGCAATCCCCGATTTACAGAGCCGCTCTGCTTATTAGGGATTGCCACGTCGCTCCGCTCCTCGCAATGACGCGCGGAGGGGAAACGGTATTATTCGATATAGCTTTCCAATATTTTAAAACCTTCGGTAGTTTCCAACTCCACATGGTCAACTACTTTTGGCAACAGGATACACTCACCCATTTTAACAGAATAGCTTTGATTATTATACTTTAAAGTATAAGCGCCTTCCACACAAACATGTATCACAAACGAATCCAGGTTTGAGTAATCTTTTGACACCTCTTTATCAAAATCCAACAGATTGGTAGTAAAATAAGGGCAAGTTACTAAGTGAACAGTTTTGTCCTTTTCAGGTATGTATTTGGTTTTGTATTCAGGATAATGTTTGTAGTCTATAGCGGCAAGGGCTTCCTCAACATGTAGCTCGCGTTTGTTGCCCTTATCATCCACACGGTCAAAATCATAAATACGGTAAGTAATATCCGATGTTTGCTGTATTTCGGCTATCAGTAATCCTTTGCCTATAGTGTGCACTCTTCCCGCAGGTAAAAAGAAAACATCGCCTGCTTTTACATCTTCCTTATTTAATACATCGGTTAAGTGGCCGCTGTTGAAAGTATCTAAATATTCTTGTTGGGTAAGTTCCTTATTAAAACCGGCAATTAGTGTTGAACCTGGATCAGCTTCAATTACATACCACATTTCGGTTTTACCGAAGGAATTATGACGCTCTTTACCCAACTTATCATCCGGATGAACCTGGATTGAAAGATCTTCATTAGCATCAATAAACTTTACCAGTAAGGGGAATATATTACCAAAATGATCGTATACTTTTTTACCTACCAATTGATCTTTATATTGCTCTAACAAATCAGCTAATGACTGTCCTGCTAGTTCACCACCTTCAACAACAGATACATCAGATTTCACACCTGATATTTCCCAGGTTTCGCCACAATTTGGCAAATCGCCAAAATCTTTATGTAAATAGGTATTGATCTTATGGCCGCCCCAAATCTTGTCTTTGTAAATGGTTTTGAATTTCAGAGGATATAATGTTGACATGGTAGTTTATGTTTATTTATTCTTTTCAAAAATAGCTAAATCCTTTAATTAGAAAATTATTTAGAGCATTATCTTACCATTATAAAACATCTTTGTAGGATTGTTCTATTAAATTCATGACATAATCAATATCGCTTTTATTATTAATGTAAACTCTTTGATTTAAAGACCAATTATAACTATCTGGAATTTGGTAAATTCTTTTTTCGGGGTCATTATACATATTTACGGGCCGTAGATAAATTAGTAATTTATTTTTTTGAATATGGATCTCGGCGAATATTTTAGATACTCTGAAAGCTATATAATTATTATTGATTTTCATTTCTATACTTTCATCCAATAAAACTATACGTTCCTGAAGTATAAAGAAAAGTTCTTTAACAAATAATTGACCTTTACTTAGATGCTTTTGTAAATCAACAAAGCGCATTTCCGGAATGGGGTTGACCGTTTCAATCTCTATTACAGTTTTTTCTATTCGCTTGGGCTTTTCTTCTTCTCCCTTTACATTTTCCAAAGTAAAAATACTCTCTTCATAATAAAGATATCTATGAAGTTCTAAATTAGGGATTTCATTTAAAGCAATAATATCATAAGGATTGTAGCTTTCAGCAATACAAATAACTCGTGGATTTTTCCAATCAATGAGTTTAGCTTTTTCATCACCAAACTTTCTCATTACCAATAGTTCAAAGAATTCTGATTTCTGAGACTTTAGCCAATTCAGGTAAAATAATGCCTGAGGAATTACCGTATCATTCTTATTTCTTTTATATTCAATTATTACTGGAGCCCCTTTTGAATCAATGGCAAGTGTGTCTATTCTCCCACCATGAGTTGTTTTGTATTCGGTAGCTAAAAAATTCATATCAAGAAGTTCCAGCAAATTATCTTCAACAAGTGTTTGAAGTGTCCTCTCTTTATCTAATGGTATTACCGTTAGTTTTTTAAGCTTTCCATTTATTTTTGAATATACTGGCATGAATTAAGTTTAGGCATGTAAATAACAAAAAAGTCCGCATATACAATATGCGGACTTTTAATAATTACTATGAGGGATAGAATTACTTACCTAATTTCTTTTTCAGGTTTTCATCTATCGCTTCTAAAAACTCTTCGGTGTACAGGTAATCAGTACCATGTTCAACCTTTGGTTTTATAGTGATAGCCAAATCTTTGGTCATTTTACCGCTTTCAACTGTTTCAATACAAACTTCTTCCAAAGCCTTGCAGAAATCGATCAGCTCCTGGTTGTTATCCAACAAGCCACGGAACTCTAAACCACGTGTCCATGCAAAAATGGATGCGATTGGGTTAGTTGATGTTGGCCTGCCTGCCTGGTGCTCGCGGTAGTGGCGGGTTACTGTACCATGTGCTGCTTCAGCTTCCATTACAGTACCATCTGGTGTAACCAAAGTCGATGTCATCAAACCTAATGAACCAAAGCCTTGTGCTACAGTATCCGACTGTACGTCGCCATCATAGTTTTTACAAGCCCAAACAAAGTTACCATGCCATTTTAATGCAGAAGCAACCATGTCGTCAATTAAACGATGCTCATAAGTAATGCCGGCATCAGCAAATTTTTGTTTGTAATCATTTTGGTAGATCTCTTCAAAAATATCTTTAAAACGACCATCATATTTTTTTAGAATGGTGTTTTTAGTAGACAGATATAAAGGCCAGCCTTTCATTAATGCCTGGTTAAAACAAGCGTGTGCAAATCCTCTGATAGATTCATCAGTATTGTACATCGCTAAAGCAACACCATCACCTTTAAAGTTAAATACTTCAAATGATTGCTCAGGGCTGCCATCTTCAGGAGTGAATTTTATGGTAAGCTTACCTTTTCCTTTAGTTAAAAAGTCGGTAGCGCGGTACTGGTCACCAAAAGCATGACGGCCGATACATATTGGAGCTGTCCAGTTTGGAACCAAACGAGGAACATTGTTCATCACAATAGGCTCACGGAAAACAGTACCGTCAAGTATATTACGGATAGTTCCATTAGGCGATTTCCACATTTGTTTTAAGCCAAACTCTTCCACGCGTGCTTCATCAGGGGTAATGGTAGCGCATTTAATACCTACGCCGTATTGCTTTATCGCGTTAGCAGCGTCAATAGTTACCTGGTCATTAGTTTCATCACGATACTCTAAACCAAGGTCGTAGTATTTAATATCTACATCAAGATAAGGAACAATCAGTTTATCTTTAATGAATTTCCATATAATGCGGGTCATTTCGTCCCCATCCAGCTCAACTACCGGATTTGCTACTTTAATTTTTGACATTGTTAAATCCTATTTATTTAATGGAGTCAAATATATAAAATTGAGCTTACCTGTTTTATCAAATGCAGGTAATAACTAAAATATTTCTTTTAATCGCCCGTTTTTAAACTATTGGTACTATTTATGCTATCAAGGTAACGTTCATAATTTCAACATAAACGAATGACTAACACTATGGTTAAATCATTTATCGTAACATTTGTTATTAGCCTCTTCGCCTTAACATCAAAAGCGCAATTAGGCTACATGTACTCTCCATTAGATTTAGGTGTAGCAGGTACTGTAAATACTGTTTATGGCGATGCCAAAATACAGCAGAATAAGTTTTCCGGAGATGTTTCTCTTAGCTATAACCAAACACCCTTTGTAAACTATGTTTTTGATTTCCAGGCAGGTAATCTATCAGGTGGTAACATACAAAAGGACACTCACGACAGCCAGTTTTCCAATAACTATACAGCGTATACAGCCCGGGCACAGCTACAGTTAGGTGAAATTACAGATTACTCTCAAAGTGCCATTGCAAACGCTTTTAAAAATCTATATCTATCTACAGGTGTAGGTTTTATTGCTAATAATGCATCTGCACTTCACTATGTACCTCCAACAAACTCCTATGCCGCCACCCAAAGTAACTCAACTGAAGCATTTATACCCTTACGCATCGGATATGAATTCAAACTGTTTAATGCTTACGACGAGCCAACGATTAAATTTGATTTGGCCTATCAAACCAACTATGTTTTGGGCGATGAAATAGATGCTTTAAAAGTGGGTAAGAGTAATGATATTTTTACGCAGTTTTCATTAGTGGTTAAATTTGCCATTGGCACACCAACTTCATACCGAAAACAAATAAGCTATTAATTATTTTTTGTTGTTTTTTGTTTGCAAGTGTTTTGGCAGGGTTTTAGTACATTTATATATATTAACTAAAAACCCTATGATTAACGAAAATACAGATCCGGTTTTTGATGACGAAAGCGTGGATAGGGACAGAACCCTTAAGGACGAATTAGGCGAAACAATTGACGAAGAACAATTGAAATACAATGCCGACGACAATAGCTATGAGTACGATGTAAAAAGTGATAACCCGGATTACGATCATCCTGATCCTTACAAAACATCTGCTAAAAATGGCGAGGATATGAACTCCACCTACGATGAGGCTAATCCTTATGATACGACTGACGAATACATTCCTAATGAGTCGCTGGAAACCGATGTTGACAAGTTAGGCATGCATGTTGAAGGGAACGAAGCTGTAGAAGTTGACCCGATTGATGCGCTTTTATCACACACGCCCGAAGATGACCGTGATGATTTGGATGAAGAAGGTTATCCAAAAAACGACAGAAGATAAACAACCTCAGCTATAAAGAAAGCGTCCGTTTTGTTATAAAACGGACGCTTTTACTTTTATAAATAATAATCTACTGCTTAATCAAAGTCGAGATTAAAACGCTTTTTTAATTCAAGCAGTTGCGGGTTTTTTGCTGCCATGTACTGAAACTTCTCAAGATTAGTATACGGCCGTTTAACAACCACTTTCTCATCAAGGCGGGCGTTAAGCTCAATGCTAAAATTTTTTAAAGTAGTACGTAAAAAGTTAAGGATGTTCGGGCGTTCGTTCCTGAAATCCTTTTCCTGCACCATTGTGCCTACCGCTATTTCAAATTCATATGGGCGAAGCATAACTGGTGCATCACCCGTAAAAATACTAAGCGCGTTATGCTTACCTTCCGTTTTTAGTTTGGCTGCATATTCACTCCAGCATTTTAAAAAATCAGTAGGGGTAAAATCTTCCCGCGCATCCCCTTTTATGTAAGGGTCTTCCTCCTCTTCTAGCGTTGCAGCCTCCTGTATTTTGCCCCAATCTTTTAAAGACGGTATTTTTATTGAAGTTGATGCGGTATGCAGATTAGGAATGAAACCCTTTGGCTTTTCAGCAACTATAGCTTCATTAACAACTGTAGCAGCAGGCTTTGGCTCAACTTTATTTGCCGTATAATTTGTAGGTGCTTCGCTTAAAATAGGTGTTGCAGCGGGTACGGGTTGTGGTGCCGCGGGTTCTGCTTTTACTGCGGAATCAGGTTTTTTTTTTAATTGCCCTTCGGGCGAAGGCATTGCATTGATTGGCGTAGTGGCCAAATTAAAGGCCGATACCAGGTGGCACATTTTGAGCAATGCCAGCTCTACCTGTAATCGCTGGTTTTTGCTCAGCTTATAACTCAAATCGCACTGGTTGGCAATATTCATTGCCGATAACAGGAACGACACCGTTGATGCCTGCGACTGTTGCAGATATTTGGTTTTTATGCCCTCGCTAACTTCTAATAATTTAAGTGTAGCGGCATCCTTCCCCACCAATAAATTGCGCAAATGCTCCGACAGGCCGGATATAAAGTGCGCGCCATCAAAACCATTATTTAATATCTCATCAAATAACAGCAGTGTATTGGCGGTATCTTCTTTTAATAAACTATCGGTTACATTAAAGTAGTAATCGTAATCCAATATGTTCAGGTTGTCAATTACCGAGCGGTAAGTAACATTGCCACCCGAAAAACTCACAATCTGGTCGAACATCGACAAGGCATCCCTTAAACCGCCATCAGCTTTTTGGGCGATGATGTGCAGTCCATCAGGTTCGTAGCTTATATCTTCCTTTTTAGCAATAGATGCCAGGTGATTAGCCATATCCTCTACCCTGATCCTGTTAAAATCAAATATCTGGCAGCGGGACAATATGGTAGGCAGTATCTTATGCTTCTCGGTAGTGGCTAAAATAAATATGGCGTAATGCGGTGGTTCTTCCAGCGTTTTCAGGAAAGCGTTAAACGCCGCCTGCGATAGCATGTGCACCTCATCAATAATATATACTTTATACCTAACACCTTGTGGTGGTATGCGCACCTGCTCAATCAAACTCCGTATATCATCAACCGAGTTATTCGATGCGGCATCCAGTTCATGAACATTAAAGGAGTTTCCGTTAAGGAATGAGCGGCAGGAATCACAGGTTCCGCAGGCTTCGCCATTGGGCTGTAAATTGGTACAGTTTATTGTTTTTGCAAGGATACGGGCACAGGTAGTTTTACCCACACCACGCGGCCCGCAAAATAAAAATGCCTGCGCCAGCTGATTATTTTTAATAGCGTTTTTAAGCGTATTAGTTATATGCTGCTGGCCTACAACACTTTCAAATGTAGACGGACGGTATTTACGTGCCGAAACAATAAAATTCTCCACAAGTGCTAAGATAATGAGAATTTACCGATGTTAAAATAGCTGAATTTGATTGTTGAAAAACAACGGCAGATAGAATCAAGAGCCAACAATCAAGAACCAAGATAAGTTGGGTACTGCTAACCACTTGGCTGCATAATTGCGTATACAATTAGTTAAAAAACCTTATTTTAGGACCAAATACTACCGTTTTGACCAAAAAAAGCGACTCAAATTACATTCCGGCGCTAACAGGGGTGCGTGCCATGGCAGCTTACCTTGTTTTTATATCCCATTATTGTTATGTGTTTGATGCCAATTTTCCCCACATTGTGCAACGTTTTTTCGGCGAGTTTCATATTGGGGTGTCCATCTTCTTTGTGCTATCGGGTTTTTTGATCACTTTCAGGTATTACGACAAATTTCATAAGCTTACAAAAGATTGGTTTTTGCAGTACTTAAAAAATCGTGTCGCCCGCATTTACCCCATGTACTTTTTGCTTACGGTAGCGGCTTTCGTTTATTATTTCATCACTAAAGATCCTATCGTTGTACAAAAAAGCACCATAAACCCTATTTGGTTAATGGTGCTGAATATTACTTTTTTACGCGGCTTCTTCTATCAATTTTGGAATACGGGCATAGCGCAGGGCTGGTCGTTAACAGTAGAGGAATGCTTTTATTTTTCGGCGCCAATCATCTTTTTGATCGCCAAGCGTTACGGTAAGTTTTATATCCAGCCAGTGGTAATCACATTGTTTGCCGTAGTAATGGTGCTCATATTTAGTCATGTAAACTGGTATGGCTTTTTCAGCAACTTCACTTTTGTAATGCTGTTTACCTTTTTTGGCAGGTGTTTTGAGTTTTTCGTAGGTGTGCAGTTAGCCAAGATCATGCTTAAAAAAGGATTCGAACGTAAAACCCAAATCCCATTCACCTACGGTGGTTTTATATTGATATTTTTTTGTGTGCTGATTATGGCCTTTCAGCCTATTCCGAATGGCTGGGCGGCAGGTTTGGAAAGCCCGGTTGGCATCATCACTAATAACTATTTTCTGTGTATTGTGGTATCACTATTCTTTTATGGGATACTGACTGAAAACACTGTATTCAAAAGCTTCCTCGCCTTACCTTTTATTGAATTATTAGGCAAAAGCTCCTACATATTTTACCTGATACATTTAGGTTGGATGCAAACGCTGATCAGTAAGGGATGTGACAATTTGAATGATTATGTTTTTAACCTATATGATAAATGGGGTGTAAACTGGCACTCGCCTTTTGAGTACGACTGGCTTAATTTACTTTATGCGTTCATCCTCCTAAACATAATTTCGGTAACGCTGTTCAAGCTAATCGAGGAACCTTTAAACCATTATATACGTAAATCAGATTTCCTGATCAAAAACAAGCCCCGGAACCTGGATAACATCGCTCAAAAAATTAAATCTTAACAAAAGATATATAGTGAAAAAATTAGTTAACTGCATAAGCATCATCATTCTTTTTATAACCTTTAGTGGTATTACCAGGGTTATGGCGCAAGCTATACCGCCCGACATGATGAAGCGCGATACCAGCACCAAAGCCAATAATGATAACGACGACAGTGATGATGACAACAATGCGAATGATATATCGACCAGCCTTTTAGCCGGCAATAAAACCGCGACTTTTGATAATGCCGCCAGATATACTTACATCGTAAAAAACCCGACCAATAACGTGCAGGTTGGCAGGGTAAGCTACCAGGTTTTTACCGAAACAGGCGTTAAACTAAACCACCAAACCTTTGCGGTAACTATCGGCAAAAAAAGTTCGGGCAGGTATGATTTTGATATACCTGAAAGCAAAGCTGGTTTCTACAAGGTGAGCTTTATAGTGAACGTGACTGATTACGATGATACCACCCGCCGTGCCTTTGGTATCAGGCCTGAAGAGCTTCGGGCCAGCCACGACAAGCCCGCAGATTTTGACCAATTTTGGAAAGAATCAAAGATTGAGTTAGCCGAAGTAAAACCTGATTTTAAAGTTACCTACCTACCTGATTCAACAAAAGATAACCGCAAGGTGTATCTGTTCGAGATGAAATCATTAGGTGGCTTAACCATTCGTGGTTATTTAACTGAACCTAAAACTAATAATAAACACAAAAAATTCGCGGTATTGTTGGGGTTGCCGGGTTACCAGGTTAGTTTGCCGCCAATGTATGGTACCGATGATGATTTGGCAATAATCACGCTCAATGTTCGCGGCCAGGGTAACAGCCGGGATGTGATACATACCCAGCGCGATGAGTATATTTTTTACCATATAGAGGATAAATACAAGTACGTAATGCGGGGCGCAATTATGGATTGTGTTCGTGCCGTAGACTTTATCTGTTCACGCCCCGAACTCAACCACGATCAGATTTTGGCATCTGGTGGAAGTATGGGTGGTTTTTTAGCCATTGCAACCGCCGCGGTCGATAAACGTGTAGCCTTATGCTCTGCCCAAAACCCTATTTTGAGCGATGTTTATGACCTGAACGGCGAGGTAAATTGGCCGATAGATGATATTAGCAGATATATAAAAACCAAACCCGGCTTAACAATGGATAAAGTACTGCAAAACCTAAGCTATTTTGATACCAAGAACTTTGCATCGGAACTAAAATGCCCAACATTGATAGGCATGGGTTTATTAGACCCTATTATACCGCCAAACAATGTGTATATTGATTACAATAACGTAACTGTTAAAAAGCACCTCATCATTTTCAGGGACTTAGGGCACGAGGTTGGGGTACCTTACAAAAATTACGAAGGCCGCTGGATGCGTGACACTTTTGGATTGTTTTAAACGAGGATAATCACAAAACAAAAATACAACGTATAACGATCACCACAACCGAGAGATATGATATTTACAAAATACGTAAGATATATAATAACTATTGCCTTAATAACCGTATTTGCGCAAAGCAGGTCGTATGCGGGCGGCTTTCCCGTTAGGCCGGGAAGGTTGATATTATCCCCATCCGTAAATTATTTTTTCGCTAGCAAACAATGGGATTCTACCGGGGTGAAAAAGCCTTTTGCCAATGATGGAAAGTTCACCTCTATCAGCATATCACTTTATGCAGAATATGGTATATCCAGAAGATTTGCCGCGGTGGCTTTAGTACCTTATGTGATCAATGATTTTAAACAGACAGGCTACGATCAAAAGTATTCGGGTTTAACAGATGCGGAAACAGGTATAAAGTATTACCTGGCAAATATTAACTACATCTATTACTTCTCTTTACAAGGTACAGCCATTACCCCAATGTATCGTAACCCTACAAACGGCGGTCCGCTATTAGGTTATGGCGAAGAAGGAGCTGAGCTTAAGCTGTCTTTTGCAGGTAGCGGCAATTTATTTGATAGAAGTTATTATTTTAACGTTGAAAACGGTGTAAGGCAATACTTTGGAGCTGACGGGCCAATACAAGATCGTTACAACGCTACATTCGGCATTACACTCGACAGGAAATTTAAGGAGCAGATATCCGCTTCATTCGGCGGATTTTATACGGTAAGTAATTTTAAGCAGTTTAATGAGTTAAACCCAACACTTACCAAAAACTTTGCATTTAAACAGGTATCGGTTAGCTATGGACATGCGTTTAGCCATGAGCTGTCGCTTTTTTTAACTGGCGGACAGTTTCTTACAGGAAGAAACACTGGTGATGGCGCCAGCGCTTCATTAGCTTTTGTATATAGGATTGGGAATTAAAAATGGAACAAAGAATTTATTTCTTTATCCATTTAAATACTGTAGTAAAAACAATAATAGTAGCGATACCTAAAATCACGTCAGCAACTTCTGAGCTGTAACGGAAATCAGCAAAACGCAGGTAAATACCCACCAGGCCTATAACAACTGCTGCAATAATGGTTGCAACATATGGTAATGATTTATCTTCGCTTTCGTCGATTAAGTTCATGTTATTTTTATTAAGTGAACAAAAATATAAATGTTTAACGTAAATGTCTAATCTCTATTAAAAGAAATTAGACATTATACTATCAGCCCTTAAGCCGCGATTATACTTTTTATATCAGCGATAATTTTTTCCGCCAGTTTACCGGCATTTTCCAGCGATTCCGCCTCAGCATATATCCTGATCACCGGTTCTGTATTTGATTTGCGCAGGTGTACCCATTGCTTATCAAATTCAATTTTTAAACCGTCGATAGTACTGTAAGGCTGGTGCTGATATTTCAGTTCCATCTTTTTTAACAGTCCATCAATATCCATTCCCTCCGTAAGGGTAATTTTGTTTTTCGAGATGTAGTATGCAGGGTAAGTCGCCCTTAATGCCGATACTGTTTTGCCTGTTTTAGCTAGATGCGTTAAAAATAAAGCTATGCCAACTAAAGCATCACGACCGTAATGTAACTCGGGGTAAATGATACCGCCGTTACCTTCGCCGCCTATAACCGCATTGGTTTCCTTCATTTTGGTTACCACGTTAACTTCGCCTACTGCGGATGCATTGTAAACGCCGCCATTTAACTCAGTCACATCACGCAAAGCACGGGTTGATGACAGGTTAGATACCGTATTGCCGGGATTATGCTGCAAAATATAATCAGCAACAGTTACCAGCGTATACTCTTCGCCAAACATGGCGCCGTTTTCATCAACAAAACAAAGGCGGTCAACATCAGGGTCAACGGCAATACCTAAGTTTGCTTTAGTTTCTTTCACTTTACTTGATAGCGCTACCAGGTTTTCAGGCAACGGTTCAGGATCATGCGGGAACTGACCGTTTGGTGTGCAGAATAATTCTTCTATCTGTGTAACGCCTAATTGCTTCAACAATTCAGGCAAAAATATACCACCTGATGAGTTTACACAATCAATCACTACTTTAAAATTAGCTTTGGTGATTGCCTCAACATCAACCAATGGCAAAGCCAAAATCTTGTCGATGTGTTTTTGCAGATAGGTATCATCGGTGGTTACGTTGCCAATGTCATCTACCTCAGCAAAATCAAGATCGCTGTCTTCGGCTATGGCTAAAACAGCTTGCCCTTCAGCATCATTTATAAATTCACCATGAGCGTTTAATAGTTTCAGCGCGTTCCACTGTTTTGGATTATGGCTTGCAGTGATGATAATACCACCACCTGCTTTTTCATCAGGCACGGCAACTTCAACCGTTGGCGTTGTTGACAGGCCAATATCAACCACATCAATACCAATGCTCATCAGCGTTCCCACAACCAAATTTTTAACCATTTCGCCCGAGATGCGTGCATCACGCCCGATGACTACTTTATTGACACCAGTAGTTTGTAGCACCCAGCGGCCATAAGCAGCTGTGTATTTAACAATATCGTTCGGGGTAAGGCCATCGCCGGGCTTACCACCTATAGTTCCCCTAATGCCGGAGATTGATTTAATTAAGGTCATTGCTGTTTTTATTAAAACTTCCACTTCACAAATGCTTCCATGGCCTCATATTCTGCCAAACCAAGCTGGTTATATGTTCTTGCTGTCTCGCTGGTACGGTCCTCGGCACGTACCCAAAACTCGCGGGCATCGTCACCCGGAAAAACCGGCCTGTCCTTTTGCGACTGGTGTTTAAATATCGCCAAACGTTTACGCTCCACTTCTTCAGGTGATAATGGCACGCACATCTCAATTTCGTGGGTTTCAAACTCAAACCAGGCGCCACGGTATAGCCATAACCAGCAATCTTTAACCCATTCCTCAGTTTTACCCAAGCGTTTTAAAGCTTCTAAAATAATATTGAAACAAGTTTCATGTGTACCATGCGGATCAGCAAAATCACCTGCGGCATAAACCTGTTGGGGTTTTACCTGTTGCAGCAGAGCCATCGTTTGTTGAATGTCGTCTTCGTAAGAAACATTTTTGCTCACCTTCCTTCTATCGTAAAAAGGCAGGTTTTGAAAATGGATATGATCATCATCCAAACCAACAAAACGCGCACCGGCAATAGCTTCTCCTTTGCGGATCAAACCTTTAATGGTTTGCAATTCTTCCGGATCAGTTTGGTTGGGTTGTTTTGTGCTAATGAATGAGCGGGTAGCTTCGTATAATTTCTCAATATCACCACAACTCACATTTTGCGATTTGGCAAAATCAAGCGAAAATTCAATATATCTTAAAGCATCATCATCCCAAACTGCGGTATTACCCGATGTTTGGTAGGCCACATGCACATCGTGCCCCTGATCTGCTAAACGTATGAATGTACCACCCATCGAAATCACATCATCATCCGGATGTGGCGAAAATACAATCACACGCTTTTTAGCCGGATTTGCACGTTCCGGGCGCTGACTATCATCTGCGTTTGGTTTACCCCCCGGCCAGCCGGTTATGGTATGCTGCAACTTGTTAAATATGTGTATGTTGATGTTATAAACCGGGCCTTTTTCTGTAGCCAGTTGGGCCATGCCGTGATTATTATAATCGTCCTCGGTTAATTTTAAAATAGGTTTGTTTAATGTTTTTGATAGCCAGATAACCGCTTTTTTAATCATCTGCTCATTCCAAACACAATCTTTTACTAACCATGGCGTATTGAAACGGGTTAGCTCTGAGGCTGCATCGGTATCAACAATAAATTCAACGTGATCGGATAATTGTAAGTAGGTAGCTGGTACGTCAGCAGATATTTCACCTTCAACTGCCTTTTTCAAGATTGGTGCTTTTTTAGCGCTCCATGCCATCAGGATAATCTCGCGGGCCTTGAAGATAGTACCGATACCCATGGTGATGGCTTTGGTTGGCACATTGGCTTTTCCACCAAAATCATGCGCGGCATCGCTGCGGGTCAATTCATCCAGTGATACTAAACGTGTACCAGAATTTGGCGCGGAGCCAGGCTCGTTAAAACCGATGTGACCAGTACGACCAATACCCAATATTTGTATATCCAATCCACCTAATGCCGAGATCTTTTGCTCATAAGCCAGGCAAAAAGCAGCAATATCTTCCTGCTTTAATGTACCATCAGGGATGTTTACATTATTTAGATCGATATCCACATGGTCAAATAAATGCTCTTTCATAAAAGCATTATAGCTTTGAACCGCGGTTGGCGCCATTGGATAATATTCGTCGAGATTAAATGTAATTACATTTTTAAAGCTCAACCCCTCCTCTTTATGCAGGCGAACCAGTTCGCGGTACACTGCAATAGGGGTTACGCCCGTGGCTAAGCCTAAAACGGCGTTTTCACCTTTGGCGGCTTTTTTTCTAATTACTTCGGCTATGCGTTTTGCAACAGTTTTTGATGCGGTGAGCTTGTCGGGGTATACCGTTACCGGTAGTTTTTCAAATCTTGTTTCTTCTAAAAGATTTAAACGTGGCATATGTATTTAGTATTTGGGTATGATGTATCTTCATTCAGGCATTCTGCTTTATCGCCGGGATTTCTACTCCGGCCTCTACATTCTTCCATTCAGTTTGAACAATGTTTTCCAGTTCTTTCCTGTTCAATTCAAGCATTTTAAACAGTTGCATTTGCGCATGGGTACGTTGCAAATTATGTTCGGCGAAATGTATTTTATAATACACATCACCCTCCAAATAATCAGTTAAAAATCTGATAGATTGCATGTATGGCAACAGCAACACACCCATTATCAGCGATTTTAATTCCGCTTCGGTAAGGAATGATTTGGTTTGGCTCAGGTATCCTTTAGTAAATTCAGCAAACAAAGGAATATTTAACTGGATAGCATTTAAATCGGCCTCATCTTCGACAGCAGTATTGATGATGGTACGGATAGCATCGCCAAAATCAAAAGCTACATAGCCCGGCATTACGGTATCCAAATCAATAACACATTGGATATTATTATCCTTATCCAACAGGATATTATTGAACTTAGTATCGTTATGGGTGATGCGTACCGGCAATATACCAGCCCTTCCCATTTTAGGGATCTCGTTCATGGCGACAGCCCAGCTATTCAGGAACTCAACTTCTGCTTTTACATTTTTTAATCTGCCAGCAGAATCTTTTTTGATCGCATTCTTAAAATCATGCAAACGCTTTTCAATGTTCAGGAAATCCGGAATAGTATCGATTAACACCTTCGGATCAAGATCTGATAATAAATACTGGAATCTGCCAAAGGCTACCCCACCCTGGTGGGCTTGTTGTTCTGTCGTAACCAGATCGTAGCTTTTAGTATTTTCTAAGAAGCAAGTCATGCGCCAGTAGTTGTCCTGCTCGTCTTTATAGTAATATTTGCCTGCTTTTGTGGGGATAAGCGTTAAAACCTCTTTATCCGGATCGCCGCCTGCTTTGCTTATTTTTTGTTTCAGATGATTTACAACAAACAGCATGTTATTCATTAAACCATCAATATTTTTAAACACAAAGCTGTTTATTTTTTGCAACAGGTAGCCCGGATGAACCCCTGTTTTGCTTTTAACCAGGTATGTATCATTAATATGTCCCGATCCGAAATTTGAAATTTCGAAATTCTCACCTTCCGTATTAAAATGTGCAATGATGTCGGTAAAATTATAAGGCATTGCGTTGTTATTCATATATGTTATGTAACCTGGTTTATTCTTGTTTTTGTGTTAATTAAAATATATAGTACAAATATAGTACATTTTGCGTGTCCGTACACACATTTTATAAATTAACACACATTTTTTATTTATTTATTTTCATTTCGCTCATAACTACTTAGCTTCCATCACCTTTACTTCAAATGGAGCTAATTTAACCACAAAAGTTTCACCAGTATACAATGGTGTTTTTGCATTTGTTTTAGCATCATAGAAATTATAATTAGCGCTATAAGCGGTAGGAATATCTAATACCTGCCTTACATGCACTGTAAATATTTTTGTGCGCGATGTTGGGTTACGTAAACTCAACACGCCCTTTTTATCGGCCCAGCCGGCATAACCATAAACTTCACCTTTCAACGGGCTACCGCCAACCCAGTGGGTATCGGCTAATTGTTTAGCGTGTGCTTTTGACCAGTTTGATGCATCGCGAATACAATCCCAATCCACTGAATTTAATTTGTGCGGATCAACATACAATTCCTGCAAGCTTGTTCCGCTACCAAAAAATGCCCATATCTCATCACTGATGTCTTTATTATCCATTTCCAAAGTACCCGGCAAGCCACGATCCGCAATACAAATACCATGATACATTACTGAATTTAAAGGATATAGTGGTGCACGTTTTACGATGTTTTCATATGCCTGCCCATCTTTATAAGTGATCCACTGTTGGCGTTTCGGGCCTTCACCACCTAAGCCTGTATCATCACCTGCACGCCAAATGGCATCACCATACTTTAACCAATAAACTGATGGCCATGTGCCAACGGTTAGGCTCAAATACAAGTCGGGCTTATCGGTACGTAACTCGGTTATCAGTTTTAAAAAGGCTTCTATATCTTTTTGATAAGTAATGCTTGCACCACTTGCGCCGTTACCTGCACCTACTCCATCAAACTTAAATATACTGATGTTGTAATCTTTAATGAACGATGTTGTTACGCCCCTGAAACGTTTGTAATAATTTGGTCCTGTTAATGAAAAACCATTTTCATTAGTTTCAAAAGGCGGGGTTTGTTTTGCACCGTAAGCGAGGCGTTGTTTTTTGTGCTCATCATAGCCTCCCCAAGGCGAGATCCATACCCCAAGTGTTGAATTGGCTTCTTTAGCTGCTTTAGCAATTTTGGTGAAACCATTAGGAAAACCTGAGTTAAACTGCCACAAAGTTTTAGTATCGTCCCAACCGTCATCAAACAAAAATGCTTTTAATTTTACATTGCGTTTGTCTATCAGGCTGTCCTTAAATGCTTTTATACGATCAAGGCAAACGGAATCGTTTAGTTTACTGTCATCCCATGAAATATCAAACCATGAGTTATAGTGCAAAAACTGGCGATAAGGCACCGCTCTTTCGCGCTCAGTATAATACAGAAAACCACGACGCAGTTGACCAACAGGCGTAGTACCCCAAACTGATGAGATTGTTAGCGGCGCTGAATTATAAACAGGGTTTAAACGTGGCAGATAAATAGAAACATTAGTTTTATTTGTCAATGTCTGACTCATCGGATGCTCTAGCGAGAAGAACATGTTGTTGTGCACCAATGGGGAGCCATCAACTGTACCTTCTTTTTTTATGCCGATGGATGATGGTAACTGTACCAGCGTAATTTTGGAGATCTTAACCGAATCAGCAGCGCTAAAAGTAAATACCTGCCGAACATAGTTATCCTCGTTTAGCAAACTGGCTTCCCAATGAACTTTTAGGCCTAGTTGAGCATCTTCCAGATCAGCGCTTAATTTTTTGCCGGATAGTTTGTCGGCGTATTTAAGTGCACTTTCATCTCCGCTTATGTTTGATATTGTTGCTAAGCCTACCAAAGTAAACTCATTCGATGTAATAGTTTTATCGCCAACTAATAATGAAAACAATGGACTTTTGCCAATGGCTAAATGCTCTTTAGTTTGCTTATCGCTAAAACCGTCAATGGTTAATTTATTACCATTGGTGGCAAAGCTCATGGCTAGTACGTTATTTTCAAACATTATGGTTTTGTCCGTTTTCTTGATTGACGCAAGGCCGGGTTTATTGCCCGGGTAACCAACCTGGGCAATAGAACCATTTAACCCGGCAATCAACCAAATCAAAAACAAAAAAAGTTTCTTGTACATATTTTTAGTTAAAAGGATTGTTATTAATATATTTTTCCCAAGCCCAAGCCGATGATAACATACTGGTTAAATCGTTTTCGGCTTTCCAGTTCAACTCTTTTTCAGCAAGGCTCACATCGCCCCAAATTTTTACAATATCACCATCACGCGGCGGGCCTACACGGTAATTCAATTGCTTACCGGTCACTTTTTCAAATGTGTGGATAAGTTCCAGTACAGAATAACCGTTACCCGTACCAACATTAAACACTTCGTAAGCAGCAGCCATTTGCTTTGCTTCCATGCGCTTAATAGCGGCAACATGCGCCTTAGCCAAATCAACTACATGAATAAAATCGCGGATACAGCTGCCATCAGGTGTATCAAACTTATCGCCAAAAACAGTTAATTGCTCGCGTTTACCGATAGCTGTTTGCGTGATGAACGGCACCAGGTTTTGTGGTACACCGTTTGGTAATTCGCCAATTAAAGATGACTGATGCGCGCCTACCGGGTTAAAATACCTTAAAGCAATAACCTTTAAATCATCAGTCGCATTGGCCGTTTCCTTTAATATCTCTTCGCCTATTTGCTTGGTGTTACCATAAGGCGATTCTGCTTTTTTTATTTCCGCCTGTTCCGTAACAGGTAACGTATCAGGCTCCCCATAAACGGTGCATGATGATGAGAATACAAAACTCACTGCCTTGCCTGCCAGTGAGTTTAACAAATTAACCAGCGTTGATATATTGTTATCATAATACAACAGCGGATTTTTAACCGATTCACTTACCGATTTTGAGGCGGCGAAATGTATTACGCCACTTATATCGCTATGCTGTTTTAAAAATTCAATTATTGACGATTTATCACGCAGATCGAGCTTTACAAAAGCAGGTTTTTTGTCAGTGATAGTCTCGATTTGTGTGAGTATCTTAATATCAGAGTTGGATAAATTATCTACAATAACAACCTCGTAGCCGTTATTTTGTAATTCAACAACTGTATGTGCACCTATGTAGCCCGTGCCCCCTGTAACCAATATCTTTCCCATTATTATTATTTAACCACTAAAGTCCCTTGTAATTTATTATAACCTGTTGTTGTTTCCCAGGTATTATTGTTTGCTAATTGTATACTGAAATTTGGATTTGTGTTTAACGTTGTTGCATTATCAGGCATATTTAATAATACATCATAATTGCCGGCTGTAATACCCGATGGCATAGTTAATGTTTGTTGCAGATTAATAGTACCTGTATACCATTTGCGGATATCGGTATTAAATGCTGCCACGAATACCTTACCCGATGTTTGATTACGCAGAACCAATTGTACCGGCCTTGGGTTATAAGGAGAAGCATAGCCAATATTATCAATGGTTAAATTAACGCTGATGTTTCCGGTGGCGCTTGCCGATATTGGCAGCTCTGCTTTGCGTAACACAAAACGATAACCTAATTTTTGTTTGATGCTATCCATACAACCGCCGGATACCCAGTTGTTGTTCAGGTCGAGGTTATAAACTGCATTTAAAAAGCTGTAATGAAATTTTTCAAATTCCGATTTGGCGATACCTGTAGGTTCACACTCATTTTGCGGGGTGTAAGCGTCGCTACAAGTTTCTCCCCCAACTGCGGTGTACTTGGTATCATAAGCTTCATAATTTCTTAAAGCTGTTGTTGCATCCGCTTCCGGGCTTGATGAGTTACCGTAGTCGAAATAGGTACCTTCATCATTACTGCTTGATAAAAAGCAATCATTATGGAAGCCTATACGTGCTTTATCCGTTTCGGTAAAAGCTTCGGCATCGGTCATGGCTGGTGAATTTACATTTGCCTGGATGCCATAAACATATCTTTCTTTAAATTGCGGTGTACGAACCTGTACCATACGATCGGCAGGAACAGCAGCCAACATCGCTTTTAAAACATCAATACGGTCCTGCCAGTTTTGATCTAATAATTTGCTCTGTCCATTGTCTGATGCATCACCGAAATAGTCAGTATAATAATTTTCTCCATAAAGACCTATAAAACCTAATTGCATAACGGCAATCACATCTTCATTAGCCTGCAAATGTGGCGCTAACTGGCTGATATGATTTAAAACCACCGATTTTGCAGCATCGCCATAAAGAGGACATGTACTTTGATCGGGACAGTTACCCGCATGCGGTGTGTTTGTATAGATAAAACGCGGGATTAATTTCACACCAGCGGCTCTTGCAGTAGCGCAGTCCTGATCGAACTTGGTTAAAAAATCGGCAGATATAGGGCTAGTTACAAAACTATCCAATACGTATTCTACGAAGACCAGGCTGCATGATACCGTGTATGTTGCACCTGTAATGCTCGTACTATTCCGATAACTAGCCAGCAAACTTTGGCTAAGCGGAATGTAATTACTTGAGTGGATTTCCGCATATTGAAAAAAACCTCTTTCTGGATTTACAATATCCTGGGTACTCTCGGTATACGTAGCAGTTGTTGCTGTATCCGTCGGAGTATTTTTAATGGCCAGTTCCTTTTTGCTGCACGACATCAGGAATAATGCTGATGCGAACAGGAGTGCTAATGCTTTCATGATTGTTTAATTAGTATTAATTAACATTTATAGTTTCTTAAAAACAGGCACATCGCCCAGTCCTACCTCAACAATCTTTACTGATGGCCCCTTGAATATTTTTCCATCTTCACTTTGCCATTTACCTTTCGGGAAGATGATTTTTCGATGATCAGCCTTTTCTAAAACAGGCGCCACCATAATCATTTTACCCAGCATAAACTGATCTTTAACCGTATCTAACCCCTGTCCCGGGAATTCGTATTCCATATTTCGCACTATAGGCTCGCCGGTTACAGCTGATTGCTTAACCATTTGCATGATATAAGCTGTGTATTTTCGTCTAAGCGCTACAGCCTTTTTTACCGCTGCCAAATGGCTTGCATCCAGTATGCGCCATGGCGCAACAGAAAACTGCATCATCGGCATCAAAGCACTGCATTGCGCCGACCTTACCACCAAGTCCTGATCGAAGTGGTTTAGGCCAATGAATGAACCGTACTCTCCGCCGCCAATCATATCAGGGCAGGTAAACTGGTAACCTAATAAACCGGATGCTGTAATATTTGGTATCAATTTTTGCAGATCGTTCCAGTTATGCTTTTTATCACGTAACCTTTGCGCCAGCGGTTGGCCGCCTCGTTTCCACATTGCGCGGTATTCATTTAGCGGGTAGGATAAGCCAATACTTCCCCATAACTCTGATTGCTGATTAGGTGTAGCTGGTTTAAAAGAGATCACGTTGGATGGATAAAATTCCATATCCCCGGCATCAAACTTAAATCCATCAAGGCCGTAAGTATCCACCATGTATTGTAACTGTGCTTTATACCACTTTACCGCATCGGGATTTGTAAAATCAAGTTCGGCGCTGTAGCCATTCCACCAGCTGATGATTGCAGGCTTGGATGCTTTATCCCACGTTAAGGTTTTATCTCCCTGATCGTCCAGCAAAAGCAGTTTTTTTGCTTCGAGATCTCTTGATATTTCACTATCAGATGAGATAAATGGACAAACCCATACCATCACTTTAAAACCTAATTGATGCAGTTCGGCAATCATTTGTTTGGCATCGGTAAACCTGTCTTTTCTAAAACTGAATTTGCCGTAAAAATCCATCCAGTTATCATCGATCATTAAAACACCCGGAGGAAATCCGTTATCGATAATCTGATGGGCGTATTTTAAAATATCTGTTTGGTTCTGATTATAAACCAACTCAATCCAGGTATTGTATTGCGGGCGGGCGAACAACAAACTATCGGGCATTTGACCGCTTGCCGCGAATTTGCTTTTGCTTGCCGCTTTAAACGCATCTGCTAAAGTGTTGCCTGCTTTTATAACTGAAACGCTGTCTAATGCTTTATCAATAATTAGCTGATTGCCTTGTATTGTAAATTCAAAAGGTTGATCACTCCATATATAACGGCCTTTGGTCGATAATAATAATGGCGCGGATTGATTGTCTTTATTATCACCGTACAGATTAAAACTATAACCATTTTGAAACGGCATTACGTGGCCATCATCAACAGTGCCGCCAAACCATTTCTCCCCGGCTTCAATAGTTATATTTTTTTTAGCAGATTGATTTGTTTGGGCAGAAGACACCCCGCATACCCATATTAAAAGGCAGGTTACAATAGTTAGCTTATTCATTTATTGGTTTATATTTTGATAAACACTTTATGCTTACTCAGGAAATAACACAGGTACCACTCGGCAAATAAGGTAACCAGTGCAGAAATTACAGCTATAATATTTAAAGGCATACCGGTAAAGCCTATAAATCCTTTCACAAAAATACCAATGGCGCCATTGAACCATTGCGCGCCAACGGTTTCAAAAAACAGGTAAATAAATATGGAATTCATGCCCACTACTACACAAACCCAGGCATATTTATTTACTTGTTTAATATCAACCAGCCAGTATAAAAAGGCCATAATGATCAATACCCACCCACCTGATGCTAAAGTGAAAGAACTGGTGCTTATGCGTTTGATGATAGGGACAATATTTGTAACATCGAGCCCGAAGCCCAGTACCAGTCCAGCCAAACCTGCTATTAACAGGTAAAGTATTTTTTTATTGGCTGATTCTTTTGAAATCAACAACTTACCTGCCAGAACGCCCCATATGGTATGCGCGGCTGTTGGGATTATATTGATTGCTACCCAACCATCGGTATTAATCTTACCCATTAGAACAGTATCCATGTAAGCCCCGAAATTGTGGAACTCTACATAAGGTTGAGTGAAACCCGGGATTAATATATTGCGGTATAATACATCAGTGATGATCAATAACGCAACAGAGAAAGCGACCTGGAACCAGAATGACCTGTTAATAATCAGATAAGCAATGAGCGTTGTAAAGGCCAGTTGTGTTAATACATTCCAAAGCTCAAATACTAATTTACCGGCGTAAACACAGTGAAGGCCTGTACCCAGTATAAATAGTTTTAATGATCGGATGGCTATGTGCTTAAGGTTTTGCTGCCATGTTATCCCCTTTTGCAATTTTGAGTGGTAGGAGATATACATTGCCGCCCCGGCCATCAGCATGAAGGCAGGCTGCACGCAATCCCAAAAGTGCAGGCCATGCCATGGATCATGAAAAAACTGGTTAATTAAACCGTCGGCAACACCTCCTAAATGCAGGGCCTGCAAATTTACATACACCAGGCAGCTTTCGCCGGCCAGCAGTATCATTATAAGGCCTCGCATTACATCTAAGGAGATGAGCCTGTTTGACGATTTTGGAATGATGCTTTCCATTTAAACTAATTATAACTCGCTATTAAATATTATTGACTGATATCAAGTGAAACAGGTGGCAAACCATTGCCGGGCAGATAACCTATTGCTGAATAACCCGAAGTACTAACGATGATGCCTATTTTACAAGCCGGCCCTGTTAAACCGCTAATTTTACTACGTGATAATGCCATTTCGAAACTGGTAACGCCATTTACTTCCTGCACAGTACCTAATGTAAAGAACCCGGCAATACTCAAAGCATTGAATGAAAAAGCACTCTGGGCACCTATATGCTGGTATTGCGTAAATGGAGTAGACCCCTGAGGATAAATCAACATACCTTCAAGTAAGTAATCATAGCCACCACCAGGTACTGATCCGGTAATTAAGCCTGTTGCTGAACTATTATCACTATCGATGTAAAAGTCAAATATGTTTTGATCAGTAGGATTTACCGCTAATTTCATATAGATGTATATGTTCTGGCTATCATAATCAAATTTAGCTTCCTGTACTACACCACCTGATGCAGCTGTAGGCGGTATTACAATATTTGAGATTGTATCCCAGTCGGCCAATGTATTGTCATTCAACAATATTGGCGAACTTTTAGATACGTGAATAATTGTTGACCCATTTATCACATTTCCGTTGTTTAACGTTGCATACAAGGTAACTACGTGTTTACCTTTTGTTTTATAGGTATGCACAGGGCTGGTTTGGGTTGAACTGGTACTGTCACCAAAATCCCACCTGAATGATTTTGCATCGGTTGTGGTATTGTAAAATGAAACAGTATAACTTTTTACCGAATCAGTAAAAACCACATCTTTTACAGCCAGTTCAGGGTTCTTTTTACAGGCCTGGAATCCTATCGCAAGGCTTCCTAATAAAAGACAGCCTAATATATATTTGAATTTTTTCATATCATTTTTATTAAAAAACAATTAAATATTTTACTAATAACTATGGATTTTGAGTTGCTGCGGTATTAGACAGTATCTCGGCCTCCGGTATGTAATAAATGATCTTGGTACTGGTATAAGGGATTATCATATTAGGATAATTAGCAGGAGCAACGCTCAGGTTAATATCACTCGCTTGTAAACCCTGCAAATGATAGCCCCAATAAGTTTTATTCATACTTTGTTTGTTGCGGTATACGGTAAAAGTACGATCGGCCTCAAACGCTAATTCTAATCTTCTTTCCTGTAATACCGCGCCTAGTACAGTTTGACCTGTCGGTACGGTGCCATTGTAAAGCGCTCCTGATAAGCCTCTGTTCGACCGGATAAAATCCACATCATTAAGCGCTGGTGATGTTTGGCTCAGATTTGCCTCAGCCTCGGCCCTGTTCAAATACATTTCTGAAAGGCGGAACATAATTGGCGAGCTTAGTGTTGGGCTACCTCCCTGACCGGAGAACTTAGTTACATAATAAATTGGGATGCCATTTTTATATTGCTGCGCACCTGTTGAATCAACATCATCATCAATATATGAGGTACGTACATCTGAAGGGTTTTGAGCATACAAATCGCGTAGTGGTTGTGAAGCATATTCCTCGCCCCAGCCAGAATTACCATTAGAATAGTATTGAGAAGCAATAGAACCTAATTTACCATAATCATCTAACGCATCAAATGCTATACAGAATATAGTTTCTTTATCCGTTTGCGCATTTGCAAAAAGTGTTTTATAATCTGAAGCAGTTGCTTCGGTAAACTTACCGGAATTGATTACAGCATTACTATAAGTGATAGTGCTCTGATAATCGCCCTCGTACAGAGAAACACGTGATAATAAAGCTTCCGCTGCTTCTTTAGTCGCGAAGGTAACGCCTCTTGATGCACCGTCAGTCATTAAAGTAGATGCTTTGATAGCATCGGCAATTACTTGCGCATATACATCTTTTACTGATGAACGTGCTTTTATGGCAGGATCGGTAGTTGATGTCCTCAAAACAATGCCCGGAGCAGTTGGATTGATGGTATATGGTTCTGCAAAAAAGCGAGCTAAATTAAAGTGACAGAACGCACGTAAAAAGTAGCACTCGCCAATTAGTTGCTGTTGAGCAGCACTTGGGTTGCTTATTTTTTCCCCTGCTTCAATAACGGTATTCGCGTCACTGATAATTTTGTAGGATATGTACCAGAAATAACTGGCATTTTCCTGAGTTGGCGTAAAGCCCAAAGAGAATGTCAGAAAAAACGGATCGGTTGTTACTTGCCCGCATACCACATCATCCGAAGCAAAATCAGACATCTGGAAATACTGGCGCAGGTACATATTGTTCAAATCGGTAGTACCTTCAAATACCTCATGGTCTTTAAATAAGGCATAGGCACCATTTACCGCGTTTAATAAACCATCTGGCGTTGTTGCTAATGATGCCGTGGTTACCGAATTGGTAGGATTATCTTCAAGCTTACAGCCTGAGTATATAAGCATTGAAAATGCTGCTATAAGTAATAATTTATTTTTCATCACCTGATCTTTTAAAATTTAATATCAATGTTTAGTAAAAACTGGCGGTTATCCGGATACTTGAAATCAGCAACACCTGGTGTAACAAAATTACCCGGGGTTATAGTTGTTGCAGGATCCTGGCCCAGATAGCGGGTGAACGTATAAACATTATCAGCACTTAGTGATAGGTTGATATCGCTTAAGTTAAGCTTTTGAGCAAAAGTTTTAGGTAATGAATAACCGAAAGCTATATTCCTTAAACTTAAGTAGCTGCCATTTTTAAGATACCTTGTTGATACCGAAGTTGAATTGGTATTATTTTCAGGGCTTGGCTCAGTCGCGATATCGCCGGGATGGCTCCATACACTGCTACCTTTGGGCAAAACTATCTGGTTTAATAACGGCTCGCTGCCATCATTTTCAACCTCAGCAAGGTTAGCGTTATAAACCTTATTACCGTACAGGAAGTAAGTGTTAATTCTCAGGAAGAATTTTTTGTACCTGAACTCGTTATTAAAACCTCCCTGGAATTTAGGCAATGCCGAACCTTGTTCCTGCAAAGTTGCAGAAGCGTAATTAGATGTTACAGAAGTCGATATTACTTTACCATTGGCATCTTTATTTTGAACAAGCCACTGCGGTGCGCCAGTTTGCGGGTTTACACCCTCCCATGTAGGCATGTAAAACTCATACAAGTTGCCCCCGGTGCGGTATATTTGTGATACAGCATCTTCGCCGGTTGAAATAACTGTTGAAGGAAAATCCTGCAGTTTGTTATTGTTAAAGCTGATGTTAAAGTCTGTAGTCCACTGGAAGTTTTGATTCTTAATGTTTTGGCTGCTGATAGCAAACTCTAAACCATTGTTAAGTACCTGTCCGGTGTTTTCCCATTTAGTTTCAAAACCAACTGACAATGGTTGGGCAACCTGTAACAGTAAGTTTTTAGTAACGTTGTGGTAAGCATCAACAGTAATGTTAATACGGTGAAATAAACCAATATCAAAACCTGCATCTAACTGGTGTTTACTTTCCCATGTTAAGTTAGGGCTTTCTAATTGCAGTGGTGTTGCACCTACAGCTGAATTATATTGGCTGGTAAGTGAATACAAACCTAAATATCTGGATGCACCAATATCCTGCGTACCAGTTATACCGTAGCTTAAACGTAATTTTAAATTATCAATCGAATGGTTGTCTTTTAAAAAGTCTTCGTTACTTGCTAACCAACCGGCTGATATAGACGGGAACGTACCATATTTATTACCGGGAGCGAATGCTGATGAACCATCGACCCTGTATGAACCACTTAAAAAATAACGCTCTTCATAGCTATAATTTACCTGGGATAAATAGGATAGAATTGACGGGCTATCAGGTGAACCATTTACTGCCTGGCTGTTTGCAACAACATCTAAAGATGAAAGGCCGATTGGTAAACCTTTACCCGAAGCTCCAACAGTATTAGTTTGGCTGCCTTCAAATTCCACACCTGCTAAACCATTGATAGCGCTCTTACCTAGTTTGAAATCAAATTTCAATAAGTTGGTTGATATACCACCATAATCGTAAGTGCTTTGATCGTTTAGATAACCGGTACCATGGTATACGCCTTCAACCTCGGGGCTATAAAATGTAGAACTATAATAGTAAGAAGCTGAACCACGATTAGTTGTACTAAATGATAACCAAGGTGTTATAGGTAAGTTTAAAGCCAGATCATAATTAATGTCGAAACTTTTGAACGGATGGTTTGAATTATCTATGGTATTAATCGGGTTTGTTTTATCCCTCGACCACCATGTGAACTTAGAGTTACCATCAACATAAATAGCGTTATGATTTGCATCATAAGGGTTATCCCATGGCAAATTTAAATAAGCGTAATAAATATCATTATAATCATAGCTCTTACCTTCGCTACCGCTAATGTTAATGTTATTGGTAAGGGTTATTTTATCTGTAAAATGATAAGTATTGTTAGACCTTAAGTTAACACGCTTATAATCCGTATTCATAAAAGTTCCACCTTCGTCGTAAAAGGTAGCGCCGAAATAGTAATCGTTTTTAGCGGTTTTACCCATTGCCGAAAAATAGTAATTCTCAACCGGGGCCGGCTTAAACATAGTAGTTAACCAATTGGTATTGGTATTTAATATAGAAGCCGGGCGCTCAGATTGAAACTGAACCAAATCAATCACATAACTATTACCAGTTGCTCCAGGGATGTAATCGCGGAACAGTTGTTTCTGGTTTTGGTACAGCTCGCTGCTGTTCATCATAGTCATGGTACCAAAATCCGGTGTTCTGAAACCGGTTACGGCTTTAAACTCGTATTGAGTTTTATCGCCTTTAGCTTTCTTAGTAGTGATGATGATTACACCACCGTTAGCTTGTGAACCATAAATAGCGGTTGCGCCTGCATCTTTTAATACAGTAACACTTTCTACATCGTTCGGATCATAATCACCGCCAATGATACCATCTACTACAATAAGGGGGGCTTGCGCAGCATTTACAGATGACACACCTCTCAGCCTGATCTCGGATACGCTACCCGGAGCACCTGAAGAGTTTACAACCTGTAAACCGGATACCTTACCTTGCAGCATCTCTCCGATATCATCTGAAGTAACATCCTTCAGCTTTTCTGCCGATACCACGCTGATCGCGCTGGTTAGGTTACCTTTCTTTTGAGATGAATAACCGGTAACAACAACTTCTCCAAGTTGCTTGTTATCATCTTCCATTACAAATGAAATTCTGTTTTGATCTGCAGCAACCGGGATAACTTTGGTAGTGTATCCTATTGAGTGGGCTTCGAGGATAACAGCACCCGGTGTCACATTAATTGAGAAAAAGCCGTCAGGGCCCGACGCTACTGCGCCTTTAGTAGTGCCTTGTACTTGGATAACAACTCCTGGCAAGGAGGAGCCGTCTTTGCCTGTAACCTTTCCTTTTACTACCCTTTCCTGGGCATAAAGGTTACAATAGCTAACTACTAATAAAAGAAAGAGTAAGAGTTTTTTCAAATTAAACATAGTTGATTTGTTAATAGAACGTTAACGGATAGGGTCATTTTAGTTTGGTTTTGTATTAGGTGGAAATAGATTAAGCAGAAAATAAGTGTGTTCGCATACGCAGAATTTAATTGTGTATAACATACAATATGTGTTCATTATTACACCTATATTATCGTTAAACCAAATATATGTAAATTAATTGCGTGTTCGCACACATTAAATAAAAGTTTTTTATGAAAAAATAAACTTTTACGACTTTAATAATAAAAACAGGCTAATAAATCAAAAACCAATCAGTTAAATAACAATTAATTAACAAATTGATAACGAATTACCAATCACCTAAGCGAAAAAGAATGAAGTGGAGAGTTTGGTTGATTCTACGCAGCTTATGCGGACACGATTGTACCAAAAAACTGAGGCAAATGAAAGTTTGGTTGAGGATAATCGATGGCGTTCCAACTGAGAAAATGCGGACTGGGGAGATCATCGCCGCATTTAAAAAAATTCGCCCGGCAATGTAACCCGGCTAATGGGCTTATAGTATTATGTATAAATAAGGTAAAAGGAATATTCAACGTAAGCTCCCACGCTGTATTGCCTTTATCATCTGGCGCAGCAGTAATTGTATGGTGGCTTTTTATTTTGGAAATCATTGATTCCCTCAGCATTTCACGATCATTATTATCTGATCCATAGCCAATTAGTGCAGTACCGATGCGATTAAATTCCAAATTATAATAATTTCCATCATCACCGAAGGCAACAAAAAACTCTACACAGCTGTCTTTATATACCGGGTCGTTTGTTTGAAGATAGTCGGCTTTAACATATTTTTCAGTAACAAAATATTTCAGGAGGATGCTATCTTCGGTGTATGCCATAGCGAAGGACACTACCGGCTTGTAGCCATCATTACTCCATAATAAGTTGTCAATGCTTTGCCTTTCGCTATTATTTAAAAACGAAGAAATACCTGCCATGCCATTATTAAGTTCCTGGTTTGAAATAAAAGCAATACAGAAATTTTTCATGAGCAAACTGCGTGTACGGGCACAAAAATAATTTATAATTAATAAATCACTTTCAATAATTAAACATTAGGAAACGAAGGATCTTTCTCGTCCAAAAAATAATTAAGGTTTTCCTTAGTTACAATATCCAGCGGAAGGTATTTAAGTATAGGTACTTCTTTTTTAAACACAAGGTGTTCTGCCAGTTGATAAATACCCCAATACCCCTGCCCTTTCGGATTTTGGTTGATGAGGAAGCTGATATTACCTTTCTCCAGGTAATGTAAGTTTGGCGGTATTAAATCGTAGCCTATTAATTTAATATGGGTGATATGGCGCTGCTCTAAATATTTAGCTACGTCATAAGCCTGCGAAGTGGTTACAAATATTTGTTTAAGATCCAGGGTTTGTTCAAAAATCTCATCCAGTTTTTTGATAAAACCCGACTGGCTTGATCTTTTTAACTCTACCCTTAATATATTGTATTGATGATCGAGGTTGTTTTGTGCGAAGTAGTTTTTGAAACCCTGTTCTTTTTTTACTAAGTGCTGGGCATTGCTTATTTCCTCATCAATATGCGCTATTAATATAGAACATGGCGAAGGCTGCCCGTAATGCACCAATTTAGCGGCTACCTGCCCGCTTTGGTAAGAATCCTGACCGATATAACTCAAGGGATCATAATCTGCTATCTGGGTATTGAAAAGCACAAACGGAATTCCGGCTGCTCTCCATTTTTCAAAAAAGGTTAATGTTTCCTTATAATATATAGGCGACAGCAATATGCCATCAGGATTTTTTTGAGTGATTTCGTTTGCTTTTGCAACATAGGCATCCACATCCTGCGGGTCAAATACAAATTGCTCTACCGTAACACCATATTGTTTCAGATCCTGTTCTGCTCTTTCAATACCTGATTTAGGGGCAAGCCAAAAGTTATCATAATTATGATCTGGAAGCAAAGCGGCAAAACGGTACTGTTTTTTTGAACCCAGCATACGAGCCATCATGTTTGGCTCATAGTTTAATTCTTTAATGATTTTTAAGACACGCTCTTTTACGTCGTCGGCCACGCGGCCACGATTATGTATAACCCTATCAACGGTACCGGTTGACACATTAGCTTTGAGCGCGATATCCTTTATACGTATTACCGAACTTTGCGAAACAGGTTTATTCTTCATCACTGGATACAATATTACAAATATCGATATTAAAATTGCGTGCTTTTTTTTAAACACTTCAATATTATTACCTAAATCATAGAAACACTGTAGAAGATGTATGATTAAGTATCATTGCGGGGAATAAAAACTGCCCTCTCTCCCAATAATATTTAAACCTGAAAACCTTTGATCAATTTGTTAGTTTATTATCATTATGGAAACTAACCGACTATCATCAACACTGGCAGCTGCGCTTAATGCGCAAATGACAAACGAGGCACATAACTCACAGATATATCTTGCTTATGCCGCTTGGGCAAGCGAGAAAGGTTACGGCGGCGTGGCCAATTTTTTATTCAGACACGCTAACGAAGAACGCAACCATATGATGAAGTTTTTGGAGTATATCCTTAAACGTGGCGCCAAAGTTCATATTACCGAAATACCTGGCCCCGGAGCCAACCCAACCAGCATTAATGATTGCTTTGAAAAAGTATTTAAATACGAGGTGCAAAACACCACCTCTATTTACAATATTGTAAACATGAGCATGGCCGAAAAAGACTGGGCCACCTGGAACTTTTTACAATGGTTTGTAAAAGAACAAACTGAAGAAGAAACTATGGCGATGGATCTGCTGGATAAAATAAAAGTAGCCGGCGGACCAAATGCTAAAGATGATGCCTTGTTTGCCTTAGACAGCGAATTGGCTAAAACGCCTGACGATGCTATACTGGCGCAGGATGTTACCGTAGAAAAACCGTAGTTTTAAAGACCTATATTTATTTAACCCCTGGCATTAAAACCGTCAGGGGTTATTTTTTTGAAAATTTTACACGCTGCTAACCAGCCAGTCGCTCAAGATCACGATTTTTATAGATTATTATCGTCTGGTCAATCATGCATAAAAAGTTATTATTATTTTTTCTATTGTTTAAGCTATTATCGGCATCGGCACAAACCGACTGGAAGTTTAATAGTGAAAACGACGGGATAAAAGTTTATACCAGCATTGTACCCGGCTCAAAAATAAAAGCGATTAGGGTAGAGTGTGATTACAAAGCGACACCCTCGCAATTTGTCGCTGTTTTATTCGATATTAAGAACTCGCCGGAATGGCTTTATCATACTAAGTTTTGCAAGGTATGTAAACAGGTTTCGCCGCAGGAGCTTTATTATTACTCAGAAGTTACCCTGCCCTGGCCTGCTGAAAATAGGGACTTTGTTTCGCACCTTAGCGTAAGTCAAAATCCAACTACAAAGGTTGTATTGGTTGATGGCCCTGCCGTTCCCGGATTTATCCCGGTAAAATCAGATATTGTGCGTGTTGACCATTCGGGTAGTCAATGGGAAATTACTCCTTTAAATAATGATGAAATTCGGGTAATCTACACATTACATGTCGATCCCGGAGGCGCATTACCTGCCTGGCTCATTAATATGTTCGCAACTGAAGCACCAACACAGATCTTTAAAAATCTGAAAACAGAATTACAAAAACCGGTCTACAAAAACGTCACGCTTCCGTTCATCCAAAACTGATCAGGATGCCAGCCACTCTTCAACAGCTTTAACGGTATCAGTATAAAACAGTTTGTACGTATTTTCGGTAACATAACCAACATGCGATGTTGCCAGCAAATTATCCAGTTTCCGAAAAGGATGATCGACAGGTAATGGTTCTGTATTAAACACATCAATTGCCGCGCCGGCAATTTTATGTTGCTGTAGTATTTCTATCAATGCCGACTCATCTACCAATGGGCCGCGGGACGTATTGATAAAATAAGCCGTAGGTTTCATCAATGATAAATCCTCTTTGCCAACAATCCCTCTTGAGCGGTCACTCAGCACCATATGTATGCTAACAAAATCGGCTTGCTTAAATAATTCTTCCTTGCTAACTAATTGCGCGCCTGATTCGGCCGCTTTCTCTGCGGTAAGATTGGGGCTCCAGGCAATTACATTCATATCAAAAGCTTTGGCATAAGCGGCAATTTTACTACCTACCCTACCCATACCTAAAATGCCCATAGTTTTACCTTTAAAATCGCCGCCTATAGTAGTTTGCCATCCACCTGATTTAAAGTTATTGCTCTCCTGCGGAATATGTCTTGCTATGCTCATAATGAGGGCCCAGGTCATCTCTGGCGCGCCGCTTTCTAAATAGCCGGTGTATTTTAGGGTGATGCCAAATTCTTCGACTGCTTTTATATCGATGGATGCATTACGCATACCTGTAGTTACAATCAGCTTTAAATTAGGAAGCTGAGAGAGTATGCTCCGGTTCAGCGGTGTTCTTTCGCGCATTACGCATACCACGTTAAAGGGTAGTAAGCGTTCAATTACTGTTTTTTCATCAGCAGTATGATCGGTAAATACTATTACCTCTGCTTTAGCGGTAATAGCCGACCAGTCAGCAAATTTGAAGGCTACCTGCTGGTAATCGTCCAGCACGGCAATTTTAACGGGCGAATTATGTATCATATTATAGGCTTATATGGCGCCTACAATATTACACGTTTTTTAACGGTATATGTTTCAATTAATGCAGATGCTGGAATAATTTATTCCTGCTTATTCCGCATGTACCTCGTTGTTTACGTCTTCGCGTTCAACCATAATTTTGCATTCGCCTACCAGCGCTGCGATAGCGCCTATAGCAGCCAGCACCGGCATAAGTAAAACACCTATAAGGCCAAAGGTTAGCGGGAAGCTGGCCAGTTCCTTATCGTATTTATCGTAGATGGTGATTTTACGTACATTACCTTCTGCTATTAGTTCTTTAACCTTTTTTACAAGGTTCTCGCCGTTGATGTGAAATGATTCTTTTGTCATGATGTTTGTTATTTATTATACAACAAAGGTATATCAGCCTAAAAAAACGTCACTATATAAATCGGTGTGATGCAGCTTTTTATCGGTAAAATTGCAGATAATTCGGTGATTATCATAAGATACAAAACATATCCACCTAAATAAACTTATACCAACATGACTTCCGCTATCATCATTATCCTCCTCGTTATTGTAGCCGTGTATTTTGTATTCCGCAAAAAAGGAAAAACAACACCAGCTGTAATTGATTTAGAACCTACCGAATATAAAAAACTATTAACTGAGCATGTTGCTTTTTACCAGAAACTTGACAACACCGGTAAAGACCGCTTTGAACAAAAAGTTACCGATTTTTTGGCGGAAACTAATATTGAAGGCATCGGCACAGAAATTACGCCGCTCGATCGTACACTAATTGCATCCAGCGCGGTGATACCAATTTTTGGTTTCCCGGAGTGGAAATATAAAAACCTGACCAACGTAATATTGTATCCGGATACCTTTGATAAGGATTTTCAGTTTGAAGGCGAGAACCGCAATATTATGGGTATGGTGGGCACCGGTTATATGAACGGACAAATGTTGCTATCAAGGGCTGCATTAACCAAAGGATTCTCGAAAGATAGCGGCAAAGAAAATGCCGCCATACACGAGTTTGTACATTTATTGGATAAGGCCGACGGCGATACCGATGGTATACCCGAAACTTTTATACCGCACGAATACGCTGAACCATGGCTTAAAATGATGCACCAGGAAATGCACCACATTAGTGAAGGGCACTCCGACATCAACCCATATGCGCTAACCAACGAAGCGGAATTCTTAGCTGTAGCATCTGAATACTTTTTTGAGAAACCAACGGAACTGCAACATAAGCACCCGGAGCTTTATGCTGATCTGAGCAGAATATTCGGGCAGGATTTGGCGGGTTAAAGAATTGTCATACTGAAGAACGAAGCATCTGCACAAATATAAACAATGCTGTTCGTAGACTTGGTCTACGAACACACAAAGCCTGTAGTCTTAGACTACAGGCTTTGTCGTCCGAAGTTTTAAACTTCGGACAGCAGCGGTTTTAAACTTCGGACAGCGGTTTATCAGTTTTAAGTGTAGTCCTCACAAATAAAACCGCCATTAACGCACCCAAAAAACCCAGTCCCGCTGCTATACGCATAATATTGGCATAGGCTTTTATAAAGCTCTGGTGATAGGCTTGTTCAATCACCTTACTATCGGCAATTCCTTGTGGTACTTTGGCGTTACCTAAATCCGCTGCCTGTGCCATTACTTCTTGCTTTTGTTTGGGGTTGAGTTTGATGGTTTTTACCTGTTGCTGTAATGCGCCCGTAAAAAACAATACCGATAACGCCCCAAATATCGCGGTAGCAAAAACATTGGCAATACGCGACATGGCATTGTTTACCCCCGATGCCGTTCCCGAAAAATGATCGCTCACCGACCCCATTACCGCGGCCGTAAGCGGCGCTACGGTGAATGAAATACCTAAACCAAAAACTATTATTCCAGGGAAAAATGTAGTCCAATAATCACTGGGGCCTGCGGTTTGTTTTACAAAAGATAAGATCAGTAAGCCTACGCCAGCCGCCGCCGGGCCGAATATTAATAGCAACCTCGGGCCATACTTATCTGCCAAAGCTCCGGCATATCGTGCAACGGAGATCATCATTATGGTAAATGGTAAAAATGTTAGTCCGGATTGTAGTTGGCTGTAGCCCTGTACCTGTACTAAATTAAGCGACATAAACAGCATACCTGCTCCTAATCCCGCGTATAAAAAGAAGGTGAGCAGGTTTGTACCGCTAAAAGTCGCGTTAGTAAATAGTTGCAGGGGCATCATAGGATATTTGCTTTTGGCCTCGATGATGATAAAAGCTATTAAGAACAGCACTCCCGCAGCTAAAGCTAGGCATACCTGCCAATTGTTAAAGCCCAGGGCAGGCATCCGCAGAAAACCAAATGTCACCAGCGCTAAACCAAGCGCGATGGTGATTGCTCCGGGGAAATCCAAAGATTGCTGATTGTCCTCATCCTTGCTTTCCTTTACCTTCAGCCAGAGCATTAGCAGGGCAGCTATTCCGATGGGTACGTTGATGAAAAATATGTACCGCCATAAACCGGCATCGCCCAACGCGCCGCCCAAAATCGGCCCACCCATGGTTACCACCGTTGTAAAAGCCGACCATGTGCCAATGGCCTTACCCCGCTCCTGTTGATTAATGGACGAGGAGATCATAGAAAGACTTCCCGGAATCATTAAAGCGCCGCCAATGCCCTGTATCAGCCTAAAAACAACCAAATATAGTACGCCAGGCGCAAACCCGCACGCCGCCGACCCGCATATAAAAATAAAGATGCCCGCCATGAATACTTTTTTGCGGCCCAGTCTATCGCCCATGGAGCCCCCAATAAGGATAAGCGACGCCAGCATGAGCAGGTAAGCATTGAGTATCCAGAAGAGATCGGCACCACTGGCCTGCAAACTTTTTTGCAACGACGGTAATACCACATTGAGGGCGGTACCATCAATAAAAGCCATTGCCGAAGCCAGTATGGCCGAAACCATTACCCACTTACCGGCAGTGCTACGCAACGCTACAGTAGTCATAATTTGATTTACAGGTTGTTAGTAAATCTACAAAAAGCAAATGATATACCATGGCGGAAATGCCCTGCGCACAGTTGACTCACCCCGAATGCGCTGCGCTGTTCGACCCTCTCTCCGGCAAGCCGTAAAGAGGGTAAAAATCATCTATTTTAATTTAATGGCGTTGGCTGGTATTCACTACAATCCTAAACGCAGATTAGTATACAATACAATAAACAATTGAAGTTTAATGCCTACAAGTTATTAAAGCACCTATTGAATATTAAGTAAATATTTTATTTTTAATTAAAATAGTGATATTTCCATTGCATATTACCTTTGAAAACCAATGACTTATGACATAATTTCAATCTGTTCACTAATCAGCCGATTAAAAAACTACATTTAAACGCTGATTACGGCATATTATTTGCTTTTTAAGAAACAAATAGGGCATATAATGAAAAATTTCAAAGAAAACGACGTAGTAATCTACACTGATAAAGAAGGTAACCACTTTGATACCTTCGTAATTTTTGGTAATGATATTGATACCGGTTTAGTACATATTAATCACGAAAACTTAAAGGTTAGCCCCGCCTTTTTAGAGTTACACCCGAGCGCGTTTTCCGGTAATGCAATGCCATTTGCCGACCCATACAGCTTTATGCTTTTTAATAAATTGAAAGAGAAGTATGAGCAGAAAGCAGAAGAAGCAACAGAAGCTGTTACTTTATATAATGAGCTTAAAAAGCCTATGTTAGCTAATGCTTCGTAAAAAACATATATTCTATTAAAAGAGCCATTGATTATTAATCAATGGCTCTTTTGTTTATATTCTAATTTCTATTTCCCAAACGGTGGCCTGCCAGTTAACTGGTGATATACCGGCAAATCTTCGCGCGGTTGGGCCGGTACATGGAAACGGGTACAATAGTAAACCTGTAAATGCAATTCGTCTCTGCCGCCGCGCATAATGATGATATCAGGAAGTTGTTTCACGCTGTCGAAGAACGGCGTTACATCGTTCTTAACACTAACCGGGTTGCCCTGATCTATCACAATGGCATCCTCCCCGACTAATTTATTTGGATTGATTAAGAATGCGATGTTGCGCGGGTCATCGTTAAAACAAACAATATCCTTTTTGCCTTTCAGCACCCAATCAACCTTACCGTTTAGCCACCAACGAGTAGTGCCTGCAAATATTTTAGGATTGTTTAGCCAGCCTTCTTTTTCAAATCTTGGCAGAATGGCATCATCATCAACCCCTTGTATAGTTGGGTCGATTTCCCTGGCTTTAGCTTCAGGGGTTTTGTCGTTTAAGCTTACAAAGTATTTAGGGCCGTACCACTGCCAAAATCCGGTAACCTCGTGCAGGTTAAGTACAGCGAGTGTAATCACTGTAAAACAAGCTGAGAATATTAACCAACGGCGTGTACCCCGTGCTCTTGTGGGGTCAGATAAATGTTGATCGATAGAATATCCCAAAGGCATAAATAACATCATATATCCCGGCGCTTGCCAATGGAAATGGTATTGCAGATCGGACCATAGCGTTACTATCGTAAAGAATACTAGTGGTAAAACCGATGTCCAGAATAAAAAACTATATGATTGTGATTGGATGCGTTGTTTGAATGATTTAATAAGCTGGCCTACCAGCGGAAACCAAAACCATGGCAGCAGCCATAAACATTGCCCGCCAATGCTGCGCAGTAACCATATAGGATGCAAACCACCGCTTGAGCCTGCACGTGATCCCTGGAATACAAAAGATACCCAGTTGTTATGAGCATTCCACCATAGTATAGGCCAGGCAAATATGAGTGCTATAATCATGGCGATATATGGCCCAGGATGCCTTAACCAATGACGCTGATTTTTATTAACGCTCACAAATATCAGCACACCTAAAAATAGGAATATGGTATGGTATTTACTTAGGATAGCTAAACCCATACAGATCCCGATGATGATCCACAAGGAATATGCTTTACCTGATTGTAATTTTGTACGGCCTTGATTGCTAATAGATAAAACCTCAACAAAAAAGTAAGTACTCAATAGCCAAAAGAACATCAGCGGCGCATCAGGCTGGAACCAAACCGCAATAGGTATGGTAAATACCGCGCTTAAATTCATCACCAAAACGGCCCAAAAACCCGCGGCAGCATTGAAAAGTTTTTTGGTTACCAGAAACAGCAGCCAGCTTGTACCTGCAAATAAAAGCACCGCCGGGAACCTGATACCTAAATTGGTTAAGCCTAAAACTTTAAGGCTTAAACCGCTCAACCAGAAAAACAAAGGTGGTTGATCAAAGTAGCTCAGATCCAGGTGTAAAGCGCCACGGAAGTAGTATGCCTCGCCAATGCCGAGCCCGGTGTAGGCGGCAATAAACAGGCGTATAACAAACGTAGTTATAATTAAAAAAACGGTATAGGATGCTGCGTTGCCTTGAGTTATTTTCTTCATTGATCAAAAAATAATGCCCGTAATTTTTGGGGTGAAAAATTTTTTAAAATTATTACATATTATTCAGCTTTTGTGCAAAGCGGGAAAATTTATCGTTGATTGACTCACCCGACTACGCTGCGCTGGTCGGCCCTCTCTTCGCCTGCGGCGGAAAGAGGGCAAGAAAACTACATTGCAACCCACTTTCCAAAAGGCAATTTGCTTAATAACCAAACCAGCAATAAGGATAGGCTATAGCAAATTAAAGCTGTTAATGGTATACTGATGAAAGGTGTACAAAAGGTATAATCAATATTTAAATGATAATCCGGATCGCCAAGGATGGTTAGGATGAGGGCGTGGCTTAGGTAGATTCCATAGGTATAGCCCCCTGCAAAATTGACTATCTGTTTTATTTTGGGTGATAATTTAAACACACTCAGCCTGAAAACCATAAATATACTGGCGGATAAGACTACAATTGACGGGCTGAGCGGCTCGTAAAATAAGGTACTTAAACCTTTATGAGTCAAGCAGGCAAAATAAGTTCCGGCGACTATCACAATTAGGCTGATCAGAAACAATACACCGAACCATTTAGCATTAAGCCATGCAGAGAATTGTTTAGATGCGAGATAATAACCCAGCACCAAATAGCCCATATAACCAGTCATGTTATGAAAATCGATCTGTGGGTTGTAGCGCGATAGGTAGGGTTGGTTGATGAACATTACACCTAACCACAATAGCAGGAAGTAGACAATTTGTATTTCGGTAGCGTTGCGCACAAATTTGCTGAGTATCGGGATAATAAAATAAAGTCCGATAAGCATGTACACGTACCATAAATGGTAGGATGCGCCAAACTTTAACTGATGCAAAACCATTTTAACATTCATCCAGGTATCGGCAGTAAAGGTTATATCCTCATCGTACCAGGCATAAGCTACATAAATCAAGCTCCAGAACAGGAATGGCGGGATGATGCGCCAGAGTCGTCTTTTTAAAAAATCGCCCAGCTCATAATCTCGGCTTAATAGCAGTGCCCCAGTTATCATTACAAAAACAGGTACGCCAAAACGGGCTAAGGCATTGTAAAAATCTGCTATCAACCAATAGCTGTTGGGCACCTTGCCATAGGCCATTAACATAGGTGATGTGGTATGCAGTATCACCACCAAAAACATAGCCAGCACGCGCAGGTTGTTTATCCAATCGAGTTGTTGGGGCTTGGTTGCTGATGGGATTGGATCGGTGGTTGACATTAGTAACTTGTAAAAGTTTTTTAAAAGTAATAATATTCGGGTTAGTCGGCTTATTTTAGTAGCATGCAAGTTAAACTTTTCATGCTGATGCTGGGCGCTAAGCCCCAAGGTCGCCATACCGAACAACACGATATCTTCTTCGTAATAGCTGAATCGATCAATGATGTTAAGCCCAACATCCAGGCTTTCTGGCCCGAAGCTCAAGATAAAATACATATTGATGCCTGGCGTGAGGTAACTTCGGTAGAAGGTTATCAAATTAGCGTAGTGAAAAAACAAGCGGGTGTTGTGCCATCGTCCAAACACAAACTATTTTTTGTAAACCTCGGTGGCTACCAGGAAAATAAGTTTGAAGAGCAGCATTATGTTTTGCTTACGGTGAAGGAGGATAAATCGCTTGCATTTAGGGAATGCTAAGCAGACTTTATTCTATCAGCATAATCATTTTGAAGGCGCAACCTCGCATATTGATGACAAGTACGGTGTTGATGTGGATGACCTTTATGAGATAGAAGATATTTTATCTGCGGAGCAAAAAGAGAAATATCAGATTGAGATTATGCCTGCGGAGGGCTTAGTGGAGGATGAGTTTCATTTGGGGTATTTGAAATTGAGTATGTTGAAGTAAGGTGGCATCGCTTGCCGCTATGGCTGTGTTCTTTGTCTTGATACAAAGAATCAAAAATCAAGTCAACCCTAAGGCTTCTTTGCTGCACCGGGCCTTTGCCCTGCAAAACGCACAGAACCAGGGCTGGGAACTTTTACCCTTTGCTTCGCCGCTCACTCCTTGGCGTCAGTAAAAATCCCCTATGCCCTGCAACCGCACGTGGCCAGCATTGTTCTGTCCGTTTTCTGGCGAAGCTGACGGGCTGACAGGGGAAAGACGATATGAAATATTTTCGGCCAATTAAGTAATAGCTTTTTAAGTACTTTTACTTAACACTTCCATCCCATGCAAAAAACATCCATCCTTATAATCTTACTCCTATTCACGCTCACATTAAATGCCCAACAAAGGGCTGCATCCCAAAGCAATACCTTTAACAACATGCTTGGCATTAATGCTTTTGAGTGGGATTTTTTGCAGGATCCTAAGAACCCAAATGATGCGAGTAAGATTTATGAGCCTAAAATGGAGATCATTAAATCTTTCGGAGGGTTCAGGCATTATTTGGATTGGCAGAAGGTTGAACCGAAACGCGGTAGTTTCACCTTTAACCCAACTAACAACGGTGGCTGGAATTTGGACGTGATTTACCAGCGTTGTAAGCAGGAAGGTATTGATGTGTTGGTTTGCTTGAAGGGTTGCCCGGATTGGCTGCAGGAAACTTACCCGTTAAACCTGCGCGATGGCGAGAATATACCAATGGCTTTTGGCGCTACGCGCGATGACCCGGCATCGTATATTGAACAGGCAAAGATGGCGTTTCAGTTTGCGGCAAGGTATGGCAGCAATAAAAATATAAACCCCGCTTTGGTAACGGTAGACAGCAAGCCCCGCTGGACTGCCGATCCTGTTAATGTGCCTAAAATTGGTCTGGGCTATATTAAGTATATAGAATGCGATAACGAACGCGATAAATGGTGGAAAGGCGATAAGGCGCATCAAACACCGGAAGAATACGCGGCTAACCTATCGGCTTTTTATGATGGGGACAAAGGCAGGCTGGGTAAAAACGTTGGCGTAAAAACAGCCGACCCAAACATTAAAGTGGTGATGGCCGGCTTAGCCAAACCCGACCCGGATTATGTGCGGGCGATGATCAATTGGTGTCGTATCCATCGTGGTTACCGGGCTGATGGTTCGGTAAACCTTTGTTTTGATGTGATCAATTATCATTATTACTCCAGCAATGCCAAACCCGGCTCAACCGACCTGGGTACTGAGGGTGTAGCGCCGGAGCTATCGCAAACAGCGCAATTGGCAGATGCATTTGTAAGTTTGGGCAAGCAATACCACCTTCCGGTTTGGGTAACGGAATCGGGGTATGATATTAACCAGGGTAGCCCGCAAAAGGCTATACCTATTGGCAATAAATCAGCTTTGATAACACAAGCGGATTGGATAATTAGGACATCGTTGTTGTATGCTCGTCATGGTGTTAACAAGGTATTCTATTATGAACTTTTTGACGATAACAGCACCAATAGCACGCAATATGAAACGAGTGGTTTCGCCGACAAAGAGCCTTTGCATCGCCGGCCTGTCGCTAATTATTTTTACCAGGTTAAACCTTTGTTAGGCGGATATACTTATAAAGGTACTATTAATAATTTCCCGCTGGTTGATGTTTATCGCAATGGCAATAAAACTATTTATGTGTTGACTGTACCCGATGAACAAGGCAAAACAGGGGTATGTAGTTTGAATTTGGGTAAGGCTACAAAGGCAGTTATTTATCATTTAAATCCTGATGGGATCGAGATGGGGCAAAGTACGATAAGCTCTGCAGACCATAATGTAAAGATTAATGTGGGTGAAACACCGGTTTTTGTGAAGAAGGTGGATTGAGGATTATAATTTCCCTCTTGAGAAGGGTTATGGGTGTGTTACTTGTCGTATAAACACACCCTGCCATCGCACTGTCTTTCGCGCCCCCTCTCGAGAGGGGAACTTTTAGGTAATGTTACCAACCTCCTATCATAATAAAAACTTAACATACCGGTAATATGACAGTTGCACCTTTGCAGCATATTATTTAGGCGAAACACTCACAAGCTCGTTCTTTATTCCCAAATAAGATCAGTTAAAAGTTAATAAGATAAGGAGAGCGGAGACTCTCTTTATTTTTATCTATTCAATAATATTCCTATATATTATTCCATAAACCATGAAAATACTATACGCTATACAAGGTACAGGTAACGGCCATTTAAGTCGCTCAATGGATATTGTTCCATTGCTTAAAAAAATGGGCGATGTTGATGTACTGGTGAGTGGTACGCAAGGTGATCTGGCTCTACCCTTCCAGGTTAAATATGTGCTGCATGGTTTTGGCTTTGTATTCGGTAAAAAGGGCGGGGTTGATATCTGGGCATCATTTTTAAAATCACGTTTCCGTAAGTTTATTCACGAGATAAATACTTTGCCGGTGGAGGACTATGATTTGGTGATCAATGATTTTGAACCGGTATCTGCCTGGGCTTGTTATATGAAAAATAAGCCTTGTATTGGGCTTAGTCACCAGGCGGCGGTGTTATCCACCAATGCACCTAAACCCGATGATACGGATATGATGGGCAGGCTCATCCTCAAAAATTACGCGCCGGTATCGGCACAATATGGTTTCCATTTTTCAAAGTATGATGCCAATATCTTCACCCCGGTTATACGCCAGCAGGTAAGGGATCAAAAAATAGCGAACAAGGGACATTACACTGTTTATCTGCCTGCTTATGATGATAAAAGGCTGGTAAAGCGCCTAACGGAGTTTAAGGATGTGCAATGGGATGTTTTCAGCAAACACAATAAAAAAACTTTCAAACATAAAAACGTATCTATCCAGCCAATAGATAACGAGAAGTTTATTAAAAGCATGGCTGAAAGTGCGGCGGTACTTTGCGGTGGCGGTTTTGAAACCCCTGCTGAAGCACTTTACATGAAAAAGAAGTTGTTGGTTATCCCCATGAAAACGCAATATGAGCAGCAATTGAATGCAGCCGCTTTAAAGCATATGGGTGTACCTGTTGTAAAAAGCCTGAAGCCAAAGCATAACGATATTATTTTAGACTGGATAAACAACGGTAAAGCTATCCCCGTAAATTATCCGGATACGACACAAGCCATACTCGACCTGGTGTTTGAGAACCATGCCAAAGCCGAGTACGCTATTGTATAATATTACTTAGGGGCTGTTTAAAAACGATTCGTTTTTTTATTTAAACACACAAACCAATCGTCATTGTCTGAACTCGAATTTATTGAATTAAAGAATTTCCAGAATTCTAAAAATTCAACAAATTTCAAAAATTCGAGTTCAGACAATGACGATTTTTACCATTTTTTAGACGGCTACTTATTAGTATCTAACTTAATATCTTTTGGGTCGGATAGAACGATTTCGGGTTTGCCTTTGTAGTCGATAATAGTTCCGGTTACGCAGATGGCTTTATCTTTAAAATCATTTTCGGGCTGGCCTGCAAATTTACTCCTGTCCTCACCTTTTATTACTACTGTTAATAATTGATCGGGATGAAAACCGCCAAGGTCTAAAAAAGTCATGTTTGATGGTGTGATCAATTTGGTGCTGAAAACTTTACCGCAAACGGTTAAAGTTTCGCCAACGTGCTTGGCCGCGTCTTTTACATCAATCGTTTTTTGTGCCGATGCATTAAAAGCTAAGAATAATGCTAAAGAAGCCAGAATAAGTATACGTTTCATGGGTGATTTATTTAGATGCAAAATAGTAATTTATTAAGCTAATTATCAGTATTGATATGTAACAAAATTAAACCGCTTTTACACTTTCATTTTATAAAACCCCTGATTTTTGTTACTTTTCGTCATATTTTAACTCGAAACATCTATCCTGCTTATGTCTCTTAAAAAGTGCACGGTTCTTGCCTCTGTAATTATTTCTTTTGTGTTGCTTACACAGCTTCAAACATCAGCTCAAAATCAATACGAATTAAATAGCGGGTGGAAATGCCAAAAGGCAACTGCTGTAACCGTCGATGGTGCACAATTATCAAAAAGTGATTTCCCGCTTAGTTCATGGCAGGAAGCAACAGTACCCGGCACGGTATTAACTACACAACTTAACAATAAGCAAGTTTCCGATCCTTTTATTGGGATGAACAACGCGCATATCCCCGACATTTACAAGGTTGGGCGCGATTATTATACCTACTGGTTTGTAAAAGATTTTAAGGAAGCGTCACCCCAAAACAATAACCAGGTTTACCTTAATCTGCGCGGCGTAAATTATAGCTACAATGTTTTTTTGAACGGACACCAATTAAACGACAAGCTGCATAGCGGTATGTTTTTACGCCAAACCTATAATATTACCCAATGGCTAAGCAAAACCGGCAATAACCGTTTGGCTGTAATTGTTTATCCGGCTGATGTGGTAGGCAACCCGAACGGTGGCCAGGGTGGCGATGGTACTATTGCCCGTAATGTGAGCATACAGTATACCGCGGGTTGGGACTGGATACAACCCATCCCCGACCGTAATACCGGTATTTGGGATAAAGTGACTATTGAAAAAACAAGCGCTGTTAGGATAACCGACCCGCATGTAATTACTTTGGTGCCGGGTATCCGTCAACCAGATGGGCCGCAGCAACCAGCGAACATAATAGTATCAGCGGTTGTAGAGAACGCTACAAATTTGTCGGTTAGCGGCGTATTGCAGTATATACTGGATGGGAATATAGTATCAAGCAAAGTTACCTTAAAGCCTAACTCAAAAGAGCAGGTTCAATTACCGTATTACGTTTTAAAGAACCCAAAACTTTGGTGGCCTAATGGTTACGGACCGCAAAACCTATATAATTTAAAATTGCAGTTTGTTACTGCGGGCAATAAAATATCCGACCAACAAAATATCGAGGTTGGGGTTAGGCAGATAACTACAGAACGGAATGAGCGCACGGAAAGCCGCCAGATAAACGTAAACGGACAAAAGATATTTATTAAAGGTGGCGACTGGATCATATCCGACGAGATGCTGCGCTTTAGTGATAAACGTTATGATGCAGAGGTGCGTTTTCATCATGATATGAACTTAAACCTGATTAGGGTTTGGGGTGGCGCGCTGATTGAGCGACCTGAGTTTTATGCGGCTTGTGATAAATACGGCATGCTGGTTTTCCAGGATATGTGGGGATCGGGCGATTGTAACGGCCGCTGGGAAGATCCGATGAAGCTGGACGACCAGTGGACACGCCGTAAATACCCTGATGATCATCAGCTTTACATTAAATCGATAGAAGATCAGGTAAAAATGGTGCGTAATTATCCATCGCTGGCCATTTGGTGTGGTGGTAATGAGATCACCCCTCCAGCAGATATTTTAACCGCTTTGCGGGATACTGTTATGCCTAAACTGGATAATACCCGGTGGTTTGTGGAGTATTCAAATTCGGAAAACATGTCGCGCAATGTATTGGGTGGTAATGGCGACGGGCCTTATGGGATACAGCCGTTGTCCGTATTTTGGGATCAGCGGACGTTTCCGTTTAACTCCGAAGTTGGTTCGGTTGGGGTGAGTGATTATGAATCGTTAAAAAGATTTATGCCCAATGCCAATATGGTAGTGCCGGAGTATGACGAAGCTACGGGCAAAACCAAAACGGATTCTGTATGGGAATATCATAAATATATTGGTTATGATGCTTCCATTAATAAATATGGCAAACCTAAGAATGTAGAAGACTTTGCCAATAAAGCACAATTGGTTAATTACGACCAATACCGCACTTTGATGGAGGGTTTCAGCTCGCATATGTGGGATTGGTATACTGGTGTTATCATCTGGAAAACACAAAACCCATGGACGGCGTTGCGCGGGCAGATGTATGATTATTACCTTGACCCAAATGCCTGCCTTTACGGCCTGCACAACGGCAGCGAACCACTACACATTATGTACAACCCCGGCGATGGTATGGTGATGGTTGCCAACAATACATTTAAGCCACATGCTAATATGATGATCGCGGTAAAATCATATAGTATTAGCGGTAAAGAAGAGATCATTAGTCAGGTTATTTCGGATGTAACGGCAACTACCACCAAAAGGTATTTCAGCATAAAGGAATATACTGATAAGCTGGCACAAGCAGGCGGAGGTTTTATTGACCTGGAGCTTTTAGATATGGATAAAAATATCATCAGTCAAAATATTTACTGGCTGGCAGATGATAAAGGCGAATACAGCGGCTTGCAGAAATTACCTGCATCACAACTGCAAACATCTGCAAAATTGATTGCACCGGGGAAAGTGGCTGTAACTTTAGCAAACCCAGCTGGTGCACCGGTTGCATTTTTCAATCGTTTATCATTGGTTGATGCCCAAAGTGGCAAACGTTTGCTGCCTGTTTTTTACAGTGATAATTATGTATCGATTTTACCGAGTACGAATAAAACTATTGTGATTGACTATGATACTAAGCAATATCCAAACTTGCCATTATTAAGTATAAGTGGTTGGAATTTAAAGGAACATAACCAAACTATTACATTGAATTAACATTTAAAACACCTACATTTAATTATAAATATTTTGTTTTTTAAACACGTTCACCCCTAAAATTAAACATATGGAATGGTATAACTACTTAGCGGCATTTTTTTCAGGCGCGTTTTTGTCGAATAGTGTCCCTCATTTTATTAAAGGTGTCGCGGGCGATAAATTTCCTACTCCGTTTGCAAAACCACCGGGCAAAGGCTTATCACCGGCTTATGTTAACGTGTTATGGGCTGGCTTTAACATAATTGTTGGCTACTTATTGTTAGTACACAGTAACATACGCACACAAAACGATCAGGTTGGTAAGATTATATTTTTTGTTGGGGTGATGGTAATGGCGTTAATATCAAGTAAGGGTTTCACCCAAAAACATAAAGAATAAACAATATTGAATATTGTTAAAATGTACTACATCATATCTCTACTGAGGGGAAAGGTGGGTTATTCTCTTTTTAGTGGTAAACGCTTGCCATAACTTAGTTGCCGCCAAATCCACTCAATTGGGCCATAGTAGTAACGTGTAAGCCACCATTTGCTAAAGTAGATTTGCAGTATATAGATTAACAAGGCAAAAAAGTAATAATAACCTAAATATAACTTATGGCTTAACCCAAAGCCTAATCCGAAACCTGAGAAAAGGAATAAACCAAGGAGGTTTTGAGTCATGTAGTTAGTAAGTGTCATCTTGCCGATGACCTGCATGGATGCAAAAAAATATTTCATCTTCCCGGCGATATAAAGCCAGCATAATGATGATGCGATAAATAGCATGGTTGCCAAAACCAACAAATAACGTATGCTAAAATGCGCATAAAAAGCATCATATTTTTTACCATCTACTAAAAATGAAAATGTTAACAGCCCTACTGAAACAATTAAACTAATCCAAAAAATTCTTTTAATATGTTTTTTGTTCATCAGGATATTGCCAAAGATGTTACTCTTTTGTGCGGCCAAGCCTAAAAAGAAACAGCAAAGCATAACAATGTGAACGGTTATAGCATAATTAAGACTGATAACTTCGTCGTGCCAGGTGCCGGTTAACCCAAACCACAATACATTTATTATATTATGACTTTTGTAAAGATGGTAGTATGGTATCAGGGAATCTATATACGGGCCGGTATGAGTACGCACATAAGCTGCAACAAAAGGTATTATAACAAGCAGGCCTATACTTAACCGGAAGGCTGTTTTAGCTGAACTGCGATGAAACAACAGTAATATCAGTCCTAATACAGCATAATCTTTTAAAATATCTCCATAAAAAAGCGCACTGTTAATTACAGCAAGCACCAGCAACCAAAACATACGTTGTGTAAAAAACTTTACGCTATGTACACCTTTTTCTGATGTATTCTTCATCAATACGGCAAAACCATAACCGAATAAAAAGCTAAGCAACGTCCATGATTTTGCGGCGAAGAAGATGCTTGATATGTACAGGAGTACATTGGATGCTGGTCCTATTTGTGGATTGCCTGTCCCTATAAAGAAAAAGTCCTGATAATTCATCAACACTACACCGAGCAATGCCCACCCTCGTAAAATATCAACAATTACAACACGCTGGCTGGATTGAATAGGCTGAAAGTCGAGGTCTTGCATATCAGGAATGAGGTTGTTAAGAGTTAAAGATAAAAATATTTTTTGTCATACAACTCTTGCCCTGATAACCTTGATACTTAATAAAAAAGTCATTCCGGGCAAAAACGAAGAATCTGTACACGCGTAAACTCACTTACAGATTCTTCGCTCCGCTCAGAATGACAAAGGGGGGACAAACTTATTTCTTAATAGAATTTAGGCAACGGAATCAATTTAGTATCCTGCCTTTGGTGCCAGTATGGGTATATTGGGTCAACATCGCTGGCGGCATCAAGCTTTTTAACCTGATCGGTGGTAAGGTTCCATCCTACCGCGGCTAAGTTTTGTTTAAGCTGCTCTTCGTTACGGGCACCTATTACCAAATTGGCAACTGTAGGCCGTTGTAATAGCCAGTTTAAAGCCACCTGCGGTACCGATTTACCAACCTCTTGTGCTACTTCGTCCAAAGCATCAATAATAGTATAAAGGTGCTCAAAGTTAGTTGCCGGGCCGTGACTACCGCCTTTGCTTATGCGCGAATCTTCAGGGATTGGTTGATCTCTGCGATATTTTCCGCTTAACCTGCTTGATGATAGCGGGCTCCATACTATGGTGCTCACACCTTGGTTGATACCTAAAGGCATCAGCTCCCATTCAAATTCTCTATCTAATAAAGAATAATAAGCCTGATGAGCTATATACTTTGCCCAACCATACTTTTCAGATACCGACAATGATTTCATTAAATGCCAGCCTGAGAAATTAGAACAGGCTATATAACGTACTTTACCACTGGTGATCAGATCTTCTAAGGCATGTAAAGTTTCTTCAACCGGGGTATTACCATCAAAACCGTGCATGTGGTAAACATCAATATAATCAGTTTGCAGACGTTTAAGGCTGTCCTCGCATGATTTGATGAGGTGCAGGCGTGATGAACCATAATCGTTCGGACCATCGCCCATTTTAAAAGTTGCTTTGGTTGATATTAGCACCTTGTCGCGTGCAATACCTTCGAGCGTTTTGCCTAAAATTTCTTCAGATGTACCACGTGAGTAAACATTAGCAGTGTCAAAAAAGTTAACGCCCGCATCAAGACACAGGTTTACCAGTTTCTTCGCTTCATCTAATTGGGTATCGCCCCAGGCTTTAAAGAATTCGTTTCCACCGCCAAAAGTAGCTGTGCCGAAACTAAGTACAGGTACGTTTAGTCCTGATGCTCCTAATTGTCTGTATTCCATAAATAGATATTGTTATGTGTTTTATCAAAGTAACAACAGATGGGGCAGAGAATTGTCAGGAGATTTTCAGGATAAATATTACTCACCCAAACTGCTTTGGTCACCCCTTCGCTATTTACCCTCTTTGTCGCACAGCGAAAGAGAGGCCAGGTTGAGCGGCTGAGCGAAAACCGGGTGAGTCATGACGCTAATGCATGACGACGAGTTTACTCACCCCGACTACGCTACGCTGGTCGCCCCTCTCTTTCGCTGCGCGACAAAGAGGGGAAAAAGTAATATGTGGGAGTTACTTACGCGTGCATAGCGCTTTCTTCCATCCAATGCTTTACGCTGGCATATAAATGATCGAGGTCGAATGGTTTAGCGATGAATTCATCAGCACCATAATTACCTAATGATTCCAGCACACGCGGGTAGCCCGAAAGCATAATTACCGGAATATGTGATGAAATTGGATTCGTTTTTAGCTGATGGCAAAGCTCGCCACCATTGATGCCCGCCAGCAAGAAATCAAGCATTACCAAGTCGGGTTGGTATTGCGATATGCTGGTAATAATATTTTCGGTATAAGGCAGCGCGGTAACATCATAGCCCTCCTGCTCCAATGCTTCTTTCAGTAAGTCGAGTGTATCGCTGCTATCGTCGACTATTAAGATGTTTTTTGACATGAAAATATAATAATTGGTAGTTGTTAAACGAATGAATTAATTCTATTGTTTTTAAACCATTGTAAAAATAAGCCGTATTTTTTATAAATATGTAATTGCCGTGATATTTTTACATTAAGCTTTTATGAAAATGACATAAACAAACAGTACAATTGTGTTATTTGAATGTTATGCGCAATATTCTATTCTTTGGCGATAGCCTTACAGCAGGTTATGGTCTTGCCGATGCCCGCAAAGAGGCCTGTCCTGCCCTAATACAACAAAAGATAAACGCCGAAGGGTATGATTACCATGTGATAAACGGTGGCTTGAGCGGTGATACTACAAGCGGTGGATTAGCCCGGTTAGATTACTGGCTTAACCGCCCTATGGATATTTTTGTATTGGAATTGGGAATAAATGATATGCGGCGGCATATATCGCCAGCAAAAATATATCAAAACCTGGATGCGATTGTAAAGCAGGTTAAGGCTAAATACCCCGATATTAAACTAGCTTTAATGGGGATGCAGCTACCGACAGTTATTCCTGGTTTACCTGCTGATAATTTTAATTCGATGTTTAAGAAACTGGCTGATGCACATAATATGGCTTTTGTGCCTTTTTATTTAGATGGCGTGGCCGGGCAGATGCATTTAAATCTTCGTGATGGTTTGCATCCTTCGGCTGAGGGATATAAGGTTATTGCGGAGAAGATTTGGCCGGTGATAAAGGGGTTGTTGGTGAAGGATTAAACATTTTGTCATTCTGAGCGAAGCGAAGAATCTGTACTGATGTATACCGCTTTACAGATTCTTCGCTTCGCTCAGAATGACAAGCTCTCGTTTTAATAAAATATTCTCGCCGCTCATTGCCGCTGGGCTAGTTCTTTTGTCTTGACACAAAAGAACCAAAAAGTCAAGACGGAAAAAACCTTCGGCCCACAAGGCCAACTCCCGGCCCGGTTTTCCGTCGGGCCTTTGCCCACATCTTTTTATTGCCTTTCTTACGAAAGTTCCGCACTGTTTTTTACTGCCCAGGCTGCCATGCTTTGGAGTACCGGTTGAAGCTCCTGGCCTGACGGACTTAGGCTATAGGTTACATAGGGCGGTACAACAGGTTTGGCTTCGCGGTTGATGATAAAATCGGCTTCCATTTGCTTTAGGTGTTGGATGAGCATCTTTTCAGTAATGGTTGGTATCGCTTTTTTTAGTTCGCTGTAACGTTTAGGGCCACTCATTAACTGGTACAGGATAATGGGTTTCCAATATCCCCCTATCCTATTCATAATATAAGTTACCGGGCATATATCCGCGGTAATTTTTTTGTTGGCGCTTCGGGTCGAGCTTTCTTTAATTGCTGTCATGGCTTACATACTTTGGGGTAAGTACTTGTATAAAAGTAAGTACAAATATACCTTTGTTTCATTAAATAAAAACAAAAAAATCATGAAAATTACCATAACAGGTTCGCTTGGAAATATCAGCAAACCATTAGCACAAAAATTAATCGCCGCAGGCCACCAGGTTACCATCGTTAGCAGCAATGCCGATAAAGCGGCAGCTATTGAAGCATTAGGCGCAACACCAGCAATAGGATCAGTTGAAGACGTTGATTTTTTAACCAAAGCCTTTACCGGTGCCGATGCGGTTTACACTATGGTACCACCAAATATGGTAGCCAATTCCTGGAAAAAATATATTGCCGGCATTGGCCATAATTATGCCATCGCCATTAAAAACGCAGGCATCAAACGTGTAGTTAACTTAAGCAGTATTGGTGGTCATTTAGCCGAAGGCGCCGGACCAATATCGGGTATGCACTTTGTTGAAGTGGAGTTTAATGAGCTTGAAGGTGTTGCGGTTAGGCACCTGCGCCCGGGATTCTTCTACACCAATTTTTTACATAATGTAGACATGGTGAAAAACATGGGCATCATCGGTGCAAACTATAAACCAGATAGCGTTATATCAATGGTATATCCTAATGATATAGCTGATGCCGCGGCTGATGCTTTACAATCAGACTTTACGGGTAAATCCCTCTACTACGTAATCAGTTCTGTACATACCAGTACTGAAGTGGCCGCTATTTTAGGTACTGCAATTGGCAAGCCAAACTTACCGTGGGTTGAGTTTAAGGATGAGGATGTGGTTGCTGCCATGGAGCAAAACGGCGCATCACGTGATGTAGCTGTAAACTATGCCGAAATGGGCGCTGTTATCAAATCTGAAAAAATAAATGAGGATTATAACAAAAGCGCTCATGTTATAAAAGGTAAAACCAGCTTTGAAGCCTTTGCTAAGGACTTTGCAAAAGCATTTTAATAAATATAAAAACAGGGTGGTAAAACTATGCCGCCCTGTTTTTATAAAAATTGATAAAAACTACCGTCCCTAAACCATTCTTAAAAGGTTTTCATAAATCACGAATACGTTTTCGTAATAAACTTGCTATCATCACTACAAATAAGTGGTAATTATCTCCGCGTATTTTAACTTTGGGCGTCTTCATACACAACCAATTATTATATGAAAAAGTTATTGCTGCTAATAGCGATTCAGGGTGTGCTTATACAAGTATCCTCGGCACAAAAAACTTCCATTTACCATAAGGGCTGGATAGATTTTAACAAGAATGGCAAAATGGATGTTTTTGAAGATCCATCGCAGCCGATTGATAAACGTGTTGCTGATCTGCTGAGCCAAATGACCGTTGAGGAAAAAACCTGCCAGCTAGCAACATTGTATGGTTACAAAAGAGTTTTAAAGGAAGAAATGCCTGCCGAATCGTGGAAGAACGAGGTTTGGAAGGATGGTATTGCCAATATTGATGAGGAGCTAAACAACCTGGCCTCCAGAACTGATATGGCGCCTACGCAATATAGTTTCCCCTTCAGCAAACATGCTGCGGCTATTAATACTGTACAAAAATGGTTTGTGGAAGAAACCCGCATGGGTATTCCTGTTGATTTTACAAATGAAGGTATCCACGGTCTGAATCATGACCGTGCTACTCCACTACCCGCCCCTATTGGCATTGGCGCAACATGGGATAAAGAATTGGTAAGATTAGCTGGCGATGTAGTTGGTCGCGAAGCACGGGCTTTAGGCTATACTAATGTTTATACGCCGATATTAGACCCAGCCCGTGATCAGCGCTGGGGGCGTACTGTTGAAACTTATGGCGAAGACCCTTATCTGATCGCTGAATTAGGCAAACAAATGTGCCTGGGTGTACAGGAAGAAGGCGCGGCATCTACCTTAAAACATTTCGCGGTTTATAGCGTGCCTAAGGGTGGACGTGATGGTGCCGACAGGACCGACCCGCATGTTGCACCACGTGAAATGTATGAATTATACCTGTACCCTTTCCGCAGGGTGATACAGGAAGCGCATGCTATGGGCGTGATGAGCAGCTATAACGACTGGAACGGCGAGCCGATAACCGGCAGCTATTTCTTTTTAACTGAATTGTTGAGACAGAAATTTGGCTTTAAAGGCTATGTGGTTTCGGATAGTGAAGCGGTTGAGTTTTTATACAGCAAACACCATGTAGCCAGCAGTCCAGAGGATGCGGTTAGGATGGCTATTGAAGCTGGGCTGAATGTACGCACCAATTTCACCATGCCGCAAACTTATATTATGCCATTGCGGAACTTGGTTAAAGACGGTAAGGTTTCTATGAAAACATTAGACTCCCGCGTGGCGGATGTGCTGCGGGTGAAGTTTGAGCTGGGTTTATTTGATAATCCTTATGTGAAAGACCCTAAAGCGGCTGACAAATTGGTTCATAATGCTGAAGCTGACAGTATGAGCATGAAAATGAACCGTGAGAGCATGGTATTATTGAAAAATGAGGGTAATCTGTTACCATTAGATAAAAATAAATACAAACATATTTTAGTTGCAGGTCCGCTGGCTATGGAAACCAGTTATGCCATCAGCAGGTACGGACCATCACATAACCCGGTGACTACTGTTTATGATGGGATAAAGAATTACGTAGGCAACAATGCGACCGTAAGCTATGCTAAAGGTTGTGATATTGTAGATGCCACCTGGCCAGAGAGTGAAATTATTGAAACACCGCTTACGGATAAGGAACAGGCAGATATAAATGCAGCCGTTGAAGAAGCTAAAAAATCGGATATTGTAATTGTTGCTGTTGGCGAGGGTGTTGATCAGGTTGGCGAGAGCCTTTCTCGAACAGGATTGAACTTACCGGGCAGACAATTAAAACTGGTACAGGCTTTACAAGCAACTGGTAAACCGGTAGTTATGGTGATGATAAACGGGCAGCCATTAACTATTAACTGGGAAAATAAATATGTGCCTGCTATTTTGGAGGCCTGGTTCCCTAGTCCGCAGAGTGGTAAGGTTATAGCTGAAACTTTGTTTGGAGATAATAACCCGGGTGGTAAATTATCTATAACCTTCCCGAAAACAGTTGGGCAGATTGAGATGAATTTTCCGTTTAAACCAAGCTCTCAGGCTCCGCAAAGCGGCAAAAATGGCTGGGGACACACCAGTGTGGATGGATCGTTATATCCGTTTGGTTATGGCTTGAGCTATACAACATTTGATTACAGTAATCTGCAGGTATCACCCGAAAGTGAAAAAGGCCAGGCTGATGTGGAGGTAACGGTTGATGTGACGAATACAGGCTCGCGTAAAGGTGATGATGTGGTTGAGCTCTACCTGAAACAGGAATTAAGTGATGTAACGGTTTACGATTATGACCTACGTGGTTTTACACGTGTAAACCTTGCCCCGGGAGAAAAGAAAACGGTACATTTTACTTTGCATCCTGATGATTTAGCTATATTGGATAAAAACATGAACTGGACTGTTGAGCCCGGAAAATTCAAGGTTATGATTGGAAGATCATCGGAGGATTTGGTTTTGAATAAGGAATTTGTGGTGGAGTAGATTTAAGCGTGGACGCTTAAATTATCGTTCGGTCAAGTGTGGACAATGACCGGGCAATTCAGAATCAAATACAGCTAATCCAAGTGTCAACCACTTGGATTTTTTAATTTTAGCGTCTGCGCTTAAAATTAAAATCGCTTATGACCAAAATCCTTTGGCATTGATCTGGCAAGAATTATAACCCTGTAGCTTTAACAGTTTTTTCATCTGACTTACCATGATATTGTTGCCGGTTAGGTAAAACACGGTATTCTCCAAAGTATATTGCTGCCCGATTACCCACTGAATTAAACTATGGTGTCCATAAGCATCATCACGCTTAACGGTTTGCAGCGGTGAGCGGAAGAATTCGCTGAACTGGCTGCGGTGGTCATCGTTACCCATAACTACGGCTCCGGAGAAACGTGCGGCAGGCATTACCATTTGCTGCAAAGCCAGCATATGGCCCAGGCTGCTTTCATCGCCCAAAGCAATAACAGCCGAGGTGCTTTCGGCTACCTGGTGGGTGGTGCCTATTTTAAAATAGCTTACCGTATCGTTCTTTTTTAATTGTTTTGCCCAAGTGCTGCCGGGGCCATTGTGCGCGGCGTCAATAAATATGGTGCAGGTACAGGTTTCGGCATCCCAGCCGGATGGTGTATAATCGCGGTAAGTAAATGATGCTACTTTGAATTTAATATAAGGAATTTCGGTCCATTGCTGCATATCGGCAAAAGGCAGGTGCAGGTCGATCTCGATCAGGGTAGATAACTGCCAGTAGCGCACTTCCAGTACGCGGCCGGTTTGCATTTGTGAGGGCTCGAATATTTTTTCGGCCTTTCTTTTTAATCTGTCTAAAGTAAATGCTTCCATTATTGTAGTGTTTTAACACTGCAAAGTAACGGCACAAATAGCTCAATAAAAATGGCAACTTCGGGGTAAGTATTGGACTATTTACGGTAACACCCACGAAATGTAAGCGGCGTGGTATCTGTAAATTTTTTGAATAAGCGTGAAAAATAAGCATGATCTTCATAGCCTAGCAGGTGGGCGATCTGCTTTACCGAGCGCGAGGTATAGTACAACATGCGTTTAGCCTCGAGCACCACTTCGTGTTGTATCCAGTAGCTTACGGAGAAGCCTGTAACCTTTTTAAGCGACTCATTCAGATATGATTCGGAAACATTCAATTGGGACGCATAAACTGAGGGGCTTTTTACAGTCCGAACATTGGTTACCAATAGCTTTTTAAACTCCTGCGAGAGCTGTGCTGGGCGGGATATATGGTTATGCGGATTGGTTAAAGTAGTAAATCCGCCGGCAGCTATCCCTAAAAATGATTGCAGTAAAGAATGTACAACTGATAGGTTAAAAGGTATTTGTTCGTCTTCGTGATGTTTTTGATCGAGCACGCAAAGCAGGCTGCGGCATTGGGCCATTAACTTATCCGATAAAGCAAATGGCTGTTGCAGCAATAATTGATTTTCAAAAATATCCCGGTAATCAGGTGGCACCAGCAGGGTATCTACCGCCAGAAACCAGCCCTCGGTTTGATGAGCGTATATGCGGTGATGTACCTGCCCCGGTAAAATGTAGTAAATAGATGATGGCTGCAACTTCAGTTCATGAAAGTCGATCATTAACGAAGCAACGCCGCTTTCTATCAGGAAGAAGATATAATGATCATCACGATGGGCGCCTAATGTGTCAGCCTCATGCCTGGTGATATCACCTGGGATAAAATGCTTGATCTCGAGGCCTGAGTCTATCCTGTCTTTTAGTTGATGTACGGGAATGTCTTTCATTTACGCGGCTAAATTAATAATTAAGTGGCTTATAAATAAGCATCTTAAACAAATGACATTGCCGTGCGTTGTTGAATAAATCATCACAATCACATGAAAAAGCTCTTACTTTTTTTTATCATCATAATTGCGTTCACTTTTAAAACGCAGGCACAGCAAAAGCCTGAACAATATAATGTTAACCAATTTATTAAACACGTAGGTAAAAAAATAACGATGTGCGAAACGGTTTATTCTTTTAAAATATTGAGCGACACCGTTACCATGCTGAATATGGGTGGCGAATACCCTAATCAACGGTTTACGGTAGTGGTTAGCGGCAAGGAGATACAACTAAATTATGATGATTTAAAAGGCAAGCACATTTGCGTAACCGGCGATACATCGATGTACAAAAACCATCCGGAAGTGCTGATCTATCATGAAGACCAGATTCAGTTTAAATAGGTTAGGTTGATGGCTTGACTGCGTTAGTTTTTATTTTAGATGCCATCCAAACAATTAAAGCGCCAAGCGTGGTGATAACAGCAAACGACCAGCGCAGATTTAATGCCTGGGCCACAAAACCAACCATTGGCGGTACCACCAAAAAACCAAAATAACCAACCGTTGATACCGCCGCGATGGCAGGGCCTTTGGCCATGGTTGTTGATTTACCTGCTTCGCTGAAACATAGCGGTACTATGCAGGATGTGCCTATCCCCACCAAGCCAAAACCAACAATGGTAGCAGGCACGTAAGGAAAAAGTACAGCAAGCAAAAAACCGGTTACAATAAATACCCCGCTGCATTGCATCAATAGCTTTACGCCGTAACGGCCCACGATTTTATCACCCGCGAAGCGGGAAGCAGTCAGCGTCGTCATGAACACAACGAAGGCCGCAGTTGCGGTGGCGTGGGTGGAGTGTACTGCTTTGTCCATATAGATACCGCTCCAATCGTACATGATATTTTCGCAGGCCATGGAGGAGAAGCAGATGAGCGACAGGTTGATGAGCGTTTTATCCGGCAGCGAGAATAAGGGCTTTTTTTCTAATTGCTGAGGCTGTTGTTGCAACGTGAAAGGCGCGAAGCAAATAGATAATACCACCAAAGTTGTACTAACTGACAGCAAGTGCCAAACCGGTAACACATGATTAGCCACCATTAAATACCCCAAAGCTGCCCCGGCAAAACCTGCGCAGCTCCAGATGGCGTGAAAGGTGGTTATGATTGATTTTTTATATAAGCCCTGCACGCTGACACCCTCGGTATTCATGGATAGGTTGAGCAGGTTGCGTGATGAGCCGAAACAGAGCAACACTAATATGAACTCCCAGTAATGCACGGCATAACCCAACAAACCGAGCATGAGGTTAAACAACAAAGCACCAAACAACATAATACGGCTACTGCTATACGCACGAAGCAGGCGCCCGGTTAAAGGCATGGTTGCTAACAGCCCAACAGGCAAAGCAAATAAGGCTGTACCCAACTGCGCTTCGTTTAAATGCAGATCGCGTTGGATGGATGGAATGCGGGATGCCCAGGTAGTGTAACCAAACCCCGATATAAAGAAAAACGCGGCTGTAGCAATACGTATAGTTTTTGGGGATCTGGACGGGTTAATCACGGGGGTGAAATTAACAAAAAAGGTGTTTAGCTTTCGCTAAACACCTTTTAAATTTTATGTAGGAAGTATGAACCTTATTCAGCTACTACTTCAAACGGTACGCGTACTTTTACTTCTTTATGCAGGTTTACATTTGCAACGTATTCGCCAACAAATTTAGGTTCTGTATCAAAAGTAATACGGCGACGGTCAACTTCAAAACCTTCTTTTTTCAAAGCATCAGCAAGCTGAATAGTGTTGATAGCACCGAATATTTTACCGCTTTCGCCGGCTTTAGCACCAATGGTAAGTTTAACACCTTCCAAACGGGCAGCTATCGCGTCAGCATCTTTACGTATTTTTTCTTGTTTAAACTGAGCCTGTTTAAGGTTTTCAGCTAAAACTTTGCGGGCACTTACAGTGGCCAATATGGCGTAGCCTTTAGGTAAAAGGTAGTTACGGCCATAACCTGGTTTAACGCTTACTACATCGTCTTTGTCGCCCAGGTTTTTTACATCTTGTTTTAAAATAACATCCATTTCTTGATCTCCTATTATTTTAATGAATCTGTAACGTAAGGCAATAAACCAATGTGACGGGCACGTTTAACTGCCTGAGCCACTTTACGCTGGAATTTTAATGAAGTACCTGTTAAACGGCGAGGTAATACTTTACCCTGATCGTTAATAAACTTTAATAAAAAGTTAGCGTCTTTGTAATCGATATACTTAATACCATTCTTTTTGAAACGGCAGTATTTTTTACGGTTATCCTCCACTTTTGGAGCGGTAACGTATTTAATTTGATCGTTTGCCATTATCTTGCTGCCTCCTCTGTTTTAGCTGCAGGTTTTTTGTTAAAAGCACCGCTGCGTTTTTTGTCATTGTAAGCGATGGCATGTTTATCCAAAGCAATAGTCAGGAAACGTAAAACACGCTCATCGCGCCTTAACTCAATCTCCAACTTGTTAATTAATTCACCCGGAGCCTTAAATTCAGTTAAGTGATAGTACCCAGTTGTTTTCTTTTGAATTGGGTACGCTAATTTTCTCAAACCCCAATTATCCTCCTGGACAATTTCGGCTCCGCCATCAGTTAGAGTTTTGCTGTATTTAGCGTAAGCCTCTTTAGCAATCTCTTCTGAAAGCAACGGGGTTAGAACGATCACGATTTCGTACTGTTGCATTATTAAATTGATTTTTAAATATTTACCCACTATATCGGGGCTGCAAATGTAGGAAGAATATTTTAATTATCAAATGCTTATCACCCGAATTTAAGCAAATCATCGCCTTTAAAAACAATTGTCGTTTTATTGCATTACCATAATACCCCACAACCTATTATGGCCGACGATAAAAAAACAACCGAAATCATTAAAAAAGAGCTAACCTATGTTCAAAAGGTATGGCATACAGTTGCTATTATAGCTTTACTGGTGGGTGTTATTTTAATTGCCCGGGTTGCTTTTAACGTGCTGCTAATGGCGCTGGCGGGCTCGCTTATCGCGGTATATTTTCATGGTTTGGGTGATATTATACAACGCCGAACCCGTTTACAGCGCAAATGGGCCATGCTCATATCCATTGTTGCTTCGTTTGTTATTTTAGGGATGCTATTGTGGTTTATGGGCACCAAAATACAGGTGCAAATAGCCGAGTTAAGCAATACCCTCCCCCATACTGTAAGCACCGCCAAAGCTAAAATAGCCGAGAACCCTATCGGGCAAAAGGTGCTGGATTATGTTTCTAGCACCAACTCCGACAAGACAATGGCCACGGTACAGGCCTTTTTCAGTACAGGTTTTGGGGTTTTGGGCGATATGTATATAATTCTGCTACTGGGCGTATTTTTTACCGCAAGTCCGTCACTTTATAAAAATGGCATCCTGCTGCTTATCCCCAAAAAGAGAAAAGAACAAGGCAAGCACATTATGGACCGCATAAGCCTATCCCTTAAAGGTTGGTTGAAGGGGATGATGATATCAATAGTGCTGATAACCGTAATGATTACCGCTGCTTTAAGTATTATGGGTATACCTGTTGCCATGGTATTAGGCCTGATTACGGGTATACTGGAACTTGTGCCCAACATAGGATCATTAGTGGCGATGATACCGGGCGTATTGCTGGCGCTAACCATTGGCACCAATACGGCAATTATTGTGGCGCTGATATACATTATATCACAAACTATTGTGGCCAATATTGTTACACCACTGATACAGAAGAAGATCATCAACCTGCCGCCCGCGCTTACGCTCATCAGTCAGTTGGTTATGGGTACTTTATCGGGTGCATTGGGTATTATACTGGCTGTTCCGCTGCTGGCAATTATTATAATTTTGATTGATGAATTATATGTGAAGGAAATAAATAAATGATAAATTGCGCTTGATTTTAATCAGCAAAACAAATCAAATTTTACCCTTTATGTTATTTACTGAATACGAAACCCTTACCGTTGAACTTGAACCGATAACTGCCCTTAACCCAGGCGATGATGATGATTTTGAGGATGATGATGCCGACACCGATGCCGGTTGGGATGATATTGAGGACGAAGATTTTGAAGACCTACAGGACGACAAAGAAGCTGAGCACGCGGCTGAGCTTGATGACGACATCCTAAATGATGATGACGAGGATGAGGATGATTTTCCGGATGATGATTTTTAGGTAGTTTTCTTTTGTCATGCTGAGCGCCACGAAGAATTTGCAAAGTGGTTTACACTGTACAGATGCCTCGTTCCTCAGCATGACAACTCTATTTATAAAAACACCTTGTCATTCTGAACGTAGTGAAGAATCTATCCGCTTGTTTACACTGATGCTCCGCTCAACATAACAAATTAATTTAACACACCCACCCCCGAACCTGCTTTTACATATTTAATCATCTAATCCTTTCCCACTAAGGATTTGCGGCATGTATTTTTCAACTCTTGATTCGCGGGTTTTGGATTGCTTGGGTGCGGAGAAATAAAGCAGGTATGCTCTTTGTCGCCCTGGTGTTAATGCCTCAAAAGCAGTTTTTAAGGCGGGGATGTGATTTAGCTTATCCTGAAATTCTGCAGAAACTGCGAATTCTGTAACCTTTTTTAATTCTACATTCAAACCGGCTTTTTCTACTTCGATGGCTTCGTATACGTAGGCTTTCAGGACCGGCTCCAGCTCTATTATTTCCCGAAGACTAGTAAATCGTATCTGGCGGGCAACCTGTACATTCTCTGTTTGTTGGATCAGGATACCATTGGCATCATTTAATAGCACTCCTTTGAAAAACAGCAGCGCGCAGTATTCTTTAAAGCCGTGTATTAAAACGATGTTTTTTTCCTGGAAGGTGTAACAAGGGCAACCCCATTTCAATTCTTCTGTGAGTTGACAATCGAGAATGATCATTCTCAATCTTTCATATTCTTCCTGCCACTTTGTGGCTTTGTTAAAATAAAAATCAACTTTAGGATTCATGCTACTCATTGTTATGATGCAAATTGGTTAATCAAATATAATGAAAGTGATAGAAAGTTGGTAAGCCCTTTGGAGACCTTGCTTGCGTTTTGACTCACCCGGTTTTCGCTCAGGCGCTTAACCTGCCCTCTCTTCTGCTGCGCAGGAAAGAGGGCTTGGAAATTAATTTGAGCCTCGCTTTTCTTTTGTCATTCTGAGCATCGCGAAGAATCTGTAAGGTGGTTTACGCTGTACAGATGCTTCGTCCCTCAGCAGAAATATTCTCGTTTAATTAAAGTATTCTATCCGCTCATTGCAGCGAGGCTACTACTTTTTTCTTGATAAAAAAGGTAGCAAAAAATCAAGACGAAAAAAACCTTCTGCCTGCTTAGCCAGCTCCCGGCCCGGTTTTCCGTCGGGCCTTTGCGCGCATTAATTGTCGTTCTCAACGACAACGAAGAAATTGTAATATGAGAGGGGAACTTTATTTTGTGCTTATAAAGGCTTGTATTGTGAGCCTTGTATTACTCCTCTTTCGAGGATTTTTTGATCGATGTAGTATTGGATTTCGGACTTTTTGAGTTGCCAGTTTGGGGCGATCAGCAAATCGAGATCGCTCAGGCCGAAGAGGCGCTGGATGATGACATCGGGGCGCAGCAGCGGCAGAAAATCGCACAGGAAGTTAGCATATTCATCCAGCGTAAAAAGTTTGAATGGTTCGCGCTTGTATTTTACGCCCATTACCGAACCTTCCACAATGTGTAAATGGTGCAGTTTAGTGAACTTTATTTGCGGGTGGCGATTGATTTCGTGCGCATAGGCCAGCATCTGGTCGTGCGTTTCCCAGGGGAAGCCGAAGATGGTGTGCACACAAACATCAAGCTTGCTGTTCTCCAGCATTTTCAGGGCGTTGATCAGATCATCGTGATTGCAACCACGGTTGATCTGCGCCAGGGTATCGTTATAAATAGATTCCATACCCATTTCAATATCTACATCAAAACGGTCGGTATAGGATTCTAATAGGGCAATCTTTTCAGGGTCGATGCAATCGGGGCGGGTACCTACGGATAGACCCACTATATCTTCTGTATAATAGCTCAGGGCTTCGTCATACATAGCTTTCAGATAATGCGTTGGCGCGTAGGTATTGGTATTAGGCTGAAAGTAAATGATAAACTTATCGGCCTTGTTACCTTTCCGGGCACGCTCCACTCCTGCTATTACCTGCTCTTTTATACCGGGATTATCGCGGGTTGGTGATGGGGTAAAGGAATCGACATTGCAATAGGTGCAGCCGCCATAGCCTTTTGAGCCATCGCGATTTGGGCAGGTGAAGCCACCATCAACTATCACTTTAAATACCCGTTGACCGGGATATTTTTGTTTGAGATATGGGCCATAGTTGTTATAGCCTTTTTCCCAGGGTGATGTTTGTATTGCTTGCGTTATTGATTCCGTTGATTGCATTGGGGCAAAGATAGGGAATTTTTATTTGGAGGTCTAGAGGTCCTTGTGTATTGACATTGATCCGACTATTGAGGATAATCTCGTTTCAAACAAGATTCTTGCCGCTCATTGCCGCGGCAGGGCTAGTTCTTTTGTCATGACACAAAAGAACCAAAAAGTCAAGACGGAAAAAACCTTCTGTTCACAGGGCCAACTCCCGGCCCGGTTTTCCGTCGGGCCTTTGCGCGCCTGGGGATTAAAATCTATTAAATCATGGTTTAGACAATCATCATGCGAATCCTTTAATCCCACAAATCATGGTTCAGACTTATTTGCTGCTTATTATTACCTCAACTACATCTTTTTGCTTGTATCCGTTTTTGCGGTGCTATCTGGTTTCTTGGTGGTATCAGCTTTTGTACTATCCTGTGTTTTTTTGGATGAATCCAGCAGCGCATTGTTACCGTCGGCGGCATTGGTTGCTTTGTGACTGCCACATGATGACGCCACAGCTATACCGGCACAAAGGCATATGCCTAAAAATATTTTTTTCATGGTGATATTATTACGTTACTGTTTGTCCAATTTACCCGACCCGGTGCTTGTGCTATCGGTTGGGGCGCCGTCGGATTTTCCTATTCTTTGTGAGTCGGCATCGGCTGCTGTGTGCGATGAATCATTCACAGTACCGGCCTGATCGGCTTTACCGGTCATCATAGGTGAATCGGCGTAAGCGTCTTTTGGTTTGCTGTTGCTGTGACACGCTGCCAGCCCGGCACAAAGGCATATTCCTAAAATTAGCTTTTTCATGGTAGTATTGGTTATGTATTAACAACCCAGTTTGGAGGGGGATGTTTGCAGTAATATTAAATAGATGCGTATTTGCTGCGTTAGCAAGTTACAGTTTGCTTTTCCCTTTGGATTAGCTGGTACTTATGTCACGAATGATATTTACCGGTGTCTATTGAGTATGAAGAAACTTATACTTGCTGTTTTATTGTCGGGAATTGGGTTACAGTTACACGCCCAGAACAAACCTTTGGCTGTTTTGCCTTTCGAGCTGAAAAGTGATAACCGTATTTACATTAAATGCCGGGTTAACAAGTCGGATACGCTAACCTTTTTGTTTGATACCGGCGCGGGTGGTATGGTTATTAATCAGGATATATTGGGCAAAAAACTGGATCTGGTGTTAGATTCGGAAACGACCAATATTGGCGAGAACGGCGAAAGCAAGATTAAGGAAAGCACTAACAATAAACTGCTTTTTGGTGGCCTGGAAGCGGATAGTATTACTTACGTAGCCATCCCCTATGGCAATGTGGCTTTCGACGGGGTGTTTGGGAATAATATAATGCGGAATTATGTAATCGAGATAAATTATCATAAAAAGCTGCTTTATTTTTTCAGTAAAAAGGATTATGTGGTTGATGCTAAATCTTATGACCAATTCGACCTGAAATTTGTGATGGAGGTGCCTACTATCAGTGCCTGCTTATTTATTGACAACAAAGAGGTGAAAGGTACTTTTGAGATGGATACGGGCGGAGACAGTGGTTTAATCATTTCGGATAATTTTGCCAAAGCAAATCATTTAGCACAACAATTGAAGCAGGTAGCTACGGCGACTTCCTTAGGGTCGGATGGGGTGGCAACTAAAGTGGCTATTGTGATGGTGCCTGAAATCAGATTGTCGGATAAGCATTTTTACCGGGTGCCTGCCTTGTTATCAGGTGTACAATCGGGGGTGTTGGGGAGCGGGGCGTTGTCGGGTATATTGGGTAATGGTTTTTTGAAACGTTTCGACGTGGTGTTGGATCTGCAACATAACCAGCTATTCCTGAAACCTAACGATTATTTGTATACGCCTTATTATGATTTTTTGGTGAAGTAAGGGGGGCGTGGTGATGGGTTTGGAGATATTCGCGTTTTAATGATGTATTCTCGCCCGCTCATTGCCGCGGGGGCTAGTCCTTTTGTCTTGACACAAAAGAACCAAAAAGTCAAGACGAAAAAAACCTTCTGTCCGCGAGGCCAACTCCTGGCCCGGTTTTCCGTCGGGCCTTTGCGCGCTTCTTTTATAATTATGATGATTGACATGCAAATGACCTATATTTGAATATAACCTTTCCTCATGAAAAATCCTGCACACTCGGTTGTTGTCACCACTATTCTTTTGGTGATCATCTTTTTGGTTTTCGCCTTGATAGGGGGCCATTGTAGGCCTCACTTATGGGGGCAGGATCTGCGGGTTTACTGTACCGTGATCTCCGGTTTATGTGTTATTACCGCTTTTGGGGTTTACCAAATGATGATTCGTGAGGATTGATTGGGGATTGCCGTGTGTGTAGTTGCAAACTACACGCTCTGTCATCCGAAGTCAGAGACTTCGGACAGCAGGGAGGATTGATTGGGGATTGCTGTTTTGCAAATTACTAAGCTTATTGATCCGAAGGTGGCGATTTTGGACATCAGGATATTGGGACGTATTTTCGTTTAATAAAGTATTCTCGTCGCTCATTGCCGCTGGGCTAGTTCTTTTGTCTTGACACAAAAGAACCAAAAAATCAAGACAGAAAAAACCTTCTGCCCACGAGGCCAACTCCCGGCCCGGTTTTCCGTCGGGCCTTTGCGCAGTTTGAGATTGTTGGTTTATCTTTAATAGTTGCGAGGAACGAAGCAATTCATATGCTGTACAGAACTGAGACGCTTGCGGTAGCAAGAGCTACGCTAACTCTTAAACCAGTGCAAGGTTGTAGTGGCAAACTACAAGACTTTATCTAAGTAACGTGTAGTCTTAAAAAGGCCTCAATAACAGAATACGGTATTAAGAATGGCTTTTTTGAAATCTCAATTGCGATGACATTATTATTTACATTATAATTACCTTCAAAAGTCCCCCCTAAAGCTGGGATTGAGAATGTACCTTTTTTAGTATCACCAGATAATTGGCCACCTTGAGCAATAGCCTCATTCAATCCTAACACATAAAGTCTATTTACATCGACGGTAAATGGAACATTAATTATTCTTCCCAAAGCGGTATAAATTTCGCATATTTATATGTCCTAAACAAAAATCTAAAAAACTTATCCAAATTTATAATATCAATGAGCAAATCTTCAGATTACGAATACCTTGATGAGGAAAGAAGGAAACTTTGGTTTAAGGTCAATTCGATTGAAACGGAACTGAATGATCGTATTAATCATGAATTAGCAAGAATTCCAGCCGATTATATCTCTGAATCAAAGCAAGCTTCAAAAAAAGCTTCAGAATATCGAAATAAAAGCGAAGAATCTAAGAATGCAATTTTTAATTATTTAACACAAGCAGAACTTACCTTAAATAAAATTAATGAAGTTTTAATTTCCGTAGAAAAAACTAATCTAAAAATTACTGTTGAAGAAGAAGAAGCAAGAAATTACAACGACAATATTAAGCTAATTTTTGAAACCGTTGAGACAAGTAAGCTATCCGTTGAAGGGAATGCTGCAAAATTAGAAGATATTTTTGAGGACTTTGATATTCTGACTGACAGAATATCAAAACTACAAAGTATTTTATCAGAAAGTGACGAAACATCTTCTAAAATCGACATTTTACATAAATCATTACTTACTAGGAAAACAGAAATTGATAAAATCTATTATGAAATTTTTGGATATGCAGATACTACTGCTGGCACTACGACACAAGTGAGTGGTTTAAAAGATAAATTAGACCAAGCATATGGCGAGTTAAGTAATGATATGCATTTGGTAAAAGAAGCTTTAGAAAGTCTTAAAAAGAAAACTGAGGATGAATATGTTACTCTGCTTAATGAGTCCAAAAGCGATGCGGAGAAACATGTTCAAACCTGGAATTTAATATATATAGGTTTAGAAGGCAAAATTGAGGCTTTATTACCAAATGCATTAACGGCTGGCTTAAGCTCTGCCTATTCGGAAAAAAAGACAGTTGAAATTAATGAATACAAAAAATTAAACCGAGCATTTATGATTGCCATTGGTGGATTAATTTTAGTTTCTTTCATTCCCTTTGCAGTTAGTATATATATGTTAAATCAAAATAAAACTTTCGATCAGATTGTGTTTGACCTGCCAAGATCGGTTTTGTCTATTTTGCCACTATATATTCCAGTTTTATGGGTAGCTTACTCTTCTAATAGAAAAATGAATTTATCGAAACGACTCAGTGAAGAGTACAGTCATAAAGAAGTACTAAGTAAAACCTTTGAGGGTTTATCTACTCAGATTAATAATATATCAGACCAAAAAACATCAGCAGATCTGAGAAACAAACTTTTGTATAATATTTTAGAAGTTAGTTCAGAGAATCCTGGTAAGTTAATATCAGACTATAATAAATCTGATCATCCAATTATGGATGTATTGGATAAAAGTGTGAAACTTGCTACAGCATACGAAAAGCTTGAAAAAATTCCTGGTCTCTCTAAGTTAGCTGATAAAATGAATCAGAAATCTAAAACGATTGTAAAAGACGAAAACGAAAAGGCGAATACAGGACTTGATGCTGTCGATTTAACAGAATAGTTGAATCAAATAATCATCCACATAATTAATATTACAAAGTTGCTCTGCTTTTATAGAGATTGTTTCGTTCCTAACAATAACGCGCGGAGCCTGCTATTTAACAATATTTCAAAAAACTATTTTCCCGCTTTCACAAGCAGATTTAACGACCTGGTATATACAAATTTCGGGAAATGGGTTGGGATAAGTGCTGACACTGTTTTGTCAGTGGTTTACAATGACGTGCGTGGAGAGCCTGCTGGTTATGGCCCTTACCTGCCTGGCGGCAGGCAGGCGCTTATGCTTCGAGTGCCTCTAGCATGACAGCCGCACTTTTGTTTGCGCCTCTGTTGACGTATTCAATACTTATTAGTTTATAAACCAGCGGAACTACTGGTTTGTGCAGTTCCGCTGGTTTGTTTGTTTATTTTTGGGGCTTTTTGTTTTTTGTGGTGTCTCTAAATACCAGGGGTTGTATTTCAGTAAATACGTGGCTTAGTACGTTTGGATTTAGCGATGGCGGTAATTGAGGTTCCCCGGGCAAAGCCTGGTGGGTTGAGTGGCAGAAAAAGCATGACCTTACCGTAGATTGCATATAGGTTTCCATGGTACTGTTTGACAGCACGTTGGTGCCGATTGCTACGCCATTGGCGGTATCGATCTGATTATTTGCGCCGTGGCGGCCGTATGAGTCGCGGTTGGGGGCTGCTCCGCTGTTGGTCCAGGTGGCACCTATGAATAGGTAATTGCTTCGTACATCGCCGGGGGCCAGCATACCTAATACAGAGTTGTTGATGGACAGTATCTCACTGTTTGATCTTGCCGAGGTTGTATCTTCGGCATTGCTTAACGAATCTGCCGTGGTGCCCCATGGCTGTGAACGCAGGGTATTGCTCGCGCTGATGTGGTAGCCTGAATCAGCTATTATGGTATCCCCGTATATGTGTTTTTGCGAATTGATAACATTAGCGCCCATGTGCGCAACGTTAGGATTTGGATCGGCCGCGTTTTTGCTAAACAGCCAGCCGGTACCACTATCCTGCGGCACTTGTTTTACATGGCTATTTTTATCCAGATACGCATAGGCTGCATTGGGTGTATTATTGGTATGCTCAAAAGTAGCCCAAATCATTTCGGGATGGCCAGCAACGCTGCCTACTATGTGCATGCCTACCATTGCCATTTTAACTGTTTTGTGTCCACTTGGCACCCACTTGGTGTTACTTGTAGTATCATATTGCTGTATATCGGCCCTGATGGTGATATAGCCCGCACCGGTGGTATCGGGAAGGGAGCTGACTTCTACCCATGATGATTTTAATTCAATAGCTAGCGCGTTGGAGTCGGGCAAGGTTTTGCCGTGAGAACGTGCATATGTGCAAATGGCATCGCGCTCCTTAGCGGTGGTAGGGAAATTTGACGACACGCCAAGAAGATTTTTCCGCATAGTTAGATAATAGGCATATACGTCATTAACCATAGTAAGGTAATATACCAGCGAGCCATTTTGCGACATTAACACATCACCTGTGGCCTGCCCTTGTTCGGATTGTACCTGGTTACCGTTGACATCCAAAAAGATAAACTTTTTATTGATCGTTAAAAACCTGTGCACAATAATGCTTTGGCTGTTGGTATGGGCAATAATTGCTTCGGGATGTTTGATGGTGTTGCCTGCTTTATCTACAAATAAAAATTTGCCTTTTAAGCCCGGTATAACATGATCTACCAGTACAGTTTTGCCTGCGCTGTCCTTCACCGGGGCATTTTTCAGAGGCGATGGTTCTACTTCAAACAAGCGGCCTTTATTGTCCCTGACTACAGGTAGCCCGTCGGGACCAACTTTGTTAAGGTGGCTGGTCATTTGTAAAGGTAAGTTCAGATTGTTTTGCAACAATACGCGTTTACCGGAGTCGGAAACGGATACGTTATAAAATACAGAAGAGCCCATTACTGTGCTGTTTTTATCCGGCGAGGTGATCCAAAGGAACATATGCTCTGACCAGCGGTAAAAGTCGCAATTGTTATTGTGCGGAAAGGCAACGCTGTTGGCTGGTGTAACCATACCGCCAGCGGTAACTTTCCCGCCCACGAACCAGTTTTTAAAGGTATCCTGGTTAACGGTGCAACAAGGCAACACATCAGCAGGCAAGCTACCGAGTTTTACATAAGAACCGTTGGCATGCTGGGGTGTGGAACTGCATTTCCATAAGGCAAACACTACTATGAGCAATGTGCAAATGGTTGGAATTAATTTTTTCATGATTTTTAAGGTTTAGGATTTATGAAATGAGAGTAACAGCAACAACCGTAATGAAACAAAAAATACTATATACGGCAATGTTAAGATGTATGGCTTTGGCATGTGTTAAGGCTTAACGAATATAATTAAAAAGGTGACGTCTTTCCAATATTTCTCATCAAAAAGGGCAAAAAAAGGTGCTTTGAAGGGGCAAAATCAGCTTAAAAAAGATAATTTTTAATAAAAAGTTGAAGTTAAAACAGGTATTTAGACCTATTTGAGGCCTGAAACAGGCAGTTTTTGGAGTAATTTTATCTATAATTTTCTTTTAATGAGAGTATCGTGGTACAGTAATTGGTAATGGTGAAGTAATCGGTCCTGGTTGTGTGGCGGATTCAGTATTATTCACCTATTTATGAAATATTTAAAGCCAAGCGAAAAAATGGATGTGGTACTGGGGTATCTGAAGAATCACCCTGATACTGAACTTACCACCGGCAATATAGCTGGCTATGTGGAGCTTACCAATCCCGGAGCTCTTACGCCTAAAGACTTGAGTGCCATACTGAAAATACTGGCGAACGATCATCACATTGAGGTACTCACCCCAGGCCTGTACCGTATTACCTTTGAAGGTATTGTTTTTATGGAGGATGGTGGCTATACTGTGGAACGCCAGGAAAGGCTGACTGAGCGCCAATACATCAAGTATACCAAAAAGGTTGGCAATGAGACCTCGAGCATGATGTTGTGGCTCATAGGCTTTTTGATTGTTTTCGGAGCATATTTTTTGTTCAGACTTGGCTACCACTACTGGAACTGGAATATCCCATTTTAGCGCCGGACACGACTATTGTCACATACCTGCGAAAGTAACAGCCCCCTTAATCAGCATGTTAATAAGACCTACCCGGTTTTGTATAGCACAGCATACACTTTTTAATCACTTATTTGCATTTTTTATTTATTTAAATAAATATTTAACTTAAAATTTAATTAAAGGACCTATATAACCAATTAAGGCGTAGTAATTGCATACCAGTATATGAACTAATTTTAATAATTATGCATCATATACTAATTGAAGCACTACACGTATTTGTGGTTATAATGATGGCGTTTTTTATTATCATGTGTACCATGGCAGCCTCAGGTAGTTTTGACAACTGGGGAAAACGATACAAAACCCAAAAGCCAACAAGGTTTCGGCGAAATTATGAAGATGCTTAATCATCATTTATAGGAAATAAAAAAGGGTATCTATATGGACACCCTTTTTTATTTATTTAACAATTCCAGTATTATTGATCGGTATTAAGCCTTTGCAACTTACGCTTATCAGGCGACAGGGCTTTAAACTTTTTGTAGCTATCGGCTATGTAAACTGCCATTGTTTGGGTGGTATTGCTATGTACAAAATCGTATGAAGGGCGATAAAGGGTCATGAAGTCTTCCAGGTCCTGGCCACGCAATGGCACCAGGCTGCTTACGTAAGCGGCATTGAATACATTATCAATTTCCTGTTCTTCCTGCTCCATGGCAAAATAACGTTTCAGGCGCCGGGCATCGCGGGAGTCCTTACTGAACCAGCTGCTTGGCGACAATACGTATACTTTGCTTTTTTGGTAAACTTCGGGGTATTCTTCTTTAGGGTCAAAGCTGCTGCGGCTCCCGTTGATCTTTACTTCGCGCAGGGCAATACTTAATATTTGCAGTTTAACTTTTTTCGGGGTCATATCAACCACGTACAGGGTATCACTGATATAACCAGGTGAGTTAAATATTAACAAATGGCTCGGTGCAGATTTGATAACGAAGTTGCCATTTTTATCGGTAAGGGTTAGCTGGTTGTTGGTGGCATCCTTAATAAAAACATTACTAAGCCTTAATGTACTGCCAGTTTCTTCCACGGTACCTTTTAACAGATTTTGAGCGTTAGCCATGCCGGTGATAAAAACCAGCAGCACGAGAGTGATAAATTTCAGTTTCATAGCTATGTATAGGTTAGGATAAATCTAATAATTTAAATATATCCGTTAGCTATTTAACGAATATTTAACATATAAGTTCTGGAAATAATCGCTGTATTTTGTTTGTGAGATTAATATTACAGAGGAATATTGCCGTGCTTTTTTCTTGGGTTATTTACCACCTTGTTTTCCAGCATTTTAAACGCGTGGATCAATTTAATACGGGTATCCTCCGGTACTATCACTTCATCAACAAAACCACGCTCGGCAGCACGGTAAGGATTGGCAAAGGTGTCGGAATATAACTGTTCCATCTCTTTCCACTTGGCCTCCTTGTCTTCGGCAGCGTTTATCTCGCGCTTAAAGATGATCTCGGCAGCGCCTTTAGCACCCATTACCGCGATTTCGGCAGTGGGCCAGGCAAAGTTCATATCCGCGCCGATGTGTTTGCTGTTCATCACATCATAAGCGCCGCCGTAGGCTTTACGGGTGATTACAGTAATACGGGGCACGGTAGCTTCGCAAAAAGCATAAAGTAGTTTTGCGCCGTTGGTGATGATGGCATTCCACTCCTGGTCTGTGCCGGGTAAAAAGCCGGGGACATCCTCAAACACCAACAAAGGAATATTGAAACTATCGCAGAAACGTACAAAACGCGCGCCTTTGGTTGACGAGTGAATATCTAGTACACCGGCTAAAAAAGCAGGCTGATTAGCTACAATCCCAATACTACGACCAGCTAACCGGGCGAAACCAACTACAATGTTCTCGGCAAAATCTTTATGAACTTCTAAAAAGCTATCGGCATCAATCACCTCGTTAATTACTTCGCGCACGTCGTATGGTTGCGAAGCGTTCTCGGGCATAATGCTATTTAAAACCGGGCGTATTTCATTTTGTATATCATAAGGGAATGCGGGCGCTTTATCCTCACAATTCTGCGGCATATAGCTTAGCAGTTGTTTTATATTATTGATCGCCGCGATTTCATTAGGGCAGGCAAAATGGGTAACTCCTGATTTGGTGGCATGCGTGGTTGCTCCGCCTAATTCTTCGGAGGTTACTATCTCATGAGTTACTGTTTTAACTACATTGGGACCGGTTACAAACATGTAAGAGGTGTGCTCTACCATCAAAATAAAGTCGGTAATGGCAGGAGAATATACCGCGCCGCCCGCGCAGGGGCCCATAATGGCTGAGATCTGTGGCACCACACCTGATGCCATAGTGTTACGGTAGAATATATCGGCGTAGCCACCTAAAGAGTTTACACCTTCCTGTATCCTCGCCCCTCCTGAATCGTTTAAACCAACTACCGGTGCACCGTTCTTAATAGCCAGATCCATGATCTTGCAGATCTTCTCCGCATGGGTTTCGGATAATGATCCCCCAAAAACAGTAAAATCCTGCGAGTAAGCATAAACGAATCTACCGTTAATGGTGCCGTAACCTGTGATCACACCATCACCGGGATAGTTTTCCTTCTCCATCCCAAAATCAATAGAACGATGCGTTACCAGCATCCCTATCTCCTGAAATGAGCCTTCGTCCATTAAAAAATGCAAACGCTCGCGCGCGGTAAGCTTTCCTTTTTTATGCTGACTTTCTATCCGGATTTTGCCTCCGCCTAAAAGAGCTTCAGCTTGTTTTTGTTTGAGTAGTTTGATCTTATTATCCACGGTACAGTTTATAATTATGCAAGATGCTAAAAATACTGATTAAGCATCAAAATTGTTTGATGCTTTAATTATCATGTCCCTACAAATAACACACAAGTGGTTGAAATAGTGAAAGGCTAAAATTTAATTACATTTACCGTAAGTAAATAAATTATTCTGTAAATGGCTAGCTGGCAATTCAATTTATTTTTAATACCTCGAGTATCTCTCTTAAATCGGTACAAACACATCCCGATGAAACTTTATGTTGATCATAGAAATGAAGATAACCGTCTTAAAACTAATTTAGAAGCCTATGAAATAGATGATGCGTTAGACGTTGATTGGTGGACTGATTTGAATATATATACATCTGATTTATTTCCGATAATAGAAGAATTTGCTGCTCTTGGTAATAATTGGAGCACTGAAAGTCTAAAAAATTTTGGTGATAGCGACAAAAATGATATACACGTACACTTTAATAAAGACACTCAGCAAATTGAAGAAGTTAGTTGCAGATTTGATCTTCGCGAACTAAATAAGGAGTTTATCGATAAATCGCTTTTACTTGCGCAACAATTTAATTGTCTGCTGATGGACAATGATGGAATACTTATTCAGCCTAATTTATCTAATCTTTTTGAACTGATTAAATCATCAAACGCATTCAGATTTGTTTCCGATCCGGAGAAATATTTGGATGATATTTCAAACGGTAGAATACAACTATAATATATTTTATCTTTCGCCTAATGTTAAGACGTACCAAAGAAGAACGGACATTAAAGGAGAACCTATTACTAGCTTCTTCCACTGCTTTTGTATCGGGGGTAACCAATGTGGCGGGTGTTGTAGCTTTTTTGGCTTTCACCACCAATATGACGGGGCATTTTGCCAACCTTGCCCGCAATGTCATCGAACGTAATTTATCACAGGTAATTATATTCCTGGTATGGCTATTCCTGTTTTTCGCGGGGGCGTTTACATCTAATTTTTTAGTCAGATGGCAATCGCATAAAAGTGCTTACCGGGCTAATGCAGCACCTATTATTTTAGAGATCATCATTTTATTATTCGTAGCCTATTATGGCACTAATCATTACGATGGCACTTTAGCCGAAAAGCAAATCATTACAGGCGCCTTAATTTTATCTATGGGTTTACAAAACGGGTTGGTATCCAATATATCAGGCGGGATCATCAAAACATCACACCTCACCGGGGTTTTTACTGATCTGGGGGCTGATTTTGCCGAACTGTTATATCCCAATGCCCAAAAATCTCCTTTGCTTAAAAACCGCATGTATATACGCCTTACTATCCTGGGTTTCTATTTCGCGGGAGCTCTGGCGGGTGGTTACTTTTTTGATAAGTACGACTTCACGATGTTTTATTTCATTCCGGTGATATTATTTACCATTTTGTATTACGATCTTTCTCCCCTAGCTTTGCATAAGATTGCCCGTTTATTTTTCAAAGTAAATAATTAACCCCAATCAGTATTATACCCTATGTGCGCAAAAAAAGACATTCTGATTCACGATACAAGCCATATTTCCTACGAAACCTTACTGGAAGGCAATAAAAAATTTATTGCTAATGCCATTGAGGAAGATCCTGACTATTTCACCAAGCTTGCCAACGGCCAAAAACCGCCTATTTTGTGGATTGGCTGCGCCGATAGTCGTGTGCCTGCCAACCAGATAACCAACACCAAACCGGGCGAAATATTTGTACACCGTAACATTGCCAATATGGTGGTACACTCGGATATGAATATGCTATCGGTACTGGATTACGCGGTGAACGTGTTGCAGGTAAAACATGTGATAGTTACCGGGCATTACGGCTGCGGTGGTGTTATAGCCGCTATGAGCAACCAACAATTTGGACTGATTGATAACTGGCTATGCCACATTAAAGACGTTTACCGCCTGCATGCCAGTAAACTCGACCTGATAAAAGACGAAAAAGAACGCGCTGATAAACTGGTAGAATATAACGTGGTAGAGAATGTTTACAACCTATGCAAAACATCCATTGTACAAAACGCCTGGCATAAAGGGCAGGACCTGGCTGTACATGGCTGGGTGTACAGCATTGAAACCGGCGTTATAAAAGATATGAACGTAAGTACCTATAACAATGAGAACATGGGTAATGTATTCAAATTTAAATAACCCCCCAGCCCCCTGAAGGGGGAGCAAATAATCATAAAAAAGAAAAGGCGAAAGAATATTAAATTCTTTCGCCTTTTTATATTGCTCCCCCTTCAGGGGGCTGGGGGGTTATATTTCTTTATTCAAAAACGGATACTTGTAATCTTTTGGTGGATCGAAGGTTTCTTTGATTGTTCTTGGTGATACCCAGCGTTGCAGGTTTAATGCTGATCCGGCTTTATCATTAGTACCAGATCCCCTGGCACCGCCAAACGGCTGCTGACCAACTACCGCACCGGTAGGTTTATCATTGATATAGAAGTTACCTGCCGCGTTACGCAAAGCATAAGTAGCTTTAGCGATAGCATACCTGTCCTGAGATATGATAGAGCCTGTAAGCGCGTAGATAGAAGTTTTATCGACAATGTCCAGTATCTCATCAAACTTCGCGTCCTCGTATACATAAATGGTTAATACAGGGCCGAAAAGCTCTTCGCACATGGTAACGTAGTATGGGTCGTTTACTTTAAGCACGGTTGGTTCAACAAACCAGCCCTGGCTTTTATCGTATCCGCCACCAGCAACAAGTTCAACACTTTCATCAGCTTTGGCTGCATCAATGTATTTAGCCAGTTTATCAAACGACGCTTCGGTGATCATAGCATTAACAAAATTACCGAAATCTTCAACCGGGCCTATTTTTATGGAAGCAAGATCACGCTGCACATTAGCTTTAACCGCCGGCCATAATGAAGCCGGGATATATGCCCTGCTCGCTGCTGAACATTTTTGTCCCTGATATTCAAAAGCACCACGAACTAATGCGGTACTTACTACATCGGCCTCAGCGCTTGGGTGGGCAAGTACAAAATCCTTACCACCGGTTTCGCCAACTATGCGTGGGTAAGTGCGGTATTTGTGTATGTTGTTACCAATAGTTTGCCAAATATTTTGGAACACTTTGGTTGATCCTGTAAAGTGGATACCCGCGAAATCATGATGATTGAAGATCACATCGCCGGCTACCGGGCCATCAACATAAATCAGGTTGATCACACCATCAGGCAAACCAGCCTCTTTAAACACCTGCATAATTACATGGGCAGCATAAATCTGCGGATAAGCAGGTTTCCAAACCACTACGTTACCCATCATGGCGGCACTTGCTGGCAAGTTACCGGCAATAGCGGTAAAATTGAATGGGGTTAATGCGAATACAAAGCCTTCTAATGGGCGTTGCTCCACCCTGTTCCATACACCTTTTGAATTTGCAGGAGGCTGCTGCGCATAAATCTCAACCATGTAGCTTACGTTGAAACGCAGGAAGTCGATAAACTCACAAGCGGAATCAATCTCGGCCTGGTAAGCATTTTTGCTTTGGCCCAACATAGTAGCTGCGTTTATTTTAGCACGGTACGGACCGGCAATTAAATCAGCCGCTTTTAAAAATATGGATGCCCTTTGCTCCCATGCTAATGCTTCCCATTCGGGTTTTGCGGCAAGGGCGGCATCAATAGCGGCATTAACCGTTGAGGCATCGCCTTCGTGGAAAGTAGCCAGTAAATGTTTATGATCATGTGGCGGGCGAATCTCCAGCTTTTTACCGGTGTGAACCAGCTTTTTACCAATGTACATCGGTATTTCAATAACCTGGGCGCGCGCTTCTTCTAAAGCGGCTTTAAGTGCCTCGCGCTCAACACTGCGCGGACCGTAATTCAATACCGGCTCGTTCTGCGGTTGCGGAACGCTGAAAAATCCTTTAAGCATAATATATGAAGTCAGTTAAAACACACAAATATAAGCATATTAGGTGTATATGAAGCCACAAAATGCGCAATTAACGCTACTATGACTATTACCAAACTGTTATATAATCCTAACCAGCTTTAACATTGATCAGCTCACAAGCATCGGTATTTAACACATCGGCAATTACCAGGAGTTTTTCAACGGTTACCTTGGTACGGCCGAGTTCAATTTTACTGTAGGCATTCTGTGATATTTTCAACTTGGCGGCCAAATAATCCTGGGTATAATTCCTGTCGATCCTGGTGCTTCTTATATTATTGGCAACGTCTATTAATTTGTTCATGTTATATTAATGTAATGATAACCTCTTTAACTACTGAACATTACTTTTGTTTAGAAGCAATAAATATTTCTTAGTTGTGAATTAATTTCAGGTAGATGATTAACGCGAATATGTATTTATATTAGTTGCGAAACATATACCTTATACGCAGTTCCCATAATGGATATAGAAGAAATCAATCCCATACAAGAATCCATATTAACTAATCCTGCTATTGAAAAAAGACGTTTTAATGCTTTGATGCTTGCTGGTATAGCGTTGCCAATACTGCTGTATCCATTTTTTGTGGCCGTATTTTTACCCACAGTTACCGATTTTGCCTGGCGAATTTTCTTGTCGAGATTAATTATATGGGCCGTTTTGGGTGGCATGTTTCTGTTTGCCCGCAAAGGTGAAATGCAAAACTTGCTACTTTGGCCCGAGGAGTATTATAAGCCCTCCTTCTATTTTAAATGGCTGTTTCTTTTATACCTGCTTGTATTAGTAGTGGGGGCAACTGCACGCATACCCTTTTGGCTGGGCTTTCATGAAGATAACGGGATGGCGATAAAAATAGTCGAGGTAGCGCGCAAAAACCCGGTGCTGCTGGTTTTTATAGCTGCCACCGCCGGTATTACTGAAGAATTTCTTTTCAGGGGATATATCATGAGTCGCCTGGCGCTGCTTATTAAAAACAAGCATATGGTGGTTATCACATCGGCATTATCATTCGCACTGATACATTTGGGCTATAAAACCTATCAGGAATTGATTTTCGCCTTTGGTATAGGAATTGTGCTTGGTTATCATTATCAAAAATACCGCAGCTTAACTACCGTTATTATTGTACATTTTTTAATAGATGTAATAGCATTGGGTTTTGGGAAGATTCATTGAGTTATTAGATGAGTAGTTGAAAACTACTCGCTTGCAGGATCGAAGTCAGAGACTTCGATCAGCGGTATTAAGCTTTCACAATCGTAACTTTCTGGAAAACCTTTTAGCAATAGATAACGTAAACATATACAGGATGTTAAAAGAATAGTTAGTTTAGATTGATTGATCTTCCGGTTTATAGCCGGAAGATTTTTTTTGTGTGGTGGATTTCTAAATTACTCCTTGTTATTCTGAACGCAGTGAAGAATCTTTTAAAGGCGATAATCGGATATACATAATTCGTTTGCAAATCGAAGAAGATTCTTCGTTCCTCAGAATGACAAATCATATTCTTCAATTTCTTCATCAAACCAAAAAAGCCCCGCTTTTCAGCAGGGCTTTGCATATTTCTTAGTTAACGCTTAAACGTCAATTTTAGCATATTTGGCGTTGCGCTCAATAAAATCGCGGCGTGGTGCAACCTCGTCACCCATCAGCATACTGAAGGTGTGGTCGCATTCAGCGGCGTTTTCAATGGTGGCACGTTTCAGGGTACGGGTTTCCGGGTTCATAGTAGTATCCCATAACTGCTCGGCGTTCATCTCACCCAAACCTTTGTAACGTTGTATGTGTACGCTATCTTCTTTACCACTGCCTTTTAAACGTTGTACGGCTGCGTCACGCTGTACGTCATTCCAGCAATATTCAAATTCTTTACCTTTTTTAACCTGGTATAGTGGCGGCGACGCGATGTATACATAACCATACTCAACCAATTCCTTCATATAACGGAAGAAGAAGGTTAAGATCAACGTGGTAATGTGCGAACCGTCGACGTCAGCATCCGTCATGATCACAATTTTGTGATAGCGCAGTTTACTGAAGTTAAGGCCCTTATCATCCTCCGGTGTGCCAATGCTTACACCCAGGCCAGTAAACATATTTTTTATTTCCTCATTCTCATAGATCTTGTGCTCCATGGCTTTTTCCACGTTCAGGATCTTACCACGTAATGGTAAAATAGCCTGGTATTCGCGGTTACGGCCTTGTTTGGCGGTACCACCCGCCGAGTCACCTTCGACAAGGTATAACTCGCATAAAGCAGGGTCGCTGTTGGCGCAATCGGCCAGTTTACCGGGTAAACCTGATCCGCTCATTACGCTTTTGCGTTGCACCATTTCGCGCGCCTTGCGGGCAGCGGCACGGGCAGTAGCAGCCAATATAACCTTGTTTACGATCATTTTAGCTTCCTTCGGATGTTCTTCCAGGTAGTTGCCTAAAATCTCGCCTACGGCCATATCTACCGCACCCATCACCTCGTTATTACCTAACTTGGTTTTGGTTTGACCTTCAAACTGTGGTTCCTGTACTTTTACAGAAATTACGGCGGTTAACCCCTCGCGGAAGTCATCACCCGTAATTTCGATCTTCATGTTTTTCAACAATCCGGATTTATCAGCGTAAGCTTTCAATGTACGTGTCAATCCTCTACGGAAACCGGCAACATGTGTACCACCCTCAATAGTATTGATATTGTTTACGTACGAGTGTACATTCTCGCTATAAGTATCGTTGTATTGCAATGCCAGCTCAACCGGGATGCCTTGTTTAATTCCATCTACATAAATAGGCTCAGGAATAATAGAAGGGCGTGTACCGTCAAGGTATTTAACGAACTCACTTAATCCACCAATAGAGAAAAACTCTTCGGTATTAAAAGTGCCGTCTTCGTTAGGTTCACGCTCGTCGGTTAAAGTAAGGCGGATACCTTTATTTAAGTAGGCAAGCTCGCGTAAGCGGCCTGCTAACGTATCGTATTTATATTCGGTAGTTAAGGTAAATATTTCCGGATCGGGATGGAAAATAACGGTGGTACCTCTTTTGTCGGTATCGCCAATTGTTTTTACATCATACATCGGTTTACCTTTTTCGTACTCCTGTGTCCAAATTTTACCTTCGCGGTAAACCAGCGCGGTTAAGTGGGTTGATAAAGCGTTAACGCAACTTACACCCACACCGTGCAAACCGCCCGATACTTTGTAAGTGTCTTTATCAAATTTACCACCGGCGTGTAATACCGTCATTACAATTTGCAATGCCGAAACTTGTTCTTTTGTGGTGATACCTGTTGGGATACCACGGCCATTATCGGAAACTTTAATAGAATTATCTTTTTGGATAACCACGTCTATTGTGTCGCAATGACCGGCAAGCGCCTCATCTATCGAGTTATCTACAACCTCATAAACTAAGTGGTGGAGGCCTTTAACGCCTGTATCGCCAATATACATGGACGGGCGTTTGCGCACCGCCTCTAAACCTTCTAAAACCTGTATATTATCTGCTGAGTAATTTGATTTATCCTGATTTTCTTCGCTCATAATTGATTAAAACAA